>ERZ827150.109-NODE-109-length-129948-cov-131.347663_pt1 | contig 129948 bp, 106 predicted proteins | sample MGYA00519779_ERZ827150 | MGnify/ENA primary metagenome ERZ827150 (study PRJEB31778, sample SAMEA3449267) | human gut metagenome | biome: human gut; feature: human-associated habitat; material: faeces | place: United Kingdom | collected 2010/2012 ...
ACTACCTCCAGCAGCAGATGCGCACCATCCAGGACGAACTGGGCGACGGCGCCGATGCCGACATCGAGCGCATGCGCGAGGAGGCCAAGAAGAAGAACTGGCCCAAGGAGGTGGGCGAAACCTTCGAGAAGGAGCTGCAGAAGGTCGAGCGGCTGAACCCCGCCGTGGCGGAGTACTCGGTCCAGATGACCTACCTCCAGCTGCTTCTGGAGCTGCCGTGGAACGACGTGACGAAGGACAACCTCGACCTGAAGTGCGCCCGCGAACAGCTCGACCACGACCACTTCGGACTCGAGGAGGTCAAGGAGCGCATCCTCGAGCATCTGGCCGTCATCAAGCTCAAGGGCGACCTCAAGTCGCCGATTCTCTGCCTCTACGGCCCTCCGGGAGTGGGCAAGACCTCGCTGGGCAAGTCGGTGGCGGCGGCGCTGGGACGCAAGTTCGGGCGCATCTCGCTGGGCGGCCTGCACGACGAGTCGGAGATTCGCGGACACCGCCGCACCTACATCGGTGCCATGCCGGGCCGCATCATCCAGACCATCAAGCGGTGCGGTTCGTCGAATCCGGTCATCATTCTCGACGAGGTTGACAAGGTGACGGTTTCGAACCACGGCGACCCCTCGAGCGCCCTGCTGGAGGTGCTCGACCCCGAGCAGAACACCACCTTCCACGACAACTACATCGACATGGAGTACGACCTGTCGAAGGTACTCTTTATCGCCACGGCCAACAACGTGGGCAACATCGCCCCGGCGCTGCGTGACCGTATGGAGATGATTAACATCCCGGGCTACCTGCTCGAGGAGAAGGTCCGCATTGCGCTGGACCACCTGCTGCCCAAGCAGTGCAAGGCGCACGGCATTCCCGACGGAGAGCTGACGCTGACGCCCGAGGTGGTCGAGCAGCTCATCTCGGGCTACACGCGCGAGGCGGGCGTCCGTTCGCTCGACAAGCATCTGGCCAAGCTGGCCCGTGCCCGTGCCAAGCAGATTGCCTTCGACGAGCCCTATGAGGCGGCCATGTCGGCTGCCGAGGTGGAGCGGATTCTCGGCATGCCCAAGTTCCTCCGTGAAGAGTACGAGGTGGGCGGCATGACGGGCGTCGTGACGGGCCTTGCCTGGACCGAGGTGGGGGGCGACATCCTCTACATCGAGTCGTGCCTGACCCCCGGCAAGGGGCGCATCAGTCTGACGGGCAATCTGGGCGATGTGATGAAGGAGTCGGCCACCATCGCCCACGAGTGGGTAATGGCCCACTACGCCGAGCTGGGCATCGACCCCAAGCTCTTCGAGACGAACGACATCAACATCCACGTCCCCGAGGGGGCCATCCCCAAGGACGGACCATCGGCCGGCATCACGATGGTCACCTCGATTGTCTCGACCTACACGGGCCGCAAGGTGAAGGAGCGGATTGCCATGACGGGCGAAACGACCCTGCGCGGCCGCGTGATGCCCGTGGGCGGCGTCAAGGAGAAGATTCTGGCTGCCAAGCGCGCCGGCATCACCGACCTGATTCTCTCGGAGGAGAACCGCAAGGACATCGCCGAAATCAAGCCCGAGTACATCGAGGGGCTGACGTTCCACTACGTGCGGACGAACGACGACGTGCTGCGTCTGGCGCTCGAGCCGGCCGACCCGGCTGCGGCTCCGGTCGCGCAGGCGGCCCCGTCCGCCAAGGAAGCGGAGCGATAGCCGCCGCGGTTCCGGAAGGCTGAGTGCAATCCGGGAGCATGAGCACAAGTTGCGGGACCGGCCGGAGGAGAGGCGCCGACGCGACGCTCCTTCTCGCCGACAGGTTCCGATGAGTTAACCCAATAGAGAACGATGAAGTTTCTTGCAATCATTCCGGCGCGCTATGCGTCGACGCGCTTTCCCGGCAAGCCGCTGGCGGTGCTGGGGGGCAAGCCCGTCATCCGGCGGGTCTACGAACAGGTGACCGATGCGATGGACGACGCCGTGGTGGCAACCGACGACGAGCGGATTTTCGAAGCCGTGCGTGCGTTCGGCGGGCGGGTCGAGATGACCTCGCCGAACCACCGGAGCGGCACGGACCGCTGCCGCGAGGCCTTTGACCGTATCTGCGCGCGCGAAGGGGCCTCCTACGACGTGGTGGTCAACGTGCAGGGCGACGAGCCCTTCATCCAGCGCTCGCAGCTCGAGGCCGTCAAGCGCTGCTTCGACCGCCCGGGTACCGACATCGCCACGCTGGTGAAGCCCTTCACCGAGGCGGACGGCCTTGCGGCGCTCGAGAACCCCAATTCGCCCAAGGTGGTGCTCGACCGCGAGTCGAACGCCCTCTACTTTTCGCGTTCGGTGATTCCCTACCTGCGGGGCGTTCCGCGCGAGGAGTGGCTCTCGAAGCACACCTTCTACAAGCACATCGGGCTCTACGCCTTCCGGGCCGAGGTGTTGCGCGCCGTGACGGCGCTGCCGCAGTCGGTGCTCGAACTGGCCGAATCGCTCGAGCAGCTGCGCTGGCTCGAAAACGGATATAAAATCGGTGTGGGCATCAGCGACGTGGAGACCATCGGCATCGACACGCCCGAAGATTTGGCGCGCGCCGAGGAGTTCCTGGCCCGGATTGACCGGAGGTAGCGGTCGCTGTCGTTCCCCGGCGGCTTGATTCCGGAGTGTCAATTTCGGAATGGGGTTTCCGGACGGGATTTGTTCCGCGGCATGGTCCCGATTTGTAGCAAATTGGAGGCGTCTCTATAAGGGAGTGGAGACGCTTTTTTTGTGCCCGGACCGGACGGGATTGTACGGAATTGGACCGAACCGAACCGGACCGGACCGAACCGGACCGAACTGGGCTGGGCTGGGCGGATGCCGTCTTGTGGCCTTATCGGCAGGGCCGTCGGAACGGTCCTTTTGCTGCACGCTTCGCCGTGCCTTCGCCGTGTTTTCGCCGTGCCTCCGCCGTGCTCCCGCCGTGCTCCCGCCGTGCTCCCGCCGTGCCTCCGCCCGCCGCGCCTCGACTGCTGCGGTGCCTCCTGCTTCGCAGGCGGGTCGGATGCAGCGCGGCAGCACGCTGCGGGTAAAATTACATGCGGAGCGGGGTGAATAAATTTGCCGGATTCGGCTTTTTGCGTTATATTTGTTCCTATGGAAACCAAATTCATCGCTGGTCCCTGCGTGATTGAATCGGCCGAACTGCTCGACGCGGTAGCCGAACGCCTCGTTGCCATCAACCGGGCGCTGGGGACCGATATCATCTTCAAGGCCTCGTTCGACAAGGCCAACCGCACCTCCCTTTCGTCGTTTCGCGGCCCCGGCCTGGAGAAGGGGCTGCAGATGCTCGCCGACGTGCGCGCGAAGTGGGGCCTGCGCCTGCTGACCGACATCCACGAGGCGTGGCAGGCGGCTCCCGTGGGCGAGGTGGTCGACGTGATTCAGATTCCGGCCTTCCTCTGCCGCCAGACCGACCTGCTGGTCGCCGCAGCGCATACGGGCCGGATTGTCAACATCAAGAAGGCGCAGTTCCTCTCGGGTGCCGACATGCGCTACCCCTACGAGAAGGCCTTCGAGTCGGGCGCCCGCGAAATCTGGCTCACGGAGCGGGGCAACATTTACGGCTACAACAACCTGGTGGTCGACTTCCGCAACATCGCCGACATGCTGCACATTGCGCGCACGGTGGTCATGGACTGCACGCACTCGGTACAGCGTCCCGGAGCGGCGGGCGGCAAGACGGGCGGGAACCGTGAGTTCGTCCCCGCCATGGCGCTGGCGGCCAAGGCCTTCGGTGCCAACGGCTACTTCTTCGAGGTGCATCCAGACCCCGACCGGGCCAAGAGCGACGGCCCCAACATGCTGCCGCTCGGCGAACTGGAGAACGTAATTAAATCTTTGCTGTAAACATGACGGACAACAACAAGTCCCAGATTCTGGAGGTGGCCCGCCGGGCCCTGCATACCGAAATGCTGGCACTCGGCCACCTCGAACAGTCGCTGGGCGACAGCTTCGTGCAGGCCGTGGAGGCGATTCTCGCCAGCCGGGGCAAATGCATCGTGACGGGTATGGGCAAATCGGGCCTCGTGGGGCGCAAAATCGCCGCCACGCTCGCCTCGACCGGTACGCCGAGCTTCTTCCTCCACCCCGGAGAGGCCTTCCACGGCGATTTGGGCATGATTTCGAAGGAGGACATCATTCTGGCGCTCTCCTATTCGGGCGAGACGGACGAAATCCTCAAGATTGTCCCCTTCATCCACACCAACGGCAATACGCTCATCTCGATGACGGGCAACGCCGAATCGACGCTGGCCAAGAATTCGGACATTCACCTCGACGTGCGGGTCGAGGAGGAGGCCTGCATCCTCCACCTGGCCCCCACCACCTCGACCACGGCCCAGATAGCCATGGGTGACGCGTTGGCCGTCTCGCTGATGAAGCTGCGCGGCTTCACGAGCATCGACTTCGCGCGGCTGCATCCGGGCGGAAGCCTCGGCCGTCGCCTGCTGATGACCGTCGGCAACGTGATGCGTTCGCATGACCTGCCCATCGTGGGGCCCGACTGCTCGGCCACCGAGATGATTCACACCATCAGCAAGGGCGGTTTGGGACTCATCATCATCTGCGAGGGCGACCGCGTTGAGGGCATCGTGACCGACGGCGACGTACGCCGCACGATGGAGCGCCGCCGGGCCGACTTCTTCAACATCCGCGCGGCGGACATCGCCACGCCCAACCCCAAGAGCATCTGCGCCGATGCGAAGCTCATCGAGGCCGAGAAGATGATGACGCGCAACAAGATTACCTCGCTGCTGGTCAACGACGAGGCCGGCAAGCTGGTGGGTGTCATCCAGATTTACGACATCAAGCTCTGACGGCGGCCGAACGCGCCGCAACGCCTTGCAGGCGACCTTCGGATTGTGCATCCGAAGGCCGCCTGCATTGCGGAGAGCCCGGACGGGGCCGACCCATCGACCTTTTCAGCACGCTTCCGGCCGCTCCTTGAGTCGGCTCCGCCAAACCCCGAAAACCGTAACCGCAACACCATGAAAAGAGTCATTTCCCTTTTGCTTCCACTGGCGGCGGCACTGCTCCTTGCCGCCTGCTCTTCGGATACCACGCTCCGCTCGCCCGACGGGCGCTATGAACTCCGCTTTGCGCTCGATGCCCGCGGGGGCATGAGCTACACGTTGCTTGCCGACGGTGAGGAGCTGTTGCTTCCCTCGGCCCTCGGCTTCGGGAGCTGCGAGGCAGTGCTCGATTCGGGCTTCCGCATCCGCGGCGTCGAGCGCCGCACCATCGACGAGCAGTGGAGCCAGCCCTGGGGCGAGAACAAGCAGATGCGCAACCACTGCAACGAGATGGCCGTCCGCCTGTCGAACGACACCGGCACGCGGCTCACGATGCGCTTCCGCCTCTTCGACGACGGCGTCGGCTTCCGCTACGAATACGAGGTCCCCGGTGCCGATTCGCTCACCATTACCGACGAGCGGACCGAGTTCCGCTTTGCCGCCGACGGCGACTCGTGGACCATACCGGCCAACTTCGAGACCTACGAACTGCTTTACCGCCATCTGCCGCTCAGCGAGCTGACCGATGCCAATACGCCGGCCACCTTCCACGTGGGGCGGCACTACGGCAGCATCCACGAGGCGGCGCTCTACGACTTCCCCGAGATGACGCTGCTGCGCACCTCGCCGCTCTGCTTCAAGTCGGAGCTGGCGCCTCTTCCCGACGGCACGAAGGCCCGCACGGCGGGCAGCTTCACGACGGCGTGGCGTACGGTGCAGCTGGCCGACGAGGCGGTGGGGCTGATTAATTCGGGGCTGATTCTCAACCTGAACGAACCCTGCAAAATCGAGGACACGAGCTGGATTCGTCCGATGAAGTACGTCGGCGTCTGGTGGGGCATGCACCTCGGGGTCGAGAGCTGGACGATGGACGAACGCCACGGCGCCACGACCGAGAATGCCAAGCGCTACATCGACTTCGCCGCGGCGAACAACATCCAGGGGGTGCTCTTTGAAGGGTGGAACGAAGGCTGGGAGAGCTGGGGCGGCCGCCAGTCGTTCGACTTCACGCGGCCCTATGCCGACTTCGACATGGATGAGGTGGCGCGCTATGCCGCCGAGCGGGGCATCGAAATCATCGGCCACCACGAGACGGGCGGCAACATCCCCAACTACGAGCGGCAGCTCGAACAGGCGATGGCCTGGTATACGGACCACGGGGTGCACAACCTCAAGACGGGCTACGCCGGCGGTTTCCCCGACGGCTACTTCCACCACAGCCAGTACGGCGTGCGCCACTACCAGCAGGTGGTCGAGACGGCGGCGCGCTACCGCATGACGGTCAACGCCCACGAGCCCATCAAGGATTGCGGCATTCGCCGTACGTGGCCTAACATGATGTCGCGCGAAGGGGCCCGCGGCATGGAGTGGAACGCCTGGAGCGACGGCAATCCCCCTTCGCATACGGTGATGCTCCCCTTCACGCGCCTGCTGGGCGGTCCGATGGACTACACGCCCGGCACATTCGACATCCTCTTCGAAAATACGCGAAATTCGCCCCGCCGCCGCAAGTGGAACGACCTGGACCAGGGGACGAGCCGCGTCAATACGACCCTCGCCAAGCAGATTGCCAACTGGGTGATTCTCTATTCGCCCGTGCAGATGGCCTCCGACATGATTGAGCACTACGAGGGGCATCCCGCCTTCCAGTTCTTCCGCGATTTTGACGCCGACTGCGACTGGTCGCGTGCTCTGGCCGGCGAACCGGGCGAGTTCGTGGCGGTGGTGCGCCGTGCGGGCGACCGCTACTTCCTCGGCGCGGCAACCAACGAGCAGGCGCGCACGCTGACCCTCCCGCTCGACTTCCTTGAGGCGGGTCGCCGCTACCGCGCCACCATCTATGCCGACGGCGCCGATGCCGACTGGCAGAGCAATCCCACGTCGTACACCATCTCAGAGCGCGAAGTGACGGCGGCCGACTCGCTCGAGGTGCGCATGGCGCCGGGCGGCGGTCAGGCCGTGACCCTTATCCCGATGTAGTCGGGAGATTTGCCTTTGCGTCGTATCGGCCGGCCGCGATGCCCGGCTGCGACGGCCCGGGAGCGGACATCTTCCGGGTGGCTGAATGAAGAGGTCCCCGCTGCTGCATCTTTGCGCAGCAGCGGGGACCTCTCAATATATACGAGCGAGGGGACGGACTAATCCTCCTCGTCGAGTGTGAAGAGCTCCTCGACCCGCTTTCGGAACTGGCGGGCGAGTTTGAGGGCCAGCAGCGTCGAGGGGATGAACTTCCCGCTCTCGATGGCATTCACCGTCTGGCGGCTTACGCCCACTGCATCGGCCAGCTGTTGTTGGGTCATGCGCACCTCGGCGCGTGCCACACGGATGCTATTCTTCATGTCGGCCCTCCTGTCTGAACCTCCACAGCAGCAGCTGCTCGATGATGAGAAAGAGTACGGGCAGCAGGCAGAGGTTGAAAATCATGAAGTAGAGAAATTCGAAGTCGTAGAGCACGATGGCGGTTATCAGCGTGAGGCCGAAGGTTGCGTAGAGCGCCCCCAGCAGCGCGTTGAGGCGGATGCGGGCGATGCACTCGTCCTCGATGCGCTCGCGCGAACATGTGATGAAGAGCACTCCGAGCAGAATGCCGAACAGTACGATGTTGTTGCACAGATGGTCGAGCAACTCTCCCCGCGCAACCGCTTCGGGCAGCAGGTACGAAGGGACGCCGTTGAATCCGTCGATTGCCATCAGCAGCCCGAAGAGGGCCGTCGGGATGAAAAGCACCCATCCGATTCTCTTGAACCAATGGGGCAGCAGCAGTGTTTTGTCCATGGTTGTCCTTTTTTGTCGGTGTCGGCAGACCGGCGGAGGTGCGCACTGCTCCCGTCTGCTGCTGCAAATGTAAAGTATATTTTACATTTTAGCAAGTATACGCGACAAAAAATGCTTGTCGGATGGAAAATGCCTCTTTCGCGGAGCAATACTCCGCAATGGGAGGCGGGGCGGAGGCTGCAGCCGTTAGAGTCGGGCAATCAGTTCGTCGACCTGCTGTTCGCCGGTGGCCCAGCTGGTGACGAAGCGGACGACGGACTCCTCCTTGCCGCGGGCACCCCACAGCTCGAAGGTCGCGTATTGGCTCAGACGGTCGATTTCGCTGTTGGGCAGCACGAAGAAGAGCTGGTTGGTCGGCGAGTCGATGTAGGGGCGATACCCCTTCCGGAGCAGCGCCTCCCTGAGGCGTCGGGCCGTCGTGATGGCCTGCCGCGCGATACGCAGATAGAGTCCGTCGGTGAAGAGCGTCTCGAACTGGAGGCCCAGCAGCCGCCCCTTGGCCAGCAGGGCGCCGTGCTGCTTGACGAGGGTGAAGAAGTGGGGCAGCAGTCCCGGGTGGGCTACGACCGCCTCGCCGAAGAGCAGGCCGGTCTTCGTGCCGCCGATGTAGAAGACGTCGCACAGCCGGGCGATGTCGTGCAGCGAGAGCGTGTTCTCCTCCGCAGCCAGGGCGTAGGAGAGTCGGGCGCCGTCCATGTAGAGCGGAATCGCGTGCCGGCGGCAGACCTCGTGCAGCGCCTCCAGTTCCGTGAGGGTGTAGAGCGTGCCGAGTTCCGTGGGGTGCGAGATGTAGAGCATCCCGGGGGCCACCATGTGCTCGCAGGTCTCGTCGCGGTAGAAGTCGTCGATGTAGCGCTCCACCTCCTCGACCCGCACCTTGCCCTCGTGTTCGGGCAGCGTGAGCACCTTGTGGCCCGCCGCCTCGATGGCACCCGCCTCGTGGACGTTGATGTGACCCGTCGTAGCGGCCAGCACCCCTTCGTGACGGCGCAGCAGGCCGTCGATGACCGTGGCGTTGGTCTGCGTGCCGCCCACCAGCAGGTAGACCTCGGCATCGGGAGCGCCGCATGCCCGGCGGATGAGTTCGCGGGCGTGGGCCGTGTGGGGGTCGAGCCCGTATCCCGGGCTCTGTTCCAGGTTGGTCTCGACCAGACGGCGCATCACCTCGGGATGGGCCCCCTCCATGTAGTCGCAATCGAAATGGAGCATCGTGCAGCGTTTTTTAATTGGATGGAATCAGCTTCGTACGTAGTGGGGCATCTTGTCGGGCAGTTCGAGCGAGAACTCGACCAGTCCGCCGATGACCCCCTTGCGGCGCCACGCGGTCTGGTAAATCAGCTTGTGTACGCCGCGCTTCTCGATGGTGTAGACGTTGCGGCCCCCCTCGGCGATGAGGCGGGCGATGATGGCGCGCGAGCGTTCGTTGTGGCAGGGGAGCATCGACCGTCCACGCACGTCGCCGTTGACGGCTATCGAGCGTTCGTTCTGGTAGAGCACGACCCCTTCGGTGTCGCAGAGCGTGACGGCGCAGTCCAGCTCGTCGCTCCACGACGGGGCGTTGAATTCGGGTTCCATGATGTTATGGGTTGTTGGTTCCTGTTTGCTTTGCACTCCGGCGCCGGGGCCGGTTTCGAGGCCGGTTTGGTGCCGGTTCTGTTCCGATGCCGGTTTCTGTTCCTGTTCAGGTGCCGGTTTTGGTGACGGGTCCGGATCGGCGCCGCCCGCAGCCTCACCGCAGCCTCTTTGCAACCTTCCCGCTGCTTCGCCTCGCCCGGCAGGCGGGCCGTGGGGGCTACTGCTGAATCTTGACCAGCTGCTCGCGGTAGGCGTTCAGAATCCGCGACTTGGAGATGAAGCCCAGATAGTGGCCCTGCTTGTCCACCACGGGCAGCATCCACGTGTGCTTGTCCTCGAACTTCTGGAGCACGCTCTGGATGGCCTCATGCTCCATGATGCGGTCGGGCGGGTCAATCATGTAGTGCGAGATGAGCGTGCCGTACTTCTCGCGCTTGAACATGTCCTCGCGCAGGTCGTCCAGCTGGACGATGCCCTGTAGCCGGCCGAAGTTGTCGATGACGGGGAAGATGTTGCGCCGCGCCGTCGAGATGATGTGGACGATGTCGCCCAGCGTGTAGTTCTCCTTGATGCGGTAGAAGTCGGTCTCCATCAACTCGTCGAGCTTCAGGAAGACGAAGACCGACTGGTCCTTGTCGTGGGTGAGCAGCTCGCCGCGCTGGCGCAGCTGCTTGGTGTAGATGGAGTCGGGGTCGAGGTAGTAATCCACCGCGAAGGAGATGCAGGCCGTAATCATCAGCGGGATGAAGAGCCCGTAGCCGTTCGACAGCTCAGCGATGAGGAAGATGGAGGTGAGCGGCGCCTTCATCACGCCGGCCATCACGCCGGCCATGCCCACGAGCGTGAACGAGACGAGTGAGACCTGCCAGTCGAAGAGCAGGTTGCAGAGCAGTGCGAGCAGCGCCCCCGTGAAGGCGCCGACGAAGAGCGATGGGGCGAAGGTTCCGCCCACGCCGCCTGCGGCGTTGGTCGAGGCCATGGCGATGACCTTGAAGAACATCGTGGCGGCGACGAAGAGCAGCACCACCCAGTCAATGTCGCGGAAACGGTAGAAGAACGAGTTGTCGAAGAGCGCCTGCGCGTTGCCGTGCATGAGCGAGGTGAAGCCCTCGTAGCCTTCGCCGTAGAGGGGCGGGAAGATGAAAATCAGGATGCCGAGCACGGCGCCGCCCAGTATCCAGCGCTTGTACTGCCGGTCGATGCGCTTGAAGATGTTGCCCACGCGGGTGTTCATCGTGGTGAAGTACCACGCCATCAGTCCGCAGCAGACCCCCAGCAGGATGAAGAGCGGAATCTGCCACAGCTCGAAGGCGTCGGCCGGCTGCAGCGTGACGGCCAGAATGGGGTCGAAGCCCCGCAGCATGAAGGCGAAGGTGGTGGCCGTGATGGAGGCAATCAGCAGCGGAATGACCGAGCCGGCGGTGATGTCGAGCATCAGAATCTCGAGCACGAAGACCACGCCCGTGATGGGGGCCTTGAAGATGGCGGCCAGCGCTGCGCCGGCGCCGCAGCAGAGCAGCAGCGTCGTATGCTTGTAGTTGAGGCGGGCGAGGCGTCCGACGTTCGAGCCGATGGCGGCACCCGTCAGCACGATGGGGGCCTCGGGACCCACCGAACCGCCGAATCCGATGGTCGTGGCGCCGCCGACGACCGACGTCCAGCAGTTGTGGGCGGCGATGCGCGAATTGCGGCGCGACATGGCATAGAGTACGCGCGTGACCCCTTCGGAGATGTTGTCGCGGACGATGTATTTGACGAAGAGCGACGCCAGCACGATGCCCACCACCGGGTAGACCAGGAAGAGGAAGTGGGCGCTGTCGACCGGGAACCACTGCGTCAGTCCGTTCTTGATGGCGTAGAGCAGAATCTCGAAGAGGTAGGTGCCCACGCCGGCCAGCGCACCCACGATGACGGCCAGAAGCATCAGCATCTGGCGGTCGTTCAGCCGCTTGGTGAGCTTCAGGAAGAGCAGGTAGATGCGTTCCGGGCGGATTCTCTTCATGACCTTCGGTATTGTGCCATCGGGCGGCCGCTATGCGTGGTGGCTGTAGTGACGGGCCTGAGCCTCGATGAGCTCCTTGTCGTCGAAGTAGTTGATGCGCATGGCGTTGCGCACGTCGTGGAGCGTCTGGGCGGCCACCTTGCGGGCCGATTCCGAACCGGCCCGCAGCATCTCGTATACGTCGCTGATGTGCTCCTCGAAGTAGGCCCGGCGTTCGCGAATCGGCTCGAGCGTCTCGTTGAGTATTGCGATGAGGAACTTCTTGACCTTCACGTCGCCCAGGCCGCCGCGGCGGTAGTGGGCCTTCAGCTCGTCGAGCGACTGGTAGTCGGGCAGGTACTTGGCGAAGTGCTCCGGACAGCAGAAGGCGTCGAGGTAGGTGAAGACGGTGTTGCCCTCGACTTTGCCCGGGTCGTCGATGCGCAGATGGTCGGGGTCGGTATACATGCCCATCACCTTCTTGCGCAGCTCCTCGGCCGAATCCGAGAGGTAGATGCAGTTGCCCAGCGACTTGGACATCTTGGCCTTGCCGTCGGTGCCCGGAAGCCGCATGCAGACGGCATTTTCGGGGAGCAGAATCTCCGGCTCGACGAGCGTCGGACCGTAGACCGCATTGAACTTGTGGACGATTTCGCGCGTCTGCTCAATCATCGGCTCCTGGTCCTGTCCGGCCGGCACGGTGGTGGCGCGGAAGGCCGTGATGTCCGAGGCCTGGCTGATGGGGTAGGTGAAGAAGCCCACGGGAATGCCCTGGCGCTGCGGACCCTCCTCCTCGGCGTTGGCATCCGAGAAGCCGCGGAGCTGGATTTCGGCCTTCACCGTCGGGTTGCGCTGCAGACGGGCCACGGTGACCAGGTTCATGTAGTAGAAGGCCAGCTCGCACAGCTCGGGAATCTGCGACTGGATGAAGATGGTGGTGCGCTCGGGGTCGAGGCCGCACGAGAGGTAGTCGAGCGCCACCTCGATGATGTTCTGGCGCACCTTTTCGGGGTTGTCGGCGTTGTCGGTGAGCGCCTGCGCGTCGGCAATCATGACGAAGACGCGCTCGTATTCGCCCGAATTCTGCAGCTCGACGCGGCGGCGCAGCGAGCCTACGTAGTGTCCCAAGTGAAGTTTTCCGGTGGGGCGGTCCCCCGTGAGTATGATTTTTCCCATATCTGTTGTTTTCCGGCGGGTGTGGTGTTTCGTTCTTCCTTGCTTGAAGGGTTGTTGCGGAGCGTCCTGCCGCGGGTGCGCACACGGCGCACTCCGCACGTTCCCCGTCACCCGCATCCGGGGGCGGCGCTCGCTGCCGCGGGCGGCTCACGGTGAAGCCGTTCGCGTCATTTGTGCGGCGTTTCCTTCGGCAGGTACGGCCGCTTTTACGGGCAAAAATACGAAAATCCCGATGCGGGGCGCAAAAATTTGTGGAATATAGATTTTTTTTATATTTTCGTCTTCGCAAATAGAACCCCATTATGACAATCATTCAGCTCGAATACCTGTTGGCCGTGGCCAACTGCGGCAGCTTTTCGCTGGCGGCGGAGCACTGTTTCGTCACGCAGCCCTCGTTGAGCATGCAGGTCAAGTCGCTCGAGGAGGAGCTGGGCGTGGTGCTGCTCGACCGTTCGAAGAAACCCGTCATCCCGACCGAGGCGGGCGAGGTGGTGCTCGAACGGGCCCGCGAGACGCTGCGCGCCTACAACAACATCAAGGAGTCGGTGGCCGAGCTGAAGGGCGAGACGGCCGGACGGCTGCGGCTGGGTGTCATCCCGACCATCGCCCCCTACCTGCTCCACAAGTTCATCCCCTCGTTCGTGCATGACTATCCGAAGGTTGAACTGGAGATTTCCGAGATGATTACGGCCGACATCGTCGAGGCGCTGCGGCGCGACCGCATCGATGCGGCGCTGGTAGCCAGCGGCACCTGCGGCGAGGGCATCCTCGAACAGGAGCTCTTCAACGACCGCTTCTTCGCCTACGTCTCGCCCGAGAATCCGCTCTACGAACGTTCGAACATCCGCATCGAGGATATCGACCTGCGCGACCTGGTGATTCTGAGCGCCGGCAACTGCATGCGCGACCAGATTATCGAGCTCTGCCAGGCCAAGCGCAACATGCCGTCGCACTTCACCTTCGAGTCGGGTTCGCTCGACACGCTGATGCGTATTGTCGACTGCACCTCCTGCCTGACGATTATTCCCGAGATGGCCATCGAGTACATTCCGGCCGACCACCGCGACCGCCTCAAGATGCTGGCCAAGGGGGCCACGTCGCGCAAAATCGCCGTGGCCGTGCGGCGCACCTACGTCAAGAGTTCGATTATCAAGGCGCTGACACAGACCATTCTGGACAACGTCAAAAAGTCGTAGCCCCGCCGCTGCGCGGGCCTTCCGGTCGGGCACGGCATCCTGCTTCGGAGCGGGTGCCGCGCCTGTTTGTGTTTGGGGGCATCGTTTTGTCCTGCAACCGGTCCGATTCGGCCCGTCTTCCGGCCCTCCGGTGCAGCCTCTTCCCTCCTCCTGCCTCCGCCGAACACCCTCCGTTGCCCGATTTTGAGGCACGGATTGTGAATTTTGAATTCTTATTCCTATCTTTGCGAAGTTATAGACACCTATCATTTATTTATGGACAAACTGATTGAAACCATTGTCAGCGCAATCGAGGATAAGAAGGGCAAGAACATCGTCTCGTTGGACCTTTCGGGCTTCGACGGCGCCATCTGCTCGAAGTTCGTGGTCTGCAACGCCGACTCGACTACCCAGGTAGCGGCCATCGCCGCCGGTGTGGAGGAGAAGGTGCTTGAGAAGCTGGGCGAAAAGGTCTGGCGCGTCGAGGGACAGCAGAACGCTTTCTGGATTGCAATGGACTATGTCGACGTGGTGGTGCATATCTTCCAGACCGAGCTGCGCAGCTTCTACCGCCTGGAGGAGCTGTGGGCCGATGCGCCGATGACGCGTTATGAATACGAAGAGTAACGGAATTTTATGGCAAACGTACAGAACGGGAACAAACGCCCCAATATGAATATGCCCCGTCCCTCGTGGATGTGGATTTACGGAATCATCGCCGTGATGATTCTGGGATGGTACTTCCTCAACGGCGGAAGCGACGCTCCGCTGCCGAGCGACTGGACGGCCGTCGAAAAGATGGTCGAACAGGGCGAGGTCGAGAAAATCCAGGTGGTGAACCGCGAGGAGGCCCAGGTCTTCCTCAAGAAGGAGGCCATCGAAAAGTACCGCAACAACGCGGAGCAGCCGCTCTACCGCCACATGCCCGAGCAGGGCATTCAGCTCATCTTCACCATCGGTTCGGTGGACTCCTTCCGTGAGGATTTGAAGGAGGTCGAGCAGCGCACCGGAACGGAGATTCCGGTCGTATACGAGACCCAGCGCAACAACTGGACCAACATTCTGGTGAACGTCCTTCCGTGGGTGCTTATCATCGGCGTGTGGATTTTCCTCATGCGTTCGATGGCTCGCGGAGGCGGCGGTGCCGGCGGCGGCATCATGAACGTCGGCAAGGCCAAGGCCCAGGTCTTCGACAAGGACAACGCCAAGCGCGTGACCTTCAAGGATGTGGCCGGTCTGGCCGAGGCGAAGGTCGAAATCATGGAAATCGTCGACTTCCTCAAGAAGGCCGACAAGTACCGCGAGCTGGGCGCCAAGATTCCGAAGGGAGCCCTTCTGGTAGGCCCTCCGGGAACGGGCAAGACGCTGCTGGCCAAGGCTGTGGCCGGCGAGGCCAACGTCCCCTTCCTCTCGATTTCGGGTTCGGACTTCGTCGAGATGTTCGTCGGCGTGGGTGCTTCGCGCGTGCGTGACCTCTTCGAGCAGGCCAAGCAGAAGGCCCCCTGCATCGTCTTCATCGACGAAATCGACGCCATCGGCCGGGCGCGCGGCAAGAATGCTGGCTTCTCGGGCAACGACGAGCGCGAGAATACGCTCAACCAGCTGCTGACCGAGATGGACGGCTTCCAGACCAACACGGGCGTCATCGTGCTGGCTGCCACCAACCGGGTCGACATTCTGGACAAGGCGCTGACGCGTGCCGGACGGTTCGACCGCCAGATTGAGGTGGGGCTGCCCGACGTCAACGAGCGCAAGGAGATTTTCGACGTCCACCTGCGTCCGCTCAAGCTTGACCCGCAGCTCGACCGCTCGTTCCTGGCGCGCCAGACTCCGGGCTTCTCGGGTGCCGACATTGCCAACGTCTGCAACGAGGCGGCGCTCATTGCCGCCCGTCACAACAAGAAGTTCGTCACGCGCGAGGATTTCCTCGCCGCCATCGACCGCATCGTCGGCGGACTCGAAAAGCCCAACATGCCGATGACGCCCGAGGAGCGGCGCATCACGGCCATCCACGAGGCGGGCCACGCCGTGGTGATGTGGTCGCTGCCCGAGTGCGACCCCGTGCTCAAGGTGACCGTCGTGCCGCGCGGCCGCAGCCTCGGTGCCACCTGGTCGTCGCCCGACGAGGACCGCATCCACGTAACCGACGAGGCGCTCGAGGAGCAGTTGGCCGGCCTGCTCGGCGGCCGCATTGCCGAGGAGGTGAACTACCACACACTCGGTGTCGGTGCGCTGAGTGACCTGGAGCGTGCGACCAAGACGGCTTACGCCATGGTGACCTACTATGGCATGAGCAAGAAAATCGGCCCGTTGAGCTACTACGATTCGACCGGTACGCGCGATACCTTTACCAAACCTTTCAGCGAGCAGACGGCCCACGACATCGACGTTGAGGTGCGCCGCTTCGTCGAGGAGGCCTATGCCCGTGCCCGCGCCATCATCGAGGCGAAGAACGCCCAAATCAACGCCATCGCCGACCTGCTGCTCGAGAAGGAGACCATCTACAGCGAGGACCTCGAGCAGATTCTGGGTCCCGCTGCCCAGCAGCCCCGCAACACCGCAGCGAAGGGCGGCGATGCAGCGAAGGGCGATGCTGCCGATGCCCGTCCGGCCGACGGCACGGCCGCTGCCTCCGATACGGAGCAGGCCGACGCCTCCGACGCAAAGAACGGCGCGCCGGCCGCATCCGGTGCAACCGAACCTGACGAACCCAAGAGAGAGAATACCCCCGAACCCACCTCGGAACACTAACCTAAAAACGGACACGGAATGGGAGAAACGATGAAGAACCTCGTGGTGCGGACGGTGAGCGGACTGGTGCTGGCCGTCGTGATGCTCGTCTGCATCCTCTATTCGCAGTGGAGCTTCGGCGCACTGCTTCTTGTGCTGCTTGTGGGCGGCATGGTCGAATTCTACGGGCTGGCCCGCCGCCACGGCAACCAGCCGCTGGAGGTGGTCGGCATCGTGGCGGGCGTGGTGCTCTTCGGCCTGAGCTTTGCCATTACGGTCGGCGGCACGCACTCCGAACAGCTGACCGGCATCGGTGTGGTCTTTCTGCTGCTGCTCCTGCCGCTCATGTTCATTTGCGAGCTCTACCGCCGTCAGGCGAACCCGATTGCCGACATCGGTGCGACGCTCGCCGGGCTCTTCTACGTCGCCTTCCCGCTGGCGCTCATGTGCCACATCCCGACGATGTGGGGCGAGCGCCAACCGGTTCTGATGGTCTACTACCTCTTCATGATTTGGGCCAACGACGTCTTCGCCTACCTGGTGGGGATGGCCGTCGGCCGCAACCCGCTCTTCGAGCGCCTCTCGCCCAAGAAGACCTGGGAGGGTTTCTTTGGCGGACTGGTGGGCGCCGTGCTGGTCGGGGTTATCGGAAGCTGGCAGGTGGGTGGCTCTCCGGCCGCATGGATTGGCTTTGCGCTGGTGGCTGCCGTGACGGGTGTGCTGGGCGACCTGGTCGAGTCGATGTTCAAGCGGGCAGCCGGCGTGAAGGACTCGGGCAGCATCATCCCCGGCCATGGCGGACTGCTCGACCGCTTCGATGCGATGCTGCTCTCGGCGCCCTTCGTGACGGTCTACCTCTATTATGTCATGTAACAAGCGTTTTACCCTCTAATACGATTCGAAGATGAGAATCAACAAGGAAGGATACAGAATCATCTGCTTTTCGGGCGTCTTCTGCCTGCTGCTGTGGTGGCTGATTTACCATCTGCTCGTCAACCATGCCAACATCAGCGTCATGTGGCTGTGCGCCGTCCTGCTGCTGCTGTTCTGGTTTTTCATCGTGGCCTTCTTCCGTGAGCCGCGCCGCGTGCGCATCCACGATGCGGACCTGGTCTTCGCGCCGTGCGACGGCCGTGTGGTGGTGACCGAGGTGGTCTGCGAGGAGGAGCACCTCCACCGCGAGATGCTGCAGATTTCGATTTTCATGTCGATTACCAACGTCCACATGAACTGGGTTCCCGTGGGCGGTGTGGTCGAATACTTCAAATACCACCCGGGCCGCTTCCTGGTGGCGTGGCACCCCAAGTCCTCGACCGAGAACGAGCGGACGACGACCGTCGTAAGGATGGATTCGGGCCATCAGGTCCTCTTCCGCCAGATTGCGGGGCTCATTGCACGCCGCATCGTCTCCTACATGAAACCCGGTGAGCGGGTCGAGCAGAACAGCGTGGCGGGCTTCATCAAGTTCGGCTCGCGTGTCGACGTGCTCGTGCCGAAGGATAGCGAGCTGCTCGTCGAAATCGGCGACCCGGTCGTCGGTTCGCAGACGCCCATTGCCCGGCTGAAGTCCCACATTGAAATTGAATAATAAGGATTAAAGGAGCTCCGAAAGAGCAACGCACGATGGCAATTACCCCTCAGACCGTTCTTCGTTTCGTGGCCGGCGCCGCCATTACGGCAGCCGTCCTCTTTCTGGTGTGGTATTTCAGCTCCATCGTCGTCTATATCCTGGTCTCGGCCGTGCTGGCCGTCATGGGTAATCCGCTGGTGAAGCTGCTCTCGGGCATCCGTATCCGCGGCTGGCGTGTGCCGCGCTGGCTGGCGGCCTTCACAACGCTGGTGGTCATCTGGGTCGTGCTGGCGGTGCTCTGCACGCTCTTCGTGCCGCTGTTCTTCAACAAGGTGCAGCAGCTGGCAAGTCTCGACTTCACGGCCGTCATGAACTCCATCTCGGAACCCGTTTCGCGCATTCAGTACTACCTTGATGAGCTCTTTGCGCTGCCCGAGAGCACCTTCTCGCTCTCCGAAGCGCTCAGCTCGGGGCTGTGTTCGATGGTCAATTTCGGGTCGCTCAACACGCTCGTCTCGTCGCTCTTCAACGTCGTGCTCTCGTCGGTGGTGGCGATATTCTCGATTTCGTTCATCACCTTCTTCTTCCTCAAGGAGGAGGGGCTCTTCTATGCGATGGTTTCGGCGGTCTTTCCCGAACGTTACCACGAAAACATCACCCGGGCACTCGACTCGATTACGGTGCTGCTGTCCCGCTACTTCACGGGCATCCTCACGGAGAGCCTGCTGCTGATGATTGCCGTCTCGCTGGTGATGATGGCTTTCGGCATGCATACGGTCGACGCCTGCTTCATCGGACTGGTTATGGGTGTGATGAACGTCGTGCCCTATGCCGGCCCGCTCATCGGCGGGGTGATGTCAGTCTGCATCGGTGTGATGACCCCCATCGAGGGGACAACCGTCGGCCATACGGTGCTGGTGATTGTCGCCTCGCTGCTGGTGCTCAAGGGGCTCGACGACTTCGTCCTGCAGCCGACGCTCTATTCGGCGCGGGTCAAGGCGCATCCGCTCGAGGTCTTCATCGTGATTCTCATCGCCGGCTCGGTGGCCGGAATCCTCGGCATGCTGCTGGCGATTCCCTCCTATACGGTGCTGCGCGTCTTCGCCAAGGAGTTCTTCTCGCAGTTCAGCCTGGTGCGCAAACTGACCCGAAAGATATGACGGAGCCTGTGGTGATTGAAGGGACGGTGGTGCACGGCCGCCAGTTGGGGCGCAGGCTTGGCTTTCCGACCGCCAACCTTGCGGTGCCCGATGCGTTGGAGGCCCGGGACGGGGTCTACCTCTCGGAGGCCGAGGTCGACGGGCAGCTCTACGGCGCCATGTCGAACCTGGGGCGCAACCCCTCGGTCGGCGGCACGGAGCGTCGACTGGAGAGCTACCTCTTCGGATTCGAGGGCGAGCTCTACGGCCGGCAGCTGCGGATTCGGCTGCTGCGCCGGCTGCGTGAAGAGCGCAAGTTTGCCTCGGTCGAAGAGCTGCAGCGCCAGATTGAGGCCGACCGCCGCGAGGCCGAAGCCTTCTTTGCCGCACGGAAGGCGGAGCGGTGAGCAGCAGGAGCGGCTGGACGAGCGGCCGGGCAGTGAGCGGCGGAGCGAGAATGGCAGGAGCGTGGGCCGCAGTTGAGAACGGCGGAGCGTCGGGTGTGGAGTCCGGTCGGTACCGCTGAAAAAAAGAGCTGTTAGCATATTCAATGCGTATTCAACATCATAAAGTATAAACCGATTAGTTATGTTTCTGGATTTGAGCATTCCCTACAAGGTGGCCGACATGTCGCTGGCCGAGTGGGGACGTAAGGAGATTGAGGTTTCGGAACACGAGATGCCCGGTCTGATGGCCGTGCGACGCAAATACGGCCCGCTGAAGCCCCTCAAGGGGGTTCGTGTGATGGGTTCGCTGCACATGACCATCCAGACGGCGATTCTCATCGAGACGCTCGTCGAGCTGGGTGCCGACGTGCGCTGGTGCTCGTGCAACATCTTCTCTACGCAGGACCACGCCGCTGCGGCCATCGCTGCGGCCGGTGTTCCGGTCTTCGCCTGGAAGGGCGAGACGCTGCCCGAGTACTGGTGGTGCACGGCCATGGCGCTCTCGTTCCCCGGCGGCAAGGGCCCGCAGCTCGTCGTCGATGACGGCGGCGATGCGACGCTGCTGATTCACAAGGGCTTCAAGGCCGAGAACGACGCCTCGTCGCTCGACTACGAGCCTTCCTCCTACGAGGAGGAGGTCATCCTCGGCACGCTGAAGCAGATTCTCGCCGAGGACGGCGACAAGTGGCACCGCACGGTGGCCGAATGGAAGGGTGTGAGCGAGGAGACCACCACCGGCGTACACCGCCTCTACCAGATGCAGGCTGCCGGCGAGCTGCTCGTGCCGGCCATCAACGTCAACGACTCCTGCACCAAGTCGAAGTTCGACAACCTCTACGGCTGCCGCGAATCGCTGGCCGACGGCATCAAGCGCGCCACCGACGTGATGATTGCCGGCAAGGTGGTCGTTGTCTGCGGCTACGGCGACGTAGGCAAGGGATGCGCCAAGTCGATGCGTTCGTACGGCGCCCGGGTGATTGTGACCGAAATCGACCCGATTTGCGCGCTGCAGGCCGCCATGGAGGGCTTCGAGGTGAAGACCGTCGAGAGCGCTCTGGCCGAAGGCAACATCTATGTGACCTGCACGGGCAACTGCGACATCATCACGCTCGAGCACATGGAGCGGATGCGTGACCAGGCCATCGTCTGCAACATCGGTCACTTCGACAACGAAATCCAGATGGCCCGTCTCGAGAAGTCCAACGCCGTGAAGACCACCATCAAGCCGCAGGTCGACATGTACACCTTCCCCGACGGACACTCGATTTTCATTCTGGCCGAGGGCCGTCTGGTAAACCTGGGCTGCGCTACGGGCCATCCCTCGTTCGTCATGTCGAACTCCTTCACCAACCAGTGCCTGGCCCAGATGGAGCTCTGGCAGAAGAAGCTCGAGGTAGGGGTTTACCGCCTGCCGAAGCACCTCGACGAGGAGGTTGCCCGCCTGCACCTCGACAACCTTGGGGTCGAGCTGACGCACCTGACGCAGAAGCAGGCCGACTACATCGGCGTGCCGGTCGAGGGTCCCTACAAGGCCGACCACTACCGCTATTGATGCCTGCAGCCGGTTGCGGCCGACGGCTACCCGCATGGGAGGCTGTTGCCGCCGGGCTGACCGCAACGAAGCGGACCTTTCCATCAGGAAAAGTCCGCTTCATTCTTTTTTGCAGTCAGGGAGCAGAGGAGGTTGCGGCTGGCTGTTGCAACGACATGCTGCCGCGACCGGCTGCTGAGGAGCCACGAAAAACGGCAGCCCGTCGGGGCTGCCGTTGTCGTGCATGGATGCCGGAGGCATCAATAGCCGAAGATTTCCTCCTGCGAAACGGTCTTGATGGGACCGAGCGTCTTGAGGTAGTTCAGGTCGAGGTTCTTGATGTCGCCCAGAATGCCGTAGGTGTAGTGACGGTCCTTGACCCACTTCTGCTGCGTGGCCTTCACGTCGTCGAGCGTCATGTTCTGCACGCGCTCGAAAATCTGACGGTCGCGGTCCTCCGAGAGGCCGAGACGGCGCAGTGCGATGTAGGAGCTCAGCACGTCGATTCCCGTGGTGCGTTCGGTGCGCAGGCGGCTCAGCACGGCCTCCTTGGCGATGCCGAAGGCAGCCTCCGATTCGGGCATCTGGTTGATGATTTCGTCGAATGCCTCGATGGCGGTCTGCATCTTGTCGTTCTGCGTGGCGATGAAGGCGATGTAGTTGTAGCTGTCGTCGGCATATGCGGGGGTGCCCAGCCATGCCTGTGCCGTGTAGGCCAGACCGCGTGCCTCGCGCATCTCCTGGAAGCAAATCGAGTTCATGCTGCCGCCGAAGTACTCGTTGTAGAGCGTGATTTCGGGGTCGTTCTTCACATCGAAGGCCTCGCCGCGGTTCGAGTACTGCAGGTAGTAGAGCTGGTTGGCGTCGTACTGGGCCAGGATGACGCTGCTCTCATCCGTGCGCAGCGGCTTCGGGTGCGACAGTTCGAGCGGCGTGAGCTCCGCAGCAGCCTTGTGCTTCTCGGCAATGACCGTCTTCACGGCCTCCTGCTCCATGGGACCGTAGTAGAGCACCTCGTGCTGCTTGCCCATGAGCTCCTGAACCGCCGCGATGAGGCTCTTCGAGTCGAGCGACTTCAGCGCGTCGTTCGTCAGGGTCGACTTGCGGATGAACTCCTCGCCGTAGCGCATGTAACGCTGCAGGGCGCCGAAATTCTGCCCCTGGTTGAGCTTCGAGTCGGCGCGCGACTTGAGGAGGTCCTGCTTCAGGTTCTCAAGGATGGCGTCGTTGGCCACCGCTCCGGCAATCAGCCCCTCGACAATCTCCATGGCGCGGGGCATGTTCTCGCTCAGACCCGTAATCGTGATGGTGCTCTGGTTGTTGCCGGCGCCCATGTAGAAGGAGCAGGCGATGTCGTACATCTTCGAGGCAATCTGCTCGGCGCTCATCGTGTCGGTGCCCAGGTAGCTCAGATAGGTGAATGCCGGGCCCAGCGCCGGGTTGTTCTCCGTGCCCGTGTCGAAGGTGTACCGTAGCGTGAAGATGTCGTTCAGCTCGTTCTTCTTGTAGAGCACGTGGATGCCGTCACGCACGTCGAACTGCGCCATATCCTTCTGATAGTCGACGAAGACGGGCTCGATGGGCTTTACCTTCGACTGCTGGATTTCCGTGAGGAAGGCGCTCTGCTTGTCGCGGTTGGTGACAATCGGGGTGATTTTCGGAGCGGCGATTTTCTGTACGCTCTTGTCCTCGCCCTCGCGCTTGAAGACGATGGCGTAGCTCTTCTCGCCGAGGTACTTGTTGGCCCAGTCGACGACGTCCTGCTTGGTGATTTTCGACATGCGGTCGAGCTGTGCGACCTCGTCGGCCCAGTTGGTGCCGGCGATGAACGACTGCACGTACATGTCGGCGCGCGAGTCGTTGTCCTCGTAGGCCCTCATCTGGTAGAGCTTGAAGTTGTTGATGGAGGCCTCGATGAGCTTCTCGTCGAAGTCGCCCGAGCGGAGCTTGGCCACCTCCGCAAGCAGCAGGTCGCGCACCTCCTCGAGCGTCTGGCCCGCCTTGGGGCTGCCGCCCACGAGGAACGTGCTGTAGTCGGGCTGGCCCGAGTAGCCGCCGTAGGCGCCGAGCACCTTCTGCTGCTGCGTGATGTCGAGGTCAATCAGACCGGCCTGGCCGTTGTAGAGGATGGCGCTGGCAATTTGTGCCACGTCGTTCGGGTCGGTCGAGCCGCCCGGCAGACGCCATCCGAGCAGCACGTTGGCTGCCTCCAGACCGTATACCTCGCGTACGACGGGCTCGGTGATGGGCTCCTCGGGCTGGAACTGCAGTTTCGGCAGCTCGGGGTTGGGCTGCATGTCGCCGAAGTACTTCTTGATGACCGAGAGCATCTGCTCGGGGTCGAAGTCACCCGAGAGGCAGATGGCCATGTTGTTGGGCACGTAGTAGGTCTTGTGGTAGTTCCGCACGTTGGTAATCGAGGGGTTCTTCAGATGCTCCTGCGTACCGAGCACGGTCTGCGTGCCGTAGGGGTGGTGGGGGAAGAGTGCCGCGTCAAGCGCCTCCCATACCTTGCGCGCATCGCGCGTGAGCGACATGTTCTTCTCCTCGTAGATGGTCTCCAGCTCGGTGTGGAAGCCGCGGATGACGGGGTTGCGGAAGCGGTCGGCCTCAATCTTCGCCCAGTTCTCAATCTCGTTCGAGGGGATGTTCTCGACGTAGACGGTCATGTCCTGCGACGTGTAGGCGTTGGTGCCCGTGGCGCCGATGGCGGCCATCAGCTTGTCGTACTCGTTGGGAATGGCGATTTTCGATGCCTCGTAGCTGATTGAGTCGATGCGGTGGTAGATGGCTGCGCGCTCCTGTTCGTCGGTGGTCTTGCGGTAGACCTCGAAGAGCTGCTCGATTTCGTCGAGCATCGGCTTCTCGGCGGCGTAGTCCGAGGTGCCGTAGTTGGGCGTGCCCTTGAACATGAGGTGCTCGAAGTAGTGCGCCAGACCGGTGGTCTCGGCGGGGTCGTTCTTACCGCCCACGCGTACGGCGATGTAGGTCTGGATGCGCGGCGTTTCGCGGTTGACGCTCATGTAGACCTTCAGTCCGTTGTCGAGCGTGTAGATGCGGGTGCCCAGCGGGTCGCCGGCCACCGATTCGTACTTGTCTCCCGAACAAGCGGCTGCCAGCATCGCTGCGATGCAGACGGCCAGGAATCTGAGTTTTTTCATCTATGGTTTGGTTTAGAAAATGGAGGCGAACCACTCCCGCACGACCGGATAGGTGTCGGCGGAGATATGTACGAACATGCCCACGGCGGCAATGAGCTTGAGCCCCGTGCCGACGATGAACGAAAGGAACGAGCCGAAGCCGACGAGGAAGGCCTTTGAAATATCCTCCCGGTTGTGGCACAGCTCGCCGATGACGGCACCGACGAAGGGCCCCAGCAGGATGCCCAGCGGCGGGATGAAGAAGAAGCCGACGACGGTGCCGATGGTGGCACCGATGGCGCCGGCGCGCGAGCCGCCGAAGCGGCGGGTCATGTAGGCAGGCAGAAAATAGTCGGCCACCGAGACGAAGAGCGTGACGGCGAGCCAGATGAGCAGTGCGGCGGTCGAAATCTGCGAGTAGGAGCAGAAGTAGGCGCAGACCAGCCCCGCGTAGCTGAGGATGACGCCCGGAAGCGCCGGAACAATGCACCCGGCGATGCCGATGAGTGCGAAGAGGAAGGCGAGGATGGCGAGCGTGGTGTCCATACGAATCTGCGGGCCGGGGATGGGTCCGCGGCGGACCGTCCCGGTTTCCCGTCAGCAAATATAACGATTAGAAACAAAAAAACTCCCCGACGCAGGGAGTTTTTCATTTTTCGGACCTTTTTTCTTCCGAACAGACCTTGCAGCGGCCCTCGGTCGCCTCTATTTCACCAGACGGTTGGTCTCCGTGTCGGGGAAGATGACCCAGGGGCGGAACTGTTTGGCATCCTCGAAATCCATCAGGGCGTAGGAGGCGATGATGACCACGTCGCCTACCTGGACCTTGCGTGCCGCGGCGCCGTTGAGGCAGATGCAGCCGCTGTCGCGCTCGCCCTTGATGATGTAGGTCTCGAAACGCTCGCCGTTGTTGATGTCCATGATTTGGACCTTCTCGCCCTCAATCATGTTGGCAGCCTCCAGCAGCGCTTCGTCGATGGTGATGCTGCCCACGTAGTTCAAATCCGCCTGCGTGACCTTCACGCGGTGAATCTTGGATTTGATGACTTCGATTTGGAATTTCATTATCGGATACGGATGTTATCGATTAGACGAATCTGTCCGGCCATGACGGCGATGCAGCCCTGGATGCGCGGAGCGTCGTTCCAGTCGTGTACCTCCTGCATCGTTGCGGCGTCGACCGACTGATAGTAGACCACCTTGAGCAGCGGATTGCGCTCGACTTCGGCCGTAACCCAGGCCTTCAGCTCGTCGGGCGTCATCTCGTGCGACTTCTCGACGGCGGCGCGCAGCGTGGCGTAGATGTGAGGTGCAGCGGCGCGGTGCTCCTTGTCGAGCAGCGTGTTGCGCGACGAGAGGGCCAGACCGTCCTCGCCGCGGACGATGGGGCACTCGACAATCTGCACGGGGAGTCCCAGCTGGTGGACCATCGCCTTGACGACGGCGATTTGCTGGAAGTCCTTCTCGCCGAAGTAGGCGCGCGCCGGGCGGACGATGTCGAAGAGCCGGCTGACAACCTGGGCCACGCCGTTGAAGTGACCCGGACGCGTGGCGCCCTCCATCACCTTGTCCACCGCACCGAACTCGAAGGTGCGGGTGTCGGGCTCGGGGTAAATCTCCTCGACCGAGGGCATCAGCACGAAGTCGGCGCCGGCCTGCTCCAGTACGCGGGCGTCGGCCTCGGGGGTACGGGGGTAGCGGTGCAGGTCGTTCTTGTCGTTGAACTGCGTCGGGTTGACGAAGACGCTCACCACGACGGTGGAGTTCTCCTTGCGGGCGCGCTCCACCAGCGAACGGTGGCCTGCATGCAGGGCGCCCATCGTGGGAACGAAGCCGATTCCGGCCTGTTCCCTCTTGTCCAGCTCCTCGCGGAGCTCGTTGACACGGGTAAAGATTTTCATCGCTTTGGCAACAAATTGCGGGGCAAAGGTAGAAAAGATAATCATAAGAATGAAAAAAACCGGAAAAAAACGTCGCCCGGGTGTGCTTCTTCGTTCAAAGAGGCGGCCGAAAGTTTGGAATGTCGCGGAAAAAGTCGTAACTTGGGGTGTGCAAATGTGGCCGGAGCCGGGATGCCCCCTCCATCCGTACCGTCCGGAGCCGGCCCAACCAACCCCTAACCATCAAACGACCCCGGTCGGTACGGGTCGAACCTTAAAAACCGAGAGTATGAAGAAACTCGTTGCTCTGCTCTGCGCGCTCTGCGTTGCGGGCACGCTCTCCGCTCAGGAGAAGCACATTGTCGGTATTCGCGCCGGTATGAATGTCTCCAACATGACCTTCAAGCAGGACGGCATGTCCATTTCGCCTTCGTCGCGCGTTTCGTTCCAGGTGGGCGGCTCCTATCAGTACAATTTCCTGGAGTCGATGCCCTTCTATCTGGAGACGGGCCTCTACCTCTCGCTCAAGGGAGCCGAGCAGAAAGTGGAGCGGACGACCACGACCATCCGCATGACCTACCTCGAGGTGCCCATTATGGTCAACTACCATTGGAACATTTCGGACAAGATTTCGATTATCCCGGCCGCGGGCTTCTACTATTCGCTCGGACTGGGCGGCACCACCGAAGCCCAGTCGGGCGACACCTCGGTTAAGGCCGATACTTTCGGAACCGACTCCAACGTCAAGCGCTCCGAATTCGGCATGCGCTTCGGTGCGAGCGTCGAATTCCTCGAAAACTTCTTTGCCGGAGTGGGCTACGACGTGGGTTTCAACAACCTGTCGAAGGATGCCGACGTGAAGCTGCACAACGGCTGCTTCTTCGTCCTGGTAGGCTACAACTTCAAGTTCTGAGCCTAACTTTGCGACATGACCGACGCATCTTCCTGCGGGGAGATGCGTTTTTTTGCGGGATTTTCGTATATTTGGAGTTCGAACCCGACATGCTCCGTGCCGGAGAGGCACGGAAAATGGAGCAAACACATTAATTTTATTGTATGAAAAAAAATCTACCGATTCCCGTTACCATGACATTGCTTGGCGCTGTGCTGGCTTCGTGCGGAGAGCATCCGAAGAGCGAGGCCCCCTGGGTGGTCGACCGTTTCGACGACATCAAGGTGATTCGTTACGAGGTTCCCGGCTTCGAGCAGCTGCCGCTCGAGCAGAAGGAGCTGATTTACTACCTTTCGGAGGCGGCCAAGTGCGGCCGTGACATCCTCTACGACCAGAACTTCAAGTACAACCTGGCCGTGCGCCGCACGCTGGAGACCGTCTATGAGCACTTCAAGGGCGACCGTACGACGCCCGAATGGAAGGCTCTGGAGAAGTACCTCAAGAAGGTCTGGTTCGCCAACGGCATCCACCACCACTACTCGAACGACAAGTTTGTCCCCGAATTTACGGAGGGCTACCTGCTCGACGTCATCGAGACCATCCCCGAGGAGTGCTTCGGCGAGCTGAACGCCCTGCGCGGCGAGGTCTGCAAGGCGATTTTCGCCCCCTCGCTCTACGCCACGCGCCTGAACCAGGCGGCGGGCGCGGACCTGGTGGCCACCTCGTCGAACAACTACTACGAGGGGGTAACCCAGGCCGAGGTCGAGCAGTTCTACGCCGCAATGGCCGACCCCAACGACCCGGAGCCCATTTCCTACGGACTCAACTCGAAGCTGGTCAAGGAGAACGGCAAGGTGTGCGAGCGGGTCTGGAAGGTGGGCGGCATGTACTCGCCGGCCATCGAGCGGATTGTCTACTGGCTCGAAAAGGCCGAGGCGGTGGCCAACGAACCCCAGAAGTCGAACATCGCCGCGCTGATATCCTACTACCGCTCGGGCGACCTGCGTGAGTTCGACCGCTTCAACATCGGCTGGGTGCGCGACACGGTGTCGAACGTCGACTTCGTCAACGGCTTCATCGAGGATTACGGTGACCCGCTGGGCCGCAAGGCTTCGTGGGAGGCGATTGTCAACTTCGTCGACTCGACGGCCAGCCACCGCACGACGGTCATCTCGGAGAACGCACAGTGGTTCGAGGACCACTCGCCCGTTGCTCCCGAGTACCGCAAGAAGCAGGTGAAGGGCGTCTCGGCCAAGGTCATCACCGTGGCGATGCTCGGCGGCGACTGCTACCCCTCGACGCCCATCGGCATCAACCTGCCCAACGCCGACTGGATTCGCAAGGAGTACGGCTCGAAGTCGGTGACCATCGACAACATTACCTATGCCTATGACATGGCGGCCCACGGCAACGGCTTCAACGAGGAGTTCGTCCTGCGCGCCGAGGACCGCGAGCGGATGGACCGCTACGGCAAGCTGGCCGACGACCTGCATACCGACCTGCACGAGTGCCTCGGCCACGGCTCGGGCCAGTTGGCTCCGGGCGTCAAGGGCGGCGAGCTGAAGAGCTACGGCTCGACGCTCGAGGAGGCGCGTGCCGACCTCTTCGGTCTCTACTACCTGGGCGACCCCAAGATGGTCGAGCTGGGACTCGTTCCCTCGTTCGACGTGGCCAAGGCGGGCTATGCCAAGTACATCCTCAACGGCATGATGACGCAGCTGGCGCGCATCGAGCCGGGTAAGAACGTCGAGGAGTCGCACATGCGCAACCGCAAGCTCATCTCGGAGTGGTGCTACGAGCAGGGGCGTGCCGACAACGTCATCGAGTGGGTCACGAAGGATGGCAAGCGCTACGTGGTGGTGAACGACTTCGAGAAGCTGCGTGAGCTCTTCGGCCGCATGCTGGGTGAGATTCAGCGTATCAAGTCCGAGGGCGACTACGAGGCGGGCCGCGAGCTGGTGGAGCGTTACGCCGTCAAGGTGGACCCCGAGCTCCATCGCGAGGTACTCGAGCGCTATTCGGCCCTCAACATCGAGCCCTACGGCGGATTTGTCAATCCGGAGTTCGAGCTGGTGGAGCAGGACGGCAAGGTGGTCGACGTGAAGATTTCCTACCCGAACAACTACGTCGAGCAGATGCTCAACTACTCGAAGAACTACTCCTACCTGCCCAACATCAACTGATGCGGCCGTGGCGAAGCGGTGCGTCCTGGTGACGCCCCTCCGCAGCCTGAATTCAACGGGAAGCCCCATGTCGGGGCGTCCCGTTTTTTTGTTTATGGCTGCGCATGGGGGCATGGGGCTGGGTACACGGCACGTTATGGCTGCGCAGTCGTTGAGGACGTCCGTTTCCCTCTGTCGTTTTCCGCGCCTGGTTTCCGCGCTTGGTTTCCGCGGCTGGTTTCCGCGGCTGGTTTCCGCGGCTGGTTTCCGCCGCCGTTTCCTGCACGCTGTTTTCCGCTGCTGTTTCCTGCTGCTGTTGCCCGCGGCTGTTTTCCCGCACGTCCGTCTGTTTCGCCGCGACCGTTCCGTTTCGCCGCACGCACCGCACGGTCTCCGTGCTCCGCAGTGCTCCGTACGGCACAAAAAAAGGCGTATCCGTCGAACGGATACGCCCGCATGGCCGTATGCGGCAGGTCGGGGATTACTCCTCGACTACCTCGAACTGGTCCTTGCCAACGCCGCAAAGCGGGCAAACCCAATCCTCGGGAATATCTTCGAATGCCGTGCCGGGGGCGATGCCACCTTCGGGGTCGCCGACTGCAGGGTCATAAATCCAATCGCATACGGTGCAACGATACTTTTTCATCTTTTTTTGATTTTTTAAAAGGTTTGTAAATAGTGGGTTTTCTGTGTGATGGTGAGAAGACCGGCCTATCTCCCGGTTCCGTTCACCTTTGCCGAATCCTCGGCTGCGGCCTCATCGTCCTCTTCGTTCTCCTCGTCATCGTCCTCGGGACGGTTGCCCGTCGGCGGGGTGAGCTCCTCGACCAGACGGTCCGCCTCGGCGCACGAGACGAAGAGCCGCTCCTCGTAGATGTCGGTAATCTCGACGAAGTTGCGCCACTCGGAGGCGTAGAGCTTCACCCGCTCGAAACGCCTCAGGTCGAGGTAGTGACCGTAGTATCCGAAGAATCCGTAGCCGCTGAAGAGGGGGATGAACCACTTCATGCGCCGGTTGTCGACCCGTCGCACCGAGGCAATCTCCTCTCGGCGCACCTCGGTGATGTCGAGCAGGCAGCGCACCTCGACCTTCTCCTCCGTGACGACAATCCGCCGCGGAATCGAGAGCGCCATCAGGGCGATGAGCGCCACGACGCACGAGGTGAACCATGCCGAGATGAACCCGCCCGCATAGAGGTGGTAGAGCAGCCATCCGAGCAGGATGAAGACGCCGATGAAGGCGGCTGCCCGGTAGTACATCGACCGGCTGAAGCGGTATGTGTAGATGTGTTCCATCTTTGGTTCGTTCCTGCGGGACGCCTCCTCTTCGTCCGTATCTCTTTTCTGTTCTGTTCTGTCGTCTCTCTGTTATCGTTCGCCGGCGCCGTCCGCCGCTTCGGCCGCGTCCTCCGGCGCAGTTCCTGCCTGCTCCGCACGCTGCCGCTGCTCCTCTTCGTCGCGCATTTCGAGCAGCGCCGCGGCTACGACCAGGTCCTCGCGCGTGGTGATTTTCAGATTGGCGCGCTCCCCCTCGCAGAGGTGTATCGGACAGCCCGAGGCCTCGACCACCGAGGCGTCGTCGGTGAACTCCGGCCGGTAGCCGACCCGGTAGGCGTCGCGCAGCAGTTCGCCGCGGAAGACCTGGGGGGTCTGCACGATGCGCAGCCTGCGGCGGTCGACGATGATTGAATCATCCTCGCCCTCCACGCTGCGGAACGAGTCGACCGGCGCCATGACGGGAATCGCCGCGCCGTATTGCTCGGCCGCCTCGAACATGCGTCGGATGAGCCCGCGCGAGACGAGCGGCCGCACGCCGTCCTGTACGGCGATGAGCTCCGTCTCCGAAGGCAGCGCCTCGAGTCCCCGGAGCACCGAGTCGAAGCGCTCACGCCCGCCTGCTACCATGCGGTGCGGCGCCACGTCGAAGCGTGCCGAGAGGTTGCGCCAGTAGTCGATGTGTTCGGCCGGGAGCACGACCACGAGCGCCGCACGCGGCAGCGCCCGGGCAAATGCGTCGATGGTGTGGGCCAGCACGGGGCGGTTGCCCAGGAAGAGGAACTGCTTGGGGATGCTGCTCCCCATTCGGTTCCCGCTTCCGCCCGCTACGATTATAACGCCTGTGGTCATCGTGGTAGTATGCTTCTCTGAAAATACCGTGCCGCACCGGGGTGCGTCACCCTGTTCCGTGCTCCGACTTTGCCGCAATCAGCTCTTCTTGCTTTCCGCTTTCCCTTCCGACGAGGCCTTTTTTTCAGCGGCCGGAGCCTCCAGCTGCTTCGCTACGAACCCTTCGGGAACGACCAGCGAGTCGAGCTGCACGATGCGCTCCTCGGCGGGAACGTCGCCGTTGAGCTCGGCCATGATGCGGTCGCGGACGAACTCAAAGGTCCGGCGGTTCTCCTTCGAAATGGGCTCCGAAGGCTCCTGCGGGATGGTGAGCGGGTTGATGGGCTTGCCGTTGCGCCATACGCGGTAGTCGAGGTGCGGACCCGTCGAGGCACCCGTCGAGCCCACGTAGCCGATGAGCTGGCCCTGCGTCACGTGCTTGCCCTGCGTGATGCCCTTGGCAAAGCCGCTCAGGTGGAGATAGCCGGTCATCATGTTGCCCGGATGCTTGATTTTGAGCGTGTTGCCGCCTCCGCCGCCCCAGCCTCTGAAGACTACGACGCCGTCGGCCACGGCATGTACGGGCGTACCCTTCGGGGCGGCGTAGTCGACGCCCGTGTGGGGACGGTAGACCTTGTAAATCGGGTGCTTGCGCGCATAGGTGAACTTCGAGCTGATGCGCGTATACTTGAGCGGCGCCTTGAGCATCTGCTTGCGCAGGCTGGCCCCGTCGGCCTCCCAGTATTGGAGCTTCCCGCCCTGGCGGAACGGGATGGCGTAGTACTCCTTGCCGGCATGGTTGAAGCGGGCGCCCCAGATGCGGCCGATGCCTATCGAAACCGTGTCGTCGATGAAGCGCTCGTCGTAGATGACCGTGAAGCTGTCACCCTTCTGGATGCCGAAGAAGTCGACCGTCCACTGGTAGATGTCCTCCAGCTCGGCGGCCAGCGCGTAGGGGAGGTTCTTCTCCATGATGGAGCCCCAGAGCGAGGAGGTGATGACGGCGCTCTTCTTCGAGCGTCGCGTGGTGAACTCCTTTTCGCCCGTGCGGACGGCTACCGAGTCGCCCATGAACTCGAAGACCACGTAGTCCGACAGACTGCGCTCGTAGGCCAGGTAGTCCAGATGGGGCGCGTAGAGCGAATCCTCGTGGATGAAGGCCACATACTTCTGGCCGGCGCGGATGTTGCGTAAGGGGAAGGTCTTCTCGGCCACCTTGTCCAGCCGGTCGATGACGGCGGCCGAGATGCCGTAGCGGTTGAGAATCTTGCCCATGGTCTCGCCCTGGGCCACTTCGTTCTCTTCGAGGCGGTAGTCGTCGGCGATGATGCCGTATCGGATGTCGTGCAGGGGTTCGGCTTCGGCCTCCTCCTGCGAGGAGGCCGTGTTGCGGTTGCACGATGCCGCAGCCGAGAGCAGCAGCGCGCAGAGGGTGAGTCGGAATAGTTTCATAGATGTGAGCAAAGATAGTGAAAAAACGGATTCGCGCCGCATTTTATTGCCCGATTCTCGCAGGCGGCGAGTTTTGTCGGGATTTGTTTTGCGGTCCGGGGATTTATTCCTACCTTTGAAACTTGGAAGACCGTGTATCTAAACGAATTGTCCGGATGCTCAAACAGTTGCTCGCCCCCGCCTCGTGGCTCTACGGCATGGCCGTGACGTTGCGTCACCGCCTGTTCGACTGGGGTGTGCTCAAGAGCGAGAAGTTCGACATCCCGATTATCTGCATCGGCAACATCACGGTCGGCGGTACGGGCAAAACCCCAATGGCCGAGATGGTCATCGGCTACATGTCGCAGATGCACCGCGTGGCGCTGCTCTCGCGCGGCTACGGCCGCCGGACGAAGGGCTACCTCGAGGTGGAGCCTACGTCGCACTACCGCGACGTGGGCGACGAACCGCTGCAAATCAAGCGCAAGTTCCCCGAGACGCTGGTGGTGGTCTGCGAGAAGCGGGCCGACGCCATCCGGCGCATCCAGACGGAGCATCCCGAGATAGATCTCATCGTCATGGACGACGGTTTCCAGCACCGCTACGTCGAGCCGAAAATCAACATCGTGATGGTCGACGCCACGCGTCCCATCCAGCACGACCGGATGCTGCCGGCCGGTACGCTGCGCGACCTGCCTGAGGCGCTGCACCGCGCCCACTACTTCATCGTGACGAAGTGTCCCGAGAAGATGGCCCCCATCGACCGGCGCATCCTGCGCAAGGTGCTCATCCAGGTGGCCTACCAGAAGGTCTACTTCACCCGTTTCGAGAGTTTCATGCCCCAGCCGCTCTTCCCCGGTGAGGCGCTCGCGCCGTCGCCCGCTCCGGGCGGCAAGGTCATTGCACTGTCGGGGATTGGCAATCCGAAGCCCTTCGTCGCCTCGCTGCGCGAGTACTACGACGAGGTCGAGGAGGTGTCGCTCGACGACCACCATGTATATAAGGTGCGCGACATGTCGATGTTGGCCCGCATGGTGGGGCAGTGCCCCGAGGCGTCGATTGTCACCACGGAGAAGGATGCGGTCAAGATGGTGGGCAGCTCGAAGATTCCGGAGGAGGTGCGCCGGCGATTGTATTATATGCCCATAAATATTTCATTCATAGAGGATTCGGCAACGGATTTTCTGCAAAAACTCGAAGAAGATGTTAGAGGAAATTAAAAAGACGGCAGCCTTCCTGGAGCAGGCGACCGAGTCGTTCCGCCCCGAAGTGGGCATCATTCTCGGAACTGGTCTGGGCGATTTCGCCGACCAGATTGAGACGAAATACACCATCGACTACCACGACATTCCCAATTTCCCCGTCTCGACGGTCGAGGGCCACAAGGGACGGCTTATTTTCGGCCTGGTCGAGGGTCATCGCGTGGTGGCCATGCAGGGCCGCTTCCACTACTACGAGGGCTACGGCATGCAGCAGGTGACCTTCCCCGTGCGGGTGATGAAGCTGCTGGGCATTCGCTACCTCTTTGTCTCGAACGCTTCGGGAGGCATCAACACCTCGTTCCGCGTGGGCGACCTGATGGTCATCACCGACCACATCAACCTGATGCCCAACCCGCTCATCGGCCCCAACATGGCCGAACTGGGCCCCCGCTTCCCCGACATGCACAACTGCTACGACCGCGAGCTGATTGCCCGCGCGACGGCCATCGCCCAGGAGGAGCACATCAAGCTGCAGTACGGCGTCTACGTGGGCGGCACGGGTCCGACCTTCGAGACGCAGGCCGAATACCGCTACTTCAAGGCCATCGGCGGCGATGCCGCGGGCATGTCGACCGTTCCGGAGGTGATTGTGGCGCGCCACATGTCGGTTCCGGTCTTCGGCATCTCGGTCATCACCAACTGCGGCCTGTCGGACGAGGTGGGCGACCACGAGGATGTACAGCGTCAGGGCCGGCTGGCCGGAACGCGCATGGCCGTGCTCTTCAAGCGGATGATTCGCTCGCTCTGAGCATCGGCCGAGGTATGGAACACATAAGGATTCACATATGGTAAACAAGGTAATTCTGATTGGCAACGTGGGCATTGACCCCGAAGTGCGGAGCCTCGAGAACGGCACGAAGGTGGCTCGCGTGCGTCTGGCGACGACCGAGCGTCTGTTCGACCGGCAGACCAACGAAACGAAGGAGCACACCGAGTGGCACACTATTACGCTGTGGCGCGGTTTGGCCGACGTGGTGGACCGCTACGTGCGCAAGGGGACGCAGCTCTACATCGAGGGGCGTCTGCGTACGCGCGAGTGGATGGACAAGGATGGCAACAAGCGCTATACGACCGAGATTCTGGCCGATACGATGAACCTGCTGGGCCGTCGCAGCGACAACCCCGCCTCGTCCGAAGGGGCTTCGGGGTACGGAGGCTCCCAGGCGCAGAACGGCGCCTACGGCCAGCCGGCGCAGAGTGCGCAGCCCCGGCCGGCAGCCGCTCAGCCTCAGCCGCAGTCTCAGCCCGCTCAGGCGCCCGTCATGCCCGAGGAGGACCCCGACGACCTTCCCTTCTGAGGCCGCCGCAGCGGACCCTGCTGCAAGCGAGCCTGCACGACCCGAGTGTCGTGCGGGCTCGCTTCGTTTTCGGAGGAGAGGTGAGCCGCGTGACGACGAGACGGAACGGGATACAGGGTAGGGGAGCCGAGAGACGACGTGGAGGAGTAAAAAGGTGCGGGAGGGGGCCGGAGCTGAGTGCCGCTGGAGGCCCGACCGGTATGGAAAAGGGGCTCAGCGCGTTGCCCGTTCGCGGCGGAAGCGGAGCGGCGAGCAGCCGGTCTGCCGGGCGAAGAACTTTCCGAAGGCCGACTGGTCGGAGAAGCCGAGCGTATCGGCAATCTCCTTGATGTCCAGGTCCGAGCAGCTCAGCAGCCGCCGGGCGTCGGCGCAGAGCAGTTCCGCCAGATGGGCCTTGACCGTGTGGCCCGTCACCTGCTTCACAATCCGCGAGAGGTAGGTGGACGAGATGTGGAGCCGTCCGGCGTAGAAGGCGATGTCGTGGGCCGTGCGGTAGTTCTTGACGGCCAGACGCTTGAAGCTGCGGAAAATTTCGTTGGGCCGCTTGACGAATGCCGGGGCGTTGGCCCGGTGGCGATAGAGCAGCCCGGCCGTCTGGAGCAGGAAGAGGCTGCAGAGGTGGCGGAGGATGGCTTCGTCGTAGAGCCCGCTCCCGGCCGGATGGGCCGGAAAGAGCGATGCGGTGAGCCGCAGTGCTCCGTATTGTGTCCCGTCGAGCCGAACGACCGGCAGCCGGTCGTCGCCCAGATACCCCGAAAGCTGGTTGTAGAGGGGCTGTCCGTCGGGCAGCGTGTCGAAGTAGTCGGGGTCGATGCAGATGCACTCCAGCGTGTCGTGCGCTCCGTCGAGCCGCAACGTTGCCGTGCGGCTGGGCGAGAGCAGCAGCAGGTCGCCCTGTTGCAGCCTCCGTTCCCCTTTGCGGGGCTTCGACCCGGCGGCGCCTCCCTTGTCGCCCATCTCGTTTCTGTGGCCCTTGTCGATGTTCCCGGGTGTCGGCATGTTTGGTTCGTCGGTGTCCCGGCTTTCGGCTGCGTGGGGTAGCTCTGCAACTTTTCGGGCGGCCGTGTCGGCCCCTTCGACGACCAGTGCGCTGCCTCCGGTGCAGAGTACGAAGTGAAATCCCCGCTCCAGCACCAGGCTCCGGCCCGGTGTGCCTCCGCCGGAGGCCGTGCCGCAGTAGACCGGCGCGCCGGCGGTTACGGGGTGCAGAAAGTCGGGAAGCGGAATTTGCATGCGGATGGACGGAGATTTGTTCCGTAAAGGTACGATTTGTTTCGTTTTTTACCAAACTGAGTCGCATATTTGTGTCGGAATGACCGAAAACTGTGCGAACTTTGTCGCCTGAACATTCAAACGGGAATACCCATGGACCGATATCTTTTCAGGCGCTATGCCCTCTTCGTCCTGTCGCTCTTCATCAATGCGCTGGGCGTGGCCTTCATCACCAGGGCGTTGCTGGGCACCTCACCCATCACGAGCGTGAACTACGTGCTGAGCATGTTCACGCCGCTCACGATGGGGCAGTGGACCATCCTGCTCAACCTCACCTTCGTGCTGCTGGACCTCCTCTTCATGACGCGCGAGGATTTGCGCCGCGAACGCACCTCCTACCTGCTGCAGATTCCCATCTCGCTCAGCTTCGGACTCTTCATCGACTGCGCCATGTTGATGCTCTTCTGGCTCGAGCCTGTGGCCTATGCGGCCAAGCTGCTGTGGCTCATCGTCGGGTGCTTCATTCTGGCGGCGGGCATCGCGCTCGAGGTGCGGGTCAACGTGGCGATGACGGCCGGCGAATATCTGGTCCAGGTCATCTGCCGCCGCCACCACTTCGACTTCGGCTATACGAAGCTGGCCTTCGACCTGACGCTGGTGCTGCTGGCCTGCCTGCTCTCCTACCTCTTCATGTCCGATATCCGCGGTGTGCGCGAGGGTACGGTCGTGGCGGCGCTCGCCGTGGGGCCCATCGTCCACTTTTTGACCCCCTGCTTCCGGCGGCTCGACCATTGGACGGGGCTCGATGGTGCGGCGGGCCAAGGAACGGCCGCAGCTCCGGATGCCGACCATGCCGTGATAACGATTGCCCGCGAATTCGGCAGCGGCGGCCACCGCCTGGGCGAGCTGCTTGCGCGTGAGCTGCACCTGCCGCTCTACGACCGTCAGTTCATCCGTCTGGCGGCGCAGAAGAGCGGCGTTGACGAGCGCTACATCGTCGAGAACGAGCAGTCAATCCCCTCCTTCTGGCTCAAGTGCATCCTCTCGTCGGGCACACGGGCCGGACGCGGCCTCTCTACCGACGACGTGCTCTTCGTTGCCGAGAGCAAGATTGTGCAGGAGCTGGCCGCCAAGGGGCCCTGCATCATCGTCGGCCGCTGCGCCGACTTCGTGCTGCGCTCCTCGCCGCGGGTGCTCCGCATCTTCTGCTGCTGCGACCGGGCGGATGCCGTGGCCCGCTGCGTCGAGGAGTATGACCTTCCCGAATCGGAGGCCGAGGCCGAAATCGAGCGCGTCAACCGCAACCGCAGCAACCACTATGAGTTCTATACCGGGCAGCGGTGGTCCGACCCGCACCACTACGACCTGATGGTCAATACGGGGCATGTTTCGCTTGAGGCCGCTGCCGCCCTCATTCGGACGATGTACCGCGAGCGGTGCGGCAGCGCGAAGCCGAGCGGCACGAAGTAGAGCGGCGAGAAGTAACGGCTGTGTGACCGAAGCGCCGAAAACGGTACGGGCCGGAATCCCCATGATGGATTCCGGCCCGTATTGCGTTTCCTTTCGTTGGGCGTGCGTCCGCTACTCGCCGCGGAGGGTCAGCCGCGCCCGTTTGAGCCCCGGCGAGGTGGCCTCCACCGTGATTTCGCCCGGCGTGCCGTCCGAGACGATGATGGCGGTCATCATGCCCGAGAAGAGCTTCATGTGCGGCTCCTGGAACGATTCGAGCGATGTGGGGTCGCCGTTGGCTCCGGCGCGGTAGCGGCCGTTGCCCGTCACGCGGAACCGGATTTCGTTGTCGACCGTCGGGCAGGGGTTCCCGTTGCGGTCGACGACGCTCACCGTCACGAAGATGAGGTCCTTGCCGTCGGCCGCCATCCGTTCGCGGTCGGGCGTCAGCACAATCCGGCTGGGCTTGCCCGCCGTGCGGAGCTCGCGCTCGGCCACGGGACGCCCTTCGGCGTCGTAGGCCACCACACGCAGCGTGCCGGGCTCGTAGCGCGTATCCATCCACATGAGCCGGTAGCGGCGCTGACGGGCGAAGCTGTTGAGCGAGAGCGAGTCGCCGCTGTTGTCGACCTTTACGGAGAAATCCTTGCTGCGGCGTCCCTGGCTCTTGCCGTTGATGAAGAGCTCGGCCGAGGGGTAGTTCGTGTAGACGAAGACGGGGGTCGTCTCCCCCTCGCGTCCGGGCCAGGTCCAGTGGGGCAGGATGTGGAGCGTCTCTACCTCGGGATTCCAGTGGCTGCGGTAGAGCCAGTAGCGGTCCTTCGGCAGACCCGCCAGGTCGATGATGCCGAAGAGCGACGAGTGGCTCGGCCAGTCGGAGTAGTAGGGGGTCGGCTCGCCCAGATAGTCGAAGCCCGTCCAGACGAATTCGCCCATGCAGTAGGGCAGGTCGTCGTGCTGGATGAAGTCATCCTCCGGAAGGTTCGACCAGCCGCAGTGCTCCACATCGTACGACGAGGCCTGATGGTCGTCGTAGCGGTGCATCGAACGCCGCACGACGGGGAACTTGTAGACGCCGCGCGAACTGAGCGTCGAGGCGGTCTCGCTGCCCAGAATCATCCGCTGCGGCAGCTTGGCGTAGTTCTCGGGATACTTGTGCGGGCGGTAGTTGAAGCCGGGGATGTCCATCACGGCGGCCATGTTGTTGTTCACCACTGCATCGGGGGCATCCATGCCCTGCGTCACGGGGCGTGTCGGGTCCTCGCGGTGGCAGATGCTCTGGAGCCGGAGCGTGAGCTTCGGACCCCGGTCGCCGTCCCACTGGTCGGGCACCTCGTTGCCGATGCACCACATCACCACGCTGGGGGAGTTGCGGAAGTGGCGTACCAGATTGACCAGGTCGCGTTCGACCCACTCGTCGAAGTGGAGGTGGTAGCCGTTCTCGACCTTCGGGGCCTTCCATTCGTCGAACGATTCGGCCATCACCATCATTCCCATCTCGTCGCAGGCGGCCACCAGCTCCGGGGCGGGCATGTTGTGCGAGGTGCGGATGGCGTTGCAGCCCATCTCCTTGAGCAGCCGGACCTGACGCCGGATGCCCGCCTCGTTGGCAATGCCGCCCAGCGGGCCGAGGTCGTGGTGGTTGCAGACGCCGCGGAACTTCACCGGTTGGCCGTTGAGCAGGAAGCCCCGGCCCGGTACCGCTTCGACGGTGCGGATGCCGAAGCGCGTCGTATACTCGTCGCAGAGGCGGTCACCCTCGTAGAGCCGTGTGACGGAGGTGTAGAGTGCCGGCGTTTCGGGGCTCCACAGCGCGGGGTGCTCGACGATGAACTCCTGCTCGACGGCGTGGTTGTCGTAGCGCGTGCCGTCGGTGCGCGCCGAGGCGACGACCTCTCCCGCGGCGTTGCGCAGCTCCGTTGCGAGCGTATAGTCGGCCAGCGTCCGCCCCTCGGGCAGCACCACCTCGGTCCGCTGCCGTACGCGGGCGTGGTCGCCGGCGATGACGGGCGTGGTGATTTGCGTTCCCCAGACCGGGATGTAGGCCTCGCCCGTGGTGAGCAGATGGACGTTGCGCAGCAGTCCGGCGCCGGGGTACCAGCGCGACGACTCGGGCAGATTCTCGAGCCGCACGGCCAGCAGGTTCTCCCCGTCGGGGCGGAGGTAGGGGGTGATGTCGACGTGGAAGGCGTTGTAACCGTTGGGCCAGTAGATGGCCTCGTGGCCGTTGACGTAGACCCGGGCGTGGCTCATCGCGCCGTCGAAGAGCAGCGTGCAGCGGCCCCCTTCGCGCAGTTCGGGCGTCGTGAAGCGGAGCCGGTACCACCCCGTGCCGACAAAGGGCAGGCCGCCCGTGCGGCCGGCATGCTCCATCGCCTGGGTCTGGCCGTCCTGGGCGATGGCCGTGAGCTGGAGGTCGTTGCCGACGCTGAAGGGGCCGTAGATGGCCCAGTCGTGGGGCACGGTGACCGCCTGCCACGAGGAGTCGTCGAAGTCGTTGCGGGCAAATTCGGGCGCATCTTCGCGCGTGAAGAGCCAGCCCTGTTCGAGCAGCCGTTCGGTGCGCGGCTGCGCGAGGGCGGCGAGCGGAAGCAGCGCCAGCATCAGAAGCAGTTTTTTCATGGTGGGGAAATTCTGGTTTCGGGTGAGGTTTTGGTTGAGGCTTGGGTGTTGTTTCAAACCGTGGTGCGGACGTTGAGCCGCTCCCAGAGCCATTCGGGCAGCCGCCGCCAGAAGAAGACCATCACGGCGTAGCGCCGGTCGATGACGATGCGCCGGCGGCGGTGTTCGAGCGCATGGACGATGCAGTCGGCAACCCGTCCGACGGGCATGAGCATCGGATAGTGGTTGGCCTTGTTCAGCAGCGGCGTTGCGACGAATCCCGGGCGGATGTCCGTCAGGCGGATGTTGAGCCGCTCCATGTGGCTGAGCTGGGCCAGTGCGTCGATGTAGGTGTTCTGCATCCGCTTGGTGGCCGAGTAGGCCGGCGAGCTGCCCAGCCCCCGCGTCCCGGCAATCGAGCTGATGACGGCCAGATGGCCTCCGCCGTGGGCGCGGAACCAGCCGAAGGCGGCCGTCACCATCCGCACGAAGCCCTCGCCGTTGGTGCGCAGCGTCGCTACCTCAAGCGCGGGGTCGAGTTCTATGTTGCGGTAGCCGATTCCCGAGCAGTGGAGGTAGAGCTCCATCCCTCCGAGCCGCTCGATGAGCTCCTCGAGCCGTTGAGGTGCATCGTCCGACGTGACGTCGAGCGTTTGGTACTCCACGCGGTCGGGTGCCAGTGCGTGCAGCTCCTCGAGCGGTTCGATGCGGCGGCCGGCGACGCCCACGCGCCACCCCTTGCCGATGAAGCGTTTGGCCGTCTCGAGTCCGATGCCCGAGGTGGCGCCCACGATGACGATTCGTTTCATCTCCGGTTGCATTTTTTATTTGTTGCAAGGTACGGATTTTCGGCCGATTTTCAAGCTCCCGGCCGCAAAAAGCGCGCGGTAAAATATCCCCGTCACAAGTCGTATACAAAAAAGGAGCCTCCCGTCGGTCGGAAGACTCCCTGTTTGTATTCGCGTGCAGTCGTCTGCACTCACTCTTCGTCGATGGAGCGCTGCACGCACTCGATGCCCACCTTGCGCAACAGGTTGAGCCCCTCCTCCGAGCGGTATTCGTCGCTGTATACCACCCGCTTGATGCCGGCCTGGATGATGAGCTTCGAGCACTCGATGCAGGGGGCTGCCGTGATGTAGAGCGTCGAGCCGTCGCAGTTGTTGGCCGACTTGGCCACCTTCGTGATGGCGTTGGCCTCGGCATGCAGCACGTAGGACTTCGTCTTGCCCGTCTCGTCCTCGCAGATGTTCTCGAAGCCCGAGGGGGTGCCGTTGTAGCCGTCCGAGATAATCATCTTGTCCTTGACGATGAGCGCCCCCACCTTGCGGCGGACGCAGTACGAATTCTCGGCCCAGATGCGGGCCATTCTCAGATAGCGCAAGTCCAGCTGGCGCTGCTTCTCTTCCTGGTATCCCATGTGGCGGTGGTTTGTCCAACGGAGGAGGCGACGTGACGGACGCTCCCGTCCCCGCCGCCTCGCTCCGTCGGTTGTTGACGTTCGTTCAGGGTCGTGCTGCTACAGCCCCTTGCCGTGGCAGTTCTTGTACTTCTTGCCGCTGCCGCAGGGGCAGGGGTCGTTGCGGCCCACCTTCTTCTCGACGTGGATGGGCATCGGCTTCTGTTTCTCGCCCTGTCCGGCCTGTGCGGCAGCCTGCATGCGCGATGCCTGCAGACGGTTCACGTCGACCTTCGCCCGCTCGCGCTGCTGTTGCTGGCGCTGTGCGGCGGCCTCCGAGGCGCTGTCGCGCACCGGAATGTAGGAGCGGTTGAGTATCGAGAGCACCTCGCGGTTGACGCGGATGAGCATCTTCGAGAAGAGGCCGAACGACTCGAACTTGTAAATCAGCAGCGGGTCCTTCTGCTCGTAGGTGGCGTTCTGCACGCTCTGGCGCAGGTCGTCCATCTCGCGCAGATGCTCGCGCCAGGCGTCGTCGATGGTGGTGAACATCACCACCTTCGAGAATACCTTGTAGATTTCCGCACCGTCCGTCTCCTTGCACTTGCGCAGGTTGACCGGGACGTTGTAACCCAGATGGCCGTTCGTCAGCGGGAAGTAGATGTCCGAATCGAGCTGCTCCTTGCGGTCCTCGTAAATGCGTTCCATGACCGGACGCACCGTGTCGGCCACCGCCTTCGCGCGGCGGGCATAGGCAGCCTTGAGGTCCTTGACAATCGCCTCGACCAGCTCGCCGGGCTTGGCCGCCTCGTAGGCCGCCTCGTCGAGCGAGGGCTCGATGGCCACCTCGCGGATGAGCTCCATGCGGAAGTCCTCGTAGCCGATGCCGCGGTTGGTCTCCACGAAGTTCTCGGCATAGTCGTACATGATGTTGTTCAGGTCAATCTCGATGCGCTCGCCGTAGAGTGCATGGCGGCGGCGCGTGTAGATGACCTCACGCTGCGAGTTCATCACGTCGTCGTACTCGAGCAGACGCTTGCGGATGCCGAAGTTGTTCTCCTCGACCTTCTTCTGGGCGCGTTCGATGGCGCGCGTCATCATGCCGGCCTGAATCACCTCGCCCTCCTTCAGACCCATGCGGTCCATCATCGAGGCGATGCGGCCCGAACCGAACAGACGCATCAGGTCATCTTCGAGCGAGACAAAGAACTGCGACGAACCCGGGTCGCCCTGACGTCCGGCACGACCGCGCAGCTGACGGTCCACGCGACGGCTCTCGTGGCGCTCCGTGCCGATGATGGCCAGACCGCCTGCGGCCTTCACCTCGGGCGTCAGCTTGATGTCGGTACCACGACCGGCCATGTTGGTGGCGATGGTCACCTGGCCCGTACGACCGGCCTCGGCAACAACCTGAGCCTCCAGTGCGTGCTGCTTGGCGTTCAGCACGTTGTGCTTGATGCCGCGGAGCTTCAGCATGCGGCTCAGCAGCTCCGAAATCTCGACCGACGTGGTGCCGACCAGTACCGGACGGCCCTGGCCCACCAGACGGACAATCTCCTCGATGACGGCGTTGTACTTCTCGCGCTTGGTCTTGTAGACGAGGTCCTGGCGGTCGTCGCGGATGACGGGGCGGTTGGTCGGGATGACCACCACGTCGAGCTTGTAGATGCTCCAGAACTCCGAAGCCTCCGTCTCGGCCGTACCGGTCATACCGGCCAGCTTGTGGTACATGCGGAAGTAGTTCTGCAGCGTGATGGTGGCGAAGGTCTGCGTGGCGGCCTCGACCTTGACGTGCTCCTTGGCCTCGATGGCCTGGTGCAGACCGTCCGAATAGCGGCGGCCGTCGAGAATACGGCCCGTCTGCTCGTCGACAATCTTCACCTTGTTGTCCATCACCACATACTCGACATCCTTCTCGAACATGGCGTAGGCCTTCAGCAGCTGGATGACCGTATGGACGCGCTCCGACTTGATGGAGTAGTTGTTGATGACCTCGTCGCGCTTCTGCGCCTTCTCCTCGGGCGAGAGCGAACTCTTCTCGAGCTCGGCCACCTCGGCGCCGATGTCGGGCAGCACGAAGAAGCCGTCCTCGTTGAAGTATTTCGAGAGCACCTCGTGACCCTTGTCGGTGAGCTCCACCGAGTTGAGCTTCTCGTCGATGACGAAGTAGAGGTCGTCGGTGATTTCGGGCATGCGGCGGTTGTTGTCCTGCATGTAGATGTTCTCGGTCTTCTGCATCAGCGCCTTGATGCCCGTCTCCGAGAGGTACTTAATCAGCGGCTTGTACTTGGGCAGACCCTTGTGCACGCGGTAGAGCTTCACGCCGCCCTCCTCGGTCTTGCCCTCCGAGATGAGCTGCCGCGCCTCGGCCAGCAGCGAGGTGACCAGCGCGCGCTGGAGGTTGTAGAGGTGCTCGATGGCGGGGTTGTACTGCTCGAAGAGCTGGTCGTCGCCCTTGGGCACGGGGCCCGAGATGATGAGCGGCGTACGGGCGTCGTCGATGAGCACCGAGTCGACCTCGTCGACGATGGCGTAGTGGTGCTTGCGCTGCACGAGGTCCTTGGGCGACGAGGCCATGTTGTCGCGCAGGTAGTCGAAGCCGTACTCGTTGTTGGTACCGAAGGTGATGTCGGCCATGTAGGCGCGGCGGCGGGCCGGCGAGTTGGGCTGCGTGTCGTCGATGCAGGCCACCGACAGTCCGTGGAACTCGTACATCGGGCCCATCCACTCGGAGTCACGCTTGGCCAGGTAGTTGTTGACCGTCACCACGTGTACGCCCTTGCGGGCCATGGCGTTGAGGAAGACGGGGAGCGTCGCCACGAGGGTCTTGCCCTCACCCGTGGCCATCTCGGCGATTTTGCCCTTGTGGAGCACCACGCCGCCGAAGAGCTGGACGTCGTAGTGGACCATGTCCCACTTCACGTCGTTGCCGCCCGCCTGCCAGTGGGTGGCGTATATGGCCTTGTCGCCGTCGATGGTGACGAAGTCCTTCGTGGCGGCCAGCTCGCGGTCGAAGTCGTTGGCCGTCACCACGACCGTCTCGTTCTGGGCGAAGCGGCGGGCCGTATCCTTCATGATGGCGAAGGCTTCGGGGAGGATTTCGTCGAGCTTGACCTCGATTTTGTCGTCGATGCGCTTGGTCGTATCGTCAATCTCCTTCGAAATCTTCTCCTTCTCGTCGAGCGAGATTTCGGGCTTCTCCAGCTTCGCCTTCAGCTCCACGATGCGGGCTTCGTCGTCGGCGATGTAGTCGGCAATCTGCTTCATGAGCCCGGCGCTGCGGGCGCGGAGTTCGTCGTTCGAGAGGACCTCGATAGAGGGGTAGACGGCCTTGATTTTCTCGATGTAGGGTTCGATTTGTTTGCGGTCCTTGTCGGCCTTCGAGCCGAAGACGAGTTTGATTAAACTGGCAAGTATATCCATAAGAGTTTTGTTGTTGTTTTCTGTTGCGTGTGCGGTTATGACCGTAAATCCTACAAAAGTACACATTTTTCGCGAAAAGCGCAAACCTACGGACCAAACTCTGCGAATATCTTTGCGTTTGCCCCTTCGGACGGCCGGCGGCAGCGGCTCTCGGCCGCCGGGCTGTTCCCGCCCGGTCCGCGGTCCCGGAGCGGGCCGGGAGGCCTTTCAGGACAGGATGGAAAGAGCTCTGAGAGCCCTTTGATAGTGGGGCGGAAGGACTCCGGGGAGGCCTTGCCGGAAGAGGCTGAAAGGGCGTCGGGTAAAAATTTCGGGCCGTGGCGACCGTTTGCCGCCACCTTTTCGTATCTTTGTTCCACGATGATACGCAAGGCAAACTGCAAAATCAACCTCGGGCTCGACGTGTTGCGCCGCCGCGAGGATGGATACCACGAGCTCGAGACGGTGATGTTTCCCGTGCGCGGGCTCTTCGACGAGGTGGAGGTCCTCCCCTCGGCCTCGGCCTTCACGCTGCGGAGCGAGGGGCTGACGGTCGACTGCGACCCCGAGGAGAACATCTGCATGAAGGCCTGCCGCCTCATGCAGCGGCACTACGGCATCGCGGGTGCGGAGGTGCGCCTTAGGAAGCGGGTCCCCTTCGGGGCGGGGCTCGGCGGCGGCTCGTCCGACGGCACGGCGGTGCTGCTGGCCCTCGACGAGCTCTATGCCCTTCATCTCTCGGAGGAGGAGCTCATCGCCCGGGCCGCCGAGCTGGGGAGCGATACGGCCTTTTTCGTGCGCAATACGCCCCAGCTCTGCACGGGTCGCGGCGAGGTGATGCACCCCTTCGCGGTCGACCTTGCGGGGCTGACGCTTCTGGTTGTGAAGCCCCGGGAGGGGGTTTCGACGCGCGAGGCCTATGCCGGCATCCGTCCCCGGGTGCCCGAAACGCCCCTTGGCGAGCGGCTGCGGCTGCCCGTTGCGGAGTGGCAGGGGCGCGTGACCAACGACTTCGAGACGACGGTCTTCGCCCGCCATCCCGCCATCCGTGAGGTGAAGGAGCGGATGCTTGCCGCCGGAGCACTCTACGCTTCGATGTCGGGGAGCGGCTCGGCCGTCTTCGGGCTCTTCGAGGAGCCGGCGCCCGACTTTCCGCTGCTCGAGGGCGAGTTCCTCCACCGCGAAACGATTCGCTGAGGCGGCCGCACGCGGCAGACGGAGGCGCTGTCGAGGCTTCGTTCCGTCGCGATAAAAAAGGCGGATGACCTTCCGTGAGGGTCATCCGCCTTTTCGTTGGCTTTCGGGCGGGGTGGAATTACTGCTCCTGCTTCGGAACGGGAATCTTGTCGATGCGGCGCTGGTGGCGTCCCCCTTCGAACTCGGCCGAGAAGTAGGCGTCGAGGATGGCTACGGCCTCGTCGTTGGTGATGAAGCGGGCCGGAAGCACCACGATGTTGGCGTTGTTGTGGCGGCGGATGAGTGCCCCGATTTCGGGAGTCCAGGCCAGACCGGCGCGGATGCCCTGATGCTTGTTGAGCGTGATGGACATGCCGACGCCCGTGCCGCAGAGTGCGATGCCGAGGGGCACCTGACCCGACTCGACGGCCTCGGCCAGCGGGTGGGCGTAGTCGGGGTAGTCGACGCTCTCGGGCGAATCGGTCCCGAAGTCGAGCACTTCGTAGCCCTGGGCACCCAGGTAGCCCACCAGAAACTCCTTCATCTCGTAGCCGGCGTGGTCGCTGGCGATTCCTATTTTTTTCTCCATAATCGTGTGGTGAGTTTTTTTATCGAAGACAAATATAGCAATTATTGGCTCTCGACCGAGGGTCGGGCTCCTGTTTTTTTCGACACGTTCTCGACATGCCGCCGCCCGGCGGGGAGGCCGCCGGACGCCGGCCGACCTCCGGCTTCGTCTCCTTGTGCCCGTTATTTCCGGGTTATCAGCTCGTTGAGGAGCGCTCCCCGGCCGGGACAGCACCGCTCGAACCATGCGGCGAAGTCTTCATACGCGAGCGGATGCCTGCCGCAATATTCCCGGTAGAAGCCGGCGATGGCCTCCGTGAGCCTGTCGTATCCGATGTGTCGGGCGAGGCGGTCGAGCAGCAGCGGCCCCTTGCGGTAGACGACCGTATTGTTGTCGTTGCGGACCATCGCGATGAGCGGCTCGTCGCCGGGCGTCCCCTCGATTGCGCGGTACTCCCGCTCGCACCGCTCCAGCTGTGCGCGGTAGGCCTCCTCCCCGAAGTGGTGGCGGATGAACATCAGGGTCATGAACTCGTTGAGCGACTCCTTGATGAAGTAGGCGCCCGGCTCTCCGTCGTCGATGAGCAGCGTCCATTCGCCCAGCCAGCGGTGGCCGATTTCGTGGACCAGCGGATAGATGTCGGGGTAGGTCGAGAACTTCTCCTGCGAGGCGGAGATGAAGCCTATGTTGTAGCGGTTGCTGAAGCCCTTGCCGTCGTGGAAGAGGAAGGTCGGGAGCGAGGGGATGTTCCTCTGCGGCGCGCGGTACGTTTCGCCGTATATCCGGCCGAAGTAGTCGGTGGCGGCCTGCGTCAGCGTGAGCAGCTCGTTGCGGCGCTCCGGTGTGCACTCCATGCCGGCGAGCTGATAGATATCGATGTCCCCGCCGGCGGTTGCCTCGGCGGAGTGCGTGTAGGCCTCCGTGCGGAAGAATGCCAGCGAGAGCGACTGGGCCAGCATCCCCTTCACCGTGCAGGCATGGCGGCCCGCGTCGATGCGTCGGAGCGGATAGGAGCCGAGCAGCGAGAGCGAGTCGGGGGTATGCACCTCGAGGGTCAGCTCCATCCGTCCGTTTGCCGGAATGGGGTAGTAGAACTCGCCGTAGCTGGTCTCCCAGAGCTCGGCGTTACCGGCCCCGTAGATGAAGAAGGCCGACAGGTTCGTGTAGTTGTAGCTCATCCTTACCGGCACGCTTTGCGCTCCGCTTCTGCGCAGAAGGAGCCGTTTGTCGGCCGCGTCGTAGCGCGCTTCGAGCCGGGGGTTCGCTCCGAATGTCAGGTGCTCGACGGAGAGCTCCGGGTCGCCGCCGAAGGCGAGGGCCACGCTGTCGGCCTCCTCAAAATCGAGCCTGAAGGAGCAGTCGACGCGCATGTTGGCCGCATCGCAGCCCCGCTTGTCGATGACGAGCGTGTAGTCGCTGATTCTCTGCGCCCGGGCCTCCGGCAAGGTGCCGAGGGCTGCAGCCAGAAGCAGTGCAAATGCAAGTTTTTTCATCGTGGCCGTTCTCAGGTGTCGAACAAAGATAGGAAAAATTCCTTCGCACGGAGGGTGCTTCGGCGAAAAGTGTTAATTTTGCCGCAGCCGCCTTCGGGCCGCCGTCGCAACCCTTGCGCGGTTTTTGCCGCGTGAGCCTCCGTACCGAACCGCATGAAAACCCTGCTGGCCATACTGAGCGCCGTGTCGCTTGCGCTGGGCATCGCCGGAATCTTCCTTCCGCTGCTGCCTACCACCCCCTTTCTGCTGCTTTCGGCGGCTCTGTGGGTGCGCAGCTCGCCGCGCCTCTACGCCTGGCTGCTCGCCCATCCGCGGATGGGCCCCTACATCCGCGACTTCCGCGAACACCGCGCCATTCCCCTGCGGGCGAAGCTCCTCTCGCTCACGCTGCTCTGGCTGACCTTGGGGTTCTGCGCCCTCTTCGTCGTGGCGCCGTGCCGTTGGGCGCAGACGGGGCTCCTGCTGCTTGCCGGCGGCATCACGTGGCACATCCTCTCCTACCGGACTGCAAAAAAGAGGTGATTTTTTCGCTCAATATGTCCCGAAAGTTGGTTCGATTTGTCTGCCTCCGTGTCGCAGGTACGGAAATTTCGCTTATCTTTCGTATACCATCAAAAATTAACCCTTAGCCCTATGTATGTACAGCTCTCTCTTTGCAGGAGGCTTGTGCTTTCTGCCTCTGCGCTTCTGCTTTTTGGCTCCTGCAGCGATTCGGACGACTCCGCTGCGGAGCAGCCGCTGAGTTTCCAGGTCTCCGTCTCCGACGCGACGATGACCGGTGCCACCGTCACGGTCGACCCCTCGGGCGAAGGCACCTACTACGTGTCGGTCGACAACCGTGCCGAGGTGGATGCCCTCTGCGCCACCGACGAGGAGTATATCGCCATGAAGCTCGACTTCATCCGCGTGATGGCCGGTGTGAACAAACTCTCGGTCGAAGAGTACCTCCGACGCGAGCTCCGCAGCGGCCGCTCCGTCATTCAGGAGACTGACCTCTACTACGATACGGAGTACTGTGTCGGGGTCTTCGGCCTTGATGCCGACGGTACGGTGACCACCGGCCTGGCGCGCTCCTACTTCCGTACCGAAACCTTCGCCCCCTCGGCCGAGTGTCAGTTCATCATCCAGGAGGTTGCGTGCACCGCCTCGTCGATTGAGGTCGAAGTGGGGGCCTCGGACGCCTCGGTGCGCTACTACGCCTCGGTAATGAGCGCCGATGAGTTCTCCTCCTACGATACGGTGAACGAGGCTGTCTCCGACATCATCTTCTCGGCCGAGCTCTTCGACGACGTCGACTGGTCGGACCCCTCCTATACCCACACGGGCCGCAACCGGCTGCTCTTCGAGGGTCTTGAGGCGTCCACGGAGTATGTCGTCATCGTCTTCGGCATCAGTTCGGAGGGCGAACAGACGACCGAAGCGGCCACGGCGACCTTCTCGACCACGGCCGCATAGGCGCCGCAGCGTTTCACAACGCACCTCTCTCCGGCTTTCTCCATTTGCCGAAGGGTGTACCGTCCCAACTCCTTCGGTCCAAACCCCTTCGGCCAAACCCCTTCGGCCCGGCGTACGGCTTCGCATCCGGCTCCATGAACGGAACGGCATGGAACGATGCGGAACAGAGAGGGCTGCCCGACAATTCGGGCAGCCCTCCGTTCTATTTTCGTTTCAGACCGGGCTGATTGGCTGGGAGACTTCAGCTTCCTTCCATACCTCACCTCTATATCTCTTTACTCCTCCTCGTTTTCGTCCCGGTCCTCCCATCGCTTCGGTCCTCCCATCGCTCCGGCCCTCTTCATCGTTCCGGTTCTCTCTTCGCTTCGGCCCTCCCATCGCTCCGGAGCCTCTCTCCGGCGGCATGTCGGTCGTCGTGGGCCTGCATTACATCCGTTACAACTGGGCGTCGGTCACGTCGAGCAGTTCGAGCATCGTGTACTTTACAACGAAGCGGCCCGGCTCCTCCGGCGCCGGGGTTACCGAGGTACCGATGCGCAGCCGGTAGATATGCCCCTCCTCGTAGTCGAAGCCGTCGATGGGCCACGGCCAGGGCTGCCACTCGGTCACTACGCCGTAGTCGGGCAGGCGGACGCTCAGATAGTCCACCCCGTCGACGTGCGAAAAGCTGGGGCCCACCTCCATCGTGAATTCGGGATAGTATTCCGTCGGGATATTCGAGGAGGCGGGGCGTTTTTCGTAGAGCTCGACCAGCGCGTATTTGGACGACGGAGCGTCGGCCATCGGCTCGGCCACGGGATTGATGCGTACGCGGATGCGGTACTCGTAGCCCGGCTCGTAGGTGAACCCCTCGATGTTGTCGAACATCGGGCGCCAGGCGGCCGACTCGTCGGTGCGAATCATCAGCGCCGGCTGGAGGTTGAAAACTCCGTGGGCAATGCCCATCTCGGAGGCTACGGTCCAGAGCTCGACGCGCTCCTCGTCCCTGGCGCACGAGGCGAAGGCGAGTGCGATGAGCGTGGAGCAGAGTATCAGGATTCGTTTCATGGGCGCGGTTGTTTTTCGGGAAGGCGTGGCCTTGCGTCTGTCGTTAACGTGCTTCTGTCGTTAAAACGCCGGGCCCACTCCCATACTGCGTAAAGATACGAAAAAAACAGGAGAAATCCCGTTTTTTTCTTGTTTTTAGCATGTTGGACTCTTTTGCCGTCGGTCCGGACGCTTTCGTGTGACCCCCGTCTCCATCGCCGGGTCGGCAGCCCTCCGTGCAGCCCTTTTGCCTCCGCTCCGCCCTTTCTGACGCCGCTCACAGGTAGCGCTCGGCCACGCTGACCAGAAATCCGAGCAGCAGGGCGTTGAGGAGCAGCAGGGGAATCGTCTTGCGCTCCTTGCCCGCCAGCGCGAAGAGCGTCGGGAGCTGCAGCATGAGCATGATGGCCATTCCGTCGGCCCACCAGGGCAGGTAGGGCAGCTTGGCGTAGAAGGTCAGCACCGAAGCGAAGAGGCAGACCAGAAAGGCCGCGATGGCTGCGTGTGCCGCCGCCCGCTGGTAGAACATCGGAATGACGGTCAGCGCGCCGGCCACGGCTCCGACGACGAGCGAAAGGGTGAAGTGGTCCATCGCCGGTTCCTATTTGGCGGCCCGCTTGCGGTCCACCTCGTGCAGCAGAATCTTGCGCAGACGCATGGCGTGGGGCGTCACCTCGACGTATTCGTCCTCCTTGATGTACTCGAGCGCCTCTTCGAGCGTGAAGACCTTCGGCGGCACGATGACCGCCTTGTCGTCCGAGCCCGAAGCACGCATGTTGGTGAGCTGCTTGGCCTTGGTGACGTTTACCGTGATGTCGTTCTGGCGCGTGTGCTCGCCGATGACCTGGCCCTCGTAGACCTGTTCCATGGGGGAGATGAAGAAGCGGCCGCGGTCCTGCAGCTTGTCAATCGAGTAGGCGTAGGCCGTACCCGTCTCGCTCGAGATGATGGAGCCGTTGGTACGCATCTCGATGTCGCCCACCCACGGCTCGAAATCCTTCAGACGGTGGGTCATCACCGCCTCGCCGGCCGTGGCGGTCAGCATGTTGGAGCGCAGGCCGATGATGCCGCGCGAGGGGATGTCGAACTCCAGCCGCACGCGGTCGCCGTTCGACTCCATGTTGGTCAGCGTGCCCTTGCGCTTGGTGGCCAGCTCGATGACCGTACCCGAATACTGCTCGGGGCAGTCGACCGTCATCTCCTCGATGGGTTCGCACTTGCGGCCGTCAATCTCCTTGATGATGACGCGCGGCTGGCCCACCTGCAGTTCGTAGCCCTCGCGGCGCATCGTCTCGATGAGCACCGAGAGGTGCAGCACGCCGCGGCCGAAGACGTTGAACGAGTCGGCCGTCGGGCCGGGCGTTACGCGCAGCGCGAGGTTCTTCTCCAGCTCGCGGTCGAGACGCTCCTTGATGTGGCGCGAGGTGACGTACTTGCCGTCCTTGCCGAAGAAGGGGGAGTTGTTGATTGTGAAGAGCATCGACATGGTCGGCTCGTCGATGGCGATGGGGGGCAGCGGCTCGGGGTTGTCGTAGTCGCAGATGGTGTCGCCGATTTCGAAGCCCTCGACGCCCGTGATGGCGCAGATTTCGCCGCACGGCACCTCGTCGACCTTCTTCTTGCCCAGACCCTCGAAGACCATCAGCTCGCGGATTTTGGTTTTCTGCATCGTCACGCCGTCACGGCTTGCGAGTGTGATGTTCTGGCCCGCACGCAGCGTGCCGCGCGTGAGCTTGCCCACGGCGATGCGGCCCGTGTAGGGCGAGTATTCGAGCGAGGTGATGAGCAGCTGGGGAGTTCCCTCGGCCACCACCGGTTCGGGAATCTCGTCGATGATGGCGTCGAGCAGCGGGACAATCGAATTCGTGGGTTCGTTCCACTTGTGGGACATCCAGCCCTGCTTGGCCGAGCCGTAGATGGTCTTGTAGTTGAGCTGGTCCTCGGTGGCGTTGAGCGAGAACATCAGGTCGAAGACCTGTTCGTTGACCACCTCGGGGCGGCAGTTGGGCTTGTCGACCTTGTTGATGACGACGATGGGCTTCTTGCCCAGCGCCAGCGCCTTCTGCAGCACGAAACGCGTCTGGGGCATCGTCCCCTCGAAGGCGTCGACGAGCAGCAGCACGCCGTCGCACATGTTGAGCACGCGCTCCACCTCGCCGCCGAAGTCGGCGTGTCCCGGGGTGTCGATGATGTTGATTTTGTAGTCCTTGTAGATGACCGAAACGTTCTTCGAGAGAATCGTGATACCGCGTTCACGCTCCAGGTCGTTGTTGTCCAGAATCAGTTCGCCGGTCTGCTTGGCGTTGTCGCGCAGAACGTGTCCGGCAAGTATCATTTTGTCAACGAGCGTGGTCTTTCCGTGGTCCACGTGTGCAATAATGGCGATATTGCGTAGTTTTTGCATAGCTATGGATTTAACGCTGCAAAGGTAGCAATTTCTCGGTAAAATATGCTACTTTTGTTTTATTGATGATAAACGGGAATGCGCATGAAGCCAGCTTTTGAAATCCGTGAACGCAGCCGGGTCTACGTGGGACCCGTCGGCGACCTGCTTGCCGGAGCGCTGCCCGAGGGGCGCGTGGTGGTGGTGAGCGATGCCACGGTCGAGCGCCTCTTCGCGCCGCTGCTCGCCCCCTACGAGCGGCTGTTAGTCGGTCAGGGCGAGGCCTCGAAGACGCTCCGCACGGTCGGCGAACTCTACGAGCGGCTCATCGACCTGGGGGCCGACCGTTCGACCTTCATCCTGGGGGTCGGGGGCGGCATCGTCACCGACGTGGCGGGGTTCGTCGCCTCGACCTACATGCGCGGCCTGCGCTTCGGCTTCGTGGCCACCACGCTGCTGGCCCAGGTCGACGCGAGCGTCGGCGGCAAGAACGGCGTGAACGTGGCCGGATACAAGAACATGGCGGGCTGCTTCGCCCAGCCAGACTTCGTCGTCTGCGACCCCGCGATGCTGTGCACGCTGCCCGACAGGGAGTTCCGGGCCGGACTGGCCGAGATGGTCAAGGCGGCGCTCATTGCCGACGGCGATCTCTTCGCCGCACTCGAGCAGAGCTCCTTTGCGGCGCTGCGCGAGGCTCCGGAGCAGCTCCGCGACCTCATTACGGCCGCCATCCGGGTCAAGGCCGACATCGTCGGACGCGACGAGCGGGAGCGGGGCGAGCGGCGCAAGCTCAATCTGGGCCATACGCTGGCCCATGCCATCGAGAAGTGCTCGGACCGCATGAACCACGGCGAGGCGGTGGCCGTGGGAATCGCCCTCATGGCGGGTGCCGCCCGGCGGCTCGGGCTGCTCGATGCGGCGCAGTGCGACCGCATCGTGAGGCTGCTCGAACGGCTGGGGTTCGACCTGCAGCCCCCCGTTCCTCTGGAGCGGCTGCTCCGCGAGGCGGGACACGACAAGAAGAACGAGCAAGGAACGCTCCACGTCGTGCTTCCGGCCGGTATCGGCGACTGCGTGGTGCGCGACATCCCGACGGCGGAGTTTGCGACGCTCTTTACGGATGCCCGGTAGCGAAGGGCTGCCGGGGCTCCGAAGCATGGATGCGCCGGCAAGGGGGCATTGCGAAATATGGAAAAGAGGTCCGGCCGGCACGCATGCCGGCCGGACCTCTTTCTATCCGAAATGTTGTTGCGGAGCCCCGTTCACGAGGCCCCCGTTGAGGCTGCCTACTTCGCTCCCGCCGTCGCTTCGCCCGCAGCCGGCTCTTCGTCCGCGTCGGCATGCCGGATGGCAATCAGCTCGCTGCTGCTCTCCAGCTTCCCCTTTTTCGTCAGCTCCTCCTCGCGGACGACACCGATGCCGGGTGCGTACCAGGCTACGCGCCGGGACGCAAAGCTGAAGAAGAGGAAGCGGAAGCTGAATTTTTCCTGCAGTTTGAAGTAGGAGAAGCGCCCGGCGGGGGTCTCCAGCTCCTCGCGGGCGAGCACCTTGCGGTCGGTGATGTTGATGCGGAAGGAGAGTGACTGCTCCTCCTTGCTCACCTTCAGTTCGAGCCGTATGTCGGGGAGCTTCTCGCCCGGCGTCATGGCGAAGGGAATGCTGTAGGCGTCGCCGCCCATGCCGAGGGTCATTCCCTGCAGCATCGAGGGGTCGATTCCCCGCAGCATCTCGTCCAGTTGCAGCACCATGTCGTTCTGCCGGACGAGCGTCGATGTGCTGAGGGCATTGCCGGAAGGTGTGCCCGAAGGGTCGAGCTCCTCTTCGGTGGTGTAGACCTTCAGCCCCTCGTCGGTCTCTTCACAGGAGAGGGCGAGCGTGCGTGTCTGGCCCGTGCGTGTGCCTGAGGCGTCGTATTGGGCATAGGTGAGTTCCGTTCCGGCCTCGGTGCAGCAGAGCGGTTGGGCCGAAGCCGCGGCGGCGAAGAGCAGCGCGGCCGTAAGAAGCAGCAGTCGTTTCATGCGGAGGCGTTTTTCGGGTATTGTGTCGTTTGAAAAACAAAGATAACAAAATGTGCCGGTTTTTCGGGCTGCGGTGCCTCTTTTTTACAGGATTAGCCTATGGCTCCGGCCTCCTGTACGACACGAGGGGCGCTGCCGCACGCGTGCGGCAGCGCCCCTCGGCTTTTCATCCGCTCCGACACTACCGGAGCAGGTCGGCCAGCTCGCGTTCGTAGGCCTTCCAGTCGGTGACGGGCTTCCGGGCCACACCCGACTCCATGGCGGCGCGGGCCACGGCCGTCGAGACGCGGACGAGCAGCCGCGGGTCGAGCGGCTTGGGGATGAAGTATCCGCGGCCGAATTCAAGATGGTCGATGTCGTAGGCCTTCAGAACCTGTTCGGGGACCTCCTCGCGGGCCAGTTCGGCCAGTGCGCGGGAGGCGGCGAGCTTCATCTCGTCGTTGATTTCCGAGGCGCGCACGTCGAGCGCCGCCCGGAAGATGTAGGGGAATCCCAGCACGTTGTTCACCTGGTTGGGGTAGTCCGAGCGCCCCGTGGCGAAGATGATGTCGGGACGCGAGGCGAGCGCCTCCTCGTAGGAGATTTCGGGTACGGGGTTGGCCAGCGCCAGCACAATCGGGTTCTGGGCCATCGTGCGGAGCATGGCGGGGGTCAGCACGCCCGGAGCCGAGACGCCCATGAAGACGTCGGCGTCGAGCAGCGCCTCGGCCAGCGTGGTGATGCGCCGCGAGGTGGCGAACTCGCGCTTCATGGGGTTGAGGTCCGTGCGGTAGGTCGAGACGACCCCCTTGCTGTCGCAGAGGATGAGGTTCTGGGCCGGAATGCCCAGCTTGAGGAAGAGCCGCGCCGAGGCGATGGCCGCCGCACCGGCACCGTTGATGACCACGCGCAGCGCCGTCGTCTGCTTGCCGGCGATGCGGGCGGCATTCATCAGCGCGGCAGCGGCGATGATGGCCGTGCCGTGCTGGTCGTCGTGCATGACGGGGATGTCGAGCTCGCGGCGCAGCCGGGCCTCGATTTCGAAGCACTCCGGAGCCTTGATGTCCTCGAGGTTGATGCCTCCGAAGGTGGTGGCGATGTTCCGCACCGTGCGGACGAAGTCGTCGGGGTCGGTCGTGTCGACCTCGATGTCGAAGGAGTCGAGCCCCGCGAAGGTCTTGAAGAGCATCGCCTTGCCCTCCATGACGGGCTTTGCGGCCGCCGCTCCGATGTTGCCCAGCCCCAGAACGGCCGTTCCGTTGGAGATGACGGCCACCAGGTTGCCTCGGCCCGTATAGCGGTAGATGTCGTCGGGCGCGGCGGCGATGGCGCGGCTCGGGGCCGCTACGCCGGGCGAGTAGGCCAGCGCCAGGTCGTGTTGCGTGGTGTGGGGCTTGGTCGGCACGATGCCGATTTTGCCGGGTCTGGGTTCGCTGTGGTAGCTCAGAGCCTCGGCGTCGAGGGTCGTATCTTTTGCATTCATCGTAGTGTGCGTTTTTTGAAATTATATTTATTGAATATTACATAACGTGCCGGAGCCGAATTTATTGTGCGCTCCGTGCCGTTGCGGGAAAGCGCCGCAGCCGCGGCCGGACATCCCTCCATAAATAGGAAAAGACCCGGAATCCCTTGCGGCCTTCGGCGGGCCGGGTGGGTTTTCCGGGTCATGACATACGGCGGACAACGTCGTGGGGACGTTCCGCCGGGAACTTTGCGCTGCATTGCGGAGCTCTTCGGAAGGAGCTATCCCCGCGTGCACCGCTCAGAAGAGCGAGGCGTCACCTCCGTGCGAAGAGGCGATGCCGAGGTGTTCGTAGGCCAGCGCCGTGGCTTCGCGTCCGCGGGGCGTGCGCTTGAGGAAGCCCTCCTTGATGAGGAAGGGCTCGTAGACCTCCTCGACCGTGCCGGCCTCCTCGCCGACGGCCGTGGCGATGGTGTTCAGCCCGACCGGACCGCCGTTGAACTTCTCGATGATGGTCCCCAGAATGCGGTTGTCCATCTGGTCCAGCCCGCGCGAGTCGATGTTCAGCGCCGAGAGGGCGAACCGCGTAATGGGGAGGTCGATGTGTCCCTCGCCCTTGACCATGGCAAAGTCGCGGACGCGGCGCAGCAGTGCATTGGCGATGCGCGGCGTGCCGCGCGAACGGAGCGCCACTTCGTTGGCGGCCTCGTCGTCGATGGCCACGTCGAGGATGCGCGCCGAGCGCTTCACGATGCCGGCCAGCACCGGAGCGTCGTAATACTCCAGGTGGCATTGGATGCCGAAGCGCGCCCTGAGGGGCGAGGTCAGCAGTCCGCTGCGCGTCGTGGCGCCGATGAGCGTGAAGGGGGCCAGCTCAATCTGGATGGAGCGTGCCGAGGGTCCCTTGTCGAGCACGATGTCGATTTTGTAGTCCTCCATCGCCGAGTAGAGGTACTCCTCGACAATGGGGCTCAGACGGTGAATCTCGTCGATGAAGAGCACGTCGCCCGGGTTGAGGCTCGTGAGCAGCCCGGCCAGGTCGCCCGGCTTGTCGAGCACGGGGCCCGACGTGACGCGCAGCTGCGCCCCCATCTCGTTGGCGATGATGTTGGCCAGCGTCGTCTTGCCCAGACCCGGAGGGCCGTGCAGCAGCACGTGGTCGAGCGAGTCACCCCGCATGAGCGCCGCCTTGATGAAGATGCGCAGGTTCTCGACGATTTTGTCCTGACCCGAGAAGGCGCCCAGCTCCTGGGGGCGTATCTTGTTCTCGAATTCGAGGTCGCTTTCGGTATTGCGTACGATAGACATGTCGCAAAGATACGAAAAGGTGCGCGCAAAGGCAAACACCGGGCAAAGTTTTCGCGCGGGGGGGCTTCGTCTGAAGGCTTGTCCGCACTGCCGGTGGGGATAAGGTGCGGATAACGGGTGCGGATAAAAAAGCGGGCGCGGAGCACGGCTGCGGCCGAACTTCGCACCCGGGATGGTGCGCTGCCTCTCCGAAGAGGTCCCTGTCAGGGCGGTTATCGTCCCGTTCCGGTCGTTTCGGGCTCGATGCTGATGTACTTCACGTCGCCTTCGGGGGTGCGGGTACGCAGGTAGATGCCCTTCCGGCCGGTCGTCTGCGGGTCGAAGTCGCCGAGCCGGAACGAGGCGTACCCGTATCCGTAGTGGCCGTCGAGGTCCTTGCGGGCGTTGTGGCGGAACTCCAGCCCGACATACCCCTCGGGCGCCTCTTCGCCCGTCGTGGCCTCGTTGTTGACCAGATGGACCACGTGGGTCGTGAATCCCTGCGAGCGGAAGGCGAACTGGAGGGTCAGGTATCCGCCTCCGAGCTGCCAGCCGACCAGCTGAATCGGGTCATCGCCCATGAGGGCCAGGTCGGTGGGGGTCGTTACGGTCTCGACCTCCTTGGTCAGGATGTTCTCGATTTTGTAGAGCTCCACGTTGTAGTCGTAGCCCTCGAACGCTACGGGCAGGTAGTTGAACCAGATGAAGGCGCGCTGCCCCTCGACGGGCTCGTAGGCGATGATGCGGCTCTTGTCGCCGGCGTAGATGCTCCGGTTGCTGTCGGTGGTGAAGTAGTAGTTGTTCTCGCCGAGCGGATGGACGGTGGCCACGGCCCAGTAGCGTGCATAGTCGCCGTCCGAGTCGTTGCAGCCCTGAAGCGTCAGCGTCAGGGTGGCGACGAGCAGAAGTGCGAATCGTTTCATGTCTTTCAATTGTTTTTTCACCCCTATAACGGGACTGGGGGCGGAATACTGCATGTCGGATGTACGAAAATAGGAATTTTTTTCGGGACCGCGCAGTATTTTTGCCTCCGAAGCGTTTATTCCATTGGAAAAAGGAATGAAGACCGGGGAGCAGATATTGGCCGAAGGGTGCGGCAGGGGAGACAATGCGGCCCGCAGGGAGCTGTACGACCGTTACGCCGCTCTGCTGCTGGGGCTCTGTCAGCGTTATGTGGGCGACCGCGCGACGGCCGAGGATGTGCTCCACGACGCCTTTCTGAAGATTTTCGGCGCCATCGGCCGCTTCCGCTACCGGGGCGAGGGGTCGCTGCGGGCATGGATGGAGCGCATTGCGGTCAATACGGCGCTCGAGCATCTGCGGCGCGAACGCCGTCTGGGCGAGGTGCGGCTCGAGGAGAGCCGTGCGCTGCCCGCGGCCGCGGAGCCCTCAGACGACGAGGTGGCCCGCATCCCGCGCGAGGTGCTGCTGCGCCTTGTCGGCGAGCTTCCCGACGGCTACCGGACGGTCTTCAACCTCTTCTGCATCGAGGGATACCCGCACCGCGAGATTGCCGCCATGCTGGGCATCAACGAGAAGAGCTCCTCGTCGCAGCTGGCCCGGGCCCGGGCGCTTCTGGCGCGGAAACTCCGCGCGTGGTTGGATACGCATGAACTATGAAACGGAATAGGGATTGGATGGATGAACTGCGGCGCAGCGTGCGCGAAGCGGGGGTGCAGCCCTCCGAGGAGGTGTGGGCACGGTTGGAGCGTGAGCTCGGAGCAGCCCCCCGCCCCTTCGCGCCGGCGGACCTTCGGGACGCATCGGAGCGGAGCGGCCGCGGCGCCGGAGGCTCTCTGCGGTGGCTGCGCCCGGCGGCTGCGGCCGCACTGCTGGCGCTGCTGGCCGGAGGAGGCTGGCTGCTTTACGACCGGAGCGGAGCATCCCGAGGCTTGCCTCCCGCATCCGGACCTCGCGACGGCGAGGTTGCGGCACTCGTTGCGGAGCCGGTATCGGGTTCGGCATCGGGTCCGGTATCGGTCTCGGCATCCGACGTCCGGACTGAGCGGCGCGGCGCGGATGGGCAAGAGGTCTCGGAGTGGGACGTGGTGACCCTGGGCCCTTCAACGGGTTGGAGCAATCCGTCGCGGCAGTCCGCAGGGAGCGGAACATTCCGGAATGCCGGGGCGGCGGAGCGCCTCCGTGCGGCTCTGCACTGGCCAGGGAGCGGGACGGAGTCCTTGCCGGCAGAGGGTGCACACGCGGAGAAGCCGCTTGGGACGGGGGCAGCCCGGGCTGAGCATTTCATGGAACGGCCCCTCTCGAAGGAGCCGCTTTTGGCCGTGATGGGCCGCGTGGAGGCGCCTGTCGTGGAGCCGCTGCCGGCGCTGGCCATGCGGAAGCAGGGTAGTGCCGCTTCCCCTGCAGTCTCTCCTGCAGCCTCTCCTGCGGCGGTCCCGGTTGCGGTTGGCCGCCCGACGCAGACGCCTCTGCGTTCCGAACCCTCCCGACGCGTGGAACCGTCCCGTCATCGGGAGCCTGCGGCGGACGGCAGGTCGGGGTATCCGCCCCGGCAGGAGGCGGCGTGGACGGAGCGGGATGCGGCCGCCGAGCGCGGCTCCCGCCGCATGTCGTTCGGCGCCTTTGCCTCGGGTGCGCCCGAGGCTGCCCGGACCACCGGTGCGGCTCCGCTCCCCGCAACCTACGCTGCGCTGGTTGCTCCGGTGAGCAACGACGTGGTGTTGGACCACCGTTTCGAATACCCCGATAACTCCACATGTTCGTTCCGCCACCATCAGACGCTGAGCTTCGGCCTCTCGTTCCGCTATGCGCTGCCTTACGGGCTCTCGCTCGGCAGCGGAGTCAACTACTCGCTGCTGCGCTCCGACGTGAAGCTGCGCATCAGTTCGGAGGATGTGGGCCAGCAGCTTCACTTCATCGGCATTCCGCTGCGCCTCGACTGGCGCTTCCTCCAGCGCGGCGGCTTCTCCTTATATATTGGTGCGGGGGTGATGGCCGAGATGTGTGTCGCCGCCCGTTTTGGCTCGACGGCGGTGCACGAACCCGGCCTGCAGTGGTCGGTCGGCGGCGCCCTGGGTGCGCAGTATGACCTGAGCCGCCGCGTGGGGCTCTACTTCGAACCCGACCTGGCGTGGTACCTGACCCGGACGCGCCTTACGACCGCGAGGACCGATTCGCCGCTCGACCTCACGCTTCGTCTGGGCTTGCGCTTTTCATTCTGAAACAGCACACTTGCGTTTCCTTATGCTTTGCACCCCGTCTTCACAGGAGGCGGGGTGTCCGTTTGTGCTTATGATGTGTAAGAAGAGACGAGCAAACCGTACCGAAACTGTTACGGTTCGGATTAAAATTGATATTTTCTATTGCCCGTTCGATTTTTGTTATTATTTTTGTCGTTATAACATACGAAAGAGGCCATAAACGAAAAGCAGGCACTCGAAAGCGCCTGCTGTGTAGTCCCGAAAGGAATCGAACCTTTATCGTAAGAACCGGAATCTTATATTCTATCCATTGAACTACGGGACCGGGACTGCAAAGATGCAAAAAAAATTTTAATTACGCGAAAAAAATGCGAGAAAAAGAAAATAATTGGGAGCGTATCGAAGCCGTCATCAAGTGGGCGAACATGACTACCAACTATTTCGCCCGCTACATCGGCCTCGCGCGCGGAGAGAATCTCTACCAAATCAAGCGGGGCAACAACGGCATCTCGTTCGACGTGGCCAACCGCATCGTGGCCAAGTTCCCCCAAATCGACAAACTGTGGCTGCTTACGGGTGAGGGTCAGATGTTTGCCGACTCGCGCGAGCGGGGCGCCCGGATTCCCTTCTACGACGTCGATGTCGAGCAGGGGCTCGCACAGCTCGCGCGGCTCAAGAGCGACGAATGGCTCTGCCTGTCGTTCGCCCGTCCGGTCGAGAGCGACTTCGCGATGGTCTACCGCGGCCGCGCCATGGGAGACTCCATCCCCCCCGAAACGGTCGTTCTGCTCAAGCGCATCGACCCCGAAGCGATTATTCCCGGCGAAGAATATGCGATTGTAAGCCGAAAAATTGTAACTTTGCGCATAGTACGTGCCGCCGAGCAGGAGGGTAAGCTCCGCCTGGTGGCCGTCAACCGCGCGAATTACGACGACATGCTCGTCGACATGAACGATTTGGATGCCGTTTATCGCGTGAACGGCAAGTTGATAATCAATTATTGAGCAAGATATGTTTTCAGGCATAGTGGAGCGTACGGCCGAGGTGGTTGCCATCCGCACGGACCGTCAGAACAAGGACTTTACGCTGCGGGCCGACTTCTGCAGCGAACTCAAAATCGACCAGAGCATCGCCCATAACGGCGTATGTCTGACGGTCGTGGACATCAAGGAGGACACCTATACCGTAACGGCGATGAAGGAGACGCTCGACAGGAGCAACCTCGGGCTGCTCCGTGTGGGTGATTTGGTCAACCTCGAGCGTTCGATGAAGCCCGATGCACTGCTCGACGGCCACATCGTTCAGGGACATGTCGACCAGACGGCCGTCTGCACCGAAAAGAGCGATGCCGACGGCAGCTGGTACTTCAAGTTCGAATACAAGCCCCAGGGCGGCGGTCTCTGCACCGTCGAGAAGGGTTCGGTGACGGTCAACGGCGTGAGCCTGACGGTCTGCGACTCGACCCCCACGTCGTTCCGCGTGGCGATTATCCCCTATACGTTCGAACATACGAACTTCTGCCGTATCGAGCCCGGTTCGGTGGTCAACCTCGAGTTCGACATCATCGGCAAGTATATTGCCCGTCTCATGCAAAACTACATGAAGTCATGAAAATCTGCATCAAAACCAAGGAGGGCGCTTCGCTGATTATCGGTCTGATTTCGGCCCTCTGCGTCGCCGCGTGCATGCTTCTGCTGCACGGGGTGTGGTGGATGGCGCTCTGCGCCGCGCTGATTGTCTTCGTGGTGATGGCGCTGCTGGCGCTCTTCATCATCCGCAAATACGTCGCCTACAAGCTCAAGCCGATTTACTCGATTGTCCTTTCGCGCGACGTCCATACGCGCGAGGTGCTCTCTGAACTGCGCGACAAGCACGTGGAGAACATCGGCGAGGAGCTCACCGCCTGGGCCGACACCAACGACAAGGAGATTGCCCGTCTGAAGGAGGCCGAGCGCTTCCGCAAGCAGTATCTGGGCAATGTGGCCCACGAGCTGAAGACCCCGATTTTCAACATCCAGGGCTACATCTCGACGCTGCTCGACGGCGGGCTGGAGGACGAGCTGATTAACCGCAAGTACCTCGAGCGGGCCGAAAAGAGCATCGACCGGCTGATTAACATCGTCAACGACCTCGATACGATTTCGAAGCTCGAGAGCAACATGACGCGCATGAAGATGGAGCAGTTCGACGTGGTGGCGTTGGCCAAGGAGATTGCCGAGCAGGCCGAAATGGAGGCCGACCGCAAGCACATCCGCATCCAGGTCAAGGGGGCCGACAACCTCCCCTCGCCCTTCTGGGTGCTGGCCGACAAGCACTTCATCGGTCAGGTCTTCGTCAACCTGATTATCAACTCGATTCACTACGGCAAGGAGGGCGGTCTGACGCGCATCCGCTTCCGCGACATGCTCGACAAGATTCTCATCGAGGTCGAGGACAACGGCACGGGCATCGCCCGCGAGGACATTCCGCGCGTCTTCGAGCGCTTCTACCGCACCGACAAGGCGCGTTCGCGCGAGCAGGGCGGCACGGGCCTCGGACTGGCCATCGTCAAGCACATCATCGAGGCGCACGGCGAGCGGATATCGGTGCGCAGCGAGCTGGGCGTGGGCAGCACCTTCTCCTTCACGCTCAAGAAGGTCGATGTCTCGGACGTGAAATAAATCGTGCGGGAGCCGGGCGGCGGAGCGCTCCCGAGCTCACGTTTCCGCAATCTGTCTGTCGGGGGACGCTGTCTCCCTTCTGGATGCGGCCCTTGACGCCGGCCTTGGCCGCAGTCGGGCCTGCGTCCCGCAAAAAAACTAATGTAGCAACTCTAAAACCCCGTTTTCTGTCGTGTTGAGTATCGTTTGGGATTTCAATCCCGTCTTCTTCCGGATTGGCGATTTCGATATCCGGTATTACGGACTGATGTGGGCGCTGGCAATTCTGGTCGGCGCCAAGCTGTTCAACAACTTCTGCAAACGCGAGGGGCTCCCTTCGAAGGTCTCGGAGTCGATTTTCATCTACGGCACGCTGGCCACCATCATCGGCGCACGCCTGGGCCACTGCCTCTTCTACGACACGATGGAGTATCTGAGCCGTCCGTGGACCATCATCACCGGCTTCCGCGACGGCGGCATGGCCAGCCACGGCGCCGCCATCGGCCTGCTCATCGGCCTGTGGCTCTTCTCGCGCAAGAACAAACTGCCCTACATCTGGTCGCTCGACCGCATCATGATTGCCGTGGGTATCGGCGGTGCGATTGTCCGCATGGGCAACCTCTTCAACTCCGAGATTTTCGGCACGGCGACCACCCTTCCGTGGGGCTTCGAGTTCGTGCGTTCGGTCAAGTGGGTGAACGAGTTTGCCCCCCAGGCGGTCCATCCCACCCAGATTTACGAGGCGCTCTGCTACGTGGCCACCTTTGCGCTGCTGGCCTGGCTCTACTACCGGCGTGATTTGGCGCGCCGCCGTCCCGGGGTGCTCTTCGGCATCGGTCTGCTCGGCATCTTCCTCACGCGCTTTCTCATCGAATTCATCAAGACCGAGCAGGAGTCCTTCGAGGTGGGCTGGGCGCTCGATATGGGACAGTGGCTCAGCATCCCCTTCATCCTGCTGGGCATCTACATGATTTACCGCGGTTATTCGCGTCCCGAGGTGACGGTGCAGCCTTCGCCCGCCACAAAGGGCGCTGCGGCGAAGAACCCCGCCGCTAAGGGTGCCGCGGCCAAACCCGAAAAGAAGCATAAGCGATGAACGGCAATTCGATGGTCGAGCAGGTCAACCGCCTGGTTGGCAATCTGCTCGCGGCAAACAGCGTGGTCTGGCTTCCCGATGTGGGCACGCTCCGCGTCGAACGTCAGGCGGCCCGGCGGCTCTCGCGCCGGGAGGTGCAGCCCCCCGTGCGGCTGGTCAACTTCTCCTCGCAGCGCAGCGGTGAGTCGCTCGTCGATGCCATTGCCCGTGCCGCCCGGTGCGACCAGGCGACGGCCGAGGATATCTATGCGCGCTGGCTCTCCCGCGTGCGGACCGAGAACGGAGTGGTGATGGAGGGGGTCGGCGAGTTGAAATTCAAGAACTTCACCCCCGACGAAGCCTTCGACCGCCGGCTTAACCCCCAGGGCCGCAGGCCCATGCGGGTCCACACGCCGCGCCGGCTCGACTGGAGCGTCTGGGTGGGGCTCGTTGCGGCGGTGCTGGCCGTCGGAGGGCTCGTCTACCAGTTCGGTCTGGAGCGCAATCCGCTCGATGAGCCCGAAGCGGAGTTCGTCGAGGTCTCCGAGCCGGCTGCCGGCGAGGCGCTCGCTGCCGGCTCCGCTGTCGAAGATGCAGCTGCCGAAGCGGGTGGGGTAGTTGCCGCCGGGAATGATGCCGCTGCCGCAACCGGCAATGCTGCCGGAACGAATGCCGCCGTGGCACCCGCCGATGCGGCTGTAAAGGGGGCTCCGACGGGCGCCCCGGCTCCCCGTTCGGCCGAAGCGGCCAACCCTTCGGCTTCCGCACCTGCCACATCCGCACCATCCGCTGCCGCACAGCCCTCTGCGCAGTTAGCTGCCGCGCCGAAGCCTGCCGCACCGGCCGGTGAGCCGCTTCGCATGACCTCGAAGCGTCACTATGTGGTGCTGGGTGTCTACTCGACACTGGAGAATGCCGAACGGGCCGCCGCGCTTGCCGCCAAAAAGGAGCCGGCCATGCGCTGTACGGTCTATCGCTTCGGCGGCAAGTTCATGGTTTCGCCCTTCGAGTCGGATGACGTCGAGGCGAGCCGTCAGTTCATGCGCGCCGGCCGCAGCGCTTTCCCGGAGATGTGGGTATACTCCGCAAAATGAGCCTTTCGGAGCTGATAATCAAAGTTGTCAACTGGTTCTACGTGAAGCCGGTCGCGGCGATTCTGCCCCGGCAGACCTACCGTTATGCCGTCTGCGGTGCAGTCAACGTCGTCTTCGGATGGGGGTGCTACTTTCTCGCCTACAACTATCTGTTCGATAAGAAGCTGCTCGATTTGGGACTCGTCGTGCTCACGCCCCACGTGGCCACGATGTTCTTCATCTTTCCGTTCACCTTCTTTTCGGGATTCTGGCTCAACCGCCACGTCGCCTTCCTCCGCTCGCCGCTGCCGCGGGGCACGCAGCTCTTCCGCTACCTGCTCTCGGTGCTGGGCTCGGTGGTGGTCAACTACCTCTGTCTGAAACTTTTCGTGGATGTGTGCGGCTTCTGGGCAACCCCTTCGCAGATGCTGGCCTCGCTCATCACGATGGTCTACAGCTATCTGGCGGCCAAATACTTCACCTTCCGCCACGCCGCCGAGGAGTGACCTCCTCGCGGCTTTTCTTCTGATTGCCTGATTGGATGATTTGGACCGGTACGACGCGCCGGCCGCCGCTTTAGTGGCTCTTTCGTTCCTCGCGCAGCTTCTGCAGTTCGTACATCCGGTCGCGGAACTTCGCCGCAGCCAGGAAGTCGAGCGACTTGGCCGCCCGCTCCATGTCCGCCCGCGCCTTGTCAATCAGCGCGTCGATGTTCTCGCTCGCCGCGTAGCTCTTCTGGATGTCGGCCGCACTCATGTAGTGCTCCTCCGCAATGGGGTAGACCGTCGGCGTCGATTCGCCCGTGGTTCTGCCCGCCAGCAGCGTGCTCTGTCCCGAGCCGCTCTTCTGCGCCTTGCGGGGCAGCATGCCGTGCTCCATGTTGTAGCGCACCTGGATGTCGCGGCGGCGGTTGCTCTGCTCGATGGCGTAGCGCATCGATTCGGTGCAGGTGTCGCCGTACATGATGACGTTGCCCTGCGCATGGCGGGCGGCGCGGCCCGCAATCTGCGTGATGGAGCGCACGTTGCGCAGAAATCCCTCCTTGTCGGCATCGAGAATCGCCACGAGCGCCACCTCCGGCAGGTCGAGCCCTTCGCGCAGCAGGTTGACACCCACCAGCACGTCGAACATGCCGGCCCGCAGGTCCTCGAGAATCTGGATGCGCTCCAGCGTGTCGACATCCGAGTGGATGTAGCGGTTGCGCACACCCACGCGGTCGAAGTATTTCGACAGCTCCTCGGCCATCCGCTTGGTGATGGTCGTCACGAGAATCTTGTCGTCGTGCTTGACCCGGCGGTCAATCTCCTCCAGCAGGTCGTCTATCTGGTTGAGCGTCACGCGGACCTCGAGCGGCGGGTCCACAAGCCCCGTGGGGCGAATCAACTGCTCGACGACCACACCCTCGCTCTTCATCAGCTCCCAGTCGGCCGGCGTGGCGCTTACGTAGATGGTGGTGCCCTGCAGCTGTTCGAACTCCGAGAAGGTCAGCGGCCGGTTGTCCTTCGCCGCCGGGAGCCGGAATCCGTATTCGACCAGATTCTCCTTGCGGGCACGGTCGCCGCCGTACATGGCGTGCACCTGCGGCAGCGTGACGTGGCTTTCGTCGACCACCATCAGGTAATCCTGTGGGAAGTAGTCCAGCAGACAGAAGGGGCGCGTTCCGGCAGCGCGGCCGTCAAAGTAGCGCGAATAGTTCTCGATGCCGGGGCAGTAGCCCAGCTCCTTAATCATCTCCACGTCGTACTCCACGCGCTGCTTGAGCCGCTGCGCCTCGACCATGCGGCCCGACTGCTCGAAGAATTCGACCTGCTTGCCCAGGTCGAGGTAGATTTGCTGCACGGCCGAGTTGATGCGCTCCTTCGTGGTCACGAAGAGACTCGTGGGGTAGAGCGTCAGCGAGTCGAGCGAGTGGATGCGTTGTCCCGTGACGGGGTCGATGCTCTGGATGGCCTCCACCTCGTCGTCGTAGAACATCACCCGGAAGCACTGGTTGCCGAACTCTCCGAAGGCGGCCATGATGTCCACCGTGTCGCCGTTGACGCGGAACGTGGCGGGCTCGAGCTCCCGCTCGGTGCGCGTGTAGAGCGCCTCGACGAGCTTGTAGAGGAAGTGCTTGTAGCTCACCACCTGACCCACGCGGATGTTGATGGCCGTGGCGTGGAAGTCGGCCGGGTTGCCGCAGCCGTAGAGGCACGAGACGCTCGAGACGACGATGATGTCGCGCCGCCCCGAGAGGAGCGTGGCGACGGTGTTCAGACGCATCTTCTCAATGTCGGCATTGATGGAGAGGTCCTTTTCAATATAGGTGTCCGTCGAGGGGAGGTAGGCCTCCGGCTGATAGTAGTCGTAGTAGGAGACGAAGTACTCGACGGCATTTTCGGGAAAGAAGTTCTTGAATTCGCCGTAGAGCTGCGCCGCAAGGGTCTTGTTGTGGCTGAGCACCAGCGTCGGACGGTCGAGCCGGGCGATGACGTTCGCCACGGTGAAGGTCTTGCCCGAGCCGGTGACGCCGAGCAGGGTGTTGTGCTTCGAGCCGTGCTCGATGGCGCTCACGAGTTGGTCGATGGCCTCCGGCTGGTCGCCCATGGGGGCATAGTCCGATACAAGGTTGAAGTTCATGGGAGCAAAGTTAGTGAAGAATTCATAAAACGGAGACTCGCGCCCCATTATTTTGTCCGCGGCGCCCTCCGGACGGGGCGTCGCAGACGGCGGGCGCAAAGAAATCGGGAGCCGACGGTCGAGCTTTCTGAATTGTTTCGTATCTTTGCCGGTATGATTGACAGGGAAACGGTAGACCGTATCTATGCCGCCGCCAACATCGTGGACATCATCGGCGACTACGTCACGCTCAAACGCAAGGGTGTGAACTATACGGCGTGCTGCCCGTTCCACAACGAGAAGACCCCCTCGTTCATCGTCTCGCCGGCCAAGGGGCTCTTCAAGTGCTTCGGCTGCGGCAAGGGCGGCAATGCCGTCACCTTCCTCATGGAGCAGGAGGGCATCTCCTATCCCGAGGCGCTGATGATGGTGGCCAAGCGCTACGGCATCGAGGTGCACGAGAAGGAGCTGACGGAGGAGGAGGTGCGGCGCAACGACGACCGCGAGTCGATGTTCGCGCTCAACAGCTGGGCCGCCGCGTACTTCGCCAACTACCTCCACAACGAGCCGGAGGGGCGCAGCGTCGGCTTGAGCTACTTCCGTCAGAAGCGCGGCATGACCGACGCCACGATTCGCAAGTTCGGGCTGGGCTTCTGCCCCGCCCGGGGCGACCGCATGTCGAAGGATGCCCTGGCGGCGGGCTACAAGCGGGAGTTCCTCCTCTCGACGGGCCTTTCGCTGGCGCGCGAGAGCGACGGCTCGCTCTACGACCGCTTCCGCGACCGGGTCATCTTCCCGGTTCACAATATTTCGGGACGCATCGTCGCCTTCGGCGGCCGCACGCTGCGCACCGATAAGCAGGTGGCCAAGTACCAGAACTCGCCCGAGAGCGAAATCTACAGCAAGAAGCGCGAGCTGTACGGCCTCTACTTTGCCAAGAAGGCGATTCAGCAGCAGAACTTCGCCATCATGGTCGAGGGCTACACCGACGTGATTTCGATGCACCAGGCCGGAGTCGAGAACGTCGTCTCGTCGTCGGGCACCTCGCTGACAACCGACCAGATTCGGCTGCTGGGGCGCTTTACGAAGAACATCACGGTCATCTACGACGGCGACTCGGCGGGCATTCACGCCTCGCTGCGCGGCATCGACATGATTCTGCGCGAGGGGATGAACGTGCGGGTGGTGCTGCTGCCCGAGCCCGAGGACCCCGACTCCTTCGCCAGGAGCCATACGGCCGAGGAGGTGCAGGGCTACATCCGCGACCACGAACGCGACTTTCTGGAGTTCAAGGCCGAGCTGCTGCTGAAGGATGCCCAGGGCGACCCCATCAGGAAGGCGGCGCTCATCGGCGACATGGTCACCTCCGTAGCCCAGATTCCCGACCCGATTCAGCGTTCGGTCTACATCAAGGAGTGCGCCCGCATCATGGACATCGACGAGAACCTCCTCATCTCGGAGGTGGCGCGCAAGCGCATCTCGACCACGGGCGACCGCGAGGCCGACGACTTCCTGCGGCGGCAGAGCGCGCGGCAGCGCTCCGAACAGGAGGTGCAGCCCGAGGTGCAGTATGTCCAGCGCGTCGAGGCGGGGAGCAGCACCGAGGCGCTCGAGCGCGAGCTGGTCAAGTACCTGCTCAAGTACGGCCACTGCTCGTTTGACTTCAAGGAGGGGCGCAACATGGTCCCCTGCAACGTGGCCGAGGTGATTTTCGCCGAGCTCGATGCCGACAACCTGAGCTTCCGCAACCCGCTCTACAACCAGATTCTGGCCACCTACCGCGAACACTGGCAGGAGCTGGGCACGGGGGTCGAGGTGCCGGTGCACTACTTTCTCAACCATCCCGACCCGGAGGTGTGCAACGCCTCGGTCGACATCCTCACCTCGGACGACAACTACGTCGCCTCGGAGTTGTGGAAGCGCAAGGAGGTGCATGTCGAGAGCGAGGCGGAGATGCTGGCCGTGGGGGTGCCCAAGGCGGTGATGCTCTACAAGTCGAAGGTCATCGATGGGTTCATCAAGGAGCTGCGCGCGCAGCTGGAAAAGGGAGACCTCAGCGAGGACGAGACCTCCGAAATCATGCAGCGCATGACGCGGCTCAATGCGGCAAGGGTCTCGATTTCCCACAAGTTGCAGCGGACGATTTTGTAGACGGAAGGCCGGGGTGATAAAAAAGGGGCGGAGGCCCGGCGGTGCATGCATTGGAGCACGCGACGTGTGCAAACAGAATAGATAAGGGTAGGACATGTACGGAACATATCCGGTGGGGAGCAGACTCCCCGGGCCGGACATCCGCCCCGAAGTAAAAATGACAACAATTGTGCCGATATGGCGGAACAGAAGAAGATAAACATACGCAACAAGCGCGCGACGTTCGACTACGAGATTCTCGAGGAGTGGGTTGCGGGTGTCGTGCTGGTGGGCACGGAAATCAAGTCGATTCGGGCCGGCAAGGTCTCGATGACCGACTCCTACTGTTATTTCGACAAGGGGGAGCTGTGGATTCGCGGCGTCAACATCGCCGAGTACGACTGGGGCACCTGCAACAACCATGCGCCGCGCCGCGACCGCAAGTTGCTGCTCACGCACCGCGAGCTGGAGAAGCTCGCACGTGCGTCGCAGGACCGCGGACTGACCATCGTCGGGCTGCGGCTTTTCCTCAACGAGCGGGGGCTTGCGAAAATTGTCATCGGACTGGCCCGCGGCCGCAAGTCCTACGACAAGCGCGAATACCTCAAGGAGAACGATGCGCGCCGCGAGATGGACAAGGCGATGAAGGCCTACAAACGGTAGCTGCGCCGCGCGGCGGCGGGGTGCACCCGTCGTCCGCGCGCACGGATGACGACACGGACAGGAAAGGATGACGGAAGATAGACGATTCAAGGCTCTGTTTTTCGATGTCGACGGAACGCTGGTGAGCTTCCGCACGCATCGGGTGCCCGACTCGGCCCGCGAGGCGCTGTGCGAGGCGCACGAGCGCGGCGTGAAGCTCTACATCGCCACGGGACGCGCGGCGAAGGACCTCGAGGTGCTCGAGGGGATTCCCTGCGACGGCGTGGTGGCGCTCAACGGTTCGCACTGCGTGGCGGGCGACGGCCGTACGGTGGGCAGCGTGCCCATCCCCCGCGCGGATTTCGAGCATGCGCTCGCCCTTGCCGGGCAGTTGGGCTTCTCGCTGGCCTTCGAGCTCGACGAGGGGCTCTTTGTCAACCGCCTTTCGTCCGCAGCCGAGGAGTGGGCCCGGCTGGTGGCCCATCCCGTTCCGGTGGGGTGCGACCTGAGGGAGCTCTTCGAGCGGTGCGAATGCCGCCAGATGTGCTTCTTCTTCGATGTGGCGACCGAGCGGCGGGTGATGGCCGAGCTTCCGGGACTGGTGGCTTCGCGGTGGTGCCCGATTTTTGCCGACATCAATGTCGCGGGGACCAGCAAGGCGACTGGGCTCGAGCTCTTCGCCCGCGTCGACGGGTTCACCCCGGCCGAGACGATGGCCTTCGGCGACGGAGGCAACGATGCGGCAATGCTGCGTGCGGCAGGTGTCGGCGTGGCGATGGGCAACGGCTGCGAGGAGGCGCTGCGCGCAGCGGACTACGTGACCGCGTCGGTCGACGACGACGGTCTGCGCCGGGCCTTTGAACTCTTCGGCATCATCGGCCGGTAGGGATCGGCCGAGTCCGTAACGGGACTGTGAACGAAAACGAAACAACGAATATATGGCACTGATACTCTGTATTGAAACCGGTACCGACATCTGCTCGGTCGGAATCGCCAAGGATGGCGAGTTATTGTCGCTCCGCGAGAGCGACGAGGGGCGCGACCATGCGCGCAAGGTGGGCCTCTTTGTCGATGAACTGCTGCGTGAAACGGGTATTGCGCCCGACGAGCTCGATGCGGTGGCCGTCGGCAAGGGGCCGGGCTCCTATACGGGGCTGCGCATCGGAGTCTCCTTTGCCAAGGGGCTCTGCTACGGACTGCAGATTCCGCTGCTGGCCGTCGGTTCGCTCGATGCTCTGACGGAGGTGGCCCGCGAGGATTACGAAGCGGGCATCATCCGGGTCGACGACTGGGACCGTGCGCTGCTCTGCCCGATGGTCGACGCCCGGCGCATGGAGGTCTATGCGCAGGTCTTCGACAGCGAGGGACATCCGCTGAGCGAGGTCTCGGCCGAGGTGGTCGGCCCCGAGAGCTTCGCCCGCTTCCGCAGCGAAGGGCGCCCCTTCGTCATCTTCGGCAACGGCGCCCGCAAGTGCGTTGAGGTGCTGCCCGATGCCCGTCTGGTGGAGGTGACCCCCTCGGCGCGTGGTCTGGCGCGGCTGGCGCAGCAGGCCTTCGACGAGGGCCGGCGGGAGGATGTGGCCTACTTCGAGCCCTTCTATCTGAAGGATTTCGTCGTGACGACCTCGAAAAAGAAGCTCTTCTGAGTGCGTATGCCGGTAGACCGCAGCCCGATGCAGGAGCCGCATGACGTTGAAAGGGGCGCGTCGGCGACGGGGCGTGAGCGTCCGATAACCGGGACGGTGCTGGTGGCGCGGTTGTCGGCATGCCACTCTGCCCGCTCTGTCGAAGAGGTTGCCCGTGCGGTGTGCGAGTCGGACTTGGTGGAGGTGCTCTATGAACTGGTTACCGAATCGGCGCCCGCTCTGCCGCGTGAGGATTGGCGCCGGTTGCAGTTTCGGGGCGCCTGTGTGCTGGAGCGCATCCTGTTTGAACGCCCCGACCTCTTTGCTCCCTGCATCGACCGCTTCTGCCGTCGGGATTTTCCGGCCTGCAGCAATGAGGGGATGAAGCGCATTTTCGGGAAGATGATGGCCCGCCTGCTCATCGATTACCGGCCCGAAGATACTCTGCTGGAGCGTGTAGCCGAGACGGCTATACGGTGGGCCGTGGAGCCTCGGGCGAAGGTTGCCGTGCGGGTCTGGGCCGTGGAGGTGCTGTTGCGGTGCCGCGGTCGCGTGACGTGGCTCGGGGAAATTGAACAGGAGTTGCTTGAGGCCGTTGGCCGGGATGCCTCGCCGGGCATTGCCGCGCGGATGCGCAGACGCTGGTGGAGGGAGTTCGGCGTGGAGCGGCGGTAATCCTGCCGCAGGAAATCAAACAAGCGGGAGCAAAACCCATCAGGGTTTTGCTCCCGCTCTGTTTATCTGCCGGCTCCGGCTATTCGAGGTCGCTCAGCTGGGCCTTGAGCCGCTCCTTGAACGCTGCGCCGATGTAGGGCAGCGAGTCGATCTGTTCGAGCAGCTGCGCCTTGTTCTGCTCGTAGGCGCGCAGGTGCTCCGCGGCCCGTGTCGGCTCCTCGACGATGAAGTTCGGCGTCTGCGAGACGGTGAGGTACTCGGTGGGAAGCATGATGTAGGGCTCCTGGCGGCCCTGCTCGGCCTTGAACTCGACCGTCAGCGCGAGGCAGCGCCTGAAGATGCCGCTCTTGCCGTAGAGCTCCTTCTGGCGTGCAAGGTCCTGGGGGGCGAACTGCAGCTCGACCGCGAGCGGCTCGCTGCAGGCGACCTCGCCCGTATGGATGACCGGTGCGAGCGTGTAGGGGTCGTAGCTCCAGGTGCCGGCCTCGGGGAAGCGCGAATAGGGGAGTTCGCGTTTGCCGATGCGCACCTTGGCGGGCGGGAACTGGGCCGGGAAGCGCAATTCGTAGCTCCGGCGTGCGGGGGCACCGTCGTAGCTGCCTCGGCGTGCGCCGATGAGCACCCGTATGCCTTGTTCGCTCTGTCTCTGAAGGATGTGCGTCGTGGCGTACTGCCCCTCGGTGTAGGCCGTGCTGTTGCCGTCATCCTCGTAGTAGTCCAGCTCGCCGTCGGCCCCCGGGATGAACTCCAGCACGAGCGTGTCGCACGGCTGCTGGAGGTTTCGGACCGTCGGGGGATTCATCGGCACGATGGACCCGGCGCGGAGATACCACGGATTCTCGGCGAGCGTGTAGTGGAGCGTGTCGCGGCGGTTGCCCTCGTGCATGGCTCCGGTGGCGCAGTCGTACCACCGCCCTGCGGGGAACCAGACCGTGCAGCGCGCCAGCCCCGTGACGCTGTCGACGGGTTCGGTGACGGCCGTGGCCAGAATGTCGTCGCCGAACATGTACTGCCCGCGGGCCCGGTAGGCCTCCTCCTCTTCGGGTGAGTCGTAGTACATCGGGCGGCAGATGCCTACGCCCGTGTCGTAGTTCTGGCGGGCGGCGTTATAGATATAGGGTGCCAGCGTGTAGCGCAGCCGGATGGCGTCGCGCATGGTGAAGAGGTAGTCGGGGAACATCCAGATGCAGCGCTCGATGCGGGAGTCCTTCGTGGCGTGGGTCTTGAAGATGGGGGTGAAGACGCCGTACTGCAGCCAGCGGGTGTAGAGCTCGGGGTCGGTGGCTTGCTGGTCGCGGTGGAACATGTGGCCGCCGATGTCGTGGCCCCAGTATCCGTAGTTGACGTTCGAGGCCGTAGCCGTGAAGTAGGGCAGGTAGGCCAGCATCTGCCACGTGGCGTAGGTGTCGCCCGAGAAGGCCAGCGGGTAGCGGTGGCTGCCCAGCCCGCCCCAGCGGTGGTAGATGAAGGGGCGCTGCGCGGGGTGTGCGAGCCGTGCATGCTCGAAGAAGGTGTGGTTGAGCCAGAAGGTGTTCGAAAGCCCCGGCGTGAAGCGGCTCTCCTTCCACTGCTGCCAGTCGAGCCACCAGAAGTCGACGCCGAGCCGCTCCATCGGCTCCAGCACGCACTTGAAGTAGGTGTCGGCCCACTTCTGCTCGTCGATGTGGAAGGGAATGCCCTTGCCCGGCTCCGTCCAGCCGTACTCCCGGGCAAAGGCGTCGTAGACCTCCTCGTTGGGCTGGATGCCCGACGCCGGATGGAGGTTGAGCGCCGTCTTCAGCTGCTCGCGGTCGGTCCAGCGGAGGAAGTTCTGCGGCGAGGGGAAGAGCTGCTTCTGCCACGTGTAGCCGGTCCAGCCTACCCGCTGCCCGTACTCGTCGAGCGTGGGGTTGTTCTTGCGCAGCCCCCAGGTCTCGTGCCAGTCCATGTCGACAATCAGCACGTCAATCGGGATGTCCAGACTGCGGAGCTTCTGCACCAGGTCGACGAACTCGTTGTCGGAGTACTGCCAGTAGCGGCTCCACCAATACCCGAACGTATACCTGGGGGGCATCGGCGCACGGCCGGCGACGAGCGCATAGTCGGCCAGCGCCTGACGATAGTCGTGGCCGTAGGCGAAGATGTAGAGGTCCTGCCGCTCGCCCTCGGGACGGGGGGCCACCCACCGGCCCCAGGCCGAACTGTCGGGCGTCAGCACGTGGCGTTGGCTGTCGTCCACCACGGCCCAGCCCGAGCGCGAGAGGATGCCCTGCTCGAGGGGCTCCTTGAGGCGGTCACCGTCCGCGCCGTCGAGCGTCCGCGCCGTACCCATCAGGTTGAGCGAATCCTCCATGCCGGGGTGCCAGGCCACCTCCTTCTTGCCGATGCGGAAGGCCACCTCGAGGTTGTCGGCCGTAAAGGGGCCGTCGTCTTTGAGGTAGGTCAGCCGCAGGGCCGAGGTGATGAGCGTGAGGCGCTTCTTGCTCTCGCGCACGTTGAAGTCGGGCACCTTCGTCTCGCGGTTGACGAAGGTGAGCGTGGCGCGGTCCTCGAAGCGGCCGTCCTGGCTCCACTCCATGCGGATGAGGCGGGGTGTGAGCACCGTAAAGCGGGCATTGCCGCAGACGACCACGGCGTTGGGGTCGGCCTTTGGATGCTCGGCCGCCGAGGCTCCAGGCAGGAGCGCCAGCGTGGCGGCAAGCAGAATAAGATGCAGGGGTTTCATGTCGGGAGTATCATTTATCGCTACAAAGATACGAAAAGATAGAAAACGAAACGCATCGCTGCACGTAATTTTGCAGCGATGCGTTGCTGTCTGCCGGTGAAAAGCGGCGGAGCTACCCGCGTTGGGCCGGGTCGGCGTGCGAAGCCTCGTCGGGCAGTGTGCGGAGCTCCTCGTCGGCGGGCTGCTCCTCGTCCGTAGCGCCGGCCGCCTCGAGCGTGCGGGCCGACTGCCGCCGCTTGGTCGGCAGCCCCAGCCGCCGCAGCCGCTCGCCCGTGCGGACGATGTTGTCGTTGCCCGTGTGGAGCCGCTTGTAGGCGTCGTCGTAGGCCTCGCGCGCCTTGCCCAGCGCTGCACCGACCCCCTCGAGCGACGTGGTGAAGGCGACCAGCTGGTCGTAGAGCTTGGTGCCGTAGGTGACGATGTCGGCCGTGTTGCGGCTCTGGGCGTTGCGCTTCCAGAGGTCGTCCACCAGCTTGAGCAGCGCGAAGAGGTTGGTCGGCGACGAGATGATGACCTTCTTTTCGTAGGCGTCCGCCCAAATCGTGGGGTCGTTCTGCAGCGCCGTGAGGAAGGCCGGCTCGTTGGGAATGAACATGATGACGAAGTCGGGCGACTCGACCGAGGGCTGCACCTCCCGGCAGACGAGCCGCTGGTACTCCTTGCGCCCCAGTTCGGTGACGTGCTGCCGCACCGAGGCCAGATGGGCCGCCAGGTGGCGCGCCCGCTCGGCCTCGCTCTCGGCCGAGGTGTAGTTGACGAAGGCCGTCAGCGAGACCTTCGAGTCGATGACGATGCACTTCCCCTCGGGCAGCCGCAGCACCACGTCGGGGCGGCGGTTGTTCCCCGCCTCGTCCTTGATGTTGAGCTGCGTCTGGTAGTGCACGCCGCGGATGAGGTTCGAACTGTCGAGAATCGTCTCGAGAATCACCTCGCCCCAGTCGCCCTGCACCTTCGAGTTGCCCTTCAGCGCGTTGGTCAGATTGGTGGTCTCGGTGGTGATGCGGCGGTTGAGCTCCATGAGGTTCTTCAGCTCGTTGTGCAGCGCGCCGCGCTCCTCGTTCTCGTGACTGTAGATGCGCTCGACCCGCTCGCGGAACTCGGCGATGTTCTCCTTGAAGGGCTTGAGCAGCAGGTCGAGCGACTCCTTGTTGGTCTCCTTGAAGCGGCGCGACTGCTCGCCCAGCACCTCGTTGGCCAGGTTCTGGAACTGGAGGCGGAGCCGCTCCTCGCTCTTCTCGCGCTCGGCTTGCTCGGCGGCGCACTCCTCGGCCGAGCGGCTGCGCAGGGCCTCAATCTCGGCGGCGGCACGTTCGCGTTCGGCCGCAGCCCGCTCGCGCTCGGCGGCCAGCGTGGTTTCGACGCGCATGCGCTCCTCGAAGCGGGTGCGCGCCTCGGCTTCGGCACGGGCGCATGCCTCGAGTGCCTCGGTCTTCTCGCGGTGCAGCCGTGCGACGTCGCGCCGCAGCAGCACCGCCGCCACGGCCAGTGCTCCGGTGGCCAGGCAGAGCACGACGATTGCAATGACAAGTATGGTGTTCATACATGCAAAAGTAGTGAATATTTCGCTTCGGCAACCCCCTCTCCGCCCCTTTTTGTCGCCGCCTCGGCTCCTGTCTCGAGCCTCGGCCTCTACGGCACGCCGGAGCTGCCGCATGCTCTTCGCCGTCGGGCGCAGGTGACCGGTTCGGGTCGTGCGGCTGCCCGAGCTGCACCTTTCCGCCCGCCGGCGGCGGAAAAGCCGGGCGAATCGGGCGGCCGGCACTTGCAGAGCCGGATTTGTTCGCTATCTTTGTAGCAGCAACCTTAAAAAACGACCAACCATGCAAAGAATCATAGCACCCTCGATGCTCTCGGCCGACTTCGGCCATCTGGACCGCGATACGCGGATGATAGACCGCAGCGCCGCCGAGTGGGTCCACATCGACGTCATGGACGGGGTCTTCGTCCCCAACATCTCGTTCGGATTTCCCGTGCTGAAGGCCATCCGCAAGGCCACGGGCAAGTTCCTCGACGTCCATCTGATGATTGTCGAGCCCGAAAAGTACGTTGCCCGCTTCGCCGAGGCGGGGGCCGACCTGGTGACCTTCCACTACGAGGCGACGTGCGACGTGCACGGCTGCATCGAGCAGATTCGCCGCAGCGGCGTTCGGGTGGGCATCTCCATCAAGCCGGCCACCTCGGTCAACGTGTTGTGCGACCTCCTGCCGCTGGTCGACGTGGTGCTGGTGATGAGCGTCGAGCCGGGCTTTGGCGGACAGTCCTTTATCCCCGAATCGCTCGACAAAATCGCCCGCCTGCGCACGCTGGTGCAGGAGCAGGGGCTCGAGACGCTTATCGAGGTCGACGGCGGCATCTCGTCGCGCAACGCCCGTGCGGTGTTCGATGCCGGTGCCGAGGTGCTCGTGGCCGGCAGCGCCGTCTTCGCCGCCGCTGACCCCGAGGCCGAAATCGAGCGGATGCTCTGCGTCTGAGCCTGCATCCCGCCTGCCGGCCTCCGGCCCCGCCTCTCGTTTTGCCGCCTTGCGGGGTGATTTCCGCTCCGCCGGGGGCGGATTGTCGGGAGAAATCGCTACCTTTGCGCTGTTTTTATTCCGATTATGATTTCGCTGGACAATCTTACCGTAAGCTACGGGGGCTGGACCCTCTTCGACAATATCTCGTTCCTGATTAACCCCAAGGACCGCATCGGTCTTGTGGGCAAGAACGGAGCGGGCAAAACCACGCTGCTGCGCATCATCACCGGCGAGCAGCAGCCCACCTCGGGTGCCGTGACCATCAACGGCGAGTGCACTATCGGCTATCTGCCCCAGACGATGCGCGTGGCCGACACCACGACGCTGGTCGAGGAGACGGCCAAGGCCTTCGACGAGGTGTTGCGCCTCGAGGCCGAAATCGCCTCGCTCACGCGCGAAATCGCCGAGCGCACCGACTACGAGAGCGCCGCCTACGAGCAGCTGCTTCACCGGCTCAACGACGCGCAGGACCGCTACCACATCCTCGGCGGCGAGACGCGCGATGCCGACATCGAGAAGACGCTGCTCGGTCTGGGCTTCCGCCGCGAGGATTTCGGCCGCGCGACGAGCGAATTTTCGGGTGGCTGGCGCATGCGCATCGAGCTGGCGAAGCTGCTGCTGCGCCGTCCCTCGATATTCCTGCTCGACGAGCCGACGAACCACCTCGACATCGAGTCGATTCAGTGGCTGGAGGAGTACCTGCGCAACTACAACGGCGCCGTGCTGCTCATCTCGCACGACCGCGCCTTTCTGGACAACGTGACCACGCGCACGGTCGAGCTCTCGATGGGCAAAATCTACGACTACAAGGTTCCCTACTCGAAATACGTCGTCCTGCGCGCCGAGCGCCGGGCGCAGCAGCTGGCCGCCTACGAGAACCAGCAGCGGATGATTGAGAAGACCGAGGAGTTCATCGAGAAGTTCCGCTACAAGCCCACCAAGTCGAACCAGGTGCAGTCGCGCATCAAGCAGCTGGACCGTCTGGAGCGGATTGAAATCGAGGAGGAGGACCTCGCGACGCTCAACATCAAGTTCCCGCCCGCCCCCCGCTCGGGGCAGATTGTGGCCGAGGTCCGCGACGCCGGCATGTCGTTCGGTTCGAAGCATGTCTTCAGCGGCGCCAACTTCACCATCGAGAAGGGCGACAAGATTGCCCTGGTGGGGCGCAACGGCGAGGGCAAGACGACCATGGCGCGCATGCTCATCGGTCAGCTCACGCCCACCGAAGGCTCCATCCGTCTGGGTGCCAACGTCAACATCGGCTACTATGCCCAGAATCAGGACGACCTGATGGATGGCGACTTCACGGTCTACGATACGCTCGACCGCGTGGCCGTGGGCGATATCCGCACCCGCCTGCGCGACATCCTGGGCGCCTTCCTCTTCCGCGGCGAGGATATCGACAAGAAGGTCAAGGTCCTCTCGGGCGGCGAGCGGGCGCGTCTGGCCATGGCCCGCATGATGCTCGAACCGCGCAACCTGCTGGTGCTCGACGAGCCGACGAACCACATGGACATGCGCTCGAAGGATATCCTGAAGAGTGCGCTGATGAAGTACGACGGCACGGTGGTGGTTGTTTCGCACGACCGTGAATTCCTCGACGGCATGGTTCAGAAGGTCTACGAGTTCCGCGACGGCGGCGTGAAGGAGTATCTGGGCGGCATCTACTACTTCCTCGAGAAGCGCAAGCTCGAGTCGCTGCAGGAGATTGAGCGGCGCGACGCGCCGGTGGCGAAGACGGTGGCAGCACCCAAAACCGCGAAGGGAGGAACGGAGCCTGCCGCGGCGCCGCTCTCGGGCAAGGCCTCCTACGAGCAGCGCAAGGAGCAGGAGAAGCTGCTGCGCAAGCTGCGCAAGCAGGTGGAGGGCATCGAGGCGGAGTTGGCCGACATCGAGCGGCAGATTGCCGAATACGACGCCCGCTTTGCAGCCGGCGGCGCGTACAACGAGGCCGACTTCAAGGCCTACAACGACCTGAAGGCGCGCTACGACCACCAGATGCACGAGTGGGAGAAGGCCTCCTACGAGCTGGAAATTACCGAAGGCGAGTAGCTCCGCCGGGGGCGCTCATCCCGCACCGCCGCATGCTGCAGGCATCGGAGCGGGCCGCCCCGGAAACTCCATATCCCGAAACCGCGAAAAACACCAAACGACGATGGGAAATATCATTTTCGGAATACGCCCCGTGGCCGAGGCCATCGAGGCGGGCAAGCAGATAGAGAAGCTCTACATCCGCAAGGGTGCCGAGGGGGCGCTGATGACCGAACTGCGCGACCTCTGCTTCCGCCACCGGATTCGGGTACAGGAGGTGCCCGTCGAGAAGCTCAACCGGCTGGTGCGGGGCAACCATCAGGGGGTCGTGGCGCAGATTGCCGCCATCGAGTATGTCGAGCTCAACGACATTCTGGAGCGGGTGCCCGACGACGAGACGCCGCTGGTGGTCCTCTTCGACGGGGTGACCGACGTGCGCAACTTCGGCGCCATTGCCCGCTCGGCCGAGTGCGCCGGAGCCCACGGCCTCATCGTGCCGCTCAAGAATGCGGCGCCGGTCAATGCCGAGGCGATTCGCTCGTCGGCCGGGGCGCTGACGACCATCCCGGTCTGCCGCGTAGGCTCAATACGCAATACGCTCAAGTTGCTCCAGACGGAGGGCTTCCAGGTGGTCGCCGCCACCGAGAAGAGCCGCAAGCTGCTCTACGACGCCGACTTCCGCCGTCCGACGGTCATCGTCATGGGGGCCGAGGATACGGGCATCTCGAAGGAGGTGCTCAAGCTCTGCGACGAGCAGCTGGCCATCCCTCTCATCGGCCACATCGAGTCGCTCAACGTCTCGGCCGCGGCTGCCGTGATGCTCTTCGAGGTGGTCCGCCAGCGCATCGGCCAGTAGCCGTTTCCGCGTGCGGACAGTTCGCGTGCGCACGCTTTCGGGTGAGGCCCTTCCGGGTGTATCCTGCCGCTGCGGAGCTGTTGCGGGTAGCAGGGTAGCACACCCATGTGGGCGAGGGCTGTGTATCCCGCACACGAACAGAACATCCGATAACCCATAACCCAAGTGAATATGGAGCTGAAGCAGAAATTCCGAAACGGGCTGAAGGCGCTCCGCGAAGGGGCTGTCTCCGTCGTTCGCCGCCATCCGGTGGAGCTGGTGCTCTTGCTGGCACTCACCGTTACGATGCTTGTCTATCTCGAGCGGGAAGATACGCCCGCCTCGTGGGTGACCCTTCTGGGGTGGAGCGCGCTCGTGCAGCTCATTGTCAACCTGTTGGTCGGGCAGGGCCCCTGGCGCCGCATCTACTGGGTCGTCTGGCTGCCGTTCGTGCCGCTGGCGCTCTGGCCGGGGCTCCCCGAGTGGCTGACCACGCCGCGGGGACTCGTCACGCTGCTGGTGCTCACGCCGCTGGCGCTGCTCGCCTGCCGCCGTGCGCGGGAGAACCGGCAGTTTGTCTCCGACGTGGCGGTCTACCTGCGCTCGGCGGTTCTGGCGATGCTTCTCGCGTATGTTGCATACGGACTCTTCGAGGCGATTCTCTGGTCGACGGTCGTCATCTTCGGCTTCTCGTCCGATTCGGACGCATGGGTCGCCCGCCTCTCCTTGTGGCTCGAGATACTGAACCAGTTCTTCGTGGTGCCGGTGCTCTTTATGATGATGCTCGACCGCTGGCTCCATCGCGGCGTCTCCGGGGGGCGCATCCTTGAGGTGATGCTCAACTACATCTTCACGCCGGCCGTGGTCGCCTATGCGGCCATTCTTTACCTCTACCTGCTCAAGATTCTCTTCACGTGGCGGCTGCCCGACGGCGGTGTGGCCTATCTGGTCTTCGGCTTCACCATTGCGGCGCTGCTGGTCAAGGCGCTGCGCGAACTGCTCGCGCGGCGGACGCTCGACTGGTTCTACGACCGCTTCAGCTTTCTGTCGCTGCCGTTTGTCGCCTTGTTCTGGGTCGGCGTAGCACGGCGTGTGGGTGAATACGGACTGACCGAGATGCGCGTCTGGCTGCTGGCAAGCGGTGCGGTGATGTCGTTCTGCGTGCTGCTCTTCCTCTCGCGCCGGGCGGGACGCTACCTGTGGGTCGTGCTGGCGGCCATGGTCACGGCGGCCATGCTGCTCTACATTCCGCCCCTCGAACCTGTACGCCTTGCCGTTCGTTCCCAGACGCAGCGCGCCGAGCGTGCCGCCGGGCGGCTGGGCATCCTCACCGCCGGGGGACGCATAGACCTGGCCCGGTTTGAGGCCGACACGACGCAGCGCCGCACGTGCCGCGACCTTTACGAGGCGCTCGATTACCTCGAATACCGCGATACGCTCGCCATGGGCCGCTTCGGGGTCACCCCCGACGAGTTCCGCCATGCGGTTCCCTTTGCCCTTGAGGAGGAGTACGTGACGGAGGCCGGAGCCGGAGAGGAGGAGTGCTGGGTGACGCCGTCGTCGAGCCGTCGGATTGAGGGAATTGACCGTTTCAGAACCTTCTATGCCGATTTCGACTATGCGAACGGCAGCTCCGGAGGCTTCTTTGTCCAGGATACGCTGCGCCTCGCCTTCGGCGATGACCGTCCCGATTTCCGGATTACGGGCGGCGCGTTGATGGAGCAGATGCTCCGGCGGGTGCACCTCGATGCGGCAAGCGCTACGGAGGAGGACTTCGAGCGCGAAAAGGACCGCATGCTCTTCTACGAGGATGACGACATTCTGATTCTCTTCTCGAGTGCCTGCTTCCGCCGCGATTCGGTCTGGAGGCTCGACCATGTTGCGGTCGACTGCGCCATGACCCGATAACCCTCCGACAAACAGACCGTCCGATGACCGAGCAGCGCATCATCATCCATCCCCGTCTGGGCGAGGTGACCCTCGTCCGCACCTCCCGTGCGCGGCGCGTCACGCTCTCGGTGCGGCCGTCGGGGGCCGTGCGGCTCTCCTATCCGTGGCGTTTCGCCCAGGCCCGGGCGCTTGAGTTCCTCGAGTCGAAGGTTGCGTGGGTCGAGGCGGCGCGCGAGCGGATGGCCCGCCGGCAGCCGGCCCTGTCGCCCGAGCTGTCGGACGAGGAGCGTACGGCGCGCATCGAGGAGCTGCGCCGCGCCGCCCGCGAGGACCTGCCGCCGCGCATCGAGCGCTGGTCGCAGCTCACGGGCCTCCGTTATACGAAACTTACCATCCGCGCCTCGCGCTCGAAGTGGGGGAGTTGCACGGGGCAGAACCACATCTCGCTGAGCCTCTTTCTGATGACCCTTCCGGAACATCTGCGCGATTTCGTCATCCTCCACGAACTCTGCCATACGCTCCACCACAACCATTCGCCCCGCTTCCATGCGCTGCTCGACCGTCTGGTCGGCGGACACGAAAAGGCCCTCAACCGTGAGTTGAGGGCCTATACGACCGGTCGTTGAACCGACCCGGCCGGTCTCCCTCCGCCTGCTGGACCGACCGGCAGGCGGATTGTCTGTTATCGGGTCGAATCTACCGACATCTTTTCGCGGCGCCAGGTCGTTGCGCAGAAGAGCGTGGCGAGCAGCGAGCCGATGACGAAAATCCAGAAGGTGGCGTTCCAGCCTCCCGCGCTGCTCTCGGCCACCGAGCCGATGACGATTTTGGCCAGCAGTGCATCTCCGAACAGATAGCCGAAGAGTCCGACGAAGCCGGCAGCCGTACCGGCGGCATTCTTCGGTACGAGGTTCAGCGCCTGGATGCTCACCAGCGCCACGGGGCCGTAGATGCAGAAGCCGATGACGCAGAGCGCCACGTAGACAATCGTGCGGCAGATGGCCGTCGGGTCGCCTCCGAAGCCGCCGGCGAGCAGCTGGGCCACGGCGGCAGCCTTCCAGTAGAGGAGGATTCCGAGCAGCACCAGCACCATGTAGAGCACGTTGGCCGGAGCGCAGCGCCCCTTGAAGAAGCGGGCCGAAATCCAGCCGCAGATGAGCGTGCCCGGCACACCGGCATAGTTGTGGAGCGAGAAGGCGAGGTTGCTCTGCGAGGCGTCCATGATGTTCATCTCCTGCAGGTAGACCGGAGCCCAGTCGCTGATGCCGTAGCGTACCAGATAGACGAAGGCGTTGGCCAGCGCGATGAGCCAGAGAATCTTGTTCTTGAAGATGTAGTCGACGAAGAGGCGGCGGAAGGGAATCTTCTCCTCCTCACCCTTGGCTGCCTTGACGGGCGAGTAGTCGTTGCGGTACTCGTCGATGGACGGCAGACCACACGACTGCGGCGTGTCGCGCAGCGCCCACCAGCAGAAGAGCGCCAGCAGCAGGGCGATGCAGCTCGGGAAGATGAAAGCGGCGCGCCAGGTGTCACCCCAGCCCAGCGCCACGAAGAGCCCCACACCCAGCGTGACGAGCAGGCCGAGCGACCCGCTGCCAATCGTGTGCGAGGTGTTCCAGACCGACATCTTGAAACTTCGCTCGTTTTGCGAGAACCAGTGTGCCATGATGCGGCCGCAGGGAGGCCATCCCATGCCCGAGAGCCAGCCGACGGCCAGCATCAGGATGAAGACCACCGTGACGTTGAGCCCCGGATTGGTGTGGCTGTAGGGGAAGAGTCCCGTGCCAATCATCAGCAGCGAGGAGAGAATCAGTCCGACGACCAGGAACTTGCGAGCGTCGGAGCGGTCCGAGAGGCTTCCCATGATGAACTTGCTGAAGGCGTAGGCAATCGAGATGGCCGAGCCGGCGATGCCGACGCTTGCCTTGTCGAGCAGCCCCGCCTCAATCATGCCGGGTGCAGCCAGCGAGAGGTTCTTGCGGACCAGGTAGTAGGCTGCGTAGCCGATGAAGGCGCCCAGAAAGACGCGTAGACGCATCTGGCGGTAACGCTTGTCGATTTTGTCGGCCGGAAGAAGAGGCTTGGCGGCCGGTGGATTGAAAAAGCTGAACATGAGTCGGGTTTTCGTTCGAACGGGTCCGGCGGAACAATCCGGCGGACCCGTATCGGTTAATCGTTAATTGTAGTGGTACGGAAAGGTCGGTTATTTCTGCTCAAAGATATAACCTTTTGCCAATTCCGTGAACTTTTTCACCTGCTCTTCTTCCCAGGCCTTGTCGCGACCCAGCTCGCGGGCTACGACGGCGGCAACCTTCGGAGCGGCAGCCATCGCCTCGCGGGCGTCGACGAAGAGCATGCGCACGCGGCGTGCCAGCACATCCTCGAGCGTCATGGCCATCTCCTCGCGTACGGCCCATACGACCTCGGCCATCGTGTAGTCGAACTTGGGCGAGAGCTTCTCGCCGAGCTCGGGATTCTGACGAATCAGCTCGAGAATCTTCGGCTCGTCGCTTCCGTAGACATACATGTGGTCCTTGAGGTTGGGTTTCGGACGGTAGCCGTGGATGTGGAGCTTCTTGGTGACGCACTTGCGGGCGGGAAGTCCCGCTACCTCGATGGCGCGGTCGACCGTATCCTCGGCCATGAGGCGGTAGGAGGTCCACTTGCCGCCGGTGATGGTCACCAGACCGTTGTCCGAGACGATAATCTTGTGGCTGCGCGAAATCTCCTTTGTGCTCTTGCCCTCCTTCTTGGGTGCGGCCAGCGGGCGCTGTCCGGCAAATACCGAGAGGATGTCCTTGTAGGTCGGTGCGGGGTTCATGTAGAGGCCAGCCGTTCCCAGGATGAAGTCAATCTCCTCCTTGAGCGGACGGGGCTCCTCCTCGGCTTTCGGGCGCACGATGTCGGTCGTACCCACGACCACCTTGTCGTGCCAGGGCACGGCGAAGAGCACGCGGCCGTCCGAGGTCTTGGGGACCATGATGGCGTAGTCGCTCTTGAGGAACTTCATGTCGAGCACCAGGTGCACGCCCTGGCTCGGGGTCACCATCTTGCGGTGCTCGGGGCTGTCCATGTGCATGATGTCGTCGACGAAGCAGCCGGCGGCATTGACCACGCTGCGGGCATTGAGCTGATAGCTCTCTCCCGTGAGGTTGTCGGTGAAGGTCACTCCGCTGACGCGCCCCTCGGCGTTGTGCAGGATGCCCGTCACGGTTGCCTGGTTGACCACCACGCCGCCCTGCTCGATGCAGGTTTCGGCCAGGTTGACCGCCATGCGCGAGTCGTCGAACTGACCGTCGTGATAGACGACGCCTCCCTTGAGACCCTTCTCGACCGAGGTGGGGAGGTACTTCATCACCTTCTTGGCCGAAATGAACTTCGACCGTCCGTATCCGAAGCCGAACGAGAGCATGTCGTAGAAGGTCAGACCGCAGAAGTAGAGGAAGTTGTCCCAATAGCTGTAGTTCGAGATGACGAACGCCTGGTCCTTGACCAGATGGGGTGCGTTGGCCTTCATGCGGCCGCGCTCGCGCAGCGCCTCGAGCACGAGCATGACGTCGCCGTGCTGCAGGTAGCGGACGCCACCATGGACGAGCTTGGTGCTCCGGCTGGAGGTGCACTTTGCAAAGTCGGTCTTCTCGAGCAGGGCAACGCTGAAACCGCGCGATGCGGCGTCCACTGCGACGCCCAGGCCCGTGGCACCACCGCCCACTACGACCATATCCCAGATTTTTCCTTTTTCGGATAATTTTTCGAGTTGGGTTGATCTTTTCATAGGTTTATGAATTTCGTTTCGGAACAAAAGTAGCTATGATTTTTTATATTTCAAAATATTTGCCCTTTTATTTCAAAATGAAACTGAATTTTATTCCGAAATGTCCGAAGTGTTGTTAATTTTGCTCCCGATGCTTCCATTTCCGAATATATTTTCGTATCTTAGCGTAAATAATCAACGAAAAACGCTTTTGAATGAATAATCAAGTCGGTGAAGAGTCCCTGCTGAGCCTGCCCGAACGGCACAGCCGTATTCTGGCGCTGCTGCAACAGCACGGGTCGATTTCGGTCACGCAGCTGGCCGAGATGTTCAAGGTTTCGGAGGTGACCATCCGCAAGGACCTCTCCTACCTCGAATCGCAAAAGAAGCTCTATCGTACGCACGGCAGTGCGATTCTCATCAGCCCCTACATCAGCGACCGCCACGTCAACGAGAAGGAGAAGCGCAACGTGACCGAAAAGCGTGCCATCGGAGCCGAGGCTGCGAAGCTGCTCGAACGGGACGATTCGGTCATCATCGCTTCGGGTACTACGGTGGCCTTCCTGGCTCATGAAATCAAACCGGTCGGGCGGCTGACCGTCATCACGGCTTCGGTGCCCGTCACCTCGATTCTGTCGCAGAAGTCGAACATCGACGTAATCCAGCTCGGCGGCATCACGCGCAGCAGTTCGGTATCGGTGGTGGGCCCCTTTGCCGAGGAGATGCTCAAACACTTCAACTGCAGCAAGCTCTACATGGGCGTCGACGGCATCGACCTCGAGTGCGGACTGACGACGACCAACCTGCTCGAGGCGGCGCTCAACGGCGTGATGATTAACTCGGCACAGAAGGTCATCGTGCTGGCCGACAGCTCGAAGTTCGGCCGTCGGGGCTTCAGCCGGATTTGCAGCCTCGATTCGGTCGATATGATTATCACCGACAGCGGGGTGCAGCCCCATATCCTCAAGGAGCTTCGCGAGCGGGGCATCGAGGTGCGCGTGGTTGAGGTCTGAACCGCCTCCGTCCCGTCGGCGCAGGTGGTGGCTGCCGCATTGTGCCGGCCGCCGTGTGCACCTGTCGGAGCGCGCCGTGGGGCAGCTCCCGGATAGAAAAGCAGAAGCGCGTTGCCGCATGTCGGCAACGCGCTTCTTTCGTATCGCTCCCGGCCCGGCGCTGCGACGCCGGGGTGCTGAGCTATTTCTCGCCGATGAGCTGCTGCAGCTGCTCGGGGTAGTTGGTGGTGATGTAGTCGACACCCAGGTCGATGAAGTAGCGCATGTCCTCCTCCTTGTCTACGGTCCAGACGTTGACCTCGAGGCCCAGCTTGTGCGCCTGCTCGACCCATTCGGGATGCTTGCGCAGCGCCTCAATCGAGTAGTCGATGCCGGCCAGACCGAGCTTCTTGATTTTCTTGGGCGTGAGGTCGCCGTCGAGGTAGTAGATTTTCGAATCGGGCAGCAGCTTCTTGAAGGCCAGGCAGGCGTTGAGCGAGAAGGCGATGATGTCGGTCCGCTCGACAAGGCCGTACTTGCGCAGCGCCTTGACGATTTTTTCGGCGGCGAGGTCCTCGCGGCTGAGGTCCGAGAGCGACTTCATCTCAAGCACGAGCCGCGTGTCGGGTTTCGTCGTCACCAGCTTCAGATAGGCGTCGAGCGTCGGGATGTTCTCGCCGTTGGCCAGCACGATGTTGCAGATATCGCGCTGTGTTGAGCGCTCCATGTTGATGTCCGTCCCCTTGAAGACGCGGTCGTGGTTGACGATGAGCCGGTCGTCGGCCGTGAGCCATACGTCGATTTCCGAGGCGAAGACCCCAATCGAGTCGGCCTTGGAGAACGAAGCGAGCGAGTTCTGGGCCGAGTTGGGGGCTTTCCAGTAGCCTCGGTGGGCGATGACCTTGGGCTGGGCCAGAGCCGAGCCGGCACCGGCTGCCAGAAGGATGAAAAGAAGCGAAAGTTTTTTCATGGCATTCAGGTTTGAGTAATTACAAAACGAAATTTAAAACAAAGATAGGGAAATTTTGCCAACCTGCAACAAAAATTCTTCGGCCCGGCCGACGTTTCATGGTTTTGTCATCGCCCCGGTTCTTCCCCGTTTCCGCCCGCGGTTCTCTCTATGGCCCTATTTCACCCTCTGTTCTTTGCTGTTCCCGGTCGCCTGCGTCTGCCGTTTTCGCGGCCTGCGGACCTTTCTCTCCACGGTCGGTTACCTTATACTCCACACGTGTATGGGCAGCAGGGTAGGGTGGTGACGGCGGAGCGGTGTGACGGATGCATGAAGCGTAAGTTTTGCGGCTGCCGCTTTCGGATTTCGGAAAAAATGCCTATCTTCGTAAAGTTTGAATCCAACCAAAATATTGACTTATGAATAAGAATATGAAGGAGCAGCTTCTCGCCAAGTTCCGGGAACTCTACGGCGAGGAGGCATCGCTCTTCACGTCACCTGGACGCATCAACCTCATCGGCGAACATACGGACTACAACGGTGGCTTCGTCTTCCCCGGAGCGGTGGACAAGGGTATCATGGCAGCCATCCGTCCCAACGGCACGGAGCGCGTGCGGGTCTGGTCGCTCGACATGAACGAGGCCTCGGAGTTCGGTCTGGGCGAGGCGGACAAGCCCGCACAGTCGTGGGCGCGCTACATCTTCGGCGTCTGCCGTGAGGTGCAGAAGCGCGGCGGCCGCATCGGCGGCTTCGATACGGTCTTTGCGGGCGACGTGCCGCTGGGTGCGGGCATGTCTTCGTCGGCGGCGCTCGAATCGACCTATGCCTTTGCCCTCAACGAGTTGTGGCAGTGCGGCATCGACAAGTTCGAACTGGCGAAAATCGGCCAGGCGACCGAGCACAACTACTGCGGCGTCAACTGCGGCATCATGGACCAGTTCGCCTCGGTCTTCGGCAAGCGGGGCAATTTGATTCGTCTCGACTGCCGCTCGCTCGAGTATGAGTACTTTCCCTTCGACCCGAAGGGATACCGTCTGGTGCTGCTCGATTCGCGCGTGAAGCACGAGTTGGTGGGGTCGCCCTACAACGACCGCCGCGCTTCGTGCGAGCGGGTGGCCCGGGTGCTGGGACAGGAGTTCCTGCGCGGCGCCACGATGGAGCAGCTCGATGCCGTGAAGGGGCAGATTTCGGAGGAGGATTACAAGCGTGCCCGCTACGTCATCGGCGAGGAGTGCCGTGTGCTCGATGTCTGCGATGCGCTGGGGCGGGGCGACTACGAGACGGTCGGCCGTCGGATGTACGAGACGCACTGGGGTATGTCGAAGGATTACGAGGTGTCGTGCGAGGAGCTGGACTTCCTGGTCGAGGTGGCCGAGGCGTGCGGCGTCACGGGTTCGCGCATCATGGGCGGCGGCTTCGGCGGCTGCACCATCAACCTGGTGAAGGACGAACGCTACGACGACTTCATCGCAAAGGCCCGGGAGCAGTTCGCTGCCCGTTACGGCCACGAGCCGAAGGTCTACGACGTAGTCATCTCGGACGGTTCGCGCCGGCTGGAGTGATTATATATATTGGTGAAAAATCCCGCAACCGAAAGGTCGCGGGATTTTTTGTGTCTTGTCGCTGTGTCGGGTCGGGTGGAGCCGTGTCGGGCCCCGGATTGGATGCCCGTTTTGCTTGGGGTGGCTGCACGTCCGGTGCTCCGCATCCGCCTCAGAGCATGCGCTGGAGCATCACCTCGTCGCAGAACCCTTCGGAGCTCCAGAGCCAGTCGCGGCGCGTGCCGGTCTCGATGAATCCCGCCCGGCGGAAGAGGGCCAGGCTGGCCTTGTTGCCGGCGGCGACGCTGCTCCACAGCTGGTGGAGCCCCAGCACCTCGCGGGCGTACTCCGTCAGCAGCTCGAGGGCCTCCGAGGCGTAACCCAGACCCCGGAGCTCCGGGTCATGGACCAGAATGCCGACGCCGGCACGGCGGTGCTGCGGCTCGAATTCGAAGAGGTCGAGCGCTCCGACCGGGCGTCCCGTCTCGAGCGCCTCGATGATGAGGCGCATCTGGCGCGTCTGGTAGATGTCGAACTGCTGCTCGTCGACGAAGCGCTGCAGCTGATGGCGCGAGAAGGGGGCCAGCGTGCCGCTGACGTGCCAGACCGCGGGGTCGTTCTCCCAACGGTACATCGGCTCGACGTCGTCGGGTTCGACGGCGCGCAGGCGGATGAGTTTGCCTTCGAGTCTCATGTTTTTCGATTCGGTGCGGGTCGCGGGGTGCCCGCTGCCTCCGGATGAGCTTTACAGTCCGATGATTTTGTTGCGGATGAGCATCGCTACGCCCCAGGCGTTGGCATTGTCGCTCATCTTCGACAGGCGGAACTTCGTATCCTTGTAGACCAGGTTGAGCGAGTATTTGTTGGTCGAGGATTTGAGCGGCAGCATGATGTAGTCGCCCGCTGCGGCCAGGTTGCCGCCCACGATGACCGTCTCGGGGTTGAACGTGTTGATGAGGAAGGCCACCGCCTTGCCCATCTTCTCGCCCGCCTCCTCGATGAGCTCGATGGAGAGGTTGTCGTCGTTTTTGGCCGCGGCGATGATGTCGTCGATGTGGATGCTCTTCTGCTGGTCGTACTTCTCCTTGAGAATCGTATTGCGCCCGTTCTCAATCAGATGGCACATCTTCTCCTCGATGGCGATACCCGAAACCTCGGTCTCGAGGCACCCCTTCTTGCCGCACGAGCAGATGATTTCGTTGTCGAAGAAGGGGATGTGGCCGAACTCGCCCGCAAAGCCGCTCTTGCCGTAGTAGAGCTTGCCGTCGATGACGATGCCGATGGCCACGCCGCGGCCCAGATGGAGGTACAACACGTCGCTGTCCTCCTTCGACTTGCCGCAGGTGTACTCCGCATAGCAGCGGGCTCGGGTGTCGTTCTCGAGCAGTACGCGGATGCCGATGCGCGACTCGAGAATGTCGCGCAGCGACTGCTCGCTCGTGGTGAAGTACTTGTAGCTGCGCCCCGTGGCGGGGTTGACGCGGCCCGTCATGCAGACGCCCACGCCGAGAATCTTGCTGCGGTCGATGCCGCACGTGGCGATGAAGTGCTCGATGTTGCTGCAGATGCGCTCGAGGCACTGCGGGCGGTCGAGCAGCTCGAACGTGTTGTCGTACTCTTCCTTGATGATGTTGTTCTGCAGGTCGGTAATCAGGAAACTCATCTTGTCGCGGTTGACGCTCACTCCGGCGAAGTAGATGGCCGAGTTGGCCAGGCCGAAGATGTTGGGACGCCGTCCGCCCGGGGTCTCCACCTTGCCCAGGTCCGTCACGATGTTCTCGTCGACGAGCTCCTGGACCAGTTTGGTGATGGTCGGTACGCTGATATGCAGCTCCTTGGTCAACTCCGACAGCGTGCATTCGCCGTTGATGGCCATGTGAGCGATGATGTTACGTTTGATGATGCTGTTCTTGTGCGTGATGCCCTTCAGCTCATCGTCCTCGTGCTTGTTGAAGAATTCTGTCAGCGATGCCATTCCTTTATCTCATTATTTAACCGAACTTCGGCAAATATATAATAAGAATTATTAAAAACGCCAATATATTTTAATAAAATTTAATATATTTCGTTCCAAACGGCACAAAAAAAGAGGAAGGGACTGAAAAACAACCCCTTCCTCCTGTGCCGTGCAGTGGTACTACAGCGTCGATTTCGATTCGACAACAGCCTCCTTGTCGACCTTCTTGATGAGGCCCTGGAGCACCGTGCCGGGGCCGAGTTCGGTGAACTCTGTCACGCCGTCGGCGAGCATGTTCTTGACGATGTAGGTCCAGCGTACGGGGGCCGTCAGCTGGGCAATCAGGTTGGCCTTGATGCGGGCGGGGTCCGTATAGGGCTTCGCATCGACATTCTGGTAGATGGGGCAGCTCGGCGTCTGGAAGGGAGCCTCCTCGATGGCCTTCTGCAGCTCCTGCTTGGCGGGCTCCATCAGCGGCGAGTGGAACGCACCGCCCACGGGCAGACGCAGCGCACGGCGTGCACCGGCCTCCTTGGCCTTCTCGCAGGCAGCCTCGACGGCCTCGACGGCACCCGAGATAACCAGCTGGCCCGGGCAGTTGTAGTTGGCTGCAACGACCACGCCGTCAATCGACGAGCAGATATCCTCGACAACCTTATCCTCCAGACCGAGGATGGCGGCCATCGTACCGGGCTGCGCCTCGCAGGCGGCCTGCATGGCCATGGCACGTTTCGAAACCAGCTTCAGACCATCCTCGAACGAGAGGGCTCCGGCAACTACCAGTGCCGAGAACTCGCCCAGCGAGTGGCCGGCAACGGCATCGGGCTTTACGCCCAGCGCCTTGGCCATGATGACCGAGTGGAGGAATACGGCGGGCTGCGTCACTTTGGTCTGCTTGAGCTCCTCGTCCGTACCGGCGAACATGATGTCGGTGATGCGGAAGCCGAGAATCTCGTTGGCCTGCTCGAAGAGGGCCTTCGCCTCGGGTACGTGTTCGTAGAGGTCCTTGCCCATGCCTACGGCCTGAGCACCCTGACCCGGAAATACGTATGCGTGTTTCATGATTTCCAAATAATTTTTGTTTGCGTGGGCAAAGATACGAATTTATTTTCTAAATTTGCACCGCAATGGTTCACAAAGAGTTCACAACCACTCCGCGTGATTAAATGGGAATGCCGTGAAATTCGGCAGCAGTTCCCGCTGCTGTAAGTTCCTCAATGGGCGCAATACTCTTTGCCACTGGTCCTTGGGACCGGGAAGGCATTGCGTTCGGAACAAGCCAGAAGACCTGCCTTGCATCCTTCGGAAGAGGACTCTTTTTCGGACACGTTCTGCGGCGAACGGAGGTGTCGGACATCAGGTCGTTTCATCGTTCGATGTCGGATAGGCCGGCGGTCCCGGGTGCGGTCGGAAAAAGGTTCGTTCTCCGAGTGCGGAGGGGCGGAGCCTGCGCTTCGCGTGCGGTTTGCCGAGCATATGTTCAACCAAAATAACAAACAATGATGAAAAAACTTTTCTATTTGGCTTTTGCCGCTCTGGCCTTTGCCGGATGCTCCGATTCGAACGACGAAGAGGTCCCCGGAGCGAAGACGACCGTGATTGATTTCGAAGGTGCCAACCTCGGCGCGGAGGGTTACATCTGGGGCAAGCCCCAGGCCCGTCTGCTGACCGATGACGACGCCGAGAGCGAGACGTTCGGTGCCGGTTCGCTCTTCTTCTACGACGCGCTCTACACCGAGGACGATGCCTCCATCTTCACCTTCTACACGGACTATGCCGGACTGGATTGGAACACCGATACGTGGAACGGATTTGTCATCTCGAACCACACCGACATGACCACGCCGGGCTATGTCAACGACAAGAGCGTCTATGCCACCAGCGGAGCCGACGGTTCGTCGCAGTTTGCCGTTGCCTACTACGGTGCATGGACCGGCGCCCCCTACGGCATTCCGCTCGTGCGCTTTGCAACGGCCGTCCGCCCCAAATCGATTGCCGTAGCCAACACCGCCTATTTCTACCTCTATTATACGAAGGAGGCGACGTCGGTTGCCGACGTGAAGGGTGTCATCACGGGTTACAACGGTGAGACGAAGAGCGGTGAGGTGAAGTTCGTGATGGCCGACAAGGCATCGGGTACGGTGCAGTCGGGCTGGGAGACCCTCGACCTCTCGTCGCTGGGAACGGTTACGAGCATGACCTTCACGGTCGAGAGCGAGGATACGATGTGCCCCTACTACTTCGCCATCGACAACCTTGCCTACGAGAAGTAGCCGTGCGATGCCGCCCTGTGGCGGTATCTCGACGGTCCTGAATAGACTCCTGCCGCGTCGGATGCGGCGGGAGTCTTTTTTTGTGTCCGTGCGGAGGGTGCTTTGCCGGGCGTTTTTTTGTCCGCTCTGGTGCGGCTCTCATCTTCCTGCGCAGGCCGTGCCGCCGCATCCACTTGAACGTGCGTATTCCGCAGGATATGGCAAAGGCCCCTTTCTTTCTGCGAAGAGAAGGGCCTTTGCTATTTGAACTTGAACGCAGCGAGGCGGCTGCCATCGGCAGCCGCCTCGCATCTGTGAAGGTGTACCTCCGGGGCGTATCCGCTCGCCTTAAATCAGCGTATCCTTCTCGATGTCCTTGAAGTAGCGGTAGGTCGAGACGCGGAGCTCCTCGGCGGCCGCATCGTCGCAGACGATGATGCCGCTGGGGTGTACCTGCAGCGCCGAGATGGTCCACTGGTGGTTGTAGCCGCCCTCGACACCGTGGCGTACGGCGCGGGCCTTCTTGTGGCCCGTGGCGAGGATGACGACCTTCTTGGCCGAGAGCACCGTCGCTACGCCCACCGTCAGCGCCGTCTTCGGAACCAGACGCGTATCGCCGCCGAAGAAGCGGGCGTTGACCTGAATCGTATCGGTGGTCAGCGTCTTGATGCGCGTGCGCGACTGGAGCGACGAGAAGGGCTCGTTGAAGGCCAGGTGGCCGTCTTCGCCCACGCCGCCCATGAAGAGGTCGATGCCGCCGGCCTCCTCGATGCGTGCCTCATAGTCGGCGCACTCCTTGACCAGGTCCTCGGCGTTGCCGTTGAGGATGTTGACATTCTCGGGAATGATGTCGATGTGGCGGAAGAAGTTGTTCCACATGAACGAGTGGTAGCTCTCGGGATGCTCCTCGGGAAGACCCACATATTCGTCCATGTTGAAGGTGATGACGTTCTTGAACGACACCTCGCCCGCCTTGTAGAGGCGGATGAGCTCCTTGTAGGTCTCCAGCGGCGTCGAGCCGGTCGGAAGGCCCAGTACGAAGGGTGACGAGGTGAGCTTGCTCTTGAGCCGAATCTGCTCGACGATGTAGCGAGCCGTCCACTGCGCTACCTGCTGCGGGGTGTTTTCGATAATTACTCGCATGGTGTTTCCTGTTTGTGGCGGTATGGCCTTTCTGCCGGTGTCCTCCTTCGCATCTTGCCCGTCGGGATGCCGCACGGCACCCCGACGGGGTCCGACGCTGAGGGGTTGCACTCCGGCGGAAGACCCTTCCGCCCGGTTATTAATTGTTTTTTACGTTCGCTTCGGCGGCGCTCAGAACATCTTGACGAAGACCTCGATGGCCTGATACTCGGCCATGCCCAACTGGTCGTAGAGACGTGCCGTGTGCTGCGTACGCTCCTCGGCCCGCTGCCAGAATTCGCGGGTATCGCTGCCCGGAAAGGGAACGATGTCCTTCTGCGAAAGGTGACGGTAGATGGCATGACGCTTCTTGATGAGCTCGTCGGGCGACAGAGGCACGGCCATGTCCACCATGCCGAGGTCCCACTCCATCCAGGCGCCCCGATAGAGCCACAGATGGCAATCTTTGAGCCAATCGTCGTCCTTGACAATCTCCAGCGCGCCCAGAACCGCCTCCATGCAGGTGCGGTGCGTTCCGTGGGGGTCGGCCAGGTCACCGGCGGCGTAAATCTGATGAGGCTTGATTTCACGCAGCAGGTTGACGATGATGTTGATGTCCTTCTCGGTGAGCTGTCCCTTCTTGATGCCGCCCGTCTCGTAGAAGGGCAGGTTGAGGAAGTGGGCGTTGGTGTCGGGGTTCAGACCGAACGAACGTACGGCGGCGCGGGCCTCGGCGCGGCGAATCGAACCCTTGAGGTCGAGCAGTGCGCGCGGCTCGGGCTCGCCCTTCTTCTTGCCGGCGATGATGCGCTTCACCTCCTCGAGGTGGTCGGCATAGCCCAGCTCGCGCGAGGTGTCGATGTTCTGGACCACCACGTCGTCGTGTACGGCCACGTTGCCCGACGTCTCGTAGGCTACGTGTACGTCATGACCCTGCTGTACGAGCCGGATGAAGGTACCGCCCATCGAGATTACGTCGTCGTCGGGGTGGGGCGAGAAGATGACCACGCGCTTGGGGAAGGGCTTCGACGAGACGGGGCGCGTCGAGTCGTCGGCGTTGGGTTTGCCGCCGGGCCATCCCGTGATGGTGTGCTGCAGGTCGTTGAATACGTCGATGTTGATTTGGTCGTAGGTGCGGCCCTGTTCGAGCAGCTCGCCCAGCGAGTTCTCGATGTAGTCCTTGTAGGTGAGCTTCAGAATCGGCTTCTTCACCTCGCCGCAGAGCCATACGACGGCCTTGCGGACGAACTTCGGCGTCCAGTTGCAGGGACCCACCTTCCAGGGGGTCTGCTCGCGGGTGAGCTGGTGGGCCGCATTCTCGTCGATGACTACCTCGATGTTGGGGTGTGCCTGCAGGTTCGAGGCGGGCAGCATCGGGTTGATGTCCCCTTCGACAACCTTCTGGATGACATCGGCCTTGTCCTCGCCCCAGGCCATGAGGATAATCTTCTCGGCGTGCATGATGGTGCCGATACCCATCGTGATGGCCATCTTCGGGGTGTTCTCCAGTCCGAAGAAGGCACCCGACTGCGTCTTGCGCGTGTCGTAGTTGAGCTGTACCAGACGCGTGCGCGACTTGGCGTAGGAGCCCGGCTCGTTGAAGCCAATCTGGCCGTTCTCGCCCACGCCGATAATCATCAGGTCGATGTGGCTGGCGGCGCTGTCGTACGAAGCGCAGTACTCCGAAACCTTGTCCTCGGGAATCGTGCCGTCGGGAATGTGGATGTTCTCGGGCAGGATGTCGATGTGGTTGAGGAAATCCTCATGGATGCGGTAGTTGCGGCTCTGCTGCTCGCTCGACTTGATGGGGTAGAATTCGTCGAGGCTGTAGACGGCCACGTTGCGGAAGCTGACCTCGCCCTCCTCGTAGCGCTTTACCAGCTCGTGGTAGAGGCCCAGCGGCGTGCGGCCGGTGGTCAGACCCAGCACGAAGGGTGCATTCTCGTCGTAGACCTCGTTCGAGCAGTGGCTCTCGTTGTAGTTGCGAATCATCTTCACGATGACGTCGGCGACATACTTTACACCCAGATATTCGTTCTCGTAGACCGAGGTGCGAATCTTCTCGTAGCGATGGATGATGTCGCGGGGGGCGGAGCTTTCGATGAGTCCGCCGTCCTTCGGAAGTGAATACTTGCTGTTGTTCATGGTTGTGACTATTTATGCAGTAACTTTTGTTGTCGTTCTATTGCTCGAACTCCACCTCGGCGAAGAAGCGGGGCAGGTGGAAGTCCGGTTTGGGGTTCTCAATCGGCTGCCACGAGAGGAAGTGCGGGTGGGAGAGCTCGTCGCCGCACTTGTAGAGGTTGGCCGTGGCCCGCACGCCGTTCCACCGCTTCAGCTGGTGGCGGAAGAGGACGTCGGCCGGGATGGCCAGCACGGTCGACCAGCGGTTGTCGCCCACGCGCTCGGCAAAGGGCTCGCGCCCGAGCGAAGGGTAGCGGCCGACGCGGGCGAGCAGCTCCGGTGTGGCATGGGTCGGATGCTCGCGCTCCTTGCGGAAGGCGAGCAGCAGGCGTCCCGTGCAGGTCGTCTCGAAGTTGTAGTAGCCCGTATCGTCGAGCGCGATGAAGAACTCCACGCAGGAGTCGGTCCATACGCGGCCGTTGTCCTCGGTCACTTCGCCCTTGGTGTAGCGCTCCTCCACGTCGAAGCGGAGCCACAGCGTTTCGCCCGTATGGAAGATGCGGAACGAGACCTGCGGCCGGTAGGGGTAGGTGTCGGGCCAGTTGCAGCAGGCTATCGGCTGCGGCTCGATGGCGGCGAAGGCCTCCTCCATGGCCCGGAGGTCGGTCGTGTCGAACGGTTTGAGGTGTCTTATCTTCATGGTCATGTTCAATGTTTCGTTGTTGCGTATCGGTCGGCCAGCCTGCGCACCACGTCGCACATGGCGTCGTATTGCTCCTCCATGCTTTGGAGCAGCCGGTACTGGGCGCGGGTGCGCACCAGGTTGTGGTCGGCGCTGCGGGTCTTGTAGTAGGTGTCGCCGTCGAGGTAGTCCATCAGGAAGCGGAGCACCTGCTCGTAGGTAATATAACGTGCCGAGAAGGCCAGATATTCTCTTTCGGACGGAGAAAGTTCGCGGGCGTGCTGCGAGAGATAGCCCTCCGTGTAGGCCGTGAAGAGCTCCATCGACATTCCGACGCGCCGCAGGTCGCGGTCATCCTCGGCCCCCGTGTTGGTGTAGGTGCGGATGGCGTCGCCGAAGTCGTTGAGCGACGTGGAGTTCATCACCGTGTCGAGGTCGATGACACAGAGCACGTTGCCCGCTCGGTCGAAGAGAATGTTGCTGATTTTCGTGTCGTTGTGCGTCACGTGGCGGGGTATGACCCCCTCCTCGACCAGCCGCCAGAAGGCGAGCATCTCCTCGCGCCGCGATTCAATCCATCCAATCTCCTCGGCTGCGCTGCGGCAGCGGCCCGCGGCGTCGCGCGCGAGCGTCCGGTCCCACTGCGCGAAGCGGTGGCGGATGTTGTGGAAGCCGGGAATGGTCTCGGCCAGCGGCTCGTCGAAGTCGGCCAGCTGCGACTGGAAGTGCCCGATGCCGATGCCGCCCTTGCGGGCCAGCTCGGGCGAGTCTGCGCGGTCGTAGGTGACCGTGTCGTCGATGAAGAGCGTTGCGGCCCAGTGTTCGCCCGCCTCGTCGCGGTGCGAAAGGCTGCCGCTGCGGGTGGGGATGACGCGCAGCACTTCGCGGTTGGGGTCGCCGCCCGCGGCAAGCACCTTGCGGCGGATGTGGTCGGTCACCTTGCGGATGTTCTCCATCATGGCCGGAACATCCTTGAAGATGTTGCCGTTCTTGCGCTGGAGGATGTAGTCGGGCGTGCCGCTTCCGGTGCGGATGCGGTAGGTGTCGTTGATGAAGCCCTCGCCCACGGGGGTGATGTCGAGGATTTCACCGTCCAGTGCAAATCGCGACGCGATTGCTGCAAGTCTTTCGTCCATGCGCTCTTACTCTGTTTGGTTCTGGTTCCGGCGCGGCCCTCACGAGCCCGCACCAATCCGGATTGTCGTTCGCCGCTTCGTACGGGCACTCCTCCCGTATCTCCTTGTTGCGGACATATATGCGAAAAATCAGCCCGGAGCCTTCCCCGTTCAGGGAAGGTCGAGCTGATTGTAACGCTCTGCGGTTCCGGTCGCTCCGGAAGGAGGGGTTGCAATCCTGTCGTCGTCGGCCGCGCATCTCCGCATCGGGCCGCTGCCCGATGCCCCGGGAACGGATTGCTCCGCGGTGCGGATGCCCTTCGTGCGACGAATCGTGTGGAGGCCGGTGGCAAGACTATCTTTCATCGTTCAATCCCCTTTGGACTCTAAAGATAGCCTTTTTCCGACACTTTACCAAAAATGCGTCCTGTTTTTATGCAATCCAGCTGGTCAGGAACTTGAGTTTCCCTTCCGGCTTGACGCGCAGCGAGCGGGTCGTGGCGGGCAGCAGCAGCGTTTCGCCCTGATGCACCTCCAGCTTGTGGCCCTCGTTGTCCTCGACCGTGCCCCGGCCCTCGACGCAGATGAAGACCACGAACGAGTCGAGCGATGCGAAATCGAAGGTCTTCTCCTCGTCCAGCTCGCAGAGCGAGGTGGTGAAGTAGGGGCAGGAAATCAGCTCCGTGAGCTCGTTCTTCTCGGCCTTGTAGTGGGTGCGGTAGTCGGGCAGCACGGTGTAGTCGATGGCACCCTTGGCCAGCTCGGTATGCAGCTCGCGGGGCTTGCCGTCGGCGCCCTTGCGGTTGAAGTCGTAGATGCGGTAGGTGATGTCCGACGTCTGCTGGATTTCGGCGATGAACGAACCGGCGCCGATGCTGTGCACGCGGCCTGCGGGCAGGAAGAAAAGGTCGCCCGGGTGCACCTCGTAGTCCTTCAGGATGTCGGTGATGGTGTTGTCGGCGACGCTGGCCTCATACTCGGCCGGGGTCACCTGCTTGGCGAAGCCCGAGCGGAGGTGCGCCCCCTTGTCGGCATCCACGACATACCACATCTCGGTCTTGCCCTTCGAGTGGTGGCGCTCCCAGGCCAGCTGGTCGTTGGGGTGCACCTGAATCGAGAGGTCCTGACGGGCGTCGATGAACTTGATGAGCAGCGGGAACTCGTTGCCGAAGCGTTCGTAGTTGGCCTTGCCCAGCAGACGCTCCTTTTCGCGGGCCAGCAGTTCGGGCAGGGTCGTGCCGGCCAGCTCGCCGTTGGCAACGACCGATTCGTTGCCCTTCACGCCCGAGAGCTCCCAGCTCTCGCCGACCTGCTTCTGGTCGGATTCAATCTGCTTGTAGGGAATTATCTTCTCACCGCCCCAGAGTACGGTCTTGAGAATGGGTCTGAATTTGAACGGATACATGGTTTTCTCCTATTGGGTTGTTCTGTTATTGTTCGTTGTTGGTGTCCAACTGATGGAGCGCATAGGCATATGCGCCCACCGAGATGGCCTTGCTTGCACCCAGCTTAGAAATCATCACGCCGATGCGCTTCATCGGGTCGTAGGCCACGTAGCGGTCCGTGCCGTAGACCTTCAGCGGACGCTGGTTGCCCTTGGCAAAGGCCTTGAACTCCTCCTCGTTGTCCAGGTCGAAGACCTCCATCTGGACGCGGTTGAGCGTCTCGCCCGAGAGGGTTCCGATTTTGCCGCGCAGCTCCTTCAGAAGGCTCGGCATGATGTACTTGCGTGCTGCGGTGATGCCGCCGCCGATGACGATGAGTCCGTCGATGAGTGTCACGGCCGTAGCCATGGCGTCGCCGGCAACCTCGCCCAGCTCGGCGAAGGCCTTCTTGGCCGCCTCGACATTGCCCGGACGCGTTCCGTCGGCGATTTCGCAGATGTCCTTCGGCTCGAAGTGGTGGTTCACGTCGCCCGAAGCCTCGCCGTAGACGCGCTTGATGGCACGCACGGCCACGCCGTCCTCGACGATGATGTTGGGCATCTTCTTGTGGCGCAGACAGAAGGTCTCCACGCAGGAGTTGTCGCCCGTATGGAGCTGGTTGTCGTTGGTGACGATGCCGATGCCGAAGCCCGTGCCGAAGGTGTAGCCGATGAGGTTGTGGTAGCGCTTCGAGCTGCCGAGCGCCTCCAGTTTGGCGTTGACCTCAGGCAGCGCGCCTCCGAGCGCCTCGCCGTAGGCGAACAGGTCGCCGTCGTTGTTGATGAAGACGGGGATGCCGAAGGTGTATTCGAGGAAGGGGCCCAGCGCCACGCCGTCGCGGAACGACGGGAAGTTGGGCAGGTAGCCGCCGATAACCCCGTTGCGGTAGTCGGCCGGGCCGGGGAAGGCGAAGCTGATGGCCACGGGCTTGGTCTCCAGCTTGGAGATGACCTGACGGAAGCCCTCGACCATCGTGGCGAGGCATTTGTCAAGGTCCTGGGCGTTCGACGGCATCGTGATGGGGTCGACGATGAATTTGTTGGCCTGCATGGCGCCGAAGACGAAGTTCGTGCCGCCTGCGTCGAGGGTGATGACCACCCGGCTGTCGTATCTGTACATGCTGTTCCGGTTTTTTGTAGTCGGTTTCGGGGTCGGCGGGCGCTCGTCGCACAAATGCCCGCTCCGGCGTCGCGCGGGGCGGGTGGCCGCCGTGCGGTATCGGACGCGGAAGAGGGGCGAAGGGCTCGCTTACGCGCCTTAAGGCGCAACGAAGATACAAAAAATTTGCGAAACGGCCGAGCCTCGTCGGAAAAAGTGGAACGGATTCGTTCCAAAGCGTCGTCGGATTGGTTCAAACGGCAGGATTTTGTTACCTTTGCTCTACGGAATGAACCCGATACAAAAATCGAAACGATGATGAAACGCCTGCTGCTGTGGGTGCTGCTTCTGGGTGGCACGCTGGGAGCGACGGCCCAGCAGATGACCGTCGCCACGTTCAACGTACGTTACCGCAACGAGGGGGATGCTGCGGCCGGAAACGGCTGGGAGCGGCGCCTTCCGCACGTGTGCGGCATTGTCGAGTCACAGGGCTTCGACATCTTCGGCGCACAGGAGGTGCTCGACGACCAGTTGCACGACATGCTCGACCGGCTGCCCGACTATGCCTATATTGGCGTCGGCCGCGACGACGGGGCGACGCAGGGGGAGTATGCCCCGATTTTCTACCTCCGCGAGCGCTTCGAACTGCTCGATGAAGGCCATTTCTGGCTCTCGGAGAGTCCCGGGCGGCCGAGCGTGGGGTGGGATGCGGCGCTGCCCCGCATCTGTACGTGGGGCAGGTTCCGCGACCGGCAGAGCGGCGTTGTCTTCCACTTCTTCAACCTCCACCTGGACCATGTCGGCGTCCGGGCGCGCGCCGAGAGCTGCCGTCTGGTCCTTGAACGCATCCGCTCGATGTGCGCGCCGGGCGAGTGCTGTTTCCTTACGGGCGACTTCAACGTCGACCAGACCGATGCAATCTATGCGCTGCTGGCCCGCTCCGAGGCGCTGCGCGATGCGTACGAGGCGGCCGAACGACGCTACGCCCCCAACGGCACCTTCAACAACTTCGACCCCGAGGCCATGACCTCGAGCCGGATTGACCACATCTTCGTCTCCCCCTCGGTCGAGGTCTGCTCCTACGGGGTGCTGACTTCGACCTACCGCACGCCCGTCGAGGGGAGCGACCAGGAGCTCAAGTCGGGGGCCTTCCCGCGCGAGGTCTCCTTCTACCGCTACAGGGCGCGAACTCCGTCGGACCACTTCCCGGTCTTTGTCCGCGTGAAGCTGGCGACGCCGCTGTCGGAGTGACCCTCCGCTTGCGGTCCGCATGAAGCTCAGGCCGTGCAGCGACGAAAAGCCCCGATGCATCACAGGATGCATCGGGGCTTTGACTTGCGGCGGGGACGGCATGTCGGCCTGTGTCGGGCGAGCTCCGGGTTCCGGATACCTCCCCGCGGGACATCAGTAGGTGAACTCGACGGGCGACTTCTTGAAGCGCAGCAGGCGCGTGTCGTTGTAGCCGGCGGCGTTCTTCGTCATGTAGAGGTTGCCCATGCCGCCGGTGATGTACCATCCACCGCCGTCGGGTGCATGGACCGAGAAGAGCATGTTGTTGTAGTGGCCCGAGTGCTTGATGCCGTCGGCGTTCCACTGTGCTCCGGGGCCGTACCAGGTCACCCCCTCGAGGTCGGGGAAGTCGGGGCTCGTCAACGCTACCGAGAGCAGGTCCTTGACCGCGACCGAGCCGACCGTGAGGTCGTTGCGCCGCTGCTGCGTGCGCCGTACGGTGGCGTGTCCCTCCCAGGGGTTGCGCAGCTGGTGCGAACCGGTCCACATCATCCAGATGTAGTCCGTGGCGTCGAACATCCGGTTGAACTCCTCGAGCGAGGGCAGCTCGTAGCCGTCGGGCGAGAGCGCATCGGCCGGCAGGCGGTTGATGTGGGCCGTGTTGGTGTTGGTGAATCCGTCCATGACCAGCACCCCCTCCTTGTCGACCACGCGCTGCCCGATGCCGCTGTCGCCCTGATAGGCCCAGCACCAGAGTTCGTAATACTCCTCGGGCGAGCAGGTGGCCAGGTAGTTGAAGAGGCTCTTGCCGGCCAGCACCGCGGGGTCGGTCGAGGGGAGAATCTGGTCGGCGAACTCGCGTGAGCGTCCCCGTGAATTGTACTTGCACCACCATACGCCGTGGAACCACGTGACGGGCAGCCCCCAGTTGCGGCGCACGACGGTGTACTCCTCGCGCTGCGAGTGGTCCGCGGCGTTGCGAATCACCAGCCGCACGGACTGCTCGCGGCCGTCGGCCTTGGGGTCGTTGGGGCGCCAGCCCGCCACCACGCGGGTGAATGCAGGCTCTTCGGCGTCGGGAATGATGCGTACCCAGGGGTCCTCGTCGCCGTCGAACTCGGCGATGAGCTCCTTGCCCGGAGCCAGCGCGAAACGCCCCAGTTCGTTGTCCACGTAACGGCCGAAGTCGTACGAGTAGCCGGGGCTCGAGAAGGCGAACGGGCCCTCGATGGCGGTCGGGTTGGCCTCGAGGTGGAGCACGATGCAATCCTCGGGGTAGTCGTTGCCGAGCCCCTTGCGGTGGAAGCGCAGCTCGACGCGGTCGGCCGGCATGCCGGGGGCATAGAGCGCCTTGCGGATGCGGAAGCGGTTCATCCCCTCGATGCCGCCGTTGTTGGCCAGAGGCTCGACCGTCAGCGGATAGCCCGCGAGCGGAAGCAGCTCCAGCTCGTCGTTGCAGTCGACGGCGAGCACCATCTCGCTCCGGTAGTAGGGGAAGGTCACCTCGGTGCGCTGCTCCGAAACGGTCACCTCGTCGGGAATCTCCGAACGCTCGAGGTCGACCGTCGGCAGAGCGTCCAGGTCGGGCTCCAGCTCCGTCGAGCCGCCGTCGCGCCACGGCTCGACGGTCAGCTCAACGTCGGCGTCGACGATGTCGCGGCGCAGCGTTACGGTGTAGACCGTATTGCGGCGGATTTCCGCCGGGAGGCTCTTCTCGAAGGTGCAGGGCTTGCCGTCGATGAGCGCCTCGACGCGGAGGGTCAGCTCGGGCGACGCCTGCTCGTGCAGCAGGGCGACGGCGGGCGTGCTGACGGTGAAGGGGCGGTCGGGACGAACCTCCACCTCGCCGGTCGGCGCCCCAGCGGGGGTTGCCACCTGCTCCCCGGGGAAGAGGTAGGCCTCCCGGGCGGCGGAGGTGAAGAGCAGCCGCTCGATGGCCGCCTCGCCCGCCACCAGAATCCGCAGGTCGAAGCGGGCATAGCCGCGTCGGAGCGATACGGGCAGCGTGGTCGTGCCGGAGGGCAGGCTGCCCAGCTCGATGGTACCGGTGAGGTGGCGGGGCTGCGCTCCGTCACCCGACAGGATGCTCCGCGCGAGCCATTCCTGCTCGGAGAGCCCCTCCTCGGGCGTGCCGATGGCCTCCGCCCCGGCGTTGGCCACCAGATAGAGGCGGCCCGAGAGCTGCCCGAGCTGCAGGGCAAAGCCGTCGCCTGCGGCCGTCAGCCCCTCGAAGCGTGCGCTCAGCCGTCCCTGCTCGAACAGGTAGGCGTCGAGCCGGTCGACCGACTCTTCGCCCTGTGCGGTCTGAGCTCCGTCGGCGAATGCCTCGAGCTGCGGGCGGAGCTTCCGAACGCCGGCGCCGGGTGCTGTCGTCCCGTCGTCGGGCGACGTGCAGGCGTGGAGCGTGCCGCCGACAAGCGCAAGTGTCGGGATGAGGCGTATGAAGGTGTTGCGTAGAATCATCGTTTTGGGGTGAATGGTCTGTTTCGGGATAAAGGCTCCCGACTGAAGCCGGGAGCCCTGAAGGGTGTTTGTCGGGTGGCCTTACCGGCGGGCGGGGGTGAGCTCCGTGTCGCCGCCCTCTTCCCACTCGTCGAAGGAGAGGCTGACCTCGACGTCGATGACATCCTTGCGCACGGTGAGCGTGTAGACGGTGTTGCGGCGGATGTCCCCGTCGATGGCCTTCGAGAGGCTCTTCTCCACGCCGTCGATTTCAGCCTCGATGGTCACCTCGAGACCCTCGTTGCTCTGCTCGTAGAGGTACATCACACCCTGGGTGTTTGCCGTCAGCGGCTCGTCGAAGCGCACGCTGTTCTCGGCGCGCTCCACACCCTCAGGCGAGAGGCTGCCGGCGTCGGAGGTGAAGAGGAGACCCTTTCCGGCGGTATTCTTCATCGTGATGCTCTTGATGCGGGCTACGCCGGCCGTCTTGACCTGCAGGTCGAAGCGAGCCACACCGCGCTTGAGCGTAACGGGAATCGTCGTCTGCGAGGAGGACATTTCGTCGAGCTTCACGCTGCCCGTGAAGAAGTGAACGGGTGCCTCGCGGTCGAGCGCCATGGTCTGCTTGAGCCACGTCTGCTCGTCGAGCGACTGGCTCTGGAGCTCGTGGAGGTCAATCTGGTCGCCCGTGTTGGCCAGGACGTAGAGCGTGCCCGAGTGGCTGTCGAGCTGGAGCGCATATCCCGAGCCCGATGCCTGAAGGTTGTCGTAGATGTGCGTCATACGGCCCTCTTCGAAGATGCAGGCCTTGAAGTCGGTGATTTCGTTCTCGCCGGCAAGGCTCTGTCCGGCGCCTTCGTAGTCGGCCATGCGGAGCGAGAGCACGGTGCCCGCGGCGGGCATGCCCGGAGTCTGCTCCTTTTCGGCGCAGGCTACCAGGGCCAGGTTCGAGATGAGAAGTGCTGCGGTGGTTGCTTTTGCAATCGTGTTCATGGTCTTTGTTCCCCTTTTTTGAATTGATTAGTACTGCTTTGTATTCCAGGTTTCGGTTCGGATTTGTCCGGTTCCGTTCCGGTTTCTCTTGGTCGGGCGCTTCGGCTGCCGCTAATCGTAGATATACTCCACGGGGGTCTTGATGCAGCGGATGGAGCGCGTCTTGGTGGCGTTCTGACTCACATACTTGAGCCAGTTCTGGTTGGGGCGGTCGCTCTGGGCATAGCCCTCCATCGACCAGGTCTTTCCGCTGTTGCCCCAGGTGGCCATCAGCAGGTTCATGCGGGCGATGTTGCCCGGAGTGGTGTTCCACTGGTGCCCCAGTCCATAGAGCACCCAGTGGTTGGTGCCGTCGGTGAACTCATAGAGGGTGACGGTGCCGTAGGTTGCCCCGAGAAACTCCGCCTCGCGCTCGATGATGCGCACCCAGACGCGGTCCTGCGTGCGGTTCCAGAAGGGGCGCTCGCCGATGCCGCCGAGGTTGAAGTTGTCGTTGGCGCTGAAGTAGCCGTAATCCGCATGGTCGGGAATCCGGTATCCGTCGGGCGCCATCGCGGTGGGGTCGAGCGTTCCGAAGTTGCCGGCCGTCTCCTGCATCCCTTCGTGGTAGAAGGCCTCGCCGTTGTGGCGCAGCGGGAGCCCGTCGGGGTTGCCGCCCTGGTACTGCTCGCCCATGAGTGCCAGCAGCTGCTCGTTGTCGCATGCGGCCAGGAAGTCGGCCAGCTCGGCCTCGGTGGCGGGGTCCTCCTGAATCGTGACCTGCTCCTCGAAACGCTTCACGTTGCCCCGCAGGTTGTACTTGCACCACCAGTTGCGGCCGATTTCGACCACCGGGAGGCCCCAGTTGCGGCGGCGGATGGTGTAGCGCTCCTCGGGGGAGCCGTCGTTGAGGTCGACGATGAGGCGCGCCTCCTGCACGCGGCCGTCGGCCTTCGGGTCGTTGGGCTTCCAGCCCCCCAGCAGGCGGTATTCATCCTGCGCGGGCTCGAGCTTCATCCAGAGCGCCTCGTCGGCATCGAACTCGAGCCGGGCCTCGGCCCCCTCGGGGAGCGAGAGGGTGGCCAGTTCGCCGTCGATGTAGCGGTCGAAGTCGCAGACTCCCTCGCTGTCGAAGGTGATTTGCCCCCTCATCCGAATCGGGTTATCCTCGAAGATGAGGACGACGCGTCCCGAGCGGAGGTTGCCGCGCAGCAGGTCGAGGCAGAGGTATCCCTCGCCGTGGCCCGGCATGAAGAGCCGCTTCTCGACCGAGACGGCCGCCACGCGTTCTACGCCGCGGGTCAGCTCCTCAGGTGTTGCCGTGACGCCGTCTATATGCCCCTCAATGCGGAGCTCCGAGTCGGGCTCGGCCAGCAGCACCAGCCGGAAGCGGTTCTCGGCGTGCGCGATGCGGACCGTGTCGCGCAGTTCGTTGACCCGGACGCCGTCGGGCAGCTCCGAGGCCTCGAGGTCGATGAGCCCCCGCAGGTCGGGACGGCTCTCGACGCTGTCGCCCGTCAGCCAGCCGTCGGCCTCAATCTCCACGCGGAGTTCGCTCCCCTGGCCGCGCACCTGCAGCGTGTAGGTGGTGTTGCGGCGGATTTCAGCGGGCAGTGCCGCCTCCATCCGGTGCCAGCCTCCGCCGAAGCGGACCACCACCTCGGCCGTGAGTGCCGCCTCGCTCTGTTCGGCCAGATAGAGCAACGTCTCGCGTCCGTTGACAAGCGGCGTGTCGCCGTATTCGCGGCGGAACTCCGTCGTCGAGGCCGTCGGCGGCGTGGTCACATCTCTCCGGCCGTTGACGTAGCCCCGGTCGGCCGCGCCGCGGAGCACGATGCTGTGGACCTCCACGCCGGCATCGGTCGATGCGAGGTCGAGCCGGGCCACGCTCCGCGTCAGAGCGACGGTGAGCGTGCGCTCCGCAGCCGAAAGTTCGGCTGAGCCGGTCATCGTGAGGCCGTCGGCCGTCATCGCCGTGACGGGCGCCTCGGCGGCGAGGAACGCCTCGAGGGTGGTCACGTCGGGCTGCATCTCCTCGAAGACTTTTGCCGGCGGTTTGGCGACGAAGTAGATGCTCCCCGAGCGGGCCCGCAGGTGGAAGGTGCAGCTCGAGCCGGTGAATGTCGCCTCGCTTGCGGCGATTTCCCGAAGCCGCCCCTGCTCGAAGCGGAAGCCCACGACGGTACCCAACTGCATGTCGTCGGCCGTGGCACGGGTGGTGCCGAGCGGTGCGGCGGTCGATGCTGCGGCCTCGAAGCGGACCGTCACGCCGCCTGCGGCGCCGTCGGGCGTCGCGAGCTCCTGCCCCGTGTGGCAGCCCGTCAGGAGCGGGAGCAGAAGGCCCCGGAGGGCATATTTCATAAGGGTCGTTTTCATCGTGCGTATCAGTATAGATTCGGGTTCTGCGAACTGTTGAGGTACGAGGGCGAGTCGATGGGCATCTGGTCGATGTGGCTGACGTAGAAGTGGTTCATCAACTCCTGGGCCCACGGGCCGTAGGTGAAGGAGCTGCTGTGGCTGTAACCCATCACGTGGCCCAGCTCGTGGAACATGATTTCGCAGGAGTAGGTGTTGAAGTAGTGCTGCAGCCACGCCTGCTGGTAGGCTCCGAAGGCCGTGCCGCCGCCCAGTCCGACGATGCCGTTGCCCGGGTATACGAGACCGACACTCAGCGTCCGGGCCTGGCGCATCTGGCGCAGAACGGTTTCAGCCGTCACCTTGTCGTTGAAGCCGCCGTTGCCGTAGAGACGGTCCTCGTTGGCGCGGAGAATCTCCTCGTGCTCGGGCATGTCAATCATGTAGGTGAAGTTGAGGAAGAGGGCCACCACTTCACGACAGTGCACCGGGCGGATTCCCATCCAGTTGCCGTCGGGACCTCCGTCCGGACGGTCGGGGTCGCCGCCGTAGAGTCCGAAGCTGATATTCCAGCCGTGGATAATCCCCTGGAGCTTGGCCCAGTAGGGGTCGCTCGATACGATGCGGTACTCGATGGCGGCCAGCTGCTCGGGCGTCATCCGCTCGACGCGCATCAGCCGTCCCGACTCGGAGCGGAAGATGCAGGCGCGCTGCGTGAGCGGCATCTCGCCGTAGAAGTCGGCAAAGGCGGGGATGTGGTCGAAGTAGGCCAGGTCGAGGTACTCGCTGCCGGCTCCCGGAATGAGCGCCCGGACCGTCACGTCGCTCAGCGGGCGGGGCGAGTAGAAGCGGGCGTGAAAGCGCCCGTCATCCGATACCGAGAGCTGAAGCGGCGCCGCGGTGTTGAACTTGCGCTGGGCCGGGTCGGCGTAGACGCTCTTGGGCTCGTCGTCCTGGAGGATGAGCGAGTGGTCGCTCGTGCGGTAGTACTGCTCCGAGACGAACATCGTGCCCGAAGGGTCGTCGGGGTGGATTACCCCGGTGTGAATCGGGCCGATATGGTTCGCCTCGAGCCGCTCGAGTTCGAAGCCGAAGGTGCGGCGCACCTCGTATCCCAGATAGTTGCGCGTGAAGAGCTCGATGGTGCCCCGCAGCGGCTCCCCGTCGACCGTCGGCGGGAAGAGGTACGACTGCTGCTCGTCGAGCGTCAGTGCGATGTCCGCCCCGTCGCTCTCTCCCGAGAAGGCGCCGCCGCCCGAGAACCGCGTGCGGAAGCGGGGAGCCTCCACCTCGGCCTGTTTCTCGAGGACTGCGGCGGCAACGTAGGGGTTGTTGTAGGTGAACGAGAAGTCCGTGCGGCCGATGATGCGGCGCTGTACGGGCGTCTGCTCGACGACGGCCTCCTGCACCTGGCCCGCGTCGGTCGTCCGCGAGATGACGCTGAAGGGGCTCTGCGAGTAGAAGTATTCGGCCTGAAGCGGGCGGTCGAGCGTCTCGGGGAAGCTCAGCCAGAGGTCGTCCATATGACGCATGCGGTGGAAGCGTACGCCGTCCCGGTCGCTGTTGCCGCGGATGCCCAGAATCAGCAGTTGGTACTCCCCCTCGCGGAGCCCTTCGATGCGCATCTGCGAAGTGGCGGCGTCGTAGATGCCCTTGAGCTCCCCGACGATGTTGCCGTCGCTGTCTGCCACGCCGAACTCCACGCGGTCGTAATCCGTTGCGCGGAGCGATGCCGCACGGCTCTCCGCCGCGGCATACTCCTCACACTGCAGCTCGAAGACCACGCCGCCGCTCTGCTGCGGACGCGGTGCCGGCTGCGGCTCTTCGCTCTGGCACGCGACCAGCATCACGAGGCCGGCCAGAAGGATGGTTATTCTTTTGCTCATTTGTCCTTTTGTTGCGCTGTTTGGTGCGTCGGGCAAAATTTCGGGTCGGGGCTCGTTTCGGCGTCGTACTTTTTCGTATCTTTGCCTCTGTTCCCGGACCCTCTTCCGAAGCGGGTTTCTCCGCTGCGGCGAGCCCTCCGATTCCATTTCGACCGCAAAACTACGACCACGATACGACGAAATCCGTAACAAATGTTACGAAGGGTGTCAAGTTGTTGTAAACCATATTGATATGGAACAAAAAATTTCCGATATGCCTCTTTTCCGCGGCAGCGACCCGGCCGTGGTCACGCGTATTCTCCACGAACTGCCCGGCCGTCTGGCCTCCTACGCCAAGGGCGACCTGATTGCCCTGCAGAACAGCGTCTGCCGCTCGGTCTTCCTCCTCTGCGAGGGGAGCGTCTACGCCCGGATGACCAACGATGAGGGCAAGGAGTTCACGCTCGATGCCCTGACGGCTCCCGACGTGCTGGCCTCGACCTTTGTCTTCGGCACCGAGAGCATCTTTCCCGTGACGATTATCGCCAATTCGGACTGCAAGTTGTGGGTGATGAGCCGCGAGTGTCTGCTCGAACTCATCGAGCAGGACAAGGTCGTGCTGCGCAACTTCCTGACCGTGCTGTCGGACCACAGCCTCTTCCTGAGCCGGAAAATCCACGAATTCGCCCTGCAGAGCCTCTCGTCGCGCGTGGTGGGCTACCTGCAGCGCAACCGCGTGATTCAGAATCTGCAGGAGGTGGCCTTCATCCTCGGCGTTGCGCGCCCCTCGCTCTCGCGCACGGTCGCCCAGATGGTGGCGCAGGGGACGCTCCGCAAGGCGGACGACGGGTATGTGCTGGCACGCGGTGTCGGCGCCGGGCACATGGCCATAAAGTGACCCACCCCTTCAGCCGCGCCATCCCTCGGTTGAAACAAGGAAGCGCATCTCCCTTTGGGAAGATGCGCTTCCTTGTTTTTGTTCGGTCCGGGTTATTGGGCTGCCGTGCGAATCCGGTAGCTGCTTACCGGGGTGGTGCGGGTTCCCGTATCGCTGTCGTATCCGAAGATGAAGTAGGTGTACTCCGTGTCGGCCTGAAGACCCGAGAAGGGTTCGTCCAGAATGCCGTAGTGGATGTAGAGCGAGATGTACCACGCCTCGTCAATCATCTTCCGGGTGATTTCCTCCTCCGTGAGTCCTTCGTAGTCGGACGACAGTTTCAGGTCGGAGAAGTACCGCATCTGCTTGTCGGCCGGGATGACGTGGATGTCGGCCGAATCGGAGGTGAGGTTCGAGTGCGAAATCTTGAAGAGCTGGCTCGGGTCCTCCCACTCGGGCGAGGTGAAGGTGAGCGTAAAGGGCTTGGTGGTCGGCATGTCGTGCTCGTAGCCGAAGGCTATGGCCGTATATTCGGTCCCGGGCGAGAGCTCCGCGTCGAAGTCCAGCGTTCCGCAGTCGACAAAGGCCAATGCGTAGCCCGGCAGCGAGAGGGCCTTCTCAATCATCGCGTCGTCGTCGAGCCCGGCGAATTCGGCTAAGGGTGCCACGTAGGAGAAGTAGTAGGCCTCGTCGTTGGTCGGGGTGAAGGTTACGGTGGCGGTGTCGGAGGTGAGGTTCGAGACCTTGATGTCGATTCCGAGTTCGGGAACGTCGAGGTGGCCCGAGCGGAACTCGTTTCGGAAGAGCCCCGTGGTAACCTGCATCGAACCGTATTCGAATCCGAAGGCGAAGGCAACGTTGTCCATGTCGGGGTAGAGGTCCTGACGGTAGGCCTCGTCGCCCGAGGTGAGGTAGAAGCTCAGCAGTCCGCTCGCCTTGGCGTTGGCTACGGCCCGGGCGATGAACTCCTCGTCCGTGAGCCCCTCGAATTGGTGAGCCGGCTCGACCGAATAGAAATAGGTGGCGTTCTTGTCCGAAGGGATGAATGCAACCTGTGCCGTCTCGGGGGTGATGTCCTCGACGGTGATTTCCACGGTGAGCTCCGAGAACTCGCGGGCGCTCTTGAAGACCTTGCGCGAGAGCGAGGTGAAGGCCTGTTGCGACTCGGCGTCGTATCCGAAGGCGAAGAGCAGGTATTCGGTATCGGGCGTCAGCATGTCGAAGGTGCGGGTGGCGTCGCCCTTCAGCAGCGATGTGCCGTCGATGCCCTCCTTGACCAGCTCCTCGACCAGCTTTTTGAGGCACTCCTCGTCGCCCAGCTCGAGGTATGCGGCAGCCGGACGCAGCAGTGCGGCATATTCGATGTCGCCGTCCTGCGGTGCGAACGACGCCTCGACCGAGGTGGATTCAATCGTTCCGAGCGTGATGGCTATCTGGGGCGTCTCGTTGCTCAGCGAGCGGAAGGATTTGCGCACCAGGTTCGAGGTCACCGTGCCGTCGTTGCGCATGCCGTACCCGTAGACGCAGTAGGCCGAGTTGGGGGAGAGTGCCCCCGAGGTGGTGACGGTCGTCCCCTTGTCGAGCCGCAGGTCGAGGTATTCGCTCAGCGTGAATCCGAGCGTGCGGGCCTCCTCCTCGAAGAAGGCGCGGTCGGCGGCGCGGATTTCCTCGTCGGAGCGGCCGTCGACCTGGTCGGCCGGGCTGATTCTCAGGTAGTAGGTCTCCTCGGTCTGCGTCGACGAACTTTCGACCTGCACGCCGATGTCGCTGATGTGCAGAATCTTGATGCTGAGCACATCCTCCAGCCTCCGTTCGCCGGTCGTGAGTGTGATTTCGCTCCATTCCGACGGCAGCAGGCTCTTGTTTTCGGCCGCCGGGCAGGCTCTGACGCGGAGCGTATAGGATGTCGAGGGGGTAAGGTTCGAGGCGAAGAAACTGTGGTTGGTCGTCTCACCGCTGGTGCCGTTGAACTCCCACTCGTAGTGCGCGGCCCGTTCGACCGCCTCCCAGCGCACTTCGAGCGAGGTGTCGGTCGTCTCCCCGGCCGTGAGCACCGGGGCCTTGAGTGCCGTGGGGGCGGGTTCGTCGCTCTTTTCGCACGACGGGGCAGCAAGCATCAGCATTGGCAGCGACAACAGGAATACACTCCGGTACGTCAGGGTACGGAGAATTTCTTTGAAAAAGGTTTTCATAGGTTGTTTTTAAGGGTTTATGGGTGAAATCAAATATAAACAAAAAAATTGCTTCGATGCATCACCGGACCTTTCAGCCTATTTTCCCCTCTTTATCGGCATAAAAAATCCCTGCCAGAGACTCTCTGACAGGGACTGCATTTGGCGGGAAGAGTATGGACTACTTCTTCTGGGCCATGTAGTTCTTCACATAGTGGTGGTGCGAACCGAAGCGCTCGAATGCGGCGCGGTCGAGCTCCTCCTGGGCCGAGGGGTGTGCCACCGAGATAATCAGGCGGGCACGCTCCTGGAGCGTCTTGCCGTAGAGGTCCACGGCACCGTTCTCGGTGACGAACCAGTGGATGTGGTTGCGCGTGGTAACCACACCGGCACCCGGCGTCAGCACGGGGGCAATCTTCGAAACACCCTTGTTCGTAATCGAAGGCATGGCGATGATGGCCTTGCCGCCCTTCGAGAGCGAGGCTCCGTAGACGAAGTCAATCTGACCGCCGACGCCCGAATAGAACTTCGTGCCCAGCGAGTCGGCGCATACCTGACCCGTCAGGTCAACCTGCAGCGCCGAGTTGATGGCCGTCACGCGGTCGTTCTTGGCGATGATGTAGGGGTCGTTCGTGTAGCCGACGTCCATCATCAGCACGCCCGGGTTGTCGTCGATGAAGTCGTAGACGCGCTGCGAACCCATCAGGAAGGTCGATACCATCTTGCCCTTGTCGATGTTCTTAGCCTCGCCGTTGATGACACCCTTCTCAACCAGCGGCAGTACGCCGTCGGCGAACATCTCGGTGTGGATACCGAGGTTCTTGTGGTTGCCCAGCTGTGCCAGCACGGCGTTGGGAATGGCGCCGATACCCATCTGCAGCGTAGCGCCGTCCTCGATGAGCGCAGCGCAGTGCTTGCCGATGGCCGTCTCAATCTCGTTGGGCTCGGTGAAGTGTGCCTCCATGAGCGGCGTGTCGTCCTGAACGAAGAGGTCGATTTTCGAGACGTGAATCATCGCGTCACCGAAGGCGCGGGGAACGTGCTTGTTCACGACGGCAATGACGTGCTCGGCCGTCTCGACGGCAGCCAGCGTGGCGTCGACCGACGTGCCCAGCGATACGTAGCCGTGCTTGTCGGGGGCCGAGACCTGAATCATGGCCACGTTGCAGGGAACCACTCCCGAACGGTAGAGACGCTGCGTCTCGCTCAGGAAGATGGGAATGTAGTCGGCATAGCCGCTCTGGGTCACCTTGCGGACGTTGCCGCCTACGAAGAACGAATCGAGCTGGAAGACCCCCTCGAACTTCGGGTCGGCATAGGGTGCCGGGCCCTCGGTGTGCAGGTGGTGGATGTGTACATCCTTCAGCTCGCCCGCCTCGCCGCGTGCGCACATGGCGTTGATGAGGCACTGGGGTGCCGATGCTACGGAGCTCAGGTGGACGTGGTCGCCCGACTTGATGACCTTGACGGCCTCCTCCGGTGTCGTGAATTTGATTTGGGTGTTCATTGTGTGTGTAAATTTTTGGTATTAGGCCTTTAGTTTTGGTTGTTGTCGTTTCCGGGGTGCGGTTCCCGCCGGCGCTGCGCTGCTCCGATGCCCGCTGCTGGTGCATGCCAGGTCGGGTGGGGAAGTGCTCTGCGCCGGGTCGGTGCCGCTGTTCTCTCTACGCGGGTTACTTGGTCCGTTTTACCTCGACCTGCTCGTATCCCTCGATGATGTCGCCAATCTTGACGTCGTTGAACGATTCGATGTTCAGACCGCAGTCCTGACCCGAGGTGACCTCCTTGACGTCGTCCTTGAAGCGCTTGAGCGAACCCAACTTGCCGGTGTAGATGACGATACCGTCGCGGATGACACGAATCGGGGTGTTGCGCGTGAGCTTGCCTTCGCGGACGATGCAGCCCGCAACGGTGCCCACCTTCGAAATCTTGAAAATCTCCATCACCTCGACCGAAGCCACAATCTCCTCCTTCATCACCGGCTCGAGCATGCCCTCGATGGCATCCTTGATGTCGTTGATGGCGTCGTAGATAATCGAGTAGAGGCGGATTTCAATCTCCTCGCTCTCGGCCAGTTTGCGGGCGGCGGCCGACGGACGCACCTGGAAGCCGACGATGATGGCGTTCGAGGCGGCGGCCAGCAGCACGTCGGACTCCGAAATCTGACCCACGGCGGCGTGGATGACGTTCACCTGGACGCTCTCCTTCGAGAGCTTGATGAGCGAACCCGACATCGCCTCGACCGAACCGTCCACGTCGCCCTTGACGATGATGTTCAGCTCCTTGAACGAGCCGATGGCGATGCGGCGGCCGATTTCGTCGAGCGTCACGTGCTTCTGGGTCATGATGCCCTGCATGCGCTGCAGCTGCTCGCGCTTGTTGGCGATTTCGCGGGCCGAGCGGTCGTCGTCCATCACGTTGAACGAGTCACCGGCCTGCGGCGCGCCGTTCAGACCGAGCACCTGGACCGGCGTCGAGGGACCGGCCTCGGTCACCTTCTTGCCGTTCTCGTTGAACATCGCCTTGACACGGCCCGTGTAGGTTCCCGAAAGGATGACGTCGCCCACGTGGAGCGTACCGCCCTGCACGAGCACCGTCGAGACGTAGCCGCGCCCCTTGTCGAGCGTCGACTCGATGACCGTACCGACCGCCTTCTTGTTGGGGTTGGCCCTCAGGTTGAGCATCTCGGCCTCGAGCAGCACCTTCTCGAGCAGTTTGTCGAGGTTGATGCCCTTCTTGGCCGAAATCTCCTGGTCCTGATACTTGCCGCCCCACGACTCGACCAGGTAGTTCATCTGGGCGAGCTGCTCCTTGATGTGGTCGGGGTTGGCACCCGGCTTGTCGATTTTGTTGATGGCAAAGACCATCGGCACACCGGCCGCCTGGGCATGGTTGATGGCCTCGATGGTCTGCGGCATGACGTTGTCGTCGGCCGCCACGATGATGATGGCGACGTCGGTCACGGCGGCGCCGCGGGCACGCATGGCGGTGAAGGCCTCGTGACCCGGCGTATCGAGGAAGGTAATCTTCTGTCCGTTGAGCTCCACGCTGTAGGCACCGATGTGCTGCGTGATACCGCCCGCCTCGCCTTCGATGACGTTCGTCTTGCGGATGTTGTCCAGCAGCGAGGTCTTACCGTGGTCGACGTGACCCATCACCGTCACGATGGGCGGACGCGGAACGAGGTCTTCCTCCTTGTCCTCGTCGTTGTGGATGGCCTCCTGAATCTCTACCGATACGAACTCGACCTTGAAGCCGAACTCCTCGGCGACGACCACCAGCGCCTCGGCGTCGAGCCGCTGGTTGATGGATACCATCAGACCCAGGTTCATGCAGGCGGTGATGACCTCCGTAGGCGATACGTTCATCATCGTGGCCAGCTCGCTCACGGTGACGAACTCGGTCACCTTCAGCGTCGAACGTTCCTGTTCCTCGCGTTCGAACTCCTCGTTCATGCGCTCGGCGACCGCCTCGCGCTTGTCCTTGCGGTATTTTGCGCTCTTGCTCTTGGCACCCTTGGCCGTCAGTCGGGCCAGCGTATCCTTGACCTGCTTCGATACCTCCTCGTCGCTCACTTCGGGACGGACGATGGGTTTCGGAGCCTTGTTGTTCTTGTTCTTGTTGCGGCGGCCTTCGCCCGGCTTGGGCTGATTCTGCTGGTTCTGCTGGCCGCCCGGACGGTTCTGGCCGCCCTGACCGTTGCCGCCCCTGTTACCCTGGGCATTGCCGCTCTTCTGGGCGCTCTTCGTCACGTCGACCTTCTCCTTCTGCAGGCGCTTGCGCTTGTGGCGTCCGCCCGGAACGAAGCCCGAGACATCCATCGTGCCGAGCACCTGAGGTCCGGCCAGCGGCGTGATGGTCGGACGGAAAACGTTGTCCTTCGGAGCCTCGGCCGGAGCCGCTTCGGCAGCCTTGGGCGCCGTTTCGGCCGGCTGGGCTGCCGGCGTTGCTACGGCGGGGCGGGGTGTTTCGACCGCCTTGGGTGCCGTTTCAGCGGCGGGGGCAGGGGCCGGTGCCGCAGCCTCGCTCTTCTCAACCTTCGGCTCGGCGGCGGGTGCGGCCGGCTGTGCGGGAGCGGCCGGTTTCGGCGCCTCGGCCTTCGGCTCGGCGGTCTGTACGGGACGGTTTGCGGCAGCGGCAGCCGTTGCCGCGCCTTGTGCAGGCTCGGTATGGGCGACCTGAGCCTTCGGTTTGGGATTCAGGTCGATTTTGCCGAGGAACTTGGGCTGCGGAATCTCATCCTTCACGCTGATGACGTGGCTCTTGATGACCACCTCCTTCTCCTCCTCGCGCTCCTTCTGTCTGGCGGCCTCCAGAGTCACGGTGCCCTGTTTCATCGAAATCCGTTCGCGGACACTTTCCCGGGCGTTGCCGGCGTTGCGGTTGGCGCCGAACTCCTTCTCCAGCACGGCGTAGGTCTCCGCGTCGACCAGCGTATTGGGCGACCCGTCGCTTTTGATGCCCTTCTTCTGCAGGAAGTCCGTGATGGTGTTGAGCCCCACCTTGAACTCCTTTGCAACCTGAATGAGCCTTAATTTTCTTTCGTTACCCATAATATCTCTTCTCTCCTTTCTTGCTTTAAGTTACTCTTCGAATTCGGCCTTGAGAATCTCGACGACCTTCTGTGCCTGCTCCAGTTCGAGGTCGGCGCGGTTGGCAATCTCCTCGACGGGGAGCTCCAGCACGCTCTTGGCCGTATCGCAGCCGGCGGCCTTCAGCGCGTCGATAATCCATCCGTCGATTTCGTCGGCGAATTCCGTGAGGGCGACGTCCTCCTCCTCGACTTCGCGGTAGACGTCGATGTCGTAACCCGTGAGCATCTTCGAAAGGCGGATGTTCAGACCGCCCTTGCCGATGGCCAGCGAGACCTGGTCGGGCTTGAGGTATACCGAAGCGGTCTTCTTCTCCTCGTCGATGGTAATCGATGAAATCTTGGCGGGGTTGAGTGCGCGCTGAATCATCAGCTGCGGGTTGGAGGTGTAGTTCACCACGTCGATGTTCTCGTTGCGCAGCTCCTTGACAATCGAGTAGATGCGCGAACCCTTCATGCCGACGCATGCGCCCACGGGGTCGATGCGTTCGTCGTAGGACTCGACGGCCACCTTGGCGCGCTCGCCGGGGATGCGGACAATCTTCTTGATGGTAATCAGACCGTCGAAGATTTCGGGCACCTCCTGCTCGAAGAGCCGCTCGAGGAACTGGGGCGCCGTGCGCGAAAGGATGATGCGCGGCTGATTGTTGTTCATCTCCACGCTCTTGACAATGGCCTTGATGGTGTCACCCTTGCGGTAGAAGTCGTTGGGAATCTGCTCGGCCTTCGGGAGGATGAGTTCGTTCTCCTCGTCGTCGAGGACCAGCACCTCCTTCTTCCATACCTGGTAGACCTCGCCCGTGACGATTTCGCCCACCTTCTCCGAATACTTCTCGTAGAGGTTGGCCTTCTCGAGGTCGAGGATGCGCGAGGCCAGATTCTGACGGAGCGAGAGCACCGTACGGCGGCCGAACGACGAGAGCTTGATTTCGTCGGCATACTCGTCGCCGATTTCGTAGGTCGGGTCGATGGCCTTGACCTCCGAGACGGCAATCTGCATGTTGGGGTTCTCCACGGCGCCGTCCTCGACGACGGTGCGGTTGCGCCAGATTTCGAGGTCGCCCTTTTCGGGGTTGATGATGACGTCGAAATTCTCGTCGGTTTCATACTGCTTCTGCAGCGCGTGGCGGAAGACGTCCTCCAGCACGCCAATCATCGTGCTCTTGTCGATGTTCTTCAACTCCTTGAACTCGGCAAAGTTGCTGATAAGGTTGAGATTGTCCATTGTCGTTCTATGTTTTTTTGTTTTGTTTCCGATTTAGTCTTCATCCGCCTCAATCCGCCTCATGGAGGCGCGGCGGCTCCGGCGCTATTTGAAATCGAGATACTCCTTGGTGTATTTGACCTCGGTGAAGGGGTGGGTGCGGCTCACCGTGACGCTCTGCTTGCGCTTCTTGCCCTCGACGGCCTGCTTCTCCTCGTAGGAGAGGGTGATGCCCTGGTCGTCGGCGGCGTCGAGCCGTGCAAGAATCTTCGTGCCGTTGAGCAGCAGCACCTCGACCGAGCGGCCGATGAGCTTGCGGTACTGGCGCAGCTGTTTGAGCTCCGAGCCGATGCCGGCCGAAGCGACCGTGAGCGAGAAATCCTCGTTGTCGCGGTCGAGCACCTCCTCGATGGCGCGGTTCAGGTCGGCACAGGTGTCGATGTCGACCGACGTGTCGCTGTCGATGAGCAGTTCGATGTCGTTGCCCGCCGTGCAGGTGCAGCTCACCACGAACATGTCCGTTCCAACGAGCCGGCTCTCGGCCAGTGCGATGATTTTCTGAGTATCTATCATAGTCTCTTGTTGTGCTTCGTTCGGTTTCGGTTTTTCCGCCGGTCTCCCGGTCCATCGGTCTTCCAGCCCCCGGTCCATCGGCCCTTCGGTCTTGCGGTCCTTTGTTCCCCTGTTTCTCTCGCCCCCCCTGGCTCCCGTGCTCACATCCTCCTCCTTGTTTGCTCCGGCCTTGCCCGCTCGGCCCTTTTCTCCTTTGTCCGTGCCTGCGGACGCCTCATCGGCCGTTGTGGAGGGTGGCCCTTTTTCGGGGCGAAAGCCCGGATGGGGTGGGGTATTACTACGAAATAAGGGGACTTTTGCGTCCCCTTACTGCGTGCATTCGTCTTTCGACAATGCAAATATAGGATTAATTTCCGAAGAAACCAACACTTTCTTCGAAAAAACCGTGTAAACTATGCTTTTTCCGCATCGGCCGCATAGGGCTTGATGATTCCGCGCTGCGACGAGCGGATGAATTGCAGCAGTGCGTCGCGGTCGTCGCTCTGGGGAATCTGACGCTCCACCTCCTCGCAGCCGGCCAGATAGTTCAGCCCGCTCTGGAAGAGGATGCGGCAGGCGTCGTGGATTTCGCCGATGCGCTGCGGCGTGAATCCGCGGCGCGAGAGACCAATCTTGTTGATGCCGGCGAAGCGCAGCGTATCGTTGCGGACGATGACGTAGGGCGGAATGTCCTTGCCTACCAGCGCGCCGCCCTGGACCATCGCATGGGCGCCGATGCGCACCCACTGGTGTACGGCCACGTGGCCGCCGATAACGCACCAGTCACCCACCTCGACCTCGCCGGCCAGCGAAACGCGGTTGGCGATGACGCAGTGATTGCCCACCACGTCGTCGTGAGCGATGTGCACGTAGGCCATGATGAGGTTGTGGTCACCCACGACGGTCTTGCCGCGCGAGGCGGTGCCGCGGCTGATGGTCACATACTCGCGGATGTCGTTGTAGTCGCCGATTTCAGCGGTCGTGACCTCTCCGGCGAACTTCAGGTCCTGCGGCAGGCAGGCAATCGAAGCGGCCGTATGGATTTTGCACCCCTTGCCGATGCGGGCGCCGTCGTGAATCACGGCGCCGGGGCCAATCCAGCAGCCATCGCCGATGACCACGTCGCCGGCAATGCAGGCAAAGGGCTCGACGGTGACGTTGGCACCGAGTTTTGCGTCGGGATGTACGTATGCTAACTTGCTAATCATATATAGGAATATCGTCGTTTGTCCGGCAGCGCATGGAGGCCGGGTGACGGCAGAGGGCCTCCCGCAGCAACCGGCTGCAGAAGGCCCCTCCGTACGGGTTTTACTTCTTGTTCTTGACAATCTGGGCCATCAGCGTAGCCTCGCAGGCGAGCGTCTCGCCGACGAAGGCCTTGGCCTCGACCAGAGCGACACCCCGGCGGATGGGCTCGAGCAGATGGATTTCGAACTGCAGCGTATCGCCGGGAACGACCTTGTGCTTGAACTTCGCGCCGTCAATCTTCATGAAATAGGTCGAGTAGTTCTCCGGGTCGGGAACACTGCGCAGCACCATGATGCCGCTGCACTGGGCCATCGCCTCGACAATCAGCACGCCTGGCATGACGGGCTCCTCGGGGAAGTGTCCCACGAAGAAGGGCTCGTTCATCGTGACGTTCTTGATGCCGGCCACCGACGTGCTGTCGCAGTGGAAGATGCGGTCGATGAGCAGGAAGGGGGGACGGTGGGGCAGCATGCGGCGGATGTCGTTGATGTCGTAGAGCGCCGGCTTGCGGCAGTCGTAGTAGTAACGCGGCTTCTCGCCCGCCTTGCGGATGGTGTGCTTGAGCTGGCGCATGAACTCCGTGTTGGCGAAGTGGCCCGGGCGGGTGGCCCATACGCGACCCTTGATGCGCTGGCCCAGCAGGGCGAAGTCGCCCAGCAGGTCGAGCAGCTTGTGGCGTGCCAGCTCGTTGTTGAAGCGCAGCTCGAGGTTGTTCAGATAGCCCCCCGTGATGCGGATATCGGGTTTGTTGAAGATTTTCTTGAGGTGCTCCAGCTGCTCGTCGGGTACGGGATTCTCCACCACGACAATGGCGTTGTCCAGGTCGCCGCCCTTGATGAGGTTCATCTTCATCAGCGGCTCAAGCTCGTGCAGGAAGACGAAGGTGCGGCAGGGGGCGATTTTGGCCGTGTAGTCGTCACCGGGGTTGAAGGTGGCGTACTGGTTGCCGATGATTTTCGAGTTGTAGTCGACGTGGAGCGATACGGAGAATTCGTCGTCGGGGAAGAGGATGATGGCCACGCCCTTCTCGGGAATCGTGTAGACCATCTTCTCGGTCACCTGGAAGTATTTGCGTTCCGCCTCCTGCTCCTCGAGGCCCGTCTGGCTGATGGCCTGTGCGTATTCGCGTGCCGAGCCATCCATGATGGGGGTCTCCGGGGCGTCGATGTCGATGACGGCATTGTCCACACCCAGTGTCCAGAGGGCCGACATGACGTGCTCGATGGTGCTGACCCGGTTGCCGGCATGCTCGATGGTCGTGCCGCGCGAGGTATCCACTACGTAGTCGCAGAGCGCCGGAATCTCGGGGCAGCCCTCGAGGTCGATGCGCCGGAATACGATGCCGCGGTCGGCCTGAGCGGGACGGATGGTCATGTTCACGCTGACGCCGGTATGTAAGCCCTTTCCCGAAAAGGAGATGGGAGCCTTGAGCGTTTGTTGTTTGGTAGACATAGGCGGTGAATTTGTTGTATATTTGCGCGCAAATATATTAATTTTTCGTTAAAAAGCGTTATTTTTGCGGACAAATTTCAGCACAGCGAATGACTCCCAGCCGACAGAATAATCCGGTCGAACCCTCCTCCGGTCGTGAAGCCGCCCCCGCTCCGGAGCGCGGAAAGGGTCCCGCCGGACGGCGTCCCCGGCTCAACCTGCCCTTCGACAACCGGCGCGAGGATGCGGGGTCGTGGGCCTATGACCATCGCGTGGGTCTGTGCGCGACGCTCATCGCCTATCTGGTGGTGATGATTGTCTTTGTCAGCTCGAAAATCGTCATCGGACAGCGTGCCCAGACGCAGGGGATGTTCATCGACCTGCAGACGCTTTCCGAGCTGGAGGAGCAGCGCGAGCAGCTCGAGGAGGAGGTGCGCCAGCGGCAGCAGGATGCGGCCGACTGGGCGAGCATCCGCAACCGCATGTCGAACGAGAATGCCGCGGAAGGGGAACTGCGCGACGACCGCGGCACCGACATGCGTGCGCTCGACGAGGCGGCCTCCGACGCCGAGGAGCGGCTGCGGGCCAACCGCGAGGCCTACGAGCAGGGGCTGGCCGAGGAGCGGGCCATCCGCGAGCGGCGGGGCGGCGGCAAAACGGGCGAGAGCAGCGACGTGAAGGTCAAGGGACGCGTGACGGTCTCCTTCTCGCTGAAGAATCCCGTGCGGACGAAGCGCTACCTCGAGGTGCCGGCCTACCGGTGCGAGGGCGGCGGCGAGGTGGTGGTCGAAATCACGGTCAACCGGGCCGGAGAGGTGACGGCCGCCCGTGTGCGGTCGGGCGGTGACGCCTGCATGCGCGAGATGGCCGAACGTGCCGCGCGCAACTCGCTCTTCAACATCGACGACTCGGCTCCCGCACGTCAGACGGGAACCATCACCTACATCTTCATTCCCCAGTAGCATATCCGGTCCGGGCTTTGCCGCGCAGGGTGTGTTTTGGCATGCCCCGGCGAGCAGCATGCCCTGGCGTGTCCGGAAATATTCCGGCATGCGGGGCGGTGCGCTCCGCACGGACTGTTCGACGGTTTGCGCCCTCTTTTCTTGTCGCCTTTCGCTATCCCGGCTCTCGTTTGCTGTTTGCGAAGGCAGCTTCGGCCGGGCGTTTCACAGGCGGGAATCTCTCCGCAGCGAGACGCCGCTCTCTGCTGCAGGCGGATGAGGGCCGCCGTTTCCATTTTTCCCGATTGCTCTCCCATTTTTCGCCAACGACGGGCTTTTTCGGAGCGGGAGCAGCCTCTGGCGGATAATTTTTCCTATCTTTGTAACGTTCCGATGATGCGGTTCCGTCGGGAAGCCGGTCCGGGTGCCTCTTTGTCGGAGAAACCTTCGTCTTGCACCCGGTTGCGCCTCCGCATCGGCGGAGCTGTCTGCACCGGCTGTGGGACGGCGGAAGACGGCGTGAACCGCAGGCGGGGCACTATGGCCTGAGTTGTGCATCAGTCGGTTATGGCCCGTTTTTTGCGCGCCGCGCCGTGCACGCGGGCGGCATGACCCCGACGGCGGGGCCTTGCCGATGTGGATTTCCGAATTGTAACAATTGTAACAAACGAATATCGATGGTTTACTTCAGTACCGAAAATATCGTCTTGATTGGCGCCCTGCTGCTCTTCGTGGCGGTGATGGCGGGCAAGCTGGCCTATCGCTTCGGCGCACCGGCGCTGCTACTCTTTCTGGGGGTCGGCATGCTCTTCGGGTGGCACTTCATCTCGTACCGCTCGCTCGACATGACGCAATTCATCGGCATGATTGCCCTCTGCGTCATCCTCTTCACGGGCGGCATGGATACCAAGTTCTCTGACATACGTCCGGTTATCGGGCCCGGAGTGCTGCTGGCGACGGTCGGTGTGATTGTCACGGCCTTCATTGTGGCCGGTCTGGTCTGGTTCATCGCGCCGTGGCTCGGCATCGAGATGCCCTTTGCCCTCGCGCTGCTGCTCGCCTCGACGATGGCCTCGACCGACTCGGCGTCGGTCTTCTCGATTCTGCGAACCAAAAAGCAGGGGCTGAGCCAGAACCTGCGTCCGCTGCTCGAGCTCGAGAGCGGCTCGAACGACCCGATGGCCTACATGCTTACGGTGCTGCTGGTCGGGGTGCTCACCTCGCCCGATGCCGGCGGTATGGGCATCGGTTCCGGACTGCTGATGCTGGTCGTTCAGCTTGTTGTCGGAGCCCTTTCGGGCTATCTTATCGGACGGCTGGCCGTCTGGACCATCAACCGGATTAATCTGACCAACACGTCGCTCTATTCGGTGCTGCTGCTGGCCTTCATCTTCTTCTCCTTCTCGTTTACCGACCTTTTGCGCGGCAACGGCTATCTGGCGGTCTACATTTCGGGACTGGTCGTGGGCAACTACAAGCTGACGCAGAAACGGACGCTGACGATTTTCTTCGACGGCTTCACCTGGCTGGTGCAGATTGTGATGTTCCTCACGCTGGGCCTCTTCGTCAACAGCCATGAACTCTTCGAGCCGCGCGTGCTGATTTTCGGCGTGGTGGTGGCCGCCTGCCTGATGCTGGTGGGGCGCCCCGTTTCGGTCTTCCTCTGCATGGCCCCCTTCCGTCGCTTCTCCGCCAAGGCCCGGCTCTACGTCTCGTGGGTGGGGCTGCGCGGCGCCGTGCCGATTATCTTTGCCACCTACCCGCTCATGGCGGGCGTCGAGCATGCCGAGCTGCTCTTTAATGTGGTCTTCATCGGAACCATCATCTCGCTGCTGGTCCAGGGAACGACCGTGAGCGGCATGGCCAACCTGCTCGGCCTGGCCTTCAAGGAGCGCAAGCCGTCGTTCGACGTCGACATGCAGGACAACATCCATTCGGTGCTCACCGAGGTCGAGGTGAACGAGGGGATGCTCGAGAACGGACATACGCTCAGCCGGATTATTCTGCCCGACAATACGCTGGTGATGATGGTCTGCCGCGACGGTGAATATTTCGTGCCGCAGGGCAAGACCGAGCTGAAGGTGGGCGACAAGCTGCTGGTGATTTCGGACCGGGGCGAGGAGCTGGCCACCACCTACAAGGATATGGGGATAGACGATGTCATGAAGCTCTGAGTGACGTCGTCCGGGAGAGCTGGAGGCAGCCCCGATGAGAGACGGCCGTCTGTCCGGTCATGCGCGGTTCCGCAACGGAGCCGCGCTTTTTGTTTGAGCGCTCGGCCGGTGACTTCTATGTTTCAGACAAAAAAGAGCGGGACACCCTGTGGGGCGTCCCGCCTTTTTTGCAGCGCGGCGGCAAGTTGCCTTTCCGACGCGGCTGCGGTGAACTCGCCGGGCTCAGGCCCGACCGTGCTATTTAACTGCATTAACTATTGCTTCGAATGCCTTCGGCTCGTTCATTGCCAGGTCGGCCAGAACCTTGCGGTTGAGGACGATGCCCTTGGCGTTGATTTTGCCGATGAATTGCGAATAGGTCATTCCCTGCGCGCGGACGGCAGCGTTGATACGCATAATCCACAGCGAACGGAATGTCCGCTTCTTGAGCTGACGGTGTGCATAAGCATACTGCAGACCCTTCTCGACCGTGTTTTTGGCAACGGTCCACACATTTCCCCTTGAACCAAAGTTACCCTTGGCAAGTTTCAAAACCTTTTTTCTTCTTGCGCGAGACGCAACAGCATTAACTGAACGTGGCATAGTGATTAAAGTTTTTGAGAGCTGTCAGCGACGTGTTTCTCTCACGTTCTTCGGGGCTGATTCGCTCTTGATTAGTAAAATTCCGCAGGTCAATTACTTGACGAGCAGGTTCTTGATTTTAGCCTCATCGGCTGCCGAAACGATACCCGAATAGCAGAGGTTACGCTTCTGTTTTTTAGTCTTTTTGGTCAGGATGTGACTGTGATAAGCGTGCTGACGCTTAATCTTACCTGTGCCGGTGAAGGTGAAACGCTTCTTCGCAGCGGCATTAGTTTTCATTTTTGGCATGGTCGTAAACAGTTAATTCGTTAAACATAGCCTGCAAAGATACAAATTTTTTCGTGGAACAATACGTTCGGAACAAATTTTTCGTATTTCGGACGCAAAATCTCCTGCCGGCAACCGCCGCAGAGGGGGTAGGGCGGGGTGGAGCCTGCGCCGTGAGGGTCATATCCCCCCGCAGTAGCCGGCGGGGGTTGGCCGTCCGGCTGTTTTGTACTATATTTGTAGTACGGAAGGGGCTGTCCGTGACGGGGCCTGCCGAGAGGCCCGGCCTGAAGGGCGCGGTTGCTCAGGTGCGAAGAGCTTCGGTGGCGGATGCCTCTGCCGTCCTAAAATAGTGGAAGAGCACATCATGGAGTGGAATTTTGTCTTGAGGCTCTGCGTGGCAGGGCTCTGCGGAACGGTCATCGGACTCGACCGCGAATATCGGGTGAAGGATGCAGGTTTCCGCACCCATTTTTTGGTGGCGATGGGCAGTGCGTTGATGATGCTCGTCTCTCAGTACGGTTTCAGCGACATTCTTTCGGCCGTGCCCGAGGTGAAGCTCGACCCGAGCCGCATCGCCGCACAGGTGGTGAGCGGCATCGGCTTCATCGGTGCCGGTACGATTATCATCCACCGTCAGCTGGTCCGCGGCCTGACGACCGCCGCCAGCCTCTGGGCCTCGGCCGGCATCGGTCTGGCTTCGGGCGCCGGAATGTATCTGGTTGCCGGAGCGGCGACGGTCCTCACGCTGATTGGTCTCGAGGGGCTTAACCTCGTCTTCCGCCGCCTGGGGCAGCGGCGCATCATGCTCGTCTTCTCGGCTGCCGACCGCAACGTGCTCAACGAGGCCTTCAACCGCCTCAAGTCCGAGGATTATACGGTCCTCTCCTACGAGGTGACGGCCGAGCGGAGCGGGGAGGGAATGCTCTACCGCGCGACGCTCGTCATTCGGGCCAAAAGCTCGGCGGGTGAAGACCGCTACCTGGCCGTGCTGCAGAATGACCCCGATATCACGGTCGAACGGATTGTCTGAACGCCCTTTGTCCCGGCTTTCGGCCGTTATCTGTCTCTGAATCTGAAGAAGTGGCCCGTGATGCGGAGTGCGCTGTCGCGTGCCATCTCGTTGGGGTTGGTTCCCGGCACACCCTCCGGCACCTCCTCGCCGAGCCGCTCGTAGAGCTCCCTCCAGTAGCGGGGCAGTTCGCCCTGTTCGTCGCGGAAGTTCATCGGCCGTGCCGGGAAGATGCGCTCGCCCGACGGCCGGCGGTAACTCTCCCATACCAATTCGCTGCAATACATCTTTCCGTTGTCGGGCCGGTACGAGTAGTCGTAGGGCTCGCCCAGATGCTGCCGTGCGCGGTTAAGTGAGGCGGCAAGCCCCGATGTATCCCTCAGTCGCGCTGCCGTGACGGCCGGGGCCCCGTCGATGCGTGCCGCCCCCTCCAGAAACTCTTCGAGCGTCGTCATCCGCACGCCGCCCTCCGAGGTCGCCTCAAGTACCGAATCGGCCCCGCCGTTCACCACGGCGATGCCCACATGGGTGTAGGAGAGCTCCCGAGCGGAGCCCGTTGCCGAGCGAATTGCCTCGCTCATTGCCGAGCCGGCTCCCGCCTCAAAGAGCAAATCGCCGCTCTGAAGCTTCGGCCGGGCCGGGGTACAACTGGCAGCGGCACATGCCATACCTATATATATTAATAAATGTTTCATGCACTTCTCTCTTTGCAGGACAAAGATAATGCTTTCCATGTCATTTTGAAACCTCGCTGATAATCTGTCGATTGCATTTTCGGGTGTAAAAAATCGAAAAAAAGTTGTGAAAAGTTTGTAAAAAAGCTAAAAAAGTACTTATCTTTGCACCCGCTTTGAGAGAGAAACCCGCGAGGGTTTGGAACTCGAGGCGGAGCAAGGTTCTTTCGAATATCCGGTCTGATTCGGGGTTTGAAAAAAAACATCGAAAAAGATTTGGAGGTTTCAAAAAAAGGAATTACCTTTGCACCACTTTCCCACTAAAAACTGGGACGGTTCACCGAGGGGCCGACAAGGCCGGCGGGGGACTGAAAAAGAGAAAGTTCTTTATAGCAATATAGGAACGGTGTTCTTTGAAGTATTTGAGCAGCTAAAGTTTATCCACTCTTCGGAGTGATTTCAAACAATACCTTTGAGATAGAGCTAAAGATTTAACAAAACATTTTTTTACAATGGAGAGTTTGATCCTGGCTCAGGATGAACGCTAGCGGCAGGCTTAACAC
>ERZ827150.110-NODE-110-length-128861-cov-6.316841_pt1 | contig 128861 bp, 129 predicted proteins | sample MGYA00519779_ERZ827150 | MGnify/ENA primary metagenome ERZ827150 (study PRJEB31778, sample SAMEA3449267) | human gut metagenome | biome: human gut; feature: human-associated habitat; material: faeces | place: United Kingdom | collected 2010/2012 ...
TCCCCCTCAGCTTCGCTTACGCTCAGCAGCTCCCCCGCAAGCGGTGGCGCCTTTTTTGACAACAACAAAAAAGCATAGCCCCGGCATTTCGGGGCTATGCCTAAGAAGGACATCAAATCACTCGTAACACTAAACTAACATCAACACGACAAAATGGAGGTTTTAGTAATTTTCGATTACCCGGCGAAAATATCCGCCGAGGTCGCTGTCAAGAAAGTTGTCATCATATTCCGATATGGGCAGTTCGGTTTGCATATCGTCGGTAAGGCAAACATACATGCCCTGTATCGTTATCGGTGCCGCTGGGCTGAAAACGATAACGTCGCTCTTGGGTGCGTCCGCCATATCGCGATAGCTGCTCACCTTTGCGCCAATGCGGCCGGATAATTCGGCATCCAGCATGGAACTATCCGCCAGCGCAGGCGACAGCGCGGAAAAAACCATCATGGCCGCAAACATGCAGCACAATACCCTCTTCATGTCAGCTTCCTTTTTTCTTGGTCGTCCTGGTACTCTATCTGACAGAACCCGTATCTGTCAGTGCTACGATTGTGGCCTTTCGCCTGTGTTCAATGGAATCCACTCCTTTCGCATCCGGCAAAAAATATTCTGTTGTACTTGTTCGGTTCTACTAACTCTGAACTTATAATACCAAATTATAAGCGTATTTGCAATACTTATATTATAATTTTTTATCACACATTTTTTTGGGGGGTATAGATAACGCCCCGCTCACCCTTTTTGCGGGCAGGCGGGGCATTTTGAGCATTATTAGAATATTCTGTATGCGCAGTAGAAATACTTGCGCCAGTAATCGGTCTTGTAGGAGCGGCGCACCACGCAGCCTTCGCCGCTGGATGCATCCACCATTTCGGAGCCGCTCATCGCTATGCCCACATGGCCCTTGCTGGAGGACATGCGGAAAACGATTATGTCGCCCTTCTGAATGTTATCAATGGAGCTTATCTTCTGATATTTGCTCACCGAACGCCAGGTTTTGCTGGTCATGTAGCCCTGCCTTACGCCCGCCTGGTTCAGGCACCAGTATACGAAGCCGGAGCAATCGAAGGAGCTTGGGCCCTTTGCGCCGGTCTTGTAGCGGCTGCCGAGCTTGGATAGGGCTATCTCTATAAGCCTGTCTGCGCTTGCGCCGGAGGAATAATTGCCTCCGCTCGATCCGCCGCTCGATCCGCTGCCCGAACCCGAACCGCTGCTTCCGCCGGGCGTTGCGGCGGGCTTATCGCTGGGCGCGGCCTTGGCGTTGCCGGAAACCAGCTTCGTCATCGTGGCGCGGCCAACCTTGCCGTCCGCGCTCAGGCCGTTCTGCTTCTGGAAGGAGCGCACGGCCGCTTCCGTGCCGGAGCCGAAGTAGCCGTCCGCGCTTGAAAGATAGCCAAGCTTTTTAAGCATCTTCTGCACGTTTTTAACCGTGTCCCCGCTCATACCTATCGTAAGCGCGTTCGCCTGCGCATCGGAGGACATAAGCAGCTTCCTCGTCTGCGGACCTATGTGTCCGTCCGCAATAAGGCCGTTAAGCTGCTGGAAAAGCTTTACCGCGCTTGCCGTATCCTTGCCGAATGTGCCGTCCGGCTCCGTGGTAAGATAGCCCAGCTTGAACAGCCGCTTTTGATATTTCAGCACATCGTCGCTCTTTTCGCCGTATGAAAGCGAGTGCGGGATGGCGTCCTCGCTGTAAAGCGCTTCCTTTGTGTTCACGCCTATCATGCCGTCCACGTCCAGATGATTCCTATCCTGGAATTCCTTCACCGCCGCGGCGGTTTCGTCGCCGAAGTAGCCCGTGGCCTTCTTCATGTAATCCAGTTCAACAAGGCGCTTCTGCAATTCCTCTATGTCCGTGCCCTCGTCGCCAACCGTTGCCATGTACGGCAGCGCGTCCGCGCGCATCAATCGGTCGTATGTTTCTTCGCCTATGTAGCCGTCCACCGTAAGCCCGTGCCTGCGTTGGAACACCTCAACGGCTTCCTTGGTAACGCTGCCGTATTTTTCCGTGGGTTCATCGTAATCCATGTAGCCCAGCTCCATCAGCCTTTCCTGCACGGCCTTCACCTGCGCGCCGGTGGCTCCCTTGCCCATGGATACTGGCGTTGGCGTGGGCTCGGGCGTGGGGGCGGCGTATGTTACGGCGGGTGTAGGAGTCATTGCGGCGGCAATATTCACCGCGTCCTCCGGCAGCAGGAAACTGGTAATTTCGCCCTGCGCCGCGGCCTTGCCCCCGCCGCTTATTATTATCACCGCAACGGCTATCACCGCAGCCGCCGCGGAGCCGAGCGTTATCAGCGCACGCGGCTGCTTTTTGCGCACGCCGTCAATCAGGCTGTCCATAGCCCTGCGCATGCCGCCCGCGCGGCGGAAAGCGGCGCTTCTCCTTCGCGTTCGTATTACCGCGCGCTTGAGCGCGTCACGCGCCCGGTTCGGCGCATCCTTCAGCTTTTGTTTAATATTATCGAGCATGTTTCGGCTCCAATCCTTAGTTATACTGCGTTTATTATAGCATATATGCGGCGCAAAAGCTTTTGAATATTCCGTAAACACATATATTGGCGCGTTTTCCTGTTTTTTCACACTTATTTTTGCGTCCGTTCCCCATTATACGGGCCTTATATGTTATAATCACGACAATAAGATTAAAGTTGGAGGAGAAAAAACATGTTCAAGGATAAAAACGGCCAATTCAGCGCATGCAAGCTGATCGCCTTCATTGCGGCGATAGTCGCGGTTATAATCGTCGCCGCAAGCTGCTTCACCGTTGTCCCCGCGGGCCATACGGGCGTTGTTGTAAACATGGGCCGCGTGAGCGAAACGGTTTTGCAGGAGGGTTTCCATTTTAAGACTCCCTTCGTGCAGGAAATAGTTCAGATAGACAACCGCATAGTTAAGCTGGAGGTCGCAACGGACGCCTTCAGTAAAGACCTTCAAACGGTTTCCACCGTGCTTGCCGTAAACTACCGCATAGCGAAGGATATGTCCTATTCCATATATAAGGAAGTGGGCTCAAATTTTGAATCCGTGCTGGTCATGCCCGCCGTGAACGAGGTGCTCAAGGCCGTTGTAGCCAAATATACCGCAAGCGACCTTGTTGCAAGCCGCAGCGAGGTGAGCGTTATGCTGGACGAGGAACTCAACGGCAAGCTGAACGCCCGCGGCATATTCATAGAGGATCTTAACATAATAGACTGGGACTTCTCTGCCGAATACATAGCCGCCGTTGAAGCCAAACAGGTTGCGGAGCAAAACCTGATAAAGACCAAGACGGAGCAGGAGGAGCAGATTGTCATAGCCGAGGCGGAAGCGAAGAAGAAGCGCATAGCCGCCGAGGCCGATTCCGATACCGCCATAATAGCCGCCAAGGCGGAAGCCGAGCGCATACGCATAGAGGCCGAGGCCACAGCCGAGGCCAACCGCACGATAGCGGAATCGCTAAACGACGCAATACTGCGCAACAAAACAATAGAAAAATGGGACGGTCAGCTTCCCCGCGTTACCGCGGGCGAAGGCTCCACGCCCATGATATCCGTTCCCATGGAGTAAGCATATAAAAAAGAGGTGTTCATATATGGGCAAATACTCTGTCGATCTTAATTCCGACCTTGGCGAAAGCTTCGGCGCGTACACAATAGGCATGGATGCGGACGTGCTGAACTTCGTTTCCAGCGCGAACATAGCCTGCGGCTTCCACGCGGGCGACCCCGCCGTTATGCGCAAAACCGTGGCCTTGGCCAAGGAGCGCGGCGTAAGCATGGGCGCGCACCCGGGCTATCCGGATTTAGTCGGCTTCGGGCGCAGGAACATGAACGTGAGCGCAAGCGATATGCATGATTATGTGCTGTATCAGCTGGGCGCGCTTGCCGCGTTCGCCTGCGCGGCGGGTACGGAGCTTGTTCACGTTAAGCCGCACGGCGCAATGTATAACATGGCGGCGAAGGATGCTTCCCTTGCGGCGGCGGTGTGCCGCGCGGTGAAGGAGTTCAATGCTTCGCTTATACTGCTCGGCCTTGCCAACAGCCGCTTTGCGGACGCGGCGGCGGATGCGGGCATACGCTTTGCAAGCGAGGTTTTTGCGGACAGGGGATATATGGACGACGGCTCGCTCGTTCCCCGCACGCAGCCCGGCGCAATGATAACCGACGAGGACGAGGCCGTAAGCCGCGTTATAAAAATGATAAAAACCGGCTTTGTAACGGGCGTATCCGGCAAGGAGATACCCGTGCGCGCGGATTCCGTATGCGTACACGGGGACGGGGCAAAGGCATTGAGCTTTACTAAGAAAATACGCGCCGCGCTTGAAGCGGAGGGCATAGAGATCCGCCCGCTTGGGGAGATAATAGGCTGAAATGGAACATAACGGCGTAAGGATACTGTCATTATCGGACAGCGCACTGTGCATAGAGCTTGGGCAGGGGATAGACCGCGAAACAAACGCCAGGGTACACGCCCTGTGCCGCGCGATAAACGCCGCAGGCATTGCGGGCGTTGCCGAAACCGTGCCCACCTATCGCTCCCTTGCCGTGCATTACGATATGCTGAAAACCGGTCAGGACGAGCTGATAAGCGCGCTGCTGCCCATAATAGACGGCATTGGCAGCGGGGAGCATGCTGAAGGCGAGCTTATCCGCATACCCGTGCTTTACGGCGGGGAATGGGGCGCGGATATAGAAACCGTTGCAAAGCTTAATTCGCTGAGCGTTGATGAAGTTATCGCCATACATACGGCGCCGGAATACCCCGTGTATATGCTGGGCTTCCTGCCGGGGTTCTGCTACCTTGGCGGGATGGATGCGCGCATTGCCGCGCCGCGGCTGAAAACCCCGCGCGTAAGGATAGAGCCGGGCAGCGTGGGCATAGCAGGGGAGCAAACGGGCATTTACCCCATAGCATCGCCGGGCGGATGGCAGCTTATAGGCCGCACGCCGCTTTCGCTTTATTCGCCCGCGCGGGAAAAGCCCATTTTGCTTGAAGCGGGCATGCGGATAAAGTTTTATTCAATAAACCGCGCGGAATACGAGCGCATACGCGCCGGGGAGGAAGCGGAATGAGCAAAATAAGCTTCATTCAGGGCGGCCTTTTTACAACCGTTCAGGATGGCGGCAGGCGCGGCTATCAGTCGCTCGGCATGCCCACGGCGGGCGCGATGGACACATATGCATTCAGCCTTGCAAACGCATTGGTGGGCAACAGCCTTGATCAAAGCGCGATAGAAGCAACGCTTTTAGGCCCCACTATCGAGATAGATACGGACTGCGTATTCGCCGTTACCGGCGCGGACATGGGGGCGACGCTCAACGGGCAAAGCATAGAGCTTAACCGCGCATACGCCGCAAGGGCGGGCAGCGTAATAGCCCTCGGCCCGGCAAAATGGGGCAGCAGGGGATATATTGCCTTCGCTGGCGGCGTAGGCGGCAGCATAGTAATGGGCAGCCGTGCAACGTATACCAAGGCCGCAATAGGCGGCATAGACGGCCGCAAGGCCAAAAACGGGGACACGTTGGAGTTACTTTGCCCCAAAGCGGAGCTTAGGAACATGGCCCTTCGCCATGCGCCGAGCGGGCTGATCCCGCCGTATTCCGCCGCGCCCACGCTGAGGGTAACGCCCGGGCCGCAGAGCGACTATTTTGACAAGGCGGGCTTTGACGCGCTGTTCGGCGCTCAATATACCGTTACCGCGGAAACCGACCGCATGGGCTGCCGCCTGAGCGGCGCGAACGTGCCGTTTGCCGAGGGCAAAAACGGCAACATAGTATCGGACGCGGTGGCCTTCGGCTCGGTGCAGATACCGTCCGGTCAGCCCATAATAATGATGGCCGATCATCAAACCACCGGCGGCTACGCAAAGCCCTGCTGCGTTATAAGCGCGGATCTTCCCCTTGCCGCGCAACTAAGGGCGGGGGACAGGGTGCGCTTTGCGCCGATTGAGGTAAACGAAGCGCAGGCCATATACAGGCGGCACATGGCGGAGCTTGATGAATTCATACGCATTATCGAGCACGGCTTCATATACCGCCACAGGCCGTATTATGCGCAGCTAAACGGGCGCGGCTTCGCCGTTACTGTGGACGAAATAGTGTGACGGGTATTATAATACATAATATATTATTGCATGAAGGAGATATAAACCATGTTTGACCTGCTGATAAAAAACGCGCGCGTGATAGACGGCAGCGGCAGCCCCTGGTTCAGGGCGGACGTTGGCGTTAAGGGCGGCAGGATATGCTTCGTGGGCCTTGCGGGAAATGCGGAAGCGGTCGAAACCGTTGACGCTAAGGATTTGTTCCTTGCCCCGGGCTTTATAGACATACATTCCCATACCGACCAAAACGTTTTCGGCAGCCCGCGCGGGGAAAGCCGCATACTTCAGGGCGTTACGACGGAGCTTGTGGGCAACTGCGGCATAAGCATGGCCCCGGCAAGCGACGAATATTTGGACATGCTAAAGGGCTATACCGATGGCAAAGGGGACTATTCATGGCGCAGCATGGGGGATTTCCTCACCCGGCTTGAAGCCTTCCCGCACAGCACCAACGTAGCCTGCATGATGGGCCACGGCACGGTAAGGCTTGCGGTTATGGGCTACAGCGCGGCAAAGCCCACGGCGAAGCAGCTTGACGCAATGCGCGCCCTTGTTAAAGAGGGCATGCAGGACGGCGCATACGGCATAACCAGCGGCCTTATATACCCGCCGGGAAGCTATGCGGACGCGGACGAGCTGGCAGAGGTCATATCCGCGTGCGCACCCTACGGCGGCTTCTATGCCACCCATATGCGCGACGAGGACGCGCTGATAGCCGAATCCGTTACAGAATCAATAGAAACAGCCAAGCGCGCGGGCGTTCCGCTTGAAATTTCGCACCACAAAACATGCTATAAGCCCGATTGGCAGGTCACGCCCAAGCTGACCATAGCCATGATAGAGCGCGCACGGCGGCAGGGCATGGACGTTACCTGCGACCAATATCCCTACTGCGCCACGGCAACCACCCTAAGCGTTAACATACCCACCTGGGCATTTGAAGGCGGGTTCGAGGCCGTTAAGCGCCGCCTTGCGGACAAGGATACCCGCGCCCGCATAAGGCGGGAGGTTGACGCGAACATAGGCGATAACTGGGGCGATTATTTCGTATCCAGCCTGGCAAGCGAAAGGAACGCGTGGATGATGGGTAAATCGATACCGGAGATTGCCCAAAAGCTTGGCCTGCATCCCACGGAGGCGTTCTTTGAGATTATAGTTGAAGAGGATAACCACGTTAACGAGGTGCATTTTGCCATGTGCGAAGAGGACGTGGAATACATTATGCAGCAGCCGTTCACAATGATAGGCTCCGACGGATGGTGCCTTGACCTTGACGCGCCGGGCAAGCCGCATCCGCGCAACTACGGCACTTTCCCGCGCGTATTGGCGCATTACTGCCGCGACAGGCATCTGTTCCCGCTGGAGGAGGCCGTGCGCAAAATGACCGGCGCAAGCGCGAACCGCATAGGCCTGCGCGACCGCGGCTACATACGCGAGGGGATGGCGGCGGACATGGTGCTGTTCGACTTTGCAGCAATAAAGGATGATCCGGACTTCATGACCCCGCAGCGGGCGTGCAGCGGAATAAGCCGCGTTTACGTGAACGGCGTGCTCACCGCAAAGGACGGCGTGCACACGGGCGCAAAGGCGGGAAGCACGCTCAGGAAAAACCGATAACCCCATAAGTATAAGGAGGACGCGCATATGGAAACCGCACCCGTGACCGCCGAAGCGCCCCTGCCAAACGACGGCGAGGCGATTGAACTGCTGAAGAAAATAGCCGCCGCGAGCGAGGCGCAATCCTCCGCCGCAAAATGGCGCAGGCTAAGCGCGCAGGCGGTGCTCGTCTGCGCGGCAATAATAGCTTTAGCCGCAATAGTGCTGTGCGCGGTGCTTATACCGCGCGCGACGAAAACGCTCCGTGGCATAGACGCGGCGACGGAGGAGCTGAACAGCGTTGCCGCAACGCTCAATCAAGTGGACTTCGTTGGCATGAGCGAAAGCATAAGCGAGCTTACCGAGCAGGGCAAGGACACGCTCAACACCGCCCTTGGCGACGTTGAAGCCTCGCTCGACAGCATGCAGACCGCGCTCGACAACATATCGAAGCTTGACGTGGACGGCCTGAACCAAAGCATAGCCGACCTTAGCGCAATAGTAGACCCGATGGCAAGGCTGTTCGGGAGAAAGTAAATTAGGGTGAAGGCAGAGGGGAACGGCTCGAAGCAGGAGTGCCGCGAGTTATTCCCCCCTCAGTCGGCTTACGCCGACAGCTCCCCCGCAAGCGGTGGCGCCTTTGGGTGCGGTACAAACTCGGCGCACGGTGCCGTACCCCTTCGCGGAGCGATCGTTTCAATGGGGTTACGGGGGGTGCAGGGGGGCCTAAGGGGAGAAATCGAAATCTTCCCTGGCCCCCCTGCAAAAAGGTTATAAAGAAGCTTATTTGCTTTTTGTTTATCTCAACCCCTCATCCTACCCGCTTCCTACAAATCATCCGCATCCTGCACGGGCTTTTCGTTGGGCGACAGGTTATCCGTGCCGGTGTAGCTGCCCTGCACGTCCGACGGGATGGGTCCGGCGCCGGTTTCGGTGAACGCGGCGACTGCGGCCTTGGCTGCGGCGGCTGGACGGTTCTTTCTTTTCTTCATATTGTTTTATCCTTTCTTTTTTCAATTAGCATGCCCCAAAGCGGAAAAATTAAGAAAATAAAAACGCCGATTGTGCAATTTTGCAAAAATCGGTACATGTTTATGTACCGATACGGCATTTTGGCAAAATTGACGGTTGACGGAACCATTGTTCGAATGGTATCATGCCGGTACAGTAAAACGAACGGATGTTCTAATGAACGCGAAAGCGATGAAAGGAGAAGGCATAATGCTGACACAACAGATGGATAGGTACATTGAAAACGGTATGCTCGCGCAGAGGACAGCGGGCAGGGGCTGTGATGCGGAGAAGGCCGCCATGCACAGCGCGGAGCAGCGGCTCAGGCAGCTGAACATAGTAAAAGGGCGGCTGGAGGATTCGCGGCGGGAATACAGCGAACTGAAGGACAAGGGCATTGCGGCGCTGAAGCGGCACGATGCATCGATGGTCAGCCTTATAAAAACGGGCATGCGGCTCAGCCCCGAGGAGGTGCACGCCGTGCAGCTTAACATGCTGCGCCAGCGCATAAGTGCGGATAAATACGAGCTGAAGAAGATGAACAGCGCGCTGAGGGCGCTGGAGACGGATCCGTTTTTCGGCATACTGAAGCAGTATTACGAGCAGAACCTTAGCGATACGGACATTGCGGAGGCCATGGGCTACGACCGCAGCACCATCGCCCGCCACAGGCGCAGGCTTATAAAGCTGATAGCGTTTCGGCTGTATGGTTCAAGCGCGGCATACGGAACGGAGCAGCAATGGAGCTGACGCTATACGGCAGGCCGAACCCGCGGCAGGCGGAGTTCTTCGCCTCCACCGCGGCGCATACGGCATACGGCGGGGCGCGCGGGGGCGGCAAAAGCTGGGCAATGCGAAGGAAGCTGGTGCTGCTGTGCTTAGGCTATAAGGGGCTAAACTGCCTGCTGCTCAGGCGCACGCTGCCGGAGCTGAGAGAGAACCACGTTATACCGCTGCTCAAAGAGCTTGGCGACGCGGCGGCATATAACGCCACGGAGCGCGTGTTCCGCTTCCCAAACGGCAGCCGCTTGAAGCTTGGCTATTGCGACGGGGCGAACGACGTATATCAATATCAGGGCCAGGAATACGACGTTATAGGCATGGAGGAGGCCACGCATTTTACCGAAGAGCAGATGCGCTTTTTGACCACGTGCAACCGCACCACGCGAAAGGATTTTAAGCCGAGGATGTATTACACATGCAACCCGGGCAACGTTGGCCACGGCTGGGTGAAGCGGCTGTTTATAGATAGGCGGATGGAGGACGGCGAGCGGGCGGAGGATTACGCCTTTATACCCGCAAGCATATACGATAACGAAATACTTTTGAGCGCGAATCCGGAATACCTGCGCGCGCTTGAAAGCCTGCCGGAGGATATGCGCCGCGCGCACCTTTACGGCGACTGGGACGCGATGGCGGGGCAATACTTCCGCGAATTTTCGCGCCAAAGGCACGTTATCGCCCCGTTTGAGCTGCCGCGCTGGTGGCGGCGGTTCCGCTCCATGGACTGGGGCTATAACGACCCATGCTGCGTGCTTTGGCACGCCGTGGACGGCGACGGGCGCGTATACACATACCGCGAGCTATACGTCCGGCAGCAGCGGGCGGATCAGGTGGCGCAAAGCATAATTAAGCTGAGCAGGGACGAAGAGATAAGCTACACCGTGGCAAGCCCGGATATGTGGCAAAAGCGGGGCGCGATACTGAAGGGCGACGGCTTTGAGGGCGAAAGCATAGCGGAGCTTTTCGCGCGGGGCGGCGTGCCGCTGGCAAGCGCGGACAATGCGCGCATAGCGGGCTGGCAAAGGGTGCGGGGCTACATGGCGGACGGCGCGGACGGAAGGCCCATGTGGCAGGCGTTTGACTGCTGCGAAAACCTTATCCGCACGCTGCCAATGCTCATGTACAGCCCGCACAACCGCGAGGACGCGGCAGACGGCGAGGATCACGCGCCCGAGGCGCTCAGATACGGCCTTATGTCCCGCCCGAACAAAAGCAGCATAAAGGAGCCGCCAAAGCGCCGCGCATACGACCCATTCAGTAGCGCAAGGCCGCAAAAAAGCTTCATGAACCAATAATATAACAATACAAGAAGGAGAAGGTAAACAACATGAAACAGGACGAAGCAAGGATAGAGCGCATATACGCGCTGTTCGATGAATATAGGCAGGCATACGCCGCCGAGTGGCAGCGGCTTGAACGCTGCGAAAGGCTTTATATGGGCGAGCATTGGCACGACGTGCCGCAGAGCGACACTCGAGAGCCGCGCCCGGTTACGCCCGTGCTGCAATCAACGATAGAGAACATTCGCGCGGATCTGATGGACCAAATGCCGGAGGCGATAATCACCGCGGACGATCCCGCAAACGAGCGCGCGGCGCAGGCATTGACCGAAATTTTGGGCGAAAACCACCGCCGCTGCCATTACGAAAACGAATATGCAAAGCTGCTGCACGATTTGCTCATAGGCGGCTACATGGTGCAGGAAACGGGCTTCGACCCCCATGCGGACGGCGGGCTTGGCGGGGCGTTTTTGCGCCATGCGGACGCGCATAACGTTATGGTTGACCCTATGTGCGCGGATATACAGGATTCCCGCGCGGTGTTCAAGTTCGCCCCATACCCCAAGGAATGGTTCAAAAGCCGCTATCCCGATGATTACGATAAACTGAAGCCGGACGCGAATACTATAATGCCGCAGAGCGACGCGCACTTAGGCCGCGGGAACGATGAACGCATACTGATGATTGAATGCTGGGAAAGGGAATACGATAAGCAGACGGGCCGCTTCCGCGTGCATATGGCGCGCCTTGCGGGGCGAAGGATGCTGGAGGACAGCCGCACCGTAAAGCCGGAGGGCTACTACGCGCACGGGGAATATCCCTTCGTAATAACCGCGCTTTTCCCGCGCAAGGGCACGGCGCTTGGGTACGGCTATGTGGATATGTTTGCCACGCAGCAGCTTTATGCGGACAAGATAGACCAAATCGTGCTGAAAAACGCGCTTATGGCCTCCCATAATAAGCTGCTTATAACCGGCGCAAGCGGATTCGACCCGGCGGATATGGCGGACTGGTCAAAGGAAGTGCATCAGGGGGACAGCCTTTCGGGCATAACCTGGTTCCCGACCGCGCCGCTGCCCGCGTACATAACCCAGTATGCCGAGGCCATACGCCAAAGCATAAAGGAAGAATCCGGCTCCAATGATTTTTCCCGCGGCACAACCTACGGCGGCGTTACCGCGGCAAGCGCAATAGCCGCATTGCAGGAGGCAAGCGGCAAACGCAGCCGAATGACCGCGCGGCTTATACACGGCGCGTTTGAGCAGGCCGTAAGGCAGGAGCTTGAGGTGGAGCGGGAATACTGCGCCTTCAGCCGCACGGTACGGCTGAAGGGCAAAAAGGAGACAATGGCGTTCACCTATAAGGATATGTATGCGCTGTCCCCGCTGAACAACGCGCTGCCCATAGAATTCATGATAACCGTTAAGGCGCAGCGGGAGAACCGCTTCACCGTGGCGGCGCATAACGAAACCATACTTTCGCTCGTGCGTCTGAACATGCTTGCGCCGGACGCGGCGCTTGAGCTGATGCTCTTTGACGGCAAGGAGCAGGCGTTAAGCCTTATGAAGGAGCGTAACGAAGCGCTCAGCGAAGCTGCATATTGACCAGCACAAAGCCGCACGCGGCGCTATTGTCCCTAGTGAGGAGTGCGCTTGCGTAGGTGAGCTCGTATGCTTCCGCCGTGCCGGGAGTGCCGGAGCATATCATGCCGTAAACCGTAATGTTATCGCCCTCCGCCGCCGCATCGTCAATGCGGAAAACATAGTCCGCGTGCGGATAAACGGGCAGCATAACGCTGCCGCCTTCGGCATAGGTGCCGTCCCCGTCGCTGTATATGCTTTCAGGCACGGCCGAAGCGAAGTATGAATAATACGCGCGCTCGTATTCCTCCCTGTTTACGGCAACGGAGCGGGTGTCCTCCGTGCCGCGGGTGAGCAGGCGGGTCATGAAGGCGCTTGCAACATACGGCGCGGGAGAAGAAGAGTCAAAATCGGAATAATCCAGCGCGCAGGCCGCCGCAAGGTCGTTGAGCGGGCCGCGCAGGCGTTCATATTCGGCGGCGGTTATTGTTTCGCCAACACATTCGGGATAGAAAGCATCCTTGGGGATTATGAACGAAAGCGCGCCCTGCTCCTCGGCAGCTATCGCTCCCGCAGGTATTATAACGCCGTAGCCCTGCTCCGCCGCGAAAAAGCCGGAATATATATCTATCGCAAGCGCAATCGTATCCACCGTCACGTCCCCATATGTTGCGGATGAAGGCGAAGCTTCTATCATGTTGAATATCTGCTGCGCGGCAAGGGGTTCGGCTTCGTATACCATTGCGGCGGAGGCAAGGGAAAGCCTCTCCCCGAACGCATCGAGCACCATCGCGCCGAGCTTGGTATCCGCATCGCCGAAAACGGCTGCTTCGCTGAGGAATATGTTCGTAAGCCCGCCCGCGCGGGTAACGCGGGACGCAACGCGCGCATAGGCCGCGCCCTCGCCATCGGCATAGGGAAGGTATTCTTCCGCGGCGCGGGTCAAAAGCTCGTCCTTATATTCGGCAACCTCGGCGTTAGCATTGTCCGCCCCTATGAAGCCGCCGCCGAACACGGGCAGGGTATATTCAAGCGTGAACAGGGCCGAAGCTTCGTCCGCGCCTTCGGGATAGAGCACGCGCTCCTCATAATATGTCACGCCGTCCGCTTCGCCAAGCTCCGTGCCTCCGTGTGCAAAAATATCCGCCATGTTCCCGCTTTCCTGCGGCGCAGGGGTTGCGGGGATAAAGCTGAACTGAGGCGCGGCGGGCGACGAATATGGCTCCGCCGGCGAGGGAGTAGGAACGGAAGCGGGGGTATGCGTACAGGCGCACAGCGCAAGGCCGAGCGCGGCTATTATAAACATGCAAACAAATCTTTTCATATATCATGCACCTCAAAAAGCAGGATACCACATATGCAATGGCATATACAACCGCTTATTTTGTAAAAAGGAGGGATAATATGGCAAAAACACGTGAGGCCGTCGCTGAAATATGCATAGCCACGCTTACGGACATATGCACCGATACCGAAGCGCGCGACGCGGACAGGATAGCCGCGGCAAAGCTGCTTATGGACATATGCCAGGATAAAAGCGAAACAACGGGCGAGCTGAAAATAATATTGAAGGACGTGCCGGGAGAATACTTGAAATAGAACATATAATATATATAATATGGATAACCGTTGAATCAGGGCGCTCTTTCGGCGTACAATAAAGCAAAGCCGCCGGAACGGGCGTTTTAGAATATGAATACTTTTACGGGAGGAAAAACTATGCCGGCTTATGCACACAGAATGGACGGAATCACGGGCAGCGCTATAAGGGAGCTGTTCAAGCTGCTTTCAAAGGGCGACATAATATCCTTTGGCGGCGGCAACCCTTCTTCCTCAAGCTTTCCTGTTGAGCAGGTGAAGGAGATAACGGATTATCTTTTGAACGAAAAGGCGGAGCAGATGCTGCAATACGGCGCAACGGAAGGCTATGCGCCGCTGCGCAGCGCCATAAGCGAACATATGCTAAAGCCCAAGGGAGTTGACGCGGATGAAAGCTGCATTTTGCCCACTACCGGCTCCATGCAGGGCATGGATCTTATCTGCCGCATATTTTTAGACCGCGGGGACAAGGTGCTGGTTGAAGCGCCCACGTTCCTTGGCGTGCTGCAAACGCTGAAAATTGCGGGCGCCGAACTGATAAGCGTGCCGAGCGACGGCGAGGGCGTTATTACGGAAGAGCTTGAAAAGCTGATAAAGGAACACCGGCCGAAGCTTTTTTACTGCATACCCACGTTCCAGAATCCTTCGGGCAAAACGCTGGGCCTTGAAAGAAGGAAGGCCATAGCCCGCCTTGCCGCGGAGTACGACATGATAGTTGCCGAGGACGACCCGTACTGCGACCTTCGCTACCGCGGGGAGCCTTTGCCGCCCATAAAGAAATTCGATACGAGCGGAAACGTTATACTGCTAAACAGCTTTTCAAAGATTATTTCCCCGGGAATAAGGGTGGGCAACGCATACGCCACGGCGGACATAATACGCAAAATGACCATAGCCAAGCAGGGCGTTGACACGCACACCGCCAACCTTACGCAGGCCATAGCGGCGGAGTTCCTTATGCGCGGACTGCTTCCGGGCCAGCTCAAACGCATATGCCCCGAATACGGCAGGCGGCTTGACGCCATGCTTGACGCGATGGACAGATATTTCCCCGAAGAATGCACCTATACGCGCCCCGAAGGCGGCTTGTTCGTATGGGGCGAGTGCAGGGGGCTTGACATGCTGAGCCTTGTTCCCCGTGCAACGGAGGAAAAGAAGATAGCCTACATCCCCGGCGTACACTTCTATGCGCAGCCCGAAGGGCACGAGGGTACGTTCAGGCTGAACTTCTCCGGCACGGCGTTCGAGAATATAGACAAGGGCATGAAGCTTATGGGCGAGCTGATGAAGGAGGAGCTGGCGCGGTAGCGCGCTTACGCGCGCGGTGAAATCCTGCTGGCGCAGGGTGAAATATTGCTTACGCAATGTGAAATATGGCTGCGCCATGTGAAATCCGCCTGACGGCGGGTGAATGGAAAGATTGTAAAGCTATGGGGACGGGAAGCCGTCCCCATGTTTGTTTTATGCCGGAGTTTGTATGGCGCACCAAAAGGCTCCCCGGCCAGGGTTCGGAGTTGAGCGCCGCCAGTGGCGGATGAAGCGAAACGGAGAACGGACAGGAACAGGGAGAATTACGAACGACAGTGAGTAAGGCGACCTTGTTCCAACCTGGGCTCGGTTTAGCTATTGACTGAGGGGTTGACGGTAAACAGCGGCAGCCGGGGGCAAAAAGAAAGAGACTGCCGAAGCAGTCTCTTTTAGCATCACAATAAGCGAATAACTTATTTGACTTCGATGGTGGCGCCGACTTCCTTGAACATGGCGACGATCTTCTCGCACTCTTCCTTGGGCAGGCCTTCCTTGATGGGCTTGGGAGCGTTGTCTACCAGGTCCTTGGCTTCCTTCAGGCCCAGACCGGTCAGCTCGCGGACGGTCTTGATGACCTTGATCTTCTCGGAACCGACGTCCTTCAGTATGCAGTCGAACTCGGTCTTTTCTTCAACTTCGGCGGCGGGACCGGCGGCGGGGCCGGCAACGGCGACGGCGGCGGTGGCGGATACGCCAAATTCCTCTTCAAGAGCCTTTACCAGATCGGCCAGCTCAAGAACGGTCATAGCTTTGATATCAGCAATAAGCTGCTCTTTATTCATTATCTTGTTCCTCCTGTGTTATTCTTTGTTCTAACTTGGGATAAATTATTCCGCTGCTTCAGCGGGTGCTGCATCGGAGCCGCTCTTCTGCTCCTGAATCTGGCCAAGAACGATAGCCAGCTTGGAAATGGGGCTCATCATGCTGCCAAGCAGCCTTGCGATAAGCTGCTCTCTGCTGGGCAGATCTGCCAGGGTGTTCATGCCGGCTGCGTCGGTGACTACGCCGTTTATGATACCGCCCTTTATCTCGCACTTCTTCAGCTTCTTGACGGTGTCCTTCAGTATACGCGCGGGCGCTACTGCATCGTCATAACCGAACGCGAAAGCAGAGGGTCCCTTCAGATAGTTGTGGAAGCTTTCGTCCACTCCGTTTGCCTGGGCTGCGCGGTTGACGATGTGGTTCTTCAGAACGACATATTCAACGCCGGCCTTGCGCATTTCGCTGCGCAGGTTGGTTACCTCCTCAACGGTCAGTCCGCGATAGTCGAACACTACAACAGACTGCGCCTTTTCGAGCTTTTCGCGGATCTCTTCGACCTGTTTCGCTTTTACCTCGATATTTGCGGGGTTTGCCATTGGTTTCACCTCCTTACAAAATGAAAATCCTTTGCCTAAGACAAAGGATGAGAGCTTGCTGAATAAGCTTGCATTCACCTCGGCAGGAAATTAAGTCCGCATGGGACGCCTGCTGTCTTCGGCCTGTATTTTGATTTCCACGGGGCAGTATACTATACCGCCCCGCAGTTGTCAACGGATTTTTTGAGATTTCCTCTATATTTTTTTATAGAGAAGCTTCATTCCGGCTCAGGCGATTCATTCGCCTGAACGGATGAGTTCCGTTAGGAACTCTTAGAACTTCATGCTGTTGAACTTGACGCCGGGGCCCATGGTGGTGGAAAGCACCAGGCTCTTTATGTAGGTGCCCTTGGCGGCGGCAGGCTTGGCCTTGATAACGGCATCCATAAGGGTGTTCAGGTTCTCCTGCAGCTTGTCTACGCCGAAGGAAACCTTGCCCACGGGAACGTGAACGATGGAGGTCTTGTCTACGCGATATTCAACCTTACCGGCTTTGATATCGTTGATGGCCTTGGTCACGTCCATGGTAACGGTGCCGCTCTTGGGGTTAGGCATCAAGCCCTTGGGTCCCAGTATACGAGCTATACGGCCGATGGTGCCCATCATGTCCGGAGTAGCTACACAAACATCGAATCCAAACCAGTTCTCGGTCTGGATCTTCTTTACCAGATCATCGTCGCCCACGAAATCGGCGCCGGCGGCCTCGGCTTCCTTAGCCTTGTCGCCCTTGGCGAAAACCAACACGCGGACGGTCTTGCCGGTACCGTGAGGCAGAACCACGGCGCCGCGGACCTGCTGGTCGGCGTGGCGGGGGTCTACGCCCAGGCGGATAGAGGCTTCGACGGTCTCGTCAAACTTGGCCTTGGCGGTGGAGAGCACCGTCTCAATGCCTTCGCGGGGATCGTAAAGCTTCTGCTTTTCGATCAGCTTTATGCTGTCTTGATACTTCTTGCCATGCTTCATATTCTATATTCCTTCCTGTGGTAATAACGGCTTATGCCTCCCACATCTCCTTTAGGCTTGTTCAGTCCTCAACCGTGATACCCATGCTGCGGGCGGTGCCGGCTACCATGCTCATGGCGGCTTCCACGCTGGCGGCGTTAAGGTCGGGCATCTTGATGGTGGCGATCTCCCTTACCTGGTCCTTGGTCAGCTTGGCAACCTTCTGGGTGTTGGGGCGGCCGGAAGCGGACTGCAGGCCGCAAGCCTTCTTGATAAGAACGGCCGCGGGGGGAGTCTTGGTCACAAAGGTGTAGGAACGATCCTGGTACACCGTGATGACGACAGGGATAATCATGCCGGCGTCCTTGGCGGTGCGCTCGTTGAACTCCTTACAGAAGCCCATTATGTTCAGCTGATGCTGACCGAGGGCGGGGCCTACGGGCGGTGCGGGCGTTGCTTTGCCGGCGGGGATCTGAAGCTTCACAAAGCCTGTGATCTTCTTTGCCATTTGAATTTCCTCCTAAAAATAATGTGGTGCGAGCGGCCTCTCCCGCGTTTTCGGGCGGCCTCCCACTTTATGACAGCCTCCCCTTATAAGAAGGCGCATAAATCATGCCTTAGGCGCAGAGTTGCCCCTGCGCTTTTATTTTGCCCTTTATCAGAGCTTCTGCACCTGGATATAATCCAGTTCCACCGGTGTGTCGCGGTTGAATATGGATACGGTCAGCTTTACCTTCTGCCGTTCCGGATCCAGCGCTTCCACCGTGCCTATGAAGTTTTCCAGCGGACCGCTTACCACGCGCACGCTCTCGCCAACGGAAAGATCCAGCTCGATGGGGATATACTCCACGCCAAGCTTTGTAACTTCTTCATCGGTAAGGGGCACGGGCTTTGATCCCGGGCCTACGAAGCCCGTAACGCCGCGGGTGTTGCGCACAACGTACCAGGTTTTGTCGTTCATGATCATCTTGATCATAACGTAGCCGGGCAGCATCTTGCGGGTTACCACCTTGCGCTTGCCGTCCTTCATTTCAACTACCTCTTCGGTGGGGTAGCTTATCTCTAAAATCATGTCCTGAAGGCCGCGGTTTTCAACCGTTTTCTCCAGGTCCTCCTTGACCTTGTTCTCGTAGCCCGAATAGGTATGGGCAACGTACCACTTGGCTTCTTCGGCCATGATACTTGCTCCCTAAATTACATCAGGCCCAGCAGCGCGTCCGCAAGGGCGGAAGCATCGCTGCTTTTGCCTGCCAGGCTACCAAGAAGCGTGAAGCCCTGACCGAACAGAAAATCAAGCACGCCTATAACAACGGCGAAAAGCACTATGAACGCAAGCACGGTTGCGGTGTACTTGGCAAGGTCTTTGCCGGTGGGCCACGTAAGCTTTTTCAGTTCGCCCACAACGTCCTTAAAATAACGGCCGATACGCGCGAACAGGTTGGGCTTCTTCTCCTTTTTGGCGGTTTTTACATCGTTTGCCATTTTTATGTTCCTGTCCTTTCGGGCTTACTTAGCTTCCCTGTGAATGGTGTGCTTGCGGCAGAAACGGCAGTACTTGGAGAACTCGATCCTGTCGGGGTCGTTCTTCTTGTTCTTAAAAGTGTTGTAGTTACGCTGCTTGCATTCGGTGCAGGCCAAGGTGACTTTTACGCGCATAGTGGTTATTAGCTCCTCTCAATTTATGCCCTGTCCCAACGCGGGATAAGGCCAATAAAATCCGTTTGTTCGGCCGATACCGAACCTAAATAAACCCCCCAGTCGGGGGTTGCTTAGTTAATGTACCACACCTTTAGGCGCTTGTCAACTCAAAAAACGCTTTTAATGCGCAATTTATTCAGATATTCTCGGCTCTTGCGCCCATACCGCGCCCCGCGGCACAATATGTTGTGCAGAGAAAGTCGGCACCGTCAGGCGTGAAGGTGCTGCTTACTGTACGGCGAAAATTCAATACAGCTTATCGCTTATGTTTTCTATACTATCGGGATACGATATCACCGCGCCCGTGTCCGCGCTCCAGCCCTTGCGCCCGTCCCCCATGTCCTCGAACAGGCAGATTATTACTTCATCCGCGGTTTTGCTCATGCGCATGTAGCCCACGAACTCAAGGCTTTCGCCGCTCCTGTACGTCAGCGCGCCGTAGCCCTTATCCTCCGCGCTGAAAACAACGTTCAGCAGCTCCCCCGCCGTTACCGGCAGGCAGTCTATTTCAACCTTCCCCGCGAACGAATCCCCGCCGAAAAGGCTGCTTTTATATGTGCCGCTTATGGTGAGCGCGGTCTGCCTGCGTTCGGCAGGGCTGCCGTTTTGCACAAGCGTTGCGTCAACGCGGCGCTCTATGCCGCACTCCTTCGGCAAGGCAAGGTACACAAACGCCAAAATCAGCGCCGCGGCCAATATGATGAATAGTGCTTTGAGATGTGTTCTTTTGCGTTCGTTCATATCTTTCTCCCCATACCCACCCTTTCCGCCGCGCGGTCGGCGGATGCTATTCTTCATCCTGCTGATTCTTTTCCTTTATGTATCGGCAAACGTTGCGTATTCCGCCGATTAAAAACAGCATACCGCCAACAATAAAAATCAGGTTCTGGTTAACTGTGGCCGAAATGAAGGCAAGTATGGAGGCTATGAAGGAAAGTATGGCACAGAATAACCAAGATGGTCCCGAGCTTTTTTTCACGGCATATGCCTCCTTTCTGTTTCTTCGTATTTAATGTTTCCGCTTCAGTGCAGCCGCGCCGGGCATTGCGCCCATGCCGCGCCCCGCGGCACAATATGTTGTGCGATGCGCATTTGCACCGCAGGAAGAAGGGAAATGGCAGCGTGTCGGGGGCGCGGCGCGAGGGAGTCTTTCGTATTTAACGTTTCCGCTTCAATGCAGCCGCGCCGAGCATTGCGCCGCATATGAGCAATGCCGCCGCAAGCGGAATTATTGCGCCGCCTCCGGCCTGCGGCATGGCAGCGGACGATTCGCCGCCCAATTGGGATAGCCTTTCGGCAGCCGTAACGCACAGGGGAAGCCCACTGAGCGCGGCGTCGGCTTGAACAAAGGCTGCGGCGGCTGCATGGTCGGCGGGGATTATGCCTACATCCACGGCATTATTCATATCGTTTATTCCAACGTAGGAAAGCCCGTAGCCCTTCTCCTTCAGCAGTGCGGACGCGGTATCGTGCGCCGCAAGCAGCTCGTTATAGGAATACTTCGCCGTTTTGAATTTTACGCCGTCGCGGTAGGCCGCGCTTATGTGCGCAAGCATTTTGTCCCGAGCCGCGCCAAGCTTTGCGGCGGTGTCCGCATGGCGCTCCGTAAGCAGTACGCACAGCTTATCGCCGTCCGAGGTATCAACGTATGCGCCCGCGTATTCGTCGGGATATTTGCCGTTGAACCCCGCAAGCAGCTCGTTATATGCGGCGTTGGCGTCGCGCACGCCTTCCGCAAGGGCGGGTACGGCAACGGCCATGCACAGCGCAAGCATCAGCGCCGCAATTACAATTTTTTTCATATTCGATCCTCCTGTTCCTTTATTCCGTCCTTTAACTCATCTCCCGTCCTCATTCTACGATTATTTTAGCATAAAAAGGCGGGGCTTTCAATAGAAAAGTCCCGTCTTTAAGCTGTTTCTCCCCATACCCACCCTTTCCGCCGCGCGGTCGGCGCCCGGTGATGCCGGGTGCATTGTGCGGGGTATATTGTGCGCTGTTACGGGCGTTTGTGTAAAGGTAGCGTCGCGCCCCGACCCGCTATGTGCCTCCATACCGGCTCATTCTCAGCCGGCAGAGATAGCGCCCGCCCCGCGTGGCGGAAAAACCGATTATTGTAAATTATTTGCGCCTATATAAGCATTGTGTTCCAGTTCAGCTTCTGTATCGCCGCGTCAAGCTGCCTGAGCTTCTTCGACTTCGCATCCACCGTTTTCTGCATCGCCGTAACGTCCACGGTGGGAAGAATCTTTATCTCCGTTTTGGAGTAGCGGTCTATGCGCTGGCTGGCCTGCTGCAAAAAATCCCGCATTATGCTCAGCTCAAGCGAAAGCGTGTCCCGCCGGGCAAGCAGCGCCGTAAGCGTTTCCCCTTCAAACACGGTTGCCGCGTTGGTCAGGTTTATGCGGCGTATAAGCTCCTCATACGCGCTGCATTCGGCATTGAGCAGTTCGATAAGCCTGAGCGGATCCTCCGCCGGCGCTTCGCCCTCCTGCACCTTGGCATTGTCGTTCAGGCGGGAATGCAGCTGCGATATCCGCGTTTTTATATCCGCGCGCATCTGCAAAGCCTCCGCAAGGGACATTCCTTCGTTTACGGTATTTATATCCATATGAATCCCCCATATAAGTTGATATTTGTATTATATCACATAAATTAGGCTTTTGCCGCAACTTTATGGGGCTTGACAGAAATGTGCGCTGATGCTATCATATCCGCAACAAAGGAATATATGCCTTATCAAGAGTGGTTGAGGGACGGGCCCTGTGAAACCCGGCAACCTGCGTGCGCGCAAGGTGCCAATTCCCGCGGCATTAGCCGAAAGATGAGCGATGGAATCTTCGTCTCGTTTTTCGCGGGGCGTTTTGTTTTGCCATGAAAAGCAAAACGGGCGCATCCCGCGAACAGCCATGCTTGATGGTGAATATGAAACGGAGGTTCATTTTTATGAAAAAGCTTTTTACGTCTGAATCGGTGACCGAGGGACATCCCGATAAGGTCTGCGATATTATAAGCGACAGCGTGCTCGATGCGCACCTTGCTCAGGACCCGTACTCTCGCGTGGCGTGCGAATGCGCGGCAACGACCGGCCTTGTGCTGGTGATGGGCGAAATAACATCCAAGGCGCAGGTGGACATAGCGACCCTTGTGCGCGCCACCGTGAACGAAATAGGCTACACGGATAATTCCCTGGGCTTTTCGGGCGATAGCTGCGCGGTGCTTGTGGCGCTGGGCAAGCAGTCCGGCGATATTGCCATGGGCGTGGACAGGTCGCTTGAAGCGAAGGAAGGTACGGAGGCGGACATGACCACAGGCGCGGGGGATCAGGGCATGATGTTCGGCTATGCCACCGATGAAACGGAAGAATATATGCCCCTGCCCATATATCTGGCCCATGCGCTTACCCGCAGGCTGGCGGCGTACCGCAAGGGCGGCGCGGACTTCATAAAGCCGGACGGCAAGGCGCAGGTGAGCGTTGTTTACGAAAACGGCACGCCCGTGAGCGTGGACACGGTGCTCGTTTCCACGCAGCACAGCGCGGACGCAACGCAGGCCATGCTGAAGGACGCCATTTATAGCGAGGTTATAAAGCCCGTTATCCCCAAGGCTCTGCTTGCGGACAACGCGCGCATTCTGGTCAACCCCACGGGGCGCTTTGTTATAGGCGGGCCGCACGGGGACAGCGGACTGACGGGGCGCAAGATAATTGTTGATACCTACGGCGGCTTTGCGCGCCACGGCGGCGGAGCCTTCAGCGGCAAGGACCCCACAAAGGTTGACCGTAGCGCAGCCTATGCCGCGCGCTACATTGCCAAGAATATAGTTGCCGCGGGCCTTGCCAAGCGCTGCGAATTGCAGCTGGCTTACGCGATAGGCGTGGCGGAGCCCGTATCCGTATTTATAGACACGTTCGGCACGGGTGCGGTGGACGAGGATAAGCTGCTTGCCGCCGTGCGCCGCAGCTTTGATTTAAGGCCGGAGGCCATAATACGCGCGCTCGATCTCCGCCGGCCCATATACCGCCGCACCGCGTCCTACGGCCACTTTGGCGATCCTGCCATGCCGTGGGAGCAGCTTGACCTTGCCGAAAAGCTGAAGGCCGCGCTGTAAGCCGCCCATTGCCGGACATACATGAATATTTTTGCATGTTCGGCAAAAAAACTGTTGACACAAATATGTACCATTGTGTATAATAACCCTTGCCGTGAGATTTATGTGCTCGGTTCGTCTAGTGGCCTAGGACACCGCCCTCTCACGGCGGGAACAGGGGTTCGACTCCCCTACCGGGTACCATAAAAGCTCCCAATTCGGGAGCTTTTTTCTTATGCTGTTAATAGCGGGGACGGAAGGTGCGATTGGAAGGAAGACTGCCTTCTTTATAGCGAATACAAAAAAGATACAGCCCGGTTTCGGCTGCATCTTTTTGTGTAAACGTTTTAGTCTTGCCCTATCACCACGTCTGCGCCCATTTTTTCGAGCAGGGTAAGGTTCTGTTGAGATGTTCCCTTGTAATCCTCTATGCCGAAGGCTTCGGCATAGGTGGCGCGGTTTTTAAGCGAGGGATCGATGCCGCGCATCACGCAGGCATCAACTATTGAATCCCCGCTGTATCCCGCAAGCAGTGTGGTCAAATCATCCTTCGCGGGGTCCGGCGTTTGCAGGTTTTCAAGATAGGCTGCCGCCATTTCCTCTTCACCGGCTTCGTCGGTCGCCTGCGTTGAATAGAATTCAAGCGTAACGTCCTTGGGCAGTATGCCGCCCTCGGTTTTGGTAATCATCTCCAGCCGCTGCAGCGCGTTGTCGCCTTCTTCCGCAATAAGCTGCCATGTGAGCTCAAGCACCGTATTGCCATTGCCGTCGGTTATATGCACGCCGTCCGCATCGGCCGTGAACGTGCCGCTGAGCGTCTGCTTTTCTGTGCTGCCGTCCTGCTTTGCATAGGCGGTTATGGTAAGGCCGCTGCCGTCTATGCGCAGGCTGTACAGCTCGCTTTCGGCGCAAGCCATCCAAACGTGGCCGTTTTGCAGTTCGCTCACAAGCGCGCCTATATCCTCAACGGTAACGACCTGCTTGGCGGTTTCGGCAGGCTGGTTCTCGTCCTGCGTACCCACGGTTACTTTAACGCTGCATCCTGTCAGCAGCAGCGCCGCCAGCAGGGCGGCAATGATTTTTACGGTTTTCATTGGTTTTCATTCTCCTGTTTATAGTAAAATTTGTTTATATCGTATGGCGTGCTTACATATGTGCGCCATAGCACATTATCGGCATTGGTGAACCGGAGCATGATTTTCTGCTCTTTGCTATACGGCGTGAGCGCAATACTGCCGTCGTCCTCGGTATATGTTAAGCCGGCGGCTTTCAGCGCATTTATAACGTCCGAATATGTTGAAACGCCTATCTGTGCCAGAACATCGCCCTTATAGAGCAGCTTCAAATCGTCCGTGTGTATCGCGCCGGACATATTGCTGTCCTCAAACGATGCAATCACAATTCCGTACTGCGGCAGTATTGCGTTGCGGGTGTAATTCACCGCTTCAACGACAGCCGTTGTGCGCACGTCAAGGCGAAGATATATTTCGGCATATGAATTGGCGGGGATATAGTCCGGCTGGCGCTCTATCGTCCACCCGGCGTCAACCATATCCTGTACGGTCATTGAAAGCTTTGCCGAAAGAACGGTCGATTCCACGGCAAAGTCCGGCAGGGTATATGCGTTGATGAACTCCGCGTCGTCGTATTCCGCGGGGACGGCGGAGGACACGTTAGAAGTATCTTCCCAGCAGTCCTTGGTCATGTCCAGCCGTATATATATTCCGGAAACGGGGTTATTATCATAATTATAGAACCTGATGTCCGCATACGGCGTTTCAAGCTTCAGGTAGCTGCCGTCCTTTTTGGCGGAGGGGTAGGCTGTTTTGGCGTCTTCCGCTGAGGATGCGCCAAGGGTTATGCCATTTGCCGTTTTGAATTCGTTGCCGTTTGCGCCAAGATAGTTGTCGTTGAGTATATGCTCAACGGCGGAAACCGCCGTTATGGTGCAGGCGGAAGCGGGCTGCTCGTTAAGCGTGGTGTTGGAAAGCCTCAGCTCTATCTTGCCGTATTCGTTCATGAGCATAACGCTTGATTTGCTGCCGCCGGCTTCTATTGTGGCTGTATCATACTGAGCATCCTCAAACACCCAGCCTTTGTCAAGCAGCGTTTGCACGGGCGCGGGCAGCTCCAGCGTTGTGCCGTTGAGCGTGAACGTGCGCAGGGAGGCGGTTTCCTCCAAGCTTGCGGACATCATACCGGTGGACACATTTGTGTTCATATTGCCAAACGCCGCTATTGCCACGGCGGCTATTATTACTGCCGCCGCAACGGCCGCGATTATTATAATGCCCTTTTTGTTGGCAGGCTTCTTTGAAACGGGTTTGCCTTCGGGCTTCTTTTTAGCCGCGGGCTTTTCCGCGCTTTCGGCGGGTTCGGGCTTGGCGGTTTTCAGCTTTGTTTTTGCGGCGGGAGCGCTCGGCTGCGCCGTGGGCTTGGGCGCTTTATGCTCCTTTGCGGCGTTGGGCGTATATATGGTTGTTGTGTCCGCAAGCACGGTTTGGTCGTCCGCAATTACGCCGCGTTCCTGCGCGGGCGCGATCTCGCGCGTGTCCGGCGCAAGCTCCGCATTGTCTGGATCTTCCATCGCCGTTTTCAGATCGGCAAGGAATGATGCCACGTCCTGATAGCGATCCGCCTGCCGCACGGCAAGGCCCTTTATTATAACGTTGCTTATGGCTATGGGGCAGGCCGCATCGGCAGCGGCGGGGGAAGGCAGCCTGTCGCGATACATGCGCTCCATGGCGTCGTCCGGTGTTGCGCCAACTATGCACTTATAAAGCGTTGCTGCAAGCGCGTATACGTCCGTCCACGGGCCCTGGCGGCCCTTGCTGCGGTATTGCTCCTCCGGCGCGTAGCCCGGCTTTAATATTACGGAAAGGCTCTTTATATCCGTTTGCGAAATTTCCCTTGCCGCGCCGAAGTCCAGCAGCTTTGTGCTGCCGTCCTCCATTACCATTATGTTGTCCGGGCTTATGTCGCGGTGTATTATCCCCTCCGCATGAACGTGCTGCAAGGACGTCATAACGGGCATAAGCAGCTTAACGGCCTCCTCCGGTGCAAGGCGGCCCTTTTGCTCAAGATAGGTTTTCAGGTCAACGCCGTTCAGAAAGTCCATTATTATATATGCCGTGCCGTTTTCTTCGCAGAAATCGCGCACGCCCACTATGCCGGCTTCCCCGTAAAACTGCGCCAATACGCGGGCTTCGTTCAAAAACTTTTCCCTGTTCTTTTCAAATGTGTCCCTGTGGGTGCCAAGCGTTGCAAATACGTTGGGCGATGCGTCGTGGTTGCGATTGACGTAGCCGGACATATAGAATTCCTTTATGGCTACCTTCAAATTCAGCACCGTGTCTATGCCTATATAGGTTATGCCGAAGCCGCCCTCGCCAAGCACGCGGCCTATTTTGTAGCGCTGCTTCACAAGCGTGCCCGGCACAAGATGGTGCGGCATTACGGTATAGCCGTTCATGTCAAAGCCGCACTTTGTGCATACGCCGTTTTCAAATTCCGTATCCCGCAAACAGCCCGGGCAGAATTGTACATTATGCATAAGTTATATCTCCCTGTAAGTTATTGCTGCTATCGTTTATCCCTGTCCACAAATTCCAATGCCGCAACGGCTATTATGGCATATACCGCCGTATGCAGCGCCAGCATGCCCCAGTTGCGCCAAAGCTTGCCGGAATCGTGCACATAGTCCTCCACAATGCCTGTGGAATAGTTTTCGTCCACCATCGCGTCCACCTGCTCATCCGTAATGGGCAGGGACTTTTGCTTAACAATGCCCTTGAGCGTGTAGCTCAGCTGAATTTTCTGAGTATTTTCAAGGTTGTTGTAATCCGCGGAAATGGCCGTTGCGTTAAGTCCCCATTTGCTTATTGTAAGGTTACCGAAAAAGCTCATAGGCCCGCGCAGGGGGAACAGCATGCCGGAAAGTATCATCTGAATTATAAGTATAAAGGGCATAACGGTCATCGCCGTTGTGGGCGATTTTACTATCGCCGATATTGCAAGGCCCAATACGTCCGCCGCATAGATGCAGAGGAAATACGTTATGAAGTATTCAAGCCATACCCCGCCGAAAAGCGGAGCGCAGCTGGGATAAGTCAAAAATGCGCTGCTGATGCCGAGCAATATAGCCGCCTGCAGCAGGCATATGCCGGCCTGAAATATAAGGTGGGAGGCGATATAGCTTGATATATGCAGCCCGGCGCGGTGTTCGCGCTTTATTATGGCGCGCTCCTTGCATATGTTCTGTATCGAATTGAATATGCCCACCCAAATGCAGGCCGATATCAGCGCAAACCCGCCGGAAAACGTATCCATCGTGTATACGAACATGCCGCTGCCAAGCACTATTGATACAAGTGCGGAAATGACCGCGCCGAATATAAGCACCTTCCAGCCGCGCTCGTTTATGAACAAGCGCCAATGCTTGCCAAGATATATGCCTATCTGCGTTATGCGGGACACCTGAGTATTGCTCATATGGACTCTCCTATATACTTTTCATATTTTTCAATATAGAAATCGGATAATCCGTCCCCGTTTTCATCGGGGCGGTTTATGCGCTTAACAATGCCTTCCAGCGAATCGGCATCGAAGAACTCCTTCGCCGCGTCAATGGAGCCGTAGAAGGCCAGATGTCCGCTGTTTGTCTTTGTGCTTTTGGCAAGCACTATCACCTTATCGAACAGATGGGCAACGCGGTCCGGCGCATGGGTTATGACCATTACTATTTTGCCTTCGTCCGCTATAACGCGCAGGTTTTTCATAAGTCCCGCCGCCATTATGCCGTCAAGGCCGGAATCAGGCTCGTCCAGGAAGAAAAGGCTTGGGTCCGCAATGAACTCCACCGCTATGTTAAGCCGCTTTTTCTGCCCGCCGCTCAGCTTTTTAACGAGCGAATCGCGCTCCCGCTGAAGGCCCAGCATTTCAAGCACCTGATCTATGCGCGCCTGGCGGGCATCGTTTGCGGTATCGGCAGGCATTTTCATCTGCGCTGCGTTGTCAAGGGTATGATACACGGTGTCATCATCGCGCAGAAGATCCTGCTGCGGCACGAAGCCTATTTCATACTTCATCTGCGCGTATTCCTTATATATATCGCGCCCGTCATGAACTATTTTGCCGCGGGCCTTTTCGTAGCCCATCACGGCGTTGAAGAAGGTCGTTTTGCCAGCGCCCGAGCCGCCAAGCACAAGCAACATGTCCCCGGGGTCAATGCTGAGATCTATATTTTCAAGCAGTATGCGTTTTTTGAAAAGGTTGCGCACGCTGCGCTCCTCAATATGTATGGCAAGTTGGTTTTTCTGCACGGCGGGTGCGTTATAAAGCAGCCTGTCGCCAAGGAATATGAACAGCGTGTTGACTATGCGCACAACATCCATTGCATGAAGCGGTCGCGGCTGGGCGATGCGTTCGCCGTTAACGAACACGCCGTTTGTGCTGCCGTGGTCAACTATTGACCATCCGCGCACGCCGTGAATGAACGTTGCATGCTTTTTTGATACCGCAGGATCGGCTATCTTTATGCCCTCCTGGGCAACGGTGGTGCGGCCTATGTTTATGTTGCCGGTATCCTCGCGCAGCTCGACCGATTGCCACTCGGCATCCTGCCAGGATGTTGAAAATATCATTACGACGGCCTCGTGATGCGGGCGGTCCAAATTTTTGCGGTCTATGCGCAGTATGTCCCCGTCGTTGAGTATACAGCTGCTGCTTTCGCCGTCTTTTCCGTAAAGAATTCCGTTTATATGCGTGCCGTTCAGGCTGTCCGTATCGCTGTAGCAATAGCCCGTGTCAAGCTTAGTTATCCTTCCGTGGCGCTTTGATACTATGCCGCTGTTCAGCGGCAGGTCTACGTCTATGCCCGTGCCCGCGCGGCCGAGCGTGATGCCCTGACCTATATCCACCGTGCGCATCGTGCGCCCGGCGTCGCATACAAACAGGCGCGCCGGTTTGGCTTCACCGGCGGTGTAAAGCATGGTTGCGCTCATTGCGTTATATCCCCTTCCCCATCGTCTATCCATATTGTTATTGCCGTGCGGTTGTCGCGCTCGCTATGCTGATCGTTACGGCTTATAAGTTCCAGCATGTTCTCCATCCATATTTGGGCATTGTCGGATTCTTCAAGGCAAATCTGTATCTGCTCTTCCGTAATGTATTCCCAAAAGCCGTCCGTGCAGAGCAATATCTGCATGTTCCCGCGCAGCGCCACGGGCTGCTCCATTTCCGTCTGCGGCTTTTCCCACGGCGTGCCAAGCACGCGCAGCAGCCTGCTGCGGTCCTCGTGAAAACGAATGTCCCGCTCCTCCACCTGCCCTATGGCGGAAAGCATCTGGGTAACGCTGTGGTCAAGCGTGCGCTGCTTTAATACACCGTTTTCGGCGTAATATGTGCGCGAATCCCCAACGTGGCCCCAATACATGTTTTGCTTATCCAGCATAACAATATTCAGCGTGGTTTTCATCTGCGTTTCGTTATGCTCTGCCTTTTGCCGCGCCAATACCGCCTGCTGCGCCCGAAGGAAGGCCTGCTCCACGGCGGCGTTGGAAAAAACGGCCTGCGCCTGGGCATATTCTGCCACGGCGTTGCAGGCAAGCTCCGCCGCGACTTCGCCGCGGTCAAGCCCGCCAAGCCCATCCGCCAGCGCGAAGCAAAGCCCCGCCGGGCATTTGCTCACGGCATAGCGGTCCTCGTTGCAGGGCCGGTCGCCTATTTCCGTATGCACAAAGTAGTTTATTTTCACAAATGAATCTTCCTTATAATATCATTGAAAAATATTCATTGACCGAATCACATATTTGCGGCGTGCGCTTCTCCTTAACCAAACGCAGCTTATTCAACAATAATTATAATACGAACAGAGTCGAATTTTGTCAAGGAACAGAAGAGACGGATGCGCTGTTATATAACAAAAAAACCTCCGCACCATATCAGTTCGGAGGGTTTGTGGTGGAGCTTACCGGATTCGAACCGGTGATCTCTACACTGCCAGTGTAGCGCGATAGCCAACTTCGCTAAAGCCCCATATTTGCTGCGCTTTCCGTTGCGCAAAATGTATTATAGCGTATGCGGGCGGGTTTGTAAAGAGTTTTTTTGCGGATATGCAATTTTATTGCGGAAAACGGAAAAGGGACGGCGCGAGGCCATCCCCTTTGCAGATAAACTTAGTTGAGCTTTGTGCCGCATTCCACGCAGAATTTTGCGCCGTCCGCAAGCTTTGCGCCGCAGTTGGGGCAGAAGGCGGACTTGGCGGCCGCTTCGGCGGGCTTTTTGCTGCCGCAGTTGGGGCAGAAGGCCATGTTCGCGCCGTTGGTCGCGCCGCAGGAGCACGTCCAGCCGCCCTCGGCGGGCTTGGGAGCGGGCTTCTTGCTGCCGCAGCCGGGGCAGAAGGCCATATTGTCGCCGTTGGTGGCGCCGCAGGAGCATTTCCAGCCGCCCTGCTGAGCCTGCTGCTGTTGGGCCTGCTGCTGCTGAGCCTGCTGCTGCTGAGCCTGCTGCTGCTGAGCCTGCTGCTGCTGAGCCTGCTGATACTGCATCTGCTGCTGGTTTGAGGCGGAGAACGCGCCCGCCATGTTGCCCGCGGCATTCATGCCAAGGCCAACGCCCATGAACGCTGCGCCCGCGCCCGCGGTGTTGCTGCCGGCGGCTTCCACGCCGCGCGCTATTGCGCCCTGAACGTAGCCCTCGCGCACGCTGGGATCGGAAAGCATTGCGCCCTGATTGCGCATATTGATGAGCTTCTGGCTTTCCTCGTCATAGGACAGGGAGCCTATGCCCACGGACTGCACCTGCATGCCGCGGTTCTGGTTCCATTCCTCGTCCAGCACGTTCGCCATGTACTTGGAAAGCTCGCGCGCCTTGCTGGTTACGAAGCTTATGCGCGTGCCGTCGGCGCTCATCTGGTTGATGGCGGCCTGAAGGGCCTCGAGGAACTCGTTAAGGTACTGCTCGTTTATGTCGTTTATGTCCACGCTCTCCGCGTTGCGGGGAATGGCCTCGGCATAGAATTTGAGCGGCTCCGTGACCTTTATGGAATAGGTGCCGTGCGCGCGCAGGAACAGCTCCGAATTATAGAAGCAGTCAAAATAGTTGATGGGGGTGCGCGTGCCGAACTTAATGCCCTTTATCTCCTGAAGATTGATGAAGAATACCTTTTGGCTGGAGGAAGGCGTTCCGCCGTACTTGATGCGGCTGAAGGTCTCCTTCAGAGAATCGCCGAACTGGCCGCCGAAAAGGCTCGGCATGGAAGAATTATCAACCTTAAAATAGCCGGGCTCCGCAGTATAGTCCACTACCTTGCCGCCGTCAACCAGCATCATGAACTGGTTATCGTAAACATGGATTATGGAGCCGTTGGACACGGTATCCGCTGTGCCCTTGGTGTTCTGGTTGCGGCTGTCGCCCTTGCGCACCTTTATGCCGCGGGTGAAAACGGTGTTGTCTCCCATGGGAGCGGACTCGATAACCTCAAGCCAGCTATCCGCCAAACCGCCGCCTATTGCGCCGGTCAAGGCCTTGATTATGCCCATAATTTTGTCCTCCTGATATTATTTTCTGTTTGCTTTATTATCCCCGCTGCACACCCCTTTGTCAAGCAAATGGCAGGTAATGCCGCGGAAATTTGTCAATTGGCGTCCTCGAGTGCCGTGCCGTAGGGCTGCCATGCAGGATCGGGCGTTTGTCCGGATGCGAGCGGCGCGCCGGTGCCTATGGAAACCTCCGGAGGGTTGCCCTTATATTTATCGGTATAGAGCAGCTTGCTTTCGGCCAGCTTGCCGTCCACATACTTGTCCTGATACGCCTCGGCAACGTAATACTTATGCCCCTGCACGCGCTCATGCTGATAGCCCGTGGGTATGGAAGCGTCGTTTGTGTATATTGCCTCCGCCTGGCGGGAAGCTTCCTCTATAATTTCGTTGCGGGATTTATATGTTACGCCTTCGGGCAACGGCTTACCGTAAACATAAACGGTTATGGTATTGCGGCTGGAGCTGCCTTCCACGTTTTCCACCTTGGCGAATATATACGCGGGCATATCCGTATTGTTCTTCCAAACGAAGTCTATGCCGCGGGTATCCACCGTTGCGTCAAGCCCTACGGGAACGTAGTCCGAAGGTATTGTATGCGCGCGGCGGTCAACAATTTCCATGTTGGCGCAAAGCAGCGCGTTGTAAAGCGTTGTAGATACCTGGCATATGCCGCCGCCGGCCTGAATGGTGTATTCCTTGCCGCCGCTTATGCCGTTGGCGCCCTTCCAGCCGAGCTCGTATGTGCGCGGGCCGACAACCGTATTGAAGCTCCATTCCTCGCCGGGCTGGACGGTGTTGCCGTTTATTATGTCCGCCGCCTTCTGGATATTGAACTTGCGGTTCTGCTTTACCTCGTCGTCCCTGCGGGCGGAAAATTTGGTGGTATAGCTGGCGATGAATGACGTTGCGGCTTTAAGGTCGTCTATATTGCCGCCGGGCAGCACGGCGTTTACCGTGGCCTCAACGGTGCATACAAACTCGCCCTGCTCAAGGGCTTTTTCTATCGCATCGGCCGTTGCTTCCTCGTTAAGGGTAATGCCCTCCTCGCCCGTATGGTAAATGAAGCGTTCCTCCTGCGTCCAGTCCGTTACAGGCTCCGCGTATGCGGCGGTAGCTTCCGTGTTTATGCTTTGGCTCATGGCGGCAAGGGCGGACATTATCTTTTCCCTGTCCCATGTATACTTTGCATCGAACTCGCCAACGCCCCCGCCGGTTATAACAACGGTGTTGTCGTCCTCCCCGCGGCCGAAGTTCAGCCCGTCTGCCAAAGCTTCCGCAATGTCGTACCCCATGCCCATCGCGGCGGAGTCGAGCGTCCAGCTGTTTTCACCGCTGCTTATGGTGACGGCAACGGTTTTCAGCTTCTTTTCGGCGGCGTTCTTAACAAGGCCCGTCGCCTCCTCCGGCGTCATGCCGCTCACGTCCACGCCTATCAGCTTTACGCCAGCCTTAAACCGCTTGCCGGTCTGCATCAGCTTATCCATGTCCGCAACGGCGTCCGCGCCGCCGCTGTTTGATACGGATACGATTACTATTACGCATATAAGCGCCGCTGCTGCCAGGGCGATCCATTTGAGCGCGCCGCTGCCGGACTTTTTCCTTTTGCGCTTCTTATGCTGCACTTGATTCGCCGCGTGCCGGGTATTCGCCTTGGCTGCGGTGCTGTGCGCTGCTGTGCTGCGCGTTGCAGAGCTGCGTGCTGCGGCGCTGTGCGCTGTGCTGCTCCTTGCGGAAGAACGGCTTGCCGTGCTGCGGGTCGCGGTGGTGCGGGTCGCGGTGGTGTGCGCCGCGGTTGTGCGCTTTGCCGCGGCGGAGGTGCGCGCCGATGGTGCCGCGCTTCGCGTGGCCGTGCCCTGCGCTGCTGTGCGCTTGGCGGCGGCCGTGTTCTTTTTCATATATGACGGGAGCTGGGGGCCTGCGTTATAGCTTCCGGAATACTTATCGTTTGCCATTTTTCCTCTTTCTGCCCGTTCAGGCATAAAACATCATCTTATATTGTAGTCTAATTATGTGAATTGTGCAAGAATATAGCGGTTTTGTTTACAGAATGGGCAAAAAATGCAATGCTGGAACGAATGGAATATGTTACCTTTGGGACTGTATGGCCTGAACAAATGTGCGCAGCATTTGTTCCGCATAGGCGCGCTGTTCCGCGCTGAGCGGCTCCACGGCGGCGTTAAGGTCATGTTCTGAATAGCCGGGCCGGGTACCGAACACGATATAATCGGCGCTTACGCACAGCGCACGGCATACTTTTTTAAGGCTGTCCGTGGTCATGCTCTGCTTGCCAAGTTCAACGGAAGCCATAAACTGAACGGACAAACCTGCCCGCTCCGCCATTTTCTCACGGGTGAGGCCAAGTTCTTCGCGGCGCTGCCGCACACGCAGGCCGATATCGCCGTATTCACCGTTTGCCATATGCAGCACCTCCTGTAATTATATTGTAGGTGTTGCTATCAAAGCTATACATCAGCTATAATATATAAAATGCATCTATTATGGGAGATGTTAGCAATGGGAAATAGCGTATGGCTTGGCGTGCAGTACCCGTTTGAAGGATATTCCGCTGAAAAGTTGCTGTTTATAATGCGCTTACCCGAATACAGACAATATATTAAGGTACAAGCCGAACTGGAAAAAATTGCCGCACGGCATACTCATTCCGCACATATATGCTGCACAAGCAAGCTTTTGCGCAAAAAGAGACAGATAGAGCGAATCGGCAGAAAGATTTTCAAAATTTTGGATGAACTATAAAAGGCTCTCCTGCTTGGCATTATGCGGAGGCGCAAGGCCCGCACCTGACTATGCGGCGCGGGCCCTGCGAACAGTGTTAGCGTGAATGCCTGTTTATATTGCGGCGCTATTTGGCGTCGCACCTATTTACGAAGGCTTCGAATATGGCGCGGTGCTCCGGATTTTCGGCATACAGCAATTCGGGGTGCCATTGCACGGCGAACACGGAGCCGTCCGCATTTTCAACGGCCTCGACAACGCCGTCCATTGCGCGCGCGCTTACATTCAGCCCGTCGCCTATGGTATTGAGCGCCTGATGATGAAAACTGTTGACAAGCATGGTATCACATTTGGCTATGCTGTGCATATAGCTGCCCGGCTCAATGGCCGCGCTGTGCGTGCGCTCGGTTCCGGCGGCGCCCTGATTATGGCAGATATCGCGGGATATCTGGCTGGGGATATCCTGATAAAGCGTGCCGCCGAAGGCAACGTTTATAACCTGTATGCCGCGGCATATGCCGAGCACGGGCTTTTTCTTTGCAAGCGCGGCATGGATAAGGGCTATTTCAAATCTGTCGTTCGCGCCGCAGGTGGGGCCTATTGCAGGCACGGGCTGCTCGCCGTATACCAGCGGCGTTACGTCCGCGCCGCCGGTTATTATTATGCCGTCCACCATGCCGGCTATTGCATCAACGTCGGCAATATCGGCTATGGGTATTTGTATGGGAAGCCCGCCCACGGCCGAAATGGCATAAATATAGCCGGCTTTGGTAACAAAACGGTTATCCTTGGCAAGGTACCTGCTCATTATTCCTATACGCGGTTTCATGCTGATGCCCTCCTTATGCGTTGCCTTTAAGCTGCTTCACCAAATGATACAGCAATGAAGCGCCGTAGCCCGTTGCACCGTATGCGCAGTATGCCGGCGGCTCCGTGCGGAAGTTTACGGGGGCCATGTCTATATGTATCCAGGGGATATCGTTTTCTATGAATTCGCCCACGAACATTCCGCCCAGCATGCATCCCCCGCCGTCAACCGTTGCATTGCCGGCGTTTTTCAAATCGGCCACGGGCGTTTTTATGCACGGCAGCATCTCACGGTCGTTATCCAGCCGCCATATCTTTTCGGCGGAGAGGCGCGAGGCTTCCCGCGCGGAAGCATACAGCTCTTCGTTATTTGTCAGCACGGCGGCGCTGTATTTGCCGACGGCGGTTTTTGCGCTGCCGGTAAGGGTGGCAATGTCGGCAACGAAGCGGCAGCTTTCCTTGCGCTGTATATATGTTACCGCATCCGCAAGGGTGAGCCTGCCTTCCGCGTCCGCGCTTATGACCTCTATCGTTTTGCCGCTCATGGAGCCTATTATGTCCCCGGGGACGTAAGCATCCGCAGCGATCTTGTTTTCGCATGCGGCAATAACGCCTATCACGTTAGCCTTAAGCTTCTGATCCGCAACGGCGGTCATTGCGCCTATCACCGCGGCTGCGCCGCCCATATCGTCAAACATGTTCTTCATGCCGGGCGTGGTTTTTATGCTGTAACCGCCGCTGTCGTACACTATACCCTTGCCCACAAGGCCTATGCGCGGAGAGTCGCCGCCGTTAAGATAGCGCATCACGATAAGCACGGGCGGGGTGTTGTGCGCGCCGCGGGCCACGGAGAGGAAGCTTTCCATGCCAAGCTCCTCTATGGCGGCTTTGTCGAACAGCTGCACATCGAAGCCGTACTCCTTGCCAAGTGCGGCTGCATCCTCCGCCAAAGACTGCGGCGTTTGCTCATTTGATCTTAGGTTGCATAGCCTGCGCGCGATTATTGTGCCGCGGGCGGTTGCAACCGCTTCGCTCAGGGCGGCGTCAAGGCCGTCTGCGTCGGTAACGAACGCGACCTGCTCAAAGCTTTTATTTTCCGGATTAGATTTAAGCCCGTTGTTTGTATATCCCACCAACTGCGGCAGCCTTGCCAATGCGCCGAAAAGCTCAAACGATTCGCTCAATTCGCTTACCTGATCGAGCATTACGGCAACGTGCTTTGCGCCAAGCTGCTTTGCCTGCTTAAATGCCTGCGCCGCTTTGGTGTGGATATCTCTCTCGCTCAGTTTGTCTGCGCCAAGGCCAAGCAATATTATGCTTGTAAGCTTATCTCCCACGGGAAGTGTCATTGCGTATGTTTCGCCCAAATTGCCGCCAAAGCTGCCGTTTATGGCCAAATCAACGGCCGCGTCTATCTCCGGCGCTATGCTTACGCTGCGGGGGCTTTTTGCCCTGAAGGGGACTATATATGCCTGCGCATCGGTGCAGGATTTTGAAATAATGTGTTTCATGCTCAGTTTGCAAGCTCCTTTCTGTATTGCTCGGCTTCTTTATTGTTTGCAAGCACAAAGTGGCCGTCCTCAAGCTCCAGCCATTCCGGTTTGTCCACGGAATAATCATGGCAGGATGGGTCGTAGGGCAGCGTTTTTTTGCCCTTTTCGCTCAATGGGTCGGGCTGGGGTATTGCGGAAAGCAGCGATTTTGTGTATGGATGCAGCGGGTGCGCAAACAGCTTTTCAGTTTCTGAAAGCTCCACTATGCGGCCCTTGTGTATAACGGCAAGGCGGTTGGTTATGAAGCGCATTATGGAAAGATCGTGCGCAATAAAAAGATACGTCAGGCCGTATTCCTTTTGCAGATCGGAAAGCAGATTGAGCACCTGCGCCCTTATGGAAACGTCCAGAGCGCTTATCGGCTCATCCGCAATTATCAGCTCCGGATGCATAACAAGCACGCGCGCAATGCCTATGCGCTGCCGCTGTCCGCCGGAAAACTCATGCGGGAAGCGCGTTGCAAATTCGGGCGGAAGCCCAACGTCCAGCATGGCCTTCTTGACCTTCAGCTGCCTTTCCTCCTCCGAAGAAAAGCCGCCTATGTTATACAGCCCTTCCGAAACGATGTAGTCCACCTTTGCGCGCTCGTTGAGCGAGGCCATGGGGTCCTGAAATATCATCTGTATCTTTTTGACGATTTCCCTGTTCGTTTCCTTGTTTATTTTGCCGCTTATGCGCTTTCCCTTAAAGAGTATTTCACCCGAAGAAACGGGGTTTATGCGGATTATTGCGCGGCCTATGGTGGTTTTGCCGGAGCCGGACTCGCCCACCAGACCGAATGTTTCGCCCTTATATATGTCGAAACTTACGCCCTTTATGGCCTCGAACTTTTTGCGGCCTTTGCCGAATTCAACATGAAGGTCTTTGACCTCAAGCAGTTTTTCCCGCGTTTCACACATTGGGGTTGGCCTCCTTCCATCTGTCCCTTAGCCGCTGAATTATCGCCGGGGGTTCTATTTTGGGCGAGCGGGGATCGAGCAGCCATGTTTTTGCATAATGCGTGGGGGATACTTCAAAATACGGCGGGCGGATAACATAATCTATGTTCAGCGCCCGCGGGTTACGCGGAGCGAAGGCATCGCCCTTTATCTCCTTGAACAGGTTCGGCGGCGTGCCGTGTATTGAATAAAGCGGTTCGCCCTTTATGCCCAGCTGAGGCAGGCTTGAAAGCAGCGCCCATGTGTAAGGATGCTGAGGATTATAGAATATTTCGTTGCAAAGGCCGATTTCTATTATGTCGCCTGCGTACATAACGGCTATTCTGTCCGCAACCTTTGCAACCACGCCAAGGTCGTGCGTGATATAAATTATCGTCAGGCGGTATTTCTTTTGAAGCTGCTCAAGCAGCTCTATTATCTGCGCCTGTATGGTAACGTCAAGCGCGGTAGTGGGTTCATCGCAAATAAGAATGTTGGGGTTGCAGGCTATTGCCGTGGCTATTACGGCGCGCTGGCGCATTCCGCCGGAAAATTCGTGCGGATATTGCTTATATCGCCTTTCGGGTTCGGTTATTCCAACGTCCGAAAGTATTTCTATTGTTCTTTCGCGCGCTGCGCGGCCATGCAGGTTTTGATGCAGCTCCAGCGCTTCCTGAATTTGCTTGCCGACGGTTTTGAGCGGGTTAAGGCTGGTCATGGGGTCCTGAAACACCATGGCAACCTCCTTCCCCCTTATTTTAAGCCAATCTTTTTCGCTGCTGAACTTGGCAAGATCCATGCCGTTATAAAGTATTTCGCCCTTTGTGACCTTGCCGTTTTTATCCAGCATTCCCATGAAGGTTTTTGTAAACACGGATTTGCCGGAGCCGGATTCGCCAACTATTGCAAGGCTTTCACCTTTATAGATGTCGAGCGATATGCCGCGTATGGCGGTGAGCACCTGTCCTCTAAGGTTGAACTGCACCTCAAGATCTTTTACGGTAAGTATTTTTTCGCTGTAATCTACTGACATGCTCTATCCCTCCTTATACATGGTTCTTCGGGTCGGCAGCATCGGAAAACGAATTGCCTATTACATAGAAGGAGATCGTTATGGCCGAAAGCACTATTGAGGGGAATATTATCTGATAGCGCGAGCTGGCGCTCATCATAACTATTCTGCCTTCGTTTATAAGGTTGCCAAGCGACGGTATGCTTACCGGAAGCCCAAGGCCGATATAGGTAAGGAAAACCTCGCTGCCGATGGCGGCGGGAATTGCCAAGGCTATGCGCAGCATTATAACGCTGACAAGATACGGCAGCAAATTTTTAGTTATCATGCGGAACGTGGGCGTGCCGAGGCAGCGGGAAGCAAGATTGTATTCCTGGTCCCTTATTATAACTATTTGGTTGCGCACAAAGCGGCACATGGGCAGCCAGCCCATTACGCACATGGCGAATATCATTGTTCCTACGCCGGGCTTGAGTATATAGGATATCAATATGAGCACGATGCTGTTGGGAATATTGTGCAGCACGTTATAAACTTCCGTAAGGAATCTATCAAGCATGCGGACATATCCCCACAGCGCGCCTATAAGTATGCCTATGAATGCGTTGCAGAAGCCCACCACAATGCCTATCAGCAGGCTTGTGCGCGTACCGTGCCATATTCTGGACCAAAGGTCCTGACCGGTTGAATTGGTGCCGAACCAGAACTCGGAATCCGGCCGGTGATTCATATCGGGCGCGGTACCGACCCAGAATATTTCGTTGGGGTCCTTCTGGTTGGGCAGCATGGGCTGTATTATGGTGAACAGCAGCACCGCTATGAGCAAATACATGAAGAACATGGCAACCTTATTCTTGGTGAACGATCTCCATGTGGAACGCCAATATGAATAGTTTGAATAGCCGCCGTCCTCTGCGTTGTCGCGGTTGTATTCGGCTTCGGAAAAAAGCAGCTTTTCGCCGTATTGGGCTATCTGCTCCTCTATGCTTTTTTCAAGCTTGGTTACCTTTTTCATCAGTTTGCTCCTCCTTTTCCGCCAAGCTTTATGCGCGGATCGCACAGCGCCATGAGAAGATCGCCAAACAGCAGGCCCAGTATGCCTATGCTTGAATAGATAAGCACCAGCGCCTGAACAAGCGGGTTATCCTGGCGCTGTATGGCGGCTATGAGCAGGCCGCCCATGCCCGGGATGGAAAACAGCGATTCAACATATATTGAACCGGATATTGTCATAAGCACGCTTGCAGGCAGATATTGCGCTATTGGCACGAAGGCATTTCGTACAACGTGGCGCACCATCAGCTTTTTGTTGGAAAGGCCCTTTGCGCGGGCAAAGCTGATATAATCCTTAGTCATTTGGTCGAGCATATAGCGCCGCATCCACATGGCGTAATACGCAATTCCGCTGAGCGACATGCTTACGGCTGGCAGTATCCAGCTTACGGGCTTATCGGCATCGTAAAGAATGGGCAGTTTGAGAAGATCGGAAATATATATCTGAATAAACAGATAATACACCGCGGCGGGCACGGCGTTTATTATAACAACATATGCGTTTCCCAGCATGTCCGGTGCCCGGTGCTTGAACCGGGCCATAAGCACGCCTATGGATATTCCGGCTACCAGGCCTATTGCAACCGATGCAAGGCCGAATGGGAGCGAATACGGAACTTTCTGCTTTATTATTTTCATCACGTCCACGTTGGGGCGGAAAACTATGGATTTACCGAAATCGCCCTTCAGTATGGACGTATAGAAGCGCATTAGCTGAACGGGTATGGGATCGCGCAGGCCCATTGCCTTGAGGGAGGCCTCTATCTGCTCGGGATCCATTTTGTCGAACTCTTCGCCGAAATAGCCGGATTCCGGCATAAGGCGCATGAGCAGAAACACTACAGTTGCTATTATAAAAAGGGTAAATACGGACTGCAGCAAGCGTTTTAGTATGTATTTCAGCATTGGTTATACCCTTATCCTTCTTTGATTTTGCAAGGGGAGGCGCGAAATCGTCCGCACCTTCCCTTTATTTGGGGGAGAACAATCAGGTTTCTGTTTTATTATTTTTCGGCTGCAAGGCGCGCTTCGGTGCGCTCGGCAATATACTTTTCCTTGGCGGCGGCGTATTCATCGCAGTTCATGGACTTTTCAAGCACAACCGCGCCCTTGAGCTTTCTCAGACCGTAATCGCCCATCTGGCCGCACATGCCGGAGAAGGGATCAAGCTTGCAGGCCTGATATCCGCCGGCGGAAAGGAAGCAGGGGATAACCATAGCCTGATCGAGCAGGTATTTTTCCGCCGCGGCAAAGCCTTCGTAACGAGCCTTGAGGTCGGAGGTTATGGAGTTGGCTTCAAGGGCCATCTTTTCAAACGTGCCGTAGCCAAGCTCTGCATCATAGCCGTCCTCGGCCATGAATATGCTGCCGTAGCGGGAGCCTATGCTGGACTTGAGCAGGGGGTCAAAGCCGCTCATGGGGTCGGCGTAGTCAGGGCCCCAGCCAACTTCCATGAACGCCCAGTTGCCGGCGTTGCGGATATCGGCATTGAAGCTGGAGCCGGAGTAGCCAACGAGCACTATGTCTATAAAGTCGGTGCCGAGCACGCCTTCCATCTGCTGCTCTATTACCTGCACGCGCTTTGTGGTGGCGTTGTTGCTGGCGTTATAGGGCATGTACACAAGTATGGGGAACGTTACCTGACCGGCAAGCTCTTCCATGGCCTTGGCCTTGTATTCAACGGCCTTGTCGGCGTTGAACAGGTTCTCCTGGGTGGAGTATTCGTCAAGGCCGCTCATCATCAGATAGTCAACGTCGTTCACCTGCACAAGGCCTGGCCTTGAATAGGTGTTTATGCACTTCTCCTTATAGGTATAGGCGTCAAGTGTCATGGTTGCGGCATAGCGATCGTAACCATAGAACATTGCCTTGCGGAAGTTCAGATTGTTGGCGGCTATCTTCCACACTGAGGGGTTATACTGCTCCTCAAACTGGGGATTGAAGTTGAAACCCATCCAGTAGGACATGTTAGTAAGCTGGGCGGGATGCACCTGATCCCAAAGCTCCGGGTTGGCCTTCCACTCTTCGATTATATCTGTGCCGAGGGTGACCTTATCGGTTTCGCCGCGCAGATACAGCTCGGGGCCGTTGGCGGAAGCTTCCTTGTTGTATTTCCATACGAGTTTCTTTATGGAGATTATGTCGCTGTGCCAGTAATTCTCGTTCATGACAAGCACGCGTTGATATTCGGGCTCGAAGGTATCGAAAAGATACGCGCCGCAGTACAGCAGGGTATCGTTGCTTGTGCCGAACTGATCGCCCTGCTCGGCCAGGAAGTCGGCCTGTGCGGGGAACCAGGGGTTAAGGGATACCATCTTGATGAAATAGGGCAGGGGCGCAACAAGGGTGTATTCAACGGTGTAATCATCAAGCGCCTTTATGCCGACGGTGCTGAAATCGGTGGTAGTGCCGTCGTAGTAGTCCTTTGCGCCGGCAATGTTGTGATACAGGGTGTTGGACACCTTGGAGGCGTTGGCGGCATTGAGCACATATTCGGCCGCGGCAACAAAGTCGCCCGCCTTGACCTCGGCGTATTCTTCGCCTTCATAGGTGTACCACATTACGCCCTTGCGAAGGTGGAAGGTATATACGGTGCCGTCGTCGGAAACATCCCAGCTTTCGGCAAGGCAGGGCTGCATAACGCCGTAGCGGTCGAATTCAACAAGGCCGTCTACGCACAGCGAGCCGAGCACGGTAACGTCGGTCGCGGTGCTTTGCAGATAGTTCAGCGTGCTTACCTCCGCGGAATACACCTGAGTATAGGTAGTGTATACCTTTTCGGCGTTCTGCGCGGGGGTGTTGGTTTCGGTATTGGTTTGCGCGGGGTCGTTATTCCCCTGCGTGGGGGCGACGGTGCTGTTTTGGTTGGGCTCGGTGGCACCTTTGCAGCCAAACATGGCAAAAACCATAATGACTGCAAGCAATAGGGCGGCAAATTTCTTGTACATTGTGATCCTCCTTCTTTTATTGAGCGTTTAGCCATATATTTTTCCATATAGCCATTATAACAATTAATAGATGCAAAAATCATGCCAACCGGAAGGACAATGGGCAAAATAAAATAAAAATTTGTAAAATCAGCGGAATTTGGAGAAAAACGAAAAGCGGGGAGGTCACCCCCGATCGGCACAATGCCGGAGTGAGAAATAAAAAGCAGAATAAACCGGACGGAATCGTCCTAATAATTCGTCCAATTAAAGGAAAGTGGTCGAACGCCGCTTATTTGCCCATGCGGCGCCGCAGAGCGTCCCTTCCTTCGTCGGTTATGCGGGTGCCGCTGCGGCCAAGCTGTCTGCTTATATAATTGCGGCTTTGCAGAACGTCCAGCTTTTTGCGTATTGAGTATTCGCTTAAGCTTATGCCCATGGCTTCCAGCTTTTTCTTCAGCGCGCTGCGGCCTATGTAACCATTATTTAATACGGACAGTATGGCTATATCGTCACTGTCCAGCACTCCGGCGGCGGTGTGCTGCGGCTGAATATGCTCCGGCAGAGGCATGTCAAAGTCCCGCATCATTGTGTAATACTCTGCTGTATTTTCAAGTTCTCTCACGTTGCCTGGCCAGTCGTAGCTTTTAAGCCTTGCCGCAAGGTCGTTTGGTATGGACTTTTGCCCTATAAAGCTAAGGAACAGGGGCACTATATCTTCCCTGCGGTCCCTTAGGGAAGCTATGTGGCACGGCAGCACGTTCAGCCGGTAATAAAGATCGCTGCGGAATATGCCCTCCTCCATCTTTGCCATAAGGTTCTGGTTCGTGGCGGCAATAACGCGCACGTCTATATCAATAATGCTGTCTGCGCCAACGCGCATCACCTGCTTTTCCTGCAAAACGCGCAGCAGGCGGGATTGGAGCGCCAGTGGCATATCGCCAATTTCATCCAGAAAAATTGTGCCGCCGTTTGCCTGCTCAAACAGTCCTTTCTTGCCGCTTTGCCTTGCGCCGGTGAACGCGCCCCGTTCATAGCCGAACAGTTCGCTTTCAAGCAGGCTTTCCGGCAGCGCGGCGCAGTTGACGGCGACGAAAGGCTTGCTCCTGCGGGAAGAGGCGTTGTGTATGGATTGCGCAACGAGCTCCTTACCCGTGCCGCTTTCGCCCTGTATAAGCACGGTTTTATCGGAACGGGAGAACAGCCGCGCGCGGCGTATGCATTCATCCATCACGGCGGAAACGTGCACGATATCATCAAAGCTATGCTTGGCAACGAAGCCTTTTTGCAGCGATTCCTCGCGGGATTTGCGCTCCAGTCGGCGGATATACGTTACGTCGTTGAAAAAATAAAGGTTGTGGTTTATCGTATCGCCAAAGTTAAGCGTTTCGTGGTTAATGAGCATTTCACGCCCGTTAACGTTAAGCGCAAGCGTATCGTTATCCATATTGACTATGCGCGCCGCCGTTCCTTCCGGAAACACGGCGGATACATAGTCGCGGTTTTCGGTTATCTGCATGCGCAGCAGTTCGTTCATTTTGCCGTTGCTCAATATTATGCGGCCATCAGGCGCCGTAAGCAGAACGCCCTGCTCCATGTGTTTAAGGATGCTGTTCATATACATGCTTTTTGAAAGCGTGTCCCTGTATTGGCGGGATATTACATCGCGGCAGAGCAGCATATTGAAATAATTCATAAGCGGGCCGGCAATTTCGGATATGTTCACCTCCATAACATTGCAAAGCGCAAGCACGGTGGAAATGTCTATATGGCGGTTGCCTATGTCTATTATGTTTTCGATATAGCTTGGAACATACCGGCTTTCGCCCGGGGTTATGGCTATTTTCAGGCTTGGGTCATAATGCCCGGCGGTGTACGGAACATATGTAAGCCCGTCTAAATGCAGATCCATCAGCAGCTCTATCACGCCGGACGTGGATTGTTCGGAATCGTTGACCACAAGCACGTTGGTTCCCGGGGGGATCTTTGTTATTTTCTTATAGCCGCTTTCGGATATGGTGCGGGTTGTGCGCACCACCTTGGATTTGCTGGATACCTTGTCCGTAAGGCCGCCTATGTTGTACCAGCGGGTAACAAGAAAGGCGTCCGCCTCCACGGCGTCCAGCGACGCTATCTGGGAAGGATATACTATATCTATATCAACGTCATTGTTGAACACGGCCTTTACATCGCTGAATATTGCCTGCGCCACACGCTGATTGCCGGTGACTATTACTACGCGCTTTCTTTTCATATGCTGTCTCATATGCTGTCCTCGCTTTTTATCCTTACTCTGCATGACGAAGAGGGTATATGCATTTCCTCGCGGTATTTGGCTACCGTCCGCCGGGATAGCTTTATGCCGTCCGCTTCAAGCGATTTGGATATTTCGCTGTCGCTCATCGGGTGCGCTTCGTTGGCGATAAGGCTTTTTATTTTAAGGGATATATCGTTGCGGCACAACTCGGCTTCCGGCGCCGCACTAAGCTTTGCTTTATCAAAGAAGGCTGCCATGCTCAGTACCCCGCGCGGCGTGGAAATATATTTGCCGCGTATCGCGCGGTAAACCGTGGACGGGCTCACGTTCAGCCGCTCCGCGGCATAATCGATGCTAAGCGGCTGGATGGGCGCGGAACCGCTGCGCAGCGCCTGCGGCCGGCTTTCCGCTATAAGCTGCGCTATGCTCATCAAGGTGTCGCGCCGCTTTTGTATGCAGCCTATTATCCATTTTGCAGAATCGGTCTTTTCCTTTATATATGCCCTTGTTTCCGCATCCGTATTTGAATCCGAAATCAGCAGGGAATAATAATCGTTTAAGCCTATATTGGCGTAGCGGTCATCCGGATAAACTGCGGCGTATTTTTGCGCGGCGTTATCATAATGCAGCTCTATATCCGCAACGGCGTAATTTGTATAATTACTGTGGCCGAAGCCGTTGCCGGGCTTGGGTTGAAGCCCCGTCATTTTCTTAAACGCCGCTTCTATGCGCTTAACGGGCAGGTTCAATTCCTTTGCAATATGCTTAAACTGCCCGCGGCATAAACGGGGCATATAATCATGCGCCAATGTGTAAAGCAGGGGATCGCTTTCCTTATTCCGTGCCAATTGTAATTGCAGGCATTCGCCAAGGCTGCGCGCGCCCACGCCCGCCGGCTCAAGGGACTGTATTATTTCAAGCGCATTATGTATGCAGGCGGGGCTGTATTTTTCGTTAAGACAATCGATATTTTCCGGAACATAGCCGTTTTCATCCATGCTGCATATTATATAAACCACGGCGGAGCGGGCGGATTCATCCAGTTTAAGGGAAGCGATCTGCTCAAGTAAAAATGCCTCCAGCGTTCCTCCGGCGCTTTGCTGCGAATATCTATCGAAGGCATCCTGCCTTTCCGCATCCCAATCGCTGTAATGCGTGAAATGCTCGGGCGGCGAGAGCAGCTCTATCAGCGGATTGTCGCGCATGGCGTCGTCCACATATCGGTTTATTTCATCCATATTCATGGCTAAAATATCCATATATTGATACATGCGCTGGCCGATTATTTGTCGCTGTTCCTGACTTTGACGCAATCCCATGGCATAACCTCGTGAAACATAGTGGTTAGTTATTCCGTACTTTTATATTACCGCATATATACACAGGATTGCAAGGGCAATTCGCCCTTACTTGATTTGCAATAAAATAGCGCGCCATTGCGCGGCAGATGCATTAACTATACAATATATTCGGTTAAAAATAAATAGCAGATAATAAAAAACTACCTGCTAAACAATAAGGAGTAAACATGGCTATATACCTGCGCGGGCTCATGATGGGGCTTGCATACGTTGCGCCGATAGGCACGCAGAATCTTTTTGTTATAAATACGGCCGTTACGCAGCCGCGCAAGAAGGCGTTTGCAACGGCGGCAATAGTTGCTTTTTTTGATATATCGCTCAGCCTTGCGTGCTTCTTCGGCGTGGGTGCGCTGATGGAGGCGCTGCCGTGGCTTAGGAAGGGCGTGCTGGCTATAGGCAGCCTTATAATAATATGGATGGGCATTGGGCTGATACGCTCAAAATCCGGCCTTGCGGGCGATGCGGATACGGGCATACCGCTGCTGAAAACGGCGGCGATAGCGTTCACGGTAACGTGGATAAACCCGCAGGCGCTCATTGACGGCACAATGCTGCTGGGTGCGGCGAGCGCAACGCTTACCGCGGGCGAAAAATTGCCGTTTGTTATAGGGTTCACGAGTGCGTCGGTAATATGGTTTTTCGGCGTTACCACGGCAATATCTCTGTTCAGCGGGAAAATAACGGATAAGCTGCTGAGAATAATAAACATAGTCTGCGGCGCGGTAATGGTGTTCTACGGACTCAGGCTTGTTTATAGTTTCATCCAATTGATGGGCTGGGCATAAAAAGCGGGGCTTGCGCCTTTGACAAATCCATGCGATGTGATATCATTATATATAAAAGAATATATAAGATGTTGTAAGAGAAAGAGAGAGCATGGAATTGGAACAGGTAAGCAAGGAAAAAGAGAAGGTCCCCCCGGGAATTAAGCGACATATTAAGCGCGCCGATTCGGACATGACGAGCGGATCGATATGGAGGCTGCTGATAACATTTGCGCTGCCGCTGGCGGCGGGGTTGCTGTTTCAGCAGCTTTATAATACCGTGGATACAATAGTTGTTGGCAAATTCGTGGGTAAAGAGGCGCTGGCGGCTGTCGGCAGCACAAGCAGCATAATAAACATGCTTGTCGGGCTGTGCTCCGGCCTGTCCATGGGCGCAAGCGTTGTTATATCCCAATCCTACGGCGCGAAGGACTACGTTCGGCTGCACGACGCGGTGCATACAACCATACTTGTTACGATAATAATGAGCGTTATCGCCACGGGCGTTGGCATGGCGATAGTTGACCCAATGCTCACGATGATGAGCACGCCGGACGACGTTTTCGGCGCGGCGCACGATTATTTGACCATATATTTTGCGGGCATATCGGGACTGTTTATATACAACATGGGCTCGGCAATACTGCGTGCCGTGGGCGATTCAAGGCGGCCGTTGTATTTCCTTATATTCTCCGCCGTGCTGAACGTTATACTGGACCTTGTGTTCGTAATAGTGTTCAAAATGGACATTGCCGGCGCGGCGTATGCAACAATAGTCAGCCAGTTCCTGTCCGCGGCGCTTGTGCTGTTCGTGCTTACGCGCTCCGCCGGGCCGTATGCCATACATTGGGGCCACCTTTGCATAAAGGGCAACATACTAAAGCAGGTGCTGTCCATAGGCTTGCCCTCTGGCGTGCAGCAGGGGTTGACCTCGTTTTCAAATGTGTTCGTGCAAAGCTATGTGAATGCGTTCGGTTCGGACTGCATGGCGGGCTGGTCAAGCTACAACAAGCTTGATGTATACGCGCTGGTTCCGGCGCAGAGCATAGCCATGGCGTCCACAACGTTCGTCGGTCAGAACTACGGCGCAAGGAAACTTGAGCGCGCTCGGCAGGGCGTTAAGCAGGCGCTGATAATGAGCATATCCATGACCATATTCCTTTGCGCGCTGCTGCTTATATTCAGGGATCAGCTCCTTACGCTTTTCACCAATGATTCGCTTGTTATACAATACGGCTCCCGCTTCATTGGCATGATAGCGCCGTTCTACTTCTGCACCTGCTTCAATCAAACGTTTGCGGGCGCTATGCGCGGCATAGGCAAGGCCAAGGTGCCCATGATAGTGATGCTGTCCTCGTTCGTGGTATTCCGCCAGATATTTCTTTACGTCGGCACAAAGCTCGGCGGCGGATTCGTGCTGGTATCGCTCGCATACCCGATGGGCTGGGTGGTTTGCAGCATAGCCATGTATGTGTGCTATAAGCGCAGCGCCCTGTGCCATCCTGAAAAGGCGCAGTTTGCCGCGGCAGACACGGCAAAGGACGGGAACACGGAGGATGCGATAGAAACCGCTGATGAGGGAATAGAGTAAGCGCGCTTACGCGCGGTGAAATCCGTTCTTACGAACGGGTGAAATATTGCTTTAGCAATGTGAAATATGGCTGCGCCATGTGAAATCCGCCTTGCGGCGGGTGAGGTTCGGAGTTGAGCGCCGCCAGTGGCGGATGAAGCGAAACGGAGAACGGGCAGGAACAGGGAGAATTGCGAACGGCAGTGAGTAAGGCGGCCCAGTGAACAAAGGAATAGTGCATAATTGACATTGTTGTATTTATATATTACAATTGTTACCGAACAAAATAACAAAGTTGGAATTATAGGAGGTCTTTGCATGAAGAAAGTATTCGTGTGGCGGAGTAGAGCCACATTACTTGGATTTTTACAGCACGTTTGGCGGACTTAATAATTCGCTTGGAACAGCAAGTACCTTTGTGTTAGAAGTTGACCCTGAAGACACGGAAATCTATTTTAGTCGTCCAAACGGTGGATATGAACTTGTTCTAATTAAAGCAGATAGTACAGGCGAATGGGTTAGGCCAAATAAATAAATTCCGGCTTAACAAAGGCAAAATGAAAAGGGACATGAACGATTTCCGATCCGCCATGTCTCTTTTTGTTTGCATCTTTCACCTTTTTTACTATAAATGAGTCTGAAGTCGTTGTACGTCAGGAAGTTGAGAAAACTGTAATAAACGATCCTTACTTCATATTATCAATAAGCTGAAGTATAAGCTCTTTTTGCTCTGCCGTAAGGAAGCGCCATTTTGAAAACAACTCCTGCTGATCTTTTGAAAGTTCCACTTCCGTTCCTTCTGAGAAGAACTGTGCAAGGCTTATTCCGAATGAGTCGCAGATGACCTGCAATGTGCTGATACTCGGAAGCGTATTGCGGTTGAACATATTTGAAATGGTGGATATGGAAAGCCCCGACTCTTTCGCAAGACGGTATTCGCTCCATCCATGGCATTGCATCAATTCTGTTATGCGCTGTTTTACGTCCACCAAATTCACCTCTTAATAATATTATATATCTCAACTGAGAAGAAAATAGTTGCTAAAAGTATTGTATTTATGTCGTAAATGGGCTATATTGATAGTACCAAAGCGAAGGAGGGTATTTTATGATATCACATTGTGCGAAGAAACTGCGTATTGGGAAGATGATGCAGCATAAGTGTAGGGCAGACTGCATTCGGAGAAACTGGCCCGCTTGATTCAAACCGGCCGTATTCATCCCGAAAAGCTCATTACACATAAATTTCACGGGCTGGAAAATGTGGAGCCGGCGCTCATGCTGATGAAAGACAAGCCGGCAGACCTGATTAAACCATTGGTTTTGCTGTGATGCCTGTTGAAAAAATATGAACGGCAGAAGGAAGCTTACGCCTGCTATAAGGGTTTGATTGTTGTGATGCGGGCTGTTCTCGCGGTATATTTTGCGTATGCCTTGCGGATTGCCATTGCTTCGGTGAACAATCCTCCATTGCAGAACACATGCCGTGCTAAATCCAATCTACGGTTTTCAATCCGACAAAACCTCAAAAGTAAGGCGGGACTGGCTTTAGCCGTCCCGCCGTTAACGCTTCGGTCGGATTGAACAATCAATCAGTTCGTGTCATTATTAAAGTCGGCGTCAAACTCGGTGCAGTCCTTTATCATGCTTTTGGGAACCGCGACCGTGATAAGACGATAGCTATCTGCGCCGTTGGTTGTGGATTTAGAGCCGTCGCGGGGCATTATATGTATGCAGAATGTGTTCCCGTCACAAAAAATGCTGCTCACTTCCAAATCACTTGCCTTGTTGCTGACATCAACATAGACGAGCATTAAGCTGTTTTCTTCAAAAAATGCCTCATCGCGGCCGGAAGTTGCTTCATTGAAGGACAAAGCGCCGTCATATTTACCATCCATACAGAGCGAGTCCCCAAATGCGGCCTTGAATTGCTCCAATTCTTCCAATGAATCGAATTTGTATATGGGAAGATGCATAACGCTGCTGAACATCATGGTTTTCTCATTCAATGCGCCTGAGTGAATCGCCCCAAAATCCGCCCGCGACGCATGGGATATAACAATATCAAAAACCTCGTCTGCGGGCATGTCGCCCGGCGTGGTTAAATTGACATCGGGAGTTTCCGCAAATGGCATATCGTCCGATAGATTTTTTGTTTCCTTATTTGGGCTGCACCCGACCAAAGCCAAGGCGCAAGCCAATGTCAAAATGAATATGGCCGGTTTGTTCATGCAGAGGCCCTCCTTTCAAACAAACGGTAAACGCCCTCAACCCTTCCGCTTTTTACGCGCAATAACCTCAACGACTATGCCTATGCACACGATAACCAAGTATACTATTATGCATATTATCCACCCATTGTTCAGGGTCATTGCGCCCGTAGGGTCGGCGTAATCTTGGCTAAAAATCAACCCTGCGGCAAATGAAACGGGGTAACCAAGGGATGCGAAAAGCGGGAAGCGGCTGCACCCGAAAAGCATGGAAATGCCTATAAACAAGCCGCCCGCAATCAGCAGCACGAGGGGAAATTGCTTCATTTTGTGCATATCAAAAAGAGCAAATCTGCAAATCAGAAAGCTTACAATCAGAATGGCAATGGACAAAAGGCCGATTCCGTATTTTTTCATACTTATTACCTCCTTGCATGAGTATTTGTATTATTATACCATGGCGTTACCGGGCGTTTCAATGCTTTTTGCATTTTGAGGGGGGGATTTATCATGCATTCCGCCGATTAAGCCCGCAAGGGGCAGATGGAGCGGGTGGAAAGGGAGCGCGAAAAAATATACAATCCAAAATTGGAATACGTTGGATTTTTTTACTATACCATGATATAATATACTTGGGCTAAGCTGAAGAAATGGCGTCATAATCAATGCTTTGAGCCAAAACGTCAGCAAGGGGAGGAAAGAGGAAAATGAAAAACAGAAAATGGGGAATGGCACTCATAGCTGCGCTTTTGTGCCTGTGCATGGCGCTGAGCGCGTGCTCTAACGATGCGGACAACGACCCTAATGAGGTTGTGGGTCAGGATTGGCGCACATGGGGCCTGGTGGTGGACAGCGGGACAATAACCCGCAACGGGGAAGACACCGCAGTGCTTGTATGCGTGGAGGACGACGGGGCGTATTTTTATCATGACGACGAGAATCAGGTGCTTTTCGATTTTGTTGAGTTCCCTGAAGAATACGGCCTTACGAGCGGCAACTACAACGCCATAGCGTTCGAGGACGGCAATGGCGACGGCAATACGGACGTTGCTATTCAGTTCAACATGGATGACGATAATCAGCTTGCGCTGGTGTGGATGTACGACGAATCCTCAAACGGCTACTATTTCTATGATGAAGTAGTTGATGACGACAGCGAACCGGATACGCCGGACGAAACTCCCGAGCAGGTTATAACCAACAGCGATTGGGAGCATGACACCATAATAGAGGATATGGGCAACGAAATGTACGTTGCCGATGCAACCGTGGGCGTGCAGACGTACTATCCGTATGGCTACGTTGTTATGGAAGCTATAAGCGACGCGCTGGTGATATACGACAACAATTTCAATTATGCCGTTGCCCGCTGCGTGAACGATATCTATGCGGACTATAACGGTTCCGTTGAGGAATTCGCAATAGATTATGCCAACAGCTATATCTATAATGACTTCGGCCCGCTTTACAGCATGTTCAGCCCCATAGTGGATATGGATATAAAGGATCCTGATAATCCCAACGACCTTGCGCAGATGGACGGCTATGTTTACGACGATACCGAATCCGCCTACGTTCGCCTGTATATCTATACCGATGCGGAGGGCAACGTGATGGCAAAGTCGTTCTATGTTACCGATGACGATGCGCTTACCGTTATGGACGAAATATGCAGCGGTGTGAACCATACCGCATGGTATGGCATAGAAGGGTAGGGATCGAACTTATGCCTTTGTGGGGTGCGGTAGTTGCGCTTGTTGCGGCCATTGCGGCAATAGTGCTGGACGTTCGTAAGATAGAAAACAAAAAGGCCAGAACTGCGGGCATAATAATCGCGTCCATAATCGGCGCGGTCAGCCTTGTGTATATTGCGCTCACGCTTATACTCGTAAGCGCCGTGGACTGAGCAAAAAGAACATATGTTAATGTGCGGTTCCGTTAAGCTTATGCTTTTCGGAACCGCTTACTATATGTTATAATCCATATATGATAGTTATGGACTTGGAATGGAACAGCGGCGTTGGCGACGGCAAATCGCTCGCTGAAATATTGCAGATAGGCGCGGTGAAGTACGATAGATCTGCCCACAAAATAGTGGATACGTTCAGTGTATTCATTCACCCCTGTGTGCACAGCGAATTCAGCGTGGGCGCAAAGGCGCTGCCGCAGCTCTGGCGTTCGCTTGAAAGCAGGCTTACGTTTGAGCAGGCGTATACCGCTTTCCTTGACTGGGTCGGCGAGGAAACCATGTTCGCCGCGTGGGGCGGCGGGGATTGGCATGTGCTCAACGACAACGCCAAGTATTATTCCCTGCCCATAAAGCAGGATGTTCAAATGCTGGATGTTCAGTCCGCATTCAGCCTTACGATGGGCGTGGGCAGCGTGCTTGCGCTTTATAAGGCGGTGGAATTCTGCCATATACCGGATTGCTTTGACTATCATGATGCGCTGGCTGATGCGATGTATACCGCGCTTGTAAGCGAATGGGTGGATGAAGAAACGCTTGAGCTCAGCCGCGGAAAAACCGTGCCGCGCAGCATGGAAATGGCAGGCAAAACGTTTGAAACTCCGCCCGCCAAGTATTCGGAATACTTCACCAACCGCCACGATGTTATGAACTGCGACGATATGCGCATAGTCAATTGCCCCATATGCGGCGCGAAGCACAGCATAGGCGAATGGTTCAGCAACGACCGGCGCCGTTATTATGCCGCGTTTCGCTGCCATGGGCACGGCCGCTTCATCTGCCGCATGACGATAGTGAAAAAGGATGATCTTATCCGCGGGCGTTTGGCAATTCCGCAAATGACGCCAAAGGAGCTGCATAGCTTTCAGGTGGCCAAGAATGCCAAGCATTATCTTTGCAGCGCAACGCTTGGCCTTATAGCGCAAAAGCGCAAAAATAAACGAAAAAAACAGACCGCTCAGGCGGCTGCCACTCCCGCGCAGTAATCAGGCGCGGGAATTTTTTTAGCCGCTCGACTTTTTGAAACCGAAGGAGTATAATACTGCTTGCTTTGCGCTGCGGCGCAGGGCGTATTTTATTGAAGAAAGCGACGGTTTGATATATATGGAATTGGTAATAAGCAATGCGCGCGGCTTTGCGAAGAAAAATGCGGTTATGCTCATTGCGTTTGCGGCGGCGCTGATAACAAGCCTGTTTGTGCCCGTGGATAAGGAATACATAGGCTACTTTGACTTCAAAACGCTAAGCTGCCTTTTCTGCGTGCTGGCGGTGGTCTGCGCGCTCAAGGACATAAACTTCTTTTTTGTTATAGCGCGCAAAATAGTGCACTTTTTCAAAACGGCGCGCATGAGCATACTTGCGCTTGTGTATATAACGTTCATAGGCTCTATGCTCATTGCCAACGACATGGCGCTGCTCACGTTTCTGCCGCTGGGCTTCCTTGTGCTGAGCAGCACGGGGAAACAGAAATATATGGCGTTTACGTTTATTATGCAAAATATTGCCGCCAACCTCGGCGGCATGCTTACGCCTTTCGGCAATCCGCAGAACCTTTATCTTTACACTAAGTTTAATATCCCCAACGGCGAATTTATGGGCATAATGGCCCCGCCGTTCATATTGTCCGTTGTGCTCATCACACTGTGCTGCATCATATTCGTAAAAAACGAGCCGCTTATGATAAGCAATGAAAAGATAGAGCTTAACGGCAAACGCACTGCGCTGTATCTTGCACTGTTTGCGCTGGCGATAGCGATTGTTTTTCGCGGCATACCGTATTGGATAGGGCTTATAATAATTCCAGCGGTGCTGTTCTTTGCCGATCGGCATGCGCTTGAATCGGTGGACTATCCGCTGCTTTTCACGTTCGTGTTCTTTTTCATATTCGCGGGCAATATGGCACGCATGGATGCGGTAAGGAATTTCTTTTCCGCCCTGCTTTCAAAAAACACATTGCTTTTCAGCGCGCTTTCCTGCCAATGCATAAGCAACGTACCTTCGGCGATACTGCTTTCGCAGTTCACCGGCAACTATGCGGAGCTGCTTATAGGCGTGAACGTGGGCGGGGTAGGCACGCTTATTGCCTCGCTTGCCAGCCTTATCACCTTCCGCGAATACGTTAAGCACGACCCCAAAAGCACCCGTCGCTATATTGCGGAATTTTCCGCCTTCAACTTCGGCTTTCTTATAATACTCATTGCCTTTGAGCAGTTTGTGATGAAGGTATAAATATCCCCTTGCTATAAAGCGCGGGTATGGTATAATCAATTTATCGACAATATTCTACAAAATACGACATGACCATGATAGCCCTACGGAGGACAAGTATGCGTACCCACATTGCCCTGCTCTTGTGCCTTATTCTATGCTTATGCGCCGCGACGCCATCAAAGGCGCTTGGCGGGATATTTATGGCCAATGTTAACGAAACGGAATGGAACGCGGAGAACGCCTGCTGGGTTGAACGACATTATATTGCCGCAGCGGACGAATTCTCCGCGTTTGTTTATGCTGCTCATGCGGAGGAATACGAGCGGGACGGCGTGCGCGCGCCGCTTGTGTGCGAAGCGTATATCGGCTCAGCCGACTCCGAACGTATCACGATTACGCTGGATGAAAATTGGCTCATCGGCATACAGACAGTTGTGTACTTAGTCAATGCAGAGCTTATAATAGGCGAAAACGCCGCGGCTGTGAATTACGGCAGCATATATATCGAATCCGGCAGTACGCTTACAGTCAACGGCGCGCTTGAGAACGAGGCCATTGAATATGCGTCCGGCGAACTTAGGCTGAACTGCGGCATATACATACGCGACGGCGGCACGCTTAACGCCCTGAATGGCGAATATACTGGCGGCGGCAAGCTATACAAAAGCGCAAACGGAGCCGCGCTCGGCACGGAACAGGGCGATGTCCTGCGCTTTTCAAACGGGCATGAACTTTCGGCGCTGCTTGCCCAATGCGGCGAATATGCTGCGCTTTATGCCTGCGGCGCGGTAACGCTTGATTCGGCATTTACTCTGCCGTATGGCGCTGAAATAATCATTAACGGCGGCAATTCGCTCACTCTTGCGCCCGGCGCGTCGCTTGCATGCACGGGGAACATATGGGTCAACGGCGGTGCGCTTACGGTAGGCGGCGGCGCGAACATCGCATTCGTCAACGCGGCTGCGCGCATATGGGCAAATGCGGAAGATGGCTCATCTGTGATTGGGCAGGAACTTGAAAGTATAACGGCGCGGTATACCCAAAAAGGCATAAGCTTGCAGGCGGATATGGATGCGGCGATTCGCGGCGCGTATTCGGATGAAATTATACACATTATTGATGTAAATACGCCTGTTAGTATAAACCAAGCATGGAACGTAGGCGAAAATATGCTTATTCGCGTTAACGGCGGCGCAAGGCTTACGCTTAATGCGGCAGTCACTCTCAGCGGTGCGCTGCAGGTTTATAACGGAGCGGAGCTGAACATATGCGCCGCGCTTACGAATGAAGCATATGGCAACGTGGCCGGAGTTGAGCGCGGGCTGTGCGTATTTGCGGGCGGCACGGCAATGCTTGCACCCGGCGGCAAATATGCGGGCGATGGCACGCGGCGCGTTTACGGCAGCATGGACGGCTTCTGCCATGCGGAAACGGAAGCGGAGCTGAACGCGGCGCTTTCATCCGGCGCGAATACGGTGCATGTAAGTCAGGATGCTATTGTTGCGGTAAACGGCGCGGTGAGCATACAGCGCGGAGTCACGCTTAAACTGCTTTCGGGTGCGCGGCTGAGCATTGCGGACGGCGCGCTGCTGATAAACACGGGCGCAATAGAGCTGAGCGAAACCGCTGCGCTGCACATATCACACGGTGCGCAATATATCCGCGGCGGGGAAGAAAAGTTCAGCGGCACGGTAACGGGGCTTGATCCTCAGCCGCGGCTTTTCAATAGCACTACCGCTCGGACGGTCGGCCTGTTCACCGATGCAAGCGCGGAGTATGCCCCGCTTTGCACGGATGCCGTGCGGATGTTTGAAGATATGCGGCTGCGCTATGCGCTCAGTATTGGCAAAAGTATAGCCGGCATGGACGTATCGTTTGAAGAGGGGAGCGGATTGAGCGCGCAGTGGAGCACGGCGGACGGCGGCGCGGCAATAACGCTGCTCGGCTGCGGGAGTGAAACCGAGGAGACAGTATGCCTAAATATAGCCTTCGCAGACGGCACGGCGGAGAGCTATTGCTTTATCGTTCGCATGAGCGAAACCGAAGGCGCGTACAGGGTGGGCGATATTGACCGAAGCGGCCGCATAGACGTGCGCGACGCGGTGCTGCTCTGCATAAAAATAGCTAAGGGCGACGCCGATGCGGACATAAACGGCGACGGCAGGCTGAACGTTGCAGACGCTGCCGCGCTGTGCAGAATTATTTTCCAAGGCTGAGCGCGGTTGCAAAGGCGCGAAGCGTACTATATAATAAGCATATCTGTACGAACGGAGGGGAGAAGAATGAGCGGAGCGAAAAGAATACTTGCCGCACTTGTTGCCGCGGCGGTGCTTTTGATGGGCACGGCGGCGCTTGCGGAGGATACTAAGATAAACATAAGCGCGGGCGAGGCCGGTGCAGACGGCACAATAACCGTTACCATAAGCCTAAGCGGTGATACAAGCGTTGCAGGCGCGCAGCTTGCGCTTGATTATGATGAAACAATGCTGGAACTTGTCAATGTGAAAAACGGGGCGATAGTTTCCGGCGGCATAAGCGCCACCAATGACGAAGAGCCTGGCAGCGTTATATTCATATGGAGCACGCTTATGGGCAGCAAACAGCCGGGCGAACTGCTCAAACTCACGTTCCGCCCCAAAGAGGGCGCGCACGGCAGCACGGAGATAAAGCTGGACAATGCGCTCACGGAAACCATGATAATAGACGAAGAGCTCAACGAGCTTGCATATACCGAGGGCAGCGTCACGCTGGAGCTTGCATCCGCGACTAACACTCCCGCGCCAACTGCTGCGCCGGAGCAGAGCGCGCAGACCACGCAGGCGCCTGCCGCTACCGCCAACCCCGATGCAGACGTTACAATGGACATAGGCCAGAACACCACCATTTCCGGCGGAAGCGGCACAATATGGTCCAGCAGCAACGAACGCGTGGCTACCGTTGACCAAAGCGGTAACGTGACTGCCCATGCGGAGGGCGAAGCCGTAATTTATGCCATAAGCGAGGACGGCACAAGCTTTACCGAAACCGTTGTGTCCGTGGGCAGTCAGCAGGCGGCTGAATCCCCGGCACCGCAGACAGACGCTCCCATGCAGACAGACGCTCCCGTGCAGACGGATGCCGCGCAGACGGACGCGGCGCAGACGGATGCCGCGCAGGTGACCGTTGCCGAAACGGAGGACGACGGGCCTTCGGTTTGGATGTGGCTGCTTTTCGCGGCGGCTGTGATAACGGGGATAGCCTCTATTTATCTGGCCATCCGCGCCATGCGTCGCAGGTAATTGGCAGGAAATAACAAGTAAATCAACAGTTTGTGAATAATACCCGCAAAGGAACAGAATAACCTTGCTTATATTGCTTTTTGCGGGTATAATACTATATAACTATAGGTGGTGGAGGTATGCCCATCGCCTGCTCCGGTCCAAATACATAAGGAGTTTAAAGGCATTACATGAAACGACAGAGAATCGTAGCAGCTTGGCTCGCGTGCATAATGGCGGCGTTTGTGCTGCAGTTCGCTGCGCTTGCCGAGGGGGGAGATATCGCCATAAGCCTGAGCGGCGGCAACGCTGCGCTTGCAAACGGCGATTATCTTAGCGTCAATGTTAAGTTTGATGCGGCTGTTGCAAGCTTTGGCGGCGCGGAGTTCAATGTTGAGTACGACAGTACGGTGCTTGAGTTCGTGTCCTACACTGCGCTGCTGGGCAGCGAGGCCGACGAGGACACGGCTGAAAGCGGCAGCGGAACCGGCATGCTCAACTACGGCGGCGTTAAAGACGGCAAGGTGAAGATACTGCTTGTCAATGCGGGCATCATCAGCGGCGGCGATACGAGCATTGCGGCAAACACCGTGATAGGCAATATTGTGTTCAAGGTGATAGGTCAAAATACCACCGGCACAAGCTACAAAATAGCAAGCGAGGGATTTAGCGCCATAGCGGCGGAGAAAACCGGCGAAACAGAAACGACGCTGACCCCTGCTGGCAGCACGTTTACGCCAACCACTGTGACCGTGAGCGACAGCGTGACCTATCCCACGGATGGCGCGCCCACGGTATACTGCATCACAAGCGAAGCAAACGGCGTTGTGACGCTTTCGCTCAAGGCAAGCATTGCCGATTTGCAGCGGCTGGACATGCAGCTTACGCTGACGGGCTATGAAAATATTACCGCAGTAGCCGACTGCCCACTAACCGTTAATGTAGGCGGCAATACTGCCACCATAACCTACAATGCGCAAAACGGCAGCGGCGTGGACATGCGCAGCGGCGTGGCGGTGCTGACGATGAAAAAATCGGGCGCAAGCCAAAGCATTATCTCAGAGCCCAAGGCCATAGCCACAAAGGATGCCAACGGCGCCCTCAGCCCAATAACAAAGCCCATCGTAACCGACGACCCGTATGGGGGGTATGTATTGGGCGATGTTAATGGGGATGGGAAGATAAATACGCTGGATGCAATGATGACATTGAGAGCGGCAGTGGGCATTGAAAGTTTGGATGCAATACAAACGATACGTGCAGATATAGATGCAAATGGTAAAATAAATACCATGGACGCGATGATGATTCTCCGAAGGGCAGTAGGGTTGCTTGACGAGAATTATAAAAATATATATTAAGTGAAGGCAGAAGGCTGGATTTCGAAAGGAGATAGAAAATGACAAAAAGAGTGCTGGCATTGATATCATCTCTTGTTATGCTTATCAATATGATTCTTCCTTCGTTTACGTTGGCTGAGGGAAATCCGACGCTGATTGTAAACTTGAGCTCTAACTCGTTGAGTGTTGGCGAAGAATTTACCGCAAGTGTAAAGTTTGGCGATTTGAGTAAGTCCGGAATTAACCTTGATACGGTTGGCTCAATTCAGGTCGAACTTTCATATCCAAGCGACTATATAGAGTTTGTTTCATGCAACGAGGACGATATGTTCTGGCCTTCAAAGGCACTTGTAGAAATAAACTATAAGGAAGCTGGTAAAGTAAAATATGGCTTAATAGCCTCGAAGGGAATAACCTTGAGTGATGACGATGTAATGTTTACTGTTACACTTAAGGCAAAAGCTGTTGTTGCAAATGCAAACATAAGCGCGATGTGTGAATCGTTAGCGGATGTAAAGCCGACCTCTGCGAATGTTTCAGAAGGCTCCGCCACCCTCACCATCGTCAACCCCTGCACGGGCATAAAGCTGGACAGGGACACGCTGACCATAGCTCGCGGCGAAACGGCTACGCTTACCGCAACCGTTGAACCCGCCAATACTACCGATACGATAGGTTGGAGCAGCAAGGACGATAACATTGCTACCGTTAAGGACGGCGTTGTGACTGCCGTTGGACAGGGCGAAACCACCATAACCGCAACGTGCGGCAACCAAACCGCAAGCTGCAAGGTTATCGTTAACAAGGCTTTCTTGACCGGCAAGGTCACCATTACCGGAGATGCCGTTTACGGCGTAACTCTTACCGCGGCATATGAAGAAGGCAATGCCCAAAAGGTAGAGTACGTTTGGTATCGTGAAGGCGAAAACATGCCCGTAGGCACCAAAAACATATATACTATTACCAAGGACGATATAGGCAAGACACTTACTGTTTGGGTTAGCGACACGGACAACTTTAATGGCATGAAGAAAGCAACGACTGCGAAGGTCGAAAAAGCCACGCAGAAAGCCCCCGCCAAGCCCATAATCGAAGCCAAAGAGAACGTTATAACCGTTAAAAATGTTGACCACGATGCGGAATATCTACTTGTTGGTGCTGGTGCCAGCCAGGATTTCGGCGAAAAAACCGAGTTCACCGTGAATTACGGCATGACTTACTATGTCATAGCTCGTTATCCCGAAACCGCTACCCATAAAGCAAGCGAGGAAGCTAAGAGCGATTCCGTTACCATCGTCAAGGCTCCTTATAAACTGACCGTTACTGCGGGCGAAGGCGGCAGCGTTTCCGGTATCCCCGAAGTCACCGTGCGCGAAGGCGACGAGGTCACCCTTACCGCCAAACCAGGCGACTTTGACCACAAGTTCGTCAAGTGGGAAGTTACCGGTATAACCCTGACGGAAGCAGAAGCGAAGGCTAACCCGATAATCTTCACCATGGGCAAGGACGATGTGGAAATCAAGGCCATATTTGAGGAGAAGCCTGCCGTCCCTGTTGACTTTGGCGAGGACAAGATCTTTACCTATAACGGAAAGGATCAGGCTCCCACCTATGGCCCCACCGAACAGGGCGATATGAAAGTCGAAGTTAAATACTTCGTGCGCGGCGGCAACACGCCGATAGAAAAGCCCACCAATGTCGGGAAGTATACCATGCAGGTGACTTATACTCCCAATAACGCTGATTCTGAGTGCAGGACCACCGATGCAACCTGTGACTTTGAAATAAAGCAGGCCGACCAGACTGCGCTCGTGCCTATTGTAAAGGTTATAAATTCCTACGGCTTCACGGTGGAAAACTTTGATAAAAACCAGCAGTATGCAATCAAAACCACCAATAACACCCCCGAAGCAGCCGAGTGGAAGAACGGCAGCGAGTTTACGAACCCCGTTACCGGCCTTAACCCCGCGACTGTTTATTATGTGTTCACCCGCAAGGCGGGCAGCAAGAACTATAACCCCTCTCCGGCAGTCTACGCAACGGTAACGACTGCGCACACATATGAGTGGGAAGTTGACGGCTCCGGCGTTGTCGGCGTGAATGTGCGCGTTGGCGGAACGTTGCCCGAAAGCCTGACAGGTACAATAAAGAATGAAGGTACTGGTACTATTACCAACATTAAGGCTGCCCTGAGCGGCGAAAATGTCGATAATTTTAAGCTTGATGCAGTGTCCACAGAACTTGCGAGCAACGGTACACTTAACATAATCGTAGAGCCGCAAGGAATCACGACCGATAATAAGGGAAGTTACAACGTAGATGTAAAAGTAACGGCGGACGAAGTAGAATATAAAATTATCTCCTTCGTTATAAGTGTTGTCGAGAAGGATCCTGTTATCATAACGGGCATAGATGACAAGACCGTTACCTTCAACGGAAAAACGCAGGGAATAGACCTGAGCAAGGCTAACATCAGTGGCGATGCCGTTGATGTTAGCAAGCTGACCGTGACTTACACCAAAGATGGTAAAACCGTTGCTGAACCGCGCGATGCCGGCACGTATGACGTGGCGATAAGCTACGAGGATACGAACTACATCGGCAACACCACCGCGAAGCTTATAATAAATAAGAAGGATGTTACCGTAACAGGCTTCAAGGCACAGTCCAAGGTGTATGACGGCAAAGCCGATGCCGTGGTTAACAGCACCAACGCTAAGCTTGACGGCATGATAGAAGGTACGGTGGTTGGCTTCGATAAGTCCGGCCTCAAATTCACGTTTGATAATAAGAAGGTCGGCACGAACAAGACCGTTAAGAATACCACGCCCATAACCCTCATCGGTACGGACAAGGACAACTATAACCTGAAAAACCCCACCGTTGAGCTGGAGGGGACGATTACCCCTATGCCAAAAACCGTTAGTGTTACCGTTGATGATAAGACCTACAATGGCCGTACCGACGACGCGAAGGTTAACATGATCGCGTCCGGCATTATCGCAGATGACGATGTGCAGATTGTTGCCACGAAGGGCGTTTATGCCAATGCTGACGCTGGCGATGCCGTGGAAGTAACCGTGTTCCACGCTGTTTCCGGTGATGATGCGAATAACTACAACTTCGAAATCGCCGACAAGGCTTACGGTAAGGTGAATAAGGCCGATCTGAACGTCACACTCACCGCGCCCGCTGCCGTTACCTACGATGGCAAGACGCATGAAGTAAGCAGCGTTACCGACGACCGCGTTGCGGCTGATAACGGCAAGCCGCTCTATACCCTTACCTATAATAATAAGGATGCGCTTCCCGTTGACGCGGATACTTATGAAGTGACCGCCAAGCTGACCGACGAGGGCAGCAAGAACTATACCCTGACTGCCAACACCGTTAAACTTGTTATCAACAAGGCCGACATGACCGCAGCCAATAAGGAATACAGCGTTGCATTCATGCTTGCCGGCGCGCAGACCCGCCCGCTGAGCGATTTGCAGCTAACTCCCGCAAACGTAAGCGGTAAGTGGAGCGTTGCAACCGCAGCTAACGATATTCTTGACGGCGAAGCTAAGATAGATGGCGAGAACCTCGTGTTCACCGTCAAGTCTGGCCTTACCACCGCGGACATCGGCAAAAAGGTTGAGTTGACGCTCACCTTCACGCCCGACAAGAACTATAACCCCGTCACCGCCACCGTTACCGTGACCCTGGCGCAGGATACTTACACCAACAGCATCGTTGGCACCCTGCCCACTCAGGTGAAGCTGGGCGACGCGCTTGATTTCACCGGCGTGCAGCTCGTTACCAAGTTCGGCAGCGGCGCACCGGACCAGACGCTTGACGTTAACGATGATACCAAGGTTGAAGTGACCTCCACTTACAACCCCGCCGCCAAGGAAATAGGCGTAAAGACCGTAACCTTCACCGATAAGGCGAACGGCGGCATAACCTATACCCACACCTTCACTGTTGTGGACGTGCTTGAAGGCGTTAAGCTTGCAGCTGACCAGATAGAGTACAACTATAAGCTGAAGGAAGCGACCACCATCGGCTTCGACGGTAAGATACACGCCGTGTATAAGTCCGGCGCAAAGAAGGCGCTGAATCATGCCGATGTTGTACTCTCCATGAGCGACGGCACGGCAGTTGACAGCGCGAAGGAAGCGCGCCTGCTGAACACCCTTGGCACCGCTGCTATAACGATTACCTATACCGAAAAGTATCTTGACGGTACAAGCGATAAGCAAAGCGTTGCTATAACCGTTTCCGTAACAGCAGCCCCCGTTAAGCCGGATGGCACGCCCAATGCCGAGGGCTTTGCGGTTACGCCGATACCCGATGCGGGCAAGGAAATGGAATATAAGGACGACGCAGGGAACGAGGTGAAGCCGGAAGATGTGCAGGGCAAGCTTGCCGATGCCGCACCGGGTACACTTGAAGAGGAAGTTAAGAAGAACCCCGCGTTCAATAATGTCGGCAACGGCGATGTTGTGTATGAAAACATCAGCTTTAAGGATAACACAGGCAAGCCTGTAACGTTTGCAAACGGCAAGATGCAGGTGACCGTGCCCTATCCTGCCGATTCCGATAAGGGTGACGAATTTGTGATGCTGATACCCGACGGCGAGGGCAAGATGAAAGCCATAGTGCCGCAAAAGACCGCGGGCGGCTTGCAGTTTGAAATAGAAAACAGCAACGTGACATTTGCCATAGGCTGGTACACTCCCGCGCCTTCACCCGTACTGCCCACCGAGCCTGAAAGGGATCCTGAGGATAATTTCTGGAACGAGGTTTACTGGACGCTCCTTCGCAGCGGACAGGGCAGCGTTATAACCGCCAATGCCGGCTATTACGACAGGGTGCCGCAGGGCGTGCTCCGCGCGGTGGACATAAGCGGCAATACGCTTATAATCAACTCAGCATTCGGTATGCAGGTTGTTGTGAACCCCGGTGCGCTTGAAAAGCTGGGCATGTACCGCTTCTATTATCCCATCAGCTATCTGAAGGAAATGCTCAAGGGCAGCAGCGTTATAAGCGGCAGCGGCACAACGGGCATTACCGTGGGAGTGCTTATGCCCACAACGGGCGACGCAACCGTGGTTGAGCATCCCTATACCATGACTCCTGCCACCGCGGGCATTATCCCCGGCCTTGAGAGCGCGGCCAATGCCCGCCCCGTGATAGACAATGCGGACGGCGTAAGCGTGCTGGATGGCGCGCAGCGCAACGAAGGCGCGGTCATAGGCGGCGGAATGCTGATAGGCCTCGGCCTGCTGGCTCTGCTCGGCGCGGCATATGTGACCATGCGCAAGCGCGGCAACTGATATTAACTGAACATACCCGAACCTTGGGGCCAAGCGTAACAAACTTGGCCCCGAATGTTATTCGGATGAGGAGGGGAAACACATATGAAAAAGAAACTGCTTTGCCTTATGCTTGCCGCGCTTATGCTCACAAGCGTGTGCGCATTTGCGGAGGGCGAGACAACCGAACCTGAACAGACGATAGAGCCCGAACAGACCATTGAACCCGAGCAAACAACGGAAGCGGAGCGGACTGCCGCGCCCGAAACGGGTGCGGACGATGCACCGCTGATAGACGTGGACGCAACGCCCGTGCCGAGCGGGAACGAAACTATTGAAATCCCCGCCGAGCTGGACGGCGTGTTCCAGTTTGGCGATTTTTACGGCGAACAGCTAAGCATTGACTTTGAGCAGAACCTGCCGGCCAGAGCAGCAGTCTTTGCCGACGAAACCGACGACGGCAGCTTTACAACCGCCAAGCGTGCAACCTTTGCCACCCGCCTGCGCGAAGCTATATTAAACCTTACCCCAAGCGTAGATCTGAGCGATCTTAACATAAACTATGTTAAGGATGGCGATAACATAAAAGGGCTTAATGCGGTAGTATCCGCCGTGCTGAACAGCGTGCCGCAGTCTTTCGTATGCGCAAGCGAGGGTATGAAATACTCCATCTCCGGCGGTAAGTTCACCATGCTCAGCCTTGGCCTTAAAGCAGATGCGGCTTCCATGCGCGCCGATTACGACAGCGAAAAGCAAGCCGTGCTGAATACCCTGTTCCCAAACGACACTTCCGGCATGAGCAAAACCGAAATTGCCTTGGCAATACATGATTACTTAGCCTTACATACGCGCTATGACTATTCAAAGGATAACCCGAATATGTATAATGCCTACGGCGTGCTGGTGAACGGCCTTGCCGTGTGTCATGGCTATGCGCTGGCGTATATAGATTTGCTCAGGAAAGTTGGAGTGGAAAGCTACTTCGTATCCTCAAGCAATCTTAATCACGGCTGGAACGTGATAAATACCGAATCCGGCTGGTATCACAGCGACGTTACCTGGGACGATCCAAGGCCCAACATAGGGGAATATACCAACGATGGCGACTATATGGGCTATTGCCAACATGATTATTTCATGAACACAACGGCGCAGATAGAGCAAAACCACTTCGCCGTGAACAATACAACATACGATGCTGCAACGAGCGTTATATTCGGCACAACGCCCATCGTTGCAGCGAAGGAGCATACAAACTCCGCCTTCTGGAGCGGCATACGGTGCGGCATGGCATATATTGACGGCAAATGGTACTATAACGACAGCCCGTTTAGGGGTATGTCCGGCGGGAATAAGCCTTTACCGTATATGAAGGGCAATATTTGCTCCACGCCATACGGTACGGAGCGTCAGGCAAACATTATTGCTGAAAACGCAACGCCCTTTGCCGCGGTGGACGGCAGCCTTGTTTACGGTAGGTTCAGCGCACAGTTTGTTACAGACGCCATAATGTGCTACGATACCGCCACCGGCGCGGCAAGGAAGCTTGCCGATGTTGCAGGTGATACCATGGTGACGGAAATCGCCGCGGGCAGACTAAATCTTAATAATGGGCTTTATGACCGCGGCACGGTGGTGTATACGGACGCTAACTCCAATCTGTATACCATTAAGCCGAATCAATCACTTGACTTGGGCGATGTAAACGCGGACGGGAAAATAGACATTGCGGACGTTATACTGATATGCAGGTATATAATGGGTGATGCTGTGCTGAGCGGCACCGAATTTGCCGCTGCGGACATAAACAATGACGGCAAGGTGAACGCGGCGGACGGCGTGCTCCTTTGCCAAATGATATCGGAAGGGAATGAATGATGAAGCTTAAAAGAACCATTGCGGCGCTTGTCGCGCTTGCCGTTATAGCCGCGTGCGCAGCGTCGCTTGCCCTGACCGGCGATGTTGATGGGGATGGCGCAATAGGCGTGAAGGACGCCGTGCTTTTGTGCCGGGCCATTGCGGATGGCGGCGCGGGCGCGAACGACATGCTCAGCATGGATGTTGATGCTGATGGGCGGCTCACCGTGGCAGATCTTGCCTATATCTGCCGCGCCATAATGGACAACAGCGTGGTTTTCCCGCGCGATGCGCAGAACGCCGAATACAGCAAGGATGTTAAATAGAAACTAAGCATATAAAAAGCCCGCCTTGACACAGGCGGGCTTTTAGTTGTTTGCTCAGTATCCCATTTCGGAAAGCATCATGTCCGCAACGGTGGCTATTGCGCTGTTCGCGCTCAACGTGGCCACGGCGTAATGCAGCGTGCCTATGTCGGCTGTGTGCTTTGCATATGCGCGGCCCTCGCCGTATTTGTTCAGCATCAGCTCGTTTATGGCAATCGCGTCCACTTGGCCCTTGTCCAGCGCGTCAAAAAGGTCTGTATACGATGCGTAGCCGGTTATGCTTGCCGTGTCGTAGCCGGAATCCTTATAGTCGCTGTAATAGCTGAAAAGCAGGTTCCTCGTTGCGCCGGACGGCACATATAGGTTTGAACTGCTTGCAGACTGTATGCAGCCCACCTTCAGCTTGCTCATGTCCGCGTTCTCGTTGCCGGGCTTAACCAGTATGTAGCACGGGTCGTCATAATAAGCGCGGGAGTAGGCGTATGCGGCGTTCGCGCCGCGCGGCATAAGGCATATTGCTGCGTCTATGCTGCCGTCCCTCAGCTTTGCGCCAACGCTCATGCTTGTCACCTCAACTGCTTCAAGCGCGGGAATATCCCCCGTGTAATCATCGGAGTTGGACATTATGCGTTCCGCCAGCGCCTGAGCTATTTCCCATTCAAGCCCCGTCCCGTCCTCCGCAAGGCCGGGCACATCGTTGCGCAGGCCAACGCGCAGCACGCCATTGTTCCAAACGTTGGCAATCTCCGCGCTGTTCATCAGCACCGGCTCTGGCCTGAGCAGCAGCGCCAGCAGTATGACTGCGGCCGCAGCACCGGCTATTATCAGCGCACGGCGCAGCTTTTTTCCCTGCTCGCCCTTCAGCATTATGACCGGGCGGGTATGTTTTTTTCTTATGCGGCGGTTTCTGCCGCTAAAAAACGAACGTATCTTCATATATAAATTATACAGCCTGCGCCCCACGTTGACAAGGCGACTGTGTGTGGGATATAATTCATTATTGGGCCAAAACTGTAAACATTTAAGGAGATATACGATACATATGAAGAACCTTACTTCCGATCAGCTCAGGTCGCTGTACCTGAAGTTCTTTGAAGAACGGGGCCATAAGGTCATTCCTTCCGCCTCTCTCATTCCCGAAAACGATCCATCTGTGCTGTTCACCACGGCCGGTATGCATCCCCTTGTGCCCTATCTTATGGGGCAGGAGCATCCCGCGGGCAAGCGCCTTACGGACGTGCAGAAGTGCCTGCGCACGGGCGATATTGACGAGGTGGGCGACGCGAGCCACTGCACCTTTTTTGAAATGCTTGGCAACTGGAGCCTTGGCGATTATTTTAAGCATGAATCAATAGCGTGGAGCTATGAACTGCTCACCAGCGAAGAATGGCTGGGCATAGATAAGGACAGGCTGTATTTCACCTGCTTCGAGGGCGACGAAAATGCCCCGCGAGATACCGAATCGCACGATCGTTGGGTGGAAATGGGCGTTGACCCCAGCCATATATTCTATCTTGGCGCAAAGCATAACTGGTGGATACCCGGCAACTCCGGCCCCTGCGGCCCGGATACGGAGATTTTCTTCGATACCGGCAAGCCCAAGTGCTGCCCTGAGTGCAACCCTTCCTGCGACTGCGGCAAGTACCTTGAAATATGGAACAACGTTTTCATGCAGTATTATAAGGACGCCGAAGGCAACGTGACCCCGCTTGCCAAGCGCAACGTGGATACCGGCATGGGCCTCGACAGAACCATCGCAACCCTCCAGGGCGCGGAAAGCGTATACGATACCGATGGTTTCGCCCCCATAATTGCCCGCATTGCGGAGCTGAGCGGCAAGAACTATCATGACGATGAAGCCACCAAGAAGGCCTTCCGTATAATTGCGGATCATATAAGGAGCGCAACCTTTATACTGGGCGACCCAAGGGGCGTTACCCCGTCCAACGTGGACCAGGGCTATATTCTGCGCCGCCTTATCCGCCGCGCGATACGCTTCGCCATGCAGATAGGCATACCGGAAAACAGCCTTTCCAAGGTTGCCGAGGCCGTTATAGAAAGATATTGCCATGTGTATCCCGAACTCAAGGAAAATCAGGAAAAGATAACCACAGAGCTTGCGAAGGAAGAAGCCCGCTTCCAGCATACCCTAAAGAAGGGCATGAAGGAGTTCGAGCGCATGAAGGGCAGCTTTGCGGACGGCAAAATAGACGGCGTTACCGCGTTCCATCTTTATGATACGTTTGGCTTCCCGATAGAGTTTACAGAGGAAATGGCCCGCGAAAACGGCCTTACCGTAGACCGTGCGGGCTTTGAGGCCGCGTTCAGTGAGCATCAGAACAAGAGTAAGCAGGGCGCGGAGCAGCGCTTCAAGGGCGGCCTTGCCGAAGCAAACGAGGTTACCGCGCGGCTGCATACCGCAACGCATCTGCTTCAGGCGGCGCTGCGCAAGGTGCTGGGCGACGGCGTTGCGCAGAAGGGCAGCAACATAACAACCGAAAGGCTCAGGTTCGATTTCAGCTTTGAGCGCAAGATGACTCCCGAAGAGGTCAAGGAAGTTGAAAAGCTGGTCAACGAAGCCATTCAGGCGGACGTACCCATAACCTGCGAGGAAATGACTGTTGACGAAGCCCGTGCGCAGGGCGCAATAGGCCTTTTCGGCGATAAGTACGGCGAAAAGGTAAAGGTGTATACCATGGGCAAATATTCAAAGGAGATCTGTGGCGGCCCGCATGCCAGCCATACCGGCGAGCTGGGTACGTTCAAGATAAAGAAGGAGGAGGCCTCCAGTGCCGGCGTGCGCAGGATAAAGGCCGTGCTGCAATAAGGCGATGAAGGATAATTCCGCGCAATGGTTTGAATACGATTGGCCGCTTGACGGGGCGATGGCGCGCTTCGGCGCGGACATGGCGCTGATAGATGCCGACAGGGCGGCGCGCCCGCTGCTGATGTATGTAAGCTGCCAAAGCCGCAGCGAAAAGCGGGAAACGCTCAGCGCGATAGAGCGCAGCATAGCATCGGGCGTTAAGGATAAGCTGATAAAAAAGCTTGGCGCACTGTATGCGGGGTATATAGAAATAGACGCGCAGATACAGTATTATTTCTATATTCACGATGCCGAGGAATTCGAGCGGGGCGAAACCATTGCCGAAAAAACGCCGCTTATGGACTGCACCGCGGGGCTTGCGGACGAACCGGATTGGCTCACGTATAAAACCCTGCTTTATCCGGATGCCGCAAAGCTGCAAACGGAGCTTAACCGCGACCATATAGCGCTTATGAAAAAACACGGCGACTGCATAAGTGCAGTCCGCCGCGTTACCTTCACGGTGTATTTCCCGACCGAAAGCATAATGCTCAATTTTGCGGAGGCTGCACGCAAGGCGGGCTTTGCCTATGCCAGGCCTAACTATTCGCCGGAGCGTGAATTGGCCTACGGGGCGGATATTGTGCGCCTGAGCTCGCTTAAAAAGGCGGATGTGGATGCGCTCACGACCCGCGTGATAAAACTTGCCGCGCAATACGGCGGTGAGCTTGGCGAATGGAGCGCGCCCATAGTTGACCGCGGCGGCCCGCTGAACGCGATATAAGGGAGCGTTGATGATAAGGCTTACGGATGTTGACGAATCGAACTGGCTTGAGATTGCGCGGCTCAGCGTGAGCGAAGCGCAGCGGCGCTTCCTTGCGCCGCCGATCGGTATAATCGCGCGGGGATATGTTTACCGCGATTGCAATGCGCGCGTGATAGGCATTTGTAATGATGCTGAGATGGTCGGCGTTGCACTTGTGCGGGACTTTACCGATGAACCCGTAGGTTATGACCTTCAGCAGTTCATGATAGGCGAGCGGTTCCAGAACAGGGGCTACGGCACGGCCGCGCTGGAGCTGATACTTGCTCAGTTGAAGGCAGAAGCGCGCTTTGACCATGTTGAGGTATGCGTGAAGAAGGATGATGCCGCCGCGCTGCATGTTTATGAAAAAACAGGTTTTGCCGACAGCGGCTACGTGGACGAATCCCTGCCCGATTGCGTGAATCTTATATGCTATTTAAGGTGAAATGATGTTTTACCGCCGTACACCACGAATGATGTACGGCGGATTTGTGTTGCTTATAGGCCTGCGACTATTTCCGCTATCTGCACGGCGTTGGTTGCGGCGCCCTTGCGCAGCTGATCACCGCAGCACCAAAGGTTAAGCCCGCGCTCGTCCGTCAGGTCGTCGCGTATGCGGCCAACGTAGACCAGATCCTGATCGGACGTATCGAGCGGCATGGGGTAAACGCGGTTCGCAATGTCGTCCGTAAGGCGACAGCCCGCCGCGGCGGCTATCAGCTCCCGCGCACACGCTACGCTTATTTTCTCCTTGGTGCGTATCAATAAGGACACGCTGTGGCTGCGGAATACAGGTACGCGCACGCATGTGCAGCTTACCTTCAGCTCGGGGCTGTGCAGTATCTTCCGCCCCTCGTTTTGCAGCTTCATCTCCTCGCTCGTGTAGCCCATGAAGGCCTCGGAGCCTATCTGCGGTATCACGTTGTATGCTATCTGGTACGGGAAAACGCTTGGCTTAACGGCCTCGCCCGTGGCTATTGCCGCCGTTTCCTCGCTCAGTTCGCTTATGCCCTGCGCGCCCGCGCCGCTCACCGCCTGATAGGACGATGCTATTATGCTCTCTATCGGGCTTTCTTTGTTCAGCGCGTTCAGCGCCACCAGAGATATTATCGTCGTGCAGTTGGGATTGGCTATTATGCCGCGGTGCTTACGCACGTCCTCGGGATTTATCTCGCTCACTACCAGCGGCACGTCCTCATACAAACGAAACGCGCTTGAATTGTCCACGAATACCGCGCCAGCCTTAACTATTGCTGGGGCGAAGCGCATGGCAATGTCGTTCTCCGCCGCGCCAAGCACTATGTCAAGCCCTTCAAACGCATCCTCGCTCGCCTGAACAACCGTATGTTCCTTGCCCATAAAGCTTATGCGCTTGCCCGCGCTGCCTGCGCCCGCAAGCAGCCTAAGCTCGCTTACGGGGAACTTACGCTCCTCCAGCACCTTCATCATCTCGCGCCCAACCGCGCCCGTTGCGCCCAGTATGCCTATTCTGTATTGCCTCATGCTATGCTCCTTACCTTATCGTGGCAAAGCTGTTGTACAGCACCCGTATTGCCTGCTCAAAATCCTTTTCCTCAACGCCTACTATGATGTTCAGTTCTTCCGGGCCCTGCGTTATCATGCGAATGTTCACGCCGTTTTCGCCCAGTGCCGCGAATATTTTGCCCGATATGCCCGGGCGGAAGGCCATCCTGCGGCCGACTGCCGCAACAACGGCCAAATCTGATTCCGTCTTTATATGGTCCGGCTTTATGCTCCGCTCAAGCTCGCCAAGCAGCGAATACAGGCAGTCCGCCACGCTCGCGCTGGACACTACCAGCGACAGGCTGTCTATGCCCGAAGGAACGTATTCAACGTTCACGTTGGCCTTTTCAAATATTTCAAGTATCCGCCTCAGCACACCCGGCGTTGAGGACATGCCCGTTTTTGAAAGGGTTATCACCGTGTATCCCTTCCTGCCGGCTATGCCCGTTATAAAGCTGCGGTTCTGCTCCGTGCTGTCGTCAATGTCGCGCATTATCATTGTGCCGGGGTGGTCAGGCTCGTTAGTATTGCGTATGTTGAGGGGAATGTTCTTCTCCCGCACGGGGAAAACAGCCCGCTCGTGCAGCACCTGCGCGCCTATGTAGCTAAGCTCCCTTAGTTCGCTGTATGTAAGCCTGTCTATATGCTCCGGATTTTCAACTATGCGCGGATCCGCCATAAGTATGCCCGAAACATCAGTCCAGTTTTCGTATACGTCCACGTCAAGCGCCGCCGCCGCCAGCGCGCCCGTCACGTCGCTGCCGCCGCGCGTGAGCGTGAGTATGCGCCCGCCGGGGGCAATGCCGTAAAAGCCGGGTATTACCGCCCGCCTGTTGGCTGCAATGCGCCTGAGCGCGGAGTAGCTTGCTTCTTCATCTATGCTGCCGTCCAGCGCGAATGTGAGCCACAGCTTTGCGTCAATAAAGTCATAGCCCAGCGCGTCCGCCAGCAGCCTTGCGGAAAAGTATTCGCCGCGGCTTACAAGTTCATCCGCACCTATGCCGTGCTGCATGCGCTCCCACAGCGCGTCAAATTCGGCCTCGAGCGGGGTATCAAGCCCAAGCTCGTCCCGAATGTCCAAATACCGCTGCTTCACCTGCTCAAATACTTCTTTGCAGGATACACCGTATTTGATGTGAGCATAGCAAAGGTATAAAAGGTCGGTTATCTTGTGGTCATCCTTGCTCCACTTGCCCGCGGCGGAGACCACGATTATCTTCCTTGCTTCGTCGGCCCGTATTATGGCGCATACCTTGCGTATATGCACGGCGTCCGCCATTGATGAACCGCCGAATTTGGCAACCTTAAGCATTGTTTATATATCTCCTCAGAAATTGAAATCAAATCATTCGGCAATGGCCGCCATGAAGCCGTTGAAGCCTTCCACGCGGCACATTGCGTGCGCCTGCTCAACGGAGAGCGGGGTGGTGATTACGGGCGCGCAGCCCTGCCTACGGATATAATACCGCTGGTACGCGCGGGAATTATCCACCTGCGCACGGGTGAACGAATCCGTATAGAAGGCCGAGCAGCCTTCGGCTATTGCGCGGCAGTCCGCAAGCACGTTGCTACCCGTTGGGTATGCGCCCGCGCCCGCGCCGAGGAAGCTTTGCCTGCCCATGTGCGCGGCGCAAAGGCTCATCATATTGCCGCATTCATATACGCGCGCTTCGCCCGCATCCGCGCCGAAGAGCATGGGCTCCACCGCGGCGCTTATTGTGCCGAAGTGCCTTTCCGCATGGCCTATCAGGCGGCAGGCAAGGCCGTTTTCTTCAAAGAAGCGCATATCCTCCGCCGTAATATTGGCTATGCCGAAGCACGGCGCGTCGCTTTCGCTTATCGATACGCCGTAGGCTATGTTTGCGCTGAGCACCAGCTTGCGCCGCGTATCCAGCCCGCATACATCGGCGGTTGGATCGGCCTCCGCGTAGCCAAGGCGCTGCGCATCGCTCAGCGCAGCGGCGTAATCCATACCGCGGCGGCTCATCGCGTCCAGTATATAATTCGATGTGCCGTTCATTATGCCGCTTACGGATATTATAGCGTCCACGCTTGCCGCGCGGGCAAGGGAGCTGAGCCACGGTATGCCGCCGCCCGCCGCCGCAGTACAGCGCAAGGACACGCCGTTTTCGCGCGCAAGTGCGGTAAGTTCATCATAATATGCGCACATAAGCTGCTTGTTGGCTGTAACGACGTGCTTTTTAGCCCTAAGCGCGGCGCATATGTATTCATGCGCGGGTTCAAGCCCGCCCATGGCTTCAACTATTATGTCCGCGTCTGCTTCGTTAAGTATCTTATAAAAATCGCTTGTGACCATGCAGTTAAGCCCCTCAAGCGGCCTGCGCGCAAGCACGGCGCAAATGTTCAGCGAAAGCGGCCGCTCCGTAAGCAGCTCATAAAATCCGCGGCCGACAGTTCCGAATCCCAGCAAAGCAATGTTCATATATCCAAACTCCTTCCGTGCGGTACATTTACTGTTGAATGTGCGCATATCAGATACATATGTTTTTATAATGGAGACAAATATACCACTAATTGCCGGAAAACGCAATAGGCAGAATAAGTTTTTTCTGTGCTGATGCATCGCATTACCTGATGCCGCAAATAATATATTATAAAAATGCAACCACTTCCGCCCGAAAACCGTTTATAATAGCGTATATGCCTTTTTACAAGGCACGAAAGGAGACATATGTTTATGAAAAAGACCATTGCGGCCGGATTGGCCATTATATTCGCGCTTGGCATGGTTGGCTGCGCCGCGAACGGAAACGGGCAGGGCACGGCCGAAACCGCGGGAAACCCGCTGGATGTGCTCAATAAAGTGTGGGACAGCTATACCGACGATGAAAAGTTCCCCGCCGCAGGCGGCGACATGAGCGAAGCGAACATGAAGGACGATGCACCGGGCAACGTTGCGCTGGATGATGCGGATACGGTTGCATACCTCACCTCCTTCCCGGCGGACATGGTGGACAAGCTTGACGCCGCCGCCAGCCTTATGCACATGATGAACGCGAACACGTTCACCTGCGGAGCGTTCCGCCTGAAGGACGCCGCCGATGCGGACGCCGTGTGCGCCGCCATACACGACGGGCTTAATTCCAAGCAATGGATGTGCGGCTTTCCGGACAAGATGGTGATTGCCAAGGTTAGCGGCTGCATAGTATCCGTATACGGCGCAGAGGATTTGGTGAACACCTTCCGCGATAAGCTGACCGCCGCCTATGAAAACGCTGAGATAGTTTACGACGAGGCGATAGCGTTCTAAGCGCAAACGAAGGGAGGGAGCAGTTCATGCTGTTTTCAAGCGCGGCATTTTTATATAGCTTTCTGCCGCTGACAATAGCGGTGTATTTCCTTATGCCGCGGCGGCTTAAAAACGCGGCGCTGCTCCTGATGAGCCTTATATTCTATGCCTGGGGAGAGCCGCGCTATGTGGTGCTTATGGTGTTGTCCATAACCCAAGGCTATATATTCGCGCGGCTTACAGGCAAAAGCCGCGGAACGAAAAAAGCGAAGGCATATCTTATAATAAGCCTTGTGCTGAGCCTTGGCATGCTTGGCGTGTTCAAATACGCCAACTTTTTTGCGGAAAGCTTCGCCGCGGTATTCGGCCTCAAAATAGCCGCGCTTAACATTGCCCTGCCCATAGGCATAAGCTTTTATACGTTCCAGCTTATAAGCTACGTTATTGACGTTTACCGTGCGGACGTTGAGCCGCAGCGGGATTACGTTGCGTTTGCGGCGTACATATCCATGTTCCCCCAGCTTATAGCGGGGCCGATAGTGAGATACAGCGATATTGAAGCGGAGCTTACCGCGCGCGCATACGGCGCGGACAAGGCCGCATACGGCGCAAGGCGGTTTATACTGGGCCTTGGTAAAAAGGTGCTTATTGCAAACGTGCTTGCGGAGCTTGTGAACGCATTCAAGGCAAGCGGCGAAAAATCCACGCTGTTTTACTGGGTATATGCCGCGGCGTACATGCTGCATGTGTATTTCGATTTTTCCGGATACAGCGACATGGCGATTGGCCTTGGCTCGATATTCGGCTTTACGTTCCCCGAAAACTTCAATTATCCCTATATTGCCGCAAGCATAACCGAATTCTGGCGCAGATGGCATATGTCGCTAAGCTCCTGGTTCAGGGATTATGTGTATATCCCCCTTGGCGGCAGCCGCGTGAAAAAGCCGCGCGCGCTTTTGAACATTGCAACAGTATGGATGCTTACGGGCCTTTGGCACGGGGCGGACTGGAACTTTGTCATGTGGGGGATAATGTTCGCGGCGCTGCTGATCGCGGAAAAAACGCTGCTTTTAGGCTTTATAAAAAAGCACAGAGCAATAGGGCATATATACACGCTGTTTTTCGTTATGCTGTGCTTCATCATGTTTGACGCTTCGGGCGTTAAGGAAGGCTTTGAGACGATTGCCGCGCTGTTCGGCGCAAACGCGGCGGATAATACGGAGGCTTTATATTACCTTAGAAGCTACACCGTGCCGCTTATAATAGCAGCGATCGGCGCAACGCCGTGGCCTAAGCGCATAAAGGCGAAGCTTGAAGCCACGCGCGTTGGCGGGGCGATAATGACGATAGCGGAGCCTGTGGCGCTTGCGGCGCTGCTTTGCCTATGCACGGCGTATTTGATAGACGGGTCGTTCAACCCGTTCCTGTATTTCAGATTTTAGCGGAGGGGAGAGCATATGCGTACCAAGCTTAAAAGCATACTTACCGTTGCGCTTGCGGCGGCAATAATATTCGGCTTTGCAATATGGGGAACGCTTAAAAAGGACGACGCGCAATCCCTCAGCGAAAGGCGCGCGCTGGCGACGATGCCAAAGCTCAGCATAGACAGCGTGCTTTCCGGCAAGTTTATGAGCGAATACGAACAGTATAAGCTGGATCAGTTCCCGCTTAGGGACGCCTTCCGCACGCTTAAGGCCGTGAATACATATTATGTATTTTCTCAGCGCGACAATAACGGCATTTATATAGTTGACGGCATTGCAAGCAAAATGGACTATCCGCTGAACGGCGCAAGCGTTGAGCGCGCGGCAAAGCGGTTCGGCTACGTTTACGATACATATCTTAAGCCAAACGGCATAAAGGCGTATTTAAGCCTGGTGCCGGACAAAAACTATTTCTTAGCCGATGCGAACGGCTACCTGAGCATAGATTACGACAAGCTGAAGGATATGCTTACATCAAATATGATGTACGCCGAATATATAGACATTGCCGGCACGCTCGGCATAGACGATTACTACAAGACGGATCTTCACTGGCGGCAGGAGAGGATACTTGACACGGCAAAGAAGCTTGCCGAGGGCATGGGCGCGGAAGCTTCGGCAGAATACACCGCGACGGATGCGGATACGGACTTCTACGGCATATATTATGCCCAAAGCGCGCTGCCGCTGAAGCCTGACAAATTGTATTACATGCAGGGCGGGAGCATTGCGGATTATACCGTATATGACTACGAAAGCGAAAGCTATGTTGACGTATACGATATGGACGCGCTCAGCGGGCGCGACCCGTATGAAATGTTCCTGCATGGGTCAAAGTCCATACTGACAATAGAAAATCCGAACAGCAGCAGCGGACGGTCGCTTATAATGTTCAGGGATTCGTTCGGCTCAAGCATTGCGCCGCTTATTGCGGAAGGGTTCGACAGGGTAACGCTTGTGGACATCCGCTATGTTGCGCCGGAGCTGCTAGGGCGGATGATAGATTTCAGCCAATATACGGACGCGCTGTTTTTATACAGCACGGGTGTTATAAACAACAGCGAAACAATAAAGTGAAGCTTACATGGGGCCGCGTGCTACAATGCGGCCTTTATGCTATAATAAAGTAAAATAAGTCGTAACAGCGGAGGATAAACCTTTATGGATATACACGCGCTGGTGGAAGCGCAGCATAAATACTATCAGTCCGGAGCGACAAGGCCGGTGGAGTTTAGGATAGAGGCGCTCAGGAAGCTTCAGCGGGCAATACGCGCGAACGAGAAGCTGCTTGCCGATGCGTTGAAGCAGGATTTGAATAAGTCCGAAACGGAAAGCTACATGTGCGAAACGGGCATGGTACTGGAAGAACTTAGTTACCATATAAAGCACGTTGCCAAATGGGCCAAGGAAAGGCGGGTCAAAACGCCGCTTGCGCAGTTTTCGGCAAAAAGCTACATTTCGCCCGAGCCTTACGGGGTGGCGCTCATTGTTTCGCCGTGGAATTACCCCGTGCAGCTTTGCTTAAATCCGCTAATCGGCGCCATATCCGCGGGCAACTGCGCCGTGGTGAAGCCGTCCGCCTATGCCGCGGCTACAAGCACCGCCATAGCCAAGCTGATAGGCGACACATTCCCACCGGAATACATTGCCGCCGTTGAGGGCGGCAGGGCGGAAAACCAGGCGCTGTTTGAAGAAAAGTTCGATTACATATTCTTTACCGGCAGCGTAGAGGTGGGCAAAACCGTTATGCAGGCGGCGGCGAAGCATCTTACGCCGGTTACGCTGGAGCTGGGCGGCAAAAGCCCCGCAATAGTGGATGAAACGGCGGACATAAAGCTGGCTGCGCGCAGGATAGCCTTCGGCAAGGTGCTCAACGCCGGACAGACGTGCGTTGAGCCGGACTATCTTTTGATACACCGCAGCATTAAGGAGGCGTTCATCAGCGCATATCGGGACGCGCTGGAACGGTTTTTCCCCAACGGCGACATGCGGGACATGGTGAATATAATAAGCGAAAAGCATTACAACCGCGTGAAGGGCCTTATTCAGGGCGAAAAGATAGCCCTTGGCGGCACGTTTGACGACGAGCGCCGCTTCATAGCGCCCACGTTGCTTGATGATGTTTCGCCCGATGCGCCAATCATGCAGCAGGAGATATTTGGTCCCGTGCTGCCCATGATAAGCTTCGATACGCTAAGCGAGGTTATAACCTTTGTCAACAGCCGCCCCAAGCCCCTTGCGTTTTATATATTCACGGCGGACAAGGCCGCCGAGCGCAGGCTGCTGGACAGCTGCTCCTTCGGCGGGGGCTGCGTGAACGATACCATAATCCATCTTGCCTCCTCCGCGCTGCCGTTCGGCGGGGTAGGGGAGAGCGGCATGGGCAGCTACCACGGCAAAAAAAGCTTCGATACGTTTACGCACGAGCGCAGCATAGTCAATAAATCAACCAAGATAGACCTCCCCATGCGCTACTTCCCGTACAGCAAACGGAAGCTTAGAATAATAAAGATGTTTATGAAGTGAGAACAAAGCCCGGGCATCAGCTCGGGCCCTCTGTTTTTTTATGTAAAAAATCGAAAGACGGACGAGAAACACATGAACGAAAATTTCATGACGATGCCAAAAAAATTAGGCATTTTTTGACGATTAAACGGCTTGCGAGAAAATTGTGCAAATTGCACAATAATATATGAAATAGAATCCTGAATTTATGCAAAAATTTACCTTGTAAATTTTTTGTGACAGGTATATAATCAAGTCAATCAATAAACCAAGAACAGGGGGATAAACAATGAGAAAACATTGGTTGACAGCCATAATTATGGCTGCGTTGCTGTTTGTGCAAGCGGTTGTCGTCTGCGGCGGCGCACTGGCGGAAAGCGAAGGGCATGTGCATACGCCGAGCGACTGGAAGCACGATGAGTTCGAGCACTGGCGCGTTTGCACCGAATGCGGTGAAATGCTGTGGGATGAGCGCGGTGCGCATGTGCTGAAAGCAAACGACAGAGGAACCTACTCATGCGTATGCGGTTATGAGGAAGACCATCTGTATGATCCCGATACTACCCAGTGGGTATGCGACGAGATGACGCTGACGGAGATCCACTATCAGCCCTGCAAAATATGCGGATCGCATCACGGCAATATAGAGGAACATGTCTATCCCGAATCGCCGGACAGCGACGGCAACTATGTATGCGCAAAGTGCGGCTACAAAAGGAGCCACATAGAGCATAAATGGAGCAATGAGTGGACGGCAGTTCCAAATGAGCACTTCCATGTGTGCGAATACGAAGGCTGCAACGTGCATGACACCGAAACCGCCGCTGCACATACATGGCAGGAAATCGGAAACGGTACATATATTTGCACGACTTGCGGATACGAGATAGACCACGAGCACGAAGCTGAAACAGATTGGACGTATAACGCCGATAACCATTGGCACGCCTGCACGCATGAAGGCTGCGAATGGAACGCCGATTTTGGAGTGCATATCATTGTCAACGGCAAGTGCATCGTATGCGAATACGAAAAGCCGCACGAGCATAACTGGAAAGCCGAGTGGAAGTACGATGCGACCAACCATTGGCATGAGTGCGAAGGCTGCGATGTGAAGGACGGCGAAGCCGTACATGATTGGACTGATTGGGAAGGCGTAGCTACGGGCCATAAGCGCGAATGTAAGGTATGCCACTATGTGGAGAGTGTGGATCACGGCGAGGATGTTTACAATGCCGGCAAGTGCGATATCTGCGGATTCACTATGCATGGTGCACAGGATGAGTGGAAGAATGATGAAACTAACCATTGGCACGGGTGCAAGTTCGATGGCTGCAAAGATAAGTTTGACGAAAACGAGCATGATTTTGTAAACGGCGTATGCAGAGTTTGCGGCTACGGGAAGATAGATTATCCTGTTTATGACGATGTACAGCCCGTTGTTTCCGCCCCGCTGCCGCCGCAGACCGGCGACGCAAGCTATCTTGCGATTGGCATTGGCATGATTGCCGCCGCGCTTTGCATAGCACTTAGGAAAAGGCAGAGCAACTAAAAAGAACTGAACCGAATAAAGGCCGTCTTGCGACGGCCTTTTGATATGTTGGGAATCAGAACTTCAGTCCATTGATTATGTTTGCGTCGGCGACCACCTTGGCCTTGATGAGGGGCTTCTGGGAGGCCATTATTACTGTAACTCCGGGGCCGTGGCCGGCAAGCATGCAGTCCGAATGGATTATTACACCTATGGCTACCGCGCCCGTGAGGAAGCCGCGGCCATACATATTGTCGCAATCCTGAAGCATTACTATGTCGCCGAAGCGGAGCTTGTCAAGCCCCAGCTCCTTCACCTTGGCGGGATCGTGCGTCATAATGTCGTAATCACCGCGGAAGGGCAGATTGGAGCCTATGCCGGAGCCCATAAGATAGGGCGGTATCTCAGCCGCTACGGGTACGGTAAGCGTGCCGTCGCCGTTTTCCTCTATGCCAAGCTTTTCAAACAGCTCGGGGTCTATGTTCATGACGCTTATTTCGGGATAGTCGACGAGCTTGAGCCCCTGGCCGTGCGCGCGGATGAGCACCTTGTCCTCGGGACACAGGAGGTCGAGCGTTTCATCCTCAAAGTATATCATAACGTCCTCCGCGCCGCCGTGCTTGCCGGTGACGAAGCCGCGCTTGCCCTTGCCTTCACCGCTCATAACAACGGCCTCGTTGCCTATGCAGGAAAGTATGTTCAGATATTCGCTGAAATCCTTGTTGTCATGATAAAGCGATACGCCGGGTTCAATATGGTCGCCCGCAAGGCCGAAGGCACAGTCGCCCAGCTTTACATTATAATTGATGCCGCCTATGCCTGGGGTAAGGAAGGGCTTGCCGTCCTGCGCAACGCGCCAGCCGCGGCAGACATTGGGCCGTATTTTGCCCACGACGGAGCCTTTTACTACCTTTTCTTTGTTGGTTTTAAGCATTGGGAGTCTCCTTTCGCATTTGCCGTATTGACATATTTATATAGGATATGATACCTTAAACTGGCAAAAAAGCAAGAGTAAAAAGCGGCGAACGGGGCATAGAAACACCCGGATGCGTGTTTGCGAAAAAAGTTTGGTTTTTTTATAAAAAAAGCTTGATATTTCCATGAATATCGTGTAGAATATGAGCGTTGTGCGAATGGACGCAGTTTTTTCGCGCGGCGATAACGTGAAAGACTCAGCGGGAGGTTGCCGGTATGCCATCCGGGTAATTTCCGCCGAGGGCCCACGATACGGGCAACGGGCAAGTGCCCGGCTGAGGTATTTTAGAAACGAAACACTCGGCTGCGTGTACGGCCCCGATACTAAAAGGAGGAAGAAATAATATGGCAAATCAGAAGATCCGCATTAAGCTCAAGGCCTACGAGTGCAACCTTATCGACCAGAGCGCGGAAAAGATCGTGGATACGGCAAAGCGCACGGGCGCTCGCGTAAGCGGCCCCATACCCCTGCCGACGGAGAAGGAAATAGTTACCATCCTCCGTTCGCCCCACAAGTATAAGGACAGCAGAGAGCAGTTTGAGATGCGTACCCATAAGCGCCTGATCGATATCCTGCAGCCCTCCGCCAAGACGGTGGACGCGCTGATGAAGCTCGATCTCCCCGCGGGTGTCGATATCGAGATCAAGCTGTAAGCACGGAGGTGGATTTACAATGAAGAAAGCGATTTTGGGCACCAAGGTCGGCATGACCCAGATGTTCAGAGAAGACGGAACCATGATCCCCGTCACCGTAGTGCTTGCGGGCCCCTGCCCCGTGGTTCAGATTAAGACCACCGGCAAAGACGGCTACGAAGCCGTGCAGGTAGCCTTTGGCCCCGTCAGGGAAAAGCTCATCACCAAGCCTGAGCTCGGTCACCTGAAGAAGGCCGGCGTTGCCGCTCACCGCTATGTACGCGAATTCAAGCTGGATGATACCGCGACTTACGAAGTCGGTCAGGTCATTAAGGCTGACGTATTCGCCAACGGCGATAAGGTAGACGTTACCGGCAAGAGCAAGGGCAAGGGCTTCCAGGGCAACATCAAGCGTTGGAATCAGGCCCGCGGCCGCAAGACCCACGGTTCCCACTCCTACCGCGTAGCCGGTTCAATGGGCGCCTGCACCTACCCCGGCGAGGTATTCAAGACCAAGCGTCTGCCCGGTCATATGGGCTGCGAGCGCATCACGGTTCAGAACCTTGAGGTCGCCAGAGTGGACGCCGAAAGGAATCTGCTGCTCATAAAGGGCGCAATCCCCGGCGCCAAGGGTTCCCTGGTAATGGTTAGGGAAACCGTTAAGTAAGGGAAAGGAGAAGTAGAAAATGCCTAACGTAGCATTGCACAATATCGCCGGCGAAAACATCGGCGAGATCGCCCTGAGCGAGAATGTGTTTGGCGCTGAAGTAAATCAGTACGCCGTGCACGAAGTTGTTAAGGCTTATCTGGCCAATCAGCGCCAGGGCACGCAGAGCGCCCTGACCCGCGCCGAAGTACGCGGCGGCGGCATCAAGATCTACCGCCAGAAGGGTACCGGCCGCGCCCGCCACAGCAGCAACCGCGCGCCTATATTCACCCACGGCGGCGTAGTGTTCGCTCCCAAGCCGCGCGACTATCGCCTCAGCGTTAACAAGAAGGTCAAGCGCATCGCCATGAAGAGCGCACTGACCAGCAAAGTGAACGACAACGAAATCATCGTTTACAACGCGCTGGATATAGAGAACCCCAAGACCAAGGAAATGGTGAAGGTGCTCAACGCCATGAACGTCGGCAAGGCGCTCATAGTGCTCAGCGACAAGGACGAGATAGTAGAGCGCGCCGCCAGGAACATCCCCGGCGTAAAGACCACTCTGGTCAGCACTCTGAACGTGTACGAGATTCTCAAGTACAACACTCTCATCCTCACCAAGGATTCCGCGGCAAAGATAGAGGAGGTGTACGCATAATGAAGTCTCCCCATGATATAATCATCCGCCCCGTACTCACCGAGAAGAGCTACGACCACTTTGCAGACAAGACCTACACTTTCGTGGTCGATAAGAGGGCAAACAAGACCGAGATCCGCCAGGCTATCGAAGCCGTGTTCGGCGTAAAGGTCGATTCCGTACACACCGTGAACCACATGGGCAAGATGAAGAGGCAGGGCCTGCACGAAGGCCGCCGTCCTTCCATCAAGAAGGCCTATGTGAAGCTGAAGAAGGATTCCAAGGGTATTGAATTCTTCGACAGCATCGCCCAGTAAGGAGGCACACAATGGCTATAAGGAAGATCAAACCCACCACTCCCGGCCAGCGCTTCATGACCGTCTCCGCTTTCGAGGAGATCACCTGCACCACGCCGGAAAAATCCCTTTTGGAAGACCTTCGCTCCTCCGGCGGCCGCAATAACCATGGCCGCATCACCGTTCGCCATCGCGGCGGCGGCGCGAGGCGCAAGTACAGGATCATCGACTTCAAGCGCAACAAGGACGGCGTGCCCGCCAAGGTTGCCACCATCGAATACGATCCTAACCGCAGCGCGAACATTGCCCTGCTGAACTATGCAGACGGCGAAAAGCGCTACATCATCGCTCCCCTTGGCCTGAAGGTCGGCGACATGCTGCTTTCCGGCGAAGGCGCGGACATCAAGGTCGGCAACGCGATGCAGATCCGTCAGATACCCGTCGGCACCATGATACACTGCATCGAGATCAAGCCCGGCAAGGGCGCGCAGATCGCCCGCAGCGCCGGCAACGCGGCCCAGCTGATGGCTAAGGAAGGTGCTTACGCGCAGGTCCGTCTGCCCAGCGGCGAAGTTCGCTTGATCCCCATGAACGCCAAGGCCACCATCGGCCAGGTTGGCAACGTGGATCACGAGAACATTAAGCTTGGTAAGGCCGGCCGCACCCGTCATAAGGGCTTCAGGCCCACCGTGCGCGGTTCAGTCATGAACCCCTGCGACCATCCGCACGGCGGCGGCGAAGGCAAGTCGCCTATCGGCCGTCCCGGCCCGGTCACTCCGTGGGGCAAGCCCGCGCTTGGTTATAAGACCCGCAAGACCAAGAACGTCAACGATAAGTTCATCGTGCGCCGCAGGAACGGCAAGTAAGAGGCGAAAGGAGTCAACAATGAGCAGATCAGTTAAGAAGGGGCCTTTTGTTCAGGAACGCTTGCTCGCTCGCATTCACGCGATGAACGAAAGCGGCAAGAAGACCGTGGTCAAAACATGGTCCAGGGCTTCCACGATATTCCCCGAGATGGTGGGACACACCATCGCCGTGCATGACGGCAGGAAGCACGTTCCCGTGTACGTGACCGAGGAAATGGTCGGTCACAAGCTGGGCGAGTTTGCGCCCACCCGTACTTTCAGAGGACACAGGGGTTCCGAAAAGACCTCTGGTCAGAGATAAGGAGGAGCGAAACATGGCAACAAGGTCAAGAGAAAAGAGCGCAGCGCGCAAGGCCAACGCCGACAAGCGTCCCCGCGCGATAGCCAAGTATGTCCGCATCTCCTCCCGCAAGGTCAAGGTCGTCATCGACCTGATCCGGGGCAAGTCTGTGGCAGAAGCCAAGGCCATACTGGCCTTCACTCCCAAGGCTGCCAGCGAGCCGGTGCTTAAGGTCCTCAATTCCGCCGTTGCTAACGCGGAAAACAATCTGGACATGAGCGCGGATCAGCTCTTCGTAGCCGAGGTGTTTGCTAATCAGGGACCCACCCTTAAGCGTTTCCGCCCCCGTGCTCAGGGCCGTGCGAGCAGGATCCGCAAGCGCACCAGCCACATAACCGTTATCCTGGACAAGGTAAACTAAGGAGGAGACAATGGGACAGAAAGTTAATCCGAACGGATTCCGCGTAGGCGTCATCAGGGATTGGAACACCCGCTGGTACGCTTCCAAGAAGGAATTCTCCGATTTCCTCATCGAGGATAAGAAGATCCGCGATCATATCAAAGAGGTACACTACGCCGCCGGTATCGCCCGCATAGACATTATGCGCGCCGCAGGCAAGGTGACCGTGAGCATCTACACCGGCCGTCCCGGCATGCTGATCGGCAAAGGCGGCGTTGGCGTAGACGCGATAAAGGCCGACGTAAGCGCGCTGATCGGTAAGCCCGTCAACGTGAACATAATGGAGATAAAGAACCCCGATGCAAACGCTCAGCTCGTAGCCGAGAACATCGCGGCCCAGCTTGAAAAGCGTATCTCCTTCCGCCGCGCCATGAAGCAGAGCATGATGAGGGCCACCAAGGCCGGCGCCAAGGGCATAAAGATTTCCTGCGGCGGTCGTCTTGGTGGAGCGGAAATAGCCCGCAGCGAAGGTTACCATGAAGGTTCTATTCCCCTTCAGACCATTCGTGCGGACATAGAGTACGGCTTTGCAGAAGCCCGCACCGCATACGGCCGCATAGGCGTTAAGGTGTGGATCTACAAGGGCGAAGTGCTCAACCGTGTGAAGAAAGCGTAAGGAGGGCAAATAACCATGTTGATGCCTAAGAGAGTTAAGCGCAGGAGAGTGCACCGCGGCCGCATGACCGGCAAAGCATTGCGCGGTAACACCGTGACTTACGGCGATTGGGGCCTGATGGCCACGGAGCCCGCCTGGGTCACCAGCCAGCAGATAGAGGCCGCCCGTGTAGCGATGACCCGTTACATCAAGCGCGGCGGTAAAGTTTGGATAAAGATATTCCCCGACAAGCCCGTTACCGAAAAGCCGGCTGAAACCCGAATGGGTTCCGGTAAAGGATCACCCGAATATTGGGTAGCGGTTGTCAAGCCCGGCAGAGTGATGTTCGAAATCGCCGGCGTGGACGATGCGACTGCAAGGGAGGCACTCAGGCTTGCAATGCACAAGCTGCCCCTCAAGTGCAAGTTCGTACAGAAAGAGACTGTGGCAGGAGGCGAAAGCAATGAAGGCTAATGAATTGAGGAAGCTCTCTACCGAGGAGCTTGTCGCCAAGGAAAAGGAGCTCAAGGAAGAACTGTTCAATCTGCGCTTCCAGCTTGCTACCGGCCAGCTCAGCAATCCCCAGCGCATAGGCGAGTGCAAGAAGGACGTGGCTAGGGTCAAGACCCTGCTGTGCGAGCGCGAGCTCAAGGCTGCCGAGTAAGGGTGAAAGGAGATTAAACCAATGGAACAGATATCAAGAGGTTATCGCAAGACCCGCATCGGCGAAGTCGTAAGCGACAAGATGGATAAGACCATCGTCGTGGCCATAAAGACCAAGGTACGCCATCCCCTTTACGGCAAGATGGTAAACCGTACCCGCAAGTTTAAGGCCCATGACGAGAATAACGAGTGCGGCATAGGCGACACCGTTAAGATCATGGAGACCCGCCCCCTGAGCAAGGATAAGCGCTGGAGACTGGTCGAGATAGTTGAAAAGGCCAAGTAAGCCGGAAAGGAGCAAAAAATGATTCAACCGCAGACAAGGCTTAAAGTAGCAGATAACAGCGGCGCCAAGGAAATCATGTGCATCCGCTGCCTGGGCGGCTCCTTCCGCAAGAGCGCCGGCATAGGCGACGTAATAGTTGCCTCCGTAAAGTCCGCCTCCCCCGGCGGCGCCGTGAAGAAGAAGGATGTTGTGCACGCGGTAGTGGTAAGGACCACCTACCCCACACAGAGGCCGGACGGCAGCTTCATCCGCTTCGACGACAATGCGGCCGTTATAATAAACGACAAGAAGGAGCCTAAGGGAACCCGTATTTTCGGGCCTGTGGCGAGGGAGCTGCGCGCTAAGGACTACATGAAGATAGTCTCCCTTGCACCCGAAGTGCTTTGATGGAGGAAACGCAATGAAGAAGCTTAACGTCAAGAAAGACGATACCGTAGTCGTCATCTCCGGCAAGGACAAGGGCAAGAAGGGCAAGGTCCTTTCTGCCTTCCCCGCGGAGGAGCGCATAGTGGTGCAGGGCGCCAACATGGTGACCAGGCATCGCAAGCCCCGCAAGCAGGGCGAAACCGGCGGCCGTATAGAGCATGAAGGCACCATCAACGCGTCCAACGTGATGCTGGTTTGCCCCAAGTGCGGCGTGGCTACCCGCGTTGGCCATGCCATGGACGGCGACAAGAAGGTCCGCGTTTGCAAAAAGTGCGGCAAGAACATCGACTGAGGCAGGAGGAATAGAGAATGGCTAAGAAAGATACCGCCGCTCAGGCACCCGCCAAGAAGAAAAAGAACGCCGTTGAGGCGAAGCCCTTTACCGAGGCTCCCCGTCTCAAGGTGAAGTACACCGACGAGATCGTTAACCAGCTGAAGGAAAAGTTCGGTTACGAGAACGTGATGCAGATCCCCAAGCTTGAAAAGGTAGTCATCAACATGGGCCTCGGCTCCGAGAAGGACAACCCCAAGGGCATGGAGAGCGCAGTGGAAGAGCTGAGCATCATAGCCGGTCAGAAGCCCGTTGTGACCAAGGCCAAGAAGAGCGTTGCAAACTTTAAGGTTCGCGAAGGCATGAACATTGGCGCCAAGGTCACTCTGCGCGGCGACAGGATGTACTACTTCGTTGATAAGCTCATCAACATAGTGCTTCCCCGCGTGCGCGACTTCCGCGGCATACCCGATACCAGCTTTGACGGCCGCGGCAATTACGCCATGGGCCTGAAGGAACAGCTGATATTCCCTGAAATCAACTATGACGATGTTGATAAGATAAGGGGTATGGACATAGTGTTCGTTACCACGGCCAAGACCGACGAAGAAGCGAAGGCGCTGCTCCAGATGATGGGCATGCCCTTCATGCAGGCGTGATTTTAGGAGGAAGAAACAGTGGCAAAGACAAGCATGAAAATAAAGCAGCAGCGCCCGGCGAAGTATTCCACCCGCGCTTACACCCGCTGCCGCATCTGCGGCCGTCCGCATTCCGTCCTGCGCAAATACGGCATCTGCCGTGTTTGCTTCAGGGAGCTTGCCTACAAGGGCGAGATACCCGGCGTGCGTAAGGCCAGCTGGTAAGCATATCGAAAGGAGGAAAAAAGACTATGTTGATAACCGATCCCATCGCCGATATGCTGACCCGTATCCGCAATGCTCTTACCGCCAAGCATGAGGACGTTCTCGTCCCCGCTTCCACGGTGAAGAAGGCCATAGCCGAGATACTGCTCGACGAGGGCTACATAAAGAGCTATGACATCCGCGAGGACGGCGTGGCCAAGTATATCCACATCGACCTCAAGTACGGCCCCAACAAGCAGAGGGTCATAACCGGCCTCAAGCGCATCAGCAAGCCCGGTCTGCGCATCTACGCGCGCAAGGACCAGCTGCCCAAGGTGCTGAACGGTCTGGGCATCGCCATCATATCCACCTCCCGCGGCATAATGACCGACAGGGAAGCCCGCAAGCAGGGCGTGGGCGGCGAAGTCCTCGCTTACATCTGGTAATAAAACCAATATAAACGGAGGTGTAATAACATGTCACGAATCGGAAAACTTCCGATAAGCGTTCCTGGCGGAGTGACAATCACGGTCGATGACGGCAACACCGTGACCGTGAAGGGCCCCAAGGGCACTCTTAGTGAAAAGATCTCTCCTGATATGGAGATTGAACAGGACAATGGTGTGCTTCACGTGAAGCGCCCCAGCGACGACAAGCGTCACCGCGCGCTGCACGGTCTTACCCGCTCCCTGATACACAACATGGTAGTGGGCGTGACCGAGGGCTTTGCGAAGAATCTGGAGATTGAAGGCGTTGGTTACCGCGCCCAGCTTCAGGGCAGCAAGCTCGTGCTGAACATGGGTTATTCCCATCCCGTCGAGTTTGACGCTCCCGAAGGTATCACCTTTGAGGTTCCCGCACCCAACCGCATCGTGGTCAAGGGCGCGAGCAAGCAGCAGGTCGGCCAGATGGCGGCTGATATCCGTGCGGTCCGCGAGCCTGAGCCTTATAAGGGCAAGGGTATCCGCTACGCCGGAGAGCATGTACGCCGTAAGGAAGGCAAGACCGGTAAGTAAGGCGTAGATAAGGAGCAAGGATAATGATATCAAGGATAGATAAAAACTCTATACGTCAAAAGAGGCATCAGCGTACCCGCAGGCACATCCTGGGTACCGCCGAGCGCCCCAGGCTCAACGTATATCGCAGCCTGAACCACATTTACGCCCAGGTCATCGATGACGACGCTTCCCACACTCTGGCTGCCGCTTCCACTCTGGATGCGGAAGTCGCGGCCCAGCTTGAAGGCAAGACCAAGAGCGAAGCTGCCGAGATAGTGGGTGAAATGGTCGCCAAGAGGGCCATTGAAAAGGGTGTCAAGCAGGTAGTATTCGACCGCGGTGGTTATCTTTACACCGGCCGCGTTCAGAAGCTTGCCGACGGCGCTCGCAAGGCCGGGCTGGAATTCTAAGGAGGTCTAAATGCAAAAGCGTATCGATACACCCGAAGTGGAACTCAAGGAAAGGCTTGTATACATTAACCGCGTCGCCAAGGTCGTTAAGGGCGGCCGTAACTTCCGCTTCACCGCGCTGATGGTTGTCGGCGACGGCGAAGGCAGGGTCGGCGTTGGTCTTGGCAAGGCTACCGAGATTCCCGAAGCCGTGCGCAAGGGCGTTGCTGACGCCAAGCGCCACATGATACAGGTTCCCGTTGTTGGCACCACCATTCCGCACGCTGTGGAAGGCAAGTACAGCAAGGGCCATGTAAGGATGCTCCCCGCCGAAGAAGGTACCGGCGTTATCGCGGGCGGCCCCGTCCGTGCGGTGCTTGAAATGGTCGGCATAAAGGATATCCGCACCAAGAGCTACGGCTCCAACAACCCCGCTAACTGCGTCAAGGCGACCCTGGATGGACTCAGCCAGCTGCGCACTGCGGAAGAGATCGCGCGTCTGCGCGGCAAGACCGTGGAAGAGATCCTCGGCTGATAGGAGGAAACGATGGCTGAACTGAAAATAACCCTCGTAAAGAGCACCATTGGCGCGCTTGACGACCAGCAGGCTACCGTAAAGGCGCTGGGCCTGCATAAGACCAACAGCACCGTTATCAAGCCCGACAATGCGGCCGTGCGCGGCATGATCTTCAAGGTAAAGCACCTTGTAAAGGTCGAAGAAGTTTAATTCGGAGGTAGGAAGCATGAAACTACAAGAGTTAAGGCCGGCGGAGGGCTCCACCCAGTCCGTAAAGCGCGTAGGCCGCGGCACGGGCTCCGGCTTGGGCAAGACCTCCGGCAAGGGCCACAAGGGCCAGAAGGCCCGCAGCGGCAGCAAGAAGAACGGCTTTGAAGGCGGCCAGATGCCCCTTGCACGCCGTCTGCCTAAGCGCGGCTTCACCAACATTTTTGCTAAGGAATACACTGTTGTTAACGTCGGCGAGCTTGAAAAGCTGGAAAACGGCACCACCGTTACCGCAGAGCTTCTCAAGAAGCAGGGCATTATCAGCAAGATAGAGAAGGACGGACTTAAGGTTCTGGGTCGCGGCGAGCTGACCAAGAAGCTGGATGTCAAGGCCGCGAAGTTCTCTGAGACTGCTAAGAAGGCTATCGAGGCCGCTGGCGGAAGCGCAGAGGTGGTCTGATGTTTAGCACGCTCGTCAACGCATGGAAAATAAAGGATATCCGCACGAAGATGCTTTACACGATGCTGCTTATCGTGATCTATCGTTTGGGTTCCTTCATCCCCGTCCCCGGTGTGAACGCGGCAGCCATTACACAGTATGCAGAGCAGTACGATATGTTGGGATTCCTCAACCTGCTCTCCGGCGGCGCTTTCGGTGACTTTTCCATCTTTGCAATGGGCATTTCGCCATACATCACCGGCTCTATAATCATTCAATTGCTCACCATTGCCATCCCCAGCCTTGAAAGGCTTTCCAAGGAGGAGGATGGCAGGGAAAAGATCGAAGCCATTACCCGTTACACCGGCATCGGCCTTGCGCTGGTGCAGAGCATAGGTATCGTTGCCGGACTTCAGAACAGCAACTACGGCGGAAACGTGCTTGCAAGCACAGATAATCTTTTCCTCACTTATGCCACGATAGGTCTTGTGTGTACGGCTGGTACCGCGTTCCTGATGTGGATCGGCGAAAGGATAACTGAAAAGGGCATCGGCAACGGCGTCTCCTTCTTAATCTTCGCCTCCATCTGCGCTCGCGTTCCCACCGTTGTACTGAGTATCTGCAAGGCTGTGTTCGTAACCGGCCAGTATTACTGGTGGATACTGCCTATATTGATCGTGTTCGTACTGGCCATAGTGACCGGCGTCACCTTCATAGACCGCAGCGAACGCCGCATCCCTGTGCAGTATGCCAAGCGCGTGGTAGGCCGCAAGATGTACGGCGGCCAGAGCACCTTTATCCCCCTCAAGGCCAACGCCAACGGCGTTATGCCCCTGATCTTCGCAATGACCATTATGCAGGTCCCCGCGATGATCGGCCAGTTCTGGCCAGATGGCGGATTCTACAAGTTCTATATCAACTACATGAGCGCGAGCAGCGAGCATTGGTATGGACACCTTGTATATTATGTGATCTATTCGCTGCTGATAGTGGCCTTCGCTTACTTCTACACCACGATTTCCTTTAATCCCGTGGAAATAAGCAAGAACCTGCAGCAGAACGGCGGCTTTATACCGGGCATCCGTCCCGGCAGGCCCACCGGCGAATATCTGCAGAGGATAAGCAACCGCCTGACCCTGTTCGGCGCGATCTTCCTTATGATACTGGCCATAGTCCCCACGGTGCTGCTTGGTGCATTCGGACTCAGCTCCACCTTTGGCCCCACGAGCATACTGATAATGGTAAGCGTTGCTCTGGAAACCAGCGCGCAGCTCGAATCCATGATGCTCATGCGCCATTACAAGGGATTCCTTGGCTAAGAAAGCCGGATAGACACTATGAAGCTTATATTTCTTGGACCTCCGGGCGCCGGGAAAGGCACCCAAGCGGAGAGGATAAGCAAGCTTTATGGTATAGCCCATATCTCCACAGGGGATATGCTCCGCTCCCAGATGCGTGAAGGCACGCCGCTGGGGGCGGAAGCCAAAGGCTATATCGAGCGGGGCGAACTGGTTCCTGATGCGCTGATAATCGCAATGGTTGCCGAGCGCATAAAGGAAGCCGACTGCGAAAACGGATTCCTGTTCGATGGATTCCCCAGAACAGTTGCTCAGGCAGAAGCCCTGAATGATATATCGGACATTGACATGGTGATAGACATTGCCGTTCCTGCGGAGCGGATACTGGAGCGCATTGGCGGAAGACGCATGTGTTCCGGCTGCGGCGCAGGATACCACACATCCACCTATCACAAGGACACCTGCGAAAAATGCGGATCGCCCCTTTACATAAGGGACGACGATAAGCCGGAAACGGTGAAAAACCGCATCGCCGTATACGAAAGGCAGACCAAGCCCCTTATCGAGTATTACACGAGCAGGGGCAACCTGAGCCGCGTGAACGGCGACGACGCGCCGGATAATGTTTACGCAGACGTTGTGGCCGCTACGGAGAGGCTGAAATGAGCGAACGCATTACGATAAAGAGTCAACGCGAAATTGAACTGATGCGTGCTGCGGGCGCGGTGGTAAGGGACACGCTGCTGCTGCTTGAAAAAAGCGCGGCGATTGGCATGACGACCGAGGAGCTGAACAAGATCGCCGAAGATTTTATCCGCTCTCAGGGCGCAATACCAAGCTTCCTTAACTACGAGGGCTATCCCAAGAGTATCTGCACAAGCGTGAACGAACAGGTGGTGCACGGCATCCCGGGCGGTTATAAGCTGAAGGATGGGGATATAATCAGCGTAGACGTGGGCGCCATACTGAATGGCTACCATGGCGACGCGGCCCGCACCATACTGATAGGCAACGTTAAGGACGAAGTGAAGCAGCTTGTTGAAGTGACAAGGGAATGCTTCTTCCGCGGGATGGAGCAGGCTGTTGCCGGAAACCACATTGCGGACATAGGCGCCGCGGTGGAACAATGCGCGCACGACCATGGCTACGGCGTGGTGCGTGAGCTTGTGGGTCACGGCATAGGCACCAGCATGCATGAACCGCCCGAAGTGCCCAACTTTGTTGATAAAAGGCACGGTAGAGGGCCAAGGCTTTATCCCGGCATGACGATAGCTATCGAGCCGATGATAACGCTTGGCACGGCGGACGTGGTGGTGCTCAAGGACGGATGGACGGTTGTGACGCGCGACGCGAAGCCCGCCGCCCATTACGAAAACACCGTTGCGATAACCGCAAACGGGAAGCCCGAAATACTGACGCTTTGAGGTGCAGCCGATGGCTGGAACTGAAAAGACAGACGGCCTGATGGGACGTATAGCCGTTTCCAAGGCCGGCAGGGATAAGGGCATACGCTACGCCGTGATAGGCACGAATGACGACGGGACGCTGATGCTGTGCGACGGAAAAGCGCACAAAGCGGCAAAGCCCAAGAGGAAGAAGCCAAAGCATCTGCAATTTGAAGCCGGGCGGATAGATGGTATAGACGATATACTTTCCGCAAAGGGCGGAACGGCCGATGCGGCTTTACGCCGCGCACTGAAAACGGGCGCGGTTCACCATGAGGACGATATATTATAGGGAGGTATAGCTTGTCAAAGACCGATGTTATCGAGGTTGAGGGTCTGGTCACAGACCTTTACCCCAACGCGATGTTTGAGGTAGAGCTCGAAAACGGGCACAAGATATTGGCAAATATTTCAGGCAAGCTGCGCATGAATTTCATACGCATTTTGCCGGGAGACAAAGTAACCGTTGAAATGTCTCCTTATGACCTTACGCGCGGCCGCATAACGTGGCGCGCAAAGAATTAACGGGAGGATAAAACAATGAAAGTTAGGCCTTCAGTCAAACCCATTTGCGAAAAGTGCAAGATCATCAAGCGCAAGGGCCGCGTGATGGTGATTTGCGAGAATCCTCGCCATAAGCAGAAGCAGGGCTAAGCAAACGGCCCCAAGGCGAGAAGATATACAAAGGAGAGCGCCACACTGGATAATTTCATCCGGCTCTTCGAAAGGTTTCGAGCTCAACGCTATGGGCTCCGTCAGGCGGTAATTGCGCCGCCAGACATATTAGAAATCTGCTCCACGGTGTGCGGAGCGGGCTTCTAATAGCGGAAACAGCCGCCGGTGCGGCTGCCGCGGAGGAAACGACGCGGAAACCGGCGGGTACATATATATTTGAACCAAAATTTACGGAGGTGTACAAACTTTATGGCACGTATTTCTGGCGTGGACCTGCCCAGAGACAAGCGGGTTGAGATCGGCCTGACCTACATTTACGGTATCGGCCGCAAGACCGCTACGGACATCCTCGCAGCCACGGGCGTCGATCCTGACATCCGCGTGCGCGACCTGAGCGAAGCCGATGTGGCCAAACTTAGGGACTATATCGACCATAACATAAAGGTGGAAGGCGATCTGAGGAGAGAGACTTCCATGAACATCAAGAGGCTGATCGAGATCGGCTGCTACCGCGGCGTAAGGCATCGTAAGGGCCTGCCCGTGCGTGGCCAGAGCACCAAGCAGAACGCCCGTACCCGCAAGGGTCCCAAGCGTCAGGTTGGCGGCAAGAAGAAATAAGGGAGGTTAATGCAAAATGGCAGCAGCAAAAGGTAAGGTCAAGAAAGCGGGTACCCGCAAACGCCGCGAAAAGAAGAACATAGAGCGCGGCGCTGCCCATATCCGTTCCTCCTTCAATAACACGATGGTAACCATCACCGACCTGCAGGGCAACGCCATATCCTGGGCGTCCGCCGGCGGACTTGGCTTCAGGGGCAGCAAGAAGAGCACTCCTTTCGCCGCGCAGACCGCCAGCGAGACCGCGGCTAAGGCCGCCATGGAACATGGCCTCCGCACTGTGGAAGTCTATGTGAAGGGACCCGGCTCCGGCCGTGAGGCCGCCATCCGCGCCCTCCAGACCGCAGGCCTTGAGGTCAACATGATAAAGGACGTGACGCCCATACCGCACAACGGTTGCCGTCCGCCCAAGCGCAGAAGAGTTTAAGGAGACAGACAAATGGCAAGATATACTGAATCCGTTTGCAGACAGTGCCGCAGGGAAGGCGAGAAGCTCTTCCTTAAGGGCGACCGTTGCTACACAGCAAAGTGCGCTATCATCAAGCGCCACACCCCCCCGGGACAGCATGGCCAGGCCAGGCAGCGTAAGCAGAGCGAATACGGCCTGCAGCTGCGCGAAAAGCAGAAGTGCCGCCGTGCCTATGGCATCAGCGAGTCCCAGTTCCGCAAGTACTACGACATGGCCAGCAACATGCGCGGCATAACCGGCGACAACATGCTCTGCCTGCTCGAGAGAAGGCTTGACAACGTGGTGTATCGCCTGGGCTTCGCTCCCAGCCGTCCCATGGCCCGTCAGCTCGTTAACCATGGCCACATCCGCGTAGACGGTCAGAAGGTCGACATCGCTTCCTATCTTGTGAAGCCCGGCCAGACCATCACCGTGCGCGAGCGCAGCCGCGACATGGCCAACTTCAAGGACCTGCGCGAGCAGGGCGCCAGCAAGCCCATACCCAAGTGGCTTGAGCTTGACAGTGAGAATCTCACCGGCAAGATCGCCCAGATGCCCCAGCGCGACGATATCGACCTCACCGTTGAGGAAAACCTCATCGTCGAGTTCTACTCCAGGTAATGAAGCGGTCCGCGACCCTTATCGACTGACCAAACATCAAGAGAGGGGATGGAAAAATGATAGAAATCGAAAGACCCAGGATCGAGTGCGAGGAAATATCCGACAGCTATGGTCGCTTTGTGGTGGAGCCGCTGGAACGCGGCTTCGGCACCACCCTTGGCAATTCACTGCGCAGGGTGCTGCTTTCCTCCTTGCCCGGCGTGGCCGCCTCTGCCATAAGGATAGACGGCGTGCTGCATGAGTTCACTACCATCGAAGGCGTTCGCGAGGACGTTACCGAGATAGTGCTCAATATAAAAGAGCTGTGCGTTAAGCTGCACAGCGAAGGCCCCAAGAAGGTCACGATCAGCGCTCATGGAGAGTGCGAGGTGAAGGCAGGCGACATAACCGCCGATTCGGACGTTGAAATAATGAATCCGGATCTGCACATTGCCAGCCTTGGCCCCAACGGCAAGCTTGAGATGGAGATTATACTTGAGCATGGCCGCGGATACGTCTCCGCTGACAAGAACAAGCGCCCCGATATGCCTATTGGGCAGATCGCGGTTGACTCCATATTCACTCCCATACGCAAGGTGAATTTCCGCGTGGAAAACACCCGTGTTGGTCAGATAACCGATTATGATAAGCTGACGCTTGAAATCTGGACGGATGAAACCATTCGTCCGGACGAGGCGGTAAGCTTAGCGGCCAAGATTTTGACCGAGCATCTGTATCTGTTCATCAATTTGACCGAACATGTTCAGGGCGTAGAAATAATGGTTGAAAAGGAAGAGGACAAGAAGGAAAAGATCCTTGAAATGACGATAGAGGAGCTTGACCTGTCCGTGCGTTCCTACAACTGCCTAAAGCGCGCAGGCATCAACACCGTTGAAGAGCTTGTTCAGCGCAACGAGGAAGAAATGATGAAGGTTCGTAACCTTGGCCGTAAGTCGCTTGAGGAAGTCCAGCAGAAACTGGTTGGACTGGGCCTCTCGCTCCGTCACAACGAAGACTAATTAGGAGGAAAAACAAATGCCAAACCGTAAACTTGGCAAGGCGAGCGATCACCGCAACGCAATGCTGCGCAATCTGACCACGGCGCTGCTGTGGAACGGCAAAATCGTTACCACCGAAGCCCGCGCGAAGGAGATCCGCCCCATAGCTGAGAAGCTGATCACCCTTGCCGTAAGCGAATACAAGAACACCGTTACCGTAGAGAAGGAAACCCGCAACGAGAAGCAGCAGATAGTCAAGGTTGAAAAGACCAACGACATGCCTTCCAAGCTCCATGCCCGCAGGCAGATGATGGCTTATCTGTACAACACTCCCCTGCCCAAGAAGGACAAGGAGAGCAAGAGCGAGTATGCCGAGCGCGCCAAGCAGACTCCCAACCCCGTGGTTGAGAAGCTGTTCCGTGAAATCGCACCCAAGTACGATGGACGCAAGGGCGGCTACACCCGCATCTACAAGCTGGGACCCCGTCGCGGCGACGCTACCGAGATGGCAGTTATCGAGCTTGTTTAATAAAGTAAGCTGACAAATAAAAATTATCGGGTCGTTTACACAGCGGCTCGATTTTTTGATATAACAGCGGTAAAATTTAACACGCATTGGAGAGATTATGTTTTTTGCAATACTTGCTATCGTTTTGACCGTGCTTTTCATGTGCATACCCGTTGCGGCGCTGGTGGTGGTGCACCGCTCAAGCGTTAAACTGATGAAGCCGCTTGGCGCGGGCATAACGGCCATACTTGCATCCTCCGTAATAAGCGCGGCGGTGCTGCTGCTTTATGAGGACGGAGGGGTAGCCTTTTTGCAGACGGGATGGGCAGCCGCGATACGCTGGACACTGCTTGGCGCGGTGGAAGCGATGGCGCTGTATGCTATATATAAGGCGGTTTACAAGGGCGGGATAAGCCTTATGGAAGCGGTATGCGTAAGCGTGGGCATGTGTATACCCATGCTGTACAGCCGCGCGCTGAGCGTTGTTATGACGCACATACAGCTTGCGCAGCAGGGCGTATCCGCAACGGACGGTTGGCAGTTTTTCTATCTTACGCTGCCGTCCGTAATAATGGTATTCTTCCAGCCGATCATGGCCATATTTATGGCGATAACCATGCGGCGCGGCAAATGGTACATAGGCGCGGCGGCATACGCCGTGATGAGCGCGCTGTGCTACAACATGAACGATATTTGCACCGTGCTCGGCGCGGGTGGATGGCTGAAGATAGTGATATGGATAATTCTGCTTGTGGCGGCGCTTATGCAGGTATATTACATAAAGCAGCACTATAAAGAATTGCCGCAGCCCGCGATGAAGGCCAACGGCGCGCACACGCGGCTGAAGGACGACAAATATGCCTGGCCGGACGATTCCGCGTTCTTTGACGGGGAAAAGCCGAAGCAGATACATAACGGCGGCAAAAAGAAGAAATGACCGATATGCAATGGGGAGGGCATCAGCGCCTCCCCATCATATTGCCCAAAAGCTGGGCAAGCATAAGCGGATTCATGCCGCCGCCGGATTGGCCAAGCGGGGAACCGCCTTTGCCCATGCCGCCAAGGCTGCTCAAGAGCTGCATTAGCTGCATGGTATCGCCCATGCCGCCCAGGTTGGGCATAGCCTGCGGGCCCTGCGCTGGACGTTGGGGCGGGGCGTACTGCGGGGGAGCATACTGCGGCGGTGGCGGGGCATACTGCCGCTGCGGCAGGGGAATATCCAGCATTTTTGCTATGTGCTCGCGCTCGCCCGGGGCGAGGAAAGGCTCCATTGCGCCAAGATATTCGGCCGCGCGGTCGCGTCCCTGTTCATTGCGTATGCGGGAAGCCATGGTATACGCGGGGGAATACTGCGCCCCCTGCTGCCGGTCCCGCTGCGGCTGCGGAATGGTATTGTTCAGCGTGCGCTGCATAATATGCCCCCCTTAAAGATATATCTATTCCAATGTATGCAAAAGGGCGGAATTTTGAACCAAGCCGAACCATTGAGGACGTTGCATCATATAAATAGGCTGAAGGGAGATGATGCAATGAAAAAGGATCTGAGAGGATACGGACGGGGAGAGCAGCGGCCGAACTACGAAAGCATGGCGCAGAACGCCATGAATTCAGCCGATCCCGAACAGCTGAAAAGCATGGAGGACGCGATGAACTACTACGGCGGCAAAAGCGAAGGCGAGCTGATGGAGGAACTGATGCGCGGCAAAAGCAGCGGCATGATAGACGAAGCGAAGCTGAACGACGTTGCGGCACGCATAGCGCCAATGCTCACGCCGGAGCAGCTTTCGCGGCTGAGCGCGGTCATGGAAAGGCTGAGGCAATAAAAAACGCCCTGCTGCGCGGATGAACGCGGGCAGGGCAGCTTAATATGGACAATATTCGGGACTATATATCCTTAGCGCAGCAGTAGAAGTCCGCATCGTATATATTCGCCCGGCCGCAGAGCCGGTAGCCGATGCGCTCATATATACTGAACGCGGTGGGATTATCCGTGGCGACCAGCAGCCAAAGCGCATCCGCGCCGCGGCGCTTGGCCTCCGCTTCGGCATGGTGCATCATATATTCGCCTATGCCGCGGCGGCGATAGTTCACGTCAACGCACAGGCGGCAAAGCATGCACGGGCGCTTGCTGTCCGGCCAGTTTGCGCCGGGCACGCCGAGCACGTCCTCAAATTCTTCGGGGGCGGTGGTGACGACGATTACTGAAACGAGCCTATTATCGATGAAATAGCCGAAAAGCTCACCAGCGGCGGCGTCCTGCTCAAATATATCCAATGTTGGGTAATCTTCGTCCCAATGGCTGAAGGTGGGCTTTATGCTGTCCGCAAGGGCGTTGGCAAGGGGCGCTTCTTCGCGCGAAAGGGCGCGGAACACGCCCGCATCAAGTTCAAAGGACAATGGGTATCACCTCTGTTTACAAAAAATCCACACTATAAATTCGCCATAGGCGCGGCTTTTCCTGCATGGTGCGTTGTGGCGGGGCGGGTATTGTGCTATACTTTATGGCATGGAAAAGAAATGGCAGCTTTGGGCGGGCATAGCATCGGCCACGCTCGTATCAATAATATTCATATGGCGAAGCCTTACGCGGAACGCTTCCGTGTTGGGGCTTATTGCGGGCGGAATAATGGCGGCGCTGTTTGCGGCGCTTATGGTTGCGCTGTGCGCGCGGCCCTTTGCGGCGCTGAAGGGCGGCCATTTAAGCCCGGACGAACTGCTTGGGGCAAGGAGCCTGAGGCGCAGCAGAAGGCACCCGTGGGGCGAGATAGTGCTGTTTGTGCTGATGACGCGCATTGCGGCGCTGCTGATAGGATATCTGCTTTACCGCTACGGCAGGGCGTATCCCGGCGGAATGTGGAACACGCTTGCAAGCGTATGGGAGCACAGCGATTCGCCAAGCTATCTTGGCATAGCGGAGCGGTGGTATGTTACGGAGGGCGACCCGCGGTTCCATATTGTATTCTTCCCGTTTTACCCGTGCGCCATATGGCTGTTTAACCTTATATTCAACAATTCGCTGATATCGGCAATGGTTGTATCGGCTGCGGCGTCGGCAGTAGGGGCCGTATTCGTATATGAAGCGGCGGCGCTGGACATGGAGCGTGACGCGGCGCTGAGGGCCGTAAAATACATGTTTGTATTTCCGGCGGCGTTTTTCCTTACCGCGCCGATGAGTGAGGCGCTGTTCATAATGCTAAGCGCGGCGGCAATATACTTCACGCGGAAGAAGCAATATCTTTGGGCATGCGTATTCGGCGCGCTTTCGGGATTCACGCGCTCGGTAGGCGGGCTGATAATTGTATTTATTGCCTGGGAAATAGCGGAAGATTTTATAACGGCATACAGAATAGGCACGATAAAGGAAGAAAAGCGCGCGCTTATACTCAACGCGCTGTGTCTGATGATAGTTCCGCTGGGGCTGATAGGCTATCTTTACATCAACTATGCCGTGACTGGGAACGCGCTTACGTTCATGAAGTATCAAAAGGAGCATTGGTCGCAGGGCTTCGGGCTGTTCTTTGAAACGGCGGCAACGCAGGTGGATGCGGCGGCACGCGCGGCGCAGCGCGGGAACACGGGCGAGCTGTGGGGACTTTGGATACCCAATCTTACGGCGAGCATAGCGGCGCTTATAATGATGCTGACCGGTGCAAAGAAGCTAAGGCCGGCATACACGTCGTATTTCCTTGCGTATTTTGCGGTGACATGCGGAGCAACGTGGCTTTTGAGTTCCCCGCGCTACCTTACGGCGTGCATACCGCTGATGCTTGCGGCGGCGAACGCAAGCGGCGAACGGCGCACGGACATTGCAATGACGGCTGCATGCACGATGATGCAGGCGGCGTATCTTTACATGTATGTGAACGGGTATTACGTTTATTGATAAAAAGCGACTCATTTCCACTTGAAATCCGCGCAAAATAGTTGTACTATAAAAAAGGCGCACATCGGAAGCAGGCTCAGCCCGCTTCCTTTTATTGTTTAATAGAGAGCTTTTCAGGAGGAAATGATGAGGCAGGGATTTGACAACGCGAAGTACCTTTCTATGCAGTCGGAGCATATATTGAGCAGGATAGATCAGTTTGGCGGCAAGCTGTATTTGGAATTCGGCGGCAAGCTGTTTGACGATTATCATGCATCGCGCGTGCTGCCGGGCTTTGAGCCGGACAGCAAGGTGCGTATGCTTATGCAGCTAAAGGACAAGGCGGAGATCGTTATCGCCATAAATGCATCGGACATAGAAAAGAACAAGGTTCGCGGGGATCTCGGCATAACATATGATTTGGATGTGTTAAGGCTTATCGACGCATTCCGCGCGATAGGGCTTTATGTTGGCAGCGTGGTGCTCACGCAGTACCGCGGGCAGAGCGTTGCCGATGCGTTCCGGCAGCGGCTTGAAGGGCTGGGCATCCGCGTATACAGGCATTATCCGATAGAGGGCTACCCGAGCAACGTGGAGCTGATAGTGAGCCCCGAAGGCTACGGCAAGGACGAATACATAGAAACCAGCAGGCCGCTGATAGTTGTTACCGCGCCGGGACCGGGCAGCGGAAAGATGGCGGTGTGCCTGAGCCAGCTTTATCATGAGCATCAGCGCGGCATAAGGGCTGGCTATGCTAAATTTGAAACGTTCCCGATATGGAACCTGCCGCTGAAGCACCCGGTAAACATTGCGTATGAGGCGGCGACGGCTGACCTTAACGACGTGAACATGATAGACCCGTTCCACCTGGAAGCTTACGGCGAAACGGCCGTGAATTACAACAGGGACGTTGAAATATTCCCCGTGCTTGCGGCGATATTTAAGCAGATATACGGCGAATGCCCCTATAAATCCCCAACCGACATGGGCGTGAACATGGCGGGCTGCTGCATAATAGACGACGAAGCCTGCCGCGAAGCATCTAATCAGGAGATAATACGCCGCTATTATGCCGAAATGTGCCAGCACAGGCAGGGCATGCGGGACGAAAGCACGGTGCAGAAGCTGCGCCTGCTTATGAACCAGGCGGGACTTACCGAGGCGGACAGGCCGGTGATAGCCAAGTGCCTTGAAAAGGCGGAGGCCACGGGACAGCCCGCGGCGGCATTGCAGCTGCCGGACGGGCGGATAATAACGGGCAAAACGTCCAACCTGCTGGGGGCGAGCGCGGCGCTGCTGCTGAACGCGCTGAAGGCGCTGGGCGGAATAAAGGACGACATGCACCTTATTTCCCCGATAATAATTGGGCCTATACAGGACCTGAAAATAAAGCACCTTGGCAACCACAACCCGCGCCTGCATACGGACGAGATACTTATTGCCCTTTCCATATGCGCGGCAACAAACCCCACGGCGGACCTTGCCATGCGGCAGCTTAGCAAGCTGAGGGGATGCGAAGCGCATTCCTCGGTAATTCTTTCCGGCGTAGACGTGGCAACATTCAGAAAGCTTGGCGTTAATCTGACCTGCGAACCACGATACCAGACCAAGAAGCTTTTCCATAAATAATATATAATTTTCTATTTAACAATGTTGCCACCATTTTGGTCTGAGTTTATGGTATGCTATAAGCAAAGGTTGGTGAATGAGATACGGACATGAATGTGCTGTTTTTTCTGAGGCCAAAGGTTAGCACGGCCTATATCTATTATGACAACACCCTGAGGCAGGGGCTTGAGAAGCTGAGACACTACGGCTATACCGCCATACCCGTTATAGACAGGGACGGCAAATACAGGGGAACCGTTACCGAGGGCGACTTTTTATGGAAGCTGACGGACGAATCCGCATGGGATAACCATGCGCAGGAGCGGCTGTATGTTAAGGACATACTCAAGGCGGACCGCAACAGGGCCGTTAACGTGAACGCATCGCTTGAGGATCTTTTCCTGATGGCGCGGAACCAGAACTTTGTACCAGTGACGGACGATTTAGGCTCTTTCATAGGCATTGTTACCAGGCGCGATATACTGCAATATTACTATAAACTTACTCATCCCGAAATCGCGCAGAAGCAGGAACAGGCCGCGGCGGCAAACGCGGAAGGGGCATAAACCGTGGGAGATTTTTACGAAGGACGCATATTCCGCCCGCCGAGCGAGGCATACAGCCTTATAGTACAATCCACCATAGGGTGTAGCCACAACCGCTGCGCTTTTTGCACAATGTATAAGGAAAAGCAGTTCCGCATAAGAAGCACGGAGGACGTTATAGCGGACCTTGAGAGCGCGCGCGGATTTGCAAGCAGCATAAAGCGAATATTTTTTGCCGACGGCGATGCGTTCATACGCAAAAGCGAGGAGCAGCTGAAGATAAGCGCGGCGGTGAAGCGCATATTCCCCGAATGCGAAAGGGTGAGCATGTATGCTTCACCTAAAAGCGTGCTTATAAAGACGGATGACGAGCTGAAGGCGCTGCATGACGCGGGCACGGAGCTATTATACATGGGCCTTGAATCGGGCGACGAGAACGTGCTCAGGCGCATAAATAAGGGCGCAACGGCGGAGGAAATAATACTTGCCGGTCAGCGGGCCAAGCAGGCGGGATTTGCTGTTTCGCTGACGGCGATACTGGGCCTTGCGGGGGACGAAGGCTCCGCCGCACACGCGAAGGCCACGGCAGAAGCCGTAAGCCGCATGAAGCCGGACTATTTCGGCCTGCTCTCGCTTATGCTTGAGCCGGGCTGCCCAATGTACGACGAATACAGGGCGGGTAGGCTGAAGCCTGTCGGGCCTGCGACGGCGCTTGAAGAATGCAGAATAATGCTTGAAAACATGGATAGCGAGGGCACGGTGTTCCGCGCGAACCATGCATCCAACTACATAAACCTTAAAGGAACGCTTAATACGGACACGCCGCGCATGTTAAGAGAGATTGACCGTGCGCTTAGCGGCCGGGCGCCGATAAAGGACGAAGCGTGGAGAAGATTATAAAACTATGCAACATAGGGGCGGCTTTTGCCGCCCTTGTGTGCGTATTTTGGCACAAGTTTGGGGATGCACCGTAAAGAAAGCGTTAAGATGACGCGCTAAGCCGTAAAGAGAGCATTTATTATGGCCTAAGTGGACAATATGCGGCATTGCAATAAAATGAAAATAGTTGTACATTTATAATACGAGGAAGCTATCATGGTAAAGGGGATACACATGGACTCGTCTGCGAAGAAGAAAAACGCGAAGTTAACCTGGCGCGACGTTGGAATAATGATCGGCACGTTAGCGGCGACAACGCTTCTGTGCTACGCGCTGAGACCGTTTGCAGGGGAAGAAAAGTTCGAAGCGATATTGTTCGTCGTGGCGGTGCTTATAATTTCCCGCTTTACGAACGGATATGTTTACGGCGTGGCGGCAAGCATACTGGGTGTGCTGATAGTGAACTGCATTTTTACATATCCGTATTACCAGCTTAACTTTACATTGACGGGATACCCGATAGCGATACTTAGCATGCTGTCGGCGGCCATGATAACGGGCACGCTGACCACAAGAATAAAAGAACAGGAACAATTAAAGATAGACGCCGAACGGGAGCGGACGCGAAGCAATCTGCTGCGCGCAGTTTCACACGATCTGAGAACCCCGCTGACAGCCATAAGCGGCGCGTGCAGCGTGCTGAAGGAAGGCGGAGATACGCTGAGCGAGCAGGAAAAGAACAAGCTGCTTAACCAAATAGAGGAAGACTCGCAATGGCTGATAAGATTGGTTGAAAACCTGCTTATAGTTACGCGGATAGACGCGCCGGACGGCGGGGCGAACATAGCAAAAGAAAGCGAAGTTGTTGAAGAGGTTGCGGCATCTGCGCTAACGCAGTTCAGAAAGCATTTCCCAAACGTGAAGGTGGAAACACATATGCCGGATGAGCTGCTGCTGGTTCCCATGGACGGGATGCTTATAAGGCAGGTAATTATGAACCTGTTTGAAAACGCGGCGATACACGCCGACGGCATGACGAAGATAACGCTAGACATATCACGCGAGGGCGAAAACGCCGTTTTCCGCGTGACGGACGATGGGCGGGGAATAGACCCGAACCTGCTGCCGCACATATTGGAGGGGGACTTTAAACGCAGCGTTGGCAGCAGCGAGGATAAAAAGCGAAACATGGGCATAGGCCTTAGCGTATGCAGCACCATAATAAGCGCGCATGAAGGAAAAATGCGGGCCTATAATGGGCAGAACGGCGGGGCTGTATTTGAATTCACGCTTCCGCTGGACATGGCGGAAATGGAACTGTATGACTATGACGAGCAACAGGAGGACGAATGAGCAATAAATACCTAATAGTTATAGTAGAGGATGAATATAATATCTCAAGCTTTGTGAGCGCAGTGCTTCAGGCCAATGGGTTCGACACAATGGTTGCGCGCAACGGGGCAGAGGCGATAATACTTATAACGTCGCATTGTCCGGATTTGGTGTTGCTTGACCTTGGGCTGCCTGACATGGACGGACAGGGGATAATAGAAAACGTGCGCGGATGGTCGAATGTGCCTATAATAGTGGTTTCCGCACGCACAAGGGAGCGGGACAAGGTGAAAGCGCTGGAATCGGGCGCGGACGACTATATTACAAAGCCGTTTGGCACAAGCGAACTGCTTGCCCGCATACGCACGGCGCTAAGGCATGTTCAGCTGAGGGAAGGCGAGCAGGCGCAGCGGCAGACAGGCGTTTTTCATACGGGCGACCTTGAAGTGGACTACGATAAGCGGCGCGTATATGTGAACGGGGAAGACGCGCATCTGACCCAAAATGAGTATAAAATAGTGGCGCTGCTGAGCAAATACTCCGGCCGCGTGCTTACATATGATTCAATAATAAAGCATATTTGGGGCCCAAACGCCAAACAGGGTAACCAGATACTGCGCGTTAACATGGCGAATATTCGCCGCAAAATAGAACCTTCCACTGCGGAGCCGCGCTACATTATGACAGAGATGGGCGTGGGCTACCGCATGGCGGAAGGCGAGGATTAAAAAGAAAATAACAGGGAGCAGCTGAGTTGAGGCTGCTCCCTTGTTTTTTATATTGCACTGCGGTTTATGGGCATGCTCATGCACCGGGGGCCGCCCCGCCCGCGCACAAGCTCGCCCGCGGGGACGAGATTCAGCTTTATGCCGGCCTTAATGAGAAGCTCGTTAGTAACCTCGTTGCGGTCATATACGGCAATGTTGCCCGGGGACAGCGTGAGCGAATTCGAGCCCATGTTCCAATGCTCCCGCGCGGCAATTATTGGATCGCCCCCGCCCATTTCAATGAACTTTACCGCGGGCAGGCCAAGGCAGCGGGCAAATATTTTATTCACCGGATCGGTAGTGCAGGAAATGGAAAGCTTCCCGGGCTTGCCGGTAAGCTCGTATACGTCAAACTGCTTTTCATATATGCAGGGGTGGGTTATGAACTTATCGTAATCCACCATTGTGCACAGCACGTCAAGGTGCATAAACTTGCGCGAGCGGGGATTGTTGAAAACCAATATGCGCTCAAATCCTTCCGCAAAAACGCGGTTGGCAAGCATTTCCACCGCGGCAATGTTCGTGCGCTCTCCACAGCCGATTGCAAGCAGCTTATCGGAAAGAATAAGCACGTCCCCGCCTTCCATATTATACCGCTGCTCATTATCATACCACAGCGGCACGGGAGAAGCGGTGAACAGGGGATGATAGTCGTGTATATAGCGGGTAAACAGCGTTTCACGGCTGCGGGAGGGCATGCTCATGCTGCTTATTACCATGCCGCCGCCAATGCACATGGACGTATCCCGCGTGAAGTAAATATTCGGCATTGGGTCGAGTATAAACGGATAAACATTGGTAACGTCAAGCGCTATGCGGTTGCCTGGAATGGCAGCAAGGTCGCGCGGGCATATGCCGCGGGCCACGGCATCGAACAAGTCGCTTGGAGATTTGGGCAAAAGATAGGCGCGTATGGCATCGCGCACGGCGTCTCCGGGGATGGGGCTTTGGGTTAAGAAATCCTCTATATATTGAAGCCTTAATTTATCGTTCGCAATAACTTCGCAGAAAAGGTCTTTAAGATAATATACGGCTGCGCCGTTTTCGCGTAAGATTTCGGCAAAGCGGTCGTGATCCCGCTGCGCCGCGGGAAGATAGAGCGTATCGTCTATGAGCATATCGTCAAAAAAATCCGGCGTGACTTGGTTCAATTCATCGCCCGGACGGTGCAGCATAACGGCGTTAAGCTTGCCTATTTCGGAAAATTGGTTTACAAATCTGTCCATGCGCCACCTCTAAAAATGCATAAAGTGTTTGTATATACATAATGTATATGCAATGCTATTATACAACATGAGCGGAGTATTGTCCATAGCGCAAAGGGGTGCAAATGAGTAAAAAGCGGCTGTTTTTGCCCTAAAACGGCATTGGATATAATATATTTGTCAAAGAAATGGCGAAATGCTTCCGCGGCCTTGTTTTGCGCACAAAATAAGAGTATAATTACTAACATAAGTCGGGGTTAGCCCGGCATAAGGAATATAACTATGTGTTAAGGAGAAAAGATATGGTTTACGACAGGATCTATAACTTCTCTGCCGGCCCCTCTATGCTTCCGGTAGAGGTGCTTGAAAGCGCAAGGGACAACATGCTCAACTACGAAGGCAGCGGCATGAGCGTAATGGAAATGAGTCACCGCTCCAAGGCTTACGACGACATAATCGTTAAGGCCGAATCCCAGATGCGCAAGGTAATGAACATCCCCGATAACTACAAGGTAATATTCATGCAGGGCGGCGCGACGCTTCAGTTTGCAATGGTTCCGCTCAACCTGATGAACAAAAACCACAAGGCCGACTATATTGTGACCGGCAATTTCTCCGGCAAGGCCGCCAAGGAAGCCGAAAAGTACGGCAAGGTAAACATCGCATGGACCGGTAAGGACATTGGCTTCTCCCGCATTCCCCGCCAGGAAGAGCTGAAGCTCGATCCCGAGGCGGACTATGTGCATATCTGCTTCAACAACACCATATACGGCTCCTGCTGGGATTATATTCCCGATACCGGAAACGTGCCCCTGGTCGCCGATATGTCCAGCTGCATAATGAGCGAACCCATAGACGTATCCAAGTTCGCCCTTATATATGCCGGCGCGCAGAAGAACGTTGCCCCCGCGGGCCTGACCATAGTTATAGTGCGCGAGGACATGCTGGGCAACGTGAACCCCATCACCCCCACCATGTGCGACTATACCATAAATGCAGAGGCCAAGAGCATGCATAATACCCCGCCCTGCTGGTGCATTTACATATGCAAGCTGGTAATGGATTGGCTGCTTGAAAACGGCGGGCTTGAGGCGCGCAAGGCCATAAACGAAAAGAAGGCCGCGCTGCTTTACGATTGCCTTGACCACTCCGATTTCTATACCACCACCATAGAGCCGGGCAGCCGTTCCAAGATGAACGTCCGCTTCAATACGCCCAATGCGGATCTTGACGCGAAGTTCGTTAAGGAAAGCGTTGCGGCCGGTATGTCCAACCTTAAGGCGCACCGCTCCACCGGCGGCCTGAGGGCGAGCATATATAACTGCATGCCCATGGAAGGCGTTGAATACCTTGTGAAATTCATGAAGAAGTTTGAAGCCGAGAACAAGTAATAAGGAGAAACGAAAATGAGGATACTTGCATCCGACGGAATGGATAAGAGCGCGATAGCGGCGCTGAAGGAAATGGGCCACGAGGTAGTGGAGCAGTTTTACGAGCCCGAAGAGCTGGCCGAACAGGTAAAGCAGTACGACATTCTGGTTGTGCGCAGCGCGACCAAGGTACGCAAGCCCATAATTGACGCGGCCAAGGAAACCGGCAAGCTGAAGCTGATAATCCGCGGCGGCGTGGGCGTGGACAACATAGACGTGGCTTACGCGGAAGAAAACGGCATACATGTGCGCAACACCCCGCGCGCTTCCAGCAACACCGTTGCGGAGCTTGCCCTTGCGCATATGCTTTCCGTTGCCCGCTTCATATCCATCGCCGGCCACACCATGCGCGAGGATAAGTGGGAAAAGAAAGCCTACAAGGGAATTGAGCTTGCGGGCAGGACGCTTGGCGTTATAGGCTACGGCCGCATTGGCCAGTCCCTTGGCGCGAAGGCGCAGGCGCTGGGCATGAAGGTGCTGGCGTATGATATATTCAAGGCGGAAGGCCTTGAGAACGAGAACATGAAGTACGTTGAAATGGACGAACTGCTCGCCAATTCCGACTTCATATCCGTACACACCCCCAGCATAGACGGCAAGCCCCTGATAAACGCCGATACCATCGCCAAGATGAAGGACGGCGCAATAGTTATAAACACCAGCCGCGGCAACAACGTGGACGAGGACGCATTGCTTGCGGCCCTTGAAAGCGGCAAGCTGCGCGGCGCGGGCCTTGACGTGTTCGCCGAAGAGCCCGCCAAGAACCATGCGCTTTACAGCCATCCCCATGTGAGCTGCACGCCGCACATAGGCGCGCAGACCGCAGAGGCGCAGAAGCGCGTTGGCGCGGAGATTGTTGACATAATCAAGAACTTCGCGTAAAGCAAAATACGGTACAATACAAAAGCCGCGGGGGATAACCCCTGCGGCTCTTTTACTGCACATCAGCTTAGATTTGCGGAACGAAAAACGATTTTACGGAGCGGAACGTGATATAGTCCGCCTTGGCTATGTATTGCTCAAAGGCCTGCTGTGCCGCCGCGTCAAGCTGCACTATTTCAACTATTACCGTATCGCTCTGCGGGTCGTAATTTGCGGAACTGAGGCGGATAATATCGCGCTGCTCCTTGGGCAGGGCCATATATTTTGTGTGTATGTTATGCGTTATGCCGCGCATATATTCGCCGTTTGCGTAGGAAGGCATTTTGGATGGCAGAATGTCTATATATGCCATGTCAACCTTGCCCGTGGCCTTCAGCTCATCGGCAATTTTGGCTATGTTCGCCGAGGACGATACGCGCACGCCGAGTTTGTCGGTTCCTATATACAAGCCCATATAAACATTTTTATAATTGGTGGTAAAGAAATCCTGCACATCTCTTACGTACTGCACTGCCACGTCATGCGCTTTAGCCTGCTTAAAATACTTTTTGTAAACAAAGGCGGTAGCGGTGTCAAATTTTATTTCCAACCATTTATCGTGTACCGCAACGACGGTCACATTATCGCCTTTATTCAGTTTCCAAAGCTTTGTTGATGCCGTGCTTGCCTCACTGCGCACGTTTACGGTGCTTTTGGCTGTCAGCACGGTGCCTGCGGCGATGGGCTTTTCGCGCGTGAGATACTTTGCGAAAACATAGCCTTCGGTATCGCCGCTTTTTACCTTTGCCCATTTGCCGGAGCGCTTGAGATATTCAACCTGCTCGCCTGTTTGCAGTTCGCGTATAACGTCGTATTGCGTGCCGGGGCCTGTGCGCATGTTCACGGGCTCCGTGGCGTAGCGGTAATCATTTTCGGCGGCAAGCACGCCAAGCGGCAGCGCAGCAAGCGCGAATAACAGTACAAGTATCAATGAAATATGCTTTTTCATGTGGGTACCTCCTTTGAAATTATTTGGATAAACTATGCCTGCACAATGTGAATGGGGCGAAAACACCTGTTCCGCGCGAACCGTGGCTTTTGTCCGCCATATTCTGTTTTGCGCTGCGTTTATTGACCTACTGCTGTGAATAAATTCATAGCCCACCCATTCGGACTATGAAGCAACTATGATATAAATATAATAAAATAAAGGGGCAGAAGTGTCAATGAATAGGGATATTAACATTCTGTGAACAATAAAAAATGGCGCAGGAAGCGCCATTTTAACGTAAAATACCGTTATTTTCCGCAGTTCTGCTGCCAGCGCCAGCCGTCGCGGCACATATCCTGCAATGTTTTTTCCGCGCGCCAGTTCAGCATGCGCGCCGCCTTTTCGGTTCCGGCGTAGCAGGTGGCTATATCGCCTGCGCGGCGCTCGGCTATGCGGTAGGGTATCTTTATGTCGTTGGCCTGCTCAAACGCGTGAACAAGCTCCAGCACGCTTGTGCCTTTGCCCGTGCCGAGGTTGAATATTTCCGTGCCCTTGTGATTAGCCGCGTATTTCAGCGCAGCCACATGCCCGCGCGCAAGGTCCACAATGTGTATATAGTCGCGTACGCCCGTGCCGTCCGGCGTGGGATAATCGTTGCCGAACACGCTCAGCTCCTTGCGTATGCCCGCGGCGGTCTGCGTAATATACGGCATAAGGTTATTGGGAATGCCGTTGGGCTTTTCGCCTATAAGGCCGCTTTCGTGCGCGCCTATGGGGTTGAAATATCTGAGCAGCACAACGCTCAGGCTCTTATCCGCAAAGGCCGTGTCCTTCAATATTTCCTCTATAAAATACTTGGTTTTGCCGTATGGATTGGTGCAGTCGCCCGCGCTCATGTCCTCGGTAAAGGGCGCTGTGTGGCTGCCGCCGTATACCGTGGCGGAGGAGCTGAAAACGATGTTTTCGCACCCGTGCGCCTTCATTTGCTCAAGTATGGTAAGGGTGGTGTCAAGATTGTTGCGGTAATACCTGACGGGTTCGCTTACCGATTCGCCAACGGCCTTGAACCCGGCGCAGTGTATGACCGCATCGATGGCGTTTCCTTCAAAAATGCGGCTGACCGAAGGAGCATCGGCCACGTTGATCTCATAGCACGGTATGCGCTTAGAGGTTATTGCATAAAGCCTATCGATAACATCGGACGAGCTGTTGCTGAAATCGTCCGCAATTATGGGGTCAAGCCCCGCGTTTATCAATTCAACCGCAATGTGCGAACCAATGAAGCCCGCGCCCCCGGTAAGCAAAACAGACATAATAATATAATCCCCTTTGACTGTTTATTTGTGCATATATTATATCAAAACAGGCGCGCAGGCACAACGTGCGGTTTGACTTAGCGCAAACGGGCTGATATAATGTAGAATAATCGCATAATAGGCGCATTGGCGCAGTCACAGGGAGGGGAAACTTGTGTCGAGATCGCGTTACAGGGGTCTTGTCGTGCTGCTGATGGATGTGTGCTTGATTTTTTTTCTTCAATTTTGCCATGTTCTTCAGCTATCTGACGGATGGTAACATCCAGCTTTACAATTTGGTAATGCATATCGGCTTGCTTACGGTATGCGTGCTGGTATTTCAACTTTGGTTCAAAACGTATGATACGCTGTGGCGCTATGCCGAAAGCCAGGAATATCTAACGCTGCTCAAGGGCATGGGCTGCGGCTTTTTGCTGTACTCTGCGGTAAATATTATACTCGGCACCAGCTTCATTTGGATAAGCGAGGCGCTCAAGGGCACGGCGCTTGCGCTTATAGCCATGCTTGCCATAAGATTTTTATATCGCAAATACAGGCGCAGGGTGACAAGCATAGGCGCGGGCGTGCAGCGCTACACCGCCATAATAGGCGCGGGCAGCGCGGGCGTGGCACTGCTTGGAGAGCTGAACGACAACGTGTACGGCACATATAAGCCGTATTGCCTTATTGACGATTCACGCGAAAAGCAGCGCAAGCGCATACACGGCGTTAGCGTTATAGGCCCTATCGACAACACGGTTGAGCTGCTTGCAAACACGCCCGTTACGGACATAATACTGGCCATAAACAACACCACGACTGAAAGAAAACGCGAAATACTGGACATATGCGCAAACACGCGCTGCCGCGTGCATATACTGGGCGATCCTGTTACGCAGGTTGAGGGCGATGCTTCCGGCAAAAAGAGCCTTTCTTCCGGCATGAGGGAAGTGCAGATAGAGGATTTGCTGGGCCGCGAACCGATAAAGCTTGACAACCAGCGCGTGAATGAATTCGTGCGCGGCAAGGAGGTGCTGGTAACGGGCGGAGGCGGTTCGATAGGAGCCGAGCTTTGCCGCCAGATAGCGGCACAGGGGCCGAAAAGGCTGATAATACTGGACATTGCGGAGAACACGACGTATGAACTGCAAAACGATCTTGTACATCTTTACGGGCGGGATTTTCCGCTGAGCGTTGAAATAGCATCCGTGCGTGACAAGGCGCGCATGGAGCAGATATTTGCAAAATACCGTCCGCAGCTTGTGCTGCACGCGGCGGCGCATAAGCACGTTCCGCTTATGGAGGACTGCCCGGGCGAAGCCATAAAGAATAACGTTTTCGGCACATATAACGCCGCCTGCACCGCGCGTGAGTTCGGCGCGGAAAAGTTCGTGCTGATATCAACGGACAAGGCCGTGAACCCGACAAACGTTATGGGTGCAACAAAGTGCCTGTGCGAACAGGTGCTGCAATCCTTAAACGGTGGAGAGACGGAGTTCGCCGCGGTGCGCTTCGGCAACGTGCTTGGCTCAAACGGCTCCGTAATACCGCTTTTTAAGAAGCAGATAGCCTACGGCGGGCCGGTAACGATAACGGACAGGCGCATAATACGCTATTTCATGACGATACCGGAGGCGGCGCAGCTGGTGCTTGAGGCCGGCTCCTTTGCGCACAGGGGAGAGGTTTTCGTGCTGGACATGGGCGAGCCGGTGAGAATAGCTGATTTGGCGGACAAGCTGATAAGGCTTTCGGGCTACGTTCCTGGAAGGGACATAGAAATAAAAGAAGTGGGGCTCAGGCCGGGCGAGAAGCTTTATGAGGAGCTGCTGATGTCCAACGACAATCTGCACAAAACCGAAAACGAAAAGATATTCGTTGAGGAACGCCCCGCCGTGGACGAGGAAATGATGAAGCGCAGGCTGGATGAGCTGGAGGCAACGGTTGCGCACGGCAATAACGAAGAAATACTTGCCTCGCTGCATAAGCTGGTGCCCACGTACAGAAGGCCCGAGGAGGTAAACAAAAACGCCGAGCAGGTCAGCGCGCAATGCGCCAAGGCCAAATGCCGCTCGGTAGGAGTTGCAATATGATAGATATACACAGCCATATACTCTTTGGCGTGGACGATGGCGCGGCAACGCGGAGGATAGCCTGATAATGGCGGAAACGGCAGCGGAAAACGGCGTTAAGCAGATGATAATGACGCCGCATTGCTGCGAGGCGGACGGCTTTGCCAATTTCAACACGGCGGAACTTACGGCAAGGTTTGATTCCATGCGCGCCATGATGAAGGAAAACGAAATACCGCTCAAGCTTTACAACGGCATGGAGGTATTTTCAACGCCAAGGCTGGGCGAGCAGATAGACGAGGGGAAGCTTATAACGCTTGCGGGGTCAAAATACCTTCTGATAGAGTTCGCGTTCGGCGAGACGGACGAATTTATGGAACGGAGCCTGCAAACGGTGTTTGAGCGCGGACTGATACCCGTTATTGCCCATCCGGAACGGTATTATTTCATTCAGGATGAGCCGGCGTTCCTTGAACACTGCGCGCTGTGCGGCGCGGTTGTGCAGCTGAACAAGGGCAGCCTTACGGGCATGTTTGGCAGGCACGCGAAAAAGACGGCGCGCTGGTGCCTGGAGCACGGGTGCGTGCACGTAATTGCAAGCGACGCGCACGGCCCATATCGCCGCACGACCAAGCTGAACGACGGTTACGACGTGGTTGCGGAATACTACGGGCAGGACGCGGCGGAGCTGCTGTTTTCGGAAAATCCGGCGGCCATAATAAACAACGGCGAAGTATATGCGCTGGCAAGCGAATTTTGACCCAATGCGGAGGGATAATAACGCACGATGAAACGGCTTCATATCACAATGCTTATTCTGTTCATAGTTTCGGCGCTTCTGCTGGGGGGAGCTATACTTTATAAGCATTACACTACAGATACTACAATGCCGGAAATACGGGTGGCTGAAGAACCGCTCAGCATTTCCATTGCGGACGGCACGGATGCGCTTATGAGCGGCGTTACGGCATACGACGCAAAGGACGGCGACATAACGGACAAATTGATACTGCAAAAAATTGAAATGGGCGAAGGCGGCGAGGTGAATGCGACCTATGCCGTGTCCGATAACGACAGCCATGTTGTTACCCGCACGCGCACAATAATATATACCGATTATGTTCCGCCGCGCTTTTCGCTGAGCAAGGAATTGCGCTATGCCCCGACGGGCAGCATACAGGTGCGAGACAGGCTTACAGCGTACGATGTGATAGACGGCAATATAAATGACCGCATAAGGATAAACACAAATAACCTTTCGCCTTATTACGCAGGGCTTTATCCCGTTACGTTTGAGGTGACGAATAGTCTTGGCGATCATGTTTCGCTTACGCTGGAGGTTGAAATAAGAACCATTGCCGATAATGAGCCTGTTATAACGCTTGATACATATCTTGTGTATATGACGGCGGAGGAAGCGAAGTCCTTTAAGCCGATGAACTATGTTAAGGAAGTTATAGGCGCGGAAAAGAGCGCCGTATATGCCGACAAATCACGCCTTAAAGAGGGCGTGAACCGCATCACTTATTCCTGCCGCAACGAAATAGGCGTGCGCGGCAGCGTGGTGCTGTATGTTGTTGTGGAATGAGCGGGAGGGCAGCAATGGAAGAACATGCATCAAATCGCTGGACGGATTACAGCCTTGTCTGCATCATCCGCCGCATAGTTAAGGAAATACCCACAGTTATCGCCGCGGGACTTATCGCGACAATGCTTACGGTGGCCTATCTTCAGGTATTTTATAAGCCGCAATATACCGCCAGCACAACCGTTGCCGTGGGCATGAAGAACGCGAGCTATACCTCCGTTTTTTCAAACCTTTCAAGCACGTCCGAAATGGCGGGCACTTTCACAAAGCTTTTTGACAGCACAATGTTTTCAACCATATCAAAGGAAAAGCTGGGCGTTGAAAAGCTGAACGGCGAACTTGAGGCGTTCGTAGTGCCGCAGACTAATCTTATGACGATGCGCGTAACTGCGGATAACCCGACGGATGCGTTCAAAACGCTCAGATTCCTGCTGGACAATTATTCGGCTGTATCCGATTATGTGTTCCAGAACGTTGTGCTGAGGGAGCTTGATCCGCCGTCCGTGCCCAAATCCCCGTCAAACCCGCTGCAGCTTCGCACGGCGATAGAGCGCGCGTTCATAATAGGCGCGGCGGCAATGGCATTGGCGCTTATAGCATCAATACTTCTTGCGGACAGGGTGCAGACCACCTCCGCCGCAAGGCATAAAATAGACGCAAAGCTTTATTGCACCATTCACCACGAAACAAAGAACAAAACGCTGCGCACAAAGCTGAAAAAGACCACGAAGGGCCTGCTTATAACCAACACCACCGCAAGCTTTAACTTCAGCGAGGAAGTGGCGAAGCTTGCCTCCCGCGTGTCCCATGCCGTAAGGCGGGACAAGAAAAACGTTATACTCGTCACAAGCGTTGCGGAAAACGAGGGCAAGTCCACCGTTGCCGCAAACCTTGCCATATCGTTGGCGCAGAAGGGCGGCACGGTGCTGCTGATAGATGCGGACATGCACAAGCCTTCGCAATATAAGCTGCTGGGCGCGGAAGTGAAAACCGAACTTGCGGACATGATACGCGGCAAATGCGGCCTTGAAACGGAATACATAGAAAAATACGGCGTGAACGCGATGTTCTCATCCGCGGTGCAGAACGACGCGGCGGAGCTTATATCCTCCGGCGCCATGCGAAGCATGATGAAGGAACTGAGTGCGGCAACGGATTATACAATAATCGATTCGCCGCCAATGGCAATGTTTTCCGATGCCGAAATGCTGGCGGACATAGCGGATCTTTCGCTGCTTGTCGTGCGGCAGGACTGCGTGAGCGCGGGCAGGATAAACGACGCCGTGGATATGCTTAACCAAAGCAAGGCGCACCTGCTGGGCTGCGTATTCAACGACGTGCGCGTAACGCCCATAATAGGCAGCCGCGCGGGTTACGGCTACGGCTACGGATACGGCTATGGCTACGGTTACGGCCGCGGCTACGGCGGATATGGCTACGGCGAGAGGAACGCGAAGGGCGGCAGGAGCAGCCGCCGGCATACGGAGGAAGCCAATGGAAGAAAAGAAAATTGACCGCCGGGATGAAGGCGCAATAGATATATCGCGGCTTTTGCAGGAGTTCCTTCCGGTACTGAAAAAGTTGTTTTGGATACCGCTTGCGCTTGCGGCGATAGTAGGCGCGCTATGGTTCGCCAAAGGATATTTCAGCTATACGCCCATGTACGCATGCGAAGTTACGTTCACCATTCAGGTATTCGCATCCGGCAACACGGAGCAGAGCAGCGGATACAGCTATTATAATAAGGCCACGGCGGAGCAGCTGGGCAAAACGTTCCCATACCTTATCCAGTCCGACCTTATGTATTCAAAGCTTAAAAAAGAGCTTGGTGTGAGCGTTATAAACGGCTCTATAACGGCCGAGACTATGGACAATACAAACCTTTTCACCATGCGTGTTACAAGCAGCAGCCCGCGCGATGCGAAGGCGATACTTGAGGCGGTGATAAAGGTTTATCCGGAGGTTGCGGATTACGTTATAGGCAGCACCACAATGAATCTTTTGACGGATTCTGTGGAACCGACCGTGCCGTATAACAGCTTCAGCCCCGTAAAAACGTTCATAAAGGGCGCGATAGTGGGGCTGATAATAGGCTTTGTTTTCCTTATGCTCTGTGCGGCGATAAGAAACACCGTGCGCGAGCCGGACGATATACGCATAAAGCTGAACCAAACCTGCCTTGCCACGCTGCCCAAGGTAACGTTCAAAAAGCGCAAGCAGCATAACGTGAATACGCTTTCAATATTGAATAAGCGCGTATCCGGTTCCTTCCAGGAAAGCATACGCAGCCTGAGAATAAAGCTTTTACGGCGGCTTGAAAGCGGCAAATGCCACGCAATACTGGTAACCAGCACAATGCCGGGAGAGGGCAAAACCACCGTTTCAACAAACCTTGCGCTGGCGCTTAGCAAAAACGGCGCGCGGGTAATCTTGGTTGATATGGACCTGCGCAGGCCCAGCGTTAAAAAAGCGCTTGGCATAACCACGCCGTCCAACGGACTGGTAGAGCTGAGAGAGCGCAAGGTGAAAAGCGTTGGCGAATGCCTGAGCGAAATTGAGGGCAGCACGCTGAAGCTGCTTGCGGGTGACGTGCCGCGCAAGAGCACGCGCCCGATAAGCGCACGCTGGCTGAAGAGCCTTATAGATACGCTGAGAGGTCAGGCGGACTTTATAATTGTGGATACGCCGCCGTGCGGACTGCTTGCGGACAGCGCGAATATTGCAAGCGCGGTGGACAGCGCGCTGTACGTTATAGGCGCGGGCGGGGTAGAGATATCGCAGATACTTGACAGCCTGCAGTTCCTTTCCGAAAGCGGGACAAGCGTTATAGGCTGCGTGCTAAACGGAGTTGAAACGCACCTTAGCGGCGGCTATGGCTACGGCTACGGCTACGGATACGGCTATGGCGGATACAGCTACGGCTATGGTTACCGCCACCGCGAGGATAGTGATAGCGCCGCAAATGCGCATGGGCGCGAAGCCGCGCACGATGCGGACGAGGCAGAAAGCGAAGAACGCGAGTAAGCAAAGAACAAAGCATTGGAGGGAAAACACGGTGGAGCCTGTTACACGGACCGTTGATACGGACAGCTATATGCGCGTGCTGAGCGGCCTTGTTGCAAAGGGCGAAACCGTGTGCCTTACAATAACTGGCGGCAGCATGACGCCGTTCCTTGTGCACGGGCGGGACAGCATACGCTTCGCTAAACCGAGCGGGCCGCTCAGGCGCGGGGACATGGCATTTTATCGCCGAAGAAACGGCCAATACGTTATGCACAGAATAGTGCGCGTGGATAGGCAGGGCAATTATTATGCCGCCGGAGACGCGCAGACAGAGATAGAAGGCCCGCTTGCGCCGGACATGGTGTTTGCCGTTGTGACGGACGTTTGCCGCAAGGGCAAATGGATAAAGGAAGGGAACCCTTGGTGGGACTTTTTTGCCGGGCCGTGGGTGGCGCTTATAAAGCTGAGGCCGCTTATGCTCAAGCTGAGCTTTATTGTGCCCAAGGGATTGAGATAGACCGGAACGAAAGGCGGCGGAGCGATGGAGCAGAACAAGCCCAAACGGAAGGTGCTTGGGTCCGAGGCGCTGGGCGAATTGCTTGGCCGCATGAAGGACGGCACGTTTAAGGACATTATAAACGACTGGAAATGGATAGCGGCATACACGCGGCGCTACCGCGCGGCGGTGATAATATATACGCTGCTTGGGATACTCAGCGCATCGTTCGCGCTCGTTTCCGCAGTTGCAAGCAAATATACCATTGATATAATCACCGGGCACGACAGAGCGCGGCTGTGGTTCGTTATAGCGGTAATGATAGCAAGCTCGGTCGTGAGCGTTGCGCTAAAAAGCACGGTTTCAAGAATATCCGCCAAGGTTTCGATAAAGGTGAATAACGATATTCAGGCCGAGGTATTCGATAAAGTCATACGCGCGGACTGGAACACGCTCAACGGCTACCAGGGAGGGGATCTTCTTAACCGGCTGAACAGCGATGCTTATACCGTTGCCGGCAACGCAATAAGCTGGCTGCCTGATTTGATAATAGCAAGCTACACGTTCATAATAACGCTGCTGTCAATAATGTATTATGATGCGGTGATGGCGCTGCTTGCGCTTTCGAGCGCGCCGTTTTTGATTTTCAGTGCAAGGCGGCTGATAGGGCGCATGCGCAGCTTCGGCCAAAAGGTGCGGGAACTGAACAGCGGCATGATGGCGTTTGAAACGGAAACGTTCAATAACCTTGATTCAATAAAAAGCTTCGGCATAACCGATAAGCAGAGCGAAGGGCTGCGCCAAATGCAGGGCGAATATAAAAAAGTGAGCCTTGATTATAATCTGTTCAGCATCAAAACCGAGGCCGTGCTTTCGCTGATAGGCTCCGCCGTGCAGATGGCGGCGTTCTGCTATTGCCTGTATCTGCTGTGGAACGGGAAGATACTTTACGGCACGATGACGCTTTTCCTTTCGCAAGGGGCAAAGCTTTCGTCCGCGTTCAATTCGCTTGTAAAAACCGTGCCTGTGTTCCTTAATGCGTCCGTTTCGGCAACAAGGATACGGGAGCTTATGGCAATGCCGCCGGAGGAATGCGGCGCGGGGGAGGATACGCTCAACGCCGCGCGCGGGCTTACGGTGCGGCTGGAGGACGTTTCGTTTGCATATAAGGCGGGCGAAACCGTGCTTGACAAGGTGAATTTCGCGGCTGCCCCGGGCGAGATAGTGGCCGTGATAGGCCCATCCGGCGGCGGGAAAACCACGATGGTGCGCATGATTCTTTCGCTTATACGGCCGCAGAAGGGCCGGGCGGAGCTGAGCGACGGCTACGGCCGCGCGCAGGAGATGAATGCCGCGCTGAGGGGCTTTTTCTCATACGTTCCGCAGGGGAATACGCTTATTTCCGGCACCATTGCGGATAATCTGCGCATGGTGAAGCCGCAGGCTTCGGATGAAGAAATTGAAGCGGCGTTGAAAACGGCGTGCGCATGGGAATTTGTGAACAGGATGGAGAACGGCGCCGATTCATCCGTTGGCGAACACGGGCACGGGCTTTCCAAAGGGCAGGCGCAGCGCATAGCCATAGCCCGCGCGGTGCTCAGAGATGCGCCCATAATGCTGCTTGACGAGGCCACATCCGCGCTGGACGTTGCAACGGAGCGGCAGGTGCTGCGCTCCATAATGCTTGCGCACCCGAACAAAACCTGCATAGTTACGACCCACCGGCCGAGCGTGCTTGGTATGTGCAGCAGGGTATATAGGTGCATGGAGGTACGGTTGAGGAAATAGACGCGCGGACAGCCGAAAAGCTGACGATGGATTATTAGATTTTCGGCCCGATTTTAGCAAAAAACAGCTTGTTTTTTTGTCCCGCGTGAGCTATACTATATCTATCCGCAAGGAAACCTTTATCAGGAGGGGATTGTTATGAAAAAGTTCTTTGCAGTAGTGTTGGCGCTTGCATTGGTGTTCAGCCTTGCTTCCGTTGCGTTTGCTGATACCGAAGTTATCAGCCCCGAGCATGGCAATACCGATGTTTCCAGCGATCCTACCTCTCCGCAGACCGGATATGATTTCGGTATCGAGAGCATAGTGCTGCTGGCCGTGCTTTGCGGCGGCGTGGCGCTGTATGTAGGCAGGAAGGCCAACGCCTAAGCTGAATTTGCATCACAATCAAAACAGAGCCTCATAAATGCGTAGTTTATGGGGCATTTTTTTACCGTTTGAACGAGGGGGAGCCAAATGAAAAAATCGGTTAAGATAATACTTGGTATTATATCCGCCGCAATGGCAGTCGTTTGCGTGCTGTGCATACTTTATATTGTGCAGTATGTGCGCGGGAATAGCCTTAACGACAAGCTGGCTAACGACATTGCATCGGATATGACGGTTGCCGTGCCGAAGGCGGACACAGCGGAACCGGAAGAAACTGCCGCGCCGGACGCTGAACCGCAGCCGGACGCAGCGGATGCGGAGCCGAAGAAGAAATTCCGCAGCATAAACTTTGGCGCGCTTACGGAACTGAATCCGGACATTTACGCATGGATAGATATGCCGGGCAGCATAATAAATTACGCCGTGGTGCAGAGCGAGGATAAGGACGAGTTCTATTCAGATCATGCCGTTGACGGCAGCTATTATTCCGGCGGCAGCATATTTTCGCAGCGCTATAACAAGCGGGACTTTTCGGATCCCGTCACCGTGCTTTACGGGCATAACAGGAAAAACGGCACCATGTTCGCCACGCTTAACGACTTTGCAGACCCCGCGTATTTTGAAGAACACAGAACTGTGTATATCTATATGAGCGACGCTATATATGAATACACCGTTTTTGCGGCCTATCCGCACAGCAGCGAGCATCTGCTCCTTTGCCATGATTTTACGGATGAGGATGAGTTCAACCGCTATTTTGACAAGCTGGCAGACGGCGTGAATACGAATTACGACCGCGAAATGTTCCCCGCGTTTGGCGATAAGGTGCTTACGCTTTCAACATGCTATAAGCAGAACCGCATGCAGCGCTATCTTGTGCAGGCCAAGCTGACCGCGCAGTATTCGCTGCTTGACGCGCAGGCGGAGTAATATACATGGAAAATACGAACGCAAAAAAACGCAAACGGCTGAGCCCGATATTACTGATATTCATAATACTGGCGGCGCTTACGGCGGCGCTGGTGTGCGCGGCGCTTATAATATGGCTGAGCGGGCGAGCATCGCTGAACAATAAGGAAACCAAGGCGCCCATGCTTGTTGAGGTTCCCGCATCGGCAGAACCGGATGAGAACGGCAATATTGCCGAACCCACGCCCGCGCCTACGCCGAGCGTGCCGATAGATTACGATATCACCAGCGGCGGGCGGTATTATAAATACAAAGATGGGCTTATAAATTTGCTGTTCATAGGTGTGGACTCCAACAAAAAGCCCAAAGAGCCGCTGAAATACGGCAACGATAACCAGGCGGACGTTATAATACTGGCCTCGCTTGATACGGTGAACGACAAAATGTCGCTCATAGCCGTCAACCGCGATACCATGTGTGACATGGCAATACTGGATAAGGACGGCAACACGGCGGGCGTAGGCCGCGCGCAGATAGCCCTTTCGTATTCATACGGGGATGGGCTGAATGTAAGCTGCGAACTTTGCAGGGAGGCTGTGTCCGCGCTGTTCTACGGATTGCAGATAGACGGCTATGCCGCGTTCTATATGGGCGGCGTGGCGGATCTGAACGATGCGCTGGGCGGTATAACGGTTACGATAAAGGGGGATTATCCGTTCAGCAACATGCCCGGGTGCAAAAATATGAAGGAAGGCGCGGAGGTAACGCTCACCGGCAAGCAGGCCGCGGCATATATCCGCAGCCGCCAGCTTACCGAAACCGGCAATGCGGAGCGCATGGCGCGCCAGAAGCAATATCTGCTTGCAATGATACAGACCGCGCGGCAGAAGGTGGCGGAAAATCCGGCGTGCGTGCTGAACATATATTCTTCGCTGAGCAAGTATATACTGAGCGACCTTGACGTGAGCGAGCTTACATATCTCGCTACCGAGGCGGCGGGCATGTCCTTTTCCGGCGACATATACAAGCTTGAAGGTGAATCCATAGTGAGCGACGAGGATCACGTTGAGCTGACGCTTGATAAGCAATCCGTATTTGATACAATGATAGAGGTCTTCTATCAGGACGTTACGCCGCAGGAGTAAAAGCAAAAGCGGGAATTTAACACCCGCTTTTTTGTTGATTTCACGGCTGTACACATTTATAATATAATTGATGGAGAATGCATTTGAACAAACCGGCGCAATAGTCGCCGCAATACGCCGCGCCCTGCCCACGGGCGAGCGAGAGCAGAAGGCAGCGCAGCTGCCCGCGCTTAACCTTGCCTTTATAGGGGACACGGTTTTTGATCTGTATGTGCGCACGCTGCTGGTAACGCAGGCGGACGCGAAGGTGCATGAGCTGCACCTGATGAGCGCAAAGCGCGTATGCGCCAAGGGGCAGGCGGAGGGCTTCCGCAAAATAGAGCCGCTGCTTGACGATGAGGAGATGGGCGTATACAAGCGCGGGCGCAATTCGCACCTTGGCACGGTGGCCAAGAACGCTACCATTTCAGATTACCGCACGGCCACGGGGCTGGAGACGCTGATAGGGTATTTATATCTTAACGGCCGGGATGAAAGGCTTACGGAGCTGATGAAGCTTATACTTGAATAAACAGCAAAACGGAGGATAAACCAATGCCGCAAAGAAATATGGAGGCGCTGCTGCTTTGCCATACGCCAGAACCCGAAACGGCAATAGCTTTGGCGGGCAGACTTTGTTACAGCGATAGCGACATTCTTTCGCTCAAGGACGCCGTGCAGGGCAAAAGCGAAAGCTTTGTTAAAAAGCTTATATCGTTGGGGCATCTTTCCCCGATAGAGCATGCATCGTTCACCTTTGCGGCGCAGGGAGTGAGCCGCGCGCTGCTGGCGCAAATAACGCGCCACCGCATAGCAAGCTTTTCCGTGCAGTCCCAGCGCTATGTTAAAAAGGATGCGCTTGACTATATCGTTCCCCACAGCGTAAAGGCGCTTGGAGAGGAAGCGGAGCTTGAATACATTTCGCAGATACAGCAGTGCGAACAATTCTATCAGCATTGGCTTTCGCTCGGCATTCCCGCGGAGGATGCGCGCTTCATGCTGCCCAACGCCGCGGAAACGCGAATGGTATTCACAATGAACGCGCGGGAGCTTATGCACTTTTTCAACCTTCGCTGCTGCAATAGGGCGCAGTGGGAGATACGCGCGCTGGCATGGGCAATGCTTGGCATGTGCATGCGCGAAGCGCCGTCGCTTTTTTCCATATGCGGGCCGTTCTGCGCATCAGGCGCATGTCCGGAGGGCAAAATGAGCTGCGGCAAGGCGGGCGAGGTACGCGAAAGGCTGGAAAAGCTTAAAGAACTGGCTGCGTCCGACACAAGCGACGCCGAAATATCGCGCTTTGCACGCGAAAACTGCATATAACAAGACAAATATTCAAGGAGAAATAAAAATGGCCCAGTATCATAACAGCCGCAACTATCGCCGCGATGAGCAGCGCAACGTGAACGAGGTGGTATTCCGCGACGGTATGCCCGTAACCTATTCCAGCCGCCAGGAGCGCGGCGGCAAGCGCCCCGAAGGCGGATATAATAAAGACGGAAAATCATTTAACCGCGGGAACGACCGCAGGGGAGCGGAGCAGAAGCCGTATTATAAGGACGGCGAGCAGAAACCGTATTATAAAAAGCGGGACAATGCCGAAGGCCGCTACGACCGCGCCAAGAAGGAAGATAATTATAAGGCAAAGCGCGAGGAAAACGCATATAAGGCCCGCGATAAGCAGGCGGAGAACGCGCCGCAGGCGAACGAGGAGCAGGATGAGCTGCCCTACCTTATAATGGGCCGCAATGCCGTGCGCGAGGCTGTGCGCAGCGGCAGGAGCATAGATAAGATACTGGTGACCAAAGAGATAGACGGTTCCCTCAGGGAGATAATCAACCTTGCGCGGGACAATAACATCCGCGTGGACAGCGTTGTGCGCGAAAAGCTGGACGAACTTTGCATGCCATTCGGTCACGGGCAGAAAACGGGCAACCATCAGGGCATAGTGGCAATGGTGCCGGGCGTTGAATATTGCGAAATAGCGGACATATTGAATTTTGCCAAAGAAAAGGGCGAAAAGCCGTTCATAATAATCCTTGACGGGATAGAGGATCCGCACAATCTTGGTTCCATAATAAGGAGCGCCGTTTGCGCGGGTGCGCACGGCATAATAATCCCGCGCCGCCGCGCCGTAAGCGTTACGGCAGCCGCCTGCAAGGCAAGCGCAGGCGCCGTTGAATACGCGCACATTGCCCGCGTTGCAAACATTGCCAACGCCATAGCCAGGCTGAAGGACGAAGGAATGTGGATAGCCGGCGCGGATATGAGCGGCACGGCGATGACGTCCGCCCGCATGGAAGGCGCGCTTGCGCTGGTGATAGGCAGCGAGGGGGACGGCATAGGCAGGCTGGTAAAGGAAAAGTGCGACTTCCTTGTGTCCATACCCATGTTTGGCCAAATAGATTCGCTCAACGCGGCGGTTGCTGCGGCGGTGCTTATGTTTGAAAAGCGCAGGCAGGACGGAATAAGGAAAAACTGATAAAAAGGACGAGGCATAGTGGAACACATTGACGGGAGCACAGCGGCGCAGCGCGCGGAAGAGCTGAGCGATGAAGAACTGATAGCCCTTTCGCGCAGCGGCGAAGCATGGGCAGAGGAAGCGCTGTGCGAACGGCACAAAAACTTGGTGCGCATAAAGGCGAGGCCGTATTTCCTAATCGGGGCGGACAGGGAAGATTTGCTTCAGGAGGGGATGATAGGCCTGTATAAGGCCGTGCGCGATTATGAACCGGGGCACGACATGAGCTTCCGCTCCTTTGCGGAGCTGTGCATAGTGCGCCAGATTATAACCGCAATAAAGCAGGCCACGCGCAAAAAGCACGTTCCGCTGAACACATATATATCCTTTTATAAGGCCACGGACGACGAAAACGAGCGCACGCTGATAGACACAATGCCGGCCGCGCGCACGGATAATCCGGAGGAGCTGATAATAAGCCGCGAAAGCATGTCGGACATGACAAAAATGCTGGATACCATGCTTACGCCGCTTGAAAAGGACGTGCTGGAGCTTTTCCTTGAAGGGCATAGCTATCAGGAGATTGCCGCCGCGCTCGGCCGCAGGCCGAAAACGGTGGATAATGCATTGCAGCGCATAAAGAAAAAGCTGGAAGCGTATCTTAAATCAAGAACTTGATAAATACGGATGTACCGCAAAAAAGCCTCAGCAGGAGATTTCCCGCCGAGGCTTTTATTCCATATACCGCTGCGCTTGGGTGAATTTGTTGGCGGCGAATGAAGCTATGCAAATGCACTACTCACGATAGGGGAGTAGTGCATATTCTTTGCTTCCTGAAGGTGCTTTATCGGTTTGGCAAACTGGAATTTGAAAACCACAATTTTATAAGTGGTTATTAACCCTCACAGGGTTTTAATAAAATCCTCCAAAAGCCTTGAAAATTAAGGGTTTATAGCAAAATGCTCACCTTAACTTATTATACGATTTCACACTGTTTTATTCTTCCCTTGGAAGCTGATAAGGGCAAACACAAGGGCAAGAAAATCTGATAACAAGATATAACAGAATGTGGCAATCGGAGAACTGCGACGTATGTGCGAATATATTATACTGGAGGATTTATTATATGGACAAGTACATTTTTGATAAAAGCAACGGTTTGTGGTATGAATTGCAGGGTGATTATTATATCCCTTGTCTGATACTTGCCGAAGAAGAAACACAGCCTATCGGCTTATGGGGACAACGCCACAAGCAGTATCTGAAAGAGCATAGGCACATTGTTTACACCACGATGCTGATTGATGGGACACTTAACCGCTATCTTGCAGATATTAACCAACAGGCGGAGCAAATGTTCCACAGATTGATTGAGGAAATGGTTCAAAAGCAGGGTGTGACAGAACAGTTAAAAGCAGAACAGCCTATGGAATGGATAGGATTGATGAATAACATACAAGCTTATGCAAGAGAAATTGTGAATAATGAAATAATTTTTTCATAGGATTAACGATACGAGGGCGAAGATGCTTCTACACATCTTCGCCCTTGGTTTTTTTATAGTCAATTTTTATTTCGCTTTGCGCAATACCAATAAAAATCGATGAATTTTTCCTTCAATACAACCGTTTTGCTCTAAAATTTGTTGTGCATACAGTAATCTGTTCTTGCAATTATCTACAGAGAAATTAGGAAATTCCCACTCTATAATATGCGCAAACCAAACAAGTGCACCTATATCAAAAAATTTGATTGGTCTGAAGCATTCCTGTGCATCCAAAATGTCAAAACCTACATCACAAAAACGTTTTTTAACTATATCAAGATACTGTTCTGGAAATGGAAGTTCAGTTTTTCCTAAGAGAAGCTCCACCAATTCACGGTCATTTTCAGCCCCAACCTGTTCAGTGATAAAAATTCCTCCACATTTCAAAACACGATGTATTTCTTTGGCATTAAAATCACCGTGACGATTAATGACAATATCAAATTCATAATCACCAAATGGCAACATATCCTTTCCATCACCTGCACGAAAATCAATACCGAGAGGGAGCAAGGTTTCTCT
>ERZ827150.113-NODE-113-length-127225-cov-123.622246_pt1 | contig 127225 bp, 110 predicted proteins | sample MGYA00519779_ERZ827150 | MGnify/ENA primary metagenome ERZ827150 (study PRJEB31778, sample SAMEA3449267) | human gut metagenome | biome: human gut; feature: human-associated habitat; material: faeces | place: United Kingdom | collected 2010/2012 ...
CGATAGCGAAAGGGCCTCGAAGGAGTGCCGGCCGGGAAGAGAGCGCCCCGCCCCGGGAATGGAGCGGGGAGGACCGGTCGCCGGGCGATAGCGAAAGGGCCTCGAAGGAGTGCCGGCCGGGAAGAGAGCGCCCCGCCCCGGGAATGGAACGGGGAGGACCGGTCGCCGGGCGATAGCAAAGAAGCGAGCAGGTGCCGGAGCAGAGGAGCAAGCAATCCCCGGAGCTGCACTGAGCCCCGGACGTCGGCCGCGACCATCCGGACCGGCAGCAAGGCTGCAAAAAGAAGCGGGAGCTTCGGACAATGTTCCGAAGCTCCCGCTTCTTTCCTCCTGCGCCGCAGCGCGTCACTACCGCTCCGACTGCCGCCCGGAGCTCTTCTCCGAGGGGGTCTCCGAGGGCTTCTTCCCGTCGGCCGCGCCCTCCGGCTCACCGGCCGACTGCTCCTCCGGAGTGGTCCAGCCGCCACCGAGCGCCTTGTAGAGATTCACCAGTGCCAGATGCTCGTCGCGCACGGCGTTGCTCACGCCAATCTGGGCGTCGAAATAACGCCGCTGGGCGTCGAGCACGTCGAGGTAGTTGATGCTGCCGGCCCGGTACTGCAGCTGCGCCAGGTCGACATACTTGCGGGCCGCATCGCGCAGGTTGGCCTTCAGCGTCGCCGAACTGCGGACGCTGCGGTAGGTCACCACGGCGTCGTTGACCTCCTTGAAGACCTCGAGCACCTTCTGCTCGTAGCCCAGCCGCGCCTGGTCGTAGGCCGCCACGGCGGCGCGGTAGCGCGCCTTCTTGCGCCCGAAGGCGAAGAGCGGTGCCGAGAGCGTCCCGGCCATGTAGGTGAAGGGCGCCTCGAAGAGGTGGTTGAAGTATCCGTCCTCAACGCCGCCCGTGAGGGTCAGCATCAGCCGCGGGAAGCGGTCGGCGTAGGCCACGCCCACGGCCGCCATCGACGCACGCAGCCGCTGCTCCGACGAACGCACGTCGGGACGCCGCTGGAGCAGCTCCGAGGGGAGCCCCACGGGGACCGTGTCGGAGAGCATCACCTCGGTATCCATGCCGCTGCGCACCACCTCCCAGTCGGGGTATTCGCCCATGAGCAGCGAGATGCTGTTCTCTGTGATTTCGATGCGCCGCTCCAGGTCGGGGATGAGCGCCGCCGTCGAGGCGTACTCCACCTTGGCCTGCTGGAAGACCGTCTCGGAGGTCAGCCCCCCCTCGAAGCGCAGCCGCGCCTGCTTGACCCCCTCGCTGCGGGTCTTGAGCGTCTGCCGCACGATGGTCAGCTCGTTGTCGAGCGCCACCAGATTGAAGTAGGCCGTGGCCACCTCGGCCACCAGCGTCATGCGCATCGCACGCTCGTCCTCGACCGTGGCCATGTATTCGGCACCCCCCTTGCGCTTGGCCCAGCGCAGGTTGCCCCACATGTCGAGCTCCCAGCTCACCGAGGCCTTCACGCCGATTTCGGGGTCGTTGATGAAGTTCTTGCCGTAGTAGTCGTTCGTCTCGCGGTTGGCATAGACCGGGGCACTGAACGAGGGCAGCCGCTCGGCCTTCTTCACGCGGTAGAGCTGGCGGTACTCCTCGACACGGGACGCGGCGGCCAGCATGTCCTTGTTGTTCTCGAGCGTCCGTTCGATGATGCGGCGCAGGGCCGGGTCGCCGTAGAACTCCCACCAGGCCAGGTCGGCCACCGTGAGCGAGTCGGCATCCCCCTCGGCAAGGGTCGAGGGGAGGTTCAGCTCGGGGCTCCGGCATTCGCGCACCGCCGAGCAGGAGGTGGCGGCGAGGGCCGTCAGAAGCAGAAGCAGAGCAAGTATCGTACGATGTTTCATTTTTTCAGCTTGGCTTTTAACCGGTATATCCAGACGAAGAAGAAGGGTACGTAGACGATGCCCACCGAGATGGCCACCAGCATGCCGAAGAAGACACCCGTACCGATGCCCTGACGGCTTGCCGAACCGGGACCCGAGGCGAAGACCAGCGGCAGCAGACCCAGGATGAAGGCCAGCGAGGTCATCACAATGGGGCGGAAGCGCAGCCGCGCGGCGGTGAGCGCCGCCGAGACCACGTCGCGGCCCTTCTCGACCTCCTCCTTGGCGAACTCGACAATCAGGATGGCGTTCTTGGCCACCAGACCCACGAGCATCACCAGGCCAATCTGGAAGTAGATGTTGTTCTCCAGTCCGCAGAGCCAGATGCCCAGGTAGGCGCCGATGCCGGCCACCGGCAGCGAGAGAATCACCGCCACGGGCACCGACCAGCTCTCGTACTGCGCCGCCAGGAAGAGGAAGACGAAGAGGAAGGCCAGCGCCAGCACCGTGCCGGTCTGTCCGCCCTCGTGCTTCTCCTGGTAGGAGAGGCCGCTCCACTCGACGCCGATGTTCACCGGCAAATGCTCGCGCACGATGCGCTGCAGCACATCCATCGCCTGGCCCGAGCTGTAGCCGTGGGCCGCCTCGCCCGTGATGACCGCCGAGGTGAACATGTTGAAGCGCTTGATGGTGCCGGCACCCGTCGTGTAGTGGGTCGTGCCGAGCGCCGTGACGGGCACCATCTCACCCCCCGAGGCCCGCACGAAGAAGAGGTTCAGGTTGTCGCGCTGCGCACGGTAGGGCGCCTCGGCCTGGATGTAGACGCGGTAGATGCGGTTGAACATGTTGAAGTCGTTGACGTAAATCGAGCCCGTGAAGGCCTTCATCGTCGAGAAGATGTCCGACATCGGCACGCCGAGCATCTGCGCCTTGTCGCGGTCGACGTCGAAGTAGAGCTGCGGGATGTCGTTCTGCATCGACGAGGCGAGGCCCGTCAGTTCGGGGCGCCGCTCGGCGTAGTGCATCAGCGTGTCGACGGCCCGCTGCAGGTCGGCGTAGCCGGCATCGGAGCGCGCCTCGAGCACCATCTCGAAGCCGCCCGAGGTGCCGAGACCCGGAATCACCGGCGGCCGCGAGAGGTAGACCTTGCATTCGGGGTAGCGCTCAAACTCCTCGCGCACGCGCTCCATCACCTCGCTCACGTCCTCCGTCTCGCGCTCGTTCCACTCCTTGAGAATCACCGTCAGCTGGCTGCGCGCCTGGCTCGTACCCACGCGGGGGCTCGAACCGGTGACGTTGAGCACGTAGCGCACGTCGGGGTCCTTCATCAGGTAGCTCATCGCGCGGTCGGTCACCTCGCGCGTACGCTCGATGGTTGCCGACTCGGGCAGCTCCAGCTCGACGGTGAAGTATCCCTGGTCCTCCTGGGGCATGAAGCTCTGGGGCACCAGCCGGTTCATCAGCCAGATGCCGACGAGCACGATGCCGAAGGCGGCGAACATCCGCCGCGAACGGGTCAGCGAGCGGCCAATCATCCGGCTGTAGAGGTTGTTGCCGCGGGCCAGGCCGAGGTTGATGAGGCGGAAGATGCGGGGCTTGCGGCCCTCGCCTTCGGGACGCAGGAAGAGCGAACACATCACGGGGCTGAGCGTCAGCGCCACGACGGTCGAGATGATGACCGAAACGGCAATCGTGATGGTGAACTGGCGGTAGAGCTGTCCGGTGATGCCCGAGAGGAAGCTCACGGGGACGAAGACGGCGCACAGCACGAGCGACATGGCCACCAGTGCGCCGCCGATGCCGCTCATCGCCTTCTTGGTCGCCTCGTAGGGCGAGAGGTGCTCCTCGTTCATGATGCGGTCGACGTTCTCGACCACCACAATCGCGTCGTCGACGACGATACCGATGGCCAGAATCAGACCCAGCAGCGTCTGCATGTTGAGCGAGAAGCCGAAGATGAGCATCACGCCGAAGGTACCGATGAGCGAGATGGGGACCGCCACGATGGGGATGAGCGTCGCGCGCCAGCTCTGCAGCGAGAGGAAGACCACCAGAATCACCAGCAGCAGCGCCTCGAAGAGCGTGCGGTAGACGTGGTGAATCGACTCGGCGATGTAGGTGGTCATGTCGAACGGTATCTCGTAGGAGATGCCTTCGGGGAAGTTGCGGCTGATTTCATCCATCGCCGCGCGCACCGACTCGGCCACCTCCATGGCGTTGGCACCCGGCAGCATGTAGATGTCCAGCACGGCGGCGTTGTCGCTGTTGATGCCGCTCTCGGTCGAATAGGACTGCGCCTCGAGCGAGATGCGCGCCACGTCGCGCAGGCGGATGATAGAGCCGTCGGGGTTGGCCCGCACGACGATGTCCTCGAACTGGCTCACAGACGAGAGGCGTCCCTGCGCCGTGATGGGGGTCGTCACGTCGAGTCCCGACATGGGGGCCTGCCCCAGCACGCCGGCGGCCGACTCGCGGTTCTGGTCCTTGAGGGCGTTCTGCAGGTCCTTGACCGTGATGCCGAGGGCGGCCAGACGGTCGGGCTGCACCCAAATCTGCATGGCATAGTAGCGGCTGCCGACGTTCGACACGCGGCCCACGCCCGGGATGCGGCGCAGCATGTCCAGCACGTTGAGCGTCGCGTAGTTCGAGAGGTAGATTTCGTCGAATTTCGGGTCGTTCGAGAGCAGCGTGATGGTCATCAGCTTGCTCGAGGCCTGCTTCTCGACCGAGATGCCGTTCTGCACCACCTCGGCCGGCAGGCGCGACTCGGCCTCCTTGATGCGGTTCTGGATGTCGACGGCCGCCAGGTCGGGGTTGGTCGAGATGTCGAAGGTCACCGTCACCGAGAAGCCGCCCGAGTTGGAGCTCGACGACTCCATGTATATCATGCCGGGCGTACCGTTGAGCTCCTGCTCGATGGGGGTGGCCACGGCCTGCGATACGGTCTGGGCGTCGGCTCCCGGATAGGAGGCCGAAATCTTCACCACGGGCGGGACAATCTGCGGGTACTGGTCGACGGGCAGCAGCGCAAGGCCGATGCAGCCGACGATTACGATGATGATGGAGAGCACCGTCGAGAAGACGGGCCTGTCGATAAAGAAGTCGCTTTTCATAGGCTCGTGTTCCTCCTCTTACTGTTCCGGCTCCGCCTCCTCGTCGCGCGTTCCGGTGCGCGAACCGGCCGCCACGGGCTCTACGCGCATGCCGTGCGAAAGTTTGTGATAGCCCTCGATGACGATGTCCTCGCGGGGGGCCAGACCGCGCTCGACGACGATGTTGTTGCCGATTTCGGGGCCCGTCTCGATGAAGCGCTTCTCGACCACGCTGTCGGGGCGCACCACGAAGATGTAGGCGCCGCCCTTCTCGATGACCACCGCCTTGGTGGGGACCACCACGGCGTCCTCACGCACGTCGAGCAGCAGCTTGACGGTGGTGAACTGGCCCGGCAGCAGGATGTGGTCGGGGTTGGCCATCTCGGCGCGCACGGAGAAGGTACCCGTCTGGGGGTCGACCTGCGGGTCGGCGAAGTCGACCAGACCGCGGTAGGGGTACTGCGAGCCGTCGGCCAGCGTCACCGTGATGTAGGGGTTCCACTTGCGGGCGGTATCCTTCTGGCCCAGGTTGACGTTGCGCTCCTTGCTGCGCAGGTAGTCGAGGGCCGTCATGCTGAAGTCGACGCGCACGGTGTCGCTCTTGACCACGGTGGCCAGCAGCGACTGTCCGCCGGGGCCGACCAGCGTACCGATGTCGACGTGGCGTTCGGAGATGTAGCCCGCGATGGGCGACTGCACGGTGGTGTAGCCGAGCGTCATCTCGGCCTGCGTGAGGTCGGCCTCGCAGACCACCACGTCGGCCGCGGCGCTCTCGTAGGTGGCCACCGCATTGTCCAGGTCGAGCTGGCTGGCGGCATTCTGCTCGTAGAGGGGGCGGATGCGGTCCAGGTCGCGCTTGGCCTTGGTCTCCAGCGCGCGGGCCTTGTTGAGCTGGGCGGCCGCCTTGTTGGCGCGGGCGCGGTAGAGGCGGGGGTCGATGACGAAGAGCGTCTGTCCCTTCTGGATGTAGGTACCCTCGGCGAAGAGCATCTTTTCGAGGTAGCCCTCGACGCGGGCGCGGATTTCGACGAACTGCTGGGCGCGGATGCGGCCCACGTATTCGCCGTAGATGTTGACATCCTGGGTCGTGACGGGCTCGACCTCCACCACGGGCAGCACCACGATTTCGGGGCGCGGCCGCAGCCAGAGCCAGAGCAGGCCGCCCGCCACCAGCAGCAGGAGCACGCCGCCCGCAATCTGCTGCCGGCGGCTCAGATGTATCTGCACGCGGGGAATCCGGGCAAACGCCCGCTTTACGAAATCGGGGGTCCAGCGTACGACGCCCGACTTGATTCGTTCGAAAATCCGTTCGAGATTCATAACAAATAGATGAGACTTCAGTTTCTTCTAAAAAAACAAGTGTTCCTTAAGGTCCAAAATCCATGCCGGCCGGGCCGCATCCGCCGCAAGGCGCTCTCGGGCAGCCTTCTGGGCCGCATCCAGGCGACACCCCGAGGGTGGGGAGCGCGCCACACCTCCGTGGAAAAATTCCACATCCGTGCACCAACCGGGCGGCCGGGCGGAGTTCTTCTACCCCTGCCTCCGAGGTCTTTCTCCGGCGGCCGGGCGGAGTCCTTCCACCCCTGCGTCCAGGCCTTCTTCAGGCGCCTCAACACGACAACCGTACGGAGCCTTTTACCGGACGGCCGGGAAGGCGGCCGGAGGCTCTCCGGCACCCCGTTCCGATGCCGTGCGGAGGGGGCTGCGCAGAGCCGGCGCGACGACGAAGCCGCAAAGGTAGGAAATAATCCCAAAAAAATCTAATTATCAAACACAACGGGCGAACGATTTCGCCAAAAAACCGAACCTCCGCCCTCCAAGGCTCCGCAACCGCCCTGCGGCAGCCTCCGGGAAGAGACAAAACGAACACTTCTCCGCCCCCACTTCTGCAGGCTCAGCCCGCCCCCGGGCGGCGGGGCAGAGGTGCGGTGAGGCGGCGCGTCGGCGGGCAGCAATCAGCAGGCCGGCAATCAGCAGGCCGGCAATCGGCGGGCCGGCATGCCACGACCTGGCGAATCAAACACTCCGGCCGGCGGGGCTGCGGACCGGCGAGGCGGCACGTCTGCGGGCCGGCATGCCACGACGGACAAATCAAACACTCCGGCCGGCGGGGCAGCAGAGCGGTGAGGCGGCGCATCTGCGGGCAGCAATCGGCAGGCCGGCGGGTCAGAAAGCCGGCGGGTCAGCGGGCCATGGCGTGGCGGTAGCCGTCGACCTTGTTCCAGTCGCCCCGCGTGAAGTCGGGCACGGCCACCGGCATGCTGTTCCGCTCGAGCGAGGCGGCCGTCAGCGCCCCGATGCAGGACCACTCGGCCGCATCGTAGACATCCTGGTCGAGCGGAAGCCCGTGGCGCAGGCAGTAGACCAGCCGGTAGTCCATGATGAAGTCCATGCCGCCGTGGCCCCCCACCTGCTTCGCCTTCCCGGCGATTTCGGCCGCTATGGGGTGCTCGTAGCGCCGCATGAGCGCCTCGCGCGCCGCATCGGGCAGGAACGCGTGTTCGCTCAGGTTCTCAAGGTCGGGAACCCCCGCCCCGGAGAGCTGCGCCGGACGGAAGGCGTACCCCTCGACGGGATACTTGCTCGCATAGCCCTCGCTCCCCGTGACGGAGTACATGCGGCTGTAGGGACGCGGCGTGTAGACGTTGTGCTGGAGGTGGATGACGCGGCCGCGCTCGGTCCTGATGAGCGTCAGCGTGTGGTCGCCGTTGGCGAACGAGTCGGCACCCGTCTTTTCGCGGGCCAGTTTGAGGCCGTTGACCGAGGGGGTGTCCATCGCCACCAGGTAGCGCATGCGGTCGCCGCGGTGGATGTCGAAGAGCTGGCAGACGGGCCCCAGTCCGTGGGTGGCGTAGACGTCGCCGCGGTGGGTGCGGTTGAATTCGAGGCGCCAGTTGCCCTGGTAGTAGTCCCAGAAGGGTTCGAGGTTGTGGATGTAGGCCCCCTCGGCCTCGAGCAGCTCGCCGAAGAGCCCGTGCTGCGCCATGTTGAGCGTCGTGAGCTCGAAGAAGTCATAGACGCAGTTCTCGAGCATCATGCAGTGGCGCTGCCGCTTCTCGGCCGTGTTGACCAGCTGCCAGCACTCCTCGAGCGACGTGGCGGCCGGCACCTCGACGGCCACATGCTTGCCCTGCTCCATGGCGTAGACCGCCATCGGGACGTGGAGCTGCCACGGCGTGCAGATGTAGACCAAGTCGATGTCGTCGCGCCGGCAGAGCTCCTTCCACCCCTCCTCGCCGCTGTATTCGGCCGCGGCGGGGAGCCCCCGCTCCGCAAGAATCCGCTGCGCGGAGGCCACCCGCTCGGGGTAGAGGTCGCACAGGGCGACAATCCGCACGCTGTCCAGATGGGTGAAGCGCTCGACGGCCCCCGGCCCGCGCATGCCCAGACCGATGAACCCCACCCGCACCACGGGGATGGGCTCCACCGCCAGACCGAGCACCGACTGCTGGCCCGGCTCGCGGGGCGGCGTGTCGAAGACGAGCACCCCCTCCTCGATACGGTACCCTTCGTGCGGCGACGTGCAGCCGCTCAGGGCAAGCAGCGCGCAGAGCACCAGCCCCATCCATGCGAAGTTCTTCATAGGCAAGAGTTTTTGGTTGTCGTTATGATACAAAAATAGGGATTATTTTGAAATTCTCGGTTGCTTTGACTACTTTTGTGCTCGTTAAAACGACACACATGCTCCGAAAATTCGCGGCGGCAATTCTCTCCGCACTCCTCCTCTCGACGGGATGGCTCGGCATGACGGGCCTCACGCTGCTGGTGGCCTTCGTCCCGCTGCTCTGGCTCAGCGCCGAGCGCGACGGCTCGCGCCGCGCCTGGTGGGGCATGTTCGGCTGGGCGCTGCTCACCTTCGTGCTCTGGAATGCGATGACCGTCTGGTGGATTTGGAACGCCACGCCGGTGGGCCCCATCGCCGCAACGCTCGCCTCGACATTCCTCAACATGCTCGCCTTCATGGCCTTCCACACCGTCTCGAAACGGGCGCCGAAGGCACTGGCCTACACGCTGCTCGTCGCCGGGTGGCTCACCACCGAATACTGGTACACGACCGGGGAGTTCTCGTGGCCGTGGCTCATCCTGGGCAACGGCTTCTCGCACGACATCCGCCTGGTGCAGTGGTACGAATACACGGGCGTCTTCGGAGGCTCGCTCTGGGTGCTGCTCGTCAACATCCTCCTCTTCGAGACGCTGCGCAGCCCCTCGCGCCGGCGGGCGCTCACGACGGCCGCCGCCGTGCTCCTGCCGATGCTCCTCTCGCTGGGGCTCTATGCGGGCTACGAGGAGCCCGAGGCCCGGGCGCGCGTGACGCTCGTGCAGCCCAACGTCGACTGCTACGACAAGTTCGCCGCCGGCACCGAACGGCAGCAGATGGAGAACCTGCTCGAACTGGCGGGCGAAGCTCCCGCCGACGCCGACTACATCCTGCTGCCCGAGACCGCCGTGCCGGGCTACTGGTGGGAGTCGTCGCTCCGTGCGTCCGACCCAGTGCAGCGCTTCGCCGCGCTGCTGCGCGAGCGGCAGTCGGGGGCGATGCTCATCACGGGGGCCAACACGCTGCGCCACTACCCCGCCGGGACGCAGTCCGAGACGGCGCGGCCCTACGAGGGTGGCGGCTACATCGACATCTACAACACGGCGCTGGGGATTGACTCGACGGGCGGCGTGCAGCTTCACCACAAGGGACGGCTGGTCATCGGCGTGGAGAACACCCCCACGTGGGTTTTCGACGTGCTGAAGTTCCTGGTCATCGACCTGGGGGGCACGCTGGGCCAAATCGGCATCGGACGGCCGGGCCCCGTCTTCGAGCACAACGGCCTGCGGACGGCCGCCCCCATCTGCTACGAGGGGCTCTACGGTAACTTCTGCGGCGAGTTTGTCCGCCACGGAGCCCGGGCGTTCTTCATCATCTCGAACGACGGCTGGTGGGGCGACACGCCCGGCTACCGCCACCTGTTCACCATCTCGCGACTGCGCGCCGTCGAGCACCGCCGCGCCGTGGCCCGCGCGGCCAACACCGGCATGTCGGGCTTCATCACGGCGCGGGGCGACATCGGGCGGACCCTCGGCTGGCAGGAGCGCGGAACGCTCACCGACGAGGTGGCCCTCAACGACCGCCTCACCTTCTACACCCGCTACGGCGACTACATCGCCCGCATCGCCCAATACGTGGCGCTGCTCTGCGTGCTCTACTACGTCGCCTACCGCGTCCGCAAACGCAACTACCTCGTAGACTGAGGCTGCACCACACGACAAATCTCTCCCGAAACGATATGAACTATTCCCAAACGCTCGAATTTCTCTTTTCGTCGCTACCGGCCTACGAGACCGCAGGAGCGACGGCCTACAAGCCGGGGCTGGAACGCATCGCGGCCTTCTGCCGCCATCTGGGCAACCCCCAGCGCAACTTCTTCACCATCCACGTGGCCGGAACCAACGGCAAGGGCTCCGTCTCGCACATCATCGCCTCGGTGCTCCAGCAGGCGGGCTACCGCACGGGACTCTTCACCTCGCCCCACCTGCAGGACTTCCGCGAACGCATCCGCGTCGACGGCGAGATGATTCCCAAGCAGAAGGTGGTCAACTTCGTCGACAAGCACCACGACCGCATGGTCGAACTGGGGCTCTCGTTCTTCGAGATGACCGCCGCGCTGGCCTTCGACTACTTCGCGCAGAGCGACGTCGAGGTGGCCGTCATCGAGACGGGGCTCGGCGGACGGCTCGACGCCACGAACATCATCGTGCCGATTCTGAGCATCATCACCAACATCGGCATGGAGCATACGGCGCTGCTGGGCGACACCCCCGAGAAGATTGCCGCCGAGAAGGCCGGCATCATCAAGAAGAGCATCCCGGTCATCATCGGCGAGCACGACGAGCGGTGCGACCCCGTCTTTGCCGAGGTGGCTGCCGCCAACAAGTCGAAGCTGCTCCACGCCGAGGAGCTCTTCACCTGCACGGGTCAGGAGCCGGCCGGCGAACGGCAGCTCTTCCACCTCCACCGCACGCGCGACAACCACGACTTCGAGTTGCTGCTCGACCTGGCGGGCGACTACCAGCGCCACAACATCATCACGGCCACGGCGGCCATCGACTTCCTCCACCAGGAGACGCCGCTGACCATCAGCCGCCGCGCCTTCCTCGAGGGGACGCGCGACGCCGCGGCCCACACCTCGCTGCGCGGCCGCTGGCAGAAGCTCGGCGAGAAGCCGCTCGTCATCTGCGACACGGGCCACAACGCCCACGGCATGGCCTATGTGGGCGAGCAGCTGCGCCGTCAGAGCCGCGACTACGCCCACCTCTACTGCGTGCTGGGCGTGGTGAACGACAAGGACCTGGCCCACATGTTCCCGCTGCTGCCCGCCGACGCACACTACATCTTCACGCAGGCGAAGACCCACCGGGCGATTCCGGCTGCGGAGCTGGCCGAGCGTGCCGCCGCATTCGGACTGCAGGGCGAGGTGGTTGCCGACGTCCAGCAGGCCGTGGCCCGCGCCCGCGAGCTGGCCGGCCCCGACGACATGATTTTCATCGGAGGCAGCACCTACGTGGTCAGCGAGGCGCTCTGAGGCTGCACCCCGATTCTGACGGGGCCGCACCGCAGAGGATACAACCCGGTTCCGGCGGGGCCATTCGTCGAGGATGCAACCCTATTCCGACGGGGCCGACGACAAAGCTGCAACCCGCTGACAATCACGCATCGCTGAGCATTATACGCCACTGAAACCACGCGCCGCGGACAGCTATACTCCGCGGACAACTGATAACAATTATGCGCCGCCCTGCACATGCAGAGCGGCGCATTTTTCATTCGTCGAGGGGCAACCTCCTCCGGCCGAGGCCAATCGGGAAAGACAAAACGAGCCGAGGGAAACCGGGAAGAATAGCCGGGACGCCGAGCGCGTAAAACTTTTTTGCGGATACAAAGCAGATGCGACCTTCCTCAGCCGAACCACCTGCGGACAAAACGCAGACAGGACACACGCTGCCGGAAGCTGCCGCAGACAACTGCTGGCCTCACCACCGCCGGAACGGCTGCGGAGCAAAGGCGGACAGAACGCCCTTTGCCGGAACACACACGGAGACAGAAGGGATGCCCCACCGTGGGGTTCGCCTCACAGCCTGGCGGCGTCGGAGCGCAGTCCAACGCCCGTTCCGTCCGGCTTTGGTTCCGGCCCACATCATCGTGAAACCCGGCACAAAAACCGACAGGGTCGGAAGACACCCGGCAGTACCGGAACGCAACACTCCATCACGTTCCAGCCCCAGTCCCATTCCCTGTTTCGCACCCCAGTTCCGGTCTCCAGCTCCGCCCCCCGGCCCCGTCCGGCCTCAGGCCTGACCCATCTTGGGACCCGACTCGGGAACCGACTGCGGCCGGGGAATCTCGATTTTCCCCACGTTGCTCTCGTAGCGGACGATGTTGTCCTGCAGCGAGAGGAGCAGCCGCTTGGCATGCTCGGGGGTGAGGATGATGCGGCTCTTCACCCGCGCCTTCTGCAGACCGGGGAGCATCGTCGCAAAATCGAGGATAAATTCCGAAGTGGAGTGGGATATGATAACCAGATTGGAGTAGTTGCCCTGCGCCACCGCCTCGTCGAGTTCGATGTCGAGGCCGAATTGTTTCATCTCTGCCATACTACACGGTTTTTTACAAAAATAGCCGATTTCCCGCTTTTTGAGGCAAATTTTCCGCCAAAGTTTTCGATAAATTATCAACAGCGAGACCCTTTGCAACAGCCTCCCGAGCCGTTATCGTCCGGACGGGGTCTCCGCACCGGCGGCGTGTGCCGATTCGTAGCGGCGACGGTGGGAGACAATCTCCTCCATGTGCGCCAGAGCCCACTGCGTGAGCTGGGCAATCAGCGGCACGAGCGACTGCCCCGAGGCGGTCAGCCGGTACTCCACACGCGGCGGCACGACCGGGTAGACCTGCCGGTCGACCAGCCCGTCGGCCTCGAGCATGCGGAGCGTCCCCGACAGCACCCGCGACGAGACGTCGGGAATCAGCCGGCTCAGTTCGTTGAAGCGCAGCACGCCGTTCTCGTCGAGCAGCAGGATGACGAGCAGCGACCACTTGTTGCCGAAGCGGGCGACGATGTTGCGCACGGGGCAGAGCTCGACCAGCGAATTTTTCGCCCGAGGCGCCCTCTTTTCCGCGTTTTTTGACGTTTTGCCCATACGATATGCAAAATAAAGTTACTCTCTTTTGCAAAGTAACTGTAAAAACGACAGACCGGCAACAAGAACGGAGATTTTTTTTGCATTTTTTTCGGTTCCGCAAAGCGGTCATTTTCAGCAAAACCGAGCGAAAGGTTACCGGGTTACCTGCGTGTAACTTCTTGACAAACAGCATGGGGATACACTATCTTTGCACACGGATTCCGACGAAACGACCGGCCGCCTTCCGAAGAGGAAGGCACCCGGAAAGAGAGCATCGGGAAGAGCCAGGAAGGAGCCGGGAAGAGCCAAAGCAAAGCGGGAAGCCACCGGGAGCCAAACCGGAGGCGCCGACAGGAAGGACCGGAAAGCAGCCGGAGAAGGGCTCCCGGGAGAGCCGGGAAGAGCCGAAGCAAAGCGGAAAGCCACCGGGAGCCAAACCGGCCCCTTGAAAGAACGACGGGAGACATCGGGCAATAACGGGACGCCATCCGGAGACGACGAGACGCCGTCCGGCAACGCCGGGGGGGGAGGCAGCTCCGCACCGGGGTCCGGCATCACGAACGAACAAAACCACACAAAAAAAATACGACTATGAAACAGATGGAAAAGATTGCGGCGGGCGAACACTTCACCGCCGTCGATGCAGGCAAGATGGCCCAACTGGGCGAATACCGGCTGCAGCTGGCTCCGGGCGTCGAGCTGCCGGGCAAGGTTTTCGGAGGTGCTGCCGTAGGGGCCACGGGCGCCGAGTTCTCCTTCCAGAGCTTTGCTCCCGGCACCGAGACCGGCTTCCTGCACACGCACCGCACCCACGAGGAGCTCTACTTCTTCCTGAGCGGACGGGGCGAGTTCCAGGTCGACGGCGAGTGCTTCCCCGTAGGCGAAGGAAGCGTGGTACGCGTGGCGCCGGCCGGACGCCGCTCGGTCCGCAACAACGGCAGCGAGCCGCTGGTGATGCTCTGCGTCCAGTACCGCGGCCGCACCTTCACGGCCGAGGATGCCACCGACGGCAACATCCTCCAGGAGCCCGTACGCTGGTAACCGACCGCCGGGTAGCCGTGCCGCCACACTCCGGCGGCACGAAACCGGGCAGCGCGGCAGCACAACAACCGGCCAGCCTGCGCGCGGCAACACAGAGCCGACGGCGCGGCAGAACAATAATCGACCACACCTTCCCCGACGGCGCAAAGCCGGGCGGAATGGCAGTACGAAGGCGGAAAGTCCGCACTGCCCGCCTCCCGAACATATGCCAAAAGGCCGGGCGAAGGCGTCCGGCAAGGGTGCAGAAATCCGACAACCGTTAGCAGCGGTTGCCGGATTTTTTTGCGGGTCGCGAAAGGCACCGTCCCTCTCCGGCAACAGCCCCCGGCACAAGATGTATCGTGAGCGGCCAAACACACCGCACCATGCACTGCCGGCAGCCCGGCACCTCCGCGCCCGACCGCACCGCAACCTCACCGCAACCTCACCGCCAGCCGCCTCCGCCGCTTTGCTGTCCGTTTCGGCGAAAAACTCCGCCGGCCGTAGGCCGCATCACTTTTTTTGCCTATCTTTGCTCCCTAAAACCCGATGAACGGACATGGGATTCGAGATTATTGAAGTTTTGTTCCGAGGCATCTGCGTCGGCATCGCCGCCTCCATCACCGTCGGCCCCGTCGCCGTACTCTGCATCCAGCGCACGCTCTCGAAGAGCCGCCGCTCAGGTATCGTATCGGGCATCGGCGTGGCCTGCGCCGACAGCTTCATGGCCATCGTCGCCTTCTTCTTCTACTCCATGCTGCAGACCCAAATCGAGCAGTACAACACCCTGCTGCGGGTCATCGGCGGCATCTTCGTGGTGGTGGTCGGCGTCTACATCTTCGCCCAGAACCCCGTGCCGCAGATTCGCCGCAACCGCGTCGGGCGGAGCAGCCTGTGGCAGGACTTCGCCTCGATTTTCGGCATCACCATCGCCAACTTCATCATGGTGATTCCCTACATCCTGGCCTTCTTCGCCGCCTTCAAGGTCTCGAGCAGCGACGTGGGCGGCAACGACGTGGCGGGCATCTCGCGCGCGATTTTCGTCATCTTCGGCTTCTTCTGCGGCGCCTGCGCCTGGTGGACGCTGCTGGCCTGCGTCATCAACCTCTTCCGCCGCCGCTTCCGTCCGCGCCACATGCTCACCATCAACCACGTGGCCGGCCTCATCATCGGTCTGCTGGGCATCTACACGATTCTATCCACCTTTTTTGACATATTCCCCAATGTCGGACACTGAACAGAAAATCATAATCGCCGTCGACGGCTTCTCGTCGTGCGGCAAGAGCACCTTCGCCAAGGCCATTGCCCGCCGTCTGGGCTACATCTTCATCGACACGGGCGCCATGTACCGTGCCGTGACGCTCTATGCGCTTGAGCACGGGGCCATCCGCTCGGGTATGGTCGACGAGGAGGCGGTGGTCGGGCTGCTCGACCGCATCTCCATCACCTTCCGCTTCAACCCCGACCGCGGGGCGAGCGACATCTACGTCAACGGCGACCTGGTCGAGGGCAAAATCCGCACCATCGAGGTCTCGAACTGCGTGAGCCGCGTGAGCGCCATCCCCGCCGTGCGTCACAAGCTGGTGGCCATGCAGCAGGAGATGGGACGCCGCAAGGGGGTGGTCATGGACGGCCGCGACATCGGCACGGTGGTCTTCCCCCACGCCGAGATGAAGCTCTTCATGACGGCCGACCCCCACGTGCGCGCCCTGCGCCGCTACGAGGAGCTGCGCGCGAAGGGCGACAACGTCACGCTCGAGGAAATTGAGCAGAACGTCCGCTCGCGCGACAAGGCCGACATGAGCCGCGCCGTCTCGCCGCTGCGCCAGGCCGAAGATGCCATCGTGCTGGACAACAGCCACATGACCGTCGACGAACAGATGGATTGGTTCATGGAGCAGCTCCGCCAACTGCGCGAACGCATGCGTGCGCAGGAGGGCAGGCAGACGGAGCAGCAGCAATAGCCGGAGGCCCGCCGCGGGGCCGAGGGGGACGTAGAACCAAGAAACCGAGGGGCCGTGGAACCTAGGACCGTGGAACCTAGGGACCGAAGGACCATAGAACCGAGGAACCGCAGGGCCGCGGACATCGGCGAAGGCTTCGGGGAAGAGGTTCCGGAAAACCGTCCCGGAAAACAGCCGCCGGGAAAGCCCGGGGCTCCCTGAAGGAACCCGGGAAGAGCCCCTCCGGCAAGGGGCAAAAAAATGCTGACGAAAGATGAACATCGAAATCGACGATAAATCGGGCTTCTGCTTCGGCGTGGTCCGGGCCATCACGGAGGCCGAGAAGGCCCTCGCCGGAGGCGGCCGCGTCTATTCGCTGGGCGACATCGTACACAACCGCATCGAGGTGCAGCGCCTCGAGCAGCTGGGGCTGCGGACCGTCACCCACGAGGAGATGCCCCGTCTCGAGGGCAAGCGCCTCTTCATCCGTGCCCACGGCGAGCCGCCGACCACCTACCGCGAGGCGCAGCGGCTGGGCATCGAGCTTATCGACGCCACCTGCCCCGTAGTGGCGCGGCTGCAGGAGCGCGTCGTGCGCGCCCACGAGAAGATGCGCCCCGTGGGGGGCCAGGTGGTCATCCTCGGCAAGCGGGGCCACGCCGAGGTGGTGGGGCTCACCGGCCAGGTCGAGGAGCCCACGACGGTCATCGAACGCGAGGAGGACCTCGACCAGCTCGACTTCACGCGGCCCATCATCTTCCTCTCGCAGACCACCCAGAGCATCGCCCTCTTCGAGCATCTGGCCGCCGAGATGCGCCGCCGCGCCGCCGACCCCGGCCGTGTGGAGGTCATCGACACCATCTGCCGCCAGGTCTCGAACCGCGAGCAGCATCTCGAGGCCTTCGCCCGCCGCTTCGACGTGGTGCTCTTCGTCTGCGGCCGCAAATCGTCCAACGGCAAGGTGCTCTACGAGGTGTGCCGCAGCGCCAACCCCCGCACCCACACCATCGAGGAGGCCTCCGAAATCCGCCCCGAGTGGCTCGCCGGAGCCGCCTCGGTAGGCATCTGCGGTGCCACGTCGACCCCCCGCTGGCTCATGCAGCAGATGGCCGGGGCCGTCGGTCAGCTCGCCGCCGGACAAGAGAAGGGCGCCGGACAAGAACAAGAAAAGGCCGCCTCAGCGGCTGCGGAGCACGGAGGCTCCGGGGAGGCATAGCCGCCGGCCGCCGCAACATCCGTTCCGGCAGCCCGGAGCAAGATAAAGCCGGGCCGGAGCAAACGGACAAAGCCGAAACAGGCCGAAACAGGACAAGACAAACCGGCCCGACCGAATCAAACCGGAGAAAGCAAAGACAAGACAAAACAGTCCGAACCGAACCCGGCCGAGCCGGAGAGAACCGAGACAAAACAAAACCGGCCCGACCGGCCGAGCCGGAAAAACACCTGAAGAAACAACCGAAAAACAACCATACCATGAAACGTTATCTCATCCGTGCGGTAAAATATTTCGTCGCCCTCTGCGTTCTATGTGCGGCAATCATGCTCCTGAACCAGCTCTACGGCGCGACGCTGAGCTTCTCGCAGACGCTCTACGTCATGTTCCACACGCCGCGCGGGCTGCTGCTGCCGGCGGTCATCCTCGTGCTGGCCTTCTTCTACTACCCCCGTTTCGGATTCATCGTCCGCGACGTCGAGGGCGACCTGGAGGAGAACCGCCAGCAGATTGTCAACGCCCTGCACAGCTCGGGCTTCAAGCTCGTCGACGAGCAGGAGGGGGTGATGATGTTCCGCGCCAGCACCCTGTGGCGACGGCTGCTCATGCTGGGCGAGGATGAAATCCGCGTCTCGCAGTACGGACAATGGGTCCGCCTCGAGGGCATCCGCCGCGGTGTGGCCCGCGCCGCCTACCGGCTCGACTCCTACATTGAACAAAGCAAGTATGAATAGAAACATCCTGAAGAGAAACAGCCTGCGCATGCTCGCCGCGGCGGCCATCCTGGTCGTCGGCTTCGGCGCGCTGCTCTGGGGCAAGCGCAACGACTTCGGTCTGGGGCGCAACATCGAAATCGCCGTCAACATGATGCGCGAGCTGTCGCTCTACTACGTCGACGAGGTCGACCCCGACCGTCTGATGGAGGGGGCCGCCGAGGGGATGGTCAGCGACCTGGACCCCTATACCGAGTACATGCCCGAGGAGCGGATGTCCTCCTTCGAGCTGCTCACCACGGGCAAGTACGGCGGCGTGGGCGCCCTCATCCGCCAGAAGGGCGACTACGTCATCATCGCTCAGCCCTACAAGGATTCGCCGGCCGACCGCGCCGGGCTGAAAATCGGCGACCGCATTGTGGCCATCGACGGCGAGGATGCCCGCGGCTTCACCACCGACAAGGTGAGCGCACGGCTCAAGGGCGCCCCCGGCTCGACGGTACGGGTCACCGTCGAGCGGCTGCTCGACGGCCGCCGCGAGGAGGTGACGCTCCGCCGCGAGCGGATTGCCATCCCGGCCGTCCCCTACGCCGGCTGGCTCAACGACTCGATTGGCTACATCCAGCACAGCGACTTCACCGACGGGTGCTACGAGGAGGTGCGCGCGGCCGTCGAACGGCTGCGTGCGGAGGGCAACCTGCGGGGGCTGGTGCTCGACTACCGCGGCAACGGCGGCGGCATCATGCAGGAGGCGGTGAAGATTCTCTCGATGTTCGTCCCCAAGGGGACCGAGGTGGTCGCCACGCACGGCCGCACCGAGCAGAAGAGCTACCGCACGCAGTCGGAGCCCATCCTTGCGGAGCTGCCGCTGGCGGTGCTCGTCAACGGCAACACGGCCTCGGCCGCCGAGATTGTATCGGGTGCGCTGCAGGACCTCGACCGCGCGGTGCTCATCGGACAGAAGAGTTTCGGCAAGGGGCTCGTGCAGTCGACCCGCCCGCTGGGCTACAACGCCTACCTCAAGCTGACGACGGCCAAGTACTACATCCCCTCGGGGCGCTGCATCCAGGCCATCGACTACTCCCATTCGCAGCAGGGTGAGGTGAAGAGCGTCCCCGACTCGCTCATCCGCGAGTTCAGGACCGCCGCCGGCCGCAAGGTCTACGACGGCGGGGGCATCATGCCCGACATCCGCACCGAACCCGAGTACATCAGCCGCTTCGCGGCGACGCTCTATGCGCTGGGCTTCGTCGAGGACTTCGTCGACGACTACATGCGCAGCCACGCCGGGGAGCCCTTCCACCTGATGGAGTTCGCGCTCGACTCGGCCACCTACGACCGCTTCGCCGACTTCATGAAGGACAAGAAGGTGCCCTACGAGTCGGAGACGCGCCGCGCGCTCGAACGGCTGCGCAAGGCGGCCGAGGAGGAGCGCTACACGGAGCTCGACAACCATCTGGCCCGACTCGAGCAGGAGGTCCGCGACGACACGCAGACCAATCTGGAGACCTACCGCCAGGAGATTGTCCGCACGCTCGAGAACGAAATCATCATGCGCTACGCCTATGCGCAGGGGGTCATCGAGCACGCCCTGCCGCAGGATGCCGAGGTGCAGCGCGCCGTCGAGGTGCTCTCCTCGCCCGACGAGTACCGCCGCATCACCCGCGAGCAGGACACCGCCCGCAAATAGCGCCCCGGCCCGCAAGGGGGGAGGGCCGCCAAGGGGGCTGCTGAAGGGGTCCGGACGTAGGGCACCGGACAAACGGGCGCCGGACGGAGGGGTGCCGGACAGACGGATAGAGACCGGACCGCCCGCAACCCGGAGGAGCCGCTGAACCGAACCGCCCGCAGCACAGGGGCCCGCAATCCGGGGGGCCGCTGAGCAGGACCCACCGCAACCAAACCGCCCGCAACCGGGAGGCTGCAGCCGTGGTCCGCAAACAAAGGAGCAAAAACCGAAGGAAAAGAGATGAAATTCGGACGCAACATATTATCGTTCCGCAACTTTTCGTTCCGCAACCGCGTGGTCGTCATCTTCGTCGGCCTGGCGCTGGGGGTGCTTTCGCTGCTCTACACCAACAAGATGGCCCAGCGCCTCAAGGAGAAGGAGCAGCACGACGTCGTGCTCTGGACCCACGCCATGGAGCGCGCCAACCGCGACGTGATGGGCAACTCGCTGCAGGACCCCCTCATCCAGGACATCATCAACAACAGCAACAACATCCCCTTCATCATCACCGACGAGAACCTCAAGGTGCACTACTCGCACCTGGTGCCCGACGAGATTCTGGACCACCCCGACAAGCTCCGCCGCCAGATTGACCGCTTCACCGACGAGAACCCGCCGGTGCAGATTCGCTACTGGTGGTCGAGCGACCACTACCACATCATCTTCTACGGCCAGTCGGCGCTGCTCAAGTCGCTCTACTACTTCCCCTACATCCAGTTGCTGGTCATCACGGCCTTCATCCTGCTGGGCTTCGTCGCCTTCCGCTCGACGAAGCACGACGAGCAGAACCGCGTCTGGATAGGTCTGGCCAAGGAGACCGCCCACCAGCTGGGCACCCCCACCTCGTCGCTGCTCGGCTGGCTCGAGTACCTGCGCACGCAGCCCGTCGACCAGAGCGCCGTCGACGAGATGGGCAAGGACCTGGCCCACCTGATGAAGATTGTGGACCGCTTCTCGAAAATCGGCTCCGAGACGCCCCTCACCCCCGCCAACATCAACGAGGTGGTGGGCGAATCGGTCATGTACTTCCGCAAGCGCATCCCGCGCAACGTGACGCTCGACTACAACGGACTGGCCATCGCCCCGGTGCAGGCCAACATCAATGCGGCGCTCTTCGAGTGGGTGGTCGAGAACCTGATGAAGAACTCGCTCGACGCGCTGCAGGGCCACGGCGCCATCGACGTGCGCATTTCGTCGGACGACAAGCATGTGATGGTCGACGTGCGCGACACGGGCAAGGGAATCCCCAAGAGCAACTGGAAGCGGATTTTCGAACCGGGCTTCACCACCAAGACCCGCGGCTGGGGGCTCGGCCTCTCGCTCTCGCGGCGCATCGTCGAGGAGTACCACGGCGGCAAGATTGCCGTCGTCGACTCGGAAATCGGCAAGGGAACGACCATCCGCGTCACGCTTAAACGCAGCTTCGAACAATGAAAAGCCTCACGATGATTCTTCATCCCGTTCCGGCCGGCGGAACGGGCCGCTCCGCCTCGGAGGGGGCCTCCGCGCAGGGTGCCGCCCTGCACGCGGAGGCCGCCGTGCCGGGAACGGACGTGCAGATGGGGGCCGCGCAGGGGACAGCCGTACAGGAGGGGACCGTACAGGAGGCAGCCGCTCTCTGGTACGGGGATGAGGTCGTAGCGTACCGTGAGGCGGCCGATTCGCTGCACACGCAGCGGCAGGCGGCCGGCCGGAGCGAAGCGGGCAGCGGGGAGGCCGGAACGCAGCCGCACACAGCCGGAGCCGCAACGGTCCAAACGCACCGGACGAACGACGCAACCGCCGCACACCGGAGCGGAACGACGGAGCGGCAGGGGCACGCCTCCGAAACAGCCGGAGCCGGAGCCCGACACGCCGACGAGGCGCAACATACCGCCGGACAACACGCCACACAACGTTCGGCCAGACGGCAACACGCCACCGGGTCGCGGGCGGAGCACGCCGGGAGCAAAGAGACTGCCACCGGGCAGCAGAGCGGGCACGCCGCTGCAACCGACACCGCCCGGAAGCAGACCGAACGGACGGCCGGAACACAACAGAAGAGCGGCTCCGCAGCAGCTCAGCACACAACCGGGTCTCAGCAAGCCGAAAGCGCCGCCGACGCACGGCACAACGACGCCGGATACACCGCCACACAACACACCGCCGACGCGCGGCACTCTGCCGCCGTGGGCTCCGCATCGCCTGCCGCTGCCGGGATGCGGGCCGAAACGCAGACCGAGGCGGCCGCGCAGCTGCCCGATTCGCTCGCCGCAGCGATGCCCGACTCGCTCCGCATGGAGGCCGATTCGCTTACAGGCAGCCTTGCCGGCGCCGACACGCTCTGGGAGAGCCCGCTGGGCGCCTTCATGCCGGGCGACTCGCTCTATGCGCACGCCACCACGCTGCACTACCTGCCCGACGGCACCCCGCTCGAGGGCTACCGCACGGTCGGCGCCGGGGAGTTCTTCGGGCAGCAGTCGCTGCTCGCCGCACCGCGCCCCGCAGCACAGCAGCAGCCGCGCCTCACCGACGAACTCCCCTTCCAGGGGCTCGTGCTGCTGCTGACCCTCCTCTTCGGGCTGCTGCTCTACCGCAACCCCGGCGACATGCGCGCCCTGGTCGGCCGCGTCGCCTTCGAGCGGCGCGACTCGGAGCGCACCTCCGACGAGTCGGGCAACGCCGGATTCACCCGCTTCCTGAACATCGCCCTCGCACTGGGATTCCTGCTGGCGGGGGTCACGGCCGTGCGCCTCTGCGACCGTCCCGACATCGCGCAGGAGCTGCTCAGCATGGGCAACGGCAGCACCCTCTCGCTGCTGCTGGCGCTGGGTGTCGGGCTCCTCTTCCTGCTCGTCTACCTCTACGGCATCCTGCTGCTGCGCGCCGTGGGCGGGGTGACCCTCACCTCGGGATTCACCACGCAGCTCATCCGCATCAAACGGGGCTACGCCGCGCTGGGAGCCATCATCCTGGCCCCCGTCATCCTCCTCTTCGCCCTCAGTCCGCTCGGCAGCGACACCATCTGGGCGGGGCTGCTCACGGCCGGGTGGCTCATAACGTTCCTCCTGTACCTCAGGGAGACTTTTGCGCTCTTTATCAGCAAAAAAGTTTCGATTTTGCATTGGATTTTGTACCTTTGCGCCGTGGAAATCTTTCCCGTCACTCTGTTGTGGCTGCTCGTCGTGAGATAGGGCGCCCAACCATAAAAATGGTTAGAGCATTGAAAGTTAGCAAAGTCTTAGTGTCGCAGCCCCGTCCTGCGATTATCGAAAAGTCCCCCTTCTACGAACTCTCCCGGAAGCACAACGTTGCTATCGAATACAACCCCTTCATCCGCGTCGTAGGCGTCTCGCTGAAGGAGTTCCGCGGACAGCGAGTCGAGATTCTCGACCATACGGCCGTCATCTTCACCTCGCGCACCACCATCGACAGCTTCTTCCACATCTGCGAGGAGGCCCGCATCACCGTGCCCGAAACCATGAAGTACATCTGCCAGACGGAAGCCGTGGCGCTCTACCTGCAGAAGTACATCGTCTACCGCAAACGGAAAATCTCGTTCGGCGACGGCTCCTTTACGTCGCTCATCGAGCTGATTGTCAAGCATAAGGAGGAGAAGTTCCTGCTCACGCTGAGCGAGCCCCACAAATCCGAGCTGCCCGAGACGCTGGCCAAGTTCAAGCTCTCGTTCCACCCGGTGATTCTGGCCCGCACGGTGGCCTCGGACCTGAACGACCTCGACCTGAAGGAGTACGGGCTGCTGGCCCTCTACTCGCCGTCGGACGTCAAGGCGCTCGTCGAGCACTTCGGCACCGAGGGGCTGCCCGCCATCGCCGTCTTCGGCGAGGGTACGCTGCGTGCGGCGCTCGATGCGGGTCTGACCGTGCTGGCCAACGCCCCCACGCCCGAGGCCCCCTCGATGGCCAAGGCCGTGGACATCTTCCTGACGAAGGTGGCTGCCGGCGAGGAGCCCCAGCCCGTGGCGCTGACCACCGACACCCGCAAGGAGGAGTTCATCCGCAGCCAGCAGCACAAGCTCGCCAAGAAGAGCCGCGTCCGCCGTACGGAGAGCGCCAAGTAGCACCGCGCACAAACAGGAGGCACGACCATGATGCAGCATCCCCACGCCCTTCGACCGTCGGAGCGGCTCCGTTCGCTCGGAGCCGTGCGGCGGCTGTTTCAGCACGGCGAGGGGGGCTTCGTCTTTCCGTTCCGCTACGTCTGCTACGCCGAACCCGACGTCGAGGCCTCGGTCGAGGTGCTCTTCTCGGTCCCCAAGAAGTTCCACAAGCGGGCCAACCGCCGCAACCTGCTGCGCCGCCGCACGAAGGAGGCCTACCGCCTGCAGAAGCAGCTGCTCACGAACCACTGCGGGCAGTCGAACGTCGATTTGGCGCTGATTTACTCCTCGAAGGAGGTGCTCCCCTACAAGACCATTGCCCATGCCGTCCGCCGGATTCTGGAAAACGTTGCGGAGCGGCTTTAAGCGCGTCGCCGCCTTTCCGCTGCTGGTGCTGGTGCAGTTCTACCGCTACTGCATCTCCCCCTTCACGCCCCCCTCGTGCCGCTTTACGCCCACCTGCTCGCAGTATGCCGTCGAGGCGCTGCGCAAGTACGGCCCGCTGAAGGGGAGCTGGCTGACGCTGCGGCGCCTTGCACGGTGCCACCCGTGGGGCGGCAGCGGCTACGACCCCGTCCCCTGAGCGGCGCGGCCTGCCGACCGGGGAGGGACCGGAAAAGGAAGGGGCTGGAAAGAGGAAGGAAGAGGCCCTGAGAAGACCCGAATGACGACCGAACGATGGCCGGACAAGGCAACGACACAACGGCCGGCGGGATAAAAAGGAGAAAAAGGTCCGGAGAGGCCCCGGAGGCCCGAAAACCCCGAGAGGCGCCGAAAGAGGCGCCGCCAAAGCCCCGGACAAACAGACAAACAAAGCGCCCCGCATCCTTGAATCGGAGGATGCGGGGCGCTTTTTGCATGCTTGCACGGCCGCGGAGGTTCAGAGGTCGTGCGCGGCGGCTGAAAGATGGTGCTCGGCGGTCCCAAAATCGCGCGGCAGAGACGAGTCGAAGGTCACCCGGCGGCCCCGGGTAGCGCCGGCCGCCAAGGGGGCCGAGAAGGACCGTTCAACCGTTCAGAAGTTTCCCGGCACCTCAGAGGTCGTGCGGCTCGCAGCAGCGTTTCCCCGGCGGCTCAGAGGTCATGCGGTTCGCAGCAGTGCTCGTCCGCCGTCTCGAATTCGAGCGTGGCGTGGCCGATGCCCGCCTCGTGCAGCCGCTCCTTGACCTGATGCTTGACCTGCTCCATGCGGGCCTCGGCTTCGGGCTCCAGCACGACGTGGGCCGTAAGGGCATTCTCCGTGGTGCTGATGGCCCAGATGTGGATGTGGTGCACGCCCCGCACCCCCTCGACCGAGGCGATGGTGCGCTCGACCTCCTCGAGGCGGATGCCCTCGGGCACGCCGTCGAGCGAGAGGCGCAGGCTGTCGCGCAGCAGCGACCAGACGGAGCCGACGATGACCGCCGCCACGGCAAGACCCACAATCGGGTCGATGAGCCTCCACCCCGTCCACGAGATGATGACGCCCGAGAGCAGCACCCCTACCGAGACGAGGGCGTCGGCCGCCATGTGGAGGAAGGCGCCGCGGACGTTGAGGTCGCGCCCCTTGTCGCGCATGAAGAGCCACGCCGTGAAGCCGTTGACCAGGACCCCGACGCCGGCCGTCCAGGCGATGGCATCCCCCGTGACCGCCTCGGGATGGAGCATGCGGCCGATGCTCTCGGCCACAATCACCCCGACGGCGATGAGCAGGATGAGCGAGTTGAGCAACGAGATGAGCACCGTGCTCTTCTTGTAGCCGTAGGTGTAGCGCGACGTGGCGGGGCTCTGCGACAGCCGGAAGGCGAGCATCGCCAGCAGCAGGCCGGCCACGTCGCTCAGGTTGTGGCCCGCATCGGAGAGCAGACCCATCGAGCCGTAGCAGAGGCCGACGACGAACTCGACGATGACGAAGAGCAGGTTGAGCGCAATGCCCAGCACGAAGGCCCGGTTGAGAGACAAGGCGTCGGCCGGGAGCGGATGATGATGGTGATGATGAGGTTCCTGTGCCATATTGTTTGATGTTTGTCTTTTCGTACCCTTCAGAGCTCGCCGATGCTCTCCTTCACGTCGGAGAGCTCGAACAGCTTGTTGACGATGGCGTAGATGGTCAGCCCGGCCGGCGAGTGAATCTGCAGCTTGGCGACGATGTTGCGCCGGTGGGTGATGACCGTGTGGGTCGAGATGCAGAGGTGGTCGGCAATCTGCTTGCTGGTCATCCCCTTGACGATGCAGATGACAATCTCGCGCTCGCGGGCCGAGAGGGGCTCCTGCCGCGGCTCGGTGCCGCGCGACCCCTCGAGTCGCAGGATTTTGGCGCGCAGCTGCTCCTCCGAGTCGTAGAGCGAGAGGGTCTCGTCGTAGGCCTGCAGCACCGACGAGTCGGTGACGGCCAGCTGCAGCGCCACGCAGCGCATCCGTTCGCAGCCCGACTCGTCGCGCAACTGCTGCGGGGTGATGAGCCCCAGCGAGGCGGGGTTGACCACCAGCACGTCGGGGCGGTGGCGCGTGAGGAGCATCGCAAGACGCGACATGTCGCCGATTTCAAGGATGTCGAGGTTGACGCCCGGCATCTCGCGCAGCAGCGCCAGCAGCCCGCAGCGGATGATGGCCGAGGGCTCGGCGACGGCAAATTTCAGCGCCTTGCTCATTGCGGACCCCCTTTCTGCTCGAGGCGGCGGATGGCCGGGGTGAGGAGCCTGTCCTCGACGGCGTTGTGCGAGGCGAGGTCCTGCTCGCAGGTGAAGAGGTCGAAGAGGACGCTGTTGAGCTCGTTGGTCCCCTGCGCCGGGTAGTAGCGAATCAGAATCCGCTTGAGCTCCGAGAGCTTCGACTCCACCTGGTCGTGGTGGCGGCTGAAGACGTCGATGGAGTAGTCATCCGGACGGGTGCCGGTGAGCAGCGCCCGCACGTAGGGGAAGACGCGCCCCTCCTCGTAGGCCATGTGCTTCTGCACCTCGGCCACGTAGGCGTCGAAGAAGCGGATGACGACCAGCGCCACGTCGCTGCTGCAGTCGATGGCCTCGATGAGCTTGCGGCGGATGGCCGGCAGGCGGAAGTCGAGGAAGTATCCGTGCGAATTGTGAAGGTAGCCCAGCAGCGCCTCGACCGAGAGGCCCGAGGGGTCGTCGGCGGGCATCGCCTCGCCGGCCGTCAGCATGTTGACCACGGCCAGGAAGGTGGCCGCATCGACCCCCGCCGCGCGGCACACCTCGCCGATGGTAGCGTCGCCGAATCCGAGGGAGATGCCGAAGCGGCTCATGACCAGCAGCACGGGGTAGTTGTCGCACACCAGGTCGCACATGCGGTCGTCGACGTCGTATTTTCCTATTCTGTACATGGTTTCATCGTTTTGCAGCCGCCTCGGAGCCGGAGGCCCTGAGTGTTTTGCCGGGTAGGCTCTTCCGCAGCCGGGAACCGGGATGCCGTCGCCGGAGCGCACTCGGAACCGGGAGCCTTCCGCAGCCGGGCCGAAGCGCCGGGCGGGCTCTTCCGCAGCCTTGCGCGTCGGGCGGGGCGGCCTGTTTGAACCGTTCAAAGATAGCCGTTGCGGCGGGAATGTGCAATCCCCATTTTCAGGTATTTTCGGGCCGCCTCACCCCACCGGGCCGCCGGCCTCAACGGCGGTCGATGTCGACATAGGTCGTCTGCAGCAGCGTGCGCCCCACGTCGAGCAGCTCGGGCGAGGTGACCGAGACGGCGCGGTCGGCGGCGCAGTCCCACACCGCTTCGCCCGAGGCGTCGACCACGCCGAAGCCCTCGTTGAAGGTGTAGTAGGCGAAGCGCCGCGGCTGGTTGACCGTGTCGAAGAGGTCCTTGCTGTAGTCGAACGCCTCGTGGCTCAGCCCCATGCTCCCCAGCAGCGTCGCCGCGAAGTCCATCTGCGAGCCATAGTCCTCGACCGTGCGCGGCCGTGCCACGGCGCCCCCCAGCCAGAGCATCGGGATGCGGTGGCGCAGCGGGATGTTGTAGGCGATGCCTTCGGGATAGGGGTAGCCGTGGTCGGCCACCAGCACCAGCAGCAGGTTCTCCCAGGCGGGCGAGGCCTTCAGCCGCTCGACCATCCGTCCGACGCACTCGTCGGAGAAGGCCATGGCGTTGAGCACCTTGTCGTCGAAGCGCGCATAGGGGACATCGAAGGGGATGTGGCTGCTCAGCGTGAGCAGTCCGGCAAGGAAGGGGTGCCCCCCGGCATCGAGTTCGATGACCCGCCGCGCGAAGTAGTCGCACATCACCGCATCGTCGTAGCCCCAGTGCGAGGCGGGGGCGTCGAAGTGCAGGTCACGCTGCCATACGAGCTCCTGCCACCCCGTGGCGTAGAGGTACGAGGCCTGGTTGGTGAAGTTCAGGTCGCCGCCGTAGGTGAAGCTCGTGGCGTAGCCCTCCTCCCCCAGCGAGCGGGCGATGGAGGGGAGCGTCGCAGCCTTGGCCGGGAGCTTCATCACCGAGAGGAGCGTCTGGGCCGGGAAGCCGCTCAGGACGGCCACCTCGCCGCGGTCGGTGCGGAACGAGTTGGCGAAGAAGTTCTCGAACCAGACCCCCTCGCTCTTGAGCCGCTGCATGTTGGGCATAACGGGCTCGCCTTCGCACGTGGCATCCATCACCGTACGGCCGAAGCTTTCGAGCAGCACGACCACCACGTTGGGGCGCTGCGTGCGGAGCACCGCATCGGCCGCATCGGCCGGGACGGAGCCGGAGGAAGCGGCCGGAGCGGCGGTCGGAGCGCCGGTCGGGGCGGCATCCTCCGCAGAGGCCGGAGCGGAAGCCGACGCATAGCCCGCGGCGGCGGGAGCACCCTCCGCACGGCGGTTGCCGCGCAGCTCCTCGAAGCGGGCGGCGCGCTCCTCCTCGGGGAAGAAGGGGTAGGCATCGGCATAGGAGCCGTCGTCGCCCAGCGTCGAGAGGAAGGAGAAGAGCGGGTTGACGGCCGCCTGGTTGAGGAACATCTCGGGGCTGAAGGCCACCTTCGAGACGTTGGCCACCGAGGCGCCGACCCCTCCGCGGATGGCCAGGAAGTCGAAGCCGCCGAGCAGAAGCAGCACGAGGCTCCACACCCCGCGCAGCGGGATGCGTCCCGCCGGGAGGAAGAGCCGCCGCACCAGCAGGCGGTAGAGCCAGACGAGCAGCGCCGTGCAGGCGGCGAAGAAGAGCGTCTGGCGGATGCCCATCCACCAGTCGACGTTGGCCAGCACCTCCTTCGGGGCGTCGAGGTACATCAGCGCCGTGCCGTCGAGGCGGAAGCCCCAGTGTTCGTAGAGGGCCAGGTCGACGGCGAAGACCGCCCCCGCAACCAGCGCCACCACCCAGAAGTAGAGGCCGAAGATGCGCCGCCACGTGCGGTCGGAGAGGGTGACCCAGAGCGAGAGGAGCGTGAGCAGCAGCGGCAGGGCGGTGACGTAGCCCGCCACGGTCATGTCGAGCGAGAGGCCGTGCCAGACGACCCGGCACCAGTCGCCGAAGCCGTAACGGGCCGCCTCGGAGGCGTAGTAGAGGAGGAATACGGGTTTCTGGAGCGCCATCACCAGGGTGGTGGCGCAGAAGGTGGCAAGGGGGAACAGGAGTCTCTTTTGCATGGTCTTCGGTATTGGAGGGGCGCCTCGGGGGCGGCACCGGTGCGCAGAGTGCAACCGGCCCGGCGGCAGGGCCCGGTGCAAAGGTACGATTTTGTTGCGAAAAAGCGCTCTGCGGCGTCCGTTTGGCGACCTACGGAGGAGGGAAACCGACCGAAAAGACGGCGGGAGGACGGCGGGGGGGGCCGGCGGTGGACAGGAGGGAAGGGTGGAGAAACGGACGGGGCCGGACGACAGGCAGGCGGGCGGAGGCCGGCCGATGGCGGGCAGGCACGGTGGACAGGCGCGGCGGGCCGGCAGGCAGACGGGGGCCGGTCGACAAACCATAAAATAGCCGGGCGCGGCGGACGAACCACAAAAGCAGGCTCGGCGGCCCCATAAAAAGCGGGACGGCGGAGAGGTTCCGTCGTCCCGCAGGCGTTTTATCGGGGGCTGCCCCGCGCGTCAGCGCGTCAGCTGCTCCTCAATCGGGTCGCCGTACTGCTGCTGCAGGCGCCGCAGCTCCTCGTGCAGCCGGGCCTCCGTGTCGGCATAAGCCGGCTCGCCGTAGAGGTTGTGCAGCTCGTGGGGATCGGCCTCCAGGTCGTAGAGCTCCCACCAGTCGATGTCGTTGTAGAAGTGGATGAGCTTCCAGCGCTCGGTCCGCACGCCGTAGTGGCGCTTGACCATATGCTCGGCCGGATATTCGTAGAAGTGGTAGTAGAGCGCACGGCGCCAGTCGGCGGGATGCTCGCCCCGCAGCAGCGGCAGCAGTGAACGCCCCTGGATGTCGTCGGGAACCGGCACCCCGGCCAGCTCGAGGAAGGTGGGGGCGTAGTCGATATTCTGCACCAGGGCATCGATGTCGCCCCGCGCACCGCCCGGCAGGCGCATCACCAGCGGCGTGCGCATCGACTCCTCATACATGAAGCGCTTGTCGAACCAGCCGTGCTCGCCCATGTAGAAGCCCTGGTCCGAGGTGTAGACCACCAGCGTGTTGTCGGCCAGACCCGACTCCTCGAGGTAGTCGAGCAGCCGCCCCACGTTGTCGTCGAGCGAGCGGAGCGTCTTCAGGTAGTCGCGCATGTAGCGGTTGAACTTCCACTGCGCCCGTTCGCGCCCCTGCGGCTCGTGGCGGTAGAACTCCTCGATGAGCGGCCCGTAGAAGCGCTCCCAGGCGGCCCGCTGCTCGGGGTTCATGCGGTCGAGCATCCGCTCGTAACCGGCGCTCAGCCGGCTGCGGACCCCCTTGCGCCACATCTTGAGGTCGTAGACCACATCCATGTCGTGGTCCGAGGCGATGGACATCTCCTGCGCGGCGGCAGCCGGACGCCCCTCGTAGTCGTCGAAGAAGGTCTCGGGCAGCGGGAAGTCGCGCTCCTCATAGAGCGCCAGATGGCAGGTGTCGGCCATCCAGTTGCGGTGCTGCGCCTTGTGGTGCACCAGAAGGCAGAAGGGCTTCGTCGTATCGCGCCCGTGTTCGAGCCATTCGATGCTCTTGTCGGTGATGATGTTCGTCAGATAGCCCTCGCAGAGGGTCGTGTCGCCGCTCTGACGGATGAAGAGCGGGTTGTAGTAGTCGCCCTGGCCGGGGACCACCTCCCAGTAGTCGAAGCCCGTGGGGAGGCTTCCCAGATGCCACTTGCCCACGACGGCCGTCTCGTAGCCGGCCCCCTGGAGCAGCTTGGGGAAGGTCTGCTGCGAGCCGTCGAACGGGGCGCAGAAAGTGTTGTCGGTGTAGCCGTTGGCGTGGGAGTGCTTGCCCGTGAGCATGCAGGCGCGGCTCGGGCCGCTCAGCGAGTTGGCCACGAAGCTGTTGGTGAAGCGGACGCCCTCGTCGGCGATGCGGTCGAGGTTGGGCGTCGAGGCGTAACGGTCGTCGTAGCAGCTCATCATTTGCGACGTGTGGTCGTCGGTCATGATGTAGAGGATGTTCATCGGGCGGCGGGGCGCCTCGGGGCGGGAGCCGCAGCCGGCGGTCGAAGCCGCCACGGCGGCAATGCCGCCGGCAAGCAGAAGGGGGGAACGCTTCATGAGAGGTTCGGAATGGGTTTTTGTTTTGGGTTGGTTGTCGGTTGGTTGCTCTTCGGGACCGGGGCGGAGCCGGAGCGTCGGACGGGGTGCCTTCCGAAGCGCCGGGCGGCGGGCCGGGACCGTTTCTGAAGACAAAGATACGATTTTTTCGATGCGGTGCACCCCTCGGGCGGGGCGCGCGGCCGATTTGGGGCCGAAAAGTTTTGCCGAAGCGCCGGGATTCGCTATTTTTGTCTCGCGGACGGGAGAGGGGGCCCCGGCGCCCCGCCCGCCGCAACGCAACACTTCCGCACATGAAATACTACCTCATCGCAGGCGAACCCTCGGGCGACCTGCACGGCGCAAACCTCATCGAAGGGCTCCGCAAGGCCGACCCCGAAGCGCAGTTCCGCTTCTGGGGCGGCGACCGGATGGCCCGTGCGGGCGGCGAGCGCAACCTGGCGAAGCACTACCGCGAGACCTCGTTCTTCGGCATCGTGCAGGTGCTCCGCAACCTGGGAACCATCCGCCGCCAGATGCTCGAGTGCCGGCAGGATGTCGCCGCCTTCGCCCCCGACGTGCTGATTCTGATTGACTACCCGGGCTTCAACATGAAGATGGCCCGCTGGGCCCACGAGCAGGGCATCCGCACCTTCTACTACATCGCCCCCAAGGTGTGGGCCTGGCGCGAATACCGCGTGAAGTCCATCCGCCGCTACGTCGACCGCCTCTTCATCATCTTCCCCTTCGAGCGGCAATACTTCTCCTCGAAGGGCATCACCCCCATCTTCGAGGGAAACCCGCTGGTCGACGCCATCGACCGGCGGCTGCCCGAGCTCCCCACACCCGAGGAGTTCCGCCGCCGCAACGGCCTCGACAGCCGCCCCATCGTGGCGCTGCTGGCCGGCAGCCGCGCCGGCGAAATCCGCGACAACCTCCCCCTCATGGCCCGTCTGGCCGAGCGCTTCCCCGAGCGGCAGTTCGTCGTGGCGGGCGTCTCGTGGCTCGACCGCGCGCTCTACGAGCGCTACATGGCGGGGAGCTCCATCCGCTACGTCTGCGACCAGACCTATGAAACCCTTGCGGCGGCCGAGGCGGCCGTCGTCACCTCGGGCACCGCGACGCTCGAGACGGCGCTGCTGGGCATCCCCGAGGTGGTGGTCTACCGCACGCTCTGGTTCCAGGTCAAGCTGCGCCCCTACGTGCTGAAGGTGCCCTGGGTCTCGCTCGTCAACCTCAACCTCGGGCGCGAGGCGGTGCGCGAGCTCATCCAGTCCGACCTCGACATCACCGCGGCCGAGCGCGAGCTGCGCGCCATCCTCGAAGGGGGCTCCGAGCGGCAGCGCATGCTCGACGACTTCGACCAGCTGCGCCGCATCATCGGCGGCCCGGGGGCCAGCGAGCGCTTCGCCCGCCGCATGGTCGGGGAGCTCCGCCGCGACTCCGCCCCCAATGACCGGTAAACAAAGAGACGACCCATGAAAATCATCTGCATCGGACGCAACTACGCCGCCCACGCCGCGGAGCTCCACCACCAGACGGGGCTCGGGACGGAGGCGGCCGACGAGCCGCTCTGGTTCCTCAAGCCCGACACGGCGCTGCTGCGCAACAACGACCCCTTCTACGTCCCCGACTTCTCGCAGGAGGTGCACTACGAGTGCGAGCTGGTGGTGCGCATCGACCGCGTGGGCAAGTGCATCGAGGAGCGTTTCGCCCACCGATACTACCACGAGGTGGGGCTCGGCATCGACTTCACGGCGCGCGACCTGCAGCGCGAGGCCATCCGCCTGGGGCTCCCCTGGGAGCGGGCCAAGGCCTTTGACCGCTCGGCGGCCCTCGCGCCCCGCTTCATCCCGCTCGAGGAGCTGGGCGGCGACGTGCAGCGGCTCCGCTTCGAGCTGGAGCTCAACGGCCAGGTGCGCCAGCAGGGCGACACGTCGCTCATGCTCTACCCGGTCAACCGCCTCATCGCCTGCGTCTCGCGCTACCTGACCCTCCGCATGGGCGACCTGCTCTTCACCGGCACGCCGGCCGGCGTGGGGCCCGTCCGCCCGGGCGACACGCTGCGCGCCACGCTCGAGGGGCACGAGCAGCTCTGCTTCGACATCCGCTGACCCGCCCCCGAGCGGCCCGCATAAAACCACCGGCCGGTCGGACACCGCCCCCGCGCGGAGCCGGCCGACCCGCAAACCGACAAGACACGACACACGACCATGCTGCTGCACGAACGACTCCGCAACTACCGTCTGCTGCTGGCCTCGCAGTCGCCCCGGCGACGCGAGCTGCTGAGCGGCTGCGGCCTCCCCTATGAACTCGCCCCGCGCTACGCCTGCGAGGAGCGCTACCCGGCCGGACTGCCGGCCGAGGAGGTGCCGCGCTACCTCTCCCGCCTCAAGAGCGAGGCCTACCCCTTTCCGCTCGGCGAGCGGGACATCCTGCTCACGGCCGACACGGTCGTGGTACTCGGCGACCGGGTGCTGGGCAAGCCGCACGACCGCACCGACGCCGTCGCGATGCTCCGCGCCCTTGCGGGGCGGTCGCACGTGGTGGTCTCGGGCGTGACGCTACGCACCGTGCACGCAAGCCACACCTTCACGGCCCGCAGCGAGGTGTGGTTCCGCCCCCTGCGCGACGAGGAGATTGACTACTACGTCGACACCTGCCGCCCCTACGACAAGGCGGGCTCCTACGGCATCCAGGAGTGGCTCGGATATGTGGCCATCGAGCGCATCGACGGCTCGTTCTACAACGTCATGGGGCTCCCCGTACAGCGGCTCTACGTCGAGCTGGAGCGCTTCCTTGCGGCCGGCGAAGGGGAAGCGCAGGCAGAGTAGCCCGCGCCCCGGAGAGCGGCCCGCAACCCGGAGAGCGGCCCGGAAGCTACCCGAGGCAGAACAGCCCGGAGAGCGGCCGCAACGGCCCAGCGCCCCCGACACCCGACGTCCGACGCTTGACGCTCCGACGCTCCGCCCCGGCTGCACAAGCCCGCTGAAAACCGCCCCGGAGCCCCGCGCAACCCCGACCCGCAACAACCCAACGAAATCCAACGAAATCCAACAAAAACCCAACGAAAAACCCACAAAAAACCATCGAACCATGTTCAAACGTACGTTTCTGACCCTCGCCGTGCTGCTGCTGACGCTGCCCGCGCTGGCGGACAAGGGAATGTGGCTCCCGAGCCTCATCTCGTCGCGCATCGACGACATGCGCGCCAAGGGCTTCCGCCTCACGGCCGAAGACATCTACAGCATCAACCGCGCCTCGCTCAAGGACGCCGTGGTCCTCTTCGACGGAGGCTGCACCGGCGAATTCGTCTCGGACGAGGGGCTGCTGCTGACCAACCACCACTGCGGCTACGACTACATCCAGGCCCACTCGTCGCTCGAACACGACTACCTGACCTACGGCTTCTGGGCCCGCTCGCGCGCCGAGGAGCTCCCCAACGAGGGGCTCAACGTGCGGGTGCTGGTCCGCATGGAGGAGGTGACCGACCGCATCGCCGCGGGCGAGAGCCCCGAGGAGATTTGCCGCAAGGCCGAAGCCGAGGGCAAGGGTTACCGCGCCTCGGTCGAGCAGATGTACTACGGCAACCAGCAGTTCCTCTTCCTCTACGAGCAGTTCGACGACGTGCGTCTGGTGGCCACGCCCCCCTCGTCCATCGGCAAGTTCGGCGGCGACACGGACAACTGGATTTGGCCGCGCCACACGGGCGACTTCTCGATTTTCCGCGTCTATGCCGGCAAGGACAACCGTCCGGCGCCCTACTCGCCGGAGAATGTCCCCTACCGCCCGGCGCGCCACTTCAAAATCTCGCTGCGCGGCATCCACGAGGGTGACTTCACGATGATTTACGGCTTCCCGGGCAACACCCAGGAGTACATCCTCTCGGACGCCGTGGCCTACATCGCCGAGCGCTCCGACCCGGCCAAGATTGCCATCCGCACCGGCCGCCTCGAGATTATCTCGGAGGCGCAGGCCGAGGACCCCGAGCTGCGCATCCACTACGCCGCCAAGCACGCCACCATCGCCAACGCATGGAAGAAGTGGCAGGGCGAGATGCTGGGCATCAACCGTCTGGGCACGGTGGCCAAGAAGCGCGACTACGAGGAGCGCTTTGCCGCCTGGGCCGCCGACCGCGAGGAGTACCGCACGGTGGTGGCGGAGCTCAAGGCCGAATATGCCCGCATCGCCGACGCCTACTTCGCCTACGAGCTCATCTCGGAGACGCTCGCCGCGCTGCCCACCTCCTACGACGAGGAGGAGCGTGCCGAGAGCTGCTTCGAGCGGCGCCGCGCCACCGAGCAGGCCCTCTTCGAGTTCCTCGCCGCGGAGTATGCCGCCCGCTGCCCGGCACCCTATCTGATTCCCGAGTTCCTCGACGGCCTCCACACGTGGGGCAGCCCCGAGGCATATGCCCGCCACCTCTTCGAGGAGGTGTGGAGCGGCGAGAAGTCGGCCGACGCCGAGGCGCTCGCCTCCGGCATCAAGCGCATGCGCAGCCACATCGTCTGGCTGCTAGGGACGCGCTCGCTGCGCAACCTCACGAGCAAGCGCCTCAACGAGCTCTACACCCGCTACATCCGCGGGCTGCGCGAGTGGGACACCCAACGGGCCTTCTTCCCCGACGCCAACCTCACGCTGCGCGTGGCCTACGGCTCGGTGGCCGGATACGAATATGCCGACGGCGAGTACCACAAGCCGCAGACTACCCTCGACGGCATCATCGCCAAGGACAACCCCGAAATCTACGACTACGACATCCCGCAGCAACTGCGCGACCTCTACGCCTCGAAGGAGTACGGCCGCTGGGGCATCACGCTCGACGGACGGCGCACGGTGCCCGTCTGCTTCCTGGCGACGAACCACACGACGGGGGGCAACTCGGGCTCGCCCGTCATCAACGGCCGCGGCGAGCTGGTGGGCATCAACTTCGACCGCACGTGGCGCTCGACGATGAGCGACATCGAGTTCGACCCGGAAATCTGCCGCAACATCGCGGTGGACATCCGCTACGTGCTCTTCGTCATCGACCGCATCGGCGGGGCCGACTACCTCTTCCGCGAGATGGATTTCGTCCGCTGAGGCAGCCCGGCCCGCAGAGCCATCGGGAGCCGTTCACCCCGCATCGGGGCGGACGGTTCCTTTTTTATTATGGGGCACCTCCTGTCGGGCGGCAGTCGTCCCCGGCCTCACGGCTTCCCCGGCGGCCCCCCCTTAGCCAGCCTCCCTCCGGCCTCCACAACCGTCCGAGACCGCCCTGCGGCAGTCTTCCACCGACCTCACGGCTTCCCCGGTGGAGGGCGGAGGGAAGAAAAAAATCATTTTTTCGACACAAAGCGTCCGAAAATTTGGCGGATTCAAATATAAACTCTATATTTGCACACCCGAAATGAGAAATTCGGCAGTGTCGCCCAGGTGGTGAAATTGGTAGACACGCTACTTTGAGGGGGTAGTGAACAATTACGTTCGTGCAAGTTCGAGTCTTGTCCTGGGCACCAGAAACCGCGTTAGAGGAAACTCTGACGCGGTTTCTCGTTTTCCGTGTCCGCACCGTGTCCGCATTTCATCCTGAACCACATAATCAGCATCCGTCAGGATCACCCAGTCAACCGGTTGGAGCAAGAATTGTCTGTGCGATACGGAGAGTTACCGATCATCGCATTGAAAATGCAAACCTGGCTCCATTAACAGCAAAGTGATTTACATCCCCGCTCCAACGTCGAGCGTACCGTAGCAGCCGTTCGTGCGGAGGATGACTTGTCATAAAAGGGCCAGACACCGTGACATTCAACCCTGATTGCCTACCAACATATACCTAATCCGTTCCAAAATCAGGCTGAAAAAATCATAAAAAGAGAGTATTGCCGGGGCGCTGTAACACCGGTAATTTTGTTTCCGAAAAATAACAATCAGCCCTATGAAAATCAAATCTGTACTTATGATGTTATCCGCCGCAGTCTTTATGATGGCGTGTGACAAGGATGAAAACGGTTCGAAAACGGTCGACTTTGCAGGCCGCTACAACGGCTATACGCTGGCCAGTTGCAACTATTTCCAGAACATGATCTCGGCGGATGAGACCGTCGTCCTCACGAAAAACACGGACGGCACCGCCTCCGTATCGTTCACCTCCGCCACGTGGGGCGAATTTACCATCACCGATGCACAGGCGACTGTAAACGGAGACATCTGCTCCCTTTCGGGCAGCGGGCAGACGCAGATGGGCATGGGTGGAAGCACCTCGGCCTACGACTGTACTTTCACGGCCGAGATCAAGTCACAGACCGATGCCCGGATGGAGTTCAGGATCCCGGCCGTCATGGGCGGCATGACCCTTACGTTCCAGACGGGCGACGCCCCGGCCGACCTGCTGCTGGCCGGAACCTACGAAGGATATACGGATGCCGACTGTGCGATGTTCCAGGATCGTTATACCGATGGCGAAAGCGTAAAACTGACGGCCAACGGCGACGGCAGCGTGAAGGTTGTCTTCGAATCCGACTTGTGGGGAACCTTTACCGTTGAGTCGGCTACTGCGACTAAGGAGGGCGAAGAGTACGTCTTTACGGGCAGCGGCAGCGTGGCCATGGGAATGGGCGAATCGACCAGCAACTACGACTTCACGCTCAGCGGCCGGACCAATGCCGCCAAGGACGACTTCTCGATCGCATTCAACGTACCGGCCGTCATGGGCGGACTGACCGTCACGCTGCTGCCGGGAACGGCTCCGACTACGGAAGAGTAACTCTACGAAAAAGCGAGATTGGCCATGAACTGCAAACAGGTTGGGCTGTTCTTGTCGGGAGCGACATTGCTGTTGTCGCTCCCGGCCTGCAACGGCATCTTCGAGGGGATTTATGATATGCCCACATCCGGGACCGGGAACGAATATGGGTTTATCCTCATCGACGAAGGAGCCCGCACGGGACGGATCTATATCGACGCCACGGATTACACCGAATGGCATTATGTCGATTTGCACGGCAAACAGGTAACAACGACACCGGTGGGTGAAGCGGCTCCCGAAACGTGGGATTTTGCCGTACACCGATATGACACGAAGACCAACGGCGGCACCGTTTGGGAAAGCCAGGCGGGGTCTTTCGATGCACTTCCGGCGCCCGAATCGGTTTCCGAAGAGCAATGGACGGAAGATGAATGGACCACCGACCGCATCACAATCGACATGTCGCAGATGATGGACGGCATCATCCTCTATGCCGAGGATTATTGGAACCCCACTCTTTCGCGCTGGCTCAATGTAGACACCTCGACCATGCCGCCAATCTACACCCTCTCGGGGAAGATCTATCTGCTTCGTCTGAAGGACGGTACCTGTGCGGCCCTGCGCCTCGCAAACTTCATGAACGACGCCGCCGTAAAGGGTTACATGACCATTGACTACCTCTATCCCGTTGAATAAGGATGAAACTGCTGGTACTATCTCTTTTCGGATTGCTGTTTACGCTGCAGACGCAGGCCCAATACAAAATATCCGGCACGGTTTCGGATGTTGCGGGGCAGCCACTCGCCGGGGCCGTCGTTACCGTGAAGGAGCAGCCGTCGCTCGGTACCGTGGCCGACACGGAGGGACACTATGAAATTACGCTTCCAGGCAAAGAGACGTATACGCTTTGCGCCTCGTTTGTCGGGTACGAACCGGTCAGCGAAAAGATCGCTGCCGGCCAGACCGGGCCCGTGAATTTCAGGCTTGCGGAGCGCTCCACGATGATGGATCAGGTGGTGGTGACGGCCACACGCACCCCGAAACTGTTGAAGGATGTCCCGATTGTCACCCGTGTCATCTCCGAGGCCGATATCAAACAGGTCGATGCGACGCATGTCGGCGACCTGCTGCAAAGCGAACTGCCGGGCATCGAGTTCTCCTACTCGATGAACCAGCAGGTTTCGCTCAACATGTCGGGATTCGGCGGCAATTCGGTGCTCTTCCTCGTCGACGGTGAGCGCCTGGCGGGCGAAACGCTCGACAACGTCGATTACAGCCGCCTGAACCTGGACAATGTCGGGCGCATCGAAATCGTCAAGGGGGCCGTTTCATCACTCTACGGATCGAATGCCATCGGCGGCGTGGTGAACCTCATCAGCCGCGAATCGCGGGAGCCGTGGTCGGTCAATCTGAACGGCCGTTACGGTGCCCACAACGAGCAGCGTTACGGAGGATCGGTCGGATTCAACCAGGGCCGGTTCAACTCGACGACCAACGTGCAGTACACCTCGATCGACGCCATCGACCTCTCGAAGGGGACCGACAACGCGGAGGTGGGCGATTACAGCACCATCTACGGACACACGGCGCTCAATATCAAGGAGCGGCTCGTCGTCACGGCGACCGAAAGCTTGAAGTTCACGGCCCGGGCGGGATATTTCTTCCGCGAGCGCGACGCCTCGGAGAGCATCAAGGACCGCTACCGCAGCTTCTCGGGCGGACTGAAGGGCAACTGGGCGATTACGCCGTCCGATGATCTGGAACTCTCCTATGCCTTCGACCAGTACGACAAGAGCGACTATCTTGTCCCCACGTCACGCGACGTACGCGACTACAGCAACGTACAGCACACCCTGCGTACGCTCTACAACCATACGTTCTCCGGGAAGCACATCCTCACCGTCGGAGGAGACTACATGCGTGACTACCTGATGTCCTACCAGTTTACGGACAACGGCAGCCATACGCAGCATACGGCCGATGCCTTCGCGCAGTTTGACTGGAACCCGCACCGGCGGTTCAACCTCATTGCGGGCCTGCGCTTCGACCATTTTTCGGCGGCAAATCTTTCGCACCTTTCGCCAAAACTCGGCGTGATGTATAAGGTTGCAAACTGTTCGCTTCGGGCATCATACGCAGGCGGATTCCGCGCCCCGACCCTCAAGGAGATGTACATGGACTTTTACATGGGCAACATCTTCATGATCTACGGAAATCCGGAACTGAAAGCCGAGACAAGCCACAACTTTTCGCTCTCGGCCGAATATCTGCAAGGTCGGCACAGTTTCACCGTAACGGGATTCTACAATCTGGTGGACAACCGCATCACCACGGTCTGGAACCAGGAGCTTGACGGGCAGGTCTACACGAACATGTCGCCCCTGCAGGTGGCCGGAGCCGAGGCCAATGCGTCGGGACGATATGCGTGCGGCATCTCGTGGCGCGTGTCGTATGCCTACACGCGCGAGATGATCGAGCGGGGACAGCCGCTGCTCTCCTCGACCCGCCCCCATGCGGCCACGGCGCGCCTGGCCTATGACAAACAGTGGAAGAACTACGGTCTGAATGTGTCGCTGTCGGGACGCTGGCTGTCGGCAGTCACGTGCGACGTCTATACCGAGGTGACCTCCTACGAGCAGACCGTGCGGCAGACCTATCCGGGCTACACGATTTGGAAACTGAGCCTCACGCAGCATCTGTGGCGCGGGATGGATCTGACGCTGGCTGTGGACAACCTTTTCAACTACCGGCCCGACTACTATTACAGCAACTCGCCCACGACCATCGGCACGACCTGCTCGGTGGGACTTTCGCTGAATCTCGAACAATTTTTCAAGCGTAAATAAAGGATGAAACATAAGATACCAATGATCTGGGCAGGCGTGATCCTGCTTGCCGTCGTATTGAGCGTTGTGGCGTGGAACAGCTGGTTCTCGGCCACACGCATCGCTTTTGTAAATTACCAGGCTACGACCCTCGGCCAGATTGCCCGGGCCAATGACCATGCGCGGATCCGTCTTGCCTCGGTCGAACCGTCGGAGTTTGACCGTTTGGGGCATTACGACGTGGTGCTGATGAACGGCATGGGGCTCCGCATCACAGCCGAGGAGCGGGCCGCACTCCAACGGGCCGCCGACCGCGGGCTTACCGTCATCACGACCATGGCCACCAACCCGGCCAACGAGATCATCTCGGCGGACTCCGCGACGCTGGCTGCCGTCAAGGGCTACCTCAGCGGCGGCGGCCGGAAGAACTACCGCAACCTGCTCGTCACCCTGCGCCGCACGGTCGACGGCAAGCGGTTCGATACGGATGAACCCGAGCCGCCCGTCGTACGCGACCTGCGGCAATTTTACCACGCCGATCCGTCGGATCCCGAGGCGGAGGAGCTGGATTTCGACAGCGTGGAGGCCTACGAGGCCTTCCTCGCGCGGCACGGCCTGCTGAAAGCGGATGCTCCGCGGGTGATTGTGACGGGACAGATGGGTGAACCGGCTGAACTGATCGCCCGGCTCGAGGAGACCGGCAACGCGGTCTATCCTCTCCGTAACCTGTCGGCGGCGATTCAGAGCGGACAGGCCGATTCGATCCGTCCGTCGGCCGTCATCAACATGGCCCACGGACGCCTGGGCGATGCCATTGTGGAGTACTTGACGCGCCAGAACATTCCGCTCTTCTCGCCGCTGAACGTCAACCGGATGGTCGACGAATGGGAGGCCGACAAGATGGGCATGAACGGCGGTTTCCTGTCGCAGAGTGTCGTGATGCCCGAGATCGACGGAGCGATCCGCTCCCAGGTGTTGTTCGGTCACCGCCTCGACGGCGAAGGGCTGCAGCAGGTCCATGCCATTCCCGAACGACTGGACCGGTTCGTCGAGACGGTGAATCGCCACATCGCCCTGCAACGCGTGCCCAACAGCGAGAAGCGCGTAGCAATCTACTACTACAAGGGCCCCGGGCAGAATGTCCTGACGGCCTCCGGCATGGAGGTCACGCCATCGCTCTACAACCTGCTCGTGCGGCTCCGCAGCGAGGGCTACCGCGTGGAGCATCTCCCCTCGACGCCCGAGGGGTTGGCAGCCCTCATCCAGCAACAGGGGGCCGTTTTCAACGACTATGCCCACGGCGCCAAGGCCGAATTTCTGAAAAAGGGCCAACCGGCGCTCATCTCCTCCGAGGAGTACGCCGCGTGGACCGCTGAAGCAATACCTGCGGAGCGGATGGAGGAGGTAGTTGCACTCGACGGCCCGTTCCCGGGCCACTACCTCTCCGACGACGAGGGACGGCTGGCGCTGCCGCGCATCGAGCTGGGCAACATCGTGCTGCTGCCGCAGCTGGCCGCCGGAGCGGGTGATGACGACTTCGCCATCGTTCACGGCACCGATGCCGCACCGCCTCACGCCTATATCGCTTCATACCTTTGGGCGCGTTACGCTTTCCGCGCTGATGCCATCGTCCACTTCGGGACGCACGGCAGCCTGGAGTTCACCCCCCGCAAACAAGTAGCTCTGAGCCGCAACGACTGGCCCGACGCACTGGTCGGTCCGACGCCGCACCTCTACGTCTACTCGATTGGGAACGTCGGCGAGGGTATGATTGCCAAGCGCCGTGCCTATGCCACGCTGCAGTCGTATCTGACCCCTCCGTTCATGGAGAGCGGCGTGCGCGGCATCTATCGCGAACTGAATGCGGCAATCCAGGCCTACAACGACCTGCTCTACGCCGACGGACAGCCCGATACGCGGGCTGCGGCGCTGCGTGTCAAGCAACTGACCGTCGAACTGGGCATCCACCGCGAGCTGCGGCTCGATTCGCTGCTGACCGAACCCTATACCGAGGCCGAGATCGCCCGCATTGAGACGTTTGCCGAAGAGCTTGCCGCGGAGAAGATTACCGGTGAACTCTATACGATGGGCCAGCCCTACTCCGCCGAACGCATCCGCAGCAGCCTCTTTGCCATGGCCACCGAGCCAATCGCCTATTCACTGCTGGCGCTCGACCGGTTCCGCGGCCGGGCCGGCGCCGACCTTGAAAAACACCGTACGCTCTTCACGCGCCGCTACCTCAATCCGGCCCGCGAACTGGTCGGGCGTCTTTTGAGCGGGACGCAGCAGCCGACCGATGCTTTCATCTGCTCGACGGCGGGCATCTCGGCCGCGGAGTTGGAGAAGGCCCGCGAAATTCAGCGGTCGCTCTCCGCTCCGCAGGAGATGATGGCGCGGATGATGGCGATGGCTTCGTCGGGTTCATCGATGCAGCATCCGGCCGGTACTTCCAAGTCGGGCAAAGGGGCCCCGAAACACCCCTCGTGGATCCCGAAAGTGGGCAAACGCCCCGCAAACGCCGGACCGTCGGAGGAGAAGAAACCCGCAGCCATGCCGGCCGATGCGATGGCTGCCATGATGGGCCTCGGCAAGGAGTACACAAAGAAGGAGCGCGAGTTTGCCCGGGTGGTGACCGAACTCGAACGCACAATCCGCAACGTCGGCAACTACCGACACGCGCTTGAAGAGAGCCCCGAAGCGGAGCTTTCGTCGCTCACCAGCGCTTTGAACGGCGGCTACACGGCCCCTTCGCCGGGCGGCGACCCGATTGCCAATCCCAATACGTTGCCCACGGGTCGTAATCTCTATGCCGTCAATGCCGAGGCGACGCCGAGTGAACGGGCTTGGGAACGCGGCCGCGAGCTGGCCGACGAGACCATCCGCCTCTACCGCGAACGCCACCACGACTCGCTGCCCCGCAAGGTGAGCTACACGCTCTGGAGCGGCGAATTCATCGAGACCGAGGGGGCAACGCTCGCACAGGTACTCTACATGCTGGGCGTCGAGCCTGTCCGCGACGTTTTCGGACGGGTGAGCGACCTGCGGCTCATCCCCTCCGAGGAGTTGGGGCGTCCGCGCATCGATGTCGTCGTACAGACCAGCGGCCAGCTGCGCGACCTGGCGGCTTCGCGGCTGTTCCTCATCTCGCGGGCCGTCGAGATGGCCGCCGCAGCAAAGGACGACAGCTATGAGAACTTCGTGACCCGGGGCGTTGTCGATGCCGAGCAGACGCTCATCGACAAGGGACTTTCGCCACGGGAGGCGCGCGAGATCTCGACCCGCCGGGTCTTCGGCGGCGTCAACGGCAACTATGGCACGGGCATTACCGGTATGGTGCAGAGTGGCGACCGTTGGGAAAACTCCTCGGAGATCGCCGCGGTCTACCTGCAGAACATGGGAGCCTATTACGGCAGCGAGCAGGCTTGGGAGCAGGTGCAGCAATATGCGTTGGAGGCAGCCCTGGTCAACACCGATGCCGTCGTGCAGCCCCGCCAGAGCAATACGTGGGGAGCCTTGAGCCTCGACCATGTCTACGAATTCATGGGCGGCATGAATCTGGCCGTGCGCAACGTCACGGGCCGGGAGCCCGATGCCTACCTGAGCGATTACCGCAACCGGAACCGCGTGCGGATGCAGGAGCTCAAGGAGGCAATCGGCGTCGAGAGCCGCACGACGATCTTCAATCCGAACTACATCCGCGCGAAGATGCAGGGCGGGGCGAGTGCCGCTGCGGGCTTTGCCGCGGTGGTGCAGAACACCTACGGCTGGAACGTCATGAAGCCCGACGTGGTGGACAACGAACTCTGGGACGAGATCTACGATGTCTACGTGCAGGACAAGTTCGGCATGGGGCTCCGCGGCTATTTCGAGCAGCAGAATCCCGCCGCGCTGGAGGAGATCTCGGCCGTGATGCTCGAAACGGCCCGCAAGGGGATGTGGCACGCCTCGGACGAGCAGCTCGCGACGCTCGCCGCCCTCCACACCGAACTGGTCGACAAGCACGGCCCCTCGTGCTCGGGATTTGTCTGCGACAACGCCAAACTGCGCGACTTCATCGCCTCGAAGAGTTCGCCGGAGGCCGCCCGCAACTACCAGCGGCAGATTCGCGAGGTGCGCGAGGTTTCGCTCGACACGAATGCCGGCACGGTGCTCAAACGCGAGGAGTTCACCGCCTCCGACCGCACGACCACGCTGGTCAGCAACACCGTTGTCGCCGTGCTCGTCATCGGCCTCATCGCGGTGCTGGTTCTTGTGGTTCGCCGCCGGCGCAAAAAGATGGAAGAGTAATGGACACCGTCGTATTGGTCATGATGATTGTGGTCTGCTTCAACTACCTGTTGAAGCAGACCTGGCGCAAGCCCCGGTTTGTAGCCCTTTCGGCCGTTGTCTGCGCCCTGTTCGTCGGACTGGCGTGGCCCTGGGCCATCGAGCAGTCGAAAAACCAGATTGCGGACTGGCTCGCCGACTCCGCGCTGATGCTCGACCTGGCGGTTCTCCTCACGCTGGAGGTCGCCTTGCAGATGACCTTCTGTGTCGTTGCGGCACACATCCACACGGCGGGGCGCGTAAAACCCTCCGTCGTGTGGCTCTACCGCCTGCTGCGCTGGTTCCCGGGGCTGCTCATTTTCCCGGTGCTGTTCAGCCTGCTGGTTGCCGCCATCTTCTCGCTTCCCGGGATGTCGTTTCCGTTGGTTGCCTGGTCGCTGGCCGCGGTTGTGGCGGCGGTGATTCCTCTGGGGCGTTGGGCGTTGAAGCACCTCCTGCCCGAACGGGAGATCCGCCTTGAACTGCTCTTCCTTGCCAATGCATTGATTGCCATTCTGGGCGTCATCGCCACGGTCAACGGCCGCACGGCCGTTGCCGGTATCACAGCTGTCGACTGGCCGTCTCTGGGTGGAGTGATGGCCTTTGTCGCTGCTGGATTGCTGCTTGGCATGGCGGTTTTCCGCATCAAACAGAAACTTATGAATAAAAAACAGAAATAAAACCATGAATTACATCTCCGACATCCTCTATTGGATCTCGACCGGTCTGCTCGTTCCGGACATCGTCCTGCTGATCTTTTTCTTCGGGCGCTCGCTGCTGCTGATCGGCAGCTTCTTCGGGCAGTATCTCTCCATCCGCCGTACGGCCTCGCTCATTGGGCGCGAACTGGATGGGCTCACTCCGCAGACGGTCGCCACGCTTGCCGAGCGTCTTCCCAAAAAGAATCCGTCGCTGCTCGTGGTCTACCTGAACCGCCTGCTTGAGGCCCGCGACAATGCCCCTCTCCGCCAACGGCTGCTTGCCGATTTCGAGATCGAAGCCGACCGCGACCTCGCCACCTCAAAGACGCTCTCGAAGATGGGCCCCATGCTCGGGCTGATGGGTACGCTCATCCCGATGGGCCCGGCGTTGGTGGGGCTCTCGACGGGCGACATCGCCTCGATGGCCTACAACATGCAGGTGGCCTTTGCCACAACCGTCGTGGGGCTGTTCGCCGCGGCCATCGGCTTCATCACCCAGCAGGTCAAGCAACGCTGGTACCTGAAGGATTTGTCCAACCTGGAGTTCGTAGCGGAGTTGTTGAATGCCCAAACCGAGAAGCGATGAGACGCAATTTACTGAAGCACGACGGGGAGAATGACCCGATGAGCGTCGTCGGCAACCTGTTCGACGTGGCGATGGTCTTCGCCGTGGCGCTGATGGTGGCGCTGGTGAGCCGATACAATATGACCGAGATGTTCAGCCAGGAGGATTTCACGATGGTGAAGAACCCCGGCAAGGAGAACATGGAGATCATCACCAAGGAGGGTGAAAAGATTAACCGCTATACTCCTTCGGAGGATCAGGATTCTCAGAGCGGCAAGCGTGGCCGCAAGGTCGGCGTGGCCTATGAACTCGAGAACGGTGAGATCATCTACGTTCCTGAATAAGACATATCTCCAATAAACTTTGTCAGATTGCACTATTAACAAACACCAATCCCCCAATTAATTATAAGCAATTAAGATATTTTAAAATTTATTGGAATACGCATTTATTAGAAATATAATTTTTGTACTTTTGAGAAAGCAAACTAAAAAAAGTTTTAACTATGACTTTAAGTGAATCTATACGCAAATTGGAAAATAGTTGGGGGACAAATTCTTTCCCCAAGCACCTGGAGTCCATTGAATTAAAAAATGTAAGAGGTTGGAATGGACAAAAAATAGACTTCAAATTTCCAATTACAGCAATTGTTGGAGAAAATGGGATGGGAAAAACGACCATTCTACAAGCCGCAGCATCGGTTTATAAATCTCCCGATGAAAGAGGGTATTTTGCTTCAGATTTTTTCCCGATACACCATGGGAAGAACTTACAGGGGTTGAAATAAATGCTGTAGTAAAAGAGGGGGCTACATCTCATAATATATCTATACGCAAACTTACAACTCGATGGAGAGGGAATGACATTAGGAAGGAACGAGTTGTTAAATTTCTTGATCTAAAGAGAATTACACCTATTTACTCTAAACAGGGATACTTGCGATTAGCAAAACGTAATTTACACGAGACTTCTTCAAAAGTCTATACACCAGATGTATTACAAAGGCTCTCTCAAATCATTGGAAAGTCATATACTTTAGCTAAGCAAGCAAAAACGAACGCTGATCAGAATAGGTCTATCCCAGTTCTTGGAATTAATGAAGAAGAATATTCAGGATTTCATCAAGGAGCGGGGGAATCAACTATAACAGAATTATTGGGGTTAGAGATTCCTCAATATAGTCTCATCCTAATTGACGAAATTGAAACTTCTCTTCATCCAAGTGCTCAGCGACGTTTAATTAGAGATTTAGCAACCGTTAGCCGCATCAAGAAAGTCCAATTTATCGTTACAACCCATTCTCCTTATATATTGGACGAATTGCCAAACTACGCTCGGATACAAATTATCAACGACAGTGGAGAAAGAAGAATAGTATTAGGAATCAGCTCTGAATTCGCATTATCATATATGGATGATGTTCTCCATCCTGAAATGGATATTTATGTTGAGGACGATGTAGCCAAAATTCTAATTGAAGAGATTATCGCAGCAATAGATTTGCCTATCTTGAAACGGGTCCAAATAATATCTTTTGGATCAGCCCAAGTAGGTAAAGCTCTCGGGTTAATGAATGTACAAAAAAGATTTCCTAGGCCAACGTTAGTTATTTTGGATGGAGATCAAGAACAGAGTGAAGGATGCATCCTTTTGCCGGGAACTGATGCTCCTGAAAGACAAATTTATTATGATCTTATAATTGGCTTGATATCGCAACACATTTATCTCGATCATACTCAGATTTTGTAGATGCAGCACAAAAAGCAATGACATTAAGTAATCATCATGAATGGAATAAAGCCGTTGCAGATAAGATTATTTATGGAGGCAATGACCTGTGGAGAATTCTATGTAGGAGTTGGGTTAAAAATGTGCTTGAGAATCGAGATGACAAAATGACTATAGTTGAAGCTATAAGAAATAAACTAGGACTTTAATATCAAGGTATAGGTATAATTTGCCTCATTCTCCAAATCGCATCTAAGTCACGAAGAAAAGAGTTCGAAAATGGATGCGTTAGGGGCACTGAAAAAAACTCGTTGGAGCAATCCGACGAGTTTTTTTTATTCCCCCGGCGCCATGGGCGGCGAAGACCGCCTGCATCCATCCGCGCAGGGTCCGCTGCATACTCCGGCAGCCGGGATGCAAAAAAGCGGCGGCACTCCCATGCCGCCGCCTGTCCGATTGAAGCCGGGAAGATGCCGGATGGTCCCGGCATCCTCGTCGCCTCTGTCGTTATGATTACCTGCGTCCCCCGCCGAACACCACTCCGAGCGAAAGGCCGAAATGGCGATTGGCCCGCTCCTGCAGCTTGTAGTCGAACGTCACCCGCAGGTGGTGAAACAGCTCCACGCCGATACGCGGCATGAAACAGAGCGAGCCGCTCCTGCTTCCCGTCGAGAAGCCGCCCCAGTTGGACTGCGTGTCGTCAAAGACAACCGGCGCCGAATTATCCAGAAAGGCATAACCCACGCCTGCGCCCGCGAAGAACGAGACGTTCCGCCGGCGCCGGAAGTTGTAATCCGCCACAGCCATCACGTTCCAGCTCCTGAACTTCAGCTGCCCGGCATGGTCCGACTCGCGGTGGAAAATCGTACCCCCGACCTGCACGCCGACATCCAGCGGAAGGAGCTGCACGTTATACCGCGCCTCGGCATAAAAGGCGGCGCCGGGGTTGCTCCTGTCGAAATTCAGCCGGTCGGCCCCGAAAGAGAGGCCTCCGCCGATTTCCCCCTCGAACCGGCCCACCGCACGCGCACGCCCCGCATCTGCCGACGGGCTGTTTTGGGCATAGCCCTGCATGAAACCGAGCAACAGCAGGGCCCATGCGAAGATTCGCTTTTTCATCCTTGTTGCAAACAATAAACGCTGTAAATATATCTGTTTTAACCCAATTACGCAAATGAGCCGCTGCCTGCCGCATCCGCATTTTGTCCGCATTCCCGGAGAAGCCCGGAATTCAACGCGGACAAAAAACAATGTTCCTTGAGATTTCCCGCCGGAGCAGTCGTTGAAAAAATCTCCCTTTTTTCTTGCTTTATTTCCAACATGTTTGTAGTTTTGCGAACAACAAACAATAGGAGTTATGAAAGAAAAGCAGTATACGGCTGAACAGGAACGTCTTGCCCGGTTTGCCAAGGCGATGGGCCACCCCGCCCGCATTGCGATTCTCGAGTTTCTGGCCCGGCAGGAGTGCTGCTTCTTCGGAGACATCCACGAGGTGCTGCCCATCTCGAAGGCAACCGTCTCCCAGCACCTCAAGGAGCTGAAGGAGGCCGGGCTGATTCAGGGCGAAATCGAAACACCCAAAGTACGCTATTGCATCAACCGGGAGAATTGGGAGACTGCCTCCCGGCTCTTTGCCGCGTTCTGGGGACAGCCCGTCTGCAAAAAGGAGTCCTGCTGCGAATAGGCACAACCCGCGGGCCGTCGGAAACGGCTCTTTTTTTCGCGATTAATGTTCGTTGTTTTACGAAATACAAATATAATATGAGAAGCACGCTCCGCTCCGGCGGCGGCAAGGAGGCCCGGCGGGCAACCGGCCCCGACGAAGGGTCTGCGGCCGGGATGAACGGATGCACGCCGAGGCAGGGGGTTGTCCCGGAGCGCAAGCTGGCCGGAGCGGCGGATGGAGCATGGAAACCAATCAATCAAATACAGTCATGAAGAGAATTCTTTTATGGATGGCGCTGTCTCTGGGGCTCCTCGCCTGCGGAGGCGGCAACGCGAAAACGCAGGAGAGCAACGATGCGGACAACACGAAAGACCGCATTGAGGTGTTGTATTTCCATGGCAAAAAGCGCTGCGCGACCTGCATGGCCATCGAGCAGCGGACCCGGGAGACGCTCGAAGAGCAGTTTGCCGACGAGCTGAAAAACGGGTCACTTGTCTTCCGGGTAATTGACATCTCGCAACCGGAGAACGAGGCCCTTGCCGATAAATACGAGGTGACGTGGTCGTCGCTCTTCGTCTGCCGCTGGAAAGGGGGCCGGGAGACCTCGGAGAACCTGACCGAATTTGCCTTCGGCAGCGCCCGCAAGGCCCCCGAGGCATTCAAGGCCGGTCTGGCGGCCCGGATTCGCGAACTGCAAAAATAGAGGGACATGGAGTGGTTGCAAACGCTGCTGGAGAGCAGCACGACGCCTCCGCTGACAGCCTTCCTGCTGGGGCTGCTCACCGCCTTGTCGCCCTGTCCGCTGGCGACGAACATCGCCGCCATCGGATTCATCGGCAAAGACATCGACGACCGCCGCCGAATCTTCCGCAACGGCCTGCTCTACACGCTGGGGCGCACGCTCTCCTATACGCTGCTGGGCATCGTGCTGATTCTGATTCTGAAGAAGGGTTCGAGCATGTTCGGCATCCAGAAGGCCATCGGCAAATGGGGCGAATGGGTGCTGGGTCCGCTGCTGCTCGTCATCGGAGCCTTCATGCTGGCGGGTGACCGGCTGCGGCTCCCATCGTTCGGATTCCGCGGCAACGGCGAGCGGCTGGCCCGCCGGGGCGGCTGGGGAGCCCTGCTGCTCGGGGTGCTCTTTGCGCTGGCCTTCTGCCCGACGAGCGGCGTCTTCTACTTCGGGATGCTCATCCCGATATCGGCCTCGGCCGAGGCCGGATACCTGCTGCCGGTCCTCTTCGCCATAGCCACGGCGCTGCCGGTACTGGTCGTCGCCTGGATTCTGGCATTCGGAGCCCGCCGCATCGGGCTGTTCTACGGACGGATGCAGACCCTGCAGAGGTGGCTGAACCGGATTGTCGGAGGGCTGTTTGTAATAATCGGCATCTATTATTGTGTCATCATGTATTTCTAAAATTCCTAAAAAATAAAGCATATGGAAACCAAGAACGAAAAGAAAAAGGGATTCTGGGCATCGCTTTTCTCACCGAAATCCTGCTCGTGCTCGTGCGGCAACAACCTGATTGTGGAAGAGGTCGAAAAACCGGCTGCACACGACTTCAGCCAGGTCCGACTCGATACGCCCAGCGGGGCAATCCGGGAAATCAAGATTCTGGGGCCGGGCTGCGCGAAATGCAAGGCAACGTATCAGGTCCTCACGAAGGTCATCTCCGAAAACAACCTCGACGTGCGGCTCACCAAAATCGAGGATATCACCGAAATCATGAGCTACAACGTCATGAGCACCCCGGCGGTGGTCGTCGACGGTGAGGTGAAAATCAAGGGGCATGTCCCCACGGAGCACGAAATCAAACAGCTGTTGGGTATCTAAAAGCCATCACGATGGAAACCAAACGGGAGTTGAAAATCCTTGCGTGGATTATTCTTGTTTTTGCGGCGGTCTTTTTCCTGCCGCTCGGCAGCGAGCGCTTCATGACGGCCATCGATGCGACGCTCGACCTGGCCCGGTGGTATGCCCGCGAGCATGTCATCCTCTGCCTGCTGCCGGCCTTCTTCATCGCCGGCGTGATTGCCGTCTTCGTCAGCCAGGGCTCCGTCATCAAATACTTCGGGGCCAATGCCAAGAAGTGGCTGTCGTACAGCGTGGCGGCCATCTCGGGCGGTATCCTCGCCGTCTGCTCCTGCACGATTCTGCCGCTCTTCACGAGCATCTACAAGCGCGGCGCAGGGTTAGGTCCGGCCATCGCCTTCCTCTATTCGGGACCGGCCATCAGCATCCTCTCCATCATCCTCACGGCCCGGATTCTGGGCATCGAGCTGGGCATCGCCCGCACCCTCGGCGCCATCCTCTTCTCGGTGGTCATCGGGCTGCTGATGTCGTTCCTCTTCCGCCGCGAGGAGCGGGCCAAGCGCGAGGAGCAGATGAACATCACACCGTCCCCCGAGAAGAGGCCGATGTGGCAGACCTCGTTCCACTTCTTCACGCTGGTGCTGATTCTCGTCTTCGCCAACTGGGGCGCACCGGCCGCCTCGGACCGCGGCCTGTGGGCGGCCATCTTCGCCTGGAAGTGGTACATCACCGGCGCCCTGTCGCTCGTGCTGTGCTGGTCGCTGGTGAAGATTCTGCGGCTCCGCCTGCGGTGGGTGGCGCTGGGCGCTGCGGCGACCGTCGTCTCGGTCGTGCTGGCCAATCTGTTCATCCGCGACGCGAAGCTCGTGCCGCTCGTGCCGATGGTTGTGGCCATCGCCGCGCTCTCGCTGATTCTGCTTTTCGACAAGCGCGATGCGGAGAACCGCGAATGGGCCCTTTCGGCGTGGGGTTTTGCCAAACAAATCCTGCCGCTGCTGGCCGTGGGCGTCGTCACGGCGGGATTCCTGCTCGGCTCGACCCATGACCAGACGTCCGTCGCGGGCATCATCCCGAACCGATGGATTGAATGGGCCGTCGGAGGCAACTCGCTGCTGTCGAACTTCTTCGCCAGCTTCACCGGAGCCTTCATGTACTTCGCCACGCTGACCGAGGTGCCCATCATCCAGGGGCTGCTGGCCTCGGGCATGGGCAAGGGTCCGGCCCTGGCGCTGCTGCTGGCCGGGCCGTCGCTCTCGCTGCCCAACATGCTGGTCATCCGCGGCGTGCTGGGGACGAAAAAGACGGTGGTCTACGTGGCGCTCGTCATCGTCATGGCCACGCTGTCGGGATTCCTCTTCGGAAACCTTTTTTAACCGGAGCGCCGCCATGAGAATATTGATTCTTTGCACGGGAAACAGCTGCCGCAGCCAGATGGCTCACGGATTTCTGCAGGCGATGGATTCGTCGCTCGAGGTCTTTTCGGGCGGGACGCAACCCGCCGCACGGGTGAACGCCCGTGCGGTGGAGGTGATGCGGGAGGCCGGCATCGACATCGCCTCGCACATCCCGACCCATGTCAACGTCTATCTCGACCAGGAGTGGGATTACGTAATCACCGTATGCGGCGGGGCAAACGAGAGCTGCCCGGCATTTACGGGCAAGGTGGGCCGCCGCCTGCACATGGGCTTCGACGACCCTTCGCATGCCGAAGGCTCCCCGGAGTTCATCGATTACGAATTCCGCCGCGTCCGCGACGAGATTCGCGCGGCGTTTGCCCGCTTCTATCGGTCCGAAATCCAAAAAGAGAAATTTCATGAACACACTCCTTGAAACGCTCCGGTATTTTGTGCTGATAACCGTCGAGTTGATTGCTTTATTCCTGTTAATCAGCGCGCTGGTCGAGATTATTCTGATGTATGTTCCGGAGGAGAAAATCCGCAAAAAACTCTCGGGCGCCGGCATTTTCGGAAACATCATCGCCGCGGGATTCGGGGCTCTGACCCCCTTCTGCGCCTGCTCGACCATTCCCATGACCGTCGGATTCCTGAATGCCGGGGTTCCGTTCGGTTCGGCCATCTCCTTTTTGATTGCTTCACCCCTGCTCAATCCGATTATCCTCGGAATGCTCGGCGCGATGGTCGGAATAAAGGCGATGGCGGCCTATTTCGTGATTGCCTTTTCGTGCTCCGTACTGTTCGGGCTCCTGCTGGAACGAATCGGGGCTCAAAGGTATGTGAAAAACGTCCGTCTGAAACCCGCATCGTGCTGCGCCGGCGGCGAGGTGGTCGACAAGCGCTCGCTGCCGTTCCGCGGCAAGGTGAAAGCGGCCTTCGCCGGCGCTTGGGGGAGCCTACGTCCTATTATGGGATACCTGCTGATTGGAGTAGCGTTGGGTGCCGGCATCTACGGGTACATGCCCCAGGATTTCGTCATGAAGATAGCAGGTCCGGACAATCCGTTTGCCATTCCGGTTGCCGCCGTATTGGGCATACCTCTTTACATCCGTGCCGAAACAGCCATACCGATTGGTCTGGCGCTGATGGGAAAGGGCATGAGCATCGGAGCGGTCATCGCGCTGATTATCGGAGGAGCCGGAATGGCCATTGCCGAGATGACCATGCTGGCAAGCATCTTCAAGAATCGGCTTGTGGCCATGATTGTACTGGTCATTTTCCTGACGGCCGTCGTGTCGGGCTATCTCTTCAATATCCTGCTGTGACAGGAGCCGGAAGCTGAAATACGCGGCCGGTCCTTGCGGCAGGGCAAGACGGAAGGACGAAGCGGAAGCGGCAGGCCGAAACGGGAGGCTGAAGCAGGAGGCCGCATGCTCTTTTCAAAAACGGAGCAGTTTGTCCGATACGCACTCGGAAGCCGGGAAGCACCCCGTCCCTCCGGCGGGTCCTCGCGGCCGGCGGCCGGACGGTGTTGAGACTCCCCTTCCGACAACCCGTAACACGAACGCACAAGCCCGAGCCCGGAGCAATAGCGGCTCATTGCGACCGAAAAGGGGCTTCGGAGCCTCCCTGCCCCATCCCCGTGCAGGCGGCAGGGAGGACGGAGCCCCTTACAATCCCTAAGCAAGGTGCCGTTTTCAGGTCATTTTATGACACGAAATGGCCGGCAAAGGGCCCCGAAAAGGGTTGAAACGCCCGTGCGCAAGAGATGCGCAAAAAAACTGTTTTCTGCTCCGGAACGAGCAAAGGCAGGCATACAAACACAATACGTTGTTGTTCAATAATATAAATACACAAATTCGATAAGAGCGCATCTTCATAACACCTCATTCAGGACGGATACGAAGCCTCCGGCAGGGCATCGCATTCCCTGCGCTCCGCAGTTGCTCCTCACCGCCGCAGCCACGCCTTCCTGCGCAAAAAAATAGGGAAAACTCCTTGCTTTTTCCACATTTGTTTTCTAATTTTGATTTTTGTTTGAGAACCTCGGCTGACACGAAGGTGCAGGCACGGTTTCACGGCGGAATTCGGATTCTTCGATTGGTACAAAACGGCACTTGAGGCCCTTTGCACCGGCAACCCGGCGAAGAGGTGCGGTGCAGGCTGCCCGTCTGTCCCGAACCATCCGCCCGCAACAGAACGACGACACCGCCCCCTCCTCCATTCAACCGAAACAGACGGCTTCCCGCGCGTCGGGAAACCACAGCCGGTCTCCACGAACGGCGGCATGAAACAGACAAACCCCCGGCCGAAAGGCCGTCCAAATTTTCTCAGTCTATGAAAAAACTCTATTTCTATTGCTCTTCCTCACGGGAGCCTTCAGCACACTCCTCACGTCGTGCGAAAAGAACGACGAAAACGGGGATGGAGGACCTGTAGTCGTCCCCGAAAACTCCTTTGCCTACAACAACAAGGTGCAGCCCTTCGGCTCGGCACTCTACGTCTACGACGAGGTGGAGACCACCTATACCTTCTACTTCTCGCCCTCGGAGGGCATCACCACGCTCGAAGCCATGTGGCAGGCCGACGACTACCTGCGCATCATCACCTCGCTCCCGTCGGGAGACATCGACCTCACGGCCGCAGGCAATGAGCTGGTCTACAAAGACATAACCGTATCGGCATCGACGGCCGGCAACATCGTCTCGAGCTCCTTGCAGCTGCGTCTGCCCTCGCTTACCGAGGTGAAGATGGAGGCCAAGGTCGAGACGGCCAACGGCCAGACGCTCGACGCCAACTACGAAGGCACCTGCATCCGCATCACCGAGGAGCGCGAGCAGGGTCCCGCCGTCGAGCTCGACACCCCGATTTTCAGCTGGTACATCGGCCAGAGCGGTGCCGGCACCAACGACTACTACATCGCCGTGGGCAACGCCCCCTTCTCGATTTACCAGGGCACGCAGTTCTCGCTCAGGAGCGCTGGCTACGCACTGGTGCTGGACTGCTACTTCGACAGCGGCGACGAGTGGCGGACCTTCCCCACGGGAACCTTCAAGAACAGCGTCCGCTACGGCGACCACACCTATCACTCCACCAACAGCTTCATGCTCCAGGCCGACGATGCGGGAGGCTACCAGCAGATGCCCCTCACGAGCGACGTGGTCATCGAGCGTGAAGGCACCATCACCACCATCACCACCGCCTTCATCGACGGCAACGGCGCCGAGCACCAGGTTTCGTTCACGGGCGACCTGCGCGTGGGCTACGGCCTGGCGATGCCCACGAATCCCCATCTGATGGCCGACATCGAGCTGGAGGGCTTCTACGCCGAGGGCATCTACCACGGCGACCTGTTCGAAAGCGGCAGCGGCCTTTCGGAGGTGGTCATCTACGACGAGGCGAGCGACAACAACGAGGAGGGCGGCATGGCCGTCAGAATGCTCCTCGCCAGCACGAAGTTCCTCAACCCCAAAACGGAGCGCAAGCTGGTGGAGGACCACTACACCCGCACCACGGCCTCGAACCTCTCGGAGATTGAACAGGGGACCTGGGCTCCGGTTACCGAGCTGGAAATCATGGGCCTGGTTCTCCCCTTCGGCACCTACGGCGTCACGGGAGACTCGAGCACCGAGACGGGCTACTACGCCTATGCCAACGACGGAACGATTGACGTCAAGGAGCTCGGCGGCTCGGAGTACGAAATCACCTTCGACCTGGAGGCCCAGACCGGCTATGCCATCAAGGGCAGCTTCACGGGCGACGTCTTCCTCACGGACCAGTCCAACGACAACGACAACGACGGTTCGTCGACGCTCACCGAGGACCTCGACCTCGACGTGGATTACATCCAGCAGGCCCGCTGCTACCCGCAGACGGAGATTTATGTCGCCGGCATGGGATACATCCCCGTGGATGAAATCACCACCGCCGGCCAGCCGGCCGCCATCGCGCCGTGCGGCTACCAGTATATCGACATCGGTCTGGCGACGGGCACCTACGAGCATGACCCGACGGGCCAATACGTCGACCCGGGCAAACTCCACGAGGGTGACATCATCCGCCTCGACCTGCTCGTCGAGCCGGGCGACCAGGACAAGATTACGACGGGTACCTACACCATCACGCGTAACCGCTACCTGAACACGCTCCAGCCCGGAGCCTGCTACCGCGGCTACCAGGCCTCGGACCATATCGGCACCCGCTGGCTCTACATCTCCAGCGCTATCGGCAACGGCAAGCCCCGCTACTACCATGACCCCAACTACATGGTACAGAACGGCTGGCTCAACATCCCCTCGATGACCGGTTACGCAAGCCTCTACGAAGGCACCGTCACCATCACGAAGGCCGACGGCGGCGACAACTGGTACACCTTCGAAGTCAACGGCGAGGATGTGCTGCACCACAAGATTACCGGCTCGTGGACCGGACCGGTCGTACTGGGCGGCTCCGACACGCCGGTGGCCGACTCGGGCAAGCACTTCGATGAGGAAGACTCCGCATCGAGCGGCAGTGCCGGCGGCGATGAGTCGGACGGCGCCTCGGTGAAGGCCGAGCAGCAGACGCTCCGCCACATGAAGCCCGTCGAGGGGCTGCGCGACTACGTGACCCTGCCGCTTGACCGCAGACCCGTCGAGCGCGTCCGCTTCCGTTAGCATTCCATACGAGAAACCCTTTCGGGGAGTGCGGATGTCGTCCGCACCCGCACTCCCTTTTTCACCCCCAAAAACAATACAGCATGAAAAGCAGTTACTGGTCGGGACTCCGCGTCCTGACATGGAGCGTAGCATTACTGGCTGCAGGAAGTTTCGCGGCCTGCACGGACGACAACGACGAGGGTACAACCGCGCCGCCGCCCGTAGCGTTGAACAACCAGATTGAGCTCAACGGAGCAAACCCCGTCGAGATACGTTCGGCCATCTACGAGATGGACGACAACGACAACTATGCCTTCTACCTCTCGCCCACGTCGGGCATCACCGGCATGGAGGAGATGGAGGCCGCGGGCGACTACCTGCGTGTGACGGTGGCCGACCCCAAGGGGAAGATTTACCCCGATGCCGACAACTTCGAGTTCGCGTACGGCGGTCTGACGGTCAACGAACACACGATGTTCGCCGTCAAGTCGCTCTCGCTCGAGGTGGGCTACACGGAGGCTTCGGCCGCGCTGAAGCTCGTCATTGAGCTCCAACACTCCGACGGCCGCACGCTGCGCGCGGGCTACGACGGCACCTGCAACAAGGCGACGCTGCCCGTGCTCGAGAACGAGTACGAGCTCGACGAGGTACCCACCTCCATCGGCAGCGCCATCGTATGGAAGGCTCCCGCCAAGGGGACTACCACCTACACCTTCTATGCCCGCACCGGGCTGACGGAGCCCACCGAGGGGGCCGACGGCCTGACGGTGGTGCTGAGCGACGGCATCGATGCCTCGGAGATTGACCTCTCAACGGCCGACCCGTCGAAGGTAAAGGTCAGCTGCGGCGGCTTCACCAGCAGCCAGGGAACGACCGGAACCCTCCATATTGGAATCAACGCCCAGGGCAAACTGACCCTCACGCTCGATGCCGAGCAGAGCGGCCGACGGCTGCGCGCCGACTATGAAGGCGGCTTCAGCGAGGGCTTCGAGAGCGCCGACTTCATCCGCGTCACCGAGGCGGGCAATGCCGAGGAGAAGGCGCTGACGAAGATTTTCGCCACCACGGGCGTCTCGAACGTCCTGCTCTTCGGCCAGGTCGATGCCGCAGAGCCCGAGGAGCTCCAGCAGGGCCACTACGCCGCAGCGCTGACCCTCACGGCCAAACAGCTCCAGGGCGGCACGTTCGACATCTCGGCATTCCGCGCCCGGATTTTCGACTACGAGGCCTACAAGACCTACGACAACTCGAAGGTCAGCGAGGGGATGAGCGGTTCGCTCACCGTCGCCCGCACGAGCGACGGCAAGAAGCTCTATCTGAGCTTCGAGGTGACCTTCCCCGACGGACCGAAGCTCGAGGGTGAGTGGTCGGGTGTCACCACGCCGATGAGCCAGGAGCCCGACATGACCCCCGTGGCCCCCTTCCGTTCGCACTTCACCCTCACGGCGGCCGACGGTACGACCACCCATGTGGACAAGGATTTGATTTCGGTCGAGATGCGCATGCAGAAGAACTACAAGCTGCGCGGCGGTGACCCGGCATATGGCGGCGCGACCTTCGACGCCTACTTCTTCTACTTCCGTCCTGCGGGCGGGGAGACGACGAGCATCACCGACACCTACACCATCCCGCAGCTGATGCTCAGCGCGTCGGCCGTTCCGACCGACGGCGAACTCGACCTGGCGTCGGGCGACGAGGAGCTCCACTGGAACTTCAAGTACAAGACCGAAAAGGACAAGCTCTACCTCACCGAGTACTTCGAGAACTACCAGATGTTCGGCAGCTGGACCTACCGCTGCCCGGACGACGTGAAGGTGACCGTTGTCAAGAACGACGACAAGACGTGGAAAATCACCTTCCGCATGGTTGACTACGGCCGCTTCAGCAACTACTCCTCCACCAAGGAGGGTACGCAGAGCACCGTACTCATCGAGTGGGAGGGTCCGATGACCAAATACTCGGGCTCGGAGACCAACGACCTGACCGACGCCGACTATTGATGCGGCGCCGCGGCACCCCGCCTCCGGTTGACCCCGGGCGGAAGGCCGCAGACAAAGACGAAAACCCCCGGCATGGAACCATGCCGGGGGTTTTCCGTTGTCGGTTTGTTGTCGGTTTGCCGGGCCCGAACGGCCGCGCATGCGGGCGGAAGAGGCCGACGCAGGGGTGGCCGGAGCGGGGGCAAAACGCGGGAGCGGGGGCAAAACGCAGGCTCAGACGCGGGACGCACAGGCTCGGGCGCCTACATGCCGAAGGCGTGCAGCCCGATGCCGTCGTAGACGGCGCTCACCAGACCCAGCAGCAGCACGCCCGCCAGGCAGAGCACCAGCGCCGCGCGCGTATAGCCGTCGCTGCGGAACGTTGCGATGGGGCGCTCGTTGGGGACGATGTACATCGCCTTGACCACCAGCAGGTAGTAGTAGAGCGAGATGACCGTGTTGAGCAGCGCGATGAAGACCAGCACGTAGAAGCCCTCGCGGAAGGCGGCGGCGAAGATGAAGAACTTCGAGAAGAAGCCCGCGAAGGGGGGAATGCCCGCCAGCGAGAAGAGTCCCAGCGTCATGACCAGCGTGAGGCGCGGATTGGTGCGGTAGAGGCCGTTGTAGTCCTCACGCAGCACCTTGCCGCTGTGCTGCTCCACGGCCGAGATGACCCCGAAGACGGCCAGGTTGGCCGCCAGGTAGACCAGCACGTAGAAGACCAGCGAGGTCATGCCGAAGGCCGTGCCTCCGATGACGCCCAGCATGATGTAGCCTGCCTGCGAGATGGAGGAGAAGGCCATGAAACGCTTGAGGTCCTGCTGCCGGATGGCGAAGAGGTTGGCCACCGTGATGCTGAGGATGATGACCCAGAAGAGCAGCGTCCGCCACTCGAGGAGCATCGGGGCGAAGACCTTCACGAGGATGGCCATCAGCACGAAGGCCGCGGCACCCTTCGAGACCACCGAGAGGTAGGAGGTCACCGCCGTGGGGGCTCCCTGGTAGGTGTCGGCCGTCCAGAGGTGGAAGGGCACGAGCGAGAGCTTGAAGCCCAGACCGGCGAAGAAGAAGACCAGCGCCATAATCTGAAGCGGCGAGCCGGTGATGAGGGGCACCATGTCGTCGAAGTAGAGCGTGCCGGTGGTGCCGTAGAGGAACGAGATGCCGTAGAGCATCAGACCGCTCGAGAAGAGGGCGCAGAGGATGTATTTGGCACCCGCCTCGGCCGAGTAGTGCTTGTACTTGTCGAAGGCGACCAGGCAGGCCATCGGCACCGAGGCCAGCTCGAGCCCGATGAAGAAGAGCAGGAAGTTGGCCGCGCCAATCATGAAGTACATGCCCAGCAGCGTCGAGAGCGTCAGCACGTAGAACTCGCCCTGCTTGTGGGCCGTATCCTCGCGCCGCAGCCACGTGGTGGCCTGCATGCAGACCACCAGAGCGCCGATTGCAAGGACGCTCTTGATGACCGTGTGCATGGGCACGTAGCGGAACATCCCGCCGAAGAGGTCGCACGACTCCCCGCGGGGAACGATGTTGAGCAGGATGGAGAGGGTGAGCAGCGAGCAGGCTACCGCAGCGAAGTGGCGGCGGCCGCGCTCACCGGCAATCAGGTCGTACAAGAAGAGCAGGACGATGACCGCGATGAGCGAGAGCTCGGCCTGCATGTAGGTGAATATGTTGCTGTATTCCATAAACGACTTAGTTGATTAGGTGCGCTACGATTTCCGAGACGCTCGAGCGGAGCATGTCGCTGACCCACATCGGCGCCAGTCCCAGACCGGCCACGGCGACGATGAGGCAGATGACCGCCACACGCTCGTCCCACGTGGCGTCGGAGAGCTTCAGATGTTCGGGGTTCTCGCACGTGCCGTAGAGGATGCGGCCGATGACGCGCAGGATGTAGACCGCCGTGATGACAATCGAGGTGCAGGCGATGACGGTCACCACGCGGTGGAAGGTGTCGTCGTGCATGAAGGCGCCGTTGAAGATGGTCATCTCGGCCACGAAGCCGCTCAGACCCGGCAGTCCGAGGTTGGCCAGACCGGCGATGACGTAGCCCACGGCCAGGAAGGGCATCACGCGCATCAGACCGCGCAGCTGGCGGACGTCACGCGTATGGGTGCGGCCGTAAATCATGCCGATGAGGGCGAAGAAGAGGGCCGTCATCAGACCGTGGCTCAGCATCTGGAGAATGGCGCCGGTCGAGGCCGTGGTGTTCATCATCAGGATGGCGAAGAGCACCAGTCCGCAGTGCGAGACGGACGAGTAGGCGTTGATGTACTTCAGGTCGGTCTGTACGCAGGCCGAGAAGGCGCCGTAGACCACCGAGATGGTGGTCAGGATGATGAATATCCAGCTCAGCTCCTGCGCCGCGTCGGGCAGCAGGTACATCGCCACGCGGAAGCAGCCGTAGCCGCCCAGCTTCATCAGCACGCCGGCGTGAAGCATCGAGACGGCCGTCGGGGCCGAGGCGTGGCCGTCGGGGCTCCACGTGTGGAAGGGGAAGAGGGCCCCCAGCACACCGAAGCCCACGAAGACGAGCGGGAACCAGATGCGCTGCAGCGAGAGGGGGATGTTGTGCAGCGCGGCAATCTCCTCGATGTTCATCGTCGTGGCGCCCGAGCCGAAGTAGATGCCCAGGATGCCGATGAGCAGCAGCGCCGAGCCGCCCATGAGCATCAGCGTGAGCTTCATGGCCGAGTACTCCTTGCGGCCGCTGCCCCAGACGCCGATGAGCAGGTACATGGGGATGAGCGCCACCTCGTAGAAGAGGAACATCGTGAAGAGGTCGACCGAGATGAAGAATCCGAAGACGCCGACGCTCAGCAGGCAGTACCAGAGGAAGTACTCCTTGACCTGGTCCTTCATCTGCCACGAGGCGAAGGTGCCCGTGAAGACGATGATGGCCGAGAGCAGCAGCATGGCCACCGAGATGCCGTCGACGCCCACCGCATAGTGGATGTTGAGCGGCGCATACCAGACGTGGCTCTCCGTGAAGAGCATGGCGGCGCTCTCGCCCGCCTCCCTCAGTCCGAGGTAGCGGAAGACCAGCAGCACGGCCAGCGCCAGGAGCAGCGAGGCGCCCGTCACCATGACGGCATGAATCTGCCGCGTGCTCTTCGAGAGCCAGAGGCCCAGCATCATGAGCAGCGGGATGGCGGGGAACAGGGATAACATATTCATAGTGCGACTCGTTTTAGCAGATTAACAACAGGAGCAGCGTGAAGCCCATCGCGCCGCCGAGGAACCAGATGCAGTAGCGCTGCACGCTGCCGCTCTGCATCTCGCGGATGGCCCACGAGGCGCTCTGCGTCGCCGTGGCCAGCAGGTTGAGGAAGCCGTCGACCACGTGGCGGTCGAACCAGGCGATGGGGGTCGAGATGCAGCCGAAGATGATGCGGTGGGTGATGAACTGGTAGACCTCGTCGATGTAGAAGCGGTGGTAGGCCGCGCGGTGGAGCCCCGCAAAGCGGTCGGCCAGGCGGTCGGCCACGGGCTGCTTCTCGCGGGCGTACATCCAGGTGGCCAGCGCGATGCCCGCGAGGGCCACGCAGAGGCTCAGCGCGGCGACGCTCCCCTCGATGTGGATGTCGTACGACGTGCCGTTGGAGGAGACGAAGTGTCCGAAGGGGAGCCAGCCCGCAACGAGCGTCACGGCGCCGAGCACCACCAGCGGCAGGGTCATCGTCCAGGGGGCCTCGTGGGGCGTGTGGGCGGCGTGGAGCTCGCGGTTCTCGCGGCCCCAGAAGATGCCGTAGTAGAGGCGGAACATGTAGAAGGCCGTCATGCCGGCGATGAGGGTCATCACCCAGCCCATCACGGGGCTGAAGGCGAAGCAGGCCGAGAGGATTTCATCCTTCGAGAAGAAGCCGCTCAGAGGCCAGATGCCGGCGATGGCCAGGCAGGCCACCAGGAAGGTCACGTGCGTCAGGGGCATGTAGCGCCGCAGGCCGCCCATGGCCGACATCTCGTTGGAGTGGACGGCGTGGATGATGCAGCCGGCGCCGAGGAAGAGCAGCGCCTTGAACATGGCGTGGGTGAAGAGGTGGAACATCGAGGCCATGTAGCCCAGACCTCCGGCGTGGGGGTCGGCCGAGGTGCAGACACCCAGCGCCACAATCATGAAGCCGATCTGGGAGATGGTACTGAAGGCCAGCACGCGCTTGATGTCGCTCTGCACGCAGGCCACCGCGGCGGCGTAGAGGGCCGTGAAGGCGCCGACGTAGGCCGTCCAGTGGAGCACTTCGGGGGCGTAGCCCACAAAGAGGGGGAACATGCGCGCCACCAGGTAGACGCCCGCAACGACCATCGTCGCGGCGTGGATGAGCGCCGAGACGGGCGTCGGGCCCTCCATGGCGTCGGGCAGCCAGATGTGGAGCGGGAACATGGCGCTCTTGCCGGCGCCGCCGACGAACATCAGCCCCAGTGCCAGAGGTATCATCACGCCGGCCGAGGCGAGCAGCCGCACGTCGGGCGTGAAGGAGAAGGTGCCGGCGTAGTAGCCGTAGACGAGGATGCCGATGAGGAAGCCCAGGTCGGCGAAGCGCGTCACGATGAAGGCCTTCTTCGAGGCGGCAATCGCCTCGGGCTTCGTATAGTAGAAGCCGATGAGCAGGTAGGAGCTGACGCCCACCAGCTCCCAGAAGATGTACATCTGGAAGATGTTCGTCGCCACGACCAGCCCCATCATGCTCATGGTGAAGAGCGACAGGAAGGCGTAGTAGCGCTGGAAGCCCCGCTCGCCCTTCATGTAGCCGAACGAGTAGATGTGGACCATGAGCGAGACGGTCGATATGACGACGAGCATCATCACCGAGATGGGGTCCAGCAGCACGCCCAGGTCGATGTGCAGCGTCTCGCTGATGGGGAGCCAGACGCTGTTCCACGCGATGAGGGTCGGATAGAGGCCCGCGGCATCGCGGCCGGCGCCGAAGTAGACGGCGGCCGTCCAGTAGCTCACCAGCGCCACGACGGCCACCACGGCCGTTCCGACGGCCCCCGCGGCGGCGGGTTTGAGCTTCATGCCGAAGAGCCCCAGGAAGAGGAAGCTCAGCAGCGGAAGCAGCAGGATGAGAATCGTATATTCCATAGGAAGACGTTTTTCGGTGCGCTTACCACTTCATTTCGCGCAGGCTCTTGACGCGGATGTTGCGGATGTTGCGGTAGATGTTGATGATGATGGCGATGGCCACGGCCGTCTCGGCCGCGCTGATGCCGATGGCAAAGAGCGTGAAGAAGAAGCCCTCAAGGTGCTCCGGAAAGAGGAAGCGGTTGAAGACCACGAAGTTGATGTCGACCGAGTTGAGAATCAGCTCGACCGAGATGAGCATCGCCAGCAGGTTGCGCCGCGTGACGAAACCGTACAGCCCCACGAACATCATGATGGTCGAGAGGATGAGGTAATATTCCATGTGTATCATAGTCGCAGGCTTTGGAGTTTAACGTTTGCGGGCGATGAGGATGCCGCCCACGATGCAGGCCAGCAGCAGGATGCTGATGACCTCGAACGGAAGGGCGTAGCCGTACTTCGCGGTGCTCATCAGCGTGTGGCCGATTTCGCTCACGTGCAGCTCGCCGTGGACGAAGTGCTCGGGACGGAAGTCGTGGCACAGCGTCACGTAGAGGCAGACGCCCAGGCTGAAGAGCGTCGCGGCCAGTCCGATGAAGAGCTTGTAGCCCTTCTGGTCCTCGGCCTTGTCGCCCTCGCTCGAGGTGAGCAGAATCGAGAAGACGTAGAGCACGGTGATGCCGCCCGCGTAGATGAGCAGCTGCACGGCACCCAGGAACGAGTAGTTGAGCTGGAAATAGATACCCGCCGTACCGAAGAGCACGAACAGCAGGTAGGTCGCCGCGCGCAGGATGCGGTGCGTCGTTACGGCCAGCAGCGCGCTGACGGTCGTGAAGAGCGCCAGCACGATGAAGACGATGAGTTCGAGTGTTATCTCCATGGCTTATTGCTTGTTCAGGGTTTTTACCAGTTTTTCGCGCGTGTAGACCGCATGCTCGAAGGCCGTCGAGAAGCGGATGGCGTCGTGCGGGCAGGCGTTGACGCACAGGTGGCAGAACATGCACGACCCCAGGTCGTACTCGTAGCGCACCAGCCGGCGGCGGCTCTTGCCCGTTTCGGGGTCGGTCACCATCTCGGTGGTGATGTGAATCGTGCCGTTGGGGCAGGCCGCCTGGCAGAGACCGCAGGCGATGCAGCGGTTGTGGCCCTCGGCATCGTGGGGCATGGTCAGCTCGCCGCAGTAGCGGTCGAACATGCGCAGCGTAGCCCTGTTTTCGGGGTACTGCTCGGTGACCTTCGGGGTGAAGAACTCGCGTCCGGTCACCTTGAGGCCCGTCAGCAGGCTCCCCACGCCGTGGATAAGACCTTTGATATAGTTGCTCATAATCAGAAATGCAGTTTGAATACGACGACGAGAACCATCAGCAGCAGGTTGACCAGTCCGATGGGTACCAGATACTTCCACTCGAGCGTCAGAATCTGGTCGATGCGCAGGCGGGGGAAGGTCCACTTAATCCACATGAGCAGCCACACCACGAAGAAGGCCTTGCCGAAGAACCAGACGAAGCCCGGGATGTAGTCCATCACCGTGTTGAAGCCCTCCCAGCCGGCGATGTGGAGCGGCATCCACCCTCCGAGGAAGATGGTGGCCGCAACGCCCGCGATGATGAAGAGGTTGACGAACTCGGCCACGTAGAACAGGCCGAAGTGCATGCCCGAATACTCGGTGTGGTAGCCGGCCGTCAGCTCCGACTCGGCCTCCGGCAGGTCGAACGGGCCGCGGTTGACCTCGGCGTTGCCGGCGATGAGGTAGATGACGAAGGCCACGAAGGCGGGCAGGTGGCCCTTGAAGATGAACCAGCAGTCGGCCTGACGCTCGACAATCTCGGAGAACTGCATCGTATCGGTCAGCACGACGATGGTCAGAATCGAGAGGCCGATGGAGAGTTCGTAGGAAATCATCTGCGCGCCGCTGCGCATGGCGCCGATGAGCGAATACTTGTTGTTGGAGCTCCACCCCGCCAGCAGGATGCCCACCACGCCGATGGACGAGGCGGCCATCATGAAGAAGACGCCCACGTTGAAGTCGAGCACCTCCATGCCGCGGTTGATGGGCAGGCACGAGAAGGCGAGCACCGAGGCCAGGATGACCAGGTAGGGGGCGAGGTTGTAGAGGAACTTGTCGGCGTGACGGATGGTGATAATCTCCTTGGTGAGCATCTTGAGGATGTCGCAGACGAGCTGCAGCGTTCCCCACGGCCCCACGCGCACCGGGCCCAGTCGGCACTGGAAGGCGGCGCAGACCTTGCGCTCCATGAAAATCATCAGCACGGCAATCACCGCGTACATCACCAGCAGGAAGACTCCCACGATGACACACTCGATGAAGATTGCCAGTCCCAGGGGCATGAACGAGGTCAGCAGCCCGTGGACCCAGGAAGTTACGATACTGAAATCAAACATGGCTTATTTTCACTTTCTGCGTTAACTTTATCGGTCGATATCGGGCACCACGTAGTCCACCGTGCCGCCGATGGCAATCAGGTCGGCGATTTTCGCTCCGCGCGCGATGGTCTCCATGCAGGATACCAGCGGGAGGCCCGTCGAGCGGAACTTCATGCGGTAGGGCGACTTGTCGCCGTGGCTCTCGATGAAGACGCCGAACTCGCCGCGGCTCCCCTCGACGGCCGAGTAGTAGGTGCCTTCGGGGATGCGGATGACGGGCTTCATCTTGAGCTGGTAGTCGCCCTCGGGAATGTTGTCGATGAGCTGCTCGATGATGCGCATGCTCTGCTCAATCTCGTGCATGCGGACCATGTAGCGCGCCATGCAGTCGCCCTCGGTGAAGAGCACCTCGTCGAAGTCGACCTTGTCGTAGACGGCATAGGGGTGGCGCTTGCGCACGTCGCAGGCCCAGCCGGCGGCGCGGCCCGTACCGCCCGTAGCGCCGAACGAGATGGCGTCGCGGCGCGTCAGCACGCCCACGCCCTTCAGACGCTCCTGCGCGATGACGTTGCCGGTGAAGACCTCGTGGTACTCGCGCAGCATGGGGCGCAGGTAGGTGATGAGCTCCTTGACGCGGCGCACGAAGTTGGGATGGATGTCGGCCTGCACGCCGCCGATGGTGTTGTAGCACTGAATCAGACGGCCGCCCGTCGTCTCCTCGAGGATGTCGAGCACCTTCTCGCGGTCGCGGAAGCCGTAGAAGAAGGCCGTCAGGGCGCCCATGTCCATGCAGAGGCAGGAGAAGAAGAGCAGGTGCGAGTCGATGCGCTGCAGCTCGTCCATGATGGTGCGGATGTACTGCACGCGCTCCGTCACCTCGACGCCCAGACCCTTCTCGATGCACATGCAGAGGGCGTGGCGGTTCTGCGAGGCCCCGAGGTAGTCGAGGCGGTCGGTCAGCGCCAGCGTCTGGGGGTAGGTCAGGCTCTCGCACATCTTCTCGATGCCGCGGTGGATGTAGCCGCAGTGGACGTCGAGCTTGCGGATAATCTCACCCTCGAGCGAGACGCGGAAGCGCAGCACGCCGTGCGTGGCGGGGTGCTGGGGACCGATGTTGATGACATACTCGCCCTCCTCGAACAGGAGGCTGCGCTTGCGGATGAAGCTGCCGTCGGGCATCAGCTCGAACGTGGCGGTGCTGTCGCGCGAGACCTCGTTGCTCATGCGCAGCGGGTTGAGCGACTCGTCGTAGTCCTTGCGCAGGGGGTGGCCCACCCAGTCGTCACGCAGGTAGAGGCGCCGCATGTCGGGGTGGTTCAGGAAGCGGATGCCGAAGTAGTCGAAGACCTCGCGTTCGTTGAACTCGGCACCCTTCCACAGGTCGCACACCGAGGGGAGCACCCCCTGCGTGCGGTCGGGCGTGAGCGTGCGCAGCACGACATTCTCGCCCGTCGAGGTCGATTCGAGGTGATAGACCGCGCCGATGCCCTCCTCGCCCCAGTCGACACCCGTGAGGCTGCGCAGGAAGTCGAATCCCGCCTCGTGACGGAGCCGCGAGGCAAGGTCGTGGAACCGCTCCGCGGGAACGGTGTAGAGGCCGTCGCCCTTGTCGGACCAGACGGCCGCGGGCTCCCAGGCCGTTATTTTTTCGTTGAGCGTCATATTCTCTTTCACTTCTTGTTTTCTTCTTGAGGTTGGGATTGCACTTCGACGTTGAGCTCGTTGCGCTCGGCCGTGAGGTCGCGCTGCAGCAGCCGCTCGTACTCCTTGCGGTCAATCTGCTTGTTGACGCCGCCGAAGAAGCGCTGCAGGCGCACCTTGCGCTGCAGCTGCATCAGTCCGTAGAGCATCGCCTCGGGACGGGGCGGGCAGCCCGGGATGTAGACGTCGACGGGCAGGATTTCGTCGACGCCCTTGACCACGTGGTAGGACTTCTTGAAGGGTCCGCCGCTGATGGCGCAGCCCCCCACGGCAATCACATACTTGGGGTCGGCCATCTGGTCGTAGAGGCGCTTGAGCACCGGGGCCATCTTGTGGGTGATGGTGCCGGCCACCATGATGAAGTCGGCCTGACGCGGGGAGGCGCGGGCCACTTCAAACCCGAACCGGGCAAAATCGTAGCGCGCGGCGCCCACGGCCATGAACTCGATGCCGCAGCAGCTCGTGGCGAACGTCAGCGGCCAGAGGCTGTTGCTGCGACCCCACTCAATCACATCGTCGAGGCATCCCACCACGACGTTGGTGCCGTTGCCGCGCAACTCCTGCACCATCCGCTCGAGGTATTCGTTGTCGTTGAAATCCTCGTAGCGCATCGACTTTATCTCAGGCTTCCTTATTTCCATTCGAGTGCTCCTTTCCGCCAGGCGTAGGCCAGGCCCAAAACCAAAATCAACAAGAAGAAGAGGATGCTCACCAGACCGTAGATGCCCAGGTCCTGGACGACGACGGCCCACGAGAAGAGGAAGACCGTCTCGACGTCGAACATCAGAAAGAGGATGGCAAAGAGGTAGTAACCCACCTTGAACTGCATCCACGACTTGCCCCGGGTGGGAATACCGCACTCGTAGGCTTCGCCCTTCTGGGGGTTGTACGACCGGGGAGCGATGGCCCGGGCCACACCCAACGCCACGGCGACCAGCGCAATGGCCGTGAGGATGACGACAACCAGCAAGGTAAAATACATAAGACGAACGTTTTTAGAATGTTGGCGGAGTGCGCCGGCACGCGGCCGGGCATCCGGTAAATTCGTTGCAAAAGCGCTTCGGCTCCGCCCATGCGGAGCGGACGGCCGCACCGCTGGGGCGGGACCGTCGCATGCAGCCGTCCGGCGGGGAGGGCTGCAGGGAAGATTCAAGGCGTCAGACGAGGATGCGCCTCAGGGTAAAGACGTAGTAGTCGGAAGGTCGGAACGGAGCGGCCGCCTCGACGGCGGCGGCGGTGTTGCCGCACGCGATGCTCCGCAGACGCGCGCGGTCGCCGGCAAGGCGGAGTGCCTGCAGGCTCTTGTGGTCGGTGTGGGTGACGGAGGTCTCGGCGGGAAGCGCACCCTGGAGACGGGGTGCGAGGAGCGACTCTTCGTGTGCGGGAAGCAGCTCGCCGACAGCGCCCGGGGCGGTGTCGGAGCACGAGACGAGGGCCATCGGACGGAGGGAGGGGAGGGGCTCCGCATCGCTTCGTGCGAGGAGGAGATTCGTGCTGCCCAGCAGCATGAACATCCAGAGCCACAATGTATTTCGCAACAGACCGCGCATTCTCTCCAACCGTTTTTCCGGCCGCAAAGATACACTCTTTCGGGAAAAAAGAGCGGATTTTCACGAAAAATGAGGCTCTGGAGTGCCGATTTTGAAAAACACCGGGCACATTCGGAACAATTTTTCCGGGGTTCGCGCCCCGCGGCGGCACGGCGGGCAGGAGCCACGGCACGGCAGCAGGCGGCGGGGCGAGCGGCGGGACAGCGGCGGGACGAACGGGGCGAACGGGGCGAACGGCGGGACGAACGACGGGGCGAACGACGGGGCGGGAGGGTTGCGGCGCCCCCACAACAACGCCCCGGGCCATGGAAGGTCCGGGGCGAAGCGATGGAGGGGTGGTCGGCGGGCCGGCGCGGCAAAAACGGCAGGCATCCGGGGCGGCTCCGCCGGTAAGCAAAGGCAGTGGAGACAGGCATGACGAAGGGCCGGTGCCGCGGAACAACTGCCGCAAAAGAGCTGCAACGCTCGTCGCGGCAGTCCCCGAATGGCCTCGACGCCCCGCGCTCCCTGGCGGCCGCACAGAGGGCGAACCTGGCACCGGCCGCGTCAGAGGGCGAACTTGGCGCCGAAGAACCAGGTGCGGGGCAGCGAGGGTCCGTAGATGTAGGCGGCATCCTTCCCGGCGCCGCGGTCCAGGTCGCGCTGGAAGCTGTCGAACATGTTCTTCACGCCGGCGCTCAGCTCCAGCCGCAACTGCCGCGTGAGGCGGAACTCGTAGGCCACACGCGCACCCAGGTCGCAGAACGAGGGGGTCATCCGCTCGGTGTCGGCGGCGATGTAGCCGGCGTTGTGCTGCACGAGCATCGGTCCCGTGAAGGTGCCGAAGAGCGAGAGCGAGAGGGCCCGCACCGGGGTGTAGCTGGCCGTCAGGTAGCCGTAGTGGTCGGGCGAGCGGAACATGCGCCGCTGCGGGGTCACCTCGTTGGACCACCGCTCGGGCTCGGTGTAGCGGCTGCGCTGGAAGGTGTAGCCCGCCTGCACCTCGAAGCGGCCCGGGATGCCCGCCTTCAGCTCGGCGCTCACCCCGGCGACGGTCGCCCCCGAGCCGTTGCGCCGCTCGCGGATGATGTAGCCCTGGGCGTTCTCGCCGATTTTCTCGAGCGTGAAGACGTCGTCCAGCAGCGTCCAGAAGCCCTCGACGAGCAGGTTCGTCTGCACGCGACCGAAGCTGTGGTAGAGGTCCACCGAGCCGCTCACGCTGTGGGAGTACTCGGGGCGCAGGCCGGGGGCCAGCTCGATGAGCGAGACCTTGTTGTCGAGCGCGTCGATGTGCAGGTCCTCGTTGTAGGCCTGCGGGGCGCGGTAGCCGCTCGAGTAGCTCAGCCGCAGGCCGACCTCCTCGCGGGGGGTGTAGCGCAGGTTGACGCGGGGCGAGAAGACGACGTTGCGCATGAGGTTGTGCTTGTCGAGGCGCCCGCCGACAAGCAGGCTGAAGCGGTCGCTGCGCCACTCATTCTGGAAGAAGAGGCCCGTGCTGTGGATCGTCTGCCGCAGGTCGCGCCCCAGCCCCACGTAGCGGTCGTGCAGCGCGTTGCCGTTGTACTCGACGCCGGCCGTCAGCTCGGCGGGCGAGAACCAGAGCCGCTCGAACGAGTAGGTGTACTGCGCGCCGGCCACCAGCGTGCGGTCGCTCGTGGCGCCGTAGGCGTCGGGGTTGCGGCCGGCGCCGTAGTAGCTGTTGCGGTCGATGTTCTGCGCCGAGAGGTAGAGCCCCATCCGGTGGCGGTTGTCGGGGCTGAAGTAGTCGAACTTCAGCCCGCCGCCGTCAATCTGATGGTCGAGCTGCTCGGCGATGTCGGCGTTGTGGGGCGGCTGGTCGAAGGCGTTGCCGCCGCGGCGGAACTCGTGGATGTGGTGGTACTCGGCCGTCAGACGGGTATAGGCCGAGGGTTTGTAGTAGGCGCGGAAGCCCGCCGTCTCGGAGTTGAGCTTCGGGATGTCGGAGAAGCCGTCGCCGTTGCGGTCGTAGGCGTCGCGCTCACGCACCATGCCGAAGAGGTAGACCCCGGCGCGATAGTCGTCCGAGACGAAGGCGCCGTTGAGCGAGGCCCCCAGGTCGAGCGAGCCCCCCTCGAGGATGGAGGTCGTTCCCGAGAGCGAGACGGTGTTGCGCTGCGGCTCGCGCGTGATGATGTTGACCACGCCGCCGATGGCGTTGGCGCCGAAGAGGGCCGAGCCGCCGCCGCGAATCACCTCGACGCGCTCAATCATCGAGGCGGGGAGCTGCTCAAGGCCGTAGACCGTGGCCAGCGTGCTGAAGATGGGGCGGCTGTCGAGCAGTATCTGCGAGTACTGCCCCTCCAGGCCGTTGATGCGCAGCTGCACGGTGCCGCAGTTGCTGCAGTTGTTCTCGACGCGCAGGCCCGACTGGAAGTTCATCGACTCGGCCAGGTTGCACGACGCCGTGGCGTCGAAGAGCTTCTCGCCGACCACCGAGACGATGGTGGGCGAATAGCGCTTGTTGCGCTCGGTGCGGCTGGCCGAGACGACCACCTCGTCGACCGAGAGGGCCTCCTCCTCGAGGCTGAAGTTCACCTCGAGGGTCTTGCCGGCCTCGGTCTCGACCTGCCGACGGGCCGTGCCGTAGCCCACCGACGAGGCGACGAGCGTGAAGCTGCCCGTGGGGAGGTTCTTGAGGAAGTAGTGGCCCGTGGCGTCGGTCGAGAGGCCGAGGGTGGTCCCCTCGACGGTCACGGTGGCGTAGGCCAGGTGCTCGCCCGTGCGGGCGTCGACGACGTGGCCCGTGATGTTGGCGTCGCTCGGCCGGCCGGGACGCGCAGGGAGCTCGTCGGCGCGCAGCGGCGCGGCGACGGCAAGGAGCAGCAGGAGCAGTGCTCCCGCAAGGTATCTTTTCATGTGGGGTTGTTTCGTTGGGTTGTGAATGGCGGATTGCACGCGCCGCAGGGGTGCGGCACGGCGGGGCGCCGCGGCGGTGCGGCTCGCAAACGGGGAGCGCGCATGGGTACGATGCACCCGAAAGGTGCACCCGGATGCACGGGACGTGCGCAGGGCATGTAGTGCGGGGTATGCACGGGGTGTGGAGGCACCGCGGGCGGGATGCTCCCCTCCGGCGGCGGGGCCGGAGCCGGTTCAGAGGCAGGGAGGGGCCCGGAGCGGGCAGCTCCGCATCGGTGCGAAGGAGCGGCGTGCGGGGCGGAACGGTCCGAAGAGGAAGGTGCGCCCTTCGGGGCGGCGGACCAGGGCTGCGAGCGTCGCGAGGGCCATGACCAGCAGCGAGAGGTGGGCGATGAGCTGGAACTGCTGCGCGGAGTGGCTGTGCGTCGGGTTGCCGGCCGGACCCGAATAGGGGTGCGAGTGGACGTAGAGGAGGCCGTCGATGCGGTGGACGTGGGGGAAGAGCGTCACGCAGCTCCAGTACCCGGCAAAGAGTACCAGAAGCAGCAGGGCGCCTATGTTTTTCAGTCGTTTACGCATCGCACGGACGGTCTGGGGGGCAAAGATATGCTTTTTTTGCGAAACGGAGCGCCGGGCGGCCCCTTTTTGGCGGCCGGGGCGCATTTTCTTCCGAATCAGGCATTTCGCAAGGGCAAAGATAGCGGCGTCGGCAGCGGAAGTCAAACCCCACTTTTCGGGATATTCCGGCGCGGGCGGAGAGCCGGCAGGCGGGACAGCAGGGCGGGCTGAGACGGGCCGCAAGGTGAGGATGGGCGCGGCAGAAACGGAGAGAAACCCGCAGCGGGCAGCAGGGGCGGGACCCGGCGAAAACGGCCGGCCGCAGACGGAGAGCCGACAGGCAGGACAGCGTAGCGGGCGGGACGAAGCGCTCCGGCGGCAGGCGGCCGCGGGCGGCGCCTACCAGCGCACGGCGTCGGCGGGCTGGCTGTGGAAGAGCCCGCAGACAAGCGTCAGGTATTCGGGCAGGAGGCCGTTGCGTCCCCAGCGCATCTCGATGCCGAAGAGCTCGGAGGCGGTGCGCTCCAGGTCGAATCCGCACGCCTCGAGCGAGGGGCGCACCCGTTCGGGATGGCGGCACGGCAGCCCCTCGGGGCGGGTGCAGGGCTCGCCGGGGCAGGCGAAGCACTCCCCCACGCAGGTGAAGGCACGGCCGCCGACCCGATGCTCGAGTTCGAGCAGCTGCCGTTCAAGCCGCAGCCGCTCGGGGCGAATCACCTCGCGCGCCGCGGCGAGGGGCGCACCCGCCTCGGCGGGGGTGATGCGCGTGGCGATGATGAGCGCCGTGGTGCGCCCCTCGAAGAGCGATTCGACCTCGAATTCGAAGGGCGGGCAGGCCCATGTGGCCCCGTAGCGGGGGCAGCTGCGGCAGTAGCCGCCGATGCGTGCGGCATCGCGGAAGCGGGCCAGGTAGTCGGCCAGGGGGAGCGTCGCCGAGAAATCCTCGGCGCGGTAGCGAAGCGTCTGTTCCATGGTGCAAAAATAGCCGACAGAGGGCTCTCCCGGTGCGCCGGACGAATTTTTTTTGCCCGCGATGCTTCGTTTTTCGGATTTATCCGCTATATTTGGTCCCGAAGATTTGGTTCCGACGCCCCCTTTCGGAGGCGAGGATGAAAAGGGAACCGGGTGCAATTCCCGGACAGTCCCGCTGCTGTGAAGCTCCGCAACATTCCGAACATCTCAGCCACTGGCCGCGTGCCGGGAAGGCTTCGGAACAGGAGCCAGTCAGAAGACCTGCCAAATCGATTCGACATCGGACTCGCCCGTGGGATGGCCGTTCGATTTCGGAAGTGTTTCACCAGGATGAAGAGCTGACGCGGCGCTGCGCCCCGTTCCGCCCTGCGGATGCCGTTGCAGGCATACGTCTCCCCCGTTGCCGCACCCGCCCGAGGCTGCCGGCGGCCAGACAGGAGGTCGGACAGAGGGCCGGGCTGGAGGTCGGACCGGGATTATATCCGGCAGACCGCGCACCGCAGACAAAGGCGCATCGCACGAGAAGGGGTGCGCCGCAGGGAAGAGGCCCGCAACAGGGGCGCACCACCGCAGAAGGGGCACCGTACAGGCTCCTGTCCCGACCGGCACAAGGCCTCTGAAGCGGCACGAGCTCCTTGCACGGCACGAGTTCCGTCACGGCACGAGCCCCGGCGCGGCAAAGGCTCAGTGCAGCGGATACCCTCCGTCACGGCAGGAGCTCCTTGCACGGCACGAGTTTCCGGAACGACACAAGCTCCCTGCCCCTGGAAAACCTCCGGACGCACGCCAGGCTCCGCATCGGGAAACCGGTCGCAACGTTCTTATCCGTCACACCCATAAAAAGGCGCGGCACCCAGCGACTTCGTTGTCTGCCATAATAACAGGTCATCAGGTACAAGCAAAAGAGAGAGATTAGTAGCCGCCGCGCCTTTTTTTCAAAAAAACGACACGCCATGAACATCGTACTCTATGGATTTCCCGAGGCGACGACACACCGGCTCGCCCGCCACTACGCCCTGCGCATCATCGAGCACCCCGACCAGTTTGCCGACGGCGGCACGGGGGCGCTGCTCCCGCTCATGCGGGCCGCCTCCAACCGGCAGCGGCTCGAACTCTACAACGCCCTGCTGCGCCACGAGGAGCAGATTGATGCGGTCATCGTCTGCGGCGTGGAGGGGTGCAGCATGGCGACGATGCTCCAGTACGGCTCGACGCAGAGCCGCTTCTACGCGCTGAGCGGCACGCTCGACGAGGAGGAGCTCTTCACCGAGGCGCAGCTCATCCTCGACGCCCGCTTCGCCGAGGGCAACCGCCTCAACCTCTGACCGCCCGGCAGCCGAGGGGCGGAACCATCGCCCGCTCAGCACACAAGGCCCGACCGGCAGCCCCCGTCCGGCCCCGCACCACAGACAAGCGGCCCGCAACGAATCGCACAATTCGCCGCGGGCCGCCTCTTTTTTGTACGGCTCGACGGCAGGGCGAACAGACGGGCAGGCAGGCAGGCGCGCCCCCACGCAACGGCACCTCAACAGCAACCCCCTCAGCCGCGGCGGCGCCTACAGCAGCCCCATGCGCCGGCGGGCGAAGGGCATCACCCAGGCAGGCGGCTGCTGCCGGGCCAGCAGGTCGCGCATCTGCTCCATGTAGGGCTCCACATGGCGGAAGTAGCGCTGCAGCCCCTCGCAGAGCGAGTTGCGCGGATAGCCGTCGCTGCCCCGCTCGAAGCGATGCTTGGGGCACTCGCCCCGGCAGGCGAACCAGTAGCGGCAGCGGAGGCATTCGCGCGGCAGCGTGTTGCGCTTGGCCAGCCCGAATTCGCGCCGCTGCGGCGAGCGGTAGATTTCGGCGAGCGTCTGCTCGCGGATGTTGCCCAGCAGGTAGCGGGGGTAGACGAAGTGGTCGCACGAATAGACGTCGCCGTTGTGTTCGACCACCAGCGCATCGCCGCAGGTCTCGCACATCGAGCAGACGCCCGGCCGTACGCCGCACCACTGCGCCAGCGTGGCGTCGAACATCTGGACAAAGCACTGCCCCACGTCGCGCACCACCCACTCGTCGAAGACGTCGCACAGGAAGTCGCCGTAGCCGCGCGCCGAGACCGACCACTCGGCCAGCCGCGCCCCCTCGCGCTCGGGCGGCACGATGAGCGGCCGCCGCGCGCCGGGAAGGTCGACCACATGCTCGACGGCGGGCAGGAACTGCATGTAGCGGCTCCGGACCTCGTCGCGGAAGAAGCGGTAGATTTCAGCGCCGCGCCCCTCCGAGCGGCTGTTCACGACGCTCAGCGTGTTGAACTCGACCCCCGTGCGGCGGAAGAGCTCGACGCACTGCATCACGCGGTCGAAGGTGGGCTCGCCCCCCTTCGTGCGGCGAAAGGCGTCGTGGATGTCGCGCGGCCCGTCGAGCGAGAGTCCCACCAGGAAGCGGTTCTCGGCAAAGAGGGCGCACCACCGCTCGTCGACCAGCGTGCCGTTGGTCTGGAGCGTATTCTCGATGCGCTTGCCGTCGGCATAGCGCCGCTGGAGCTCCAGGGCGCGGCGGTAGAAGTCAATGCCGAGCAGCAGCGGCTCGCCCCCGTGCCAGCAGAACTGCACGACGGGGACATCGTTGGCCTCGATGTACTGGCGGATGTAGCGTTCGAGCAGCTCGTCGCTCATCACCGCCTGACGGCCGCCGTACTGCGCCGCCTTGTCCAGATAGTAGCAGTAGCTGCAGTCGAGGTTGCAGCTCGAGCCGGCGGGCTTGAGCATCGTCATGAAGGCGACGGGGGCGGTCTGCCGGCGGGCGTCGTCGAAGGTGAAAATCGGTCTGTTCTTCATGGGTCGGGGTGCGCCCGGGGGCCCGGCGGAGGCCGGAGCGGCCGCCGGAGGGCTCCGCGCGGAGGCAGCGGCAAAGGCCGGAGCGGGTCGGCGGGCCGGGGCCATTGGCGGGCCGGGTCGGCGGGCCGGAGCCATTGGCGGGCCGGGGGCGCACAATACGGGGATAAAGATACGCTTTTGTTTCGGAATCGGGGTGCGGCGGCCCGAAAAATCACGGCAGCGGGGGCCGACGGAAGCGCGGCGGGCACGAGGGGGGGGCGAAGAGCGGCACGGCGGGGGGGCGGCAATCGAAGGAAGGCGGCGGGGTGCGGCGGGTGCGGGGAACGGGTGCAGGCGGCGAGCGGGACACAGCGGGAGCGAACAGCGGGATGCGGCGGGGGCGGAGTGCGGAAGCGGGGGCGGAGTGCGGGTACAAAGCGCGGCGGATACAAGGCGCGGCGGGTACGAGGGGGGGGGTGCAGGAGCGGGCAGCAGGCAATGCGGATAAGCGGGCGGCCCTTCCGGAGAGGTGCGCGGCGGTTTTGCGGAGCGGGGAATTTTCGCTATCTTCGTCCTGAAACTTCCAAACGACACACATCATGCAGCACGACCTTCGATTCATCCCCTTCCGCTCGCCGGCCGATGCGGGGTGGGACGAGGCCTGGAGCCTCTACCGCGACTCCTTTCCGCCCTGCGAACGACGTTCGGCCGAGCACCACATCCGCGCCCTGGCCGACCCGGCCTTCACGGCCGACGGCATCTGGCTGGGCGACCGGCTGGCCGGGCTCCTCTTCCACTGGCGGGGCGAGGGGTTCCGCTACGCCGAGCATCTGGCCGTGGCGCCCGCCCTGCGGGGGCACAACATCGGTTCCCGGGCGCTCGAGGCCTACTGCCGGAGCTCCGACGGGCCGGTGGTGCTCGAAATCGAGCCGCCCATCGAGGGGATGGCGCTGCGCCGCCTCCACTTCTACCGGCGGCTGGGCTTCGTCGAGAACCCCTGTCACTACATCCACCCCTCCTACGAGGAGCCCTTCGCACCCCATCCGCTGGTGGTGATGAGCTACCCCGAGCCGCTCACCCCCGCGCAGCTCCGCCGCGCGGTCGACTTCGTCCGCGAGCGGGTGCTCCGCTACTCGGGCCACGAGCACCCCACCCTTCCCCGGCTCGAGGAGCCGGAGCGGTAGCTCCATCCGGGGCTGCGCCGGCGCCGCACCATTTCCCCGTCCGGGTCCCTTCGCACCGAGAGGCCCCGCCCGGCGCCAACCATTCCGAAGCGCCCCGCCACTTATGGAACACCCCGCTCCTCCAGACGGAAGAGCGGGGTGTTCGGCAGGTTGTACCTGCACAACGCCAAAGGGAGGCAAGGGGGCTGCCCAAAAGCGTCAAGAGAACAAGGGAGGTGCCGGCAACACGCACCGGGGCCACGCACCGGCAGCGCACCAGAACCACTTACCGGAAACACACCGACAACCGGAGCCGGGAGCCGGCGGGGTCACACCTCTCCGAGGAAGCGTTCCAGCTCGGCGAGCCAGAGCGCCTTATAGGGAAATGCGTCGTCGAAGGCGAAGCTGTGGCCGCCGCGCGGGTAGATGTGCAGCTGCGCCGGAACGCCCCGGGCGCTCAACGCCTCGTAGTAGCGCAGCGAGTGCATCGGCGAGACGGCCGCGTCGTCCTCGGCCAGCACGATGAAGGCGGGGGCGGTCTGCGGCGTGACGTGCAGCTCGAGCGAGAGACGCTCGCAGAGCTCCGCCGAGGGGTTCTCGCCCATCAGCCGGCCGCGCGAGGGGCGGTGGGCCCAGGCGTCGAGCATCGTGATGACGGGGTAGAGCAGAATCTGGAAGGCCGGGCGCTCCTCCCCCTCGAAGAGCGTGGCGGCCGTTGCGGCGATGTGGCCGCCGATGGAGGCACCCATCACGCCGAGGCGCGTTATGCCCCACTCGGCCGCCCGTTCGCGCATGAATGCCAGCGCGCAGCGGATATCCTCGGCCGGAAGGCCGGCACGTCCGTGCGGCATGCGGTAGCAGAGCACGGCATAGGTCACGCCCCGCTCGTTGAACCAGCGGGCGAAGGGATACCCCTCGCGCTCGAGCGCCACCTGGTTGAATCCACCTCCCGGGCAGGCGACGACCGCCTGGCCGTTGGGACGGGCGGCCGGCCAGAGCAGCAGTTCGGCCGCCTCGTCACCCTCCGCCCCGGCTCCGAGCCGGAAGCGGAGAAACGCTTTGTTGTGTTCCATCTCCTTCATATCGTATGCGGAGTCCGCCCCGTCCGGGACGGAGGCTCCTACAACCATTCAACCACGTATTTGGTCACCAGATAGCCGCCCACGACCAGCCAGAGGTAGAGCGCTCCGGCCAGCAGGAAGGGCTTGGCGCCCGCCTGGCGGAACTTGTCGATGCTCGTCTCGGTGCCGAGCGCCGTCATGGCCATCGTCAGCAGGAAGGTGTCAATGTACTCGATGGCGCCGTTGAGCGGAATCTCCTTCACGGAGTCGACCCCCAGCAGGTACTGCAGCAGCGAATTGAGGCAGATGACGCCGATGAATCCGAAGGCGAACCAGGGAATCGTGATGCGGCTCTTGCCCGCAGGGGCGTCGGCCGAAGCTCCTGCGCCGGCGGCGGCGGTTTCGCGGCGGCGGCGCGAGAGCGCGAAGCTCATGATGACGAGCACGGGGGCCAGCATCATGACGCGAATCATCTTGGTGATGGTGGCCGTACCGGCGATGCCCAGCGAGTCGGTGGGGTCCATGGCGTTGCCGGCGCCGGCCACGTGGGCCACCTCGTGGAGCGTGCTGCCCGTATAGATGGCCACGCCCGTATCCGAGAGTCCTTCGAGCAGCCCCGTGCGGTACATAATCGGGTAGAGGAACATCGAGAGGGTGCCGAAAATCACCACCGTCGAGACGGCGATGGCGGTCTTGTAGCCCTCGCAGCGGACCACCGGCTCGGCGCCCAGCACGGCCGCCGCACCGCAGATGGCGCTGCCCGTCGAGGTCATCAGCGCCGTGTCGCGGTCGATGCGCATGAGGCGTCCGAGGGCCACGCCGCCCAGAATGGTCACCGTCACCACCACCAGGTCGACCACCACGGCCGGAACGCCCACGGCGGCCACCTGGGCCAGCGTCAGACGGAAGCCGTAGAGGATGATGCCCCAGCGCAGCAGCTGCTTGGTGCAGAACTTGATGCCCGGGACCCACGTCTCGGGCAGGCGGTTGCGCAGGCTGTTGGCGTAGAGCATGCCGAGGATGATGCCGACGATGAGCGGACTGAACGAGAGGCTGCGGACGAAGGGAATCTCGGCGATGTAGAATGCCGCGAACGAGAAGAGCGCAATGAGCAGGATGCCGTGGAGGGTGTTGGCTCGGGTACCTTTTTCCATCATGACTTTTCGGGTTTTTTCGTGTTTTCTCTTTTGGTGGGAGGGATGCGCGCGGCTGCCGGGGCGGCGGGCGGACCCTTTTGCGCCGCAAAAGTACGAAACGGCGCGGAGTTGTCAAAACGAAAAAGGGTTATAAGCGATAACCAAAAGTTATAATGAAGGGGTGAAAAGGGGCGGAAAGGAGGAGGCACGGACGCTGGAGGTACGGGGCGCGGTGCTGCGGGCAGGGACAGGACGGGACGAGAGGAGGAGGCGTGGGGCGCGGAGTGTGGGGCGCGGGGATGCGGAGCAGAGCGAGGCGCAGGGCAACAGGGCGGAGAGGATGAAGCGCTGGAGACGCGGGCAAGGGCTACAAAGCGGCTGCCCAATTTGAAGTGAGAACGCTCGGAGGGGGTCTCCTGCAAACCCTCAGAGCGAGGCGCGGGCGAAGTCCGTGAAGCGGCGGACCGATTCGGGAAGCTCGGCCGCCGGGTGGACGAACGAGAAGCTGCGCCGCAGCGAAAGCCCCTCGAGGTCAATCACCCGCAGCTCGCCGCGCCGCAGCTCGTCGACCACCGCAATGACCGAGACGATGGCCAGCGTGTCGCTGTTGCGCACGAAGGCCTTGATGCCCTCGGTGCTCCCCAGCCGCATCACAATCCGGAGCATCCGCAGCCGGATGCCGGCGCGGGCCAGCGCCGCGGCCGTCACCTCGAGCGTCCCGGAGCCCCCTTCGCGCATGACCAGCGGCAGCGTGCAGAGCTGCTCGGGGGTGACGCTCTCGAGCCGGCCGTAGGCCCCGTCGGGGCGGGCGACCAGCACCAGCTCGTCCTCGGTGAAGGGGTCGTAGAAGAGCCCGTGGCGGTGGCTGAAGCTCTCGACGATGCCCAAATCGACGGTGCCCCGTTCGAGCGCCTGCTCAATCTGGTCGCTGTTGCCCGAGGCAAGCGTTACGTCAAGGTGGGGATAGCGGGCAGTGAAGCGGGCCAGAATCGGCGGCAGGAGGTATTGGGCGACGGTCGTGCTGGCCCCCAGGCGCAGCTCCCCCTCGAGGCGCTCGGTGCAGCGGCTCATGGCGTACTGCAGGTGGCGGTACTCGGCCTCGAGCCGCTCGGCGCACCCCAGCAGCACCTCGCCCGCGGCCGTCAGACAGAGGCGGCTGCCCCGCCGGTTGAAGAGCGTCACGCCGTAGGCCGTTTCGAGCGCGCTGACATGCTTGCTCACGGCCGGCTGCGAGATGAAGAGCTCCTCGGCGGCCCGGGTGAAGCTCAGCGTGCGGGCCGCCGCCAGAAAGACGCGGAGTCGGAAGTCGTCCATGCCCGGGGCGCGGTGTTAACGTTAACCCAGTCCGCCCTGCTCGGCGAATTCGCGCACCGAGCGGATGTAGTGGGCGATGGTCTCCTCCATCGTGAGGAAGGATTTGCCGCCGGCAGCATTCTTGTGGCCGCCGCCGTCGAAGTACTTGCGGGCGAAGAGGTTGACATCCACGTCGCCGCGCGAGCGGAGCGAGATGCGGATGAACTTGCGGTGGGCCAGGAACATGGCCGACATCTTCACCTTCTTGATGGTGAGCGCGTAGTTGACGAAGCCCTCGCTGTCGCCCTGCTGGAACTGGAAGCGGCGCATCTCGTTCTCCTTAAGCGACATGTAGGCCACCGTACCATCCTCGATGAGCTCCATCTTGCGGTTGATGGCGTAGCCGAAGAGCCGCGCGCGCCCCTCGGTATAGGCGTTGTAGACGTTGTTGTGGAGCGTCGGGATGTGGATGCCCTTCTCGACAAGCACCGCCACGGCGCGGAACAGCTCGGGCGTGAGGAACGAGAAGGCGAAGTTGCCCGTGTCGGTCATCATCCCGACGTAGAGCTCCTCGGCCATCTTGAGCGTGATGGCGTCGGTGCCGAACATCCGCTCGATGAGCGTATAGACCAGGAAGCAGGTGCTCGACGACTCGGGGTGCGAGAAGGCGATGTCGAACTCCTCGACGGGCGAGAGGTGGTGGTCGATGAGCACGCGGCGCGCCGTGGTGTTCGAGGCGAGCTCCTGGCTCAGGTTCTCGAGCCGCGAGATGGCGTTGAAGTCGAGGCAGAAGATGATGTCGGCCCCGGCGATGGCGCGGGCGGCGCGCCCCTCGGTGTCGGTGCGGTGGATGACCACGTCGGCGATGCCGGGCATCCAGTCGAGGAAGTAGGGGTATTTGTTGGGGACGATGCAGGTTACGCGGTGGCCCATCGAGGTGAGCACGTCGCTCCAGGCCAGCGACGAGCCGATGGCGTCGCCGTCGGGGTTGGTATGCGAGAGAATCACGATTTGCTGGCTGGGCCGAACGAGCAGGGCGCGCAGGGCATCAATCCGGTCTTGCGAAATATTCATGGCGGGAGGTTGTCAATACCATCGCAAAGATAATGAAAAAGTGTGAGTTCGCAAATGTCGTCCCGGACGGTGCACCGCGCGGCGTGCGAAAAAAGCGGCGGAGCTCCCCGCAAGGGGCTCCGCCGCCGGATTGCAGCATCCGGGCCGGCACCCTGCCGGCCGAGGGGTCAGTACTTGTATTTCATCCACTTGAGCAGCTCGCGGAAGGTCGGCTTCTTGCCGTACATGAAGATGCCCACGCGGTAGATTTTGCCGGCCAGCCAGACCATCGCCACGAACGAGGCGTAGAGCAGCACCAGCGAGAGGACCACCTCCCACGTGGGAATGCCGTAGGGGATGCGCGCCATCATCACCACGGGCGAGGTGAAGGGGATGAGCGAGAACCAGAAGGCCAGCGGCGAGTTGGGGTCCTTCATCACCGAGACCATCACCAGGAAGGCCAGGATGATGGGGATGGTGATGGGGGTCTGCAGCTGCTGGGCGTCCTGCACGCTGTCGACGGCCGAGCCCACGGCGGCGAACATCGCCGAGTAGAGCAGATAGCCGCCCACGACAAAGAGCAGCAGGCAGACGAATATCTGGACCAGATAGCCGAAGTCGGTCATCGTCGCCACGGCCTGCATCATCTCGGGGCTGACGCCCGAGAGGGCCGCCGCTTCGGGCACGCCCTGCTGCATGGCCTGCGCCCCGGCCATCACCTCGGCGGGCATCAGGTGGGGGATGAGCAGCGCCCCGACGCCGCAAATCAGCACGCCCCAAATCAGAATCTGGACCACGGCCACCGAGGCCACGCCCAGGATTTTACCCATCATCAGCTCGAAGGGGCGCACCGACGAGACCACAACCTCCAGCACGCGGTTGTTCTTCTCCTCGATGACCGACTGCATGACCATGCCGCCGTAGATGAGCAGGAACATGTAGAGCACCATCCCCAGCACGAAGCCCGAAGCCGAGGCGATGACCGACGAGCGGGCCTGCGAATCCTCCTCCTGCGACTCGTCGTTGCGGAAGGTCTGCATGTGAACCGTGGTCTTCACCTCGTCGAGAATCTGCGGCAGGTTCTCGATGTGGTAGGCCTTGAGCTTCTCCGTCTCGATGATGTCCTCAATCTGGCCGGTGATGTTCTCCTCAACCGAGAGCGACGAGGAGCCGTTGAGGTAGAGGCGCACGTTGTCGGGGTTGGTCATCACGTCGCGGCCGATGTAGAGGATGCCGTAGACATCCTCAAGGCTGCGGCGCGCCTCGTCGGTGGTCAGCTCAGTGGGTTCGAAGCGGAACTCCTCGTCGCTCTCGAGCGCGGGGGCCACCCGTCCGCTCTCGTCGATGACGGCGATGCGCTTGAGCTCCCCCGTCGAGAAGCGCATGATGAGGGCCGGCGCCGCCATCAGGGCGAGCACCAGCACGGGCATGAGCAGCGTGGTGATGATGAAGGATTTCTTGCGGACGCGCTCGTTGAACTCGCGTCCGATGATGATGGAGATGTTCGACATGGTCAGTTTCTCTTGTTCGCAGTTGCGGTTTGTGTTCCTATGCTTGTTTTCCGTAGCTCACCAGATACCACAGGCCGCCCGCCGAGAGCAGCACGGCAAGGGCCAGCGGCAGCGCCGCCTCGCCGCCCCGGGCCATCAGACGCAGGCAGGCCAGCGCCTCGTTGACCGAGATGACGAAGAGGAGCAGCCCCGTAATCTGGGGCGCCGTGAGGCTGCGGCGCCAGGCCGGACGCGCCGACTCGTCGCGGCGTGCGGCCCCCGCGGAGGCCGGAGCGGCGGCAGAGGCGTCGAAGGTGCCGGCCGGAGTTCCGGCGGAGGGGTTGCCGGCGGAGGGGTTGCCGGCGGAGGGTGCTGCGGCAGTCGTTTTGGAGGCGGTGCCGGCGGATTGTCCCGCCCCGTCGTCGGACTGCGGGGCGCGCAGCGACTCCCGGAGCGAGAGCAGGTGGGTCACCAGCAGCAGGACGACGGCGAGCCAGAGCTTCACGTCGGGGCGCTCGCCCGTGAGCAGGCAGCCCAGCAGAAGCAGTACGGTAGCCGCAAGCAGCGTGCGGCGGAGGGCGTTTCGGATTCGTGCTTTCATGGCCGGAGGGTTTTTCGGGCGGCGGCTCAGAGCGTGCCGTTGACCGCCCGGATAAAGATATCGTTCATCGAGGGGATGATTTCGGTGAAGGAGCGGAGCTCGACCGCCTCGTTGGCGCGGCGAATCACCTCGCGCACGCGGGCGTCGTCGTCGACGTGGAGCTTGAGCGAGGAGTAGTCGGCCGTCGGCTCGTCGGCCGCGCCCAGCACCTCGCACAGCGGGGCGAGCGCCTCGCGCAGCGCCGCCTCGTCGCCCCGGTAGTAGAGCTCGAAGATGTTGTTGCCGTGGCGGCGGCGGATGTCGTCGACGCGCCCCGAGAGGATGTTGTGCGACTTGTTGATGAGGGTGATGTGGTCGCACACCTCCTCGACCGACGACATGTTGTGGGTCGAGAAGATGACCGTCGCCCCCTGGTCGCGCAGCGCCATAATCTGCTCCTTGAGCAGGTTGGCGTTGATGGGGTCGAAGCCCGAGAAGGGCTCGTCGAAAATCAGCAGCTCGGGGCGGTGCAGCACCGTGACGATGAACTGCACCTTCTGGGCCATGCCCTTCGAGAGCTCCTCGACGCGCTTGTCCCACCAGTTCTCAATCCCGAAGCGGGTGAACCACTCCTTCAGCCGCGCGGTCGCCTCGTGGCGCGAGAGCCCCTTGAGGCGGGCAAAGAAGAGGGCCTGCTCGCCCACCTTCATCTTCTTGTAGAGGCCGCGCTCCTCGGGCAGGTAGCCGATGCGGCGGACATCTTCGGGGGCGATGTCGCGCCCGTCGAAGAGGACGCGGCCGCTGTCGGGGGCCGTGATGCGGTTGATGATGCGGATGAGCGTCGTCTTGCCGGCGCCGTTGGGGCCCAGCAGGCCGTAGACCGAACCTTTGGGGATGGAGAGCGAGACGTCGTCCAGAGCCGTATGTTCGGCAAACCGTTTCGAGACGTGCTCGACGCTGAGAATGTCCATGGTGGAAAGAGTGTTTTGGGTGACGTTCCGTCACGGTTTATCACGAGCAAATATAGGGATTATTTCCGAAATATCGACAATTATTTATCGTTTTTCGATAAAACAGAAGGTTCGGGCTTCAAAAAACGGGCGTCGACCGCGCCGCCGTAGGGGGAAAAGCGTTAATTTTGCGGCAGCAGCCCGGAGGCGCCTGAGGCCGGTGCAGCGACCGGAGACGGAGGCACCGGAGGCGGGCGGAAGAGGCGGCCGCGCGGGGGCCCGACGACGGGACCGGCGGGGCCCGGCGGCAGAGGCAACCGGCAAACCCGGCAAACCCGGCGGCGGAGGCAACCGGAAGAACCGGCAGAGGCCGCCCCGCAGAGCCCGACGACGGGGATCGGCGAAGGGACAAACGGCGGGGCCCGGCGGCAGAGGCCGGAGACGGAGACGCCGGCGGCCCTCCCGCCCCACCGGCCCGGCCGAGGGCGGTAACAGAGAGACAAGCGACTATCAATCAAACTATACGGTTATGGAGCAGAACAAGAACAAGTGCGTGCTGGTCAGCGGCGGCGCCGGATACATCGGCTCGCACACCTCGGTCGAACTCATCGAGGCGGGATATGACGTGGTCATCGTCGACAACCTCTCCAACTCGGACATGGGCGCCGTCGAGGGGGTGCGCAAAATCACCGGACGCGAGGTCCCCTTCGTCCAGGTCGACTGCTGCGACTACGAGGCCTTCCGCAAGGTCTTCGAAGAGTATGAATTCGACTCGGTGATTCACTTCGCCGCCTCGAAGGCGGTGGGCGAATCGGTCCACAAGCCGCTGGAATACTACCGCAACAACCTCACCTCGTTCATGAACGTCATCCGGCTCATGCGCGAGTTCGGACGCCACAACATCGTCTTCTCGTCGTCGTGCACCGTCTACGGCGAGGCCGACAAGCTCCCCGTCACCGAGCAGACGCCCCGCAAGCCGGCCACCTCGCCCTACGGCAACACCAAGCAGATGTGCGAGGACATCCTGCGCGACTCGCTGGCGGCCTACGACGGGCTGCGCGGCATCGCCCTGCGCTACTTCAACCCCATCGGGGCACACCCCTCGGCCCTCATTGGCGAGCTGCCGCGCGGCGTGCCGCAGAACCTCGTCCCCTACATCACGCAGACGGCCGCCGGCGTGCGCGAGTGTCTGAGCGTCTTCGGCGACGACTACCCGACGCCCGACGGTTCGTGCATCCGCGACTACATCGACGTGGTGGACCTGGCGCGGGCCCACGTGACGGCCATCGCGCGCATGGTCGAGGGGCGCAGCAAGGCCGACTACGAAATCTTCAACATCGGCACCGGCCGCGGCGTCTCGGTGCTCGAGCTGGTGCACCGCTTCGAGCAGGCCAACGGCGTGAAGCTCAACTACCGGATTGTCGGCCGTCGTGCGGGCGACATCGTGGCCATCTGGGCCGACCCGAGCTATGCCAACACCGAGCTGGGGTGGAAGGCCGAGCGTTCGCTCGACGACACGCTCCGTTCGGCCTGGGCCTGGGAGAAGCATCTGCGCGGCATGGCCTGAGGCGCGGCACGGCCCTGAGGCGCAGTGCAGGCTGAGATACGGTGCGGCCCTGAGGCACAGCAGAGGCTGAGATGCGGCGCAAGCTGAGGTGCGACAGTTCCAAAGTGCGACGCGAACTAAGGCGCGACATATTCCAAGACGCGCGCGGGCTGAAATGCGGCGCAGTCTGAGGCACATAAGCCGCTGCCCCGAAATCCGCCGGCCAGCGGCCCAACCACATAAAAAAAGAAGAAGGGAGGAAATCCATTTGCAAGAATTTCCTCCCCTCTTTTTAGTTCCGCATTGGTTCGCGGCATTCACGCCTTCGCTGCTCACTCGCCCCCGCTGCTTTTCCGACTCCCGGGACAATACGCCTCCGGACGACAGAGTACTCCGCCGCCCTTGCGTCCTTTTCCACCGTCTGTCGGCCGTCTCCGTCCAGCGGCAAACTCCGCCGACAATCCTCCTCCAACAGCCGCAGCCGCCCCCGCTACCGCTGGGGGTCCATCGAGGCGGGGGTCACCCCTATCGAGGAGCGGGCCCAGTCGCCCCGCGCACGGAGCACCTGCTCGATGATGTCGCGCACGGCCCCCCGTCCGCCGTTGAATTCGGAGACGTAGCGCGCCGCCTCGATGACCTCCGAGGCGGCGTCGGCCGGGCAAACCGGAATCCCCACCATGCGCATGCACTCCAGGTCGGGGATGTCGTCGCCCATGTAGATGACGTGGGCCGGGTCTATCCCCTCGCGTTCGAAGTAGGAGCGCATGACGGCAATCTTGTCCATGCAGTCCATATAAAAGTCCTTGACGCCCAGCATCTGAAGGCGCCGCTCGAGCGTAGCCCCGTGGCCTCCCGTGATGACGCACACCCGGTAGCCCTGACGCACGGCGTAGGCCAGTGCGTAGCCATCCTTGGCGTTGTAGCGGCGCAGAAAGTCACCGCCCGGCAGCGGCATAATCGAGCCGTCGGTCATCACGCCGTCGACGTCGAAGACGAAGGCTTCGGTGAGGGCTATATCTTCCTTGAAGTTTCCCATATGTATTGACTCATTGAGTTGTATATTTCGAGCAGCAGCGCATCCCCCGCCAGACGGGCGCGGTGGCGCTCCAGCGTCGGCAGGTCGCCCCGCACGGCGGGTCCGGTCTGCACGGCGGCGGGTGACGGGGAGGCGAGGGCCTTGGCGGCCGTCTCGGCAATCAGCGGCTTGAGCACCTCGAAGGGGAGCCCCTCGCGGGCGAGGGTCCGCTCGCCCGCGGTGTAGAGCGCGTTGACGAAGTTGCAGGCGAGGACGCCCGCCAGATGGAGGGCGCCGCGGCGCTGCGAGTCGGCCGGGTATACCTGCGTCGAGAGGCGCCGTGCGAAGCGCTCCACGGCCCCGCGCGTGGCCTCGTCGGAGGCCTCGATGAAGAGGGGCACCTGCGCAAAGTCGACGGCGCGCCCCGCCGTGAAGGTCTGCAGCGGGTAGAGGACCGCCCGGTGCGCAAAACGTCCGAGCGCATCGAGGGGGACGCTGCCCGCCGTATGGGCCACCACCGCCCCGGCGGGAACGGGCAGCGAGGCGGCAACCTCGCCCACGGCACGGTCGCTCACCGCCACCAGGTAGAGGTCCGCCGCGGCCAGCCTCCGGGGGTCGTCCGTCCAGGTCGTACCGCCGAGCGCCGCCACACGGGGGCCGCGCTCCGGATTGCGGGCGAAGAGCTGGCAGAGCTCCACGCCGCTCGCGGGCAGGGCCCGCGCCAATGCTTCGGCAACATTTCCGCTGCCGACAATCACTACACGTTTCAGTTCCATCGTTGTTCGATTCGTTCCGGACGCACACCCGCCGCCCTACTCGGGGATGTCCACCAGGCGGAGGTTGTCGCCCGACATGCGCGCCGCCTGCTTGACCCGCTCCAGTTCGCGGTCGACGCTCGCCAGTTCGCGGCTCTCGTTGAGTGCGAAGGAGGTCTGGCCGGCATCCTCGACCGCCTCCAGCACGCCGTAGAGCGTCAGCGAGTTGATGTCGCGCCCGGGGACGAAGCCCTCGTCGCGCTCGCCGTCGCCCCGCCGCACGGCCACCAGAAGCCCGGCCTGCACCAGCTGGTAGAGCACGTCGTTGAGGATGCGCGTCGGGAGGTTCATCCGCGTGCGAATCTCCTCGACGTCCATCGCCCCGCCCTCGCGGCGGAAGCGGCGCACGACCACCAGCATGACCGCCAGCAGCACCTTGCGCCGCTGGTCGTAGCTGATGCGCAGCGACTCGCGCTCCTCGCTGAAGCGGGCGATGTTCTGGTAGGCGAACGAGAGCTCGCCGCCAAAGAGGAGAATTTCCCACGAGAACTGCAGCCAGAGCAGGAAGAGCGGCAGCGCCGCGAAGCTGCCGTAGATGGCGTTGTAGGAGGTCATCCAGCGCTGCACGTGGATGTAGCCCCACTGGAAGAGGATGAAGAGCGTGCCGGCGACCAGTCCGGCCGTCAGGGCGCTCGTGAAGCGCACGCGCGTATTGGGTATTATCAGGTATAGAAGCGTGAACATCAGCCAGATGAGCACGCCCGAAGCCGCCTTCGAGAGGAGGATGTAGGGGAGCGAGTCGCGGAAGCCGAGCAGCTCCTCGGCGTAGGAGCCCAGCGCGTTGGCGACAATCCACAGCAGCGGGCCGATGAGCACCACCGAGATGTAGTCGGTCCACTGGCGCGCCACGCTGCGCGTGACCTTCACCTCCCAGATGTTGTTGAAGGCGCTCTCGATGGAGCCGAAGACGCGGATGACCGACCAGAAGAGCATGACCAGCGCCACGGTGGCCACCACGCCGCCCCGCGTACGGGCCAGCGCATTGTCGGCGAACGAGACCAGGTAGTCGACAATCTCGGGGTTGCGCGGGAAGATGCCGTAGAGCTCCTGCACGAGCCCCTCGGCCAGCCCGAAGCCCTTGACCACGGCGAAGATGACCGCCACGATGGGGACCACCGAGATGAGCGTGTAGAAGGTCAGCGCGGCGCTCCGCACGAAGGTGTCGTGCTCGCGCATCCCCCGTGCCGTATAGAAGAGCAGGCGGTACTGCCGCACGAACCACCGCATGACGGGGTTGCGGAATTCGCCCGGCTCGCGCGAGAGGAGCGTATCGGTCAGGTATGTGGGCAGCTCCTTGAGTTTCATGGTCTGGTTCGGTCGGTTTTGGTCGGTTTCGGCTTTGGCCCGGGCGCGGCATTCGGTGCGGCGCAGTTTTCGGTCCGGGTCCGGACGCGGCATCCGGGTGCGGACGCAGCATTCGGCACGGGTCCGGCGCTGTTTCGGCGCGGCTTTCAGCGCGATGCTGGTCCGGCGGGCGGAGGCTCCGTAAAGATAACTATTTTAGACGTATTGTCCAAAAACGCCCCTCGATTCGCGTGAAGGCCAGACGCGGTCCGCCGCCCCGGCGCACCCCCAGCCGGCGGGCAAGCTCCTCGCCCGAGAGCGGGAAGTCGTGCTTGAGCAGCTCGGCGCCACGGCCCCGCAGCTCGCGGCGCAGGCCGCGCGGGTCGAAGGGCTCGATGCGTTCGATGGCAAAGACCCTGCCCAAGACGCCGCGGGGCTCCTCCACGGCAAAGCCGTATCCGTTCTCGCTCCACAGGTCGGCCACCCCCGCCAGCGCCCGGCGGGCCAGGCGGCACTTCTGCAGCGCCACGTCGGGCTGCACCAGCCAGCGGTAACGCTCCGCCTCGAAGGGTTCTGCCGGCGGAAGCTCCTCCCGCTCACCGACCGGCAGGGCGAAGGCGCCCCGCCCGAGCGCCGTTGCCGCAAGCTGCGGCGGAGCGCCGTCGATGCGGACCACCAGCTCCTTGCACTCGTCGCCCAGCGAGACCGCCTCGACGCTGCAGGGGGTGAAGAGGCGCAGCGCCTCGTCGACGTCGAACAGCGGCGAGAGCTTGAAGCAGAGGCGGTCGGCCACCTCGCGGAGCCGCGGGAGCAGCGCCAGCACGTCGGGCGACGAGGCCTCCAGGCGCAGCTGCTTGCGGCCGTCGGCGCTCCGGCGGTCGGGGTCGGCGTAGAGCCAGTCGAAGTGTTCGGTGCAGCGGGCCAGATACTCCTCGGCCGAGGCGGTCACCACCTCGACGTTCCCGACCCCCAGCCGGCGGAAGTTCTCGCGCGCCACGGCGGCGAGCACCTCCGAGCGTTCGAGCGTCACCACACGCTCGAAGCGGCGCGAGAGGTAGAGCGTGTCGACGCCCAGCCCGCAGGTGAGCTCCAGCAGCCGGCCGCCGCCGATTTGCTTGTGGGCGGCGCACGCCTCGCTCGAGGCCTGCTCGAAGGCCAGCGGCGGGAGGATGCACCCCGCGGCGGCGTACGAGGGGAGCTTCGCGGCGGCGCGGGCGAGGTACTTGACCTGCGTGGCGACGAGCGCCGCATGGGGCAGGTGCTTGTCGAGGGCCACCTCCAGCGGGTTGCGGCCGCGGTTGGCCTCGACGGCGCGCCGCACGTCGGGCTCCATGAGCAGACGGTATTCTTCGAGGGTCATCATCGCGGCAAAGTTAGCGTTTTTTTCGGCTTCCTGCATGCGTCCCAGAGTGTCGCCGCAGCCATCAGGGCATAGAGCGCAGCCGCGGCTCCGCCCGGAAGCGACACCTCGACGGCGCCCCAGCGCCATGCGGCGGCTGCGGCCACCAGCCCGTCGAGCCCCTCGGCGGCGGCCGTAAGCAGCGCCGACAGGAGCGGGCGCAGCACTCCGAACGGGAAGAGCAGCCAGAGGAGCGAACCCGTGACGACCACCCCGCCCAGCAGCACGGCCACGGGGTTGACCACCAGCCCCGAGAGCGAGAGCAGCCCGAAGGTGTGGGCGACGAGCGGCGCCGTGGCCACCGTCGCCACCAGACTCACCACCACGCTGTCGACCAGCAGGTTCACGCCGCGCCATCGGCTTCGCAGCCGGCGACAGAGGGGCACGCCCCAGAGGATGATGGCCGCCACGGCGAGGTACGAGAGCTGGAAGCTGATGTCGAAGAGGTATCCGGGGTTCCAGGCGAGCATGAGCAGCGCCGAGGCACAGAGGGCGTTGAGCGAGGCGTAGTCCGAGCTCGAGACCAGCGAGGCCTGCAGCAGCGTGAACATCACGGCGGCCCGCACGGTGCTGGGAGCGAATCCCGTCGCGGCGGCATAGAGCCAGATGCAGGCCACCGCCAGCAGGCTGCGCACCAGGTGGCCGCGGCGCAGCAGCGGAAGCCACCCCAGAAGCAGGTTCACCGCCGCGAAGACAATCCCCACGTGGAGTCCCGAGACGGCCAGCAGATGCGACGTGCCGCTGCGGGCGTAGCGGTCGCGCAGCCCGGGCGTCAGGCCGCTCCGCTCGCCCACGGCCATGGCCCGGCACAGGGCTGCGGCCTCCCCTTCGAGGCCCAGCTCCGCGAGCCGTCCGACGGCGGCCCGGTGGAGCGAGAAGCCGGCCGGTGCGGAGCGCTCCACGACGCCCCCTTTCGGGAGCCACATCCTGCCGGCATATCCGCGGCAGGCCATCAGACGGCGGTAGCTCGCCGCACCGCCCGAGAAGGGGCGCACCACGCCGCGGCAGAGGAGCCGCTCCCCGGAGCCGAGGTGCAGCGCCGTGTCGGCCCGCAGCATCACCAGCGCATCGGCCGGGTGCCACCGGCCCGCCTCGTCGCGCCACGCATGGACCCGGGCCGCAGCCGAGCAGGTGCGGCCCCGCACCGTGGGGAACTCCCCGATGCTCACCGCGCAGAGCAGGCTCCGACCCGCGGGCAGCTGCCGCACGGGACCGTGCACCTCGACCGCCCCGGCACCGAAGAGGAAGAGCATCGCCGCCGCATGGAGCGGCGAGCGCAGCAGCAGGGCCGCCGCGCCGCAAAGCAGGAAGCCCCCGACGAGGAGCCACAGCGGCAGTGCGAAATGCATTGCCGTGAGGATGCCCGCCACCACAGGCAGCAGCGCCCGCAGCATGGGGAGCCCCTCGAGCCGTTCACCAAGATAGCGCAGTTTCACGAGGACAAAGATACCAAAAAAGGGCGCGCGGATGGCTCTGCACGACCCCTTTTCAGTGCCGTTTCCTCCGCCGGCTCCTTCAAAAGGGCGCCGACGGTCCACGGACGGACAGAATCTTCGGGTAAACGGTTCGAGCGTGGGGAGATTTTTGGGGGGGGCAAGGGTCTCCGGAGACAGGTGAATTCCGGGAAAGAGTTCCGGGAGCGGGGAGGCTTCCGGGGAACGGCCCGGGCTTCGTTCGGAGCTGGTCGACGCGGCCCGGCCGGAAGTTCTCTCCCGCCTACACTGAAAAACCGCACCGCCGGAAGCCCCGCCTACGCGGGAAAACCGCACCCCCGGAGCCCGGCCGAGGCGCAACACGGCCGAAAGCCCCGCCCCGCCTATGCGGGAAAGCCGCCCCCGGCCGGAAGCCCCGTCTACGCGGGAAAATCGGCGCGGAAGAGCTCCCAGCCCCGTTCGAGCGTCTCGCGCGGCGCCTCCACCCCGTTCTCCATAAGCGAGATGGCCGCCGCCAGGGGAAGCATCGTCGCCCGGCACGAAGTATCGAGCGGCTCGTCGGCCTTCAGCCCCGTCCGTTCGGCCACGAAGCGGAGGTAGAGGTCGGTGCGGTTCTCCGAGGGCGGGGCCCAGCGGGCAATCATCCCGTCGAGGCTTCCGAGCCCGTAGCGCACACGGTAGGTGTGCAGCAGCACGAAGATGGCCCGGTAGCCCCACTCGAGCGATGCGAACTGCTTGAATTCGGGGTCGCGCGAGGGGCGCACCTCCCCCTTGTAGCGGGTCCGCGAGCGGCGGATGTTGCCCGGATTGCAGTTGCTCATGCCGCGGCTCATCGCACACCTCCCTTCCCGCCGCGGGAGCCCTCGTGCAGCCGGCGGTGGAGCACGCGGCGCATGGCCCGGAAAAGGGGCGCATCCGACAACTGGGCGGCATTCTCCAGAAAGGACCACATCTCCACCCCGCAGACGAAGCCCGTCAGCAGGTTGGCCAGACGCAGATGCAGGAAGTCCAGCACGCAGCAGTCCAGCAGCCAGGCCATGCCCACCGAGACCACCACCAGCGAGAGCTTGCGCACGGTGCGCCACGCCTCGCAGCTCTCGAAGTACCACACGCGCCCCTCGCGCCGGGCGGCGGCGCGGTCGGCCGCCACGCCCGTCACGAAGTCGACCCCGATGAAGAGCGTGACGCAGGCCACGAGCGGACCGACGGGGGCGAAGAGCGAGGCGACGGCCGTCAGCGTGCCGCTAATGAATCTGAACAAGGTTTCCATCGATGGTGCAGCGTTTGAAGATGTTTTCGCGGGGTTGGTATTCGGGGTGTTCGCCGGCGTGGGCGTCGAGCCACTCCGACATGCGGTGCAGCAGCGTCCGCGCGCGGCGGCGCAGCGCCCGGAGCCGGGCCGTGCACTGCTCCTCGTCGGCCGGTTCGAAGCAGTCGGAACGGGGTGCCGTCGAGCCGTAGGGGCCCGTGCGGATGTCGAGCATCGGCTGCACCGAGAGGCGGACGCAGGCCGCCAGCGCCGGGGCGACGTAGTCGTCGAGCAGCTGGGGGTAGCCCCCCTCGCGGAGCCGGTCGCAGAGGGGGCGTCCGACCACCGGGAGCAGGAAGCGCTCCTCGGCGGCCGCGATGTCGGCCTCGGTGACGGCTCCGGGCGGCAGGAATTCGCCCGCATCGAAGGCGAGCTCCGCAACCTGCCGTGCGGTAATGAGCGTATTCATGGTCGTGTGAGGGTTTTACGGAGCCGGGCATCAGTCGATGCTCCGGATGTTGTACTTGGTGATTTCCGAGAGGAACTGCTGCTGGCGCGCATCCCCGGGGTCGTACTCCAGGCCGTCGGCCTTGCGCGCCTCCCACACCTTCATGTAGATGGGTTTCGAGCGGGTCGGCGGGCGGTTGACGATTTCGACCGACGAGGCGTCGAGCCCCAGCACCTCGCCGATGAGCTTGCGCACGGGTTCGAGCAGCTCGGCCTGTTCGCCGAGGATGACCGTGTTGAGCGCCACCTCGTACTCGTGGAGGATGCGCTCGGCGTTGAAGCCCCCGGCGTAGTCCAGGCCGCTCAGCGTCCGGAACCACGAGTGGGCCACGACGATGTCCGAGACGGCCTGCTCGTGGAGCGCCTTCCAGTCGCCCTCGTTCTGCGAGGCGATGGGGATGAACTGCGAGTGGTCCTTCTCGTCGCCCTCCTTGATGACGAACATCACCTGCCCGGGTCGCCCGGCGAACTTGCGTTCGGCCGTGCGCACGATGCGTTCAGCCTCGGCCTCGCTGTCGACCGCGCCGTCGAGCATCATGACGCCCGAGAGCTGGAACGAGTTGTCGAGCCGCGAGATGTTCCAGCGGTCGGTCTTATAGGCGATGGCCGAGACGTCGAAGCCGGCGATGTAGGGCGGCACGCCGTAGTGGGCGAACGTCGGCTCGTAGTCCTTGTAGTGGACCATGGTGCGCAGCGTGCCGTCCTCCTGCCGCTCGTAGAGGGGGTAGAGGGGCAGCGTGCGCGCCTCCGAGGGGCGGAAGGCGCTCCAGTCGTGGTGGAGCAGCACGTGGGCCGAGTCGCGGGCCAGGCGGCAGCGCGAGGCGTCCTGGTGGTAGAGCGCCAGCAGCGTGTGGCGTTCGTCGGTCACCGCCTCGAGGAAGGCGTTGCCGAAGAGCGCCTTGTCGAGCGCCAGCCGGTTGAGCAGCCCGCGGAGGCTCTCGCCCTGGCCGTTCACCCGCTCGACGAAGGCCTGCAGCAGCGGCGAGGAGGCGTCGCATATGACCCCCTTGCCCGAGATGTAGTCGGCCTTGTCGTTGATGATGCGGCGATGGGTGGTCGAGCGGCGCGCCATGAGGGCCAGCGCCTCGGGGAAGAGGTTGTCGTCGCCCCAGCGCCAGAAGCGGTCGCTCTGGATGCGCCCGCCGCCGAAGAGCGGCTCGGGCTCGCCGCGCCCCGTGACGGCAAGCGCCGTTTTCGGATTGCACTTCTTTTTCTTCATGGTTCAATGTTCAGTCGTTGTGCGGAGGCGGCGGGGCGCCCCCCCGAGGGGAGGGCCCCCGCCGTCGGCCGCGGTTGGTCAGGCCTGCTGCCAGGCGTAGGAGAGCATCGTCTCGTCGAGGATGTCGCATCCGGCCATGAAGGTGGCGCGCTGGCGGTTCTCCATCAGGTCGGGGTTGTACCACATGCGGATTTCGGTGCCGGGGAAGTCGGCCGTGTTGACCGCCAGCACCAGGTTGCGGCGGTCGGTCAGCAGGCAGAACGACTTGGGATAGGTCGAGTCGGCGAGGTAGGCACCCAGGCGGACGTCGACCACAGGAATGCCGTGGTAGGCGAGCGTGCGGCGGCCGTTGACCGTGTCGATGTAGGAGGCGTCGGCGCCCTTCGAGTCGAGGTACTTCTCGTAGAGGTGGCAGATGTCCGACGTGGCGAAGAAGGCGAGCTGTCCCTCGGCCTTGAGGTCCTGCAAGCGGCAGTCGGCTTCGTTCCACAGGCGGTCGAAGAGCTCGACGGCATCTTCGGGCGCAGCCAGCTCGGAGGAGGTGTAGGAGAAGGTGTGGATGTCCTCCTCCTCGCTTGCGGCGAAGGCGGTGAGCGCCTTGAGGAAGCCGTCGAAGGTGTTGAGCCCCGCCTCGCCGGCCGAGTCACCCATCCACATCGTCGCGCGGATGCCCTCGGCCACGGCCTGCTTGAAGAGCGTCGTCTCGGCCTGCTCGAGCTCGGTGCCCGTCAGGTCTTCCATGTTGACGTCGGCGCGGGCGGCAATCAGCTCGTAGACCTGCGCGAAGTAGTCGGCGGCCGAGAAGCCCAGTTCGGCCTTCACGCGGCTGAGCTGGATGGTCTTCTGGTAGCGGTGGGCCGTCTCGCCGCCGCTCCAGCCGGCGGCCGTGTACTTCTGGAGGATGTCGCGGCGGCCGTCCCACAACTGGACGGTCGTCGGCACCGGCATGTTGTAGAGGATGCGCACGCCCAGCTCCTGGGCCGAAGGGCCGCTCAGCATCGGACGGAAGAAGATGGTTTCGAGCTCCTGGCCCGTGTACTGCTTGGGGTTTTCGAGAAAACTCATGGCAAACTGTGTTTTTGGATGGTTAAAGGGTTGATTGTTCGTGAAGGGCTCCGGGGACCGCGCTCCGCGGTAGGCGGCATCCCGGAGTCGCCTTTTTTCAGTTCAGAAAGGAGAAAGTTGACGGAAGAGGGGGGGGCGTCGGAGGAGGGTCTCCGGCCGGCGGAAGGGGCCCCGGGCCTCCGCCGGAACGGCCGGGAGGGAGGCCGCCGAGCCGGCAGAGAGGTACGACCCGACGCTCCCGCCCGCAAGGGGTCAGCTCTTGGCGAACGAACGGGCATCATCGGCATAGGCCCGCTCGTTGGCCGTATGGAGCCGCTCGCGGCACGAGGGGTCCTCGACGGGACGCACCCGCGTGGGCTCGACGCGCAGCTGCGCCTCCCGCAGCGCCAGCACCGAGCGCCGCATCGACTGCGGAATGCGCTCCGAGGGCTGCACCGCCGCCGACACAGGAACTGCCGACGCAGGGGTTGCAACAGGACCCTCCGGCGCGGGGGCTGCGGCAGTACCCTCCGAAGCGGGCGCCGCCTCCGACGGGAAGAGCGCCGCAGAGCCTCCTGCTCCGGGTGCCGCCTCCGATGCGGGTGCTGCGGCCGAGGCCTCGGGCAGAACCGGCTCAGCAGAGCCGCCCGGCGCGGGGTGCTGCTCCGCCGGACCGCCCGGCGCCGGATGCTGCGATGCGGAGTGTTGCGGCGCGGCCTTTGCCGCAGCCGTGCGATGCTCCGTCGTGAGGCGCTCCCGCCAGCTGCGGAGCGTCTGCCGCACCCAGCGGACCAGTCCCTCGGGCAGTCCACTCCGCCGCGGCCCGCCGCCGAAGGCTTCACCGCCCGCAGCAGCCACGGCCGAGCCCGCAGCCGCATCCGAGCCGGAGCCGTCAGCGCCGTCGGGACCGTCGGGACCGTCGGAGCCGTCGGAACCGTCGGGACCGTCGGAGCCGTCGGAGCCGTCGGGACTGTCGGGAGCCTCCGCATCCTCCCCGCCGTCGAAGCCGTAGAGCTCCTCACCCCCGGCGGCACACCCCTCCGAGGGGTTGCCTGCCTCGGCGCCGATGACGCGGTCGGCCAGCCCCGCCGCCACCGTCTCCTCGGGCGAGAGCCAGCGTCCCGAGCCGTTGTTCTCGGCCATCAGCGCCGCAAATTCGGCAGCCGGACGGCCCGAACGGACGGCATAGATTTCGGCCAGCCGCTCGTCGGTCTTGCGCAGCAGCCCGATGCGGGCCTCAAGCTCGGCGACGTTGCCCTCGACCGAGCACTCCGAGTTGTGAATCAGGTAGAGCGCCCCGGCGGCAATCTCGCGCCGTCCCTCGGAGGCGGCCTGCGCGATGAGCGTCGCGGCCGAGGCCGTGTAGCCGTAGCAGCGGGTGGTGATGCGTCCCGGCAGGGCGCGCAGCGCGTCGTAAATCAGCAGCGCGTCGTTCACGTCGCCGCCCGTCGAGCGAATCGAGACCACCACCTCGGCGGCCTCCAGTGCGGCGATGCGCGCCGCGGCGGCCCGGAACCGCTCGTAGGTGGCCACCCGCGCTCCGGGGTCGTCGAACTGCCACTCCTCCGGCACGCCGATGTTGCCTTCGATGTCGATGTAGCAGACGTCGGCGCTGTTTCTAATCCGAATTTCCGATTTCATCATGGTTACTTTTGAAAGTTTGATAATAACAGTTGCGTACCTTTCCATAGGAGCAGGCGAGCTCCACGGCCACGGCCTCCATCGCCTCGCAGCACCCCGCACCCGCGGCGATGCGCCGCTCGACCTCTTCGCGGAGCAGCCACCGCTCGCAGGCCCCGCGGGCGACCAGCCCCCGCGCAAGCAGCCGCCGCGCCGCCTCCTCGGGGCTCCGTCCGCGGAGCTCCCGGGCGAGCATCGCCACCAGCCGTTCCTCACCGCTCATCGCAGGCCGTCCTCCATCAGACGGATGAAGCGGCAGCGGGCCGACGACCGCTCGGGGTCGTAGCGCTCGACGGCCTCGAGGATGGCGACCACCTCGCCCGCGCCCGTATCCAGGCGGAAGCGCGAGCGGATGTCGGGCATCCCCGTCCCGGGGGTGAACAACGCCGCATATTCGTGGGGTTCGAGCCGCAGCGTGAGGGTGATGCGCTGGCGGAGGTCCTCGATTTCGCTCTGGGCGAGGTAGCGGCTGCGCAGCCCCTCGGCCCCCTCCAGGTCGCCGAAGGTGAGCGTGAAGGGCTCCGTCTCGTCATCGCCCGCATGGTTGAAGGCCGCCAGCGGGTACTCGGCCTGCTCGTAGGGGAATCCCCACCGCTCGCCCTCGGGCAGCGAGTGGAGGCCGCAGTAGCGCACCACCGTGGGGGCGATGTTGCCGTCGGGCACCTCGGCGTCGCGGTCGCCCACCTGGAGCAGCGAGGCCGAGGCGGCATTGGCGTAGTAACCCTTCACGCTGAAGACCGGTGCAAAGAGGGGGTTGCGCAGCCGCTCCTCACCCATCTTCGTGGCCCGGCTGGTCATCTCGTAGCTCCAGGCGCCGAACTCCTCGCCCGACTCCTCGTCGGCTCGGGCCACGGCCCCCTCGGCGGCGGCGTAGCACCACGTGCGCCGCTCGCGGAATCCGGGCGAGAGCTCCTCGAACTCGACCGGCTCCGAGAAGTCGGTCCGCGAGCGCCAGTCGGCATCGGGCCCCGCGCCGTAGAAGTCGTCGGCCGGTTCAATCCAGACCCGCCGCGAGGGCTCCTCGGTGAAGAAGCGCAGGTTGAAGAGGTGTCCGACGGCCTGTAGCAGCTCCATCTGCCGCACCTCGTGGCGCGCCACGTCGCCGAATTCGAGCAGCTCATCGTAGCCGGGACGCCCCGAGAAGAGGGGGCGCATCGAGCACTCCTTGTCGAGCGTGAGGGTCATTCCCGGCTCGGCGCCCTGGAAGAAGATTGTGTCGAAGCGCACGGGCGAGGTGGGCGAAGCGGTGACGGGCGTCGAGCTCACCCGCAGCTCGACGGTCGTGGTGCCCCGCTCCTCGAGGTAGCCGTCGTAGAGCGCCCAGTCGAGCGTGTACTCTATCCAGACGTTCAGACCCCGGCGCATGAGCATGGGGTTCGAGAAGGAGCCGGTCGGAGGGGTGGAGACCTTGGCCGTGCGGCCTGAGAATTCGCACCAGGTCTGCGACTTGCCCCCGGTGACGTAGGTGAGCCGGTACTCGGCCCCCTCCTTGTGGCCGAAGACTACCACCAGATACTCGTAGTTGGGGCTCAGGTTGTTGCGCCGGTCCACAAAGCGGTTGGCCAGCGAGAACTGCAGCCGGCTCCCCGTCCCCAGGTAGAGCGAGTCGAAGCCCGTGAGGCGGTTGCGGTCCAGAATCCGGTGCTCGGTCGTGTAGCGGAGGAAGTATTCGAAGCCGACGGTCACCTCGCTCAGGGGGCGGAAGACGATGCCGCCATCCTCCTGGCGGAAGCAGCCGCCGTTGTTGAAGAGCTGCTCGCCCAGCGGCTCGCCGTCCTCGTCGACGCTCTGCGGCTGGGCCGTCTCGACGATGTTGCCCACGCTGTACTGCGTGCGGTAGGGGTCGGCGTAGACCCGTCCCAGGGAGTCGGCCTGCGCCCGGGCGGTGCTGAGGCGGCGGGCGAAGAAGCCCATGCGCTTCTGCAGGAGCGAGGTGTCGTGCGAGGTGTAGGCGCCGCTCATGTAGAGCGAGCGGAAGAACTCCGATTCGAGGAAGCGGCTCTCGACCGTGTAGCCCGCCCCGGTGAAGATGGCCTCGACCATCGGGGCCAGCTGCAGGAAGGGGTGGTAGTCGTCCACCGAGAGGAGCCGCTCGGCGGGATAGAGCCCCGTTCCGGAGCTCTGCTTGGGGTAGTCGTCGCGCACCACGGGGAAGAACTTCACCGCCGAGGAGTCGCTCCATCCGGCGCAGATGTCGACCGGCGTGAGCTGCATGCGGAAGGAGACGGGCAGCGTCCGGAGCATTCCCAGCGCGGCGCTGCGGGCCCACTGCGGCGCCCCGTCGCGCAGCTCGAGGCGGTAGCCCTCGGGGCCGCACGAGAGCAGGCGCGCCGTACCGCTGAAGAGGAGCGCCCCCTTCCACTCGATGTCGACGCGGCGCGTGGTGAGGTTGAAGGTGCGCGTACCCTGCGGCGCATAGGCGTCGCCTAGCAGGCGGTCGTTGCGCGGCGAGCGGGGCAGCAGCAGCTCCATGGAGGAGCCCTCGCGGGCGGTCGCCGGGTCGGCAAGCGCCGCGGCGTCGAATCCAGGGCGGAGCTGCGGCGTACCGTTCAGGTCGCAGGGCTGGTCATCGATACGGATTTCGGAACTCATAGCGCAACCTCCTTACGGGTGGGACGAATCGCAACCTCGAGCGCGTCGTAGGTGCCGTGGTGGTTGATTTCCACCTCGCTGGTGACCACGTCGACGGGCAGGTACTCCTCCCCGCAGAGCAGCCAGGCCTGCGACGAGGAGACGATGCCGGCGAGCGCCTCCATCACCTCCTCCCGCTCGAAGGCCGAGCGGAGCGTCACGAGGCGCTCCGAGGTGATGCGCACCACCTCGTGGCCCGCGGCGCCGTAGACGCGCTCCTTGACCGTCTGCTTGGCCACGACCGTCTCGAAGGGGAAGGTGTAGTGCTCGACGGAGCCCGCCGCGCTGCGCCACGCCAGACGGCGGCTTCCGTGGGGTGCCGGCGCCACGGAGTAGGTCACCGTGCCCCACTCGCCCGCCTCGACCGTCACGCGCACCGTCTCTTCGGACAGGTCGTTCATGTTGAGCCGGAAGAGCTGCCAGCCGCCGTGCGTCGAGAGGTAGCTGCTGCTCTCGGTCCGCTCGCCCCCCATATGGGCCGTCACCGTCACGCGGAGGGGCTCTTCGGCAAAGAGGGTGAGCTCCTCGCACTCGACGGGGGAGATGAGGCGGCAGAGGGGCATCGTCGTCCGCAGCCCGGGGGCCACGGCCTTGCCGGCCTCCTGCGCCGAGACCCCGCCCACGGGCAGGAAGAGGAGGGCGTCGGAGCGGGCATCGTCGGCCCGCACCACAATCTGAACCGTCCGGACCTCGTCGTCGAAGAATCCGGTCGACCCCGCGGCGGGGGTGAAGCAGGCCTGCGGGCGGAGCATGGGGGCGATGTCGGCCGACCCGCCGAAGCAGCGGGCATAGCGCCGCGTGGCGAGGGTGTTGCCCGTCCGAGCATCGAGCAGCTGCAGAAGATGGTCTTCGGCCTCGCCGCTCACATCATCGAGTTCGAAGATGCAGCGCAGTTCGCCGCCGAGCGGCGCATTGTTTTCGGGAAGTTGCGTAAACTGTATCATATCGCGTGGTGTGTTGGTTTTTCGGGATAGGGTGCAGATGGGGTCCGGGGAAGGGCGCCGGGTTGGACCCGGGGGGTCGGGGGGTCGGGCGCCGGGGGTTGAGCATCGAGCTTTGGACGCCGGGGTTGGACGCCGGGGTTGGGCGCCGGGGTTGGGCGCCGGGGTTTGGGCGCCGGGGTTTGGGCGCCGGGGTTTGGGCCCGGGGCGGGAGAACGGGTGGGGCGGCCGAAGAGGCGGCCTGGGCAGTTAGGCGGGCGGACGGTCGGGCGGGCGGCAGGGCGGCCGAACGGAAGGGTGAAAGAGTGGAAGGGATGGCAGGGCCGGACTGAAAAAGATGGTAATGGTAAAGGTCCCGGCCCGTCCGGGTCTCGATCCGTCAAGGGTTCGTTCGGACAACCCCTCCGGTCAGCCAAAGGGCCCGTCAAGGGTCCGGTCCGTCCGAGCCTCGGCCCGCCGGAGTTCCTTCCCGAGAGAGTCGCACCCCGTCAAGTCCCGACCCGCCCGAGTCTCGGCCTGTCGAGGGTTCGTTCGGTCCCTCCCCCGGTCAGCCAAAGGGCTGTTCCGTCAAGGTCTCGGCCCGTCGAGGGTTCGTTCGGTCACCCTCCCCCGGTCAGCAAAGGGCCGTTCCGTCAAGGTCCCGGCCCGTCCGGGGCTCGGCCCGTCAAAGGTCCGGTCCGCCCGAGCCTCGGCCCGCCGGAGTTCCTCCCCGGGAGGGTCGCCCCACCCCTCCACGTCAGGGTCCCCACCGCACCTTTTCCCCTTTCCTCCCCCTTCATGTCCTCCTCCTCTCCTCTACCGCTCCGGCGCCTCTTACCCCTCCGACGCCCCGCCCCTCCATCCTGCGTTCCGGTGCGGCTGAGCCGCAGGGGCCGCGATTCGACCGCCGGGGGTGGAATCGCCCGAGCCAAGATATGGAACGGGATTTCGGGTGCGGAGCGGAGAGCTGCCGCCGCGTCGGGGGCTCCGTTGCCGAGGCCTCCGGGTAGCCGGCCGGAGCCGACGCCGGGCAGACAGACATCCCGGGAAAGGGGGAGGAGAGGCATCCCGGAAAAGGAAAAAACAAAGAGCAGGAAAGGGTTTTCGAGCAGAAGGGGCCGAAACCGGCGAAGCGGCGAAGCGGCAGAGCCGCGAAGGGAAGACCGGTGGAGCAATGCCGCTGTACAGAGATGAAACGGAGCAGCGGTAAAGCGGTGCCGCGGTAAAGCGGGAAAAAGACAGAGATGCTTCGGTGCAACAGAGAAGCGGTACAGCGAAAAGCAGGACGGCAATGCTGTGGCACGGCGGGAAAACGGCGGAGCGATGCAAATAAAACGGTGCTGCGGTGAGCGGTGCAGCGGGAAACCGGGTAGCGGTGCGGCTGTGAACCGATGGAACAATGCTGCGGCGCGGCTGTAAACCGGAGCGGCGGTGCGCCCGAGGGGGGGGGCGAAGTGTCGACAACGTGTCGATAAAGTGTCGAAAGCTGTTGAAACGGGTTGATAACTTCGGCCGTAACTCTATGAATCAACCGATTGGCGGTGTTGATAACCTCCCGAACGGAGGCGGCCGACTGTGGATTACACGGCAAATATACAACCCCGACACCCCCCTTGTCAAGAGGTCGGGCAAGATTTTCTCGAAAATGTGGAATAAACTTCCGATTTTTGCTTACCTTTGCGTGTTGAACCAATTGCTCACAACCCATGGATGATGGTCACAGTACCCCATATCGCCGTAGCGTCGTATCCCGACGCGCTCCCCTTCATCTATGGCATCCGGCACGCTCCTGACTTCCGCGTCGGCGAGCTGCTGGCGGCTACACCGGAGCGCTGCGCCGAACTCTTTGCCGAACGGGAGACCGACCTGGCCCTCGTTCCGGCCGCTCTCGTGCCCGACCTTCACGACGCCGACATCGTCACCGAATACTGCGTCGGAGCCACCGGCCCGTCGCGCTCGGCGCTGCTGCTGAGCAACGACCCCCCGCGCGAACTCCGTCGCCTCTTCCTCGACCCCCAGTCGCCCACGGCCGCCCATCTGGCCGCCTACCTGCTGGGCAAGCGCTGGGGACTCACCCCCAAATATGTCCCGCTCGACGACTCCGAGCTGCTCTTCCGCGTCGAAACGGGCGACGGCTTCGTGCTGGGCGGAGGCAAGGCCGCCGACGCCGAGGGGCTCTTCACCCACGTGACCGACCTCACGGGCGAGTGGTGCGCCACCGAGCAGCTGCCCGTGGCGCTGGGCGTCTGGGTCGCCCGCAAGGGGACCGACCTGCTCCAAATCGAGGCGCTGGAGTATGCCCTCACCTTCGGACTGGAGCACACCTTCGAGGCGGTGCGCGAATCGGTTCCCGACGAGGCGCTGCTCGAAATCTACGAACATCTCTCCTCGGAGGTCGACTACCTGTTCGACCTCGAGAAACACAAGGCTCTCAAACGATTGTGGTCCTCCGGCGTGAAGAACGCGCTGCGGACCAATCCCGGCTGAAGGTAGCAACGGGTGCCGCCTGAGCACCGCCCGATTTGCCGATACGGATTACGCAATTTCTAAACGGGAGCCACAATGATTACCATCTACCTCAAGCAATACAACAAAATCATCCGCAACGCCGACACCAAGCTCTTCGACGACCTGGGTTACGACGACATTCTGTGGATTGACATGCTGTTGCCGACCATCAAGGAGCAGAAGGCCGTGGAGAACTTCATGGAAATCAGCCTCCAGACCAAACAGCAGGTCGAGGAGATTGAGTCGACGTCGAAGTACTCCGAGACGGAAAACGCCATCATCTCCAACTCCAACTTCTTCGTTCCGACGGGGGAGTCGTTCCTCGTCGAGCCCGTCTCGTTCATCATCTCCAACGAGGGCGTGCTGGTCTCGGTGCGCAACGCCGAGTTCCGCACCTTCCGCGAGACGGAGAAGCGGCTTCAGATGAACTACCGCAGCTACTCGACGGGCTACCACGTCTTCATCTCGCTGCTCGAGGTGCGCATCGACTTCGACGCCGACCTGGTCGAGCTGGTCTCCAAGCAGGTAGGCACCCTCTCGAAGGACATCAATTCGGAGGATGCCATCGACAAGGCGGTGCTGCACCGCATCAGCGCCCTGCAGGAGAGCACCATGTCGCTGCGCGAGAACATCTTCGACCGCCAGCGCGTCCTCTCGGGCATTCTGCGCTCGGAGCGCTTCCCGAGCGATATCTACCCGCGGCTGCAGCTGATGATTAAGGACGTCAACTCGCTCATCAACCACGCCGACTTCAGTTTCCAGCGACTCGACTACATCCAGGATGCGGCGCTGGGTCTGATTAACATCGAGCAGAACGAAATCGTCAAGATATTCTCGGTGGCGGCCGTCATCTTCATGCCCGCGACGCTCATCGCCTCCATCTACGGCATGAACTTCAAGTTCATGCCCGAGATGAGTTGGGACTACGGCTACCTCTTCGCGCTGGCGCTCATGGTGCTCTGCTCGGCGCTGACGATTCTCTTCTTCCGCTTCAAGAAGTGGCTGTAGGCCGCCGGCCGGAGAGGGAAGGGGCGGCAGGCCCGGGAGGCGCCGGAGGGTGCCGAAGAGGGCCGGAAGGCGCCGGGCCCGAGGGTGCCGGGGCCGGAAAGTGCCGGAGAGGACCGAAGAGGACCGGAGGATGCCGAGTGCCAGATGCCGGGGGCCGAAAGGAGCCGGGAGCCGGAAGGTGCCGGGAGCCGGAAGGTGCCAAAGGAGCCCGGAAGAACCCGAAAACCGGGCCCGGGAGAAATCGAAGGAACCCGAGAAGCCCGGAAGGAGCCCGAGAAGCCCGGAAGGAGCCGAACGAAAACGAGGGGCCCGTCGCACGACGGGTCCCTCGTCTGTTTTGTCTCCTTGTTTTGCCGGTTGTCCGCCGGTCATTGGCCGGTCTTTGGCTGACCGTTGGCCGGTCGTTGGCCGGCTGCTCTGCCGACTATATTTGCCGATTACTGCCTGTTTTAACTGGTTTTCAAGCTGTTCCCCCGGTCGTTGGCTGGTCGTTAACCCGGTCGTTTGCTGGTCGTTTGTCGGTTGCCTGCCGGGATTTCCCGGGATGCCAACTGCTTCGCCGTCTGTTCGCGGGCAGTTCACCGGTTTTGTCTGTCGGGGCAGCCGTTCCACGGGCTCTTCTCCGGCTGCTGCCGGAGTTATCTGTCAATTCTGCTCCGCCGGGTTCGTTGGGGTTCGTTAGGGCCTATTGATGCCCATTGGGGTCCGTTGGTACCCGCACCCTGCCGCCGCCCGGCTCGGCGCCGGACGAAGAATGCACGCGGCCCGAACCTCCGGCCCGGATGCCGACAACGGTTCCTCTCCGCACTCAAAACCCGCTTGCGCAGACCTTCTCCGCCCGGAACATCCCCGCACAGGCTGCTCCCTCTCAGGCCGCCTTCACTCTGGCCGCCCACTTCGGACGCACTTCTGCAGACCGCTACGCCCAGGACGCTCCGTTCCGGACGCACTTCTGCAGACCGCTACGCCCAGAACGCTCCGCTCCGGACGCACTCTTTCGGGCCGCCCCGCTCAGGCTGCCCGTTCAGGCCGTCCCCGCTCAGGCGGGAAACTCCTCGGGATGGCTCTTGACGTAGCCGAGCAGCATCGCCTCGTAGTTCTCGTCGAGCGACTGATACTCCGTCTGCAGCGCGTCGATTTTCGCCTCGTCCTCCTCCGTGGCATGCTCGCAGCAGGGGGACTCGATGCCCTCCAGCACGCGGCGCGCCCGCTCGACGATGTCGGCACGGCGCACCGCACCCAGCTCGCGGAAGTAGCGCACGGCCGGCTCCAGCAGATGGGCGTGGCGGTTGTAGCAGAGGCCGAAGAAGCCGCATTCGCGCACCTCGTCCTCGACCACCCGCGTCACGTAGAAGAGCCGCTCGCCGTGGGTCAGCCCCTCGGGACAACCCCGCTCGTTGCAGATGCCCTTCTCCTCGAGCGAGCTCCAGATGCGGTCGTAGAGCGCCTCGCCCTCCTGCGACTCGGTCTCGGCCCCCGGCTCGGAGCGATGTCCCTCATGACAAAGTTTTTCGAAAAAGTTCCACATGGTCAGTTGTTTTTGACGGGTCAGAAACGGCTGATGCACACGCCCTTGCGGAGGTAGGATAGCTCTCCGGCAGAGACCTACGCCCGGTCGAACATCCCTTCCCGAAGGAGGGGCTCCATCCCGACGTCAGGCCTCGCCCTGCCGGCAGTCCCCGCCCCGACGGATGTTTTTCTCCTTTCTCCCGAGCGAAGCCCTCTTCCCGGCGGCGTTTTTCTCATCGGCCGAAGCCTTTTCTCCGGCGGTGCTCTCCTTCCCCGGCCGGAGCCTTCGCCCAATCCTCGGGCCGGCAAGGTGCGGCACCCGGTACGGCGTCATCGCAGCGCATTTCCAAACAAATTTACGAAATTCCTGCAAAAACCGTACTCCGCACCCCCTCCGAATTGCACCTCCACCCCCATTTTTTGCCGCCGCCGGCTCCCCGCCCGCTCCGCCACACCCCGATTCACTCCGAAGCCCCCTTCTCCGGCAACACCCGACCCGTCCAGCCCGCCTCCCTCGCCTGCACCCCGTCTACGCCCTCCGGAGCACCCGCATCGTCCGCCCGCAACCCGCCCACATCGCTCACCTCTTCCCGATACCCGGCATCCAGCCTCCTCCCCGATGCCGCCGAAACTCCTCTCCGCCCACTCCCCGCCAACGCCGCCACATTCGTCTCCTCCTCCTGCCGGAACCACACCCCGACTCGCCCCCGCCCCCGCCGTCTCTCCTGCCGTCTTCCCCATCACCGCCCCCCCCCGCAGCAGCCCACCGACCGGGTGGCCGGCCAATGCCCCCTCCGTCGCCTTTCCGCCTCCCGCCCTTCTCTGCGTCGCCATCCTTTCTCCCGCCGCCGTCCGCCGTCACCACCGTCGTCTCCCCCTCCTCCCGCCGTCGCCGGCTCCTCACCTCCCCCGCCACGGCGCCCCCTCCGCACCCCCTTCTTTCAAAGAAAGAAGAGCCGACGCGGCCCTTATTCCCGACAAAATCGCTATCTTTGCAAAATATGGACGGCCCACCGGCAAAAAACGCGCGCAAGCGTGGCCTTTTGCCCGCGCCTTTTCGTATATTTGCACACTTGTATCCGCGTCATGCTCGAAAAACTGGCTAAACAGACCGCCGTCTACGGCATCAGCACCATCGTGGTGCGGTTCCTGAGCTACCTGCTCACGCCCTACTATACACGCATCTTCGGGCAGGAGACCTACGGCATCGTCACCGATGTCTACGCCCTCATCCCGCTGGCCCTCACCCTCCTGACGATGGGCATGGAGTCGAGCTACTTCCGCTTCTCGGCCAAGGCCGAGGAGGCCGGCGGCGACGTACAGGGCGCCAAGCGCCGGCTCTTCGCCACCACGTGGGGCGCCACCTCGCTGGCCGCCGTGCTCTTCTTCGCCCTCATCCTGCTCTTCCGCCAGGGCATCTCCGCCGCCATGGGCCCGGCCTACGCCGCCCATCCCGACTACATCGTCTGGGTGGGGCTCATCATCCTCTTCGACGTCTCGGCCTGCATCCCCTTCTCGCGGCTGCGCGAACAGGGGCGCGCCATGACCTTCGTGGCCACCAAGGCGCTCAACGTGGTGCTCAACGTCGCCCTGGCCTTCGCCTTCGGCATGGCGGGACTCTTCGCCACGGAGTTCGGCGTGGGGTGGGTCTTCGTGGCCAACCTCGCGGCCAGCGTGGTGACCTGGTGCGTCATCCTCCTCACCACCGACCGCGTCCTTCCGCGCATCGACCGCCGCCTGCTGACGGCCGTCTTCGCCTACTCGCTGCCGCTGCTGGTGGGCGGACTGGCCGGCACGGCCAACGAGTTCATCGACCGCCAGCTCATCAAGTACCTCGTCCCCGAGGGGGCGATGGCCCAGCTGGGCGTCTACGGCGCCATCACCAAGATTGCCGTGGTGATGATGCTCTTCTACCAGATGTACCGCCTGGCGGCCGAGCCCTTCTTCCTCTCGAACTTCCGCAAGTCGGAGTTCGTCGCCATGAACGCCGCGGCACTCAAGTACTACGTCATGGCCTCGATGCTCATCTTCCTGGGCATCGCCCTCTTCCGCGACCTCTTCGCGCTGATTGTGGGGCGTGACTTCCGCGAGGGCATCTACATCCTGCCCGTCGTGCTGGGGGCCAACGTGCTGACGGGCGTCTGGCTCAACCTCTCGTTCTGGTACAAGCGCGAGGAGCGCACCTCGCTGGCCATCGTCGTCACGGGGACGGGCCTCGTGGCGATGCTCTGCTTCGGGTGGCTGATGATTCCCCGCTGGGGCTACTTCGGGGCGGCCTGGGCGCGGCTGGCCAGCGAAACGGCGATGGTGGCCGTCAGCTGGTGGCTCAACCGCCGCTTCTTCCCCACGCCCTACGACTGGCGGCGCATGGGCGAGTATGTCGTCACGGCCCTCGCGCTCTTCTTCGTCTGCGAGCGGGCCGGGGTCGTCCTGGACAATATTTGGTTGAGCTATGCGTTTAACATAGTGGCATTTGCGGGCTATACGGCCTACCTCGTACGGCGCGAGCACATCGACCTGAAGGCGATGCTCCGCTCGGCGCTCCACCGCCGGTAGCCGGGGGGGGGCAGGAAGGGGAGAGCCGGCCCCGCAACGAAACAACGAAACAACGAAACAAGGAACAGAAAGGAGAAGATTCGCATGCGATTTGCCGACATCATCGGACAGGAGGAGCTCAAGCGCCACCTCGTGCAGGGCATCGACTCGGGGCGCGTGAGCCACGCCCAGCTCTTCACGGGAAGCGCCGGACGGGGCGCGCTGGCGCTGGCCGTGGCCTACGTGCAGTACCTCTGCTGCCGCCACCGCCGCAACGGCGACTCGTGCGGCGAGTGTCCCGACTGCCGGCAGATTGCCGAACTGGCCCACCCCGACCTGCATCTGGTCTTCCCGGTCAACCGCCAGGGCAAGAAGTCGGGCGAGGCGGTGCGCAGCGACGAGTTTCTTCCCCTCTTCCGCGAACTCTTCACCCGCACCGGAGGCTACTTCTCGCCCCAGATGTGGTACGACAGCCTCGATTTGGGCAAGACGCTCAAGGGGATGATTTCGGCCCGCGAGGCCGACGACATCATCCGCAAGCTCTCCTTCAAGAGCTACGAGGCGGAGTACAAGACGATGCTCGTCTGGCTGCCCGAGACGATGAACGAGGAGGCGGCCAACAAGCTGCTCAAGATTCTCGAGGAGCCGTGGGAGCGGACCCTCTTCCTGCTGGTGAGCGAGCAGCCCGAGCTGCTGCTGCCGACCATCCTCTCGCGTACGCAGGAGGTCACCGTGCCGCGCCTCGAGCCGCGCGTGCTCGAGGAGGAGGCCTTCCGGCTGGGGGTCGACGACCCGCTGCGCGCCCGCAACATGGCGCGGCTGGCCGGGGGCGACCTGCTCGAGCTGCAGCGCCTGGCGGCGGGCGAGAGCGACACGCTGCGCCACGAAAACTTCACGCTCTTCTGCTCGCTCATGCGGCTGAGCTACAACAACCGCCACCTCGAGCTGCTGGGGTGGGCCGAGCAGGTGGCCGCCCTCACGCGCGAGCAGCAGCGGGCCTTCCTGCGCGACATGGCGCGGCTGCTGCGCGAGAGCTTCGTGCTCCACGCCGGCATCGACTCGGTCTGCTACCTCTGGGGCGAGGAGCTGGACTTCTGCCGCAAGTTCTGCCCCTATGTCGACTCGCACAACATTGAGCCGCTGGTGGCCCAGGTCGAGAGCGCCCAGGCGCAAATCTCGCAGAACGGCAACCCCACGATTGTCTTCACGCACTTCGCCCTCGCGGTGAGCAAAATGATAGGATTACGTTAACGTCAACGCTATGGAGTTATGGCACGTGTGGTATTTTTGACAGGAGGAAACGTCGGCGACGTAAAACGGCGCCTGCAACGGGCACAACAGTTGCTCAACGAACGGGTGGGGGCGGTGCTGCGCTGCTCGCACCGCTACGAGAGCGCCCCGTGGGGCTTCGAGGCCGAGGAGCGCTTCTCGAACCAGGCCATCGAGGTGACCACCGATCTCTCGCCGCTCGAGGTGCTCGACACCATCGAGCAGATTGAGAACGAGCTGGGGCGCAACCGCGCGGCCGAGGCCGTCGAGCGTGCCCGCACGGGGAGCCGCTACTGCTCGCGCCCCATCGACATCGACATCCTCTTCTACGACGACCGGGTGATTGACACCCCGCGCCTGGTGGTTCCCCACCCGCTTCTGGCCGAGCGGGAGTTCGCGCTGGTTCCGCTCTGCGAAATCATGCGCACGCGCCGCCATCCGGTCACGGGGCTCACGGTGGGCGAGATGCTCGCGGCGCTCAAACACGACAACGAACCGACGACATGCTGAACGGAAAACGACTCAGAATAACGGCCGCCCTCTGCCTCCTGGCAGCGCTGGGCGGATGCTTCAAGGATGTCTCCTACGACACCTCCTACGTGCTCAAGCCGCTGCTCCAGAGCGCCTCGGGCAGCGACGTGGAGGCGCTCGAGGGGACCCTTGCCTATGCCTTTGCGGCCGACACCTCCGAGTGGGAGGTGACGAGCTACGAGGATGCGCTGGCGGGCATCATCACCTCGCGGCGCGACCCCTCGCTCAAGGACAACGCGCCGCTGGCCACGGCCGAGCCCTACGAGGCCGAGGGGACACGCGGCTGGCTGACGATGCGCATCACGCGGTCGAGCGCGCTGGTGGTGGCCGTCAACCCCGAGCTGCGCCTCTACGGCTACCGCCAGCAGGGCTTCGGCGAGAACATGCCGCGCCTCTACTCGACGGTGGTCTTCCGCCCCTGGAAGCAGAGCTACGACGAGTCGAAGTCGTGGTTCATGCGCAACGACTTCTACACCCCGCCGCTCGAGGCACAGTACATCATCGAGCCCTACGTCGAGACCACCGAAGGGGCGACGCCCGAGCAGCTCACCGCACTCAAGGCCTACGCCTATGCGGTCGACACCACCGACTGGAAGGTGGCCACCTACGACGACGCCACGCTGGGCATCATCACCTCGAAGTACGACGAGGAGGAGACCAAGCGCAACCCGATGGCCACGGCCTCGCGCGACTCCGGAACGGGCAACTTCACGATGACCGTCTCGGGCACGCCGCTGATGGTCATCGTCGCCGACACGCGCAACCGCCGCTACGCCTACAGCCGCCAGGACATCGACCTCTCGGGAGGCCCCTACTCGGCGCGGCTCACCTTCCGCCCGTGGCGCACCGACTCGGTCTACGTCGAGGACGGCTGGCGCTTCGTCAACAACTACGACCCCGAAGCCGAGCCCGAGAACGGGACGACCCTCAAAACCAGACAACGATGAACGCCATGCCCCGACATACCCTGCGCGCCCTTCGGCTGGGCGTCCTGCTGCTCTTCGGCTCGACGCTGCTGAGCCGCTGCGCCACGATGATGACCCCCACGGGCGGCCCCAAGGATACGCTCCCGCCGGTCATCCTCACCATGACGCCCGACAACTACACGCGCAACGTACCCACCGTCCCCAAGGGAATGAAAATCTACATCGGCTTCGACGAGTTCGTCCAAATCAAGGACCAGCAGAAGGAGTTCTTCACCTCGCCGCAGATGAAGAAGAAGCCGACGCTGACGCTGCGCGGACGCGGGCTGGTCATCCAGCTGCGCGACACGCTGGAGCCCAACACCACCTATGCGCTCAACTTCGGCAGCGCCATCCAGGACAACAACGAGAACAACCCGCTCTACTCGATGCGCTACGTCTTCTCGACGGGCGACGAAATCGACTCGATGATTCTCTCGGGCTACACGGCCGACAGCTACAAGACCGACTCCGTGTCGAAGAGCTTCATCTGGTTCTACCCGGCCGACTCGCTGGACGAGACCCCCGAGTACGACTCGACCATCTTCAACCGCAAGCCCTCGGTCATCGCCCGGGCCGAGACCAACGGCATCTTCATCGCCCAGAACCTCAAGCCCATCCCCTACCGGCTCTACGCCATCGAGGATACGAACGACAACCAGATGTACGAACCCGGAGTCGACCAGGTGGGCTTCATCGAGGAGCTGCAGAACCCGCTCGAGCTGCCCGACTTCGCCATCTGGTATGACTCGCTGCGCCGCTACGTGACGGCCGAGCCTCAGCTCTACTTCCGCATGTTCACCGACGTGGCCTTCCGCCGCCAGATGCTCTCCGAGACGGCCCGTCCGCTCCAGCACCAGGCGATGCTCTACTTCGCCTCGGCCCACCCGCGCATCGTGCGCATCCACTTCGACAGCATCCCCGACGAGCGGGTCATCATCGACCCCCAGACCGTGGGGCGCGATACGGTGGCGCTGTGGTTCAACATGCCCTCCGAGTCGCTTCCCGACACCATCCGCGGCACCATCACCTACTTCAAGCACGACTCCATCCGCCAGCTGCAGGAGGTGACCGAGGATTTGAAGCTCGCATGGCGCCTCGTCGAGACCAAGGCCGAGGAGCGCGAGCGCGAGAAGCTCGAACGCGAGAAGCGCAAGGCCGAGGAGGCGGGCGAGGAGTGGACCCCGCCGGCCGAGAAGAACCCCTTCGCCTGGAAGTTCGTCACCTCGGGCGAAATCAACCCCGAAGAGGACCTCGTCGTCGACTTCGACTACCCGCTGGCGCGGCTCGACTCGGCCTCGCTGGTGCTCACGCGCGACTACCCCGACAGCACCCACGAGGAGGTGCCGCTGCGCATCGTGCGCGACACGGCGCAGCTGCGCCGCTGGCATATCCGCACCGAGTGGGTTCCCGCCTCGAAATATACGCTCACCATCCCCGCGGGGGCCATCACCGACATCGCCGGCTTCTCGAACGACTCCATCGTGGAGTCGCGCGCGACGATGGACCCTGAGAAGTTCTCGACGGTGAAAATCAACGTCGTGGCGCCCGACGACGGGACGCGCTACATCATCCAGATGCTCGACGGCGGCGGCAAGCTCAAACAGGAGAAGTGCGACCTGAGCAGCGGCCTCTGCCAGTTCAACTACGTGCCGGCGGGCGACATCCGCTTCCGCGTCATCGAGGACAGGAACGGCAACGGCAAGTGGGATGCGGGCAACCTCGTCGAGCGGCGCCAGCCCGAGCGCACGGAGCTCTACGCCAACGACGAGGGGGAGGACACCTTCACCACCAAGGCCAACTGGGAGATGGAGTTCACGATGGACATGTCGCGGATATTCGCCCCCGTGACGATGGAGTCGCTCATCCGCACGCTCGACGAGCGCGAGGAGCAGCGTCTGCGCCGCGAGGCCGAGAAGCTGGCCAAGGAGGGCGACAAGGGGCGCCGCGAGCGCGAGATGCAGGAGCGCCAGGCCAACCAGGAGCGCTTCAACAACACCATGAATACCACGGGCGGCATGTTCATGCGCTGACGCGCCCCCGCAGAGAGAGACCCAATGAAACGATTTGCAATCATCGGACTACTGACCGCGGCCCTGCTGGGCTGCGCAAGCGCGCGGGCGCAGCACACGCTGGGCTTCGTCGTGGGCTACGGCATGGGCAGCGCCCGTTTCCAGCCCACGCAGGAGACGCGCGGCGTGTGGGGCATGTACAGCGCCGGCCTGACGTGGCGCCACTACGGCAAGCAGCGCTTCGTGGGGGGCTTCGGCGCCGACCTGGAGTTCCTCCAGCAGGGCTTTTCGTTCGCCCTCAACGCCTCGCAGGTCGAGGACAAGAAGGACTACAGGTACTACACGCGTCGCGTCAACTCGGTAGTGCTGCCCATCGTCTGGCAGCCCCACGCCTACCTCTTCAAGCACCGCGTAAGGCTCTACCTCGAGGCGGCGGCCACCTTCTCCTACAACATCTCGTCGACCTACGAGGACGAGGTGCTGCGCGACGCCGGGCGCCCCGACTGGCGGGGCGACTACCCCTTCAAGGTCGAGCGCGACAACCGCTGGGGCTACGGCCTGGCCGGCGGCGCCGGCATCGCCATCCTCATCCGCCGCTTCGAGCTCAACCTGCGGGCCCGCTACTACTTCGGCTACTCGGACATCGTGCGCAACCGCAACAAGTATGCGGACAACACCACCGACGGCGCCGAGAACCCCTTCTGGGCCACGCCGCTGCGCTCGCCGATGGACAACCTCAACATCAGCATCGGCCTGAGCTACCGCTTCAACAAGGAGGGCTTCGACTCGTGGAACACGCCGCGCCGCAAACGCGAGAAGGCCGGCGTCGAATTCAGTTACGACAAGAAAAACAGATAACACCATGGAAACGACCCGTCAGCAGAAAATCGCCCGTCAGATTCAGAAGGACATCGCCGATATCTTCCAGAAGGAGGGGGCCGCGCTGGTCCGCGGGCTGCTCGTCACCGTCACGGCGGTGCGCGTCTCGCCCGACTTCAGCTACGCCAAAATCTACGTGAGCGTCTTCCCCTTCGAGAAGAGCCGCGAGCTCATGGAGCGTCTCGAGCACGAGAACTGGTTCGTGCGCCGGGCGCTGGGCCAGCGCATCCGCAACCAGCTGAAGAACGTCCCCGAACTGCAGTTCTTCCTCGACGACTCGCTCGAATACATCGAGCACATCGAGGAGGCGCTCAAACACTGACCCGACCGCTCCGCACCGCACCCCTCGCCGCCGCATGAACCTGCCCCGCCATATCGCCCGCCGCTACCTCTTCGCGCCCAAGTCCCACTCGGTCATCAACCTCATCGCGGGGCTGAGCGTCGTGGCCGTGGCCATGCCCGTGGCGGCGATGCTCATCCTGCTCTCGGTCTTCAACGGCTTCGAGAGCCTCATCCGGCAGATGGGCGGGGCCTTCGACGCCGACCTGACGCTCACGCCCGCCGCGGGGATGACCTTCGAAACGGCGAGGCTCGACACGGCGGCGCTGGCCGCCGCGCCGGGGGTCGAGGCCCTCTCGTTCATCCTCGAGCAGAACCTGCTGCTCGAGCGCCACGGCCGCCAGGCGGTGGCTACGCTGCGGGGGGCCGACGACGCCTACGCGAAGGTGCTGCCGCTCGACAGCATCGTGGCGGGGGGCGACGCACGGCTGCACGTGGGCGAGCTCGAACGGCTCGTCATCGGCCAGACAATGGCCTACACGCTGGGCATCCGCACGCTGGCCGACGCCGAGGTGACGCTCTACGCCCTGCGGCGGAGCTCCTTCTCGACGCTGCTGCCGCTCGACAGCTACACGCGGCAGCGCGAGCCGGTGGGGGGCGTCTACGTCCTCGACCTCGAAACCGAGCGGCGCTACGTGCTCGGCTCGCTGCACATGGCGCAGGAGTTGTTCAACTACCCGGGCCGCGCCTCGGCGCTGCTGCTGCGCACCGCGCCCGGGGCCGATGCCGAACAGGTGGCCGCCCGCGTGGCCCGCATCGCGGGCGACGACTTCCGGCTCCGCACGCGGGCCGAGATGCAGGCCTCGCTCTACCGCATCATGCGCTATGAGAAGTGGGGCATCTTCTTCATCTCGCTGCTGGTGCTCGTCATCGCCTCCTTCTCGATTGTCGGGGCGCTGGCGATGCTCATCGTCGAGAAGCGCGACGACGCCGCGACGCTCCGTGCGCTGGGTGCCGACACCTCCTTCCTGCGGAGGCTCTTCAGCGCCGAGGGGGCCCTCATCAGCGGCGCGGGGGCGCTGCTGGGCGTGGTGTTGGGCGTGGGCGCGACGCTGCTCCAGCAGCACTACGGCCTCATCCGCATCCCGGCCGAGAGCTTCCTGATGCAGAGCTACCCGGTCGAGTTCCGCTGGACGGACCTGGCGGCCGTCGCCGTGGCCTTCACCCTTGTGGCGGGGCTCATCACGCACCTCACCGTGCGCAGCATGATAAAACGTACCGAACCATGAAATACCGCATCCGACTGGCGGCGCTGCTGCTGCTCGGCCTGATGGCCGGAGCCTGCACGCGCCACAAAATCATCTCCGACGATGAGCTGGCGCTGATTTTCCACGACGCCTTCCTGACCAACGCCTACATCACCACGGAGCGGCTCCGCCTCGACTCGCTCGAGATTTACGAGCCGATTTTCGCCCGCTACGGCTACACGACCGAGGACGTGCAGTACACCATCGGCAACTTCTCGAAGCGCAAGAGCGCCCGCCTGGGCGACGTGGTCGAGGAGTCCATCCGCATGCTCGAGGAGGAGGGCAAGCGCTACGAGCACGAGGTCTCCATCCTCGACACCATCGACAACGTGGCGCGGCGCACCTTCACGCGGCGCGTCTACACCGACTCGCTGGTGCGCGTGCGCACGCTGCGCGACACGGCGCGGCTCCACGTCCGCCTCGACACCCTCCTTGCGGGCGAATACGACCTCTCGGTCTGCTATACGGTCGACTCGCTCGACCGCAACCCCGGGCTGCGGGGCTCGGCGTGGCTTGAGCGCTGCGACGGCAGCCGCACGGGAGGCTACACCTTCACGCTGCGCCGCGGCAAGGAGGAGCGCTTCTCGCGCCACTTCACCACCGACAGCACCACGCGCAGGCTGCACCTCAACCTCTTCCTGCCGCGCGAGGCGGCCGGACGCCCCTCCGTCACCATGCGCGACCTGCGCATCGACTACACGCCCCCGACGGCGCAGGCCGTCGAGAGCCTCTACATCCGCCAACTCGACATCCGCATCTTCGCCGATGAATTCTTCCGCGCAGCCCATCCGGCGGATAGCCTCTAACCTGCTCTGGCAGCCGGGAGGCTTTCTGCGCCACCCGCTGGTGAGCATCGACGCCGGGGGGCGCATCCTCGGCGTGGAGCAGTGCGCCGAGCCCGACCGCCTGGCCGGCGTGGAGTTCTACGGCGGGGTGCTCCTTCCGGGGCTGGTCAACGCCCACTGCCACCTCGAACTGGCACACCTGGCGGGGATGATTCCCGCGGGGTGCGGCTTCCGGGGCTTCATCCGCGCGCTGCGGGCCCACCGCCACGCCGTGAGCGGTGAGGAGCGCCACCGCGCAGCCGACCGCATCGACGCCGCCATGCGCAGCCGCGGCATCCGTGCCGTGGGCGACACCTCCAACGGGATGACCTCGTTCGCCACCAAGCGGCAAAGCGCACTGCGCTACCACACCTTCGCCGAGCTCTTCGGACTGCGGAGCAGCTCCACGGAGCACCTCGCGCCGCTGCTCGCCGAGCCCGACACCTCGCCCACGCCCCACTCGCTCTACGCCGTGCAGGAGGCCCCCTTCGCGGCGCTTGCCCGCGAGGGCGACGCGCCCCTCTCGCTCCACTACCTCGAGACGCCCGACGAGAAGGAGCTCTTCCGCGGGAAGGGCGGGCTGTGGGAGTGGTACCGCAGCGAGGGGCTTTCGTGCGACTTCCTCCACTACGGCTCGCCGACGCGCCGGCTGGTCGAGCAGACGCCCCGCGACCGCTCGCTGCTGCTGGTCCACGCCACCTGCACGACGCAGGAGGATATCGACCAGCTGCGCGAACACTTCACCGCACCGCTCTACTGGTGCCTCTGCCCCACCTCGAACCGCCACATCTCGGGGCTTCGCCCGCCCGTCGAGCTGCTGCGGCGCAACGGCGCCCTCATCTGCCTGGGTACCGACTCGCCGGCCTCGAACCCCGCCATGTCGCTCTTCGAGGAGATGCGGCAGCTGGAGGAGGTACCGCTCGGGGAGCTCATCGCCTGGGCCACGCTCCACGGCGCCCGCGCGCTGGGGATGGAGCAGGAGCTGGGGAGCGTCGAGCCGGGCAAACGGCCGGGGCTCTGCCTGCTTTCAGGCATCGACTACGCCTCGATGCGTCTGGGCCCCTCCGCCCGCCTCCGCCCGCTGCTCTGAGCGAGGGAAGCGAGGGGAGCGCCCGCACCGCCTGCCGGAAAAGTCCCGCCGCAGCCCCAAACTCCTCGCTTCCCCCGCAGCAAAAGGGCCCGCAGCAGCCCGAATCCTACCCGCCTTCTCCACCCGCCGCTCCGAACGAGGAGGGCTCCCGCACCGCCCCGAAAGGGCCGCCGCAGACCCGAAGCCGGCGCCGCACTGGAAAAGGACCGCCGCAGACCCGAGTACTACCCGCCTTCTCCACCCGCCGCTCCGAACGAGGAGGGCTCCCGCGCCGCCCGCCGCAAAAAGTCAACCCCGCACCCGGTTTTCGCCGCCTCCGCCTGCCGCAAAAGGACCCGCCGCATGCCCGGAGCCCACACCACCGCCCACCTCCGCCGCGACAAGTCGACCTCGCACTCGGTTTTCTTCTTCTTCGCCCGCTGCTCCGAACGAGGGGAGCGCCCGCACCAACCCGCTGCCCCGAACGAGGAGGGCTCCCGCGCCGCCCGCCGCAAAAAGTCGACCCCGAAACCGGCTTTCACCTTCGCCATCCGCCGCTCCGAGCGAGGAGGACGCCCGCGCCAACCCGCCTGAAAAGGGCCGCCGCAGCCCGAATCCTACCCGCCTTCTCCGTCCGCTATTCCGAACGCCCAAGGCCGGGGCGGAACAACCCCTTCCGCTTCCCCGGGTCCATCCGCCAACCCGGCCAACCCGGCACCATCCACGCCCCCCCGGCCCCTTATTATAAAAAAGGAGCCCCGTCCGGCCACGCTGCCGCACCCTCCCTTTTCCCGCAGCCCCGACCAGCAACGGCCCCACGCACGACCCTCGTCCCCGCAGCCTCACATCCCGGCTTCCCCGCACTTCGCTACCTTCCCATCAGCTCCGAACCACCCTCAGTTCTCGTCCCGGCCGCCTCAAGACCCGCGCCCCGAACTCCCGCTCCGCCCACATCGTTCCCCGCCGCTCCGCCTCCCCCCCGCTCCTTTTCCCGCAGCCCCGACCTGCTCCAATCCGCCGCTCAGCCGTCCGTCCCCTGCCGGAATCGGGGTTGCACAAACCGGAATTCCGGTCATCCCCCGCAGCGCACAAAGCGCTATCTTTGCACCGTCGGACCCATCGCCCGACATCCGAATACCATGGCAGACATCTTCGAACGCATGAAAGCGGGCGAGCTCATCCTCGACAGCGACCCCGAATATCCCCGCCTCTACGAGGCGCTGCTGCGCGGCATGCGCATCACCGGCGAACTCAACTCCTCCTACCGCACCCCCGCCGAGGTGCGCGCCGCCCTGAGCGAGCTGACCGGCCAGCAACTCGACGACTCGGTATGGGTCGTTCCCCCGTTCCACACCGACTTCGGACAGTTCATCCGCTTCGGCCGGGGCGTCTTCGTCAACAACGGCTGCACCTTCATGGACCGCGGCGGCATCACCCTTGAGGAGGGGGTCTTCATCGGCCCCAACGTCAACCTCATCACCGAGAACCATGCCGAGGAGCCCGAGCTGCGCCACAACGTCTACGGGCGGCCGATTCTCATCCGCCGCAACGCCTGGATAGGGGCCTGCTCGGTGGTGCTTCCGGGGGTCACCATCGGTGAGAACGCCATCGTGGGGGCCGGTTCGGTGGTCACGCACGACGTCCCGGCCGACACCATTGTGGCGGGCAATCCGGCGCGCGTCATCCGCCCGATTCGCAAGTAGCAAGGGCCCGGAACGGGAGGCGGTGGGCCCGAGCCCGGGGACAGGACCCGGGAACAAAACCCGGGGCCCGATGGAGCCGGGAATCGGAACCGGCTTCGGAAAGAGGCCCGAATCGGTCCCCACGGAGCCGGGAACAGGCCCGGGAGCCAACCGGAGCCCGTACCCGCCCGATGAATCACCCCGCGCCGATGCCGGCCCTTCGGTCCGCAACCCGCATGCGGCATCCCTCACCCCGGCTTCAGCCGGGGTTTTTCGCAATGAGAGCCGCCCGAACGCACCGCAGACCTCGCAGAAGCCGTCGCACCCGCCCCGCCGCCGGAAAATCGCCCCGCCGTCCGACCCCGGAAAAACCCATCCGACCCCGGGGAAACCCGTCCGAGCCCCGGGAAGCCCCTGCCCGCCCGGCATCGCCGACCCTTTCAGTCGCACCCGACCCCTGCGCCCGCCAGAGAAACGGAAGCCCGCACCGCACCCCGCCAACCATTCCGGACCCTCGACACCGCCCTTCGCAATCCACCGGCCTCACCCGCACCGGGGAACCGCCTTACGCCGCACCCCCATGCCACACCGCTCCGGCACCCCTCCAACCGCTCCGTCCCCCTCGCAACAGCGCCTCACCTGCGCCGGAGAACCGCCCCGCTGCGGGGAACCTCTCCGCCCCCACAGCATCCACGCGCCGCAACACCCTCCCGTGCGACCTTTTCCGTTCACGAAAAAGAGCCCTAACGTTTGCAGATAAGTTATGTCTAATTTTACTTGTCGAAATTCAAACTTCCGGCAACCCCAATCTTCGCATTCATGAAAAGTTTAGGCATAGACATCGGCTCCTCTTCGGTGAAGGTGTCGCTAATGGACATTGAAACGGGCGCCTGCGTCGCCTCGGCCACCCAGCCCGCGCAGGAGATGCCCATCGAGGCCCGCCACAGCGGCTGGGCCGAACAGGACCCCGACCTGTGGTGGTACTACGTCGGCGTGGGGCTCGACGCCCTGCGCGAGGCGGGACACCCGCTCGACGACGTCAGGGCCGTCGGCATCACCTACCAGATGCACGGCCTGGTCTGCGTCGACTGCACGGGACACCCCCTGCGCAAGGCCATCATCTGGTGCGACTCGCGCGCCGTCGAAATCGGCGCCGAGGCACTCGAAACCCTCGGCCGCGAACGCTGCCTGGAGCACCTGCTCAACTCGCCGGGCAACTTCACCGCCTCGAAGCTGGCCTGGGTCCGCCGCAACGAACCCGAACTCTTCGCCCGCATCGACAAGGTGATGCTCCCGGGCGACTACATCGCCTTCCGCCTCTCGGGCGACATCTCGACCACCGTGGGCGGCCTCTCGGAGCAGATTCTCTGGGACTTCGCCGAGGAGCGCCGCGCCGACTTCGTGGCCGACTACTACGGCATCCCCCACGCGATGCTGCCCCGCGCCGGCGCCTCCATCGGCATCGAGGCCCGCACCGACGCCCGGACCGAGGAGCGCTTCGGCATCCCGGCCGGCACGCCCATCTCCTACCGCGCGGGTGACCAGCCCAACAACGCCTTCTCGCTCAACGTGCTGGAGGCGGGCGAGGTGGCCGCCACGGGCGGCACGAGCGGCGTGGTCTACGGCGTGGTCGACACGCGCCGTGCCGACCCCCTCTCGCGCGTGAACACCTTCGTACACGTCAACCACCGCCCCGAGCAGCCCCGCTACGGCATCCTGCTCTGCATCAACGGCACGGGCATCATGAACTCGTGGATGCGCCGCAACGTCACGCAGCAGACGCTCGACTACGCCGCGATGAACCGCCTGGCCGAGAGCGTCCCCGTCGGGTCGGACGGCCTGCTGGTGGTTCCCTTCGGCAACGGCGCCGAGCGTGTGCTGGGCAACCGCTGCCCGGGTGCCTGCATCCACCGCCTCGACCTCAACCGCCACACCACGGCCCACCTGCTGCGCGCCACGCAGGAGGGCATCGCCTTCTCGTTCCGCTACGGCCTGGACCTGATGCGTCCGCTGGGGCTCAACCCCGCCGTCATCCGCGCCGGAGCGGCCAACCTCTTCCTCTCGCCCCGCCAAAACCAACCCCTCGACAATGACCTCGGAACCCAAAACGGGGAGCCGCCTCTACCTGCTCTCCATCGTCATGGTCGCCGTCATCGGCGGCCTGCTCTTCGGCTACGATACGGCCGTAGTCTCGGGTGCCGAACAGGCGCTCGACCAATTCTTCCGCACGGCGCGCGACTTTGACTACACGCCGTGGCTGCACGGCTTCACCGCCTCGAGCGCCCTGCTGGGCTGCATCATCGGCGGCGCCATCTCGGGCTTCTGCGCCTCGCGGCTGGGCCGCAAGCGCTCGCTCATCGTGGCCGCCGTGCTCTTCTTCGTCTCGGCCGTCGGGTCGTGGTGGCCCGAAAGCGGCATCCTGCCCTACGGCGAAGCCTCGCGCGCGCTGCTCATATCGTTCAACTTCTACCGCATCATCGGCGGCGTGGGCGTCGGCCTGGCTTCGGCCCTGTGCCCGATGTACATCGCCGAAATCTCACCGGCACGCATCCGCGGCACGCTCGTCTCGTGCAACCAGTTCGCCATCATCTTCGGCATGCTGGTGGTCTACTTCGTCAACTACCTCATCCGCAACAACCCGGGCGACACCGCCGAGGCCATCCAGACGGCCATGGTCGCCGTCGGCTGGCGGCGGATGTTCCTCTCGGAGGCCTTCCCCGCGGGCGCCTTCCTGCTGCTCATCCTGCTCGTCCCCGAGACGCCGCGCTACCTCGCCCTCAAGGGGGACGACCGGCGCGCCTTCGCCGTTCTGGAGCGCATCAACGGCACCTCGGAGGCACACTCGATTCTGGCCGACATCAAGTCGACGGTCCACGAGCGGCGCGAGCGGCTCTTCGCCTACGGAGGCATGGTCATCGCCGTGGGCGTGCTGCTCTCGTTCTTCCAGCAGGCCATCGGCATCAACGTGGTACTCTACTACGCACCGCGCATCTTCGCCAACATGGGAGCCACGGGCGACGCCTCGATGCTCCAGACGGTCGTCATGGGTGTGGTCAACATCATCTTCACGGTGGTGGCCATCTTCACGGTCGACAAGGTGGGACGCAAGCCGCTGCTGATGATTGGCTCGACGGGCATGATGATAGGCATGCTGGCCCTCGCCGTGCTGTCGTTCACCGACGCCATCGGCCTTGCGGCGCTCGTCTTCATCATCCTCTACACCGCCTCGTTCATGATGTCGTGGGGCCCCATCTGCTGGGAGCTCATCTCGGAGATTTTCCCCAACACGATTCGCTCGCAGGCCGTAGCCATCGCCGTGGCGGCGCAGTGGGTCTCGAACTTCCTGGTATCGGCCACCTTCCCGTCGCTGAGCGGCTGGAGCGTGGGGGGCACCTACTGCATCTACGCCTTCATGTCGCTCCTGTCGGCCCTCTTCGTCTGGAAGATGGTTCCCGAGACCAAGGGCAAGACGCTCGAGCAGATGTCGGCCCTCTGGCGCAAGTAACGACCCCCAGAGCCCGCCGTCCGGGCCCTTTCCCGGCCAGACCCGGTTCTGAACGGACCCGGCCAGCGCCGAACGGGGCCCAACGGCCTCGGACCGTTCCCAAAGCCTCCGGGCCGCGGATTCGACCCGCCCTTCAACGAAAACCCCTGCCCGCACGGTTGCGGACAGGGGTTTTTGTCTTATCCGGAGCGCAGGATTTCATCCGACCGGGCCGTTCCGCTTCCGGACGCCCGCCTTTCACACGCGGGAGACGGGGTGCCGCTCCCGGCCACACACGGCCGCCCGGCCGCACCCGCGACAGCGACAGCGACAGCGACGGCGCCGTCAATCGCCCTGCAACAGGCGGTCGAGCAGCCGGTAGAAAGCCTCGCCCGACCCCTTGAAGCACGCCAGCACCCGCCCCTCGGGCGACAGGACAACCTTGAACGGATAGGCCGTCACGCCGTAGCGCACCTCCGTGGTTCCGTCGTGCGAGAAAACCTGCAGCCACGGCATCCGATTCTTCGCCACAGCGGCCCGCCACCGCTCCTGCCTGTCGTTGCAGGCCACGCCGACAATCTCCAGCCGCTCCCCATAGCGGCGACAGTACTCCTCCAGGGTGGGGAATTCCCGAATGCACCACGAGCACCACGACCCCCAGAAGTCGACGACCACATACTTGCCCCGTCCGAAAAGAGCGCTCAGCCGGAACTCCTCGCCGTTGATGTCCTTCAGCGTAAAGTCCGGCGCAGGGCGCCCCACCTCCAGCTCCGGCCTCGCGGCTGCGGCCGCCTGCTGCTCCCGGGCCACGCGGGAGAAGATGGACTCTATCACGTCGATGTAGCTTCTGAAACGCCCGTTCCGCACCTCGGGCGAGAGCCTCCGGATGGCGGGCAGTATCTCCGTATAGTTCTGGTTGAGCAGGAGCACGGCCGAAAGCTCGTCGTCGGTATGGCTGCTCAGGTATCGGCCGGCAACCACCCACAACCGCCTGTTTATGGCGAGATTGGCCGCCTTGCGGATGCTGTCGGCCTCCGTGCGGTCGAGCCCCCCGGCCACATCCCGCTCATACCGGGCCCGCACGGCGTCAAACTCCCGGTAGAAGGGTACCAGCTGCTGCCGGAGGCTGTCGAACCGCTGATAGAAGGCCGAGCCCCCGATGCGCCAGTCGCTGGCGGAGGCAAAGGGGCCCTCCACCTCCGCACGCTCGCCGGGGACGAAAAAGAGAGACTCCTTCCCACCGGTCGAGCGAACGGCCAGAGAGGCCTGGCAGGCCTGCACCAGCGAGCATTCATAGGTGAAGAGACCCTCGCCATCGACGGGAACAGCGGCATTCACCACCCTCTTTTCCGGTTCGCGCACGACGTACTCTATCCGCAGCGTATCGTTCGCAACATCGGTAAAACGCCCCCTGAGCGTAAAATTGCGGGCCGACAGATTCAGGGCCATGGTCGCCAGCAGGGCCACAGCGAGTGCAACTCCTTTCATTCTCCACGATTTTTTGTTCGTTCCACGATTGCCACCCGGCGCCTGCCGGAGAGACTTCCGACAGCGAACGGGAAGCGGAAGCCCTGCCGCGCGATGCCGGCAGCGACTCCCGACGACAAAATTAGGGGTTTCGCGCGAACGAGGAATTGATGCAAATCAATTTCCGCACCGAAGCACGCCCCGCATCCAAGCCCCACACATACACGCACATGCCCTATACCCACGCCCCACACGCAGGCCCCATACAGATTCCACACGGGCCCCACACGGACCCCACACAGGCCCCGCGCCGACACTCCGCGCCGGCAGAGGGAACAGCGCGACGCTTCATAACGCCCCAAAACGCTGCGGCAGGACAACGCCGCAACAGGACAAAAGAAAACCGCGTTGCAGACATCTACAACGCGGCTTCTGTGAGGTCTGAAGCGGACGCCATAAATTCGAATCGAATTTTACCGATTTTAATTTTATTTTATCTATATATCAATATTTTACATCCGTTTTTCATCAACTGCGAGGTCTGGAAGTTTTCGAAAATTCGGCCGATGTATGACAAATGTATGACAAAAATGATTACATTTGCAGCAGATAAAACCTCCTGACCTATGGCTTCATTCTGCTATCGCATCCGCTCGACCCAGAAAAACAAACTGGTCAAAATCCAAATTCTCTTCACGGTTGGCCGCGGGAATCAGTTCTACGTCGACAGCCAATATATGGTGCTGACGGACGCCTGGGACAACAAGCGGCAGACGGTCAAGAGCCGCTTCACCTTTACCGATGACTTCACCGAGCAGCAGGGGCGCGAGCTGACCAAGAATCTCTCCGAACTGCGCAGCCACATCCTCGGAGAGATTG